>Ga0315336_1000264_pt1 | contig 188142 bp, 164 predicted proteins | sample ASW5metaG_FD_204512 | JGI IMG/M metagenome (GOLD analysis project Ga0315336, IMG submission 204512) | Ammonia-oxidizing marine archaeal communities from Monterey Bay, California, United States - ASW #5 | ecosystem: Environmental > Aquatic > Marine > Intertidal zone | place: USA: California... | reverse complement strand
CGATCGGCGGGATCGTGCGCGGGCTGCGGTGCCGTCCAGCGAAAGGTCTTCATGCCGGTCCCCCCACGGCGAAAGCAGTCCGTCCAACGGATTTGGCGCTCAGCTGCGAGGCCGCGCCGGTTGGCCTTCAGGCTAGCACAACCCGGCCGCGGAGCGGCCGGCCCGAGGCGGTGGTCGACTGGGATGCGGCCGACGCGGGCTCGTCAAGCTGCAGCGCCTAGTTGGACCGCGCCTTCTGCGAGCGCAGCCGCATTGCAGAAAGCACCCAGAGGAACGCCCCGAGGAACATCGTGGGAGGAGCGAGCACAGTGACGTTCATGAGTTCGGAGATGGTCGCCGCGAGGACGGTCGCTTTTGAGGGGCCTTCTCCTGGGTAGAGCCCAAATACGAGAGGCAGGAAGATGATCAGTGCTGCCAGAAGGAGGACGCCTGCGCTACCAGCTGTTGCGTATCTTGCTCGACGCTTCGACTGCTCCCACTGGCCACGCGCTGCTGCGATGGCCGAGAAGATCGCCTGCACGAAGAGACCGAGAGTGCAGACGCCGAGGACGTAGAAGACCCACATCGGGAGGATTGGGGGCGTCGCGTCCATGTCTGCTCGACGAGAGTGGGGACCGTCGGTCCAACGGATTTGGCGCTCAGCTGCGAGGCCGCGCCGGTTGGCTTTCAGGCTAGCACAACCCGGCCGCGGAGCGGCCGGCCCGAGGCGGTGGTCGACTGGGATGTGGCCGACCCGGCATCGTCACGATGCAGCGCCTAGTTGGACCGCCCCATCAGTCGAGCACCTACACCACGCGTAGGTAGAGCAGCAGGTAGAGGGTTGGGGGCACGAGCAACATCAGGTTCGCGAGAAGGCCAAGCGCACCGAGCCCCCTGAGCTCGAGGGGCATCGGTTGGCGGAGGGTGAGGAGGGACGCAACGGTTCCCACCAGACCCGCCACCGCGGCAAGAGGTACACCAGCGGATTCGACCTCAAGGAGGTGATCCCAGAATCCGCCGGGCCCGAAGCAGTGGGTGATCGTCACGAAGCCCACCTGATCCATCCACCAGAACGCCGAGCCGTGGTCGATGTTGAACCAGACGAGATGTAGGAGTCCGTGCCCGAACCAGACGCCGAGCGGAATCCACGCGAGTAGAAGGGAGCGGGGAACGCTACGCATCGTCTGTAGGAACACAGGCGAGGTCCTACGGTATTCCCGTCGTCGTCCGGTCGTTGGCGCAGCCTCCGGGACAGTGCTGCACAGGTCGGTCCAACGGATTTGGCGCTCAGCTGCGAGGCCGCGCCGGTTGGCCTTCAGGCTAGCACAACCCGGCCGCGGAGCGGCCGGCCCGCGGCAATGGTCAACCGGGATGTGGTGTCTCGGGATCGTCAAGATGCAGCGCCTAGTTGGGCGGCAAAGCGCGCCGGGAGTGTCAGCGAGTCAGCAGTCCCCGTAGCGGAGAGGGCTCATCTACGTGAGTCGGGCCAGTTCGCGCCTTCATGTCTCCGACGGTACGCAAAGATGAGAGTGAACCCAGAAGACAGGGCAATGGACGTCTGGACGGCTCGACCGCTTTGCGTGTCGAGAAACTCACTGAGGTTGGTTGAGTCCATGTCCCTTGAGACGACGGCCTCGTGCTCATCAAGCCCGGTTCTTAGGGGGACGACCAACCCGCCCCAGAAGGCAACCGAGAGCATGACAAACACGTACAGCGCAACGAGCCACGGCCATCGTCGGAGACGCAATACGACGCGCCGTCGAGAGCCCAGCAGCAGACCGGTAACCACGCACCACGTCACGAACACCATGTGTTCTTCCCCTCCTTAGTGGGAAGCGAGGCAGATAGTCTAGTTCACCGCCTAGCAATGTCGACTCGGGAGTCCGCGACGCTTTGCTGGCTCTAGACGAGGCGGAGGCATCTAGAAGTCAACCGCAACGGCCCGTCCGCCCAACTGGTACTTGGAGAGTTCTGTATATCACGGGGGCCGGGTGGTGGTTTGGTTGGTGGTTTCGTTGGGTTGATTGCGGGATATGGAATGGGGTGGGTTGGAAGTGCGGGGGAAGGGGGTTGTGTTGGGGTGATAGGTGGCGGGGGGTTGGGGGTGGGTGAGGTTGGGCGCTATCTGGGTGGGAGGAGGTCGTCGAGGGGGCTGGTGACGCCGAAGGCGCCAGAGTTGAGGATGTGGGTGTAGATCATCGTGGTGGCGACGTCCTTGTGGCCGAGGAGCTCCTGGATGGTGCGGATGTCGGTGCCGCGCTCGAGCAGATGGGTGGCGAAGGAGTGGCGCAGGGTGTGACAGCCGGCGCGGTTGGGTAGCCCGACGGTGCGGGCGGCGAGCCGGACGGCCTTCTGGATGGCGGTCTGGTGATGGTGGTGCCTCAGGCGCTCGCCGGTTTCGGAGTCGACGTAGGTCCGGGTGGCGGGGAACACCCACTGCCACGGCCACTCGCGCGCCGCGCTGGTTAGCTTGCGCTCGAGGTTGTTGGGCAGCCGAACGTGGCCGCCGCCGCGCTCGACGCGCCGCTTGTGCTCGAGCTGCTTGGCGGCCAGGTGCGCCTCGAGCTCCGGAAGCAGTCCGCGCGGGATCATGCTCACGCGATCCTTGTTGCCCTTTCCCTCGCGGATGAGCAGCTCGCGTCGGTCGATGTTGAGGTCCTTCACGCGCAGCCGACAGCACTCGAGCAGGCGCAGGCCCGCACCGTAGAGCAGCGAGGCCATGAGTCGGTCGGTGCCTTCGAGCTCGGCGAGCAGCACCTGCACCTGCTGCCGAGACAGCACCGTGGGAAGTCGTTTGGGCCGACGCGCCCGGATGAGCCGGTCCAGCCACGGGAAGGGGCGGTCGAGCACGCGCTTGTAGAGGAACAGGGTGGCGCTGAGCGCCTGGCTCTGCGTGCTCGCTGCGGCCTTGCGGTCCGTGGCAACCGACGAGAGGAACGCGGTCAGCTCATCCTCGCCGAGCACGGTGGGGTCGCTGACCCCGTGGAAGTCGAGCAGCTCGTGGATCCACCACCGGTAGGTCGCCTCGGTGCGGGGGCTCATGTTGCGCATCCTGATGATCGCGTGGATCCGCTCGTCGAGGCTCCGGTGTCTGAGCGGGCCGCGGTTTTCGGGCGGGGTCTCTTCGCGTCTCGGGCGCAGCGGGACGACCTTGGGGCTCGGTTTCATGCGCTCCCATCGGCCGCGGGTCACGTGCGTTGCGTCGCCCGACTGCCCAATCTACGCCAACGGCCAGCCACCCCTGTCCGCCTTCGCCAACGCACACACGCCTACGCAACCTTTGCGTGCACTCCCCGCTCGCCTTCGTGTTTGGGCACGCTATTGTCTTGCCATGTCCGAGCCGCCCGTCGCATCGCTGTTCACGCCCGACTTCGAGGTCAACCCGTATCCCATCTACGATCGCCTCCGGAGCGACACGCCCGTGTTCCAGGTCGGCGACACCAACCTCTATGCCATCGCGCGTTACGACGACGTGCTCGCGGCGCTCAAGGCGCCGGACGTCTTCTCGTCCGTGGTGGGTGAGCTCGAGCTGAGCGGGCAGATGACCACGCCCGTCATGCTCTTCTCCGACCCGCCGATGCACACGCGCTTGCGCAAGCTGGTCGCCAAGGCGTTCACGCCGCGCGTGGTCGAGACCCAGCGCGAGTCGATCCAGGCGCGCTGCGACGAGCTGATCGGCGCGATGTGCAGCGAGGACCGCGTCGACCTGGTCGAGAAGCTCGCCTACCCGCTGCCTGTGCAGGTCATCGCCACCATGCTCGGCGTGCAGGACGGCGACATGGCGCGCTTCAAGTACTGGTCGGACACGATCATCGAGAACATCGGCCTGGTGCTCTTTCAGGGCAAGGTCGAGGGCGTCGCCGAGGTCAACAAGGAGTTCGAGGCGTACTTCTCCGAGCGCATCGAGGCGCTGCGCAAGAGCCCCGAGGACCACCTGCTGAGCGAGCTCGTGCACGTGGAGACCGAGGACGGCATGCTGACGCAGGCGGACCTGCTGATGTTCGCGCGGCTGCTGCTGGTGGCGGGCAACGAGACGACCACCGGGCTGATCGTCAGCTCCGCGCGCGTGCTCGACCGCTACCCCGAGATGGGCGAGCAACTGCGCGCCGACCCCAAGCTGATCCCGACGTTCATCGAGGAGGCGCTGCGCTACTACTCGCCCTTCCAGATGACGGTGCGCCGCACGATGCGGGACGTCGATGTCTGCGGCGTCACGATCCCGAAGCACAAGCGCGTGCTGATCATGCTCGGCTCCGCCAACCGCGACCCGGCCCAGTTCGAGCGCGCGCCCGACTTCGTCATCGACCGCGATCCCAACCCGCACGTGGCGTTCGGCTTCGGCATCCACTTCTGCATCGGCGCCCACCTCGCGCGCCTCGAGGGGCAGCTCGCCGCCGAGACGCTGCTTGGCACGGTGCAGGGCCTGCGTGTGACCGACGACGTGATCAAGGGCGTGCTGCGCTTCGGCGGCCCGCCCAAGCTCAACGTCGAGTTCCAGCGCTAGCTGCTCAGTGCACTAGCGGACGCGCGCAACCAGCTCGCCGAGCACCTGGTCGGCGAAGCGCTCGCCCATGCGGATGTAGCCGGCGGGGTTGGGGTGCAGGTCGTCGGGCAGGTCGGCGGCATCCGCCTCGCCGAACAGCGACAGTCCGTCGAGGTACTGCAGCTGCGTATCGCCCTGCTCGCGGCGCTTCTCCACGATGCGCGCCATCAGCGCGCGCACGCGCTTGAGTGTCAGGCAGCCCTCGCGGATCTTCTTGCCGCCCGGGATGGTGACGTACTTGCCCTCGTCGTTCGGCACCGTCGGTCCCGGGTGGTCCTCGGCGCACGGGCAGTGGATCGGCGAGATGAGGACCAGCGGCGTCTCGGGCTTGCCCTCGCGCACCGTATCGAGGAAGCCGTGCAGCGCGGTGAAGAACGCGCGCTCGCGCATGGTGTCTCCGTTGACCACGTTGATGCCGACCTTGAGGCTGATGAGGTCTGCGTCCGAGTCGCGGATCGTCCGCGCGACGTAGCCGTCCAGGTGGCACTCGCCCGCCAGGCCCAGGTTCTGCACGCACGCACCGGCGATGCGCGCCGCCACCGCAGGCCAGGTCTGCGCCGGCTCGTCCGCCTCCATGCAGTGGCTGATCGAGCTGCCGTGGTGGATCCACCGCGGCCGCGGGTCGGGCTCCGCAGCCATCACCTGCGCGGCCTCGTCGACGAGCAGCGACCGCAGCTCCATGAGCGAGTTGTGCGGTAGCCACAGCTCACACGGCTCGCCGGCGGTGATGCCATCGAAGACGACGGTGTCGGGCTTTCCGCGCTGCAGCGTGTAGTCGTCCGGGTCGTCGGGGTTGAGCACCACGGTGTTGCCGACGGTCGACGACGCCATGGCTAGCCCCGATGCGGTCTCGAGGTTGAACGTGTTGGGCCGGCGCTCCTGCGGCGGCGTCAGCATGCTGGTCGCGAGGAACGACAGCCCGACGCGCGGGCTGTCCGTGGTGAAGCGCAGTCGCACGCCCGAGGGCATGCGCGCCATCACGTCGGTGCGCGGGGGCAGCTGGATGCGCGTCCAGTCGGGCAGCCGTCGGGGGCCGATGCCGCTGTCGCGCTTGTCGAAGGCGAGCGCACCGTGGGCGGTGACGCTCTTGCCGATGAGCTCCCGCAGGGGCAGCTCGCGCATCCGGCTCATGGCTCGCAGACGTGGGAGTCGCCGCCTCGTCCCTCGTTCTTCTTCTTCTTGCAGTCGAAGCCGTAGGCGCAGTCGCGGTCGCTGTTGCACAGGACGTGGCAGCTGCCGCCGTGGGCGTCCACACACGCGGAACCCGGTCCGCAGTCCTCGTCGTAGCGGCAGCTGTAGGTGCAGTCCCCGCCCTCCTTGCGATGTTCGCAATTGCTACCGGAGCGGCAGTCGCGGTCGTCGTTGCAGGGTGCGCCGAGCCCGCCGTAGTACGGGTCGTTGTCACCGCAGGCGGTCGAGAGGCCGAGGGTCAGGATGACGAGGGCGGCAATGCGGGTGGGCATGCGGCGAGACTACCGAACCGTCGGCCGGCCCGCGAGCCCGAGTTTTTCGGCATTTGTGTGGGCTTCGTCCGTGTTCGCTCAACCCGGTCCGGGCGCGCCGGCCTCGATCCACGTGCGGATCACCTCGATCTCGTCGTCGCTGATCGCGAAGCCCGCGGGCGGCATGCGCAGTCCGAAGCCGGCGTCGGCGCAGCGTGGGTCGTCGGCGCCTTCGAACGCGGCGTCGGGCTCGAAGAGCAGCCGGTAGCGCGCGTCGTGCGGCGCGGTGAGCTTGATCATCAGCCAGCTGCGCTGCGGGTCGCCCGGCTCGACGCGATCGAGCAGCGGGTACTCGCAGGCGGGCACGTCGACGAGCGCGGCGCGCACATCGCAGCGCGCGGTGCTGAGGTCGATCAGGTCGTTGTAGGGCAGCGGGCCGTGGCAGCGGGTCTGGCCACAGCGGGTGAGCAGCACCTCGGCCGCGGCATGGTAGAGCGCGCGATCGGCTGCGCCCGCGTCGTCATCACCCAGATCAGAGGGCGGGTCGCAGATGATCTGGTCGGGGTGTTCGGGCACGCTGTCGCCGCCACCACTGTCTTGCCGGGTGGCGGCGTCGCGTGCGGCCGCGCCGCGATTGTCAGGCGCGTCGCCGTCGCAGCCGAGCAGCAGCAGCGGCAGCGCCCACGCGAGCGCCCCCACTGGATGTACTGGATGTACCGGATGGGCCCGATGCACCGGCTTCACCGCGTGCACGGCGCGCGCTAGCCCGGCATGCCCTTGTTCTGCTTCAGCCTCTGGGCGTACTCGGCGACGTTGTCCGGCGCCGACGGCGGCTGGACCCAGCGCCGCGGACCGAACTCGTCCTGCATCTGCTGCTTGTTCTGGCAGATCTCTTCTTCCTCGATCTTGCAGCGCTGTGCCTCCAGGTCGATGCCGAAGACGCGCGCCGCGTTGAGGCCGAGGATCTTCGCGCGGCGCTCGGAGGTCAACTCCGGGTAGCCGTGGTCCTCCTGCAGCTGCGTCGGGATCTCGAAGGTGCGGAACTGGTCGATCAGGTCCTGCGGGCCCGGGCCGTTCATCACGTCACTGCCCCACAGCACGTTGTCCTCGCCGACGTACTTCATGAGCTTGCCCAGGAAGTGCGCCAGCACGTCGCCCCCCTCGTCGAGCGCCTGACGGTAGGCGGTGCCCAGCTCGCCGTAGACATTCTCGTTGGGTCCGACGCCGTTGTCCTCCATGCCGCGGATCAGCATGTTGACGCCGAGTGGCTCCTCCGCGTCGGGTTCGTAGGCGCCGTAGTCGGGGCTGCCCGTGCTGCCGCCGAGCAGGCTGCTGGTGGTGCCGGCGCTGATCGACGAGTGGTAGACGACGAAATGCGCGTCCGGGTACCGGGCGGCCACCACACCGATGTCCTGGGACTTCTGGTGCTCGTCGTCGAAGGTCGGGATAGGCAGCCCCTTGTGGCAGCTGAAGACGTTGACCCCGAGCTCGAGGCCCTTCTCGATCATCGGGATGCCGGTGTCCTCGTCGTCGAGGAAGAAGCCCACGCCGTTGGGGCCCCACGGCGTGTAGACCTTCCAGCCGCCGACGCCCCACTCCCGGTGCTCCTCCTCCATGAGCTGCAGCTGCAGCTCGAGGTTGGTGTTGGGCATGACCATCGCGTGGTTGATGAGGCGCGGCCCCGACATGCTGTTGATGAAGTCGCGGCTGTCGGCGATCTGCCGGTTGGTGATCGGCAGCCCACAGCCCGACATCACCTCCTCGGTGCAGGTGCTCGACGGGAGCCCCGACAGCACCGCCATCGTCGTGTCGCTCTCGAGGAAGATACGGCGGATGTAGGCCTCGCGGTCGACGTCGCCGAAGAGCCCCACAAACAGGCTGTAGGGCAGGTTGGTGTCCATCCAGTCGCCCTGCTCGTAGTGGTGGGTCTGGACGTCGAAGACGAACTCGTCGCCGCACAGCAGGTCACACGCGACCGCCTCGTCCAGCATCGCCTCCTCGAGGTCGCCCATCATCGCATCGGGCTTGCTGTCGGTCTCGGAGCAGCCGGCCAGCTTCATCGTCCACAGTGCCGTCGCCATCCCCATCGTGCTGGTCATGAAGTCGCGGCGGTCGATGCCGAGCTTGCGCGCGTTGTCGATCGAGCGCTGGATGGTCAGCTCCCGCAGCTTCGCGTTGCGCTTGCGCTGCGGGTAGAACTTCTCGCCGTTGGACCAGCTGCGAAACCAGAACGGAGTCTCGATCTCGGGCTCCTTCGCCGAGCGCTTCTGAAGCAGGTTCCACGGGAGTCGTTTCATCGTTACATCCTTTGCACGGACCCCCGGCACCGCACCGGGGTCTTCCTGAATCTACTGCGCTGGGCGTACCGGGTTCTTTACGTTTCTCAGGGAAACGTGATCGTGCGCAGGCGGTTTCGCACCTTAGGCCGATTCGGACACCTGGCGATCCGTCGAGGACAACTGCGGGCGAAAGTCTTGCGATTCGCGCCCGGCTAGCGACGTCGAGGCGCTCGGCCGAGCCGCTGAAGTGCCGTGTCGATCGACCACTGCGCCGATCGGATGACCTCCGCGTTCGGCAGTCCGCAGGAGATGCGCAGGTAGACCCAGCCCGCGCCGCTGAGCAGGGCGCGCAGCGAGGCGGCCGCGGCGCGTCGGTCCCTGAGGCCCGCGCGTGGGTAGTCACGGTCGATGATCGCGCGCAGGTCGGCGAGGTTCTTCGCTCGCGAGCGCTCGAAGTCCTGCTCGAGCGCCGCGCCGAAGACCATGTTGGTGACCAGTCGGGCGTTGTCGTCGAAGGTCGTGAAGAGCCGCCGCGCATACTGCGACAGCTCTGCGGTCGAGTCGGGCAGCGGCGCACCCGCGCGCGGTCCCAGCGCCTCGCCGATCGCCTCCGCCAGCTGCTCGCGGCTCTCGAAGTAGCGGTAGATGGTGCGCTCGGCGACCCCCGCCTCCTTCGCGGTCGAGCGCATCGTGCACTGCCGCCCGTCCTCGATGACCGCGACCGCGGCCTCGACGAGCCGGCGGCGCGTGGCCTCGGCCTGCTCCTGCCTGAGCGAGCCGCGGGCGGCGGTTGACATACCCTCTGTCATGCTGACATACAGTATGACATTCGCGATCCGCTGGGAACCAAGAACGGACGCGAGACGACCGGTGGTGCGGGGAGGCGGGGAGGCGGGCATGTCGGGCGACCACACACAGGTGCAGTGGGTACACAACGATCACACCGGTGAGCGGATCGTCTTCCGCGGCGGTCCCGAGCAGCTCGGCGAGGACGCCATGCGCTTCGACTTCTACGCGGCGCCCTCGGGCGGCGTGCCCTTCGAGCACTACCACGGCCGGCAGAGCGAGACCTTCCGCATGCTGCGCGGCGAGCTCGAGGTCGTGATGGACGGTGAGACGCGGACGATCCGCGAGGGGCAGGAGCTGACCCTGCCACCCGGCTGCCGCCACTCGCTGATCAACCGCACCGACGAGGAGATCCACTGCGAGGTCGAGTACCGGCCCGCGGGCATCAACGAATGGTGGTTCAAGACGGTGCATCCCTTTCAGCACCAGGTGCGGCGCGAGCCGACCATGCTCGAGCTCGCCCCCCTGCTCGCGCGCGGCGTCGAGGTCTGGCCGGCCAACATTCCGCGCTGGGCGGGCGTGCCCGTCATCGCCTTCATGGGGCTGGTCGGCAAGCTGCTCGGCACGCCGGCCGCGGTCGAGCGCCACGTGCAGCAGTACTACGCGACGCGCCCAAGCCTCGAGCAGGTGACGCCGCCCGAGTCGCGACCGCAGTCGGCCGTCGGCGAGTAGGCGGGGCCGCGCACGGGGGTCGGGTCGCAGGGCCGCGCGCGCCCCTGTGATAGGCTGACGCAATGATCGAACGCAGTGCATTCGGGCGCACGGGGCACGACAGCTCGCGGATCATCTTCGGTGCGGCGGCCCTCGCTGCGATGCGCCAGCCACGCGCCGATGCGCTGCTGGACACGATCCTCGAGGCGGGCATCAACCACGTCGACACCGCCGCGCGCTACGGGGAGTCGGAGCTGCGGCTCGCACCGTGGCTGAAGCAGCACCGCGGCGACGTCTTCCTGGCGACCAAGACCGGCGAGCGCAGCTACGAGGGCGCGCGGGCGCAGCTCCGCCGCTCACTCGAGCGTCTCGGGGTCGACCGGCTCGACCTGATCCAGATGCACAACCTGGTCGACGAGGACGGGTGCAAGCAGGCGCTGCGCGAGGGGGGCGCGCTGCAGGCACTGGTCGAGGCGCGCGACGAGGGGCTGGTGCGGTTCATCGGCGTCACGGGCCACGGGACGATAGCGCCGGCGGCACACCTCGCGAGCCTGCAGGCCTTTCCCTTCGACTCGGTGCTCTTCGTCCACAACTTCAGCATGCTGCAGGACGCGCGCTACGCCGCGGAGGTCTCTGCGCTGACAGCCCACTGCCGCAAGCACGGCGTCGCGATGCAGACGATCAAGGCGATCTCGCGACGCCGCTGGCAGGACGACAGCGCGAAGCGCTACTCATGGTACGAGCCGCTCCGCGACGCAGCGGCGATCGCGCGCGCGGTGCGGTGGACCCTGAAGACGCCCGACCACTTTCTCAACACGACCAGCGACGCGACCCTGCTGCCGCTCGTGCTGGCGGCCGCCGGCGGCATCGACGAGGCGCCGAGCGACGCGCAGATGCGGGCCGACCACGCGGCCCTCGGGATCGAGCCGCTCTTCGTGCGCGGCCAGATCGAGGGCGTCTAGCCCGCGCGCTCGCGACGGAGTTCAAACCAGGGACACCCCCTGCTGCGTGCACCTACACCAAGGTAGCTGTGCATCGGTGACAAACGACGTCGCGGCGGCTGGCGCAGGTTGCCTGCGGCCCGGGAGTGCGAGAACATTCCCTTCATCGCCGTGGTCAAGGCACCCAGTTTCGACGACACCGTTCCCGACGCCGAGGGCGAGCTCTCCAGCTCGGTACAGCGTGGGCCCCGCTCCGAGGGCGCGCTCACGGTGCTGCGCGGCCCCAACGAGGGTGCGCTGTTCTTCGTCGAGAGCTCGGGGGTGGTGATCGGCCGCAGCCCGGACGTCGAGGTGCCGATCCCCGACGACACCCTGTCGCGCCAGCACGCGCGCATCACGCGCATCGGCAACGTCTTCGCGATCGAGGACATGGGCAGCACCAACGGCACGTCGGTCGACGGCGAGCCCACCGATGGCGTCTCGCCGCTCGAGGACGGCTCGCGCATCCACCTCGGCAAGCGCACGGTCCTGCACTTCCGTCTGCACGATCGCGTCGAGATGGAGACGGTCCAGCAGACGCAGGACCAGGTCCAGCGCGATGCGCTGACGGGGCTCTTCAACCGTCGGCATCTGCAGCAGCGCTTCTGGTCCGAGGTCGCGTTCTCACAGCGTCACGGCTCGTCCCTGTCGCTGCTGCTGCTCGACGTCGACCGCTTCAAGCAGATCAACGATGGGTTTGGACACCCGGCCGGCGATGCCGTCCTGCGTCTGCTCGCGGAGGAGCTCACCGAGCTGACCCGCGAGGAGGACGTGATCGCGCGCTACGGCGGCGAGGAGTTCGCGCTGGTGGCGCGCGGCATCTCGCTCGCCCAGACCATGCAGCTCGCCGAGCGCATCCGCGAGGCCATGGCGACCAAGCGCGTGCCGGTAGAGGGTGCGGAGGGCGCGGAGGTGACGTTCACGGTCAGCATCGGCGTCGCACACACCTCCGGCGAGGACGTACCGACACCGCAGGAGATGTTCGCCTCCGCCGACCGCGCGCTCTACGCGTCCAAGGACGGCGGCCGCAACCAGATCTCGCTGGCACCGCCCGGCATCGGGTAGCCGACCGACCTGCTACTCGCGGCAGAGGAAGTCGAAGGTGCCGGTGATCTCGCCGTAGTAGCCCGTGCCGTCATCTGACCAGGAGGCACTGAAGCTGCCGCTGGCGCCGACGTTGCGCTCGAAGCTGTCGACGGTGACCGAGTTCTCCACCGAGTTGGCGGAGTTGTCGTCGAGGCCGAGGTCGAGCGTGCCGCCGAGCTTCACCTGCATGAAGAACTCGTCGGGGCTGACGGTGTCCGGGTCGTCCGGGATCAGCGCGATGATGACCATGGCCTCGCCCTTCACGCCGTGGGCGTCGGCCTCGGTGGCGCGGCACTGGATGATGTGCTGGCCCGAGCCAGCCTGGCACTGCAGCAGGCTGCCGAAGCCGGTCTGCTCGTAGTAGGCCGCATCGCAGCTGACCTCGAGTGGGATGCCGTTGAGGCTGCCGGTCGCCTGGAGGGCGGCGCCGCCAGCGGGCGCATCACCGTCGCCGTCGCCGTCGCCATCGCCGTCACCGTCGCCGTCGCCCATGTCGGTGGGGCCGGCGTCGGTGCCTCCGCCACCGCTGTCGTCGCCGCAGGCGGCCAGGCAGAGTGCGAGCAGGAAAAGGAGCGAAAAACGGCGCGTATGGGTCATGGCAAGTCTTCTCGTGGGGCCCGGGTCGTTCCAGGACTGTGAGGAATCGTACCAGTTTATGACGCTCAGAACGCCTGTGTTTCCATGATGCAGATGCCCGGGCGGCCCCGGCAGTAGCCGATCTGCGTCGGCAGGCCGTTTTCGTCCACGCTCGGCAGCATGCGGCAGCTGCCGCAGTCGCACTCTGTGGCGGTGCTGCACGATCGGACGATGCACTGGGCGGGCCCGGCGGGCGACGACACGCAGTCGCTGTTGACGGGGCACGCGCGCGCACCCGGCTCCTCGCAGGTGAGCACTCGGCAGCCGTGGTCGTCGGCCGCGGGGTCGCACGCCGTGCCCTCGGGGCAGCTGTAGCCGTCGTTGCCGTCGCAGCGTTTCGGTGCGCAGTGGCCGTCTCCGCCACACAGCTCGTCGTCGATGCAGCTGCCCTCGGTACACGGCGCCGTGCAGGAGTAGCCCGTTGCTCCGTCACCGCAGCTGCAGATCGGCATCGGGGGTAGGGGGTTGCCCTGCGGGGCCACGTAGGCCTGTTGGCGATCCTGCGTGCACAGCTGGTCCGTCAGGCACTCCGCGTCTTCGTAGCAACCCGTGAGGCTGGCCGCGCAGCCGAGCGTGCAAGGCTGCGCGTACCATGTGTCTGAGCACCGCTGGCCCGTGGCGCAGTCGCTGTCCTGCATGCAGGTCCGGAAGTCGACAGGCCAGTGCTCGTGGTCGTCGCAGTAGCTGCCGCCACCGGGACCGATCCGTTGGCCGCCGCCGGACCCGACCGCGCCGCCCGTGCCGGTCGTGCCGCCCGTGCCGGTCGCGCCGCCCGTGCCGGTCGTGCCGGTCGTGCCGCCCGTGCCGGTCGCACCCCCGGTTCCCGGAGGACCGCCGTCGTCATCGCTCGATGTATCGCAGCCCACAGTCAGCAGCGTGCAAACGCCCATCCATGCCCATCGCGTCATCGTCATCCACCTCCGGCGGCACACCGCGGCACACCGCACTCCCCGCGCGCAAGCAACGCACGGAGCATGCCAAGCGACGAAGGCGAGCTGCGCCCGGCTAGCTCGCCGACAGCGTCTGAAGCAGCGCCTCGGTCTGCTCCCAGAGTCGCTCGGCGGCCTCGTCGTCGCGCCCGCGTCGCTTGGGCTTGCGCACGCGCGAGTCGATGAAGTACTCGCCCCGCGTGTGCTGCACGTCGGGGGAGGTCGCGAGGTACACGAGGCTGGCCGCGCCCGTCTCCGGAGTGCGAATGAGCGGCCCGGCGATGCGCATGATGCGCGTCATGATGCCCTGCTCGCCGATACCGGTGTTCACGACGCCCGGGTGGAAGCAGTTGGTGGTGATGCGCGTGCCCTCCGTGCGCCGCGACAGCGCGCGTGTGAACAGCATGATCGCGAGCTTCGACTGGGCGTAGGCGCGGTAGAAGTGCCAGTTGTGGTCGAGCTGCGGGTCGTCGAAGTGGATCTTCCCGTGGCCGTGCGCAAGCGAGCTGGTGTTGATGACGCGGGCGTCGTCGCTGGCCTCGAGCGCGCTGCGCAGCCGCTGCGTCAGCAGGAAGGGCGCCAGGTAGTTGACGGCGAACGTGAGCTCGAGCCCCTCGGCGGTCGTCACGCGCTTCTCGCAAAGTACCCCGGCGTTGTTCGCGAGCACATCGATGCGCGGATGGTCGGCACGCAGGCGGTCGGCCAGCTCGCGCACGCCGCCCGTCGTCGACAGGTCCGCCCCGTGGAGTCTCGGTGCCGCGTGACCCGCCGTCTCGATCTCGGCCGCCACCTCATTGAGGCCGGGCAGGTTGCGGTCGACGAGCACCAGCTGCACGTCGTGCTGGGCGAGCTGCAGCGCGGCCGCCCGGCCGATGCCCGAGGCGGCGCCCGTCAGCACGCACACGCGCGGCTCCGCGCTGTTCATGGGTGTCATGGGTTTCATGGGCTTGCGTCCCAGCGCACGCGTCCGCGCTCCCCGCGGTAGTGGTAGAGCGGGACGGCCCCCGGGTCGTCGCCCGCCAGCAGATCCTGCAGGTGCCTCAGCACGAAGGCGGTCACGTCGATCACCCGCAGCGACAGCGCCTCCTCGATCGGCACGTAGCGCAGGTCGAGCAGCTCTCCGGTGCCGCCCAGCTCACCGCGCGCGTCCGCTGCCCGCGCGAGCAGGAAGCGCGCGTGGTAGCGCACCGGGCTGACCGAGGGCGTGATCGCACGGGCTATGTAGTCGAGCTTCTCGAGCGATGGCTCGATGCGGCCGTCGCGCACCCTGCCGATGCGTAGGCCGGTCTCCTCGAACGTCTCGCGCACCGCCGCGACCGCCAGCGCCCGCGCGCGGGTCGGCGTGCTCGCATGGGCCAGCCGCTCGGCGACGTCGCGGCGCAGCTCGCTGCGCGCGGCGGTGGTGGCGTCCTGCGGGTCGACGCGGCCGCCGGGGAACACGTAGACGTTCGGCATGAAGCGGCCCTTCGGCTCGCGGCGGCCGAGCAACACCTCGGCGGCCTTGCCGCGTCCCCGTACGATCACGAGGCTGGCCGCATCCCGTGGCCGCACCGGCCTTTCGCGCTCGTTCACCACCGCGTTTGGCAATAGCCGGGCATGGCAGGGGGGTCAACCGCGCCGGCGGGCCTCGCGGCGTGCGTGGCCGCGCTGTATACCCGCAGCATGACCAGCGACGCGACACCGAGCAGCGCCTTCGACGCCGTGCTGTGGGACTTCGGCGGGGTGTTCACGACCTCGCCCTTCGACAACTTCACCCGCTTCGAGCAGCAGCGCGGTCTTCCGAAGGACTTCATCCGTACGATCAACGCGACCAACGCCGACGACAATGCGTGGGCGAAGATGGAGCGCAGCGAGGTGACGCCCGAGCAGTTCGGCGACCTCTTCGAGGTCGAGTCGCGCGCAGCCGGCCACTCGCTGCACGGCCGCGAGATCCTTCCCCTGCTCGCCGGCGAGCTGCAGCCCGTGATGGTCACCGCACTGTCAATCGTCGGCAGGCACTACAAGACCGCCTGCCTCACGAACAACATGCGCGCGGGGCACGGCCCGTCGATGAGCCGCGACGAGCGGCGCGCGGACGAGGTCGGCGGCGTGATGGATCTGTTCGACCACGTCGTGCAGTCGAGCGAGGCGGGCATCCGCAAGCCGGAGCTGCGCTTCTACCAGATCGCCTGCGAGACCCTCGACGTCATCCCCGAGCGATGCGTCTTCCTCGACGACCTCGGCGTCAACCTCAAGCCCGCGCGCGCGATGGGCATGACGACCATCAAGGTGCTGTCGGCGGCGCAGGCGATCGCGGACCTCGAGTCGACCCTGGGCATCCCGCTTCGCGACTGACGCGGCTGACGCGCGGCACTACTCGATGCGCTCGCCGCGCAGCTCGAGGTGCTCCACGTAGGGCTTGCCGTCGGCGCCGACCGTCACGACGATGTCTGCCTCGTCATCGCGCGCAGCATCGATGAAGCGACGCTCGAGCTGCCGCGCCTGCCCCTCCGGGATGTAGTAGCGCCGCAGGTCCTTCAGGTGCCGCTGCGGCATGGCCGCGTCGCACTGCGTGCGTGCGAGCTCGCAGCTGGCGACCCGCGGGGGGCCGTCCTGCGAGAGGCACAGGCAGCACGCGCTGCCGGTGCAGTCGTCGAGTGGCGGTGCCGCGTCGAGCTTCACGCGGTAGCGCAGGTAGCGGCCGCGCAGCAGATCGCGCGGGTCGTAGCCCTCGACGGGCAGGCGGTAGCTCTCCCCGCCGGCGAGGTTGTCCTCCGCGTCGGCGATGCTCAGGGCGAGCGTCAGCGCGGGCAGCGCGACGGCCAGTGCGATGAAGCGCGTGTTCATGATGCCTCCCCTCCAGACTCTCCCCCGAGCTGGCGGGCGAGCTCGGGCGACTTGCGCCGCCACAGCCACGCCATCAGCAGGGTCAGCATGCCGCCGGTGATCATCCCCATGCCGGTCTCCAGCATCGAGCCGAAGATCTCGAAGTACGTGATCAGGATGCGCAGGGCGATCAGCCCGGTCAGCGCGTTGAACGTCCGCACGCGCCCCGACTGGATCGCCGTCCACGCCAGCGCGCCCAACATGGCCAGCTGCAACAGCCCACCCGCGGCCTCCACCGACTCGTGCTCGAAGAGGGTGCCGGCGCTCAGCGACAGCCAGGCGATGCCGAGGAAGGCCGCGACGCCGCCCCGCGCGCGCCCGGTCGCGTCGTGCATGAGCCACGGCAGCATGCGGTGCGCGAGCAACCCCATCGCGCCGAGCGCCACGAGTCCGACACTCAGCAGCTCGCGCTCGTTGATGCGCTCGTACCAGGGTGCGGTGCAGGCCGCGGCGGCAACCAGCAGCTGCATCATCAGTCCGGTGTGGATGCCCCGGGCGAGCAGCGGCTTGCGCGGCGCGACCAGCCCGCGGGTGGCGGCGAAGCCGGCGAGCAGAAAGCCACCCGCGAGCGTGACGCCGAGGTCGGCCCGCATCGCGTTGCGGGGCACCAGGTCGAGCACCGGCTCGAGCGAGACCACGTAGGTCAGCGACAGGCCACCGCACCAAAGCAGGCCGAGCCAGCGCGAGTGTCCGAGCCAGGCCAGCGGCGCCGTCACCGCGGACCAGAGCAGCAGCGCCTGGTAGCTCGGCGCGGTCAGCTGGTAGACCTGCCCGATCAGCGCGATCGAGGCCAGCGTGAACAGGTAGTAGACGACCGCGAGCACGTCGGTCGCCAGCAGCTTGCCACGGCGCGCCGTCTCGAACGTCGCAGCGCCGAGCCCTGCGGCGAGCACCAGGTCCACCGCGAGCTTCACGCGGTCGGGGACGTCGGCCCAGTTGGCGGCGACCACCGAGATGATGCCGAGGCCGACCGTGAACGCGCCCAGCCCGAGCATCGCGTAGAGCATGAGCGGCCGGCGGTGGGCACCCTCGTGGGCCTCGATGCGGGCGCGGGCTTCCCCGTCGATCAGCCCCGCCTCCACCCACTCGGCCAGTTTCTTCGAAAGGTCCATGCGCCCCTACTCAGCAGGAAGCGTACCAGGGCCCGTCCCCACGCAATGCCCGCGAAAAAGCCCCGCCACCGGGTCGCCCGTACATTCGCTGTACGGCACCTGTCCACAGAGTGTCCGGTCCGGCACGTTGATCGCCGCCGCGGGCGCGCCTAGGTTGGCCGGGCCTGCCCACGAGGACGACGCATGAAGATCGGCTACTTCGGAATCAACAGCGGACCGCTCACCTCGCCCCAGCAGATGACCACGCTGCTTCAGTGCGCGGAGGGCGCCGGCTTCGAGTCGGTCTGGACCGGCGAGCACGTGGTCGTCGTCGATCCGCAGCCCCCGCCCTCGCCGGTGCAGCCCGCGCTGCCCTTCGTCGACACCGTCGCAACCCTGGCCTTCGCTGCGGGTGTCACCTCGAAGCTCAAGCTCGGCAGCGGCATCATCCTGCTCGCGCAGCGCAACCCGGTCGTGCTGGCCAAGGAGCTGTCGAGCATCGACGTGCTCTCCGGCGGGCGGCTGATCTTCGGCGTCGGCGTGGGCTACGTGAAGGAGGAGTTCGAGGTCATCGGCGTGCCCTACCGGCAGCGCGGCGCCCGCGTCAGCGAGCACATCGAGGCCATCCGCGCGCTGTGGACGCAGGAGCGCCCCGAGTTCGAGGGGCGCTTCACGAAGATCACGGGCGTGCAGCAGCGGCCCATGCCGGTGCAGTCGCCACATCCGCCGATCATCATCGGCGGTGGCTCCAAGCCGGCCTACCGGCGTGCGGTCACGCAGGGTGATGGATGGTACGGCTTCGCGCTGACCGAGGAGCAGACCGCCGCGGGCATCGAGGGGCTGCGGGAGGCCGGGCGCGAGGCCGATCGCGAGAGCGACTTCGACCGTCTCGAGATCTCGATTACGCCGCGCGACGAGCTCGATGCCGACCGCATCAAACGCTACGAGGACCTCGGCGTGCAGCGGCTGATCCTGCTCGCGCGCCCGGTGGCCGGGGAGGGTGAGCCGCTCGACGCGGTGCGACGCTTCATCGAGCAGACCGGCGAGACGCTCATCCGCGCCTAGCAGGTCGATGAAAAAGGGCTTTGCGTGATTGTCGGAGCGCGGCGTCGTCGGATTCGCCGTCCGCGAAGCGACGCAATGCCGAGTAGTGTGGAGCTGAGTGGATGGGCGAAGACGGCGCCGCCGCGTCAGGCAGGCGCGTGAATGCCTTTTTCACCGACCTGCTAGCAGGTGTCCCTGGCCCGGCGCGCTAGGCCGGCGCCTGCGTGTCGGGGATCAGGCTCTCGAACGTCGCGATGCCGTAGCGGTCGCGGATGCTCTCGAGGCTGGAGCCCAGCTCGTCGCGCCACGGGATGTTCATCATCGGCCGCGTCTGCCGCCCGTGCGCAAACGCCTCTGCGGTGACATGCAGCGCGCCGCGCGCGTGCAGCGGGTTATCGATGCTGAGCTTGAGCGCGATCGTGGCGAGGAACATCGCCGAGTAGAGCTGCCCGAACTGCGCGAGCTGGAAGCCGGAGATGGCGATCTCGTGCAGTGGGCTGGTGCTGTAGCCGGCGACCAGGTGCCAGATCTCGTGCTGCTGCAGGATGTGGGCGTTCGTGACGTCGAGCTGCGGGTGGTAGCCCATCACGAGGTCGGGATCGATCACGTCGAGGTCGAAGCCGTTGTCGACGATCAGGCTGTGGAAGAGGTCGCCGAGGCTGTCCTGCGGGTGGCCCTCGAGGTCCGCGAGGACCAGGCGCCGCGGCGCTTCCTCCGCGAGCTCGGCCTGGCCCGGGTAGCTCGCCTGCGCCTGCGCGAACGCCCCGCGCCGCGCTTCGTCGATCAGCGGGCCGAGTGCGGCGACGCGCTCGGTGAGGCTTGCGTCCGCCGGCGCATCCACGATCTGCCACAGCGCGGGCCACAGCCCGGTGGGGATCGCGGGCGGTCGGCAGAGGGCCGCGGTCGCGGTCTGGAAGTCCGCGAGGTCGGCGCGCGGCTGCGTGAGCCAGGCCGCGGTCCAGGTGTCGTATATGGCCGCCGTCGCGTCCGGGCAGCAGAAGGCCGCGCGGTGCAGGGCGAGGCCCAGGTGCCGCAGTGCATCGTCGTCGCCGTTGCGGGCATCGACCGTCGCCGCCGTCAGCCGCTCCCACACGTCGTCGCCGTAGGGCTCGCTCGCCGCCCGCTCGTAGGCGCGTCTGTACTCGGCGTCGACCACGGGCGCAGTATTGGATCGCAGCGCCGCCTTGTCGAGCAGTGGCGCGGCGCGGTCCCCCGCGGCCGCAAAAAGCCGTTATGCTCTCGCCATGGCCGACGCGACCGCGGACCGGAAGACGGGCGCCGACCTCTCGGGCGCGCAGCTCATGGGGGCCGAGCTCTCGCATGCGAAGCTCGACAACTCGTCGAGGCGAGCCTGATCGAGACGAACATGTTGCTGACCAACCTGGCGGGCGCCGACCTGCGCCGCGCGCGCATCGAGGCCAACATGGAGGGCATCGACCTGCGCGGTGCGAAGCTCGTCGGCGCAAAGTTGCGCCGCGCGTTATTGGCGGGGCGTATCTCTGCATCTACGGCATGGAGGGCCCGGGCGGCTACCAGTTCGTCGGCCGCACGCTGCAGGTCTACAACCGCTTTCGCGTCACCGATCAGTTCGCCGCCGGCCGCCCGTGGCTGTTGCGCTTCTTCGATCAGATCCGTTTTCACGAGGTCGACGCCGACGAGCTGCTCGAGCTGCGCCGCGCCTTCCTCGCGGGCCGCCATCGCATCGAGATCGAGCAGCAGTCTTTCAAGCTCGCCGACTAACGCGACCTTCCTCGACGACAACGCCGACGCCATCGGTGCGTTCAAGCAGCAGCAGCAGGCGGCCTTCGAGGCGGAGCGGACACGCTGGGAGCAGAGCGGTCAGCTGCACTTCGAGTCGGCCGAGGCCGATGCGCCCGGCGCCGACACCGCGCCGATCCCGCCGATCCCGCCGATCCCGCCGATCCCCGCGGGCTGCGTGGGCGTCGAGGCGCAGGTGCCGGGCAACGTCTGGAAGCTCGCCGTGGCCGAGGGCGAGCGCGTCGCTGCGGGCGATGCCATCGTGGTGCTCGAGTCGATGAAGATGGAGGTGCCGTTGGTCGCACCGACCGCCGGTCGCGTGCGCGAGCTGCGGGTGGCGGAGGGGCCGTCGGTGCAGGGCGGTGATGTGGCGGCGGTGATCGAGGCTGTGCCCGCATCGTGAGCTGCCGCACCTCGGCTGCCCGGCGCGTGCTCCTCCGTTGGGCCTTGCTGCCACTGCTCGGCTGCGGCCACGCGCCGCCGGCTCCCGGGCCGGTCGCCGCGCCGGCGTCTCCCGAGCCCGTTGCCACGCCGCCCGCGCCGGTGCGTCTGCGCATCGCCACCTTCAACATCCAGAAGCTCGGCCCGACCAAGGCGGGCCGCGCCGATGTCATGGAGATGCTCGTGTCGATCGTGCGCCGCTACGATCTCGTCGCGGTGCAGGAGATCCAGGACCGCCACGGCGAGGTGCCGGTGCAGCTGCTGTCCCTGATCAACCGAGGCGCGCCCGGTGGCGATGACTACGCCATGGTGCTGTCGCCGCGCACCGGGCAGCAGCCCGACGACCTGCGCTCGCAGGAGCAGTACGCGTACTACTACCGGACCGATCGGCTGCGCCCGGTGGGCTCGCACCGGCTGTACGACGACTCCGCCCACGACCACTTCCAGCGCGAGCCCCACGTCGCACGCTTTGCTGTGCAAGGTGCGTGCACCTCCTTCGTGCTGATGAACCTGCACACGCGCCCGCGTGCCGCGCTGGAGGAGATCGCCGCCGTCGAGCACGTCTTTCGCTGGGCGCGCGAGCAGTACGACGACGAGCGTCACTTCGTTGCGCTCGGCGACTTCAACGCCGGCTGTGGGTACGCTTCCGAGCAGGATCTGGACGCTCTGCCCATCCACGGCGAGCAATACGACTGGGTGGTGCCGCACTCGGCGGACACCAACGTGGCCGACTCGCAGTGCCCCTACGACCGCATCGTCATCAGCTCGAGCGAGGGCAACCTCCTCGTCGAGGACTGGGGCGTGGACCGCGCGTTCTCCGACCGACGGGTCTCGGATCACTGGCCGGTATGGGCCGATTTCACCTTCGCGGTCGACGCGAGCTGTACGCGATGAGCGCAGTCCCCGTAGTTGGGGGTGATTATCTTGCATCGACCCGCCCCGCGTGCCAGGCTCCCGCTCCCCTTTGGGGAGGCCACCTCGTGAAGTTCAGCGACCTCGACCTCCTGCCCGGGCTCCTCGAAAACCTCGAGAGCGCCGGCTATACGCAGCCCACGCCCATCCAGGAGAAGGCGATCCCGCCGGCTCTTCAGGGGCGTGACGTGCTGGGCACCGCGCAGACGGGCACGGGCAAGACGGCTGCGTTTTCGGTGCCGATCCTGCAGCGCCTCGACGAGGTGGCTGGTGACGAGCCGAGGCTGCGCGCGCTCGTGCTGACACCGACGCGTGAGCTGGCCGCACAGATCGACGAGAGCCTCGCGACCTACGGTCGCGGCATGGACCTGTGGCACACGGTTGTGTTTGGTGGCGTCAACATCAACCCGCAGATCAAGAAGCTGGCGCGGGGGGTCGACGCGCTCGTTGCGACGCCCGGGCGCATGCTCGACCTGATCGGGCGCGGCGCGCTGAGCCTGAAGCACGTCGACATCTTCGTGCTCGACGAGGCCGACCGCATGCTCGACATGGGCTTTCTGCCGGATGTGAGGCGCATCATCGGCCACCTGCCGAAGAAGCGACAGACGCTCTTCTTCTCCGCCACCATGCCGCAGGAGATTCGCGGCCTGACCGAGCAACTGCTCGTCAACCCCGCGGTGGTGAGCGTCGACCCCGTGAGCTCGACCGCCGAGGCCGTCGAGCAGCACGTGTACTTCGTCGACCGCCTCGACAAGCGCCACCTGCTGGTCGACCTGCTGCGCGACGAGGAGAAGGTGCGAAACCTGGTCTTCTCCCGCACCAAGCACGGCGCCAACAAGCTCACGGCGCACCTGGTGAAGGCGGGCATCAACGCCGCCGCGATCCACGGCAACAAGTCACAGGGCGCTCGCGTGCGGGCGCTCGAGGGCTTCAAGAGTGGCTCGGTGCGCGTGCTGGTCGCCACCGACGTGGCGGCACGCGGCATCGACGTCGACGGCGTCAGCCACGTCATCAACTACGACCTCCCGAACGTTCCCGAGACCTACGTGCACCGCATCGGGCGCACCGGCCGGGCGGGCCGCAGCGGCATCGCACTGTCCTTCTGTGACATCGAGGAGCGCCCCTACCTGGTCGACATCGAGCGGCTCATCGGCCTGCACGTCGATCGTGTCGAGGATCACGCCTACCCGCCGGGCGAGCCCTTGCCGCGCATCACCGACCTCGAGTCCAAGAGTCGCAGCGCGAGCTCGAGCGGCCGCAGCGGTGGCGGTGGCGGTGGCGGCGGAGGTGGCGGCGGTAACCGCGGACGTCGTACGGGCCGCGGCGGTGGTCGTGGCCGGCGGCCGGGCACGCGCCCCGGTCAACGCAGCGCCGCGCCGACGGCGAACTGAGTTCAACCCCAAGCAGGGATTCACACAATGGGTATGACAGTCCGATCAACTTGCTACGAGGTCTGGAGCCGCGCCGACGATGGCGCCGCGCACAAGCACGGCGTTGCGCTTGGGGTGACCTTCGAGGACGCGTGCAAGCACCTCGCCTCCGAGTCCATCGACTTCTGGACGCACTTCGACAAGGGTCGCTACCGCGGCCGTCAGCTGTACCGCGACCGCACCGCCGCGCTCACGGAAAGCACGGGCGAGTCGACCGCGGCGTAGCGGGCCGCGCGGGTGCGCCGACGGTCCCTTCGGACGTCGCCCACCCTGCTGCTCACACGCCGATGGCGGCCCCGTGGCGAGCCAGCACCCTGATGGGTGCGATCGCCGCGCCACCATCGGCCTTCTTCCTACGCTCCACGACGCCAGCGCGCTGGCGTCGGTCTTCACCGCCACGCGGACGGGCGTGATCACGCCGCCGGATCCGGCCCGGCGTCCGACGTCGCAGATTCCTCATATGTGTGCCCCGGCCGCCGGGCGACGCTGTTCAAATCGGCATCGGGTGCGCGTCCGCGTCAAGCTCTGCTAGCCTAGCGCGCTGGCAGGGATCGCTGTCCCACCCACACATACACGGGGATGTCCGAATGAACGCTGCGCGTCTTGCCATTGTATCGATGCTTCTGCTCTTGCTGCTGAGCACCGCGTGTTCCGACGATGCCACCAGCGGAGGCGACGGTGACGCCTCCGAGGGCGACGCGGCGATGCCGGGTGACGGCGATGGCGATGGCGACGGACCGGTCGTGCCCGTCTCGTGCGAGGAAGACGTCGAGTGCGACAACGGCGTGTACTGCGACGGCGAGGAGCGCTGCGTCGACGGCGCGTGCGCCGACGGTGACCGTGTCACGTGTGACGACGGCATCGCGTGCACGCTCGACGAGTGCCTCGAGGACGCCCAGACGTGCAGCTCCACCCCGCCGGACGCGGACCAGGACGGCCACCTCGACGGCTCCTGCATCGACGCGGACGGCGAGCCCTACGGCGACGACTGCGACGACGCCGACGGCCTGCGCTTCCCCGGCAACATCGAGATCTGCGACCTCGAAAACCGCGACGAGGACTGCGACCCGCAGACCATCGGCTTCCGCGACGCCGACAACGACAACTTCGTCGACGCGCTGTGCTGCAACGCCGAGGACGACAGCGACGGTGCGGCCCTGCGCTGCGGCGATGACTGCGATGACCTGAAGGCCAACGTGCACCCGACGGCGACCGAGGCGTGCGACCTGTTCGACAACGACTGCGACGGCGAGACCGACGAGGGCGTGTCCGTCATGCTCTATCCCGACGCCGACCGCGATGGCCACGGCTCCGACTCCGCGGCCGCCGAGGCGCGCTGTGCGGGCGCGGTCGGCTACGCGGCCGATCCGAACGACTGCGACGACGCCGACCCCGAGGTGTTCGAGGGCCAGTTCGAGATCTGCGACGGCAAGGACAACAACTGCGACGACAGCTGCGAGGGCGAGGACCCCGGCTGCACCGACAACATCGACGAGGTCCAGGAGCACGCACCGTGGTTTGCCGACGTCGATGAGGACGGCTTCGGCTCCTCCCTGGGGCAGCCGATCCTCTCCTGCATTCCGATCCCCGGCCGCCGGCTGTCGAACAACGACTGCGACGACGAGGACTCGGCGGTGCACCCGGCCGCCAGTGAGGCGTGCGACGCCATCGACAACGACTGCAATGGCCTGCGCGACTTCCGCATCGGGCTCAACGACTTCGAGGACGACGACACGGACGGACAGGCCGACGCGGCGTGCGTGGGTGGCGACGACTGCGACGACCGAGACCCCACGACGGGCGCGGGCCTCGACGAGATCTGCGACCGCATCGACAACGACTGCGATGGTGCAGCGGACGAGGAGACCGTGCAGACCGTTTGGTACCTCGATGAAGACGGCGACGGGTGGGGTGTCGGCATCGGCAACGCGCTCGCGAGCTGCGACCCGCTGCCCGGTCGCTCCTCGAGGTTTGGCGACTGCGCCGACGCTGAGAACTCACGGCATCCCGGGGCGCGCGAGCAGTGCAACGGCATCGATGACGACTGCGATGGCGCGGTCGACGAGCAGGCATCGTTCCTGTGCAAGCTCGACAACTCGGTGGCTCGCTGCGGCGAGGTTGGCACCTGCGAGGTCTTCAGCTGCGTGTCGGGCTTCGCCGACGTGGACCAGCTGGCGGGCAACGGCTGCGAGGCGGTCGCGGTCCCCCAGGTCATTCCCGGGTTCTGCAACTTCGACTTCGAGTGCGATGACGAGCTGTACTGCAATGGCAAGGAGCGCTGCGACCAGTTCTCGGGCAACTGCCTCTCGGGCACGCCCATCAACTGCCAGCCCGACGTGCAGGGCGACGTGCACATCGCCGACTCGGTCAACCTCGTGCAGCTCCAGGGCGTCGAGGTCATCGCGGGTCACGTGCTGATCGACGCCACGGACATCAGGTCGCTGATCGGCCTGGACTCGCTGCGCGTGATCGGCGGCAACCTCACGATCATCGGCGCCAACGAGCTGCGACGCCTGAGTGGCTCTGCGCTGAGCAACCTCGAATTCGTCGGGGGCCACATCAGGATCGAGAACAATGCGGAGCTCATCGATGTGAACCTGCCGTCGCTGATCTCGGCCCGCTCGCTTCAGATCCGCAACAACCCGAAGCTCCCCGGCGTCGTGGGCTTCCCGAGTCTGGTCTCGCTCGACGACGGCTTGGTCATCGCCTACAACAACACGCTGCTCGAGGTAGACGGCTTCGAGGCGCTGGCCGTCATCGACGGTGACGTGGACGATCAGTTCGGCGAGGGCGCGCCGCCGCCGGCATTCTCGATCAGCCAGAACCCGGTGCTGTCGGAGCTCAAGGGCTTTGGCGTGCTTGAGAGCATTCGCGGCGCGGTCGAGCTGGTCGAGGGAGCCCTGACGTCGATCACGTTCCCGGGGCTTCGGACGCTCGGCAACGCGCTGGCCATCTTCGACCAACCGCAGCTCGAGGAGATGAGCTTCCCGGTGCTGACGGAAGTCCGTGGCGACGTCGTCGTCGAGCTGGCGCCCGCTGTGACGAGCCTCGGGCTCGACGCGCTGACGGACGCCGGCGGGATCCAGGTCGGTGGAACTCTTTCGCTCTCGTCAATCGACCTGCCGGAGCTTCGACAGGTCGGGAGGCCGCCGCTTATCGACGAGGGTCAACCCTTCTATGCGAGCGACTCGATCGCGCTCTTCGTGTCGTTCAGTGGGCCGTCGAACGAGGCACTCACGCAGCTGTCGGCGCCGCTGCTGCAGGCGGTCCAGGGCGACGTCTACGTCGAGGCCCAGCCGATGCTGCAGAGCATCGACCTGCCCGCGCTCAGCATGATCAATGGGGATCTCATCCTGTTCGACAACGACGCGCTCGTCAGTGTCGACGTCGACATGCTGCAGGGTGTCAATCTCGTGGAGGTCGCCGAAAACAACGTGCTCGCCAGTCTCGCGATGCCCGCGCTGATGGAGACGTACGGGAACGTGATCATCGGCGCCAATCCGATCCTGCAGAGCGTGCAGATGCCGATGCTGGCGATGATCGGGTCGGAGCTCCGCGTCATGGACAACGACGCGCTCGCCACGCTCGACATGCAGAACCTCCAGAGCGTGGACCGCTTCGTGTCGATCGTGAACAACGGGTCGATGACGAACCTCGACGGGCTCGCCAGCCTCGACACGGTGGTCAACCCGCCGGACCTCTTCACCGGCGTCGAGGTATGCGCCAACTTCAACCTCCCGGACCAGCTCGTGCAGGCCTTCCTGGCGCAGTTCGCGCAGCTCGACCCCAACCAGCTGCACGACTTCTGCGGCCAGGGCGAGTAGCGCCGGGCGCCGCCGACTCCCCATGTGGGATGCTACGAAGACCGACCGACCGACCTCCGGGTTCACGCGGCAGTGAACAGCGGGTCGCCGGACCGACCTACGCGCCCAAGCGCCCTCTGAACGCAGCCTTCGCGGCCACTGCGCGCGCGTGGCTTCTTGCACGTGGGCGCGTGCAGTACCGCGAATGTGGGTAGAGTCCCGGCTAGAGCGGGCGGGGCCGGGCTACTCCCGGAAGACCACGTTGTCCTGTACGCCGGACCGCGTGGTGCGCGTGCGGTTGGCTGCGTGGGCCGTGTCCTCGTAGCCGAAGCTGATGCCGCACAGCAGGCCGACGTCCTCGGGGACTCCGAACTCGGCGCGCACCACGTCGGGGTAGTTCCGCAGGCTGCCCATGGCGCAGGTGCCGATGCCGTGGGCGGTCATCAGCAACATCAGCGTCTGCACGTACATGCCCACGTCGAGCGCGACGGTCGTACGGAACTCCTTCGACATGCCGATGAAGGCGACGTGCGGCGCATCGAAGAGCTCGAAGTTGCGCAGCGCCGCCTTCGCCCGTCCCGGACGGTCGTCGCGCTCGATGCCGAGCTCGTTGTAGAGGGCGACGGCGCACTCGACCTGGTGCGTACGATAGACGCCGGTGAACTTGGCGCCGTGCTCGAAGTCCGGCTGGGAACGCGTACCGGCGCTGGCGGTGACCACCAGCGCATCGCGCAGTCGATCACGGGCTGGGCCCGAGGCCACGTACACGCGCCAGGGCTGGACGTTGCAGTTGGAGGGCGCCGACTGGGCGAGCGCGAAGATGCGCTGCAGCAGCACGTCGGGGATGCGTTCGTCGCGGAAGCCGCGCACGGAGCGGCGCGCCACCACCGCCTGCTCGATCGCCTCGATCGCGACCGGCTCGAACGCCTCGATGGCGCTCTGGTTGGTCGCTCGGTCGGGGACATGCTCACTGCTCGACATCGTCTTGCTTCCTTTCGGCAGACTCGGCTCGGTCGCGCCCGGCGGTGGAGTCTACACCAGCTGCGCAAGCGCGCGACCGAGGCCGCCGACGTAGCTTCCGCCGAAGAGGTTCACGTGAACCAGCAGCGGATAGAGCTGGTAGAGCGGGATGCGCTGCGCGTGGCCGGGCTGTAGTGGCAGGGCCTCGTCGTAGGCAGCAAAGCAGCGCTGCGAGAAGCCGCCGAAGAGACGCATCATCGCCAGATCGATCTCGCGGTGGCCGCCGTAGGCCGCCGGGTCGATCAGCACGGGCTCGCCGGCCTCGCCGGTCATCGCGTTGCCGCCCCACAGGTCACCGTGCAGGCGGGCGGGCGGCTCGGGGTCGCCGACGAGCTCGTCCATGCGCGCGAGCAGGCGGTGGAAGTCGGCGCGCATCGTCGCGGGGATGTGCCCCGCATCGACCGCACGTGCGAACAGCGGCGAGAGCCTGCACTCCGCGTAGAACTGCGCCCAGGTGGCGCGCGCGCGGTTGTCCTGGGGAAGCGGACCGATGAAGTTGTCGCCGGGCAGCCCGAAGTCGTCGCAGGTGCTGGCGTGGATGGCGGCCAGCCCGCGGCCGAGGGCCTCGTCGTGATCCGTCGCCGGCGACGCGGACTCGATCATCTCGAGCACGAGCATGGCAGGCGCATCCGGGGCCGCCTCGCCTGCGTCACCTGCCCACAGAACGCGCGGCGTGCGCAGTCCGCCATCGACCGTGATGAACGCGAGCCCGTCCGCCTCGGCCCGGTACATGCCCGGCGGCGGTGCGTCGTGGGTCTTGACGAAGACCGAGCCGCCGGCGTCGAGCTGTGCGCGGTAGGCGCGGTTGATGTCGCCCCCTGCCACCGGCGATAGCCGCGCGACCGGGGTGCCGATCGAGGCGGCGATGCCCAGCGACAGCGCGTTGCGGTCGCTCACGGCAGGCCGTGGTCCGCGCGGATCTTCGCCAGCAGCCCGCGGCAGCCGGCCTCGCAGATGTCGAAGACGTCGTCGAAGTTGTCCTCGTAGTACGGGTCGGGCACGTCGAGGTCGCCGCTGCGCGCGCTGTCGGGGTCGAGACTGCGCAGCAGATGGATCTGCGCCCGGTGGCTGCCGCGCGCGAGCCGCTCGATGTTGCGCAGGTTGCTGCGGTCCATCGCGATCACGTAGTCGAAGGTGTCGAGATCTGTCGCGATGAACTGTCGAGCGATGCTCGTGAGCGACAGCCCGCGCTTCCTCGCCGTCTCCCGTGCGCGCGAGTCGGCCGGCTCGCCGACGTGGTAGGCGCCGGTGCCCGCGCTGTCGACCTCGACGCGGTCGGCGATGCCGGCCTCGTCCAGTAGGTGGCGCATCACGCCCTCGCCGGTCGGCGATCGGCAGATGTTACCGAGACACACGAAGCACACCCGCACCATGCTCACTTCTCCGTCACGTAGATCTTGCTCGCCCGCAGGCCGGTCCGGTCGGTCGAGGCCCCGTGCCAGCCGTCGGGGATCTCGGGCCATGTCAGCTCGAACACCCGTCGGGCATCCAGCGGGGCCATGTTAACGCACCCGTGGCTGCGTGGCAGCCCGAAGCGCTCGTGCCAGAAGGCGCCGTGCAACGCGATCGAGCCGTCGAAGTACTGCGTCCACGGCACGTCCTCGATGCTGTAGCGGTCGTCGTCACCGAGCTCGGGGCCGATGTCGCTCATGCTCGACGCTACCTGCTTGATGCGCACGTCGAAGAGGCCCGTCGGCGTCTCGTGCCCCGGCAGGCCGGTCGAGACGAGGGTCGCGTACACAGGCGTGTCCCCCGCGTAGGCGACCAGTGTCTGGCGCTCGAGGTTGACGTGGACCCATGGCTGCCCGGCTGCGACACCCTTCGGCCGCGCGATCGCCTCGGCCACCGCCACGAACCAGTACTTGAGGTAGCGGCCGTCGGTGAGCTTGTGCAGCGTGCGCTTGCCGACGCGCTCGTGTCGCTCCCAGGGCACACGCGATAGCCGCGGGTAGGGCTCGATGCCCTCGGCGGGCATCATGCGCACACTCTCGTCGTCGCGTTCGGTCACGTCGAAGGGCTGCGCCGTGCGCACCGCCCATGCGACCGGCAGCGTCTGTTCGCCGCCCAGCTCGACGCCGGCGAAGCTCGTGCCGCGCCGCGCCTGGAGCTGTGCGAGCTGGACGTAGCTACCGCGGACGGTGCGTACGAACCTGCGCTGGTCCCGCTGCTCGATGCCAGCACCTGCCACGAAGAAGCCGCGCTCGAGGAAGCGGCGCACCACCCGCGGGCGCAACGGCTCGTTCTTCAGCTCGCCGGCGTAGAAGCGTGCCGCCCGCTTCGGCTTCTTCTCGTGTAGCGCGAAGTAGCGGGCCAGGAACTCGGCGCTGCGGCGCTGGTCGGCGCGGGTCGGCAGCCGGTGGTACTCCGGCACCCGCGACTCCTTGACGAAGTAGTAGTTGTACGGGAGCCCGGCGTCTCGAGGCGGTGGGTTGAGTGGAGGCGAGTCCGGCGGCGTCGGGCCCACCGCGATGCCCTTGCCCGCGCAGGCGAAGCCCCGCGGCGCGATAGCGTGGAAGCCCGTCGCGCAGTTGTTGGTCTTCACCGCGTCAGCCGCCAGTCGGATGCGTGAGCCGCTGCGCAGCCAGCCAATGTGGGGCGCTTCGGGATCGGGCCGCTCGTGGATCTTGATCTGCAGCCCGGAGACCAGGCCGTGCAGCGGGAACTTCGCCTCCAGCTCCGCATCCTGGGCCGGCGGCTTCACCACGGGCTCGGGTGTCGTCGTCTGCGCGGCGGCCTGCGCGTGCGGGTCGGCCGGCGGATCGACAGGGGGCGGGCCGCCGCCGCGCTCCACGCAGCCGATGCTGCACGCGCAGAGCAGCACCGGGAGCAGGCTGCCGAGTTCGATTCGGTAGGGGTGCACAGTCACGTTGCGTGCGTCCGACCCTCAGGCCGTACGCTCTCTCAACCGCGGCGGGAGCCTACCTCAGTGGTCGTCGAAGAGCACCGGCTCGCTCTCGAAGTCCCGCGCACCGTGCACCATGATCGTGGTCGGTAGCTCCTCGAGCATCTGGTTCATCCGGTCGAAGAAGGCATCGGCGCTCTCGTCGTCGACGGCGGTGGGCATGCGGAAGCCGAGGATCGCCAGGTCGGCGCCGTTGCTCTCGTAGTTGATGATGTCTGCGATCTCGCGGTCGCCTCGGCGAATCACCTGGGGGCGGGCCTGCAGGCGGGCGGAGGCGATGATGCGCGCGATGCCTTCCGCCGCCTCCTCCTCCTCCTTGTCGGTGTTGACGACCGTCATCACGCGCACGCGTGCGTTGCGCAGGCTGTGGTCCGCCGTGAGCAGGAAGGCCATCAGCAGCATCAGACCACCGTTGCCCTCGAGGCCGCCCCACCAGACGTGGATCTCCTTGCGCTTACGCTGTCGCGCCTGGCCGATGTGCTGCGCGCCCTTGTGGTTGACCAGCAGCACCGACTTGTCGAGCGCCACGAGGTCCTGAAGCATGCGGATGAAGGGCGCCCTGCGCTCGCGCTTGTGGGGCCAGCCCAGCATCACCGAGTTGGACTCGAGGCTGCCCACGCCGTAGCCCTGCGTGAGCGTGACGATGCCGGGGTAGATCTCCGGCACGATGTCGACGCGGTAGAACACGTTCGGGAACTCGTCCGCGATCTGCGCGCCGATGCGCTTGATGAGCTCCTTGCGCTCGTGGGTGTGCTCCTGCACGTCGCCGCGCAGCAGGTGCGCGAAGCTCACGATACCGCGCTCCTGGACGATCGCGCTGCCGAGCCGCAGCAGGTAGGTGCGCCGGTCGGGGTCGCCGCCGAGGATCAGCAGGTTCGGCCGCCAGTTGAGCGGATGGAACTTCACGTCCTTGAGGTGATGCAGCGAGCTGCGGACCATCGCCGACCAGATACCGTGGCGCGCGTCGCCGTAGGTGGTGCCCAGGACGCGGCGCTGGGTGATGGCGTAGATGCCACCGACGATGAACATGGCGCCGAACATGGCCGGCATGTCGATGATGCTCATCACGTAGAAGCACGCCACCGCGCCGAACATGCTGATGCTCGCGGGCACCTTGAAGTCCGGGCGGAAGCTCGGGCTCGCCGCCCAGCGCTCGAGCCCGCACGCGAGGTTGGTGAAGCCGTAGGTCACCAGGAAGAACATCGTCAGGACCGGGGCGATCACGTCCAGGTTGCCCATGATGATGCCGGTCTGCGCGAGCATGAACGTCACGACGATGCCCGCCACGGGCTCGTTGTTGTCGCCGGTTCCGCGGCCGAAGAGCCGCGGCGCGTGGCCGTCGTTGGCGAGCGCCTGCAGCGTGCGAGGCGCGGTCATGATGCTCGCGAGCGCACTCGAGAGGCAGGCGGCCCATACGCCGAGGTCGATCAGGAAGGGCACCGCCGCGATGTCCCACACCGACCGCAGATCGTTGGTCAGCATCTGCGTGTTCGCCTGCATTGCGAGCCAGATCGGAAACGCGACGTAGACGGCTCCGCCGACGAGAACTGCCATCAGCGTGCCGCGCGGGATCGACTGGCGCGGGTTGCGCAGGTCACCGGACATGCTGACGCCGGCCATGATGCCGGTGACGGCCGGGAAGAAGACCGCAAAGACCTGCGTGAAGGGCAGGCCGTGGGGGTTGGTCCACTGGATCTTCTCGGGAGGGGCCGAGCCGGTGCCGAGGAAGAACGAGATGAGCGACAGCACGATCACGACCATCACGACGTACTGCGCCTTGATGGCGAGCTCAGCGCTCTTGATCGAAAGGTAGGTCAGCCCGACGAGCACGACCGTTCCCACGACCTTCTCGCCCGTGATCAGACCGACGATCGGTTCGCGCAGCCATGCGAAGAACGACAGCCCCGTCAGCGCCTCGGTGAAGCCGACGATATAGAAGGTGACGCCGAGCGCCTGTCCGAGGAAGAGCGGGAAGCCGATAGCCGCGCCTGCGGGTGCGCCGAGCGAGCGGCTGATCATGAAGTACGCGCCGCCGGCACCCACGGTGCGATTGGTCGCGATTGAGGCGATCGACAGTCCGGTCGCCAGCGAGATCATGTGGGCGACGCCCACGATCAACAGCGCGCCGCCGAGTCCCTGCTGGCCCACCACCCAGCCGATGCGCATGTACATGACGACCCCGAGGATCGTCAGAATGCTGGGGGTGAAGACGCCGCCGAAGGTGCCGAAGCGGCCGGGCGGTGGCGAGAGCGAGTCGACGGTTTCCGGGACCTTGACGTTGCCCTTCATACGGCGACAACGATCGCACGGCGGCGGCCGTGATGCGAGGGCTTATTGTCGCTGCGCGGTGGCCCTCGCTAGCGGGCTCATTCGAAGACGATGCCCGGCGTGTCAGCGAAGCGGTCGCGCATGACTTCGATCGCGTCCGCGTGCTGGTCGATCAGCACGAAACGCCGTCCGAGCGCCAGGCACGCTGCACCCGTCGTTCCACTGCCCGCGAAGAAGTCCAGCACGAGGCCATCGGGCGGCGACGCCGCCTGCACGATGCGCTTCAGCACCCCCAGTGGTTTCTGCGTCGGATAGCCGAGCTTTTCTTTGCCGGTGGGGCTGACGATGGTGTGCCACCACGTGTCGGTCGGCAGCTTGCCGCGTGCCGCCTTCTCCGCGCCGACCAGGCCGGGGGCCATGTAGGGAATGCGGTCGATCTCCTCGAGGTTGAAGATCTGTTTTCCCGGTTGCCGCGCGTACACGAGGATGGTGTCGTGCTTCGCCGGCCAGCGATTCTTCGGTCGCCCACCGTAGTCGTAGGCCCAAATGACCTCGTTGATGAAGGCGTCGCGCCCGAAGATGGCGTCGAGCAGCACCTTGCAGTAGTGCGCCTCGCGGTAGTCGATGTGGAAGTAGAGCGTGCCGCGCTCGCTCAGCAGTCGATGCGCTTGATGCAGCCGCGGCTCGAGGAATGCCAGGTAGTCGTCGAAGTTGTCGGCGAACTGGCGCGCCACCAGCGTCTCGGTGCGGTAGCGGTTGCCACCGAAGCCCGTGCGGTCGCCGTCCTCGTCGCGCACGGTGCGCGTCTTGCTGCGGCGCTGCGCCTTTCCGGTGTTGAACGGCGGGTCGACGTAGATCAGGTCGAAGCTGCCATCGGCGAGGCCCTCGAGCAGCGGAAGGTTGTCACCGTGAAGGACGCGGCCGACGGCGTCGTCCGCGAGCGGACTCTCGGCATCGTCGACCACTAGCGCGACGCGCCCGTCTCGGGCAGCACGTGATCGGCGAACTGCTCACGCAGGGTGCGCTTCTGGATCTTGCCGGTGGCGGTGTGCGGGATCTCGTCGACGTAGACGACGTCGTCGGGCAGCCACCACTTTGCGACCTTGCCCCTCAGGAAGGCGCGGATGGCATCGGCGTCGGGGCGCGCATCGCCCTTTGCGACCAGCACGAGCAGCGGGCGCTCCGTCCACTTGGGATGCGCGATGCCGATCACCGCCGCCTCGGCGATGTCGGGGTGCCCGACCGCGGCGTTCTCGAGCTCGATCGACGAGATCCACTCGCCGCCCGACTTGATCACGTCCTTGGCGCGGTCGGTGATCTGCATGAAGCCGCGCGGGTCGATGGTCGCGACGTCGCCCGTGTCGAAGAAGCCGTCGGCGTCCAGGATGTCCCCGCCCTCGCCGCGGTGGTAGCCGCTCGCGACCGCCGGGCCGCGCACGACGAGGTGCCCGAACGTCTCTCCATCACGCGGCAGCTCCTGGCCGTCGTCGTCGACGATCTTCATCTCGACCGTGTAGGGCACGCGGCCCTGCTTGAGGCGGTAGCCCATCTGCGCCTCGGCATCGAGCTCGTCCATGCCGGGCTTGAAGCTAGCGAACGTGCCGAGCGGACTCATCTCGGTCATGCCCCAGCCGTGCATCACGTCGACGCCGTACTTGTCTGCGAAGGTCTCGATCACGACGCGCGGGCAGGCGGCGCCGCCGATCATGACGCGCGAGAGATCCGGCAGCGTGTCGCCGGACTGCTCGAGGTGCTCGAGCAGCCCGAGCCAAACCGTGGGGACCGCGGCGCTGAAGCTCACGCGGTACTCGGTGAGCAGCTCGCAGATGCTCTGGCCGTCCATCTGCGAGCCGGGCATCACGAGCCTGGCACCCACCATCGGCGCCGCGAACACCAGCGCCCACGCGTTGGCGTGGAACATCGGCACCACCGGCAGCACGGAGTCGCGGGCGCCGAGCCCGAAGCCGTCGGGTCCGTTGGCGGTCATCGCGTGGATGACGTTCGAGCGGTGGGTGTAGACGACGCCCTTGGGGTTGCCCGTCGTGCCCGACGTGTAGCAGAGGCCGCAGGCGGTGTTCTCGTCGACCGCCGCCCACGCGAAGTCGTCGTCCTGGTCCGCGAGCAGCTCCTCGTAGCAGAGTGCGTTCGGCAGCGACGTCTCGGGCATGTGTGCGCGGTCGGTGAGGAAGATGTAGCCGCGGATGTTGGGGCAGTGGGGGGCGAGCTTCTCCGCGATAGACGCGAAGGTGGTGTCGAGCAGCAGGTAGCGGTCCTGCGCATGGTTGGCGATGTACGCCAGCTGCTCTTCGAAGAGCCGCGGGTTGAGCGTGTGGCAGACCGCCCCAAGCCCCATGACGCCGTACCAGACCTCCATGTGACGCGCGCCGTTCCACGCCATCGTCGCGACCACGTCGCCCTCGCCGATGCCGAGCGACGCGAGCGCCTTGGCGGCCCGCCGCGCGCGGCTGTGCAGCTGCGCGTAGGTCGTGCTGACGATCGGGCCCTCGACCGATCGGCTCACGACCTCGGCCTCCGGGTGATGCTGCTGCGCGTGATCGAGGATCGTGTGCACGCGAAGCGGCCAGTCCTGCATGAGACCCTGCATCGTCATTCCTCCACTGCGCCCATGCATAGGCAATCCGCGGCGGCGGTGCAACGGGCCCCGCGGGGCGTCGTCGCGATTGTGAAGCAAGGCGGCCCGTGGGAGCATCGCCGCCGATGCCTCGACGATCCGCTGCGCCGCGTGTGCTCGCGTACCATGCACTGGCCTGCGCGCTGCTCGCGGGCTGCGCCACGCGCGGCGACGCCGCGATCGAAGCGGCCGCAAGCGGTCAGCTGGCGGCGGCGCGGCAGGCCTACGATGCCATCGGTGAGCACGACGCGCCGACGCTGCGCGCCATCGCCCGCATCATCGTGGAGCTCCACGCCCAGGGGCGCGACGATGCCCGGAGCCGCGCGGCCTTCGCGCAGCTGCGCTCCGCCGGGACGCGCGCGGGCTCGACCCTCGAGTGGCTCGTCTTCGAGGGGCGCACGGGGCGCGTCAAGGCGCGGGCGCTGTCACTGCTCGCCGCACTCGGTGACGAGGCCGCGGCCGGCACCCTGCGCGTGCTCGCGCGCAAGGACGACGTCGCGATGCTGAGGTTGGCGCTGCCGTACTACGACGTGGAGGAGCAGGCCGAGCGCCTGCGAAGCCTGTCCGCCCACAGTCGCGCCGAGGTGCGTGCGGGCGCAGTTGCTCGGCTCGGGTCGGCGAGCCCGGACGCCGACCTCACGCTCTTACTGCGGCAGCTCGCGCGCCGCGACCCTGCGCCATCGGTGCGTGCGGCGGCGCTGTCCGCGCTCGCACGTCAGGCGCCCACCGGCGGACCGGGTGTGTTGGACGCGTTCGAGGCAGCGCTCGGCGATGGGGAGCAGTCCGTGCGGATGGCTGCCGCCCGTGGACTGCATGCGTTCGACTCCGAGCGCGCCGGGGCGCTGCTCAGCTCGCTGATCGGTGGCGACGTGAGCCACCATGCCATCGAGGCGGCGCGCACGGTGATGACGGCGCCGCGGGTGGACGAGCCGCAGCTGTCGGCTGCGCGTGGGCACCTTCACCGCGCGCTGCTGGACGATGACCCGAAGCTGCGCTCGCAGGCGGCGGTCGCTTTCTCGTCGCTGCCCGCGAGCCTGCGGCCCGTCGCGCGGCTCGTCGAGGCGCTGTCCGCCGAGAAGGTCGCCTCGGTGCGCCTGCAGCTAGCGCTCTCGATCGGTGGCGCACAGGCCCCGGCCGCAGAAGCGCTCCGCAAGCTCATGGCCAAGGACGGCATCGATGCCGTGACGGCGGCGGCGGCGCTTGCGGACCTGGGCGAGGCCGACGCGCGCACACGACTGCAGGCGCTCGGCGAGTCGACGTCGGCGAGCGTCCGCGCCGCGGCTGCGCGCGCACTGATCGGGCAGCTCGGCCTCGCCCATACGTCGCGGGCGCTGCTCTTCGATCGCTACGCCAAGGTCCAGCTGGCTGCGGCCGGTGCACTGCTGGCGCTCTAGCGGCTGTCAGCTGTCGCGCAGGTGGCGCTCGAGCTCGTCGTCGCCGGCGAGGATCTTCGACAGCGACACGCCAACACCGTTGCGCTGACCGCGTGACGCCTCGACGATCTCTGTGACGATTCCCTGCGCGAGCACGGGCTGGCTGCCGTCGGCGAAGTCGAGCGAGACGTGCACCTGCTCGCCGGGCAGGATCGGAACGCCGGTACGGAAGAACAAACGATCGGGGCCGACGTCGGCTTCCGCGCTGTAGAGACTGGTGCTCTCGCGATCGAGCCAGCACTCGCAGCGGATGGTGCGGCGCCTGCGGTGGCGACGATCGGGTCCGGGGCCGGCGTCCTCCGAACGCGTCGTGGGCCGTACGGTGCGGCGAGGAAGCGGTCGCGGTGCATCGATGGGGTCACGTTGGCTCAAGGTTCTTTCCCTCCCGTCCCAATGTGTGTAGGCAGGTCGGGTGCCAGAGGTCCAAATTCCGGCAAGACGCCCCCGGCCACGGGCCGCCGCCGGGCGCACTCGGCCCGCCGTCGTGTGTTGGCTTCTACTGGTAATTACTGGCCTTTTTGGCTGCAGCTCGGCCCCCACCGAAGGCGAGCAGGCGCGCACGCTGATCGCTGCGCTGACGGATCTGAGCGAGGACGACGCGCCGGACGTTCGGCACCGTCGGCTGCTGGCGCTCAAGCGCCTGCCTCTCACCCACGTGGCGCTGCAGGAGACGCGCGACCGCTGCGTCGAGGCGCACACCGCGCTGATGCTCGCGGAGGCTGCGCAGGCGATGGCGCGCGCACAGCTCAAGCAAGCGCAGCCGGCCGGCGATGGCGCCTTGGCACCGGGGGCGACCGCGGAGATCGCGAAGGCGATCCGCCGCTCGAACACACAGCTCGAGGTCGCCACGAGCGCCTTCGCGGGTTGCCGCGACGAGACGCGCCGGCTCGCGGTCGCACACCGTTGACAGCCTGCTATCGTGTGCATGCCGTGATGATCCGCGCCCTGCTGTTGTTGACGTACCTGCTGTCGGCGTGTGGAAACCCGACGGCCGAGGGTGCGTCATCAGCCGGCGAGACCGCGGCGCCGGGAGCCGCCGCGGTTGCGGCCGAGCCACCGCGCGCGGTCAAGCCGCCCTTCGCCGTGTCCGGTGACTGCCCGGGGCTGTTGCTGTCGTGGTTCGACGGTGAGGGGATGCACAGCGCGCAGTCGCGGGCCGACATCCCCGAGGACCGCCGGCAGCACGTGCGCGTGGCCTCGCTCTCCGCCGATCCCTCGCACCTGCCCGACCCGGACGCCGTCTTCGTGGCCGACCTGCGCAGCGAGACCGGTGATGGCTACCCGGTGCTGCGCATGGCACGCGTGCAGTTCGACACGCTGGTGGACGCTGCGACGGCGGCGGCCAGGCCCGCGGGCGGGGACGTGGTGCTCTACTCCGCGTCGTGGTGCGGCGCATGCCGGGCGACGCGCGCGTTCTTTGAGGAGCGCGACGTTGCCTTCGTCGAAAAGGACATCGAGAAGGACCCGGCGGCCAACGCCGAGATGCAGCGCAAGGCCAAGGCCGCGGGCAAGACGCCGCGTGGTGTGCCGGTCATCGACTTCGAGGGGCAGATCCTGATGGGCTTCGACAAGGCCGGCCTCGAGCGTCTGATCGCCCAGCGCGGCGCCTAGCATCACCGCCCGCTAGCGCGGCCGCGCGCAGCTCAGGGGTCCTTCTTCTTCTTTGGCCTGTAGAAGACGCGCACCGGCGCGGCCTCGAAGCCGAAGCGCTCGCGAAGCTGGTTGATGACGTAGCGCTTGTAGCTGAAGTGAACGCGGTCGGGGTAGTTGGTGACCGCGACGAACGAGGGCGGGCGCGTGGAGGCCTGCGTCACGTAGTAGATGCGCACCGCACGGCCGCCCTGCGTGGGCGGTGGGTGGCGCTCGAGCACCTGCTCGAAGAAGCGGTTGAGCTCGCCCGTCGTCACGCGCCTCCGATGCTCGACGGCCGCTTTGCGCGCCGACTTCATCAGCGCGGTGACGCCGCGGCCCGTCTTTGCGGAGATCTGCTGCAGTGGCGCCCACGGCATGAACGACAGCACGTCGCGCGCATTCTCGATCGCCTTCTTGCGGCCCTCGCCGTTGAGCAGGTCGATCTTGTTGAGCGCGATCAGCACCGAGCGGCCGCGCTCGAGCGCCAGGCTCACGATCTTCGTGTCCTGCTCCGCGGGGCCCGCCTCCGCGTCGATCATCAGGATCACCACGTTGGCCCGCTCGATCGCGCGCACGGCCTGCACGACGCTCAGCGCCTCGATGCCCTTCTCGACCGAGCGCTTGCGGCGGATGCCAGCGGTGTCGATCAGCACCATCGGGTCGCCGTCGCCGACCGCGTCGCCGCTCAGCAGCGTGTCGACGCTGTCGACGGTGGTGCCCGGTCGGTTGTCGACCAGCTGCCGGTCCTCGCCGAGCAGGCGGTTGACGAGCGACGACTTGCCCGCGTTGGGCCTGCCGATGATCGCGACGCGGTCCAGGTTGGGATCGGCCGCCTCACCGCCGTCGTCCGGCGGCTCTGGCAGCAGCTTCGCGAGCTGCTCCTCGAGGTCGCCGATGCCGTGGCCGTGCAGTGCGCTCACCGGATACAGCGTGTCGATGCCGAGCTCGTAGAGGCCCATCGCGCCGATGCCGATCTGCGGGTTGTCGATCTTGTTCGCCAGGTACAGCACCGGCAGCTCGCTGTGGCGCAGCAGCTTGATCGCCTCGCGGTCGGCCGGCTGCGGGTCCATCGTGCCGTCGAGCACGCACAGCACGACGTCCGCCTCGCTCAGTGCGATCTCGACCTGCGTGGCGATGCCCTGGGTCATCGGGTCTTCGCTCTCCGGGTCGAAGCCGCCCGTGTCGATCAGCACGAAGTCGCGCCCAAAGGCATTGCCGTCCGCGTAGAGCCGGTCGCGCGTCACGCCGGCCACGTTCTCCACGATCGCCAGGTGGCTGCCGGACAGGCGGTTGAACAACGCGCTCTTGCCCACGTTGGGCCGACCGACGACCGCGACGATCGGCCGCTCGCCCTGCGCCGCCGCGCTGCGCTGCGCTGGCCGGGGTCGGCGCTCGCGCTTTTTGCCGCTGCGGCTCACGATTCCCCGTCGTGGCCGGTGAGGTCGCGAATGCGGCGCGGACTGTCGGTCCAGTCCTCGACGACCTTGACCCACAGCTTGAGGAAGACCTTGCGCTGCAGCAGCGCCTCGATCTCCGCGCGCGCCGCGCTACCGACGTGCTTGAGCATGCTGCCGCCCTTGCCGATCACGATGCCCTTGTGCGACTCGCGCGGCACCACGATGGTGGCGGCGATGCGCGTCAGCTCCGGCTCGTCGATGAACTCGTCGATCGTCACCGCGACCGAGTACGGGATCTCCTGCCGCGTGGCCTCCATCAGCGCCTCGCGGATCAGCTCGGAGGCGAAGAAGCGCTCCGGCTTGTCGGTCAGCACGTCGGGGTCGAGGCTGAGTCCCTCGGGCAGGTGGTTGCGAAGCTCCCTCACGAGCCCCTTGACGTTCTGGCCACGGCTCGCCGACATCGGCACCAGCGCGGCGAAGTCGAAGCGCTTCTCGCAGTGCTCGAGGATCGGGAACAGCGCCGCGCGGTTTGGCAGCTTGTCGATCTTGTTGATGCCGAGCACAGTCGGCACGCCGCTGCTCTTGATCATCGCGAGGATGTCGCCCTCCTCGCCGATCAACAGCTCCTCGAGTCGTCGCTTGCGGTTGATCTCGATCATCATGAGGATGACGTCGGTGTCGGCGAGGCCCTCCTTGGCGCTCTCCACCAGCGCCCGCCCCAACGCGTTCTTCGGGCGGTGCAGGCCGGGTGTATCGATGAAGGCGATCTGCGTTGGCGGGTCGTCGGCAATGTGCACGCCGAGCAGACACGTGCGCGTCGTCTGGGGACGCGCCGTCGCGATGGCGAGCTTCTGGCCGAGCACTGCGTTGAGCAGTGTCGACTTGCCGACGTTCGGTCGGCCCACGATGGCGCAACGGCCGCTGCGAGGTCCCTCGGATGACATGGCGGCGGCATTGTAGTCGCGCACGCCCATTGCGCCAGGGGCGCGGTAAATACAGATAAGCCAGAATTTCCAGTCTCAATCCTTGACCGGGGCCGCGTTGCCGACGAGATTGCCCGACCATGGCCCTCGCCTCCGTGCTGCTGTCGCTGCTCGCCGTCGCATTCGCGGTGCTGGGCGTGTTCGCGGTCATCGTGCCGGTGCTCGGCAGCGTGCTGTCGTTCGCGGCGCCGGCGCTGGCGCTCACGGGTGTGGTGCTCGGTGGCGTTGCGATCTCCCGCGCGAAGCAGGCCGGCGAGCAGGGCTCGGGCCTGGCCCTGACCGGGGTCATCCTCAACACGCTCGCCTTCGTGCCGGCGCTGCTCGGCGCCTTGACCTGCGGCGTGTGCAGCGCGGTGGTCGCGGGGGCAGGCCAAGGCGGGGGCCTGCAGCCGAACGTGCAGTTCCAGGTGAGGCAGGGCGCGCACGACCTGGACGCCGCCGATGCGGGTCGACTGATGCCGCCCCCGATGCCCGCTGCCCCCACACCGGTGCCGACCCGGGACGGGGGCGTGGCCGCGCCGCCCGCGCCCGCGCCCGCGATGCCCCCACCCCCGCTCAACCCGGGTCCTGGGGGGCCCTAGTGCAGCCCATCCTGGTCACGCTCGAGCTCGGCGGGCTTGCCCGGCCGATCGGTGGCTACGGCGTGGCCCTGGCGGCGGCCATCCTCGTGGGCAGCCTGTCGCTGCTGCGCGCGGTCCAGCGCGCACGCCTGGACGTGGGCGCGACGGTGGCCGCCATCGGTGCCTGCGTCCTCGGCGGCTTCACAGGCGGCTACCTGCTGTCGGTCCTGGTCACGGCGCTGCGCCACGGCGACGTCGGCGCGGCCCTCGCCTCGGGCGGCCTGGTCTTCTACGGGGGCCTCTTCGGTGGGGCGCTCGGGCTGGTCGTGATGGCGCGCACACTGCGCATGCCGGTCGCCCCGCTGCTGGACTGCTGCCCGACCCCGCTGGCCCTCGCCCACGCCATCGGCCGCGTCGGCTGCCTGCTCGGCGGCTGCTGCTATGGCATCGCGACCGAGCACCCCGTGGGCGTCGTCTTCACCGATCCGCTGGCGCCGGCGGCCGTCGATGCCGTCGCGCGCCACCCGGTGCAGCTCTACGAGTCCGCGGCCCTGCTGCTGCTCGGTGCGGTCTTCGCGCTGCCGCTGCGCACCCGGCGTGCGGGCGATCGCATGGCGCTCTACGCGGGCGCCTACGCGGTCGTGCGCCTCTTGCTCGAGGGCCTGCGCGGCGACCCCGAGCGCGGCCAGCTGTGGGGCCTGCTGTCCACGTCGCAGGCGCTGTCGCTGGTGGTCATCGCGGCCAGCGGCGCCTGGCTGCGCGGTGGGTTTGTCTCGGCCGCGCCGTCGCGCTACACAGGCCGCGTGTCGCAGCGGGTCTCGCGCTTGATGGTCCTGTCGCTGTGCGTCGCCGCGGCGACGCTGTCGACGCCGGCTGCGCTGTGGGCGGCTGACCCGTCGACGCGCGCCGTGCTGCACCGCACGCCGCGCGTGTCGATGCCCGCCGGCGCCTTCATGATGGGCAGCGACGCCGACATGCTCGACGTGGCCGTCGCGCTGTGTGAGGCCGATCCGCTGCTGCCTCCCAATGTGTGCCGGGCGAGCCTCTTCAGCGATGAGCTGCCGCGCCACCGCGTCCGCCTGCGGCGCTACGCGATCGACCGCACGGAGGTCTCCAACGCCGCGTACCGGCGCTGCGTGTCGGCCGGGGCATGCGCACCGTCCGGCGCCGAGGCGGGTGACGTGCGGCTCGGCCAGCCGCGCCAGCCGGTGACCGGCGTGTCGTGGGCGCAGGCGTCCGCCTACTGCGAATTCGCCGGGGGCGCGCTACCGACCGAGGCGCAGTGGGAGCGCGCCGCGCGCTCGAGCAGCCCGCGCACATTCCCCTGGGGTCAGCGCTGGAACCCCTCGCTGGCGAACTTCGGCACCGCAGACGGCAAGCCCGACCCGGCGGACGGCTACCGCTACGCCGCGCCGGTCGACGCCTACCCCGACGGGTGCAGCGTGCACGGATTGTTCAACATGGCCGGCAACGTGTGGGAGTGGACCGCCGACCACTACGGCGCCGATTACTACGAGAGCTCGCCGCGGGTCGATCCCCTCGGACCGACCACGGGTGACGGGCGCGTGGTCCGCGGCGGCTCCTGGCGCTCGCCGCCGCACATGCTGCGCATCGGCCAGCGGCACAAGCTTGCGGCCAGCGAGACGCGTCCCGACGTCGGCTTCCGATGCGCCTACGACCCCGATTCGCTCTAGCTCCCGCGCACCGCCCAGCGCTTCTCGGCGCGGGCGGGTGTGGTATGGTTCCTCACCGATGACCCAACGCCCACTCATCTTCCTACGCCTGTGTTCGCTGCTCCTCGCCTCGCTGCTCCTCTCCGCCTGCGAGCAGGAGGACGGCGCCCCGTGCCAGGGGAACAGTGACTGCTCGTCCGGGTTTTGCTGCCTGGGCGCCATCTCGCGCGGCCACTGCATGTCGAACACCGACGAGATGCGCCTGAGCTGCGAGGGCCCCACCGGCGGCGACGGCGACGGCGACCGCACGGATGCCGGCGGGGACGGCACCGATGCCGGCGGGGACGGCGATGGCGATGGCGACGGGGACGGCGACGGGGACGGGGACGGGGACGGGGACGGGACCGACGCCGGCGGCATGGACGCCGGTTGACGCGGATCGCCTGAAACCGGTATTTTCCGTCCAAATGACGGGAGGGAACATGCGCCTATCCTTTGGGCTGGCCCTGGCGGCTGCTCTATTCATCGCGACCTCGGCACCGGTGGTCGTCCACGCGCAGAGCGACGAGAACCGCAAGGCGGCACGCTCCGCCTATGCGCTCGGGCAGAAGCTCTTTGCGGAGGACCGCTTCGAGGAGTCCAAGGCCGCGTTCGAGGAGGCGTTCGCCGCCGTCCCCAATCCTGTCGTGCTCAAGAGCATCGCCGAGTGCGAGGCGCGCTTGAAGCAGGTCGGTGCCGCCATCGACTCCTTCGAGCGCTTCCTGAAGGAGCAGCCGGAGAGCAAGGACCGCGCGGACATCGAGGCCAAGCTCGAAGAGCTGCGCAAGACGCCCGCGGTGCTCGTGCTTCACAGCGATCCCCCGGGCGCTGCCATCCGCCTCAACGGGCAGCCGGGTGCCGGCGCGACGCCGATCGAGATCACCGTGCCGCCGGGCGAGCACAACGTCGAGCTGTCGGCCGATGGCTACGACGCCGCCACCAAGACGGTGGTGGCGGGTCCGGGCGAGCGCGCGGAGGTGCGCCTCACGCTGACGGCGCTGCCGCCCACGGCCGAGCCGGTCGCCGAGCCTGACATCACGTTGTCGGCCGACGACTTCGGCGGCTCGGACGATGAGGGTTCCTCCGTTGCACTGTGGGTGACGGGTTCCGTCGCCGTGGTGGGTCTCGCCGCGGGTACGGTGCTCGGAATCATGACGCTGTCGAAGCAGAGCGACTTCGAGGACAAGCCGACCGAGAAGGCCGCCGACGACGGCGAGCAGCTCGCGCTGTTCGCGGACGTGGGCTTCGGTGTGGGCGCGATCGCCGCGGTCACCTTCGGCGTGCTGCTGCTGACCGATGGCGACGCGGAGTCCGACGACCTCGGGCTGCGGGTCGCCCCGGTGGTCTCAGCGACCGAAGCGGGCGCTGTGGCGTCGATGCGCTTTTAGCCGCACGCGCTTGCGCTTGACCTTGGGAGCGGCCGCGGCGGGTAGCGGCTTGCCGTGCTTGTCGACCTTGCGTGACCGCGAGCGCAGCGCGCGCATCAGCATCACCTCGCTCGCCGCGCTGATGCCGTGACCGAGCACCGGGTCGTCGTCGACCAGCTGCTTGAGCCACCAGCTCGAGCGCTTCAGGTCGAAGCGCGCCCAGCTCGTCACCACGCTCCCGCGCTTGCCCAGGGGCTCCACCGCGAAGCTCCAGCGACCCCCCGCCAGTGCGCCGCCGGTTGCTTGCACGGCGATCTCGTCCGGTCGCTCGTCCATGCGCATGCGGCCGGAGACGCCGATCAGCGGCAGATCGATGTCCCAGTCGAAGACGGTCGTCGGGCCCTGCTGCGAGACGACGGTGGCCTCGCTACCGGGGAGCAGCGAGCGGCCGAAGCCGTGGGCGTCGAGCAGGATCTCGCGCACCACCTCCGGGCGCTTGCCGATGCCACCGACGACCGCCACCTGGCGCAACGCGCCGCGCTCCAGCTCCAGCATGAGCAGGTCGCCGCGACGCAGCAGTGGGTAGAGCGCCCGCAGGTTGATCTGCGGGCGCGCGAAGCCCGCGTCGACGCGCGCGGCCGCGCGCTTGCCGGAGCGTCGCTCGGCCTGGGCCTGGTAGCCCAGCAGCAGACTGTAGGCGAGCGAGATGTTGGCGGAGCGGTTGATGCTGCGCGCCGCCTGCGAGAGCTTGCGCGCGACGTAGTTGGCGTCCCGCAGGTCGACGCGCATGGACAGCACGAGCAGGCTGCGTGCGCGCGCCGAGCGCTGCGCGGTGGCTGGCAGGTCGCGGGGCAGCACACGGATCGAGGTGCGTCCCTTGCCCATGTCGCCCGACTGACTGTCGATGGTGATGCGCGCGCCCCGGCTCGCCTGGGCGGCTGCCGGCAGGTAGGTGCGCATCACGTTGCGGCCCTCCATCTGGAAGATCGCCATGCCCCAGTTCCAGTCGTAGACCACCGTGTCGCGCTCGCGCGCCACGACGTTCACCTCGTCGGCTGTCCCGATGAACGACGGGTAGTGCTCCGGCCGGCCGATGACATCCACGATCGCGGGCACCGGAGCGTTGACGTAGGTGGCGATGTTGATCGCCGGCAGGCGGTCCTTGTCCGTGTTGGCGAATTCGATCAGCGCGACGGGGCCCGCGGCGAGGTGCGGCTCGAGGCGGGCGAGGTCCTTCGTGGACAGGCCGCGCAGCCGCTCGCCCGCGGCCTGAGGAAGCTGGGGCCGGTCGGCGCGGACCGGCGCCGTCACCAGCAGCACGCCCGCTACGAGCGCTCCGGTCGCCAGCACTGCTGTCCACTGCGTCCGCATCCTTTCAGTGTGACGCCGGCGCTGCTGGATTACTCAGCAAAAGATCGCACCGGGCCCCGCCCTGGCGCTCGGTCCGGGGCGCATTGGGGTGATTTTCGCGGTGATCCACGGGCCCCCGGGGGGATCGCCTTGACCGCTGCGGGGGCTCGTACTTACATCGCAGGCGGCTTCTGCGACGTGCAATCCCCGCACACGACAGGAGCCCCGGAGGCCAACAGTGAAGATCTTTGTGGATTCTGCCGACATTGACGAGATCCGCGATGCGGCGGCGATGGGCGTGCTGGACGGTGTCACGACCAACCCGAGCCTGGTGGCGAAGACGGGCAAGCCGATGAAGCAGGTCATCAGCGAGATCTGCGAGGTCGTCGACGGGCCCATCAGTGCAGAGGTGCTCGCGACCGACGTGGACGGCATCGTCTCCGAGGGGCGGGAGCTCGCGAAGCTGCACAAGAACATCGTCGTGAAGGTGCCACTGATCGCCGACGGCATTCGCGCCGTCAAGACGCTCTCCGGTGAAGGCATTCGCACCAACGTCACGCTCTGCTTCAGCGCGCCGCAGGCGATGCTCGCCGCCAAGGCGGGCGCGACGTACATCAGCCCCTTCCTCGGCCGCATCGACGACATCGGCGGTGACGGACTGGAGCTGATCGAGCAGATCGTCACGATCTACGGCAACTACGGGTACACGACCGAGGTGCTCGCGGCGAGCATCCGGCACCCGGTGCACCTGACGCGCTGTGCTGAGCTCGGCGCGGACGTCGCCACCATCCCCCACAAGGTGATCCTGCAGCTGCTCAAGCACCCGCTCACCGACATCGGCCTGGCGCGCTTCCTCGAAGACGCCAAGAAGATTCCCGCGTGATGGCGGAGCGGTCGGCCCAGCGGCGGTCACCGCTGCGCGTGCTCGCCGTCTACAAGAAGTCCACGTACGACATCTACGTGCGCGAGCGGAAGCATGTGCGCGTCCAGCAGCTGCTCGACGACGGGGACCACTCCGTGCGCAACCTGCGGCGAGCGCACGAGCGGCACAAGCTGGCGCTGCAGCGCGCGCGGGAGACGATGCAGGCCGCGGGTGTCAAGGCGACCTTTCGCCACCGCAGCGGGCCCGTTGGCGTCGAGGACTTCGACCTGATCGTCACACTGGGCGGGGATGGAACGCTGCTGTGGGCCTCGCACCTCGCGGGGGCGGGGCTGCCGATGCTGGCGATCAACACCGCACCCGAAGACAGCATCGGCTTCTTTGCTGCGGGCAGCGGAGAGCAGCTCGCCGACCTGCTGTCGGAGGTCCAGCATGGCAGGCTGTCGGAGACGCGGCTGACGCGCATGAGCGTGGACCTCGATGGCCAGCGCGTATCTGCCCGCGTCCTCAACGACGTGCTCTTCGCACACCACAACCCGGCGGCCACGACGCGCTTCGGCCTCAAGTTCGGCGACGCGTGGGCGGACTACAAGTCGAGTGGCCTGTGGGTGAGCACCGCCGCCGGCTCCACCGGGGCCATCGCCTCCGCGGGCGGGCGCACCATGCGCCCAGGCTCGCGCCGCCTGCAGTTCCGGGTGCGCGAGCCCTACCTCCCCAAGGGGGCTGCGGCGGGTCCGCTGCAGGGGTTTGTGCAGGCGGGGGAGCAGCTCGAGATCGTCAGCCACATCCGCACCGCGCGCCTCTACATGGACGGTCCGCGCGAGCTACGCCCGGTCGACATCGGCTCGCGGCTGACCGTCGCCGAGTCGGACGAGCCCCTGTCGCTGCTCGGGTTCCGGCCAGCGGGGTGACGTAGCGCCCGTATTCCCTGGTAGGCTCCGCGCACATGGCCGAGCCGCCCGCCGCCGAAGAGCCGCATCAGGTCGCCGACGGCGCCGACGGCTCCGACGACACCGACGACACCGACGACACCCGGCGGGCTGCCCGCCTCGTCGGGCGGCTGCGCAGGCTGCACACCGTGCTGGGGCGCGTGCTGCTGCCGGGCTACCTGCTCTACCATCTGTGGGAGCAATGGCCGGCGCTCAGGGGCGTCGAGCACTGGCGCAGTCGCGTTGAGGCGGGCCCCACGGGGCCGGTCGCGGCGATGCTGATCGCCCTGCCGATCGTACTGCACGGGTGCGTCGGGCTCGGGCTGGCCCTCGGCGCCGGGACTCGCCATCGGCACGAGGATCCGCAGATGGCGTCGCTTCGTCCGGTGCGCATGATCACCGGCGGACTGGTGCTGCTGTTCCTGCTCTACCACCTGTGGCATGTCGGCATGCTCGCGCCCGGTCCGCACGCGACCATCACGACGGCTTTCGGTCGCCTGTGGCACGACCTGGGCAAGCCGCTGCCACTCGTCATCTACGTGGTGGGGGTCTCGGCTGCCTGCATGCACGTCGGCCTGGGGCTGTCGCGTGTGGCCACCGATCGCCTCGCCGCGCAGCCGCTGGCGGCACGCTGGGCGCCCCTGGCCGTCGGCGTCGTCGTTGCACCGGCGTGGCTCATGTTCATGGAGCTGATCGCCTTCTTCGCGACCGGTGAGGGGCTCTGGCCCGGCTGATCACAGCCTCGCTGGACGGCCCGGGGCGCTCGACAACCGCGTGACGTCCGGCGGCAGTCTGGCTATGATCGCGCCATGCTTCGCATCCTCGCAGTCGCGATCAATACCTTCCGCGAGGCTGTGCGCGACCGCGTGCTCTACGGCTTACTAGGCGTGGGTATCGCGGTCGTTACGATGTCGTTCTTCATGGCCGAGCTCTCGCTCGATCAGCAGGAGCGCGTGATGCTCGACGTCGGCCTGGCGTCCATCTCCCTGTTCTCGGTTGTGACGGCGATCTTTCTGGGCTCGTCGCTGCTCTACAAGGAGATCGAGCGCAAGACGCTCTACGTCATCCTGCCCAAGGCCGTGGCGCGTCACGAGTTCCTGCTGGGCAAGTTCTTCGGCATCGTTTTGACCGCCTTCGTCTTCATCAACATCATCGGTGCCATCCAGCTGTGCGTCGCGGCGGTCCAGGCGGAGCTGTCGTTGGTACTGGTCGGCTCCACCGTGCTGGCGGTGATCGGCGTGCTGCTGGTCGCGGTCTGGCGCGCCCGCGACCGCACCTCGGTCGTCGTCCCCTGGTCGGCGCTGGCGTTGGCGGCGTGCGCGGGGCTCGCGGCGCAGACCAGTGCACCGCTGGTTCCCGCCCTGGCGTCCATGCTGTTGACGCTGTGTGAGGTCCTGCTCCTGACCTCGGTTGCGCTGCTCTTCTCGTCCTTTTCGACGCCCTTTCTGACGGCGCTTTTCTCCTTCGCCGTCTGGCTGGTCGGCCGCTCCGCCGACGCCATGGTCGACATTCCTGGCAAGGCGCTCCCCCAGTTCATCAAGGACGTGCTCGAGAAGCTGGTGCTCGTCTGGCCGAACTTCCATCTCTTCGTACCCGGGCGCAACACGCTGATCCACGAGATCGACAACCACGCCGGGCCCATGTCGTATGTCGCCAGCAGCGCCATCTACGCCGTCTGTTACTCCGCCATCCTGCTGCTCCTGGCCAGTCTGATCTTCAGGCGGCGCGACTTCATCTAGCGTCATCCGGCCCCGTTCAGCTCGCCGAGTGTCCATCCCAATGTCCTCCACCACCGCGCATTCCCCCGACGTGATCGCACCCCGCGCCGAAGGCAGCGGCCCGATTCGCGAAGGCAGGTTGTCACGGTGAGTGACGCCGGTCGCACGCAGAGCCTGCTGCGGCTCGTGGTGGTGGCGGCGATCGTGCTCAGTGCATTCGTGGTGCGGGTCGTCACCTCGTCGGCCAGCGAGCTGTCGCTGGGCGAGCAATACCAGAAGCACGGTGAGCTCGAGGCCGCCGTGGTCCACTACCGGCGCGCTGCGCGTTGGTACGCCCCGGGCAGCCCCTACCACGTCAGGGCGTTGTCGGCGCTCTCGGGGCTAGCGGCCACCGCCGAGGGTGCGGGCGACCGGGAGCTGGCGCTCTCCGCCTACCGGGCGATCCGCTCCGGCATCATGTCGAGCCGCAGCACCTTCACGCCCGAGGCGGACCGGCTGGCCGCCGCCAACGGCCGCATCGCGGACCTGATGGCGTCCTATCCGCCACCGCCGATGGACGCGGGCAAGTCGCGCGAGGCGCTTCGCCGCGAGCACCTGGCGCTGCTGTCCGAGAGCCGCGACCCGAAGCTCGGCTGGACCCTGATGCTGCTGCTCGGCTTTGCGCTGTGGGTCGGCGCCGCGCTCGTATTCACGGTGCGCGCGGTCGACGGGGACCGCTGGGTCGAGCAGGAGGCGCGGCGCTGGGGAGCACTGGTGGTGGTCGGTCTGGTGATGTTCATCGCAGGGATGGCGCTGGCGTGAGGGCATTTGGCAGCGTTGGCGGTGACGTCGGCCTTGAACGGGCTCGGGGCCTGGGTTAACACGCCCCGGTGGACAGTATCCGTATCAGGGGCGGCAAGCCGCTGCAGGGCACCATCGATGTCAGCGGCTCGAAGAACGCCGCGCTCCCGATCCTCTGCGCGTCGCTGCTGGCCGAAGGCAAGCACACCTTCCGCCACGTGCCGAACCTGCGAGACATCGGCACCACCGCCCGGCTGCTCGAGCACCTGGGCTGCGAGGTCGACGTGGCCCCGCCGGTCGTCACCATCGATGTCGCGCCGATCTCCGAGCCCGAGGCGCCCTACGAGCTGGTGCGCCAGATGCGCGCGTCCGTGCTCGTGCTTGGCCCGCTGCTGGCGCGCTGTGGCTCCGCGCGCGTCTCGCTTCCGGGCGGCTGTGCGATCGGCGCCAGGCCGATCGACCAGCATCTCAAGGGGCTGAGCCAGATGGGCGCGAGCATCGAGCTCGAGCATGGCTACGTCAACGCACGCGTGCCGGGGGGTCGCCTGGTCGGTGCCGACATTCGCTTCGATATGGTCACGGTGACCGGCACCGAGAACCTGATGGCAGCCGCCACGCTCGCCCGTGGGCGCACGGTGCTCAGCGGCGCCGCCCGCGAACCGGAGGTCGAGGAGCTGGCGTGCGTGCTCAACAAGATGGGTGCGCGCATCAACGGTGCCGGCACGGACACGATCGTCATCGAGGGCGTCGATGCGGTGCATCCCGTCGACCACGCGATCATCGCCGATCGCATCGAGGCCGGCACCTTCATGGTCGCGGCCGCTGCCACCGGCGGCGACGTGCTGGTGCAGGGTGTTACCCTCGACCATCTCGGGGCGGTAGCGCGCAAGCTCAGGCAGGCTGGCGTGCACGTGGAGCGTGAGGGCAACGGCGTCCGCGTCTCGGGCAAGCCGCCGTTCACGCCGACCGACGTCACGACCGCGCCCTATCCGGACTTCCCGACGGACATGCAGGCGCAGTTCATGATGCTCATGTGCCTGGCTGACGGTCGCAGTGTGATCAGCGAGATGATCTTCGAAAACCGCTTCATGCACGTCAGCGAGCTCAATCGCATGGGGGCGCGCATCGAGGTCAGCGGCCGCTCGGCTACCGTGCACGGCCCGGCGCGGCTGCAGGGCGCGAGCGTGATGGCGACCGATCTGAGGGCCTCGGCATCGTTGGTCGTGGCCGGGCTTGTTGCGGAGGGCACCACCGAGGTGCTGCGCGTGTACCATCTGGACCGCGGCTACGAGTTCATCGAGCGCAAGCTCGCGGGCCTCGGCGCGGACATCGAGCGGGTGAGAGATGCCGAAGCGTAAGAAGCAGTCACAGGGCGAGCGCAAACCGATCGTCGTGGCGATCCCGAAGGGCAGGGTGCTGCGTGCGATCGCCGAGCAGCTGCGTCGCGTCGGCGTGAACCCCGACGTGCTGTTGGCCGATGACCGCACGCTCGTTCGCGACGATCCGAAGAGCGGCCTGCGCTTCATCCTGCTCAAGCCCGACGATGTGCCGACCTACGTCGAGTACGGCGCGGCGGACCTCGGCATCGTTGGGCGCGACGTGCTGCTCGAGCGGGACTACGACCTGTACGCCCCCATCGACCTCGGCATTGGCAGGTGCCGGATGATGGTGGCCGGTCCGCGGGATCAGAGCCCGCTAGGGCGCACGCTGCGCGTTGCGACCAAGTTCACCAACATCGCCAGCCGCTACTACCTGAGCAAGGGTCAGCAGGTGGACCTGGTCTTCGTCCAGAGCTCCGTGGAGCTCGCACCGCTCACGGGGCTCGCGGACGTGATCGTGGACCTGGTCGAGAGCGGCGAGACGCTGCGCCAGAACAACCTCGAGGAGCTCGAGTTCATCTGCGATATCTCGTCGGTCGTGGTCGCCAATCGCGCCTCGCTCAAGCTGCACCGCGATCGCATCGAGCCGATCCTCAAGGCGCTCGATCCCAGCTGAACCGTCTCGCCCCGGCGCACGGGGCAGCCCGGGCAGTCGGGGCAGTCGGGGCAGTCGGGGCCGCCGGCCCGGAGCTCGGGCCGGCGGCGCCTTTCGTGGTCTGTCTAGCGGCGGGCGCGCTTGCCCTTCTTCGCCTTCTTGCCGTGCCCGACGGTGACCATGGGCCGCATCTGACGGAAGGTCTTGCGGCCGATGCCGCGGACCCGCATCAGCTGCTCGACGCGATCGAATCCGCCGAGGCGCTTGCGAAGATCGACGATCGCCGCCGCGCGGCTCTTGCCCACGCTCGGAAGCTTGGTCAGCTGCTTGGCGGTCGCGGTGTTGAGGTCGATGACCGCGCCGGCGCCGGCGGCCTGCGTGGTCGGACTCTTGCCCTTGGGCGTCGCCGCCTCGGCCGTCAGGCTCATGAGCATGCACGCGGTCAGGACGGCGAGCGTCAGGTGTCGAGGGGTCGTCATGGAGTGTCTCCTTGGCAGATGGGTTTCGATGCGTGCGGCCAGTGCACGGCGCGTGCCGAGACTGCGGGCACGTGATCACGGGCCGTTGCGGCTGCGCTTCGGCGGGACCGCCGGCGGGCCGGCGGCGGCCGTCATCCTTGAGGCGGGATGAGAGGCGTGGCAGCCTTGCGCCATGAAGATTTCGCTCGCGAAGAACGTCGCAGAGGCCGTCAAGGCCGACATCCTTGCCGTGCCCGTGCGCCAGGGGAAGCCCGAGCGCGATGCGCAGGTCCGTAAGCTCGACCGGCTGCTCGGCGGCGCCCTGTCGGCGCACATCAAGCAGGAGAAGTTCACCGGCAAGCCGCGCTCCCGGCTGCGCTTTCCGGGGCAGGGGAAGCTCGCCGCCAAGCAGGTGCTGCTGGTCGGGACCGGCGAGGACAAGCCGACCGTCAAGAGCATGCGCACGCTCGGAGCGACGGTGGCCTTCTCGGTGCGCTCGCGTGCATCGCTCGCGCTGCTCGTGCCGTCGGCCAAGGACGAGCACGTGGCCGCGCTCGCGGATGGCATTGTGGGCGGCGCCTATCGGTACACGCGCTACCTGACGGGTGACCGCGTGCCCAAGACGACGCTCGGCAAGGTGCAGCTGGTCGTCGACAAGCCACCGACCGCGTCGCAGCGTACGGCCGTGCGCTCCGGCATCGCGCTCGGCGAGTCGGTCAACGAGGCCCGCGACCTGGTCAACTGCCCGCCCAACGATCTTACCGCGACCGCGCTAGCCGATTTTGCGGCCAGCAGCGCCCGTGGGGCCGGCGTGCGCTGCCGTGTGTACGACAAGCGCGGCATCGAGAAGCTCAACATGCCGCTGCTGCTCGCGGTCAACCGAGGGAGCAAGGAGGAGCCGCGCTTCATCCACATGACCTACAAGCCCAAGGGCCTGCGCAAGCCGCCCAAGGTGGTCTTCGTGGGCAAGGGGCTGACATTCGACTCCGGTGGGCTGTGCCTCAAACCGGGCGGTTCGATGCTCGACATGAAGTGCGACATGGCGGGTTCGGCGGTGACCATCGGCGTGGTCCTGGCCGCCGCGCGACTCAAGCTGCCCATCGAGGTGCACGGGGTGATCGGGTCGACCGACAACATGACCGGCCCCGATGCCTACAGGCCCGGCGACGTCTTTCCATCTCGCGAGGGCAAGACGGTCGAGATCATCAATACGGACGCCGAGGGGCGGCTGGTGTTGGCCGACGCGCTCGACTACGCCGTCGGACTCAAGCCCGACTACCTGGTCGACCATGCCACACTCACCGGTGCCTGCATGGTGGCCCTCGGAAGTCACCGTGCGGCGCTCTTCTCCAACGACGACAAGATGCGCGTCGCCTACGAGAAGGCCTCTGAGCGCGCCGGCGAGGCCTTTTGGCCGCTGCCGCTCGACGACGACCTGCGCGGCCAGCTCAAGAGCAGCATCGCTGACCTCAAGCACACCGGTGCGCGCTTCGGGGGCACGATCACAGCTGCCCTCTTCCTGCGCGAGTTCGTAGGCAAATGCACGTGGGCCCACCTCGACATCGCCGGGCCCGCCTTCCTCGACTCCCGCCACGGCAACAACCCCAAGGGCGGCACGGGCTTCGGCATCCTGACAGCCATCGAGTTCCTGAAGAGCCTGTAGCCCCAGGCAAGCCGCGCGCTATCAGGTCATGAACGGCGTCGCACGGGTCGTGAGGTGCGGCGTCGGCCGCGGCGCCGGGCGAGGAGCGCGCGGAGCATGCTCGATCACGCGAGCCCGCTCCGCAGGTCGGAGGCCGGGTGAGATAGGCCGCCGCAAGCCGCGCATCGACAGCCCATGAACGGCGTCGCATGGCGCGTGAGGTGCCGTGCTAGGCGCGGCGCCGGGCGAGGAGCGCGCGGAGCGTGCTCGTGCACGTGAGCACGCCCCGCAGGTCGGCGGCGTGCATAGCGCGGTGCATCGCGCGTCAGGCGATGCCGTTCAAAGACGGAAGGGGTATTTTACTTTGAACACGTCGTTCTTGAACTTCGGGAAGCGCGCCTTGCGTACAGCCCGCGCGATGCACGAGCCGACCGCTCCGGTCTGACCGTCGATCTGCGCGCTGCTGACGCGCCCGGTCTTGCCCTTCACCGTGATGTTCGCGATCGCGGTACCGGTGGCGCCCTTTGCGCACGACTTCACCGCCGACTTGACGCTGTTCATCGCCTTGATCACGTCGCTGCGGCCGGGCGAGGACTTGAGGTTGTCGTCCGAGGACGCCTTGGGTTTCGGCTTCGCGCTACCACCGCCCAGCGCACCGCTGAGCAGGTCGTCGATGCTGTCGCCACCGCGCGGCTTCTTGCGCGCGGGTGCGGAGGAGGGCTTGTCGTCCAGCAGTGCCTGGTCCTCGGCCTTGCTGGGACCGCCACCCTTGGAGCCACCACCGGAGCGGCGCTTCTTGCGCGAAGACTTCTTGGTGCTAGCAGCCTCGGCTTCTTCGGCGGCCTTCTTGGCGGCCAGCTCGCCTTCGGAGGGAGCCTCTTCCTTGGCCTCTTCCTTGGCCTCTTCGGCTGCGGGAGCCGCGGCGGCCGCAGCTGCCGCCACAGGGGCGACGGCGGGCGCTGCTGCCTGCTCTGCCGGCTTGTTCAGCAGTGCGAAGGTCACCATGCCGGCGGCCGCCACGACGGCGGCGCTGGCGATGCCGACGATCATGAGCGTCTTGTTGCCGCCCTCCGAGTCGTCCGAGCTGGTCGCGAGCATCGGTGAGGCGCCCAGGGCGCCGAAGCCGGCGGTCTGGTTGCCAATCGAAAGCAGCTCGTCCTTCTCCTCGCCCTCCTCCGCGTCGCCGCCACCCATGCCGGTGGTGCTCGCGAGTGCGCGGATGTCGATCAAGCCCGAGCCTTCGCCGGTTGCGAAGCCCGCCGCGGCTTGGTTGCCGCCGCCGTCGCCTCCGCCTCCAAACGGGTCACCGCCACTCGGTGCTGCGGTGGCCGCCGGCGCGTTTGATCCTGTGGCGAGTGCTTGCAGGTTCTTGAGCGAGAAGAGCACCGAGTTTTCGTTACGCACGCCTGTCATCGCGGCCGACTCGTCGACGCGTGGACCCGGTGCAGAGGCGACCACGCCGGCATCGCCGCCGCCGTCGTCGAACGGGCTCGCCGTATCCGCAGCGCCGGCGCCGAAGAGATCGGGACCCGCGCTTGCGGCCGCGCCGCCACCGAACATGCCGTCGTCCGCGCTGCCGCCGCCGCCGTCGCCTTCATCGGCGAACGGGTCGGCGCCCATCGAGGGCTGCGACGCATAGGGGTCGGCCGCTGCGGGGGCCGGCTGCGAAGCGTAGGGGTCGGCGGCCTCGAAGCCGCCCGCCGCCGTCGCCGTGCTCGCCGCTGCGGCCTGACCGCCGTCGTCTCCGCCACCGGTGATCTGTGCGACCAGGTTCTCGACGTCGCGCATCGGCGCCCAGTTGTCGAAGCCCTCCATCCAGACGTAGGCCTCCCAGTCGACCGTGCCGTTGGTGATCATCTCGCCGAGCTGCGCCGGCGTGTAGGGACCCTGTTGGTCGCCATTGATCACGACGTGCCAGACCGCGTCGGGTGCGGCTTCGTAACCGGCAGCGGGCTCGGCTTCCGCCGGCGCCTGCTCCTGGTCACCGCGAACGACGATCACTTCGCTGCAGCGCTTGCAGCGAATCTTGAACACCTTCCCGGCGACCTTCTCGTCGGCAATCGAGTATTTGGCGCCGCAGCTTTCGCAGACGATCTTCATCTTTTGTTCAGCTCCTGGCCGTTTCGGGGGACCGAGGCTCGACACGCCTATCGGCGGCTCGATTCTATTCCAATCGCGAGCCGGTCCGCGCGAAATTTAGCAATCGATTTATGCTGTATCTGACCCCCAAAGTCACTAGTCCTTGGGGAAAATCGCGGTCCGCCCGTATCTGCCGCCCGATCAGGCGTCGACGAGGTTCTTGCCGCCGCAATCGCCACAGAAGTTGACCTTGTTATCCCACGTGGCACCACAGTCTGTGCAGCGCCGCTTCGACGCCTGCTTGCCCGCGCTGGCGAACTCCGAGTAGGGGACGAGCACGTTGCTACCCGCCGGGCACTGCGTGCATGTACCGCTACCCGGGGCGTAGCCGAGATGGCAGCCGGGGCAGATCATCTGCTCGCCGGCCGCAGCTGGTGGCCCAGACGCGCCCGCCGGAGGGGCTGCGGCGACCGGTTGGGGCTGGGGCGCGGGCTGGGGCTGGGGCGCGGCCTGCGGGGCGGGCGCGGCTGCGGGCCCGTCCCAGGCGTCGTCCTCGGCTGCTGCGGGGGCCGGCGCAGCACCCCGCTTGCGCATCATGAATAGACCGCCGCCGAGCAGCAGGACAACCGCCAGGACTGCGGCCGCGATGCCCATGTTGCCGTCGCCCTCCTGCACCGTGCGGGCGGCGACTTTTGCCTTGGGAGCGGGCGCGGGTGGCGCTGGCTCGGGGGGGGCGGCCGCCGCGCCGTCCTCCTCCTGGGCCATGCCCTCGATGTTCTTGGCGATCAGCGCCGACAGATCCATCGACTTGACCTGGATGCTCGCCTGGTCGCGGAAGCCGCCACCGCTGGCTCGCAGTGTGAACTGGCCCTCACCCTCGGCCGCGCTCGCGCTGGCACGGAAGCACTTGCCCTCTATCGTGCCGGTCAATGCGTCCGAGTGCTGCAGCGACAGCCGCACGGGCGTCCGCTTGACCGGGCAGCCCTTGGCATCGACGACGCGGGCGCGGAAGCACTGCTGGCCGCCCAGCTGCACTACCGCCTTCTTGGGACGCAGGGAGAGCTTCGCCGCGGCCCCGGGAACGCACGCCGGCTCCGCCGGTGGTGGCGGCGGCGCTGCCGCCTTGGCCCGCTTCTTCGGCTCCGCTGCGGCCACACCCTGGCGGTTGAGCGTCTGCGTCGTCGTGATGGTGGCGATGCAGGCGGAGTCCTTCAGCTTCCAGTTGTACTTGCTGACATCCTTGTAGAGGATCTTGTTCGCCGTCAGCGCCTTGATCGTGTAGGTGCCCTTTTCCTCGCGCGGGTCATTGTCGGGCGTCTTGCACACGGTCGTCCACAGGTTGTCGAGGTAGGAGCTCGAGACGCGCTTCATCGACGGGTTGTGGCTCCAGCACTTGCTGGTGCGGATCTGACGTCCACCGCTGTCGATGCTGAGGTTGTGCTTGTTCTGCGTGACGGTCACGGTGCCGCCGCCGGAGGACTTCGAGGACGAGGGCCGGCGGCCGCAGTCGCTGCCCCAGCTTTCGATGGACACCTTCATCGACGTGGTGCCGGCGGTCCACTTGCCCGCCATGTCGGCGTCCGCCTGCGCCTGCGAAGCGACGAATATGAGCGGGCACAGCGCCAGCGCGACACGTGGGTTCAGGCGGCGAAGCATGGACCCCGATGGTGCAATATCCGCCTGGCCCTGTCATCCATTTCGGCCCAGAGCACGCGGCGTAGCGGCCGTGGGACGGAAAGCAAAGGGCCCCGCCGATTGGCGAGGCCCCCCACGGTCGCAGCGACGGGCGCGCTCAGTCGCCCATCACCGCCTTGACCTTCTCCGCCATCTCGGGGACGGCGTTGAAGAGGTCTGCGGTCAGGAAGAAGTCGGCGACCTGTGCGATCGGCGCCTCGTTGTCCTTGTTGATGGCCACAATGATCTTCGAGCCCTTCATACCTGCGAGGTGCTGGATGGCGCCGCTGATGCCCACCGCGATGTACAGCTTCGGCGCGACCACCTTGCCGGTCTGGCCAACCTGCAGGTCGCCGGGCACGTAGCCCGCGTCGACCGCCGCACGGGAGGCGCCCATCGCGGCGCCCATCGCGTCGACGAGCGGCTCGAGCACGTTCTTGAAGTTCTCGCCGCTCTTGAGCGCGCGACCACCCGACACGACGATGTCCGCCTCGCCCAGGTCGGGGCGCTCGGACTTCTCGCTCTCGAGGCTGACGAACTCGATCTTGCCGGCGACGTCGTCGCTGCTGACCGCGACGTCCTCGATCGGGCTGGCACCGCCGGCCTCCTCGGCACCGTCGAACTCCGACTGACGAACGGTTACCACCGCGATGTCGGTGTTCACCGTGACCTCGCCGAACACGTTGCCGGCGAACATTGGGCGCTGGTACTTGACCGCGCCGCCGTCGATGCTGGCACCGCTGATGTCGCTGACGTTGCCAGCGCCGAGGCGCGCAGCGACGCGCGGCAGCAGGTCCTTGCCGTAGGTGCTGGCACAGGCCGTCACCACGCCGTAGCCCTTGGCCACGTCGGCGACCGTCGGTGCGTAGGCCTCGGCGTAGTAGCCGCCGGCGATCTCCGCCGTCAGCACCTTGCGCGCGCCGTACTTGGCGGCCGTGTCGGCGGCGGCCTTGCTGCCCTCGCCGATGGCGAGGATGTCGAATGCGCCGGAGGTGCCCTCGGCGATCTGCTTGGCCAGGGTGACCGCGGTGAGTGTGCTCATCCGCAGGCCGCCGTCCATGAGCTCCGCAACAACCAGAACGTCTGTCATGTGATCTCTCCTGTACTTTCTAGGTTTGGGCGGAGGCTAGAGGGCCTTGGCGTCGTTCTTGAGCTTGTCGAGCAGGTCATCGACGGTCTCGACGAACACGCAGCTGCCGGTGCGAGCCTCGGGCAGCGCGAAGTTGGCGTACGTGGTGGTGAGCGCCGTGTCGATGCCCAGGTCGCCGAGCTTCTTCTGGTCGATCTTCTTCTTCTTCGCCTGCATGATGCCCTTGAGCGAGGCGTAGCGCGCGCCCTCGTTGTACGTGTGGTCGGCGGGCGTCACGCCGTTCTTGATGCCGTCCGGTGCCACGACGCGCAGGTCCACCGTCACGACGGCAGGCGTCTGCACCTTGAGCGTGAGCACACCGGTGTCGACCTCGCGGCCCACCGTCAGCGTCTTGCCCTCGTCGTCAGTCGCGATGGTCATCGCGAAGGTCGCCATCGGCCAGCCGAGCAGCTCCGCGAGGATCTGCCCCGCGGCGTTGCTGTCACCGTCGACGGTTTGCTTGCCGAGCAGCACCAGGTCGGGCTTCTCCTCGTCGACGATTGCCTTGAGCGCGCGCGCCACGACGGTGGAGTCGAGCTCCGAGTCGCCCGCCTCGATCAGGATGCCGCGGTCGGCGCCCATCGCGAGCGTCTGACGCATCGTCTGCTGCACGTCCGTGCTGCCCATGGACAGCACGATCGTTTCGCCGAGCTTGTCGTTCTTACCGGCGGCGTTCTCGTTGAGCCGCAGCGCGGCCTCGACGGCGTACTCGTCGAAGGGGTTGGGCTTCCACTCGAGACCCTCGGAGGTGACCTCCGAGCCGTCGTCGGTCACTTTGACTTTGTTGGCGTTGTCGGGGTCGCAGACCCGCTTGACGGGAACCAGAATCTTCACGATGCCTCCAGATTCGATGGCGGCTTTAAAGCCGCTGTGCGCCGAGGCGATGTATGGGTTGTCCGGGCCGCTGTCAAGCGACTGCCTCAGGGGACGCGGTGCACTGTCGGGGTGCTGCGCCAAAGGTTCGCGGCGACCTCCACACACGCACTTTCTGCGGCCGTTTCAGGCCCGACGAGCAGTGCCATGGCACGCGCCGCGGCACTGCCGGCGGAGGCCGTTCGCTGGCCCTCGAGGGCCTCGCGCGCGCGGCTCGTGGCGACCGCCCTGGGCAGCTCGACGGCGGACGCGCCGGCGAACGCATCCGCCACCAGTGCCGCCACCAGTGGGCGCTGCGCTTCGCCCGGCTGTACGCCGACGGCCGCCCAGCTTCCGTGCGTGTCGGCGCCGCCGCCGTGCCAGACCGCGGCCAGCCCTCCGTCCGCCAGGACCTGTGCAGCCATGCGCGCGAAGCTGCGCGCTCCGGCGCCGGCTCCGGGACCCGGCCCGCCTTGCCACAGCACCAGCTGTTCGGCGCCATCGGCCGGCTCGATTGTGATCTCGCCCCGGGGTGTCGTCGCGGGCGATGCGGCGTCGCCCGCCGGCACCGCTGCCAGGCGTAGCGCGATCCAGTCCGCCAGTCGGGACGCCGGGAGCGGCGCGACCACGGCGACCTGCATGCGGCGTCCCACGACCGCCTCGGCCCGGGCGCGCTGCATCTCGACGGTTCCCAAGCTTGGCAGCGAGCTTGGCGCGCCCCCCAGCATCACGATCCCGGGCGCCCCCGGCGAAAGCGCCTGGGCGGTCGCCGCGCGCATGCGGGCTTCGGTGCCCCGGCCGAGGCGGTCGCGCAGGGTCGCCGCCACATCCGCGACGTCGGCGGCGCGCACCGACGGCGACAGGGCACAGCGGAACGCCAGCCGCAGGCCCGCGTGCAGGTGCTGTGGGGGCACCTGCATGCCGATGCCCCAGCCCTCGGCGTCGACGTGGGCGCTCATGTGAGCGCCGAGCGGCCGCAGCCTCGCCCGCAGCGCATCGGACGCCATGCCGTCGCAGTGCCGAGCGGCCAGCTCCGCGAGCATGGCGGAGCGGCCGTGCGCGGTCGGCGGCTCCAGCGCTGGTCCACCCGTGAAACGCAGCGCGATCCCCGCCATCGGACCCGACTCCTGCGCGATCTCGAGCCGCACGCCGCCGTCCAGCGTGGCCGATACCCGTGCATCGCTCGAGGCCACCGCGCCCGAGCTGACCCGCTGCGGCGCGGTGGCCTCGAGCTGCGCCGCGAGCGTCCCCTGCAGCGCCTCGGCGCGTTCGGCACCGCGGTCGCGCCTGGCGGATCCGTCCGCGGAGCGCGACCGCCGGGTTACCCCGAGTCCCACCGCAACGTCGTCGCTATCGCCGCCTTCGCCGTCGTTGCCGCCGGCGGTCCAGCGCAGACCCAGTCCGCGGCTGGCTTCCCATACACCGTCGAGCCGGGTTCCGCCCGCCACCGGGGTCGGCAGCTGCCCGCGCGTCGCGGCCACCCACGCGAGCGTACGGGCGAGCCGGGCCGGGTCGGCCGTGCCCAGTCGCAGCAGCCCCACAGCTCCGCCCCGCACCGGGGCGACGTGGCTCGTGATGCCACCGTCGCCGTCGAGCTCGCTCTGCAGTAGCGCGGCGGTCGCCAGCACCGATGCGACGCTTCCGCCGACCACCGCGATGCTGCTGTGGTCGGCGGTGTCCGGCGCCACGAGCACGCCCGGCGCCCCCGCGGCGGGCAGCCCGCGCTGTGCTCGCTGCGCCTGCGCACGGGGGGTGCCGTCCACGCGTGCCGCCGCTGCCCGCAGCTCGGGCAGGGCGAGGTTGCCCGCAGCCACCAGCAGTCCCCGCGACCCTCCGAAGTGGTCGGCGAGGAACGCGGCGACCGCATCGGCCGTCACGGCGCCATCCTGCGCCGGGTCTCCCAGCGGCTGCAGACCCCCGGCGGCATCACCCGTCGCCGCGCGCAATGACAGCGCGTCGGCCCCCGCCCCCGGGTCACTCGCGAGCCTGCGTCGTCGGCCGTCCGCGAGCTCCCGAAGGACGCTGGCGAGCTGCTCCACATCGACGTCGCGCAGCGACAGTCCCCGCCTGAGTGCAGTCAGGCACGTATCCAGCTGCGGCCGGCTGCACGGCATGGTCAGCTCGATGCCGTCCGGATGCGCGACGCCTCCCGCGCCAGGTCCGATCGCACGGGCCGCCAGTCGTGCGCTGACGGTGGCCAGCTGCGGCACGCTCGCGTCGCGTGCACCCGCGTCGAGCCAGAGCGACAGCAGCAGCGCGTCGGCTGTGGGCCGCGGGATGACCGCCAGGTCGAGCTTGCCGCCGCGCGTCGCGATGTCAGGCGTGGTGACCGTCGGCCGACCACGCGTGGGCGCTGTGGCCGTCGCGCAGCCCCACGCCAGGCAGGTCGCAAGCAGCATCGCCCGCGCGGGCCACCATGCGACACTCCGCATGGGGCGCGATACTACCTCAAGACGCAGCCAAGCCGCGCGGCCCGCTCAGGCGGCCGCGTGGACCGGGCGGTGCACCTGCACCGGAGCCCGGAAGGGGTTGCTCTGGGCGAAGCGCTCTTGCTTGTGCGACTCCCGCAGCCACTCGCGGACTTGGCGCTGGTCGCGGCGTGCCATGCCACGGAACTGGATCGCGGTGCCATGGAACAGCGGGTCGAGCCGGTCGTAGACGATCTCGCCGCTTGCCCAGATGGTCTCGGCGCCCCCGGGCAGGCCGATCTGGAGCTGCACCAGGTTGGAGTTGCGCTGAAAAGGCTCGGCGAGGCGCTCGAGGTAGATCCCGATCGAGCTCATGTCCGTCGTAAAACAACGGTGCGGCGCGTCGTCGATGAACTGCTCCACGTAGAAGCCAACGGGGGTGCGCTGTGAGCGACGGCGATTGTCAGTCATGGGATCTCCTGCCGAGGTGAGTTGATGTGAGACAGAGTAAGATGATGTATGTGAGCGCCGCAAAAAAACGGGAACCGGGCCGCATCCCGCGCTGTCACACCCCCATGCAACCGCGCCTCATCTCCCATGCGCTCGCCACATGCCTGCTGTGGGGTGCGGGCTGTGCGGGGTCGCAGCAGCGGCCCACGACACCCGGCGGCGACGTCGTACAGATGGAGGCTCTGCGCATCACCGCCAAGCGTGGGCAGGACGGCAGCTACGGCTTCGACGTCTACGACGCGCCCGATCTCTTCAAGCGCGCCACCGACCTCCTCAACGGCAAGAAGTGCCACGAGGCCGTGGTGCTCTACGACAAGCTGACGATGGAGTTCCCCGACAGCCGCTACGTCTCGGCCTCCTATTACAACGCGGGGCTATGCCTGCAGGCGCTCGGCGAGTTCGAGGCCTCGGCCCAGCGCTACGCCCTGCTGCGCGACAAGCTCCCGGGCAGCGAGGACTACCGCCACGCCTCCTTACAGTACGCCGAGGTGCTGGTGCAGCTCGAGCGCTGGGAGCAGGTGATCGCGGTGGCCGACGAGCTGCTCGCGCGCACCGACCTCGAGTCCCACGAGCGGCTCGAGTCGATGGCTCGCCACAGCCAGGCGCTGCTCGGTCAGGGCAAGCTGCAGGACGCTGCCAAGCATGCCCGCAGCTCCCTTTCGTACTTTCGGACGCGCCCCAAGACCGAGGAGATCGTCGACGAGTTCTTCGCGGCGGCGAACAACTACGTGCTGGCCGAGACCCTCCGCCGCGAGGGTCAGTCGATGGCATTCCCCGAAGATGCCGAGAGCCAACAGAAGGTGTTGATCCGTCGGGCCGAGCTGTTGCTGGCCGCGCAGCGCGAGTACTTCAACACGATCAGCTTCACCAACCTCGACAACGTCCACTGGGCGGCGGCCTCCGGGTACCGCATCGGCAACATGTACGACGAGCTCTGGCAGGACGTGATGGGCGCGCCGGTCCCCGCCCACCTACCGCCCGAGGGGGCCGACCCGTATCACGAGTCGCTGGCGAAGCTGATCAAGCCGCTGATCCGCCACGCCATCCGCTACTGGGAGCTGACGCTGCTGCTGATCGAGCGCACCGGCATGGACAATGACTGGTCGCGCAAGACACGTGATGACCTCGTGCGCGTGCGCGCCTTGCTGCTCGAGCAGCCGGCGGGCCCCGGCGGGCTGCCGCCTTCGGCGGCTCCGCAGTCCCCAGATCAGGACACTCCAGTAGCTCCTCCAGAGGCCCCGGAAGCGCCTCCCGGCAGTGGCTCGATCTGAAGCCAGAGCCCCCGAAAAACCCCACGATATGGGCGGATCAACTCTGCCACAATTCGTGCCACGATCTTCTTGACACCCGACTTTCGCGGGCGTACAAGAACCGCCCCCTTCGGCCCGCGCGTGCAGTCGACGTCCGTCTGAATGTCAATCGTTTCGTGTAAGTCTTCGGGAAAACAGGAGAATTTGTTGCTGACGTAGCTCAATCGGTAGAGCACCTGTTTTGTAAACAGGCGGCTATGGGTTCGAGTCCCTTCGTCAGCTCACAGTGCAATAAGCAAACAATTTCGGAGGGTTGCCCGAGTGGTCAAAGGGAGCGGACTGTAAATCCGCCGGCGTACGCCTACAGTGGTTCAAGTCCACTACCCTCCACCAAAGTGGAATGGCCGCAAGGCATGGATCGAGGAGAGCGCTGGGAAACGAACGCGGGTGTAGCTCAGTTGGTAGAGCGTCAGCCTTCCAAGCTGAATGTCGCCGGTTCGACCCCGGTCGCCCGCTCCAACTAGGGATTGCGTCGAAGGGACATCAATCGTTTTGCCCAGGTAGCTCAGTGGTAGAGCACCTCCTTGGTAAGGAGGAGGTCGTGAGTTCAAATCTCATCCTGGGCTCTGCTCGAGCAAGAGATTTTCCGGTCGGGACGGCGAAGGCAGCTTAGGGAGGAATCGCAATGGCGAAAGAAAAGTTCGTAAGGACCAAGCCGCACGTGAACGTGGGCACCATCGGTCACATCGACCACGGCAAGACGACGCTGACGGCTGCGATCACCAAGGTGATGGCGGACACGTACGGCGGCGCGGCCATCGACTACGCCGACATCGCCAAGGGCGGGACGGTGCGCGACGACTCGAAGATCGTGACGATCGCGGTCAGCCACGTGGAGTACGAGTCGGAGAAGCGGCACTACGCGCACGTCGACTGCCCCGGGCACGCTGACTACATCAAGAACATGATCACGGGCGCCGCGCAGATGGACGGCGCGATCCTTGTCGTGAGCGCGATGGACGGTCCGATGCCGCAGACGAAGGAGCACGTGCTGCTCGCGCGTCAGGTGGGCGTTCCGCAGATCGTGGTCGCACTGAACAAGGTCGACCTGGTGGACGACCCCGACATGCTGGAGCTGGTCGAGATGGAGGTGCGCGAGCTGCTCGACAAGTACGAGTTCGCGGGCGACGACGCGAAGGTGATGCCGGTCAGCGCGACGAAGGCGTTGGAGGGCGATGCCGACGGCATCAAGGGTATCCAGGCGCTGGTCGCCGCGTGCGACGAGTCGATCCCGGACCCGGTTCGCGAGGTCGACAAGCCGTTCTTGATGGCTATCGAGGACGTGTTCTCGATCAAGGGTCGCGGGACGGTTGTTACGGGTCGTATCGAGCGCGGGATCGTGCACGTGAACGACGAGGTGGAGATCCTCGGTTTCAAGGACCCGCAGAAGACGACGGTCACGGGCGTGGAGATGTTCCGCAAGCTTCTGGACGAGGGCCAGGCCGGCGACAACGTGGGTTGCCTGCTTCGCGGCATCGACAAGGAAGCGGTTGAGCGCGGCCAGGTGCTTGTGAAGCCGGGCTCGATGAACACGCATACGAAGTTCGACTGCGAGGTGTACGTGCTGAAGAAGGAGGAGGGCGGCCGTCACAAGCCGTTCTTCACGAACTATCGGCCGCAGTTCTACATGCGCACGACGGACGTGACGGGTCAGGTGAACCTGCCGGACGACGTGAAGATGGTGATGCCCGGCGACAACGTGAAGATGTCGGTTGAGCTCATCGCTGCGGTTGCCCTCGAGGAGCAGCAGCGCTTCGCCATCCGTGAGGGTGGCCGTACGGTCGGCGCCGGCGTCGTCACCAAGATTACTGAGTAATGGGAGAGCGGGTGCGCGTCACGCTCGTGTGCGACGAGTGCGGCGCTCGCAACTATCAAACGACGAAGGCCCGGCAGAAGGCGGGCGAGCGACTCACGCTGAAGAAATTTTGCCCGGCTTGCACCCATCACACGGTGCACCGGGAGTCGAAATAGAGGCCAGTAGCTCAATTGGTAGAGCAGCGGATTCCAAATCCGCAGGTCGTAGGTTCGATTCCTTCCTGGCCTGCCAACGACACCGAGACAGCGACAGAAACAACGACATGAGCGAAGCAGCAACAGAGAATCAGGATCAGGCGAAGAACCTCGGCCTCCAGCGATGGGTGCTGATGTTCTATGTCGCATCCGGTGCGCTGCTCTTCTGGATGCTGGACAAGATGGTCGTCTTCGGGTGGTCGAAGTTCGCCGAGCCCAACGCGCTGTTGGCGACCGCGGGTTCGGCCATCGTCGCGGCGGCGATCACCGCGCGCGTCTACAACCACGAGACGGTTCACCGGCTCTCCTACGAGGTCGTGGGCGAGCTATCGAAGGTCACGTGGCCTTCCCGGCAGGAGACCCAGGTCTCCACCGGCGTCGTCATCGTCACTTCAGTGATCGCCGCGGGCATCCTCGGGGTCATGGACCTCGTCTGGTCCACGGTCACCGACTACATCTACTAGGGGCGGAACGTGTCTGAACAACAGAACGAAAACGGGTCTCCAGTGGAGCAGGACGCGGTAGCCGCCGAGCCCGCCGTCGCGGCCGAGTCGACCGCTGCGGCCCCCGAGGCAGCAGCCTCACCCGCCCCCGAGGCGGAGAACATCGGAGACGCGCCCACCGAGGAGCAGGCTGTGCTCGCCCCCGCCGCCCCGGCGGAGGCAGCCGAGCCGGCAGCCTCTGGGATGAAGAAGCGCTGGTACGTGGTGCAGGTCTACTCCGGCTACGAGCAGAAGGTGAAGCTGGCGCTGTCCGAGCGCATGAAGCAGCACGACATGGAGGCGCACTTCGGCGAGGTGCTGATCCCGACCGAGACCGTGCAGGACAGCTCCCGCGGCAAGAAGCGCGTCTCCACAAAGACCTTCTACCCCGGCTACATCTTCGTCGAGATGGCGATGGGCGACGAGGCGTGGCACATCGTGCGCGACACGCCCAAGGTCACCGGCTTCGTGGGCGGCCGTAAGCCCCAGCCTGTGCCTGCGCCCGAGATCAGCTCGGTGGTGCAGCAGGTCGAGGAGGGCGCCGCCAAGCCGCGCCCCCGAGTCATGTACAGCGAGGGCGAGCACGTGCGCGTCAACGATGGTGTGTTTGCAAACTTCACCGGAACGATCCAGGAAGTGCGTCCCGAAAAGCAGAAGGTGCGCGTCCTGGTCTCGATCTTCGGGCGTGCGACGCCCGTGGAGCTGGACTTCTCTCAGGTGGAAAAGACGGCCTAAGCGGCCTGGTGACAGCAGATGAAGAAGATTGTCGGAGAGATCAAACTGCAGCTGGCCGCTGGCCAGGCCAACCCCGCGCCCCCCGTTGGGCCCGCGCTGGGTCAGCACGGCGTCAACATCATGCAGTTCTGCAAGGAGTTCAACGCTCGCTCGCAGAAGCAGGCCGGGATGATCGTGCCCGTCGTGATCAGCGTCTATCAGGACCGCTCGTTCACGTTCGTGATGAAGACGCCGCCCGCGGCCATCCTCATCAAGAAGGAGCTGGGGCTGACGATCGGCGGCAAGCCGGGCTCCGGCTCGCCGCGGCCGCACAAGGACAAGGTCGGCCAGATCACCCAGGCGCAGCTGCGAAGCATCGCCGAGATCAAGATGCAGGACACCAACGCCGCGAGCGTCGAGGCGTGCATCAACAGCATCGCGGGTACGGCCCGTTCGATGGGTGTCGATGTAGTCGACTGAGTAGTTTTTGGTGGGAGGCCGCGCAGCGGTCGCTAGACCACCTTGGAGGCGAGAGTGGAAACCGGACGCAAACGTAAAGATGCGATCGAGAAGATCGACCGCGACACGCGTTACCCGCTGGAGGAGGCGGCCAGGCTCCTGTTGGAGACGAGCTTCGCTCGCTTCGAAGAGGGCGTGGACATCGCGGTGCGCCTCGGCGTCAACCCGCGACATGCCGACCAGATGGTGCGCGGTGCCATCGTGTTGCCGCATGGAACGGGTAGCGACAAGAAGGTCCTCGTCTTCGCCAAGGGCGACAAGGCCACAGCCGCCGAGGCCGCCGGAGCGGACGAGGTCGGCGCCGATGACCTCGTCAAGAAGGTCCAGGACGGCTACCTCGAGTTCGACACCGTCATCGCGACGCCGGACATGATGGGCCAGGTCGGTCGCCTCGGTCGCATCCTCGGCCCACGCGGTCTGATGCCCAACCCGAAGGTCGGCACGGTCACGATGGACGTCGAGAAGGCCGTCAAGGAAGCCAAGGCTGGCAAGATCGAGTTTCGCGTCGAGAAGGCGGGCATCGTGCACGCCCCGGTCGGCAAGAAGTCGTTCTCGGCCGAGAAGATCGTCGACAACGTGCGTGCGCTCATGGGCGCCCTGCTCAAGGCCAAGCCCGCGAGCGCCAAGGGCACCTACCTGCGCAGCATCACGGTCAGCACCACCATGGGGCCCGGCATCAAGATCGACCCCGGCACGATTCAGGCGGAGGTTTAGCATGAGCGCCCAGGCAGAAAAGGCGGCGCAGGTCGACGCCATTCGCGAGCGTTTCGAGAACGCCACCTCCGCGGTGCTGCTGCAGTTCCGCGGGTTGGACGTGGCCTCGGTGACGGCCCTGCGCAACGACTTCCGGAGCGCCGGCGTCGACTACAAGGTCGTGAAGAACACGCTGGTGAAGCTGGCGGTGGCCGACACGGCGTTGGACGTCGACGGCTTCAAGGACGCGCTGGTGGGCGAGACCGCCATCGCGTGGAGCTACGAGGATCCGTCGGCGGCTGCGAAGATCGTCAAGGAGTTCCGCAAGGACGAGATCCAGGCCGAGAAGCTGACGATCAAGTGCGCGGTGCTCGAGAACGCGGTCATGGAGGCCGACCGGGTCGAGAGCGTGCTCGCCACGATGCCCGGCAAGGACGAGGTCCGGGCGATGCTGCTTGCGCAGCTCATGGCACCGGCGCAGTCCCTCGTGCGCCAGCTCACGGCACCCGGCCAGAACCTGGCCTACCTGCTCGATGCGCGCGGCCGGCAGCTCGAAGACAACGGTTAGAAAACGAACATTTCCCTGGTGGGGCGGCCCGCGCCCCAACTCGCAACGACAAACAACGGTTTACTGCTTTCGGGCAGTTCGATAGGTGGAGAATTCGATGGCAAACATGACGCAGGAACAGATGGTCGAGGAGCTCAGTGCTTGGACCGTGGCAGAGGTCGCTGGCCTCGTGACGACGCTCGAGGAGAAGTGGGGCGTTTCCGCAGCTCCCGTGGCGGTCGCCGGTGGCGGCGGTGCGGCAGCCGGTGCCGATGCGGCGCCGGTCGAGGAGCAGACCGAGTTCGACGTCGAGCTGACCTCGGTAGGCGACAAGAAGATCCAGGTCATCAAGGCCGTGCGCGAGATCACCTCGCTGGGTCTCGCCGACGCCAAGAAGCTGGTCGAGGACGCGCCGAAGGCCGTCAAGCAGGCCTGCTCCAAGGATGAGGCAGAAGAGCTCAAGAAGAAGCTCGAAGACGCGGGCGCCTCGGTCACCCTCAAGTAATTGCGGGACTCCGGGCGCAACATCGCTACACTTCGCGTTTCAGGGTTGGCCATCGAGCGCGTTAGAGGCGCCGGCGCACGGTTGTGCGCCCGGCGGCCTCTCGTCGCCGTTTCACACTTTCATTTGATCTGATTCTGTCGGTGGCGGGCCAGGAGTGCCCGACCGCCGCACGCAACACTCAGGAGCCATCATGGCGTCGGCAATACAGACCAATTTCCGAGTGCGACAGAGCTTCGACAAGGTCAAGCGGGTCATTGAACTGCCCAACTTGATCGACATTCAAATGAACTCCTACGAGAAGTTCTTGCAGGCCAACATCGAGCAATCGGAGCGCGATGACTCGGGTCTGCAGGGGGTCTTCCGCAGCGTCTTCCCCATCCGCGACTTCAACGGCACGAGCGAGCTCGTGTTCGTGAGCTACCACCTCGAGCGTCCCAAGTACGACGTCAACGAATGCCGCCAGCGCGGCATGACGTTCGCGGCGCCGATCCGCGTGACCATCCAGCTCATCATCTACGATTCGACGACCGACGGCCCCGACCGCCTCGTGCGCGACATCAAGGAGCAGGAGGTCTATTTCGGCGAGATCCCGCTGATGACCCAGAACGGCACGTTCATCATCAACGGCACCGAGCGGGTCATCGTCAGCCAGCTCCATCGTAGCCCCGGTGTGTTCTTCGACCACGACCGCGGGAAGACCCACTCATCCGGCAAGCTGCTCTACCAGGCGCGCGTCATTCCCTATCGTGGCTCGTGGCTGGACTTCGAGTTCGACCCGAAGGACTTCCTCTTCGTCCGCATCGACCGACGTCGAAAGATGCACGCGACCGTCCTGTTGAAGGCCCTGGGCTACGGTCCCCAGGAGCTGCTCAACATGTTCTACGACACCGAGGTCGTCTACCTGCAGAGCGGCAAGAAGGCGTTCAAGTCGATCGAGTTCGATCTGCTGCCAGGTCAGCGCGCGACGCGCGACATCAAGGTCGGCAGCGAGGTCATCGTCCGCAAGAACCGCAAGTTCACGCGCGCGGCCATCCGCAAGCTCAAGGACGGCAAGCTGGACCGCCTCCCGGTGGACCCCTCCGACCTGGTCGGCAAGGTCAGCGCCGAGGATGTGATCGACGAGGAGACCGGTGAGGTCTTGCTCGCGGTCAACGAGGAGGTCACCGAGGAGAAGCTCGAGGCTCTGCGCGAAGCCAAGATCGCGGAGTTCAAGGTTCTCTTCATCGACGGGCTCAATGTTGGCTCGTACCTGCGCGACACGCTCGTCGCAGACAAGGTCACGACGCAGGACGAGGCGATTCTCGAGATCTACCGCCGCCTGCGCCCAGGTGACCCGCCCACGCTCGACACGGCGCGCACGCTCTTCCACAACCTCTTCTTCAATCCGGAGCGCTACGACCTGTCGCGCGTTGGCCGGCTGAAGCTCAACTACAAGTTCTTCAAGGACGACTCCGACAAGGTCTCGCTGGACGTCCAGACGCTGACCAAGCAGGACATCGTCGAGACCGTTCGCCACCTGATCCACTTGAAGAACACGCGTGGCACGGTCGACGACATCGACCACCTCGGCAATCGCCGTGTGCGCGCTGTCGGTGAGCTGATGGAGAACCAGTACCGCATCGGTCTGGTTCGTATGGAGCGCGCGATCAAGGAGCGCATGAGCATGAGCCAGGAGCTCGACACGCTCATGCCGCACGACCTGATCAACGCCAAGCCCGTCAGCGCCGTCGTCAAGGAGTACTTCGGTAGCAGCCAGCTGTCGCAGTTCATGGACCAGACCAATCCGCTGTCGGAGGTGACGCACAAGCGCCGCCTATCGGCACTCGGGCCAGGCGGTCTGACGCGCGAGCGCGCGGGCTTCGAGGTGCGCGACGTGCACGCAACGCACTACGGTCGCATCTGCCCGATCGAGACGCCGGAGGGACCGAACATCGGTCTGATCGCGTCGCTCTCCGTGTACGCGCGAGTGAACGAGTACGGCTTCGTCGAGACCCCTTACCGCAAGGTCGAGAAGGGCAAGGCGGGTGCCGACATTCGCTGGTACGCGGCGCAGGAAGAGGAAGACAATTACATCGCCCAGGCGAACGTCAGCCTCGACAAGAATGGCAAGCTCATGGACAGCCTGGTCAGTGCGCGCTTCAACGGTGAGTTCGTCGCGGTCCAGCCCGACACGATCACGCTGATGGACGTTGCGGCCAACCAGCTGGTCTCCGTGGCGGCATCGCTGATCCCGTTCCTGGAGCACGATGACGCCAACCGCGCCCTGATGGGCTCGAACATGCAGCGGCAGGCGGTGCCGCTGTTGCGCCCTTCGGCACCGATCGTCGGTACCGGTCTCGAGCGCCGCGTGGCGAGTGACTCCGGCGTGTGCATCACCGCGCGTCGGAAGGGCACCGTCGAGTCGGTCGAGGCGACGCGTATCGTGGTGCGTAGCGCCGACGCGTCCGATCCGCTCCCCGACATCCATCGCCTCGAGAAGTTCCAGCGCAGCAACCAGGGCACCTGCTACAACCAGAAACCCATCGTGCGCGTGGGCGATGCCGTCAACGAGGGCGACGTGCTCGCCGACGGCCCGTCGATCGAAAAGGGCGAGCTCGCGCTTGGGCAGAATGTGGTCGTCGCGTTCATGCCGTGGGGCGGCTACAACTTCGAGGACTCGATTCTCATCTCCGAGCGCGTCCTCAAGGAGGACGTCTACACGTCTGTGCACATCGAGGAGTTCGAGTGCGTCGCGCGTGACACGAAGCTCGGCAAGGAGGAGATCACGCGCGACATCCCGAACGTCGGTGAGGAGTCCCTCAAGGACATCGACGACTCGGGCATCGTGCGCATCGGTGCCGAGGTCGGCCCCGGTGACGTGCTCGTCGGCAAGATCACGCCCAAGGGCGAGACGCAGCTGACCCCCGAGGAGAAGCTGCTGCGCGCCATCTTCGGCGAGAAGGCTGGCGACGTGCGCGACAGCTCGCTGCGCGTTCCGCCGGGCTGCGTCGGCGTCGTGACGCGCGCGAGGGTGTTCGCCCGCAAGGGAACCGAGAAGGACGAGCGCACCCGCGAGATCGAGAGCGAGGAGCAGGCCAAGTTCGAGAAGGACATGGCCGACGAGATCAAGATCGTCAAGGAGAGCGCGTACACGCGCGTCGCCAAGATTCTCGACGGTGGAAAGACCACCAGCAAGCTGGTCGACGACAGCGGCACCGAGCTGCTCGCCAAGGGCACGATCGTCAAGGCGGCCGTGTTGGCTCCGATCCCGCGTCGCTACTGGGGTGAGGTCGAGGTCAGCGGCAAGCGCGAGGGTGTCGACGCCGTGCTCGCCGAGATGAACGGCCAGATCACGGCGATCGAGGAGCTGTTCCAGGAGAAGATCGAGAAGCTCACGAAGGGCGACGAGCTGCCGCCCGGCGTGATCAAGATGGTCAAGGTCCACGTAGCCATCAAGCGCAAGCTTCAGATCGGCGACAAGATGGCCGGACGCCACGGCAACAAGGGTGTCGTCAGCCGCATCCTGCCGGTCGAGGACATGCCGTATCTCCCTGACGGCACGCCGGTCGACGTGGTGCTCAACCCACTCGGGGTTCCCAGCCGCATGAACGTCGGGCAGGTGCTCGAGGTTCACTTTGGCTGGGCGGGCTACCAACTGGGCCGCCAGATCCAGGCGTTCGCCGAGGACAAGGGGCTCACGCTCCCGCAGCTGCGCAAGAAGCTGTCGCCGATCTTCGCCAAGACGACGACCAAGGCGCTGCTCGACGAGCTCGCCGATGAGGAGCTGCACGCATTCGCGCGTGCGTTCCAGGGCGGCGTGCAGCTGGCGACGCCGGTCTTCGACGGTGCCGACGAGTCGGAGATCCGCTCGCTACTGACGCTTGCGGGCGTGAGCACCTCCGGACAGACGGCGCTCTTCGACGGCCGCACGGGCGATGTCTTCGACCAGGACGTGACAGTCGGCATCATGTACGTGCTGAAGCTCCACCACCTGGTGGACGACAAGATCCACGCGCGCAGCATCGGGCCCTACTCGCTCGTCACCCAGCAGCCGCTGGGAGGCAAGGCGCAGTTCGGCGGCCAGCGCCTGGGTGAGATGGAAGTCTGGGCGATGGAGGCCTACGGCGCTGCCTATGCGCTGCAGGAGTTCCTGACCGTGAAGTCCGACGACGTCCACGGACGTACGCGGATGTATGAGGCCATCGTCAAGGGCGACCAGTCGCTCGACGCCGGCCTGCCAGAGAGTTTCAACGTGCTGATGAAGGAGCTCCAGGCGCTGTGCCTGAACGTCGAGCTCATCGATGCGGGCGGTACCACTAGAAAGGGCGATGACGTTCTCGCCGCGGAGGAGGAGTAGCCATGAAGGACATCTTCAGTTTCTTCGAGAAGCCCAAGGATCCGCTCTCCTTCTCGGCCATCCGCATCTCGCTGGCGTCGCCAGAGAAGATCCGGCAGTGGTCGCATGGCGAGGTCAAGAAGCCCGAGACGATCAACTACCGCACGTTCAAGCCGGAGCGCGACGGGCTCTTCTGTTCGAAGATCTTCGGGCCGGTGAAGGACTACGAGTGCAACTGCGGCAAGTACAAGCGCATGAAGCACCGCGGCGTGGTCTGCGAGAAGTGCGGCGTCGAGGTCATCCAGAGCAAGGTGCGCCGTGACCGCCTCGGTCACGTGACGCTCGCGACGCCGGTGGCGCACATCTGGTTCCTCAAGAGCCTGCCATCGCGCATCGGAGCCATCCTCGACATCACGCTCAAGGAACTCGAGCGCGTCCTCTATTGCGAGAGCTACATCGTGCTTGACCCGATCGACACGCCGCTCGTGGTCGGTGAGGTGCTCAGCGAGGAGCGCTACCAGCAGCTCGTCGACGAGTTCGGCCTCGACGGTTTCGTCGCAGGCATGGGCGGCGAGGCTGCGCTTGAGATGCTCAAGCAGATCGACGTGCACACGCTCGCCGAGGAGCTGCGCAAGGACATGCGCGAGACGACCAGCGAGACCAAGCGCAAGAAGCTCTCCAAGCGCCTGAAGGTCGTCGAGGCATTCCGCGAGTCGGGCAACCGCCCGGAGTGGATGATGCTGACTGTCATCCCCGTGCTGCCGCCGGACCTGCGTCCGCTCGTGCCGCTCGATGGTGGCCGCTTCGCGACCAGCGATCTCAACGATCTCTACCGTCGTGTCATCAACCGCAACAACCGCCTGCGGCGCCTCGTGGAGCTCAACGCTCCAGAGATCATCATCCGCAACGAGCGGCGCATGCTGCAGGAGGCCGTCGACGCGCTGTTCGACAACGGTCGCCGTGGCAAGACGATCACAGGTCCGAACAAGCGCCCGCTGAAGTCGCTCTCCGACATGCTCAAGGGCAAGCAGGGCCGCTTCCGCCAGAACCTGCTCGGCAAGCGCGTCGATTACTCCGGCCGCTCGGTCATCGTGGTCGGTCCCGCGCTCAAGCTGCACCAGTGCGGCCTGCCCAAGAAGATGGCGCTCGAGCTCTTCAAGCCGTTCATCTACAACAAGCTCGAGGAGCGTGGCCATGTCACGACCATCAAGAGCGCCAAGAAGATGGTCGAGAAGGGCAAAGCGGAGGTCTGGGACATCCTGTCCGAGGTCATCACCGAGCACCCGATCCTGCTCAACCGCGCACCCACGCTGCACCGCCTCGGCATCCAGGCATTCGAGCCCGTGCTGATCGAGGGTAAGGCGATCCAGCTGCATCCGCTCGTCTGTGCGGCGTTCAACGCCGACTTCGATGGCGACCAGATGGCGGTCCACGTGCCGCTCTCGATCGAGGCCCAGATGGAGGCGCGCGTGCTCATGATGAGCACGAACAACATCCTGTCGCCTGCGAGTGGGCGTCCGATCATCAATCCTTCGCAGGATATCGTGCTCGGCCTCTACTACATGACGCGCGACCGTCCGTTCGCGCGCGGTCGCTACATCGAGGGCAGCGAGAAGAAGGGGGTCTTCTCCGGAATCTTCAGCAACCTGGACGAAGTTCGGATGGCCTACGACAACGAACAGGTCGACCTCCACGCGAACATCAAGATGCGCATGGGCGAAGAGATCATCGACACGACCGTCGGCCGTGTGCTGGTCGGTGAGGTGCTCCCCGAGGGGCTCCCCTTCGACCTGGTCAACCGTGTGCTCGACAAGAAGTCGCTCAGCTCGCTGATCGACGCCTGCTACCGCCACAGCCGCAACAAGAACACGGTCCTGCTGGCGGATCGTCTACGCACGCTCGGCTTCACCGAGTCGGCCCGCGCGGGCATCTCCATCTGCATGGACGACATGGTCATCCCGCCGAGCAAGAAAGAGATCCTCGGTGAGTCGCAGGCTGACGTCGAGACCGTCATCGAGCAGTACCAAGAAGGTCTCATCACGGACGGCGAGCGCTATAACAAGATCGTCGACATCTGGGCCGACGCAGCCGACCGCATCGCGGGCGACCTCGTCGAGGGCATCAGCACCGAGCTGCATACCGATCCGGAGACGGGTGAAGAGGTGGAGTGCCCGTCGTTCAACTCCATCTTCATGATGGCGGACTCGGGCGCTCGTGGTTCCAACCAGCAGATTCGTCAGCTGGCGGGCATGCGCGGTCTGATGGCGAAGCCGTCTGGTGAGATCATCGAGAACCCCATTACGGCCAACTTCCGAGAAGGTCTTACCGTGCTCGAGTACTTCATCTCGACGCATGGCGCACGCAAGGGTCTGGCCGACACTGCGCTCAAGACGGCGAACTCCGGGTACCTCACCCGGCGCCTCGTCGACGTGGCGCAGGATGCGGTCGTCACCGAGTACGACTGCGAGACGCTCGACGGCGTCTGGGTCAGCGCGCTCGAGGAGGGCGGCGAGGTCGTGCAGACGCTCGGCGAGCGTATTCTCGGTCGCGTTGCGCTCGAGGACATCGTCGACCCGGTCAACGGCAAGGTGCTCGTAGAGGCCAACGGCACGATCGACGAGGACGACTGTGCGACGGTCGACCAGGCTGGCATCGAGAAGGTCATCATCCGCTCGGTGCTGACGTGTCAGGCCCAGCGCGGCATCTGCGTCGCGTGCTACGGCCGTGACCTCGCGCGCGGCTACCAGGTCAACATCGGTGAGGCGGTCGGCGTCATCGCCGCGCAGTCCATTGGCGAGCCGGGCACGCAGCTGACGATGCGCACGTTCCACATCGGTGGTGCGGCCGCGCGTGGTCAGATCGAGCAGTCCAACCAGGAGGCCCGCTCGGAGGGTACGATCGCCCTCGAGAACGCCAAGACCGTCACGCGGTCGAATGGCGAGACCGTGGTCATGAATCGTCACGCTGTCATCAAGGTTGTCGACGACTCCGGCCGTGAGCGTGAGCGCTACAACCTGACCTACGGCGCGCTGCTGCGGGTCGCTGAGGGAGACCGCTGCAAGAAGGGCACCGTCCTGAGCGAGTGGGACCCCTACGCAATCCCGCTGCTCACCGAGGTGGCCGGTGTCGTCAAGTACGGCGACGTGATCGAGGGCGTCACGATGGAAGAGAAGCTCGACGAGGTGACGGGTCTCTCCCGCCGTGTCGTAACAGAGTCTCGCGATCCATCGGCGCGTCCGCGCGTATCGATCAAGGATGCAGACAGCGGCGAGACCATCGCGTCCGAGAAGTTCGCGGCGCGCTATCACCTTCCGGTGGGTGCCAACATCATCCCGACGGAGGGTCAGGTGGTGGAGGCTGGTGAGGTCATCGGCAAGATCCCGCGCGAGACCACGAAGACGAAGGACATCACCGGCGGTCTGCCGCGCGTTGCCGAGCTCTTCGAGGCCCGCAAGCCGAAGGACCACGCGATCGTCGCCGACATCGACGGCATCGTGTCGTTCGGCAAGGACACCAAGGGCAAGCGCAAGCTGATCATCACGCCCGAGACCGGCGAGCCCCGCGAGCACCTGTTCGCGAAGGGTCGACACCTGTCGGTGAAGGAGGGCGACTTCGTCAAGGCTGGCGAGCCGCTCATGGACGGGCCCAACAACCCGCACGACATCCTACGCGTGAAGGGTGAGAAGACCCTCGCCGCGTGGCTCGTCAACGAGATCCAGCAGGTCTACCGACTGCAGGGCGTCACGATCAACGACAAGCACATCGAGACCATCGTGCGCTGCATGCTGCGGCGCGTTCGTGTTCGCGACGTGGGTGACACGGCCTTCCTCGTGGACGAGAACGTCGACAAGCGCGCGTTCGAGCGCGAGAACGAGCGTACGATTGCACGTGGTGGTGCACCCGCGGTGGCCGAGCCGCTGCTGCTTGGCATCACCAAGGCATCGCTGTCGTGTGAGTCGTTCATCAGCGCGTCGTCGTTCCAGGAGACCACGAAGGTGCTCACGGAGGCGTCCATCGGTGGCCGCGTCGACAACCTGCGCGGACTCAAGGAGAACGTCATCATGGGTCGCCTCGTACCCGCTGGCACCGGTCTTGGTGCCTACGACCGGCTCGACGTGCTCATGGAAGAGATGGCTCCCGCCGAACCGGTCGGCGGCGTTGGCAGCGTGGAAGTTCCCGCCGCGGCCAACGAAGAGTCCTAGTTCGGCACGCCCATCGGGCGCAGTCGGTGGTAGCCGCCCCGTCTCAGGACGGGTGACGGCACGCCTCGACGTGCCCCCGGTTTAGCAGCCCGCTCCAGGTCAGGGCGTCGAAGCGGATCCGCACGAGTGTCGCGGGGCGCATGCCTCGGCCGAGCGGGACGAGGGCCGAGTCGTCCGCGGAGCGCATCAATAGCTGGCACAGATCGCTGAGCCCCGGATTGTGCGCGACCACCATCACGACCTCGTGGTCGCCTGCGAGCCGCTCGAGGGCCGTCAGGATCGCGCGCGGTGGCGCCAGGTAGAGCTCGTCGATGCCCTGCGCGGGCACGCCTTGCAGGGTGGCTCCCCCGCCTGACACCAGTAGCTCCGTGGTGCGGACCGCCCGGACCGCGGTCGAGTGGAGGATCAGCGTTGGAACGTGATCGGTGGCGGCAACCGCGCTGCCGACGTCACTCGCCTCTCGCTCGCCCTCCGGCGTGAGCCGCCGCGCGAAGTCGCCTCCCGGTGCATCCGCCTCGGTGGTGGCGTGGCGTAGCACGAGCAGCGTCCGCGGCATCGCCCGACGGTAGCGTCAATCGCTGCCGTCGGCCAGTACGCCAACCCATCGCGCCAGCTACCGGCGCCGCGTCTTGTCGCTTCGCTTGCTGACCTTCTTCTTGCGCCCGCGGTCCTTGCTACGTGCCTTGCGCTCACGGTCGCGCGCCTTGCCCTCTGTCTTCCCGAGCCGCTTGCGCTTTCTCTGCGTGGGCGCGCCTTCGCCGCCCTCGCTCTCTGCCTCTCCGCGTGGCTTGCCTCTGGTTGGGGCCTCGTCCTCGACAAGCACTGCGGAAATCCGTCGGCGTGCAAGCGATACGTCCTCGATCCGAATGCGCAGCTTGTCCCCTAGCGAGTAGAGGCGCCCGGTGTACATGCCGGCTAGCCGGATGCCGAAGGGGTCGAGCTCGTAGCGGTCCCGCGGCAGCACCGCGCTGCGAACCATCGCGTCGACGAACGGTGACTCGATCGTGGTGAACAGGCCGTAGTCGCCGATGCCACTGATGCGCGCGTCGAACTCCTCGCCCACGCGGTTCTGCATCAGCATCGCCCGGTGCAGGTCCACCACCTCGCGCTCGATCAGCATCGCGCGCCGCTCGTTCAGGCTCGTCAGCTCGGCGATGGCGGCGAACTCCTCGCCGTCTCCACGGCGCGCGACCGTCTCGCCGCGTGCGATGCGCCGCACCTGTCTGTGAACCACCAGGTCCGGATAGCGACGGATCGGTGAGGTGAAGTGGAGGTACTCCTTCGCCGCCAGCCCGAAGTGGCCGACGTTTTCCGTGCTGTAGGTGGCCTGCTGCATCGCCCGCAGCAGCAGGTAGCTGAGGGTCTCTGCGTGCTTGGTCCCGCTGACCCCGGACAAGAAGCGTTGCAGTTGCTTCGGATCCTGCGCGGCCTCCGCGTCGATCTCCATCCCAAGCGACTTCGCCAGCTCGGAGAACGCCATCAGCCGCTCGAGGTCCGGCAGTGGATGCACGCGGTAGATCGTCTTCACGTTCCGCTTGCTGAGCTCCTGCGCGACGATCTCGTTGGCGAGCAGCGCGGTCTCCTCGATCATCTTGTACGTCGCGCGTAGCCCGGGGTCCTCCCGTGACCGCACCACGTCCACAGGGTTGCCGGTGTCCTCGTCGAGCTTGACCTTGGCCTCAGGCAGGTCGAAGTCCAGTGACCCGCGTCGGCGACGTTGGCGTCCAAGCAGCTTCGATACCTGCAGCAGGGACTTCAGCACCGGCAGGTGCTCCTGCGCTGCGGCCTGGTCGGGACCGTCGGTCGTGAGGCCGAGCGCTTGCGCCGCGCCTGCGTAGGTCAGGCGCGCTCGCGAGCGGATCACGGCCTCGAGCAGCTGGTAGCTGCGCACCGCGCCGTTCTTGCCCACGACGGCATCGACCGCGAGAGCTAGCCGGTCGCGCTTGGGCACCAGCGACGCGAGGTTCGAGGAGATCTCGTGGGGCAGCATGGGAATGGCGCGACCCGGCAGGTAGATCGTGCAGCTGCGCTCCCGGGCGTCCCGGTCGAGCGCGCTGTCTTCGGGTACGTAGTGTGAGACGTCGGCGATCGCGACGACGACGCGGAAGTCCCCGTCGGGAAGCTCCTGCGCCCACACGGCGTCGTCGTGGTCCTTCGCATCGTCGGGGTCGACCGTGACCAGGTCGAGGTCGCGCAGGTCCGTTCGATCACGCTTGTCGCGCTGCGGGACCGACGACGGAAGCGCGCTGGCCTCAGCCATCGTATCCTCGGAGAAGTCCTCGGCCGCGCCTTCGCGTAGCAACACACGTCGCGTTTCGAAGGCGACGAACTCCTTGGGGTCGAAGGTCTCGACGATCTTCACCTCGATGCGGTCGTTGACGTGCAGCGGATGGTGGACCACCTCCGCGATCACGCCCTGGCCGGTGCGCGCGGTCTCCGGCGGCTTGCCCCGCACGTGGATCGGCACGCGGATTCGGTCGTCATCGGGCTCGATGAACGCGCCGCTGGCAGTCACGTGCAGCTGGCCGCCGACGTAGCGCACGCGGCGCTCGACGATCTCGACGACGCGGCCGTCCAGGCCCTTGGGCCCGACGCGCACGCGGACGGTCACACGGTCGCCGTGCATTGCAGTCGACAGTCCGACCGCAGGCACGAAGACGTCCGCGCCCTCCTCGTCGGTGGCCACGAAACCGAAGCCCCGCGCGTTGATGGTGAGTGTGCCCGTGCGGGTGCTGCCCCCCTTGTCGTCCGTCGTCGCGCCGGCGCCCTTGCTGCGCCCGCGGCTGGTCTTCGCGGTCTTCGCGGCCTTCGAGCCGCCTGGCGCGGCGGTGCCATCGCGCCGGGGCCCCTTCTTGTCGAGCCGAAAGCGCCCGCCGGGCAGCTGCTTGACGAGGCCCTCCTCGGCCATCGTCTCCATGGTGCGGACCAGAAGCTCGTACTCGCTCTTGTCGAGGCCGATGCGTCCGCGGATTTCACCCACGTGCAATGCGCGGGATTTGAAGCGCTTGAGCGCCTCGAGGATGCGCCCCTTGAGCGCCTCCGTTGTCGTTGATGTCACTTGATGTTCCGTTTCCGTAGCGACAGCAGGCGGCCACCATCGGTGCCGATGTGCAGCGTCCCGTCGGGAGCTGCGACCACCGGTGTTGCGATGGGGTGGCCGACGTTCGTCCGCCACCGCGCCGCTCCGCTGTCTTCGATGAGATACAGGTTGTTGTCCCGACCGGCCAGCAGGATGGCTCCGGCGGCGTCGATGGTGGGCTGGGCGACGAGCGCCCCACCGGCCACGAAGCGCCAGAGCAGCTTGCCGCTGCGATCGAGGTAATACAGGGTGTGGTCGCCGCCGACGACGGCGATGCGACCGTCCGGGCCCACGCTGGGGGCGGCGCTGATGCGCCCCTCGAGCTCGGTTGTCCAGCGCAGCTCGCCGCTCGCCGATACGCTGCGAAGCTGGCCGAGGTCGGTGCCGACGAGGATGTCGCCGTCGGGGCCTGCGCAGGGTGGGCTGTCGACTGCGGCCCCCACGTGCAGCGTCCAGCGCACGGCGCCGTCGCGATCGACGGCGACGAGCTCTCCGTGCTGCGTGCCGAAGACGATGAGCTCTCCGATCACCGCCGGCCCCGCGCGACTGCCGCCCACACGCGGGAGCTGCCACAGCAGTTGTCCCTGCGCATCGAGGGCGTGCAGGCCATCGGCCAGTGCGTAGGCCCGGCCGTCGGCTGTCAGCACGGCCGAGGCGCCCGAGGTCGCGCCCAGCGATCGACTCCAGCGGCGCCGCCCGTCGTCGCCCAGTGCGACCACCTCGCCTTGGCGCGTGGTGACGAGCAGCCCACCGGCGCCGTCGCTCGCGAGTCCAACCACGTGCTGCCCCAGGTCGAGCTCCCAGGCCGCGGACCCGTCCGCAGCAAGGCCCATGACCGCGCCTCCGCTCGAGGCGACCACCATCCGTCGGCCGCTCCACACCGGCGGGACCCGGATCGCCGTCTCGGTCGACCACAGCGCGGACAGCTCCGGTGCGGAATCCGGCGCACGGCCCGGGAGTCTGCCCGCTGGCACGCCGCGCGTGTACGCCACGGCCGTCGGTCCGGGCAAAGGCCGTGCGTCGGAGCTGTGCGCAGAGGTTGGGCCGGCCGGGGCCGCCGTCGTGCCCGCGCACGCGAGCAGGGTCACCGACAGCGCGAGGGTTCCCGGTGGCGGCATGGTCGTCTTGGGCATGGTGCTCGTCAGGGTCCCGCCGGGGGGCCGGCGTCCTTCGCTGCGGGCGCTGGCGCGCTCGGTGCGGGCTGCGCGATCCACAGGTGGTCCTCACGCGTGAAGGCGATGCGCTTGCCGCTCGGCGACACGGCGACGTTCGAGACGCCGGACGTGCTGTCCATCCGCAGCAGCTGCGCGCGGCCCCTGTTGAGGTCGAGCAGTGCGATGCCGAGCTTGGTCACGATCGGGATGTGGCTGCGCAGCGGGGCCGGGATGTGTCGCGCGAGGTTGGCGGGCTCCGCCTGGCTCAGCGACTGCAGTGGTCCGGTGGGTTGCCCGTCGTCGCCGGTTGGGAGCACCGCGGCCGCGCCTCCCCGCAGCACCACGATGCCGCCCCCTGACCAGCGCAGAACGTGGAAGCCCCCGTCATCATTGCGCATCCCCGTCGACAGCTGTGGGCAGCGCGCGCCCGCGGGCGGCGGTGCCTCGGCCAGCAACGGCTGCGCGATGCTCGGCCCTGCCTCGACCCCGGCGATCACCTGGGACGCCCGCACGATGCGCAGCCGGTAGCCCTCGCAGCTGCGGAAGACCTCGGTCACCGCGAAGCGGCGGTCGGGGCTCGTGAGCAGGTTGTCGCCCTGGCCTTCGCCCGGCGTCAGCGTGCCCGTAGCCAGCGAGAAGCTCGCGGGTGACGGCGACAGCACGCGCAGCCGCGCTTCGCCATCGAAGCGCAGCCGTGGTGCGTGCACCGGGGGGGTGCGGTGCGCCTGCAGCCGCGGGCCGCGCGTGATCGCATGGCCGCCGAGCCCCGGGAATTCTGCCAGCGCGGCCTCGGCGCGTGTCCTGTCGACCTTGCGCACGTCCTGCGTTGCGCTGTCGCGTAGCTGCGCGTGTGTCGCCAGGGCCTCGATGAGCCGCGCCTGCTTGGCGAGGGCTGCGACGCGCACCGACACGGCGCGTGCCAAGGCGATCGAGCGGCCGCAGGGCAGGCCCGCGACACCACCCACGTGCAGGATGGGAGCGGCACCGCCCTGGCACAGGCGATCGTGCAGCGCCAGGACGCGCCTGGCCGTCTGCTCCGCCCGCGGCGCGTCCTTGCGCAGCTGCCCCCGCGCCGCGTCCGCGAGCGACAGCAGGGTGCCCTCGGGCTGTGAGGCATCGTGCCCGAGCCCCGAGGGGCGATCGAGCCACGTCACCGCCAGGTGCTCGGCCTCGTCATCATCGGCCCCGAGGCGAACCGCCAGGTCCATGCGCACATCCGGGTGCCCATCGCCGTCGGCGTCCGGGCCGCTGAATGTCGCCGACAGCAGCGTCGGGTCGGCGGGCAGCCGCAGCCACTCGAGCTTCCGGGGTGCCCGCGTCATCGTCACGATCCACACCTGGCTTTGTGCCTCAGCAGCGTCGGCCGCGTTGGCGCTGGGCGTCGGCGCGGCCGGCGCGTCGAGTTCTTCCTGCTCGGGGTCGGGCAGGTCGTAGGGGTCGCGCCGAGGGTCGCCGTCCTTCGCCGGTGTCGCCGGTGCCGCCGGCGCCCCGTCGGGGGGGGGCGGCGGCTCACAGCGGGTCAGCGCGCGCACGAGCAGGTGGGCCGACGACAGTGCCTTGACCTGCGGCGGCCCCGCCTCGCAGCCGGGCTGCTGCCACAGGAGCAGCGGGGCCTGCGCGGCCCGGTAGCCGCCGGAGGGCTCGCCGAGGAAAGCGTGCAGGCGGATGGCGCCCTCGCCGTCGGTCGACAGCAGCAGCGCGTCGGCCGTGCCATCGCCGCTGAGGTCGTGGCTCACACTGGCGGTGATGCGGTGCTCGGGCAGGGTGATGCGGGCCGCGCCGATCACGACCTCCGCCGACGGCTGCTCGTATGCGGTGACGGTCGGTGGGGCCGCTTGCTTGGTGGCGGTGCCAGCGTCGCGGCCGGGCAGCGCCTCGTTGCGCTTGAACGGTACCGCCTTGGGCTTACCACCGCAGTCACCGCAGCCCGCGCACAGGAGCGCGAGCAGCAGCGTGGTCCGCAGGGTCCGGGGAGGCATCAGGCGTGGACTATACAATGGGGGCTGGCCGTGGTCGCCGGGCGTGCCGGTCGTCCGCTGTGGCGGCGGCCGTCAGTTGAGCCACTTGGGCGGGTCGTCGTCGTCGCGGCCGCCCTTGATCACGCGCAGCCCCGAGCCGGAACCGCGCGCTTTGCGCTTCTTGCCGGCCGAGCGCGAGCCCGTGGGGGCGCGCTTCAGCCATCGAATGAAGGCGATGCCGCCGGCCAGGGCGCCGAGATTCGCGATGAAGTGCGTGTGGTTGTGGCTGAAGAGGAACTGCAGCGTGCTGAAGCCCACCAGCAGCCCCAGCAGCTGCATCGAGCTCATCGGGAACATGCCGAAGAACGACATCTGCCGATCGCGGTACAGCCAGGCGGTCGCGCCGATGGCGCCGAACCACACCGGTCCGGTGCCGAACAGCGGCGGTGAGCCCGGAACCACGACGCCGAGCAGGTAAGCCGGCACACTGGCGGCGAGTGCCACCGCGATGCACAGCTGCAGCGTGCGGCGCGGTCCGAACGCGAGTTCGAAGGGCGCCACCACCCACCACAGGAACAGCAGGCCGAGCAGAAACCAGAAGGGCCCCTGGCCCTCGACCAGCACGTAGGTGAGCAGCTGCCACAGCCCGGGCCCGCCCGGCTGAAGCGCGAGTATCGTGGACACGGGGATGTCCAGCCATCCCTCGAGCACCAGCTGCGCGACGTAGCAGCCAAACAGCGCGATCATCATCTTGCGCACGAAGCTCGTGAGGCGCGGCAGGCCGAAGCGTGAGGCGGTCTGCATCAGGTCCCCGCGTCCTCGTCTGCGAGTCCGGCGTCGAGCGGCTCGCCCGGCGAGCCCGGTGCGCAGCCCACGTCGCCGTCGATGATGCAGGCGTACTGCTCGTCGAAGCGGTCGAGAAAGATCGAGTCACACAGGGCGTGCCACTCGGGTGTGCTGCAGCCGGGTCGGTAGCCGTCGAGCTCCAGCGAGTACTCTCCCGGCGCCACCTCCGCCGCGATCAGGTCCGAGCACTCCCGCGCTGGCTCGTCGAGGCAGTCGCCGTCGTCGTCCTTCGGATGGCAGTCGACCGTGCGGCCGTCCTCGTCGAGTAGGCGCCACTGCGTGTACTCGATGCCCGCGCTCGCGCAGGACTGCGAGCCGTCCCCCGCGTCGTCGAGCTCCTCCCAGTAGAGATCGATGACGAGCTCGAGGTCCGAGTCGCCATCCGAGCCGGTGCTGACGCAGCCGGCCGCGCCCAGGCACGATCCGAGCAGGGCAGCAGCAACACAGGGGCGCTTCATCGAGGACATGTCCGGTGGCGGCTAGCGTAGGCCGGCCAGGGCAGGACGGCTATTCAACGGTCCATTGTCCCATGTCCAGCAGGTCCTGCACGCTGTTTTTGGGGCCCGCCTGGGCGGTCTCGACCTGCTCTTGCATCATCTCGTCGTAGGTCGGGCGCTTCACCGCGCGCAACACGCCGATCGGCGTGGGCAGGCCGTTCTGGCCCATCTGGCTGAGAATGAGCGCGACGGTGAGGTCCTCCTCGTCGTGGACGAGCAGCTTGTCCTCGCCGTGGGCTTCGACGTCGACGACGATCGGGTGTCCCTTGTCGTCGAGCGCGATGCCCTTGTCTTTCAGCTTGCCGAAGATCATCGGCTTGCCGTGCTCCAGCTCGAGCACCGTGTCGGCCTTGGTCGACTTGTCGGTCAGGCTGATGAACTCGTTGTCGTTGAAGATGGGGCAGTTCTGGTAGATCTCGACGAACGCGGTGCCCTTGTGGTCGGCGCCGCGCTTGAGGATCGCCTGGATGTGCTTGACGTGCGTGTCGAACGTACGCGCCACGAAGGTCGCGCCGGCGCCCAGCGCGAGCCCCGCCGGATCCACCGGGTGATCGATCGAGCCCATCGGCGTCGACTTCGCGCGCTTGCCCACGGGCGAGGTCGGGCTGTACTGCCCCTTCGTCAGGCCGTAGATGCGGTTGTTGAACATCAAGAGCTTGATGTCGACGTTGCGGCGCAGCACGTGCATGAAGTGGTTTCCGCCGATCGACAGGCCGTCGCCGTCGCCGGTGACCATCCACACGCTGAGGTTCGGATTGGCTGACTTGACCCCGGTTGCAATCGCCGGCGCGCGGCCGTGGATGCTGTGCATGCCGTAGGTGTCCATGTAGTAGGGGAAGCGGCTGGAGCAGCCGATTCCGCTGATGAACACGTAGTTCTCCCGGGGGATCGCCAGGCTGGGCAGCATGCGCTGCACCTGCGCGAGGATCGAGTAGTCGCCGCAGCCCGGGCACCAGCGTACGTCCTGGTCGGTTGCGAACTCCTTGCGGGTCTGCCCGGCGGGGTCCGTCGGAGCAATCTCTGGATACACGGAGTGGGCCATCAGTTTGCCTCCAACATGTTCTTGATCCCCGTGATGATCTCTTCTTCCTTGAACGGCTTGCCCTGGATCTTCGGCAGGCTGCGCGCATCGATCAGGAAGCGCTCGCGGATCAGCTTCACCAGCTGCCCCAGGTTGAGCTCCGGCACCAGCACGCGCTCGTACCGTTTCAGGATGTCACCCAGATCCTTGGGGAAGGGATTGATGTAGCGCAAGTGCAGGTGCCCGATCTTGCGGCCCTCGGCGCGCATTGCGCTGACACCGGCGCGAATCGCGCCGAAGGTGCCGCCCCAGCCCAGCACCAGCAGCTCGCCTTCGGCGTCTCCGAAGACCTCGGTGGGCGGCAGATCGTCGGCGATCTTCGCGACCTTCTCGGCCCTCAGCTTGCACATGAGCTCATGGTTGTCGGAGTCGTAGGAGACGTTGCCCGTCAGGTTGTCCTTCTCGAGGCCGCCGACGCGGTGCTCGAGCCCGGGCGTTCCCGGCAGGACCCAGGGGCGCGCGAGCTTGTCGTCGCGCATGTAGGGCTGGAAGCCCTCGGTCTCGGTGCGGAAGCTGACCTTGATCGGGTCGATGTCCTTCATCACCGGCACCGCCCATGGCTCGGAGCTGTTGGCGATGTAGCCGTCCGACAGTAGCAGCACCGGTGTCATGTACTCGACCGCGATGCGCGCGGCCTCGATCGCGCAATAGAAGCAGTCGCCGGCGTTGGCCGCGGCGATCACCGGAACGGGCGCCTCGCCGTTGCGGCCGTACAGCGCCTGCATGAGGTCGGATTGCTCGGTCTTCGTCGGCAGGCCGGTGCTCGGGCCGCCGCGCTGCACGTTGACGATCACCAACGGCAGCTCGAGGATGTGCGCAAGACCCACCGCCTCGCCCTTGAGCGCGAGCCCGGGGCCGCTGGTCGTCGTGAGTGCGAGGCTGCCCGCATAGGCGGCGCCGATGGAGGCACACACCGCAGCGATCTCGTCCTCTGCCTGCAGCGTCTTGACGCCGAGGTTCTTGTGCTTGGCGAGGAAGTGCAGGATGTCGGACGCCGGCGTGATCGGGTAGCTGCCGAGGAAGAGGTTGAGCCCGCTGAGCTCGGCGGCCGCCAGGAAGCCCAGCCCCAGCGCCTCGTTGCCCGAGATGTTTCGGTAGTTGCCGGGCGCGATCTTCGCCTGCTTGACCACGTAGCTGTGGTCGAAGAGCTCGGCCGTGTCACCGAAGTGGTAGCCCGCCTTCAGCGCTCGGATGTTCGCCTCGGCGATTTCCGCGTCCTTGAACTTGCCCTTGATCCACTCGAGCGTGTGATCGGTCTTGCGGTTGTAGAGCCAGTAGACCAGGCCGAGTGCGAAGAAGTTCTTGCAGCGAACCGCGATGCGGTTGTTGAGGCGCAGCTCCTCGATCGACTTGAGCGTCATGCCCGTGATGTCGGCCTCGAAGGTGCGGTACTTCGACAGCGACCCGTCCGTGTTCGGATGCACCTCGTAGCCCGCGCGCGTGAGGTTCTTCTTCGTGAACTGCTCGCTGTTGATGATCAACATGCCGCCCGACTTGAGGTCGGCCAGATTGACCATGAGCGCGGCCGGGTTCATCGCGATCAGCACGTCGGGGCGGTCACCGGGCGTGAACACCGCCTCGCTCGAGAAGTTGATCTGGAAGCCGGAGACGCCCGCGAGGCTGCCGGCGGGCGCCCTGATCTCGGCGGGGAAGTCCGGGAAGGTGGCCAGGTCGTTACCGGCCAACGCCGTCGTGTCGGTGAACTGCGTGCCGGTGAGTTGCATGCCGTCGCCCGAGTCGCCCGCGAAGCGGATCGCGACGGTGTCTACAGTCTCTACTGCCTTCTGCATATTTGCTCTCGTCTGTCGCCTTCGGGTTTGCCCCGGGGCGCCGCGGGCCCCCCATTGCGGAAATGTCGGATGGCGGGGGTCGTGGCGGCGCGCTCGACCGATTGGATGAACGTGCCCGTCTTATACTACAGCCGCACCGGCGTACACCACCGGGCTTGCCAGGGGCGGGGATTCGTCTAGCTGCGCTCCGGGTTTTCCACGCTTGGCTGTGGCTAGACCGCCGGGTCGTCGCCCAGGAGCGCCTCACGGACGAGCTGGGCCTGCTCGTAGCGGTGCGACGCCATCGAGCCCGTCGCCGGGCTGGCGCTCTCGGGCCGCGTGACGGGCGTGACGCCGCGGCCCAACAGCTCGGGTAGCCTCGCGCGGATAAAGTACCACGCGCCCATGTTTCGCGGCTCCTCCTGCACCCACACGATTTCGGCCGAATCGCCGTATGGTGACAGCGCCTGCTCCAGGTCCGCGGCCTGCAGCGGGTAGAGCTGCTCCAGCCGGACGATGGCCACGTTGGACAGCTCCTGGCGGCGGCGCTCCGCATCGAGGTCGTAGTAGACCTTGCCCGAGCACAGCAGCACGCGATTCACCTCTGCGGCGTCGGCGCAGACATCGTCCGGGATGATGCGCTGGAAGTCGGCCTCGAGGTCGTCGAGGGTCGAGGACGCCGCCGGCAGACGCAGCAGGCTCTTGGGCGACATGATGACCAGCGGCTTGCGGTAGGGCCGCACGACCTGTCGCCGCAGGGCGTGGAAGATCTGCGCCGCGGTCGTCAGGTTGCAGACCTGCATGTTGTCCTCGGCGCACAGCGTCAGCCAGCGCTCCAGACGCGCGCTCGAGTGCTCCGGCCCCTGACCCTCGAAGCCGTGGGGCAGCAGCAGCACAAGCCCGCTGAGCCGGTACCACTTGTCCTCGCCCGACGAGAGGAACTGGTCGATCAGCACCTGGGCGCCGTTGCAGAAGTCGCCGAACTGGGCTTCCCAGATGATCAGCCCGTCGGGGTAGTCGAGGCTGTAGCCGTACTCGAAGCCGAGCACGCCCGCCTCCGACAGCGGGCTGTCCCAGACCTCGAAGCGCCCCTGGTCGGTCGCCATGTGCGCCAGCGGCGTGTACAGCCGCCCGGTCAGGTTGTCGTGCAGCACCGCGTGGCGGTGGCTGAACGTGCCGCGGCGCGAGTCCTGCCCGCTCAGTCGCACGGGCGTGCCCTCGGTGACCAGCGAGGCGAAGGCGAGCGCCTCCGCGAGTCCCCAGTCGATCGGTCGCCGCCCCTCGGCCCCATCCCGTCGCTGGTCCATCAGCCGGCGCAGCTTCGGGTGCACGTTGAAGTCGTCTGGCACGTCGGTGAGCTGCTGTGCGAGTCGCGCAATGCGCTCGCGGTCGACGCCCGTGGATACCGTCTCGGTGTCGGCATCCTCGCCACCGGCGAAGCCTGCCCACAGCCCCTGCATCGCGTTGGGCGGCGGTACGAAGTCGCCTTTGCGCGCCTCATCGAGCGCGTGCTCGAGCGCTGCGCGTCGCGTCGTCTCGATCTCGCGTACCTTCGCCTCGTCGAGCATGCCCAGACCCAGCAGGTGGCGGATGTAGACCTCGCGCACGGTCGGCTTCTTGTCGACCGCGGCGTACATGAGCGGCTGCGTGAAGCGCGGCTCGTCTGCCTCGTTGTGGCCGTAGCGGCGGTAGCAGTACATGTCGATGACGACGTCGCGCCCCCAGCGCTGTCGGAACTCCATCGCCAGCTCGACGACCTGCGCTACCGCCTCGGGGTCCTCGCCGTTGACGTGGAAGACGGGGCAGCGAAGCATGCGCGCGATGTCGGTGCAGTAGCGGGTCGAGCGCGAGTCCTCGCTGACCGTCGTGAAGCCGATCTGGTTGTTGATGACGACGTGCAGTGTGCCGCCGGTCGCGTAGCCGCGCAGCTGGCTCAGGTTCAGCGTCTCCGCCACGACGCCCTGGCCGATGAAGGCGGCGTCGCCGTGGATCAGCAGCGGCAGCACCTTGGAGCGCTCGAGGTCTCCGCGCCGGTCCTGCTTGGCGCGCACACGCCCTTCGACGACGGGGTTCACGAACTCCAGGTGGCTGGGGTTGAACGCCAGCGTCAGGTGGATGTTGTGCCCGTTGGTGAGCGTGCGATCCGACGAATAGCCCATGTGGTACTTCACGTCGCCGCCGCCGAGGTTGGCCTCCGGGTCGCCGTCCTCGAATGCGTAGAAGATCTCGGCGAGATCCTTCTCCATCACGTTGCCCAGCACGTTGAGCCGCCCGCGGTGCGCCATGCCGATGACCACCTCCTCGATGCGCTGCTGGCCGCACGTGTCGATGACCAGCTCGAGCAGCGGGATGATGCTCTCGGCGCCCTCGAGCGAGAAGCGCTTGGCGCCGACATACTTCGTGTGGAGGAACTGCTCGAAGATCTCCGCGTCGGTGAGCTTCGACAGGATGCGCACCTGCTGATCGTGGTTGAGCTGCCGTCGGTTGCAGGTGCTCTCCATCCGCTCCTGCAGCCAGCCGCGTATCTCCGGGTTGGTGATGTTGCGGTACTCGGCGCCGATGGTCCTGCAGTAGGTCTCCTTGAGCCGCCGTACGAACTCGCGCAGTGGCAGCTCCGGTGGGCCGGCGAAGTTACCCGTCGCGAAGCTGGTCTCCGGGTCGACGTCCGCGAGGCCGAAGCGCTCCAGCGACAGCTCGCTCATGTCGATGTGCGACAGTTCGAGCGGGTCGAGCTGGGCGAAGCGGTGGCCGCGCATGCGGAAGCCGTTGACGAGCGCGGTCATGTGCTCCTGGTAGAGCTTGCTGTCGTGGGCTAGCGGCGCGTCGATGGCGCCGACGCTCGTGGCCGCGAACTCGACGACCGCAGGCGCGTGCGTAGCCGGCAGTCGGGCGTCGCCGTTGCTGCCGCCGACGTCTGGCGAGGCGGGGGGGGGCGCGGCGCTGGGTGGTGGCGGCGGTGGCAGCGTGGCGCTACGCAGCAGCCCGGCCTTGTCGTCGGGCGACATCGCCTCGAAGTAGCCACGCCAGCTTGGCTCCACCGCGTGGGGGTTCTCGCGGTAGCGCAGGTACTGCTCTTCGACGAGCCCCTGATTGATCCCGAAATCCATGATGCTGCAGAGCCCTTTGTGGTGTCGACGCGGGGCGCGGCGGGTGCCGACGCCTGCGTCTCAGGACGCCGGCGCCGGGTAGCGCGCCTGCTGCGGGCTGTCGCCCAGCTCGATGATACCGAGCGCGCTCAGGATGCGCATGACCTGAAAGGCAGGATCGACCTCGAACCAACGCGCCGCGAAGTTGGGCGCCATACCGTACTTGTGGTGGTTGTTCTGGAACAGCTCGCCCATTGTGAGGAAATCGAGCACAAGCGTGTTCTTCGAGCGGTCGTCCACGGTCGTGTCGAAGTTGCGGTAGCCGTACTTGTGCCCGCCCCAATTCACGATCGCCCCGTGGATCGGGCCCATCATGTAGTGGATCGGCAGCAACAAGAACCAGTGCCAGCTGGGCGCGAGCGCGATGTAGAACAGCGTGTAGGCCGTGCCGAACAGGAGGTGGCACGCCCACGTCCGGCCGAAGTTGTCGACCGCATGCCACTGGGGCGGCTCGGGTTGGCCGAAGCGGGGCTCGACATCCACCCGCTCCCGGTTGATGTCGTCGTAGCGCTCCTTGGTCTGCAGCATCATCTTGACGAAGTTGGGCTGCACGTGCGGCGAGTGCGGGTCGCGGTCCGTGTCGCTGAAGGCGTGGTGCTGCCGATGCAGCACGGCGTAGGCCCGCGGGTTCAGGTAGGAGCTGCCCTGGGAGACGAAGGTCAGCAGGTGGAAGAAGCGCTCCCAGCCCTTCGACATCGAGAACATGCCGTGGGCGCCGTACCGATGCAGGAAGAACGTCTGGCAGAACACCGACAGCAGCCAGTGGGTCGCCAGGAACAGCAGGATCGGGATCATGGGGTCTCCACGGGGCGTCCACCAACCGAGCTGGATGCCAGCTACCTTGATAGCCGATCCCCCTCGCCATATCAATAAACCCCCTAATTTCAGCCACTTTTCGGCATCCGTCGAGTTTGGCTCGGCACCGATTGGGGTGTTGTTTTGACCCAGTTTTAGGACACTTTGTCGATTCACCCCTGGGTGGCACCGGGCGGGGTCTCCGAAGATGCTTTTCGCCTGCCAATGCGGGGAGTAGAGTCCGGCGCACCGCGGACCTCCACTGACCTACGCAGCGAGGATCTCGGCGGAAAGGAAGCGACAACTCATGGCGACGACCCATCTGCCCGTCGTGGGCGGTTACCCGGAGGGTGCGGCCCAGACCTGCCGACAGGACGGTTGGGCGAGCGGTCCCATAGCGACCGTTGCGTTCATCACGACCGCGCTGGTCTACATGACGTGGGCGGCCTTCCAGGGCACCCACTACTACGCCGACCCCTACCTGAGTCCGCTGTACTCGCCCGTGATCTTCACCGACCTCTCGGCCGCCGGTGCTGCGCCGATGTGGCACGCCTGGGTTGGCAACTGGCCGGCGTGGTGGCCCGCGGTGCTCCCGCTGTCGCCTGCGCTGCTCATCCTGCCGTTCCCCGGCTCGTTCCGCTTCACCTGCTACTACTACCGCAAGGCGTACTACCGCTCCTTCGCGGGCTCGCCGCCGGGCTGCTGGGTCAACCCCGTGGCCGGCAAGCGCGACTACAAGGGCGAGACCGCCCTGATGATCTTCCAGAACCTGCATCGCTACGCGATGTACTTCGCGGTGATCTTCCTCTTCATCCTCGCGTACGACGCGGCGATCTCGTTCCACCGCGTGGGTGAGGGCTTTGGCATCGGCGTCGGAAGCATCGTGCTGACGGTCAACCTCTTCATGCTCAGCGCCTACACCTTTGGCTGCCACAGCTTCCGTCACATGGTCGGCGGCCGCATCGATGCGATGGCCGGCAAGCTCGGAAGCCTGAACCACGTCCGCTGGAAGTTCTCGACGTGGTTCAACGAGCGCCACATGGCGATGGCCTGGGTGAGCCTCTTCTGGGTCTCGTTCACCGACGTGTACGTACGCTTGGTGTCGATGGGCATCATCACCGACCTCAACACCTGGAACTGAGACGATGGACGTAAACGAGATTCAGACTATCGAGTGCGACGTGCTGATCGTCGGTGCCGGTGGCGCCGGCCTGCGCGCGGCCATCGAGTGCAGCGCCCAGGGCCTCAAGACGGGGGTCATCTCCAAGAGCCTGCTGGGCAAGGCGCACACCGTTATGGCCGAGGGCGGCATGGCGGCGGCCATGGGCAACGTCGACTCGCGCGACAACTGGAAGGTGCACTTCCGCGACACGATGCGCGGCGGCAAGTTCCAGAACGTGTGGCGCATGGCGGAGCTGCACGCCAGGCACGCGCCGGAGCGCGTCCAGGAGCTGGAGAACTGGGGCGCGGTCTTCGATCGCACGAAGGAGGGGCTGATCAGTCAGCGCAACTTCGGCGGCCACCGTTACCCACGCCTTGCCCACGTCGGCGACCGCACGGGCCTCGAGCTGATCCGCTCGCTGCAGGACCACGGCGTGCACCAGGGCATCGACTTCCACATGGAGTGCACCGCGATCGAGATCCTCAAGGATGGCGATCGCGTCGCGGGGATGGCGGCCTACTGGCGTGAGACCGGTCGCTTCGTGATCTTCAAGGCCAAGGCGATCATCCTCGCCACCGGTGGCGGCGGCCGCTGCTGGCGCGTGACCAGCAACAGCTGGGAGTACACCGGCGACGGGCTGGCCGTCGCGTACAACGCGGGCGCCACCCTGATGGACCTCGAGTTCACGCAGTTCCACCCGACGGGCATGGTGTGGCCACCGTCGGTGCGCGGCATCCTCGTGACCGAGGGCGTGCGCGGTGACGGCGGCGTGCTTCGCAACAGCGAGGGCAACCGCTTCATGTTCGACTACATCCCGGAGCGCTTCGCACCGGAGACTGCGGACACCGAGGCCGAGGCCAACGACTGGCTCGAGGGCAAGGAGGGCGCGCGCCGTCCCCCCGAGCTGCTGACGCGCGACGTGGTCGCCCGTGCCATCACCGCCGAGCTCAAGGCAGGCCGGGGCAGCCCCCACGGCGGAGCCTTCCTCGACATCGCGTCGCGGCGGCCGGCCGACTTCATCCAGCGCAAGCTGCCGTCGATGTACCACCAGTTCAAGGAGCTGGCGGAGGTCGACATCACCAAGGACCCGATGGAGGTGGGGCCGACGCTCCACTACTTCATGGGCGGCATCAAGGTCGACGCCGACACGCAGATGACGTCGGTGCCGGGGCTCTTCGCCTGCGGTGAGTGCTGCGCGGGGATGCACGGTGCAAACCGCCTCGGCGGCAACTCCCTGAGCGACCTGATCGTCTTCGGCAAGCTCTCCGGCGAGGGCGCCGCGACCTACATTCGCGAGCTGACCAACGCGCCGGTCATCGACGACGACCAGACCAAGCAGGCGTTCCGCAAGGCGACCGCGCCGCTCAACCGCGAGTCGGGCGAAAACCCCTACGTCCTGCACGACCAGCTGCAGGACTCGATGGGCCTCAAGTGCGGCATCGTGCGCAACGAGGAGGACCTCAAGAGCGCGCTCGACGACCTCGAGCAGATGAAGCCGAAGGTCGCCAACGTGAAGGCCCACGGCGCCAGCCAGTACAATCCGGGCTGGCACGAGGCGCTGTCGATGGAGTCGCTGATGATCACCGCCGAGGCCGTCACGAAGTGTGCGCTCTCGCGGCAGGAGAGCCGGGGCGCACACACGCGGCTCGACTACGAGGGCGAGCGCGACGAGTGGCTCCCCTACAAGAACGAGATCACCAAGGGCGCGGATGGCGAGATGGTGCTGACCAAGGTCGAGCGCCCCGAGCCGCCTGCGCTGCTCAAGGAGATCGCGTACAGCGCGATCGAAGACCTCGAATCCGGCAAAGTCGGCGCGGACGCCTAAGGGAGGCCATCAGTTATGGCGAAGAGAAAATTCCGAGTTTGGCGTGGCGACAAGAGCGGCGGTGACTTCAAGGACTTCGAGGTCGAGGTCAGCGAAGGCATGGTCGTGCTCGACGTGCTCCACAAGATCCAGATGGACCACGACGGCGACCTGGCGATCCGGTGGAACTGCAAGGCTGGCAAGTGCGGCTCGTGCAGCATGGAGATCAACGGGCGCCCCCGCCTGGGCTGCATGACGCGCATGAACAGCTTCACCGCCGAGGAGACGATCACGGTGCAGCCGATGAAGGCGTTCCCGGTGATCAAGGACCTCGTGACGGACGTCTCGTGGAACTACAAGCAGAACGACCGCATTGCGCCGTTCAAGCCCAAGGCGCCGGGCCCCGACGGCAAGCACCGCATGTACCAGGAGGACGTCGACCGGGTGCAGGAGTTCCGCAAGTGCATCGAGTGCTACATGTGCCAGGACACCTGCCACGTGATCCGCGACCGCGGAAAGCAGGAGGAGTTCATCGGCCCGCGCTTCATGGTCCGCGTGGCGAGCCTCGAGATGAACCCGCTCGACGACGAGGATCGCGTGCCCGAGCTTCGGCACGATTACGGTGCCGGCATGTGCAACATCACGCGCTGCTGCACCGAGGTGTGCCCCGAGCACATCAACATCACCGACAACGGAATCATCCCGATGAAGGAGCGCGTCGTGGACCGCTACTTCGACCCGCTGCTGATGGTCGCCAGGGCGCTGACCGGCAAGAAGAAGCGCACGAAATCCAGGGGCCAGGGCGGCTAGCTCGCCGCGCGACGCGGCGGCCGGCTACTGGCCGAGCGCCATGCGCAGGAAGGCTTCCTGGCGCGCCACCTGCTCGACCTGGTCCGTCAGCCCCGTGCCGCGGCCGTGGCCAACGCTGCGGCGCATGTGGAAGAGCACCGGGCCGCCATCGCCGCCCGCCTCCTGCAGGCGTGCGGCGAACTTCGTCGAGTGTGCCCAGTGCACGCGCGTGTCCTTGTCGGCGGTCTCGATCAGCGTGGCCGGCAGGGCGCCGCCGTCCTTCACCTGATGGTAGGGCGAGTAACCGTGGAGATAGGCGGCCACGGCCGGGTCCGCCGGGTCGCCGTACTCGCTGACCCACAGCTGCGCGGGCGGGAAGTGCACGTAGCGCAGCATGTCGTAGAGGCCCACGCTCGCGATCGCCGCCCCGAAGAGCTGCGGGCTGCGCGTCAGCATGGCGCCGACCAGCAGTCCACCGTTGCTGCCGCCGCGGATCGCGATGCGCGCGGGCGTGCTGATGCGGCCGTCGCCGAGCATGCGCAGCGCGGCCTCGAAGTCCTCGAAGACATGGTGCTTGCGGGTGAGCATCCCGTCGCGGTGCCACGCCTCGCCGAACTCGCCGCCGCCGCGCAGGTTCGCCACCGCAAACACACCGCCGCCCTCGACGAAGTGCAGCGCGGTCCGCGTGAAGCGTGGCAGCAGCGAGATGTTGAAGCCACCGTAGCCGGAGAGCAGCACGCGGTTGTTCCCGTCGAGCGGCATGTCGCGGCGGTGCACCATGGAGACGTTGATCGCCGTTCCGTCGCGGGACGTGGCGGTCCTGCGGCTCACCGCGTAGGCATCGGTCTGTAGATCGTGAGCGACCTCGAAGCGTTGCTGTGGGGTAGCCGCCGGGTCGCCGGCATCGAGCGTGTAGATGGCTGGCGGCGCGAAGTACGATGAGAGCACGAAGCTCAGCTCGCCACCTGCAGGGCGGGCGCTGAGCGACCACAGCGAGCCGACCACCGGCAGCACCACGTCGCGTCGCTCTCCGCCGAGCGTCCACAGGGCGAGGTGCGACTGCACGTCCTGCACGATGTGCAGTGCGAGCACATCGCCGACCGGCTCGAATGCGCGGATCGTTCCCGCGCCCTGCGGCACGATCGGTCGCCAGCTGTCCCGATCGAGCGGCCCCGCGGGGTCCATGCCCACGATCCGGTAACGCGGCGCCCCGAGGTTTGTGCGCAGCAGCAGCTGTCCGCGGTGGACGCGTGCATCGAAGGAATGGTCGACGCCCTCGACGACGGTGCGGAAGGGTTGCGCCTGCGTCGGTGCGTCGATTCGTTCCGCCACGACCTCGCCGCGGTCGAGCACGTGGACGTCGGTGGCCGTCCAGCTGACGTGGTTTTCGACGACGACGTATCGGTCGGAGTCGCCGACGGTCACCGAGGGGAAGTCGGTGTGCGTCTCGCTGCCCCAGACCAGCGGGTCAGCCTTCGGGTCGGCACCGAGCGCGTGGAAGAAGACGCGCGGGTAGTAGGCGTCGGGCTTCTCCGCGTCGAACCCGGGCTCGCCGGCCGCCGGGTAGCGCGTGTAGTAGAAGCCGCGGCCGTCGTTGAGCCACGCGACCGTGGTCCACTTGGTGTGCGCGATGTGCTCCGAGAGCGGCTCGCCGCGGGCGACGTCCAGCACCCGCAGCAGCGACCGCTCGTCGCCGCTGCTGGAGATGCCGTAGGCGACGAAGCGGCCGTCGGGGGAGGGGTAGAGCCAGTCGATGGCGGCTCGCTCGCCGACCGTGGCAGGGTCCACGATCGGTACCTGCCCGAGCTTGCCGTCGGTCATCAAGTACAGGGCCGCCCGCTCGCGGCTGCCCTCGCGCTTGGTGACGAAGATGTGCGTGCCGCCCACGATCGCATCCCCGATCGAGCCGATCGCCAGCAGCTCGGCGAGTCGCGCCTCGTCCTGTGCGCTCCGGTGGGGGCGGAGCATCTCGGCCGAGCGCGCCGTCTGTCGGTCGATCCACTGCCGGGTGGCCTCCGTGTCGGCCTCGAGGGCGCGATAGGGGTCGACGACCGTGAGCGACCCGTAGCGCTCGGTCTGCGGGCTTGCACGCATGGCCCTGTTGAGCGCGGCCAGCCCGTCGCCATCCGCCGGCTGTGGCGCGGTGGGCCGCTCGCGCTCGGTCGCGTGGCCGCAGGCCGGTAGCAGCGCGAGCAGCAGCGCCAGCCCCGGCGTGCTCAGCGCCCCGCCAAAACCGCTCGCAGTCACCGCGCGATTGCGTCCCACCGCGGACGACGCTACATCATCGCTCGATGGAGCGAATCGCCTTTCTCCTCGCTGGCGCCAATGGGCTGCTGGCGGTCGCCCTCGGTGCCTTCGGCGCGCACGGTCTGCAGCGCGTGCTGGTCGAGGACGCCGAAAAGCGTCTGCAGTGGTGGCAGACGGCGTCGCACTACCACCTCGTGCATGCGCTTGCGCTGGGGCTTGCCGGCTACCTCATCGCGCGCAGCAGCGGAAGTGCGGCGACGGTGGCGGTCTGGGCCTTCAGCGCGGGCATCACGCTCTTCAGCGGTAGCCTCTACGTCATGACGCTGACCGGCATACGCGCGCTGGGTGCCATCACGCCGATCGGCGGGCTGGGCCTGCTGGTCGGCTGGGGCGCCGTGATCGTGGCCGCGTGGCGAATGCCCTGAGGGCTGCGCCTACTCTGCGACGCGCTTGATTGTGCCGTTGGCGATCAGGTCGTTGAGCTGGCGCAGCAGCGCGGCTTCCTGACTGTCGATGACACCGTCAGCATCGGCCACGGCCATGATCGCGTCGTACTCGGCGTTGCTAACCTGCAGGTCGCGGATCGCCTTCTTGATCAGCGTCGCGAGCTTCTCGCCCGTCTCTCCAGAAACCATTGTGCGGTGCCTCCAGCTTGCCCATCGAGTCTAGCCGATGGGCTTCCAAATGTGTCCTGCAAACGCGTGCGGCGTCGCCGCAGCTACTGCGCCTGCTTGAGCTGCACGCCCTGCGCGCCCTGCGCTGCGAGCTGCGCTTTCACCTGCTCCATCACGCCCGGCGGGAGGCCCGACGTGCCGTCGGGCTGCATCATCTGCGCGCCCGCCGCCTCGAGCTTCGCGGCGTCGATCGGCTTCTCCTCTTCTTCGATGAAGTCGTCGGGCCCCGAGCTGAGGCGCTCGCCCATGAAGTTCGAGACCGTGTAGACGAGCGGCGAGTCGGCGAGCTTGGCGTGCCAGTAGTTATCGACCTTCGTGCCGATCAGGACCACGGCCGGCTTGCCGGCTATGTCGAGCGTGACCTTCGACTTGGGCGTCGCGCCGAGGCCGAGCGTCTCGAGGTTCGGGCTGTCGATGAAGTCGACCGCGTTGAGGTGGGTCGCGGAGCCGATGATCGACTTGGCCTTGACCTTGTTGAAGTCCTTGATCGGCGGATCGCCCGGCGCTTGCATGTAGGCGTCCGCGCCGTCCTTGACGATCGTCACGATGCCCTTGTCGTTTTCGATCGTCATCTTCTCGACCGAGGTCAGCTCGAAGTCCGTGATCGTCCGGTCGCGCCACTCCTTGACCGTCTTGCTGAAGGCGTAGCGGATCGAGCCCTTGATCGTTGCGACCGGGGTCTGCCCCGCGAGCCGCACCATCGTGTTGCCCGTCCGGTAGGCGCCGATGCGTAGGTCGAGCAGCACCTTGTCGTCCTGCTTGACGACGAGCTTCACGGCCTTGTCGTCGGTGACCTCCAGGCGCTCGTGGTTCTTCTCCTTGGTGGCCGCCACGCCGGAGACCTCGAGCTCATCCAGCTTGTCGAGCGCCGCGTCGACCGCGGCCTGCGCTGCGGCAAACTGGATCGGTGCCGTCAGCGCCCATTTGTCACCCTTCTTCTCGAGCGTGACGCTGCCCTTGTCGGGCGTGGTGATCTCGAGACCGTCGACGACGGTCTTGTCGATCTTGGGCAGCTCGATCTTCACCTCCGTGCCCTGGCGGTCCGCCGCCTCCTCCGCGTTGAACTGCCACATCAGCAGTGCGCCCAGGGCCAGCACCGCAACGATCGCTCCGATCAGTTTGCTCGACATCGCCTTCTCCTAAAGCTTGAGCGCAGCCTTGCGCGCGAGTCGCATCCGCCAGCGCACGACCCCGAAGAGCGCGAACAGTAGCGGCAGCCCGAGGCTGTTGCCCCAGCGGTAGAGATTGCGCTTGCTATCCCAGGCCGCGACCGCTGCCTTGCGCTCCTCGAAGGCCGCCTTGGCCTTCTCCTCGTCCTTCGCCTCGACGGCGCTGCGAATGGTCGCCTCCGCTTCCTTGACGTTCTTCGGCACCTCGAGGGTCGGCTCCTCGATCGTCTTGGCGCGGATCTCGATCAGGTCGCTGTCGTTGGCCAGCCAGTCGATGGAGTTGAGTGCGAATGCCACCGGTCCGCCGAAGATCTGCTTGCCCTGCGTGGGCCGCAGCACCTCGTCGCGCATGAAGAAGCCCGTGCCGAACACCAGCACGTGGGCGCTCTTGTCGGCGCGATCCGGCGCCTCGACCGGCGCCGCACCCTCGGTGGCGGTCACCGCCACGCCCGCGTAGGCCGAAGGCAGCTTGCCCTCGATCGCGACACCGAGTGTGTAGGGGCCGCCGTAGCCGGGCACCTGCCAGCTCTCGCGCGGCTGGAGATCGATGTTGTCTCCGCTCAGCAGCCAGCTCTGCTTCGTGCTGTTGGCCACCACCGTGTGCTTCACGGCTGCGTCGCCCTTTAGCGCACCGGTCAGGGTCAGCGGCGTGGGGAAGTGGAAGGGGACCTGGTCGAGGCGGAACAGGGCCGGGTGCTCACGCTGCTTCTCATCGAAGGTGACGACCGGTGCGACCGGGTAGGGCACGGGGATCTGGAATCCGTACTGCGTCTGCATCGGTGCCCTCGCGCACTGTGCGTCGGCGACGATGTCGCCCCCGAACTTCACGCCCCACTTCTCGAGCAGGGTGTTGAGCCCCGTATCGAGTGGTGCGGCGGTCGAGCCCTGCGGCGAGAGGCTGACCTTGTTGCCGCCACCGAAGACGCCGAGGTTGCCGCCTCGCATCACGAACTGATCGATGTGCCGCAGCTCCTGCTCGGTCAGTGGCGTGTCCGGGTGGACGATCAGCAGCGCCTTGATGTCGCTCGGGATCTCCGCGTCCGCCTTGACCTCCTTGAGGTCGTAGGTGGGCAGGTAGCCGCGCAGGTTGGCGATGCCCTTCTCGAGCGTCGGTCCCCCGTGGCCGCCGAGCACGCCGATCGAGACCTTCTCGCCGACGAGCTCCTTGATGGTCTGCGTGATCTCGTACTCGAGCCCGGCAGTGCGGTCGACGCGAGCGATCGCCTTCGACTCCCCCAGGTAGTGGAACGACATCCCGCGGTAGCCCTCGTGCACGGTGAACGAGTCGGCCTCGAGCTTCTGGTCCTGCACGCGCTTGACGCCATCGCGCTCCGCGGCCTGCTTCTGCTCATCGTCCGTGGGGTTGATGAAGCGCACCTTGACCTTGCCGCTCGAGGCGTCGCGGTACTCGGCCAGCAGGTCGCGCACGTAGCGCTCGGTGGTGTTGTGGGGAGGCGGCAGGTCCTCGCTGAAGTAGGCGCGGATCTCCATCTGGTCGTCGAGGGTCGAGGCGAGCCGCTTGGAGCCCGTGGACAGGGAGAAGAACTCCTTCTCCGTCAGGTCGGCACGTCCATGGAGGAACACGCCCAGCGCGTTCACGAGCACCACGACCGCCGCCAGCACGGCCAGGAAGGCCGCTGACTCACCCGCTGCACGTTTTTGTTGTTTGGTCGCCATCGGCTAGCTCCACCGCCGGCTCTCGAGCGAACGGAACGCCAGCGCGAGGCTGAAGCCGATCACCGAGAGGAAGTAGATCACGTTGCGCGTGTCGATGACGCCGCGCACCAGGTTCTGGAAGTGGAAGTCGAATGAGAACCACTCCACGATCGCCGCCATCTGGTGCGGCATGAAGAAGACGAAGCGGGCGGCGAACCACAGGGCGAAGCAGATGATGCCCGCCGAGAAGAAGGCCACAAGCTGGTTGTCGGTCCAGCTCGAGGTCAGCACGCCGATGGCGAGCATCGCGCTGCCCTGCAGCAGCAGCGCGAGGTAGCCGCTGACGACCGGCCCGCTGTCGAGGTTGCCGAGGCTCGCGACGCTGACCGGGTACGGGATCGTCAGCGCCATCAGCACGACCAGCAGCCCGACGGCGCCGAGGAACTTACCCAGCACGACCTCCGCGTCGCGCACCGGCATGGTCAACAGGATCTCGATGGTGCCCGTTCGCTTCTCCTCCGACAGCAGGCCCATCGTCATGGCGGGGGCCGTCGGCAGCAGCAGCAGCGACATCATGTCGAACATGCCGCGCACGCTCGCGCGGCCGGCGACGAAGAAGGGGGTCCAGAAGAAGAGTCCGAGCAGCAGCAGGAACAGGCAGATGACGATGTAGGCCACCGGGCTGTTGAAGTACGCTCGGAACTCGCGCTTGGCGATGATGAGGGTCTTGCTCATGGGGTCCTCAGCTCTCCGACTCGGTGGTGGTGAGCTCGCGGAAGATCTGTTCGAGGTTCTGTCCCTCACGGGTCATGCCCAGCAGCGTGTAGTCGTTGTCTACGGCGGCGCGGAACAGCGGTGCGCGCAGGTCGTCGTTGCCGGAGGGCAACACCTCGAAGGACAGCTCGTCGTCGCTCTCGCTCGTCAGCGAGCGAACGCGCTCGACGCCATCCAGCTTGCCCAGCGCAGCCTCGACGCCGTCCTTCTTGCCGAGCGTCACGACGTAGCGCTGCTTGCCGGCGCGCTCCTGCAGACCGGTCGGGGTGTCGTCCGCGACGATCTTGCCCGCCGAGATGATCAGCACGCGGTCACAGGCGGCGGCGACTTCGCTCAGGTTGTGGGTCGACAGCACGACCGTGCGCTCGCGGCCGATCTCCTTGATCAGGTCGCGGATCTCGACCGCCTGGTTCGGGTCCAGGCCGCTCATGGGCTCGTCCAGAATCAGGATGGGCGGGCGGTGCAGCAGCGCCTGTGCGAGACCGACGCGCTGCTTGAAACCCTTCGAGAGCGTCTTGATCGGCTTGGCGAACATGTCGCCAAGGCCCGTCTCCTCGACCACCGTCTTGATCGTCTTGCGGCGCTCGTCGGGTGCGACGCCGCGCATCTCCGCGACGAACTGCAGGTACTCGAGCACCAGCATGTCGGGGTAGAGCGCGGTGCTCTCCGGCAGGTAGCCGATCGATCGGCGCGCCCCCAGCGAGTCCTCGAAGATGTCGCACCCGTTGACCTTCGCCGTGCCGTCGGTCGGCGCGGTGAAGCACGTCAGGATCTTCATCGTGGTCGACTTGCCGGCGCCGTTGGGTCCGAGGAAGCCCAGGACCTCGCCCCGGTTGACCTCCATGTTGACCTTGTCGAGCGCGACCACGTCGTCGTAGCGCTTGGTGAGGTCGCGCGCCTCGATCATCACTTCGCTCATCGTTTAGCCTTGCTTGCTTGGGCCGTCCGTCCGGCTGCGGCCCGTTGGCACAGTGCGCTTTGCCCCTGCAGCGTTGCTCTCGCTACGGGCGGCCGGATGGTAGCCGTCGGGTCTGGTCAGTCAAGATTGGCCGCCGGCCCGTTAACACGCGGATCGTCACCGTATTCCGGCGCGCCTGTCGCTTTTCCGACGACCGCGGACTACCGCACGTATGTCCAGTTCTTGGCCGGCTTGATCTCGAGGTGCACGTGGTTCTGGTGCGCCTTGTCGTGGTGGGGGGTCAGCACGACGTGAAACAGGGAGCGCTCGATGGCGTCGCAGACGGTGCCGCGCAGCACCCGGGAGGCCCACGCCTCGTGGGGCCTGCGCGGGCAGGGCTGCTCGCCGCGGTCGCGCTCCTCCCAGTCGGTCAGCACCTCGATCGTCCGGCCGTCCTGCATGCGGTAGCTCGCGAGGTCGATGGCCAGGCCGCTCGCGTGGCCGCTGCGGCGCCCCCGTGGGGTTCGCGCGCCCGGCCGGTAGACCGAGTAGTGCTCGAGTCCCACGATGCCCGCCGCCCGCAGCGCGGGTGACCACGCATACAGCTGGATCGCCAGCCTGCAGTCGATCAGCGCATGCAGCGCGCTGCCGTCACGGGCCGCGATCTCCACGCCGCCGATCGGGCTCGTCAGACGGATCGGCATCTCGATTCCACGCGCCTCGTCCGGCTCCACGAGCTCGAAGGTGACCCCCGAGCGCCACAGGCGGTCGTAGCAGGCGCGTGCGTCGTTCGGCGGCAGTGGCGCCTCCCCGGTGGTCCTGGGACCGGCGGCAGCGGGCGAGGGCGGCGCAGGGGGCGCCCCCGGGCCGTCTCCCGCCGGGGCGGTGGCCGTGTGTCGCGCGTCCGTGCGGGCGTGGCCCTGGATCGCGGGCGAAGGCTCGCGCGCGTCGGCATGTGGCAGCACACAACCGCCGGCGTGCAGGATCAGCAGCGCGATCGAAACGCCCGACGTTTGCGTACATCTCACTACATCTGAATGCGCTGCCCGGCCCAATTCGTCAAAAAACCCGCCGCGGCGGGTGCCGGGCGGGTCGTTTTCCGCGGAAACGCAGCGAAGCCGGGCTACTGCACGTTCTCGTCGCTGACGGTGAACTGCATCCGCAGGCCGGGCAGCGCCTCCATCTCGGCCGTCAGGCGGCCGCCGCTGATCGACGCCTCCACCACATCCCAGCGGGTGTGGATGCTGTCCTCGGCGCCCACGCGCGCGCCCTCTTCGTACTCGTAGGCGAGCGCCGGATCGCCGAAGCCGTCGGGCAGGCTCGCCATCGGAATCGACACCTTGATGACGCGTCCCTCGGGGGCCTCGGCGTATGGGGAGAACAGGAACGTCGGTCCAGCCGCCCGCTCCGCCTCGTCGTTGGAGAACGCGGTCGTCAGCGGCGCCTTCTTGAGGACGAACTCCTCGGCGCCCTCGATCGCCCCGGGCGGGATCTCGACGCGCGGCCCGCTCGACAGCTCGAGGCTGCCGCCCGGCGCTCCCAGCGTAGCGATCACCGTGCCGGAGCCGCGTGCGTTGACGACGCGGTTGGGCGCTGCGACCCCGTCGTCATCGTCCTCGTCAGCGCCGGAGTACGTCGAGCCCGGGGTGTTGGCGGAGCCGCCCGCACAAGCGGCGACCCATCCGAGGAGGCAAAGGGTACAAAACCACTTCGTAGCTCTATTCATAGCGTCCTCCACCCCGTCGACACCGCGAACAGCGGGAATCCCGCAGCTCAAACTGCTCGCAGCATAGGAGCACCGTGGCAGAATGAGAAGACCTATCCGAGCGTTGTGACAGCAATGAACGCGACCCCAGTCAGTAAGCCATCCGCGAGTGTCGCGCAGCCCGATTCCGGTGCGCGACGGCGTGCCCAAGCGTTGGGACGTTGGTTGCTTGGGCTTTGTCGTGGGCTGCTCCGGTGGTTCCCCTGGACGCCCCTGGGTGTGCTGGTCGCCGCGGGTAGCGGCTGGTCGCTGTGGTCGCTCGCCTACCGGCAGTTCGACGTCGTGTGGCTCGTGCTCGCGTATGCGGTGGCCGCGCTGTCGCTGCTATCGCCGGTCTGCGTCCTGCTCGCGGCGGCGGTGCTCGCCCGGCGCGGGCTGCACGGGCAGGGTGTCGAGCCGCTCTCGCTCGAGACCGGCGGCGCGCGCGCCACGGGCTACCACCTGCCGGCCCTGTCGTGGCTGCCGATGGTGCAGCTGCGCTGGCGCTGGAGCCGCCCAGTCAGGGTGGACGTCACTACGCACGTCGAGCGCGGGCGGCGTCACGAGTCCGTTCGCTTCGCGCGTCGCGGGCGCTTGCCCGGCTACGTTCGGCTGCTGCGCATCGAGGACCCGTTTGGGCTCTCGCGCGTCACGCTCGAGCGACCCAGCGAACAGGCCGTCGACGTGCTGCCGCATCTGGGTGCGCTGTCGCGCGTGCCCTCGCTGATGAGCTATGCATCCGGCGATGACCTGCCGCACCCGATGGGCGTGGACGACGGTGACCGCGTGGAGCTGTCGCGCTACGTGCCGGGCGATCCGGCGCGCTTCATCCACTGGCGCGTCTTCGCGCGCACGCGCCAGCTGATGGTGCGCAGGCCGGAGCGCGCGCTGTCGGTGGCGCGTCGCGTCGCCGCCTTCATGGTCGCCGGACCCGATGACGATGCGAGCGCGGCGATAGCGCGTCTGTGCGTGAGTCGCGGCATGCTCGGAGGGGAGTGGCGCTTCGGCACCGACGTCCGCCCCGCGGGGACGGGGCGCGTCGACGAGGCGATCACCTGGCTGTGCGAGTCGGCCGCGCACGACGCGCGCGGGGGTCGCGGTCTCTCCGCGTTCATCGAGGGCGTTCGCTCGGAGGGGCCGGCCGCGTTCATCGTGTTCGCTCCCGCGCGGCCAGGCCCGTGGCTGCAGCAGGTCGTCGACTGCGCGGGCAGCGCGCGGCTGCGCGTGCTGATCGGCACCGACGGGGTGTCGAAGGGTCGGCCGACCCCGCTGTGGCGCCGGCTCTTTTGGCGCCGCGATCCGGTCTCGGCCACCACCGAGGAGCAGCTCGACACGGTGGTCCAGACGCTGGCGTCGGCGCACTGCGAGGTGAGCGTCGTCGACCGCAGCGCAGGCCGCGTCCTGAGCGAGCAGCACCGCCGTGCGATGGTCGCCTACGCGCAGAAGGGGGCGGCATGATCGGGGCGAGCCCCTCGTCTCGACCGGCGCAGGAGGCGCCACACGCGCAACACGCGCCGCCGGCCGAGCCGCTGGCCGCCGCGTTCGCGCGGCCCGTCGTCTACGGCCTGTGCGCGGGGCTGCTGCTCTACTCGATGGCGTCGCCGCTCGCAGCCATCGCAGGCGCCGGTGGCGCACTCGCCGGGGGCATCCTGGGGCTGCCGCTTGGACGCTCACGCCTGCGCAGTCCCGGTCTGTGGCTGGCGACCGCGCTCGGCATCGCGCTGTCGGTCGCCCTGCGTGCGCTGCTCACCACGCAGCCCTCGATCGCCCAGGCGGTGGGCCCGGCGGCGGCGGTCGACATCGGCAACCGATTGCTCGCGGGCCTGGGGTTCTTCTCCCTCGCGACCGGCCTGCGCGCGACGGCGCTGCGGCATCCGGCGGCGCGTGTGCTGGAGGTGGCACTGATCGCCTTCGCCTTCGCCGAACCCTTCGTCGCGCACCGCGGCGGTCACATCAACCGCCCCTTCGAACTCGCCGACTCCATCATTGCCGAGGGTGGCGACCCGGCCGAGGTCTTCCGGCTCGTGGGCGCCGTGGCGGGCGGCGTGGCGATCGCCTTCCTGTTTGCGTCGCGCAGCCTGTGGCGGACGCTGCTGCACGTCGGCGTGCTCGCGGTGCTCATCCCGCTGCTGGTGCTCTCGGGCGCGAGCATGTCGATCCCCGAGGGTGCGGACCCCCTGGGTCTGCGCGGCGGCAAGGACGGTAAGCCCAGCAAGCCGCAGCATGGGCGGGACGGGCAGGGGCGGCCGCAGTCCGAGAAGAGCGACAACCAGCAGCTCGAGTTCAAGGACCAGTACGACGACTCCGGGCGCCGCGTGCCGCTCGCGGTCGTCCTGCTTCACGACGACTACTCGCCGCCGTCGGGCATGTACTACTTCCGCCAGGAGGCCTTCAGCCACTACAACGGCCGGCGGCTGGTGGTCACCACCGAGGCGGGCTTCGACGACGACACGGTGCCCGCCTTCGTGGCCGGCAAGACCGCCATCGCGAGCGCGCCCACGGGCGACGACCGCACGGTGCTCGACACGACGGTCGCGCTGCTCGCGGACCATGCACGGCCGTTCGCGCTGGAGGCTCCGGTCTCGCTCGAGCCGACACAGAACCCGGACCCGAGTCGCTTCCGCCGCGTCTACCGTGTGACCTCGTCCGCGCTCGACGCGGAGTATGGCGAGCTGCTGTGGCGCGACGTCGGCGATCCGCTGTGGGACGCGGACAAGCGCGCCCACTACCTCGAGGCGCCCCGCGACGAGCGCTACGCGCAGCTCGCGCAGACGATCCGCGACGGTCTCGATGAGGCGGTGCAGGACGTGCCGGTCGCGCGGGCGCTGGCCATCGCGCTGTGGCTGGGCGAGCAGGGGACCTACAGCCTCAAGAGCGGCCACGCGGGCGCCGAAGACCCGACCGCGGACTTCCTCTTTGGCGACAAGGTCGGCTACTGCGTCCACTTCGCGCACGCGTCGGTCTACCTCATGCGCGCGCTGGGGATCCCGGCGCGCATCGGCACCGGCTACGTCGTGGAGGAGTCGGCGCGCCAGGGTGGCAGCGCGATCCTGCTGACGGGTGCCAACTCGCACGCCTGGCCCGAACTCTACATCGAGGGCGCCGGCTGGGTGATCATGGACGTGGCGCCCGAGCGTGCGCTCGACGCGCCGCCGCCGCCACCGGACCCGGACCTGCAGCGGCTGCTCGGTGAGATGGCGCGTGGTCTCAAGCCGATCCCGCAGACCGAGGACCGCATCTTCCAGCCGGTGGTCGCGGCTGCCAACCGCGCGTTCGAGCTCGCGCGCATCGCGGTGCTCGTCGGCGTGCCCGCGTGCCTGCTGCTGCTCTACCTGGTCAAGCTCTGGCGGCGCGTGATCCCGCGGCTGTCGCCGGTCGCTCGGCTGCCGCGTCTGGCCTACCGGGCCGAACTCGACAGGCTCTCGGAGCTGGCGCTGCGCCGGCGCTACGGGGAGTCGCGCGAGCACTTCGCCGCGCGGGTGGAGGCGCAGCTGCCGAGCTTCGGTCGGCTCACGCGTCACCACACAGCGGACCGCTACGGCGGCAGCGGTCGGCTCAGCCGCGCCCAGTACGATGAGCTGGCGCGCGAGCTGCGCCGCGAGCGCCGCGCCGTCGCACCGCTGCACCGTCGCCTGTCCGGACTGCTGCTGCCCTGGTCCTGGTTGCTCGCGCGTTAGCGCGGCTGTCGCTGGCAGTCGCTGGCAGTCGCTAGAAGGCGCGGCTGAAGCGCAGCGCGAGGGTGGGCATCAACGGAAAGACGTCGTCGATCTGCTCGTCGCGCAGCTCGGGGTCGACGTCGCTACCGAGCAGCGTCGAGCCTTCCCGCAACCGGATCGCTGCGATGTAGCGCGCGCCCAAGCCCAGGGTGAAGTGATAGGTCTTGGCCCAGCGCCACTTGTACCCGACCTCACTGAAGAGGTGGTGGGTGGTCATGCCCAGCAGGCTGTGGTCCTGGTTGACGTAGCCGAGCGCGACGAACGGCTCGAAGCCGCCGAAGTCGAACCAGTAGCGGCTGCTCAGTGCGATCTGCTGCGACGGATCGAGCTGTAAGCCGAGGCCCACGTAGAACTCCAGCTGACCCGCAAGGTACCCAAGCGAGACCGCGATCTGTCCCTCCGGCGCGAGCCCGGTGGCAACCTCGATTACGATGAAGCGCGTCGCCTGCGCGATCTCCGTGGCCCCGCCGAAGGTCTCGTCGGAGTCGTAGATGTCGCGCCCGCCGGGCGTGCGCAGCCCGTGGTCCTTCGCCGCGGCCGCGTTGGCCAGCAGCAGGAGCGCAAGGCACAGCACTGCCGACAGCGGTCGGACATCGCGCGGGCGCTGCATCAGTCCACCCTCCGGGTAAAGGCGAGTCCGATGAAGCCCTCCGCGCGCTGCTCCTCCTCCTCGTGCAGATCGTCTCGGGCCCCGTCGCTGTCGTAGCCGTTGGGGTCGATCAGGAAGTGGTTGATCAGCCTGCCAAAGGCCAGCACGCGCGTGCCGACGAACAGCTGCAGGTAGTTGCTACCCGACTGGTGCAGCACCACGCCCAGCTCGATCGGCGTGACGTAGATCAGGCCGAAGTGGTCTTCGATGCGGGCCTCCCCCTGCACGTTGATCCCGTAGAGAAGGTCGAGGCCCCACAGCTCGAACGCGTAGCGCGTGTGCAGTTCGAACAGGAAGCGATGCTTCTCGATGCGCCCCTCGTCCTCCTGGGCGAGCACCCGAAGCAGCTCGATGGGATCGAAGGCGACCTTGGCTCCGACACCGATTCGGCCGAAGCGCCGCGTCGCGGAGGCGCCAAAGAGGATCTCGTCCTGCAGGCGGCTGGTGCTGCCCGTCGTCGCCTCGAGCGTCGTACCGACGAGCCAGGCTCCGTGATCGATCCGCATGGCCTCGAGCACGTTGGGCCCGTCGGGGATCCTGCGATCGTCCTCGTCCTGGCGCATGGCATCGGCCAGGCACACCTGCGGCACGCACGAGACGGCGACCAGAGTCGCGAGCGCCCGGATGAGGGCGGGGCCGCGGTGGCCGGCCTTGACCGTGAACATGGCCCCTGTTACCCGCAATGGCGCAATGTTCGCAACCCCGTGGAGGCTGGTCCCGGCGTCAGGGCGCTTTCGTCGGCGCGGCGCGGCGCTGCTGTCGATCGCGCTGCTCTGCGGCGGCTGCGCCGATCTGGAGCTGTGTCCACCGCGCACCTGGACCGCCGGCTTCCTGTCGCAGGGCGACTGCCTGCTGACCCGCGCCGACGCATTTGGGGGCCACGAGTGGCTGACCGATCTGGCCAACCGCGAGCTGCGGGACGCCGACGGGCGTCCGAGCTTCGTCGAGTCGGAGATCAAGACCGTGATCGAAGGCAACCGCCGCGTCGACTTCCCCAAGTCGCTGCTGATCCACCTCAGCAACAGCGTGGTGGCCTATGCCGATGCCCTGAGCAAGTACCACGACCTGCCGGAGCACCAGGCCCGCCACTTCCTGCTCGACGATCGCAACAGCTCGCCCGAGGCCGCAGCCGAGTCCCACGCGCACATGCAGGACCTCAGCCAGGAGGCCGTCGAGCTGTGGGAGCAGGACCGCGTGCGTGCGCTCACGCTGATCGGCCAGGCGTGTCACACGCTCCAGGACTCTTACAGCCCGGCCCATGCCCGACGTGACATGGACGACTCCGGGCGCTGCGTCGTGAAGCTCAAGGCGTACCTGAAGCGTGCGCCGGGCTTCCTCTCGGATGACATCGAGTTCCACGGCGGCACCGAGGAGGACACCGTCGGCCACATCACGCCGCTCGACAGCATCTACCGGGAGGGCCGTGATTGCCGGAACCCGGACGGCCGCGCGGCCGTCAAGGGATGCCTCTCCACGCACGCAGAGCTCGCGATCGAAGCGACCTCTGCGTACCTGGAGGCGATGCTGGACCTCCTGCGCAGCGACGCGCCGCCCGAGATGGTCGAGGAGCGCATCGAGGCCTACCTCGATCGCTACATGTCGCTCTGTGAGTAGCCGGCGGCTACGGCGCCGGTGCGGCCGGTGCGTCGGACGCGGCCGATACGCTCGATGCGTTCGATGCGGCGGGGGCAGGCGGCACGGGCACGTCGGCAGCCGGCGCCGACTCCACGGCCTTCTGCACATCGGGCTCGGTAGCGGCTGCGGGCTCGGCCGTGGCTGCGGGCTCGGCCGCGGCTTCGGATTCGGCCGCGGGCTCGGTAGCGGCTTCGGTCACCGGCTCGCAGATCGCGGTGACGCGCGCGATCGGGAACGTCACCAGCAGCCAGTTGTCCGTGTAGAAGTCCAGCTGCGCGTGGTGGACCTCGCTGCAGCGGTGGTGGCGCCTCAGACGCTCCATCAGTACGGCGTAGTGGTCGGGCTCGCTCACGAGGAAGATCCCGCCGAAGACGATGCCGAGGATCGCCAGCCCGCTGTCCTCCTCGGAGACGAACGTGGCGCCCTCCGAAGGTCGCGCGCTGCTGGGGTCGAGGGCCTGCCGGCTGTGGTGCAGTGTGCAGCCGCCGAGTAGCAGGGAGATCACAGCCAGGTGGCAGAGCGGGCGTCGCATGGGCGTGATGTACGTGACCGCGCCCGACAAATCAACGCAGCAGCTCGGCGGGCATCCAGCCGCGCAGCAGCGCTTCGATGCGAGCGCGGGAGCGCACAGGGCAGCTCTGCAGCCAGTGCGACGGCACCGGTTGCTCTCCGCAGGCCAGCAGGTCGGCCAGCAGCTCGCCGCTGCGCGGCTCCGCGCGCCAGGCCGCGCCTGCGAAGCTCCAGCCGAGCCGGTGCGGGTCGAAATCCACGTTGGGCAGCGCCAGGCTCTCCCAGTCGCCCGCGGCCACCGGCGGCGCGCGCGCCAGGTCGCGCTTGCTGCGCCGTCGGTTCCCAAACGGTCCCAGCTGTGGCTGACCGCTGACGGCCGCCGCGTGGTAGTCGGCGATCCCCTCTTCGAGCGCCTCCTGCCACGCGCGGGCGAAGCCGTCGCCGCGCGGCGAGCGGCCCATGCGGACGTGCGCGAGCTCGTGCAGCCACACGCTGTCGTGCAGCTGCACCGCGTCCGGGGATGCGAGCAGCGCGTGACCGCGGCGGTGGTACTCGAGCCCGCGGCCGGCGGCGACGAGGTGCACGTCGACGCGCTGTGGGCGCAACGGCGGGTCGATGCGGTCGCGCATGCGCCGCGCCCGCGCGAGCAGGGCCTGCGCGGCTGGGCCGTCGCCGCAGACCGCAGCCCGTCCGCCCGACAGCCGGTCGCCGCTCACACGCGACTCCACCAGGACGGTCACGGCGTGCTGCCCGTTGTCATCGAGGGGGCAGGCGATCGCCTCGGCTCCCTGCGACGCGCAACCCGCCGACAGCAGTGCCACCGACAGTGTGAGCGTCGCCGTGTGTCCGCGTCGCCGCACCGGCCGCTCCCGCGCTACTGCCGCCAGGCTGCCGACGCGGACTGCCCGGGTCCCGAGAAGACCTTGACCTCGATCGCGCTCACCTGCGCGTGGTTCTCCGCGTCGCGAAACTCGACGAGCCGCTCCAGCACGAGCCTCGACAGCTCCTCGACGGTCACGTTGGCGACCGGCAGCGTGAGCGTATCCTTGTAGAGGAAGGGAATGCGATCGCCGTCGAAGTGAGCGATCAGGTAGTCGTCGGTCTTCTCGAGCCGCAGGTGCGGCGAGCGCTCGGGCAGCATGAAGTACTCGTTCCACTCGCCGCACATGTCGAAGATGCGCCGCTTGTAGATCGCGTAGTCGAAGGCGAGCCCATCGTCGCCGACCTCGCAGGTGAGCGAGGCGCTGACGCGGAAGTTGTGCCCGTGCAGGCGCTCGCGCTCGGTCGCCGAGAAGATCGTGAAGTGCCCGGCGGAGAACTTCATCTCCTCCTTGTACAGCTCGATGACGGTCGTGCGCGCCATCCTCAGCCCCCGCCCCGCACAGCCGACGCGTCGTCCGCGGGTGCGCGTAGATCGAGGTCCGCGGGGCGGCTGACGCACAGCACGGTCGCGCCCTGGGCGCCGACGACTGCCGTCACCTCGCCGCGCGGTGCCATCGTGTGGGGGGCTACCTCGACGTCCGCGACGCGCAGCGCGCCGGCGATCAGCTGCAGGCTGCTTCCGGAACCGACCGACAGGCGCGTCCCCGGTGACAGCAGGAGTCGATAGACGCCGGTGGTGCGCGTCTTCACGAGCGCCTCAGCGACGATGCCCCGCAGCGGCTCGGCGCACGTTGGAATGAACTCGTCGGCGCTTCGGTTGATCTCGACACCGGGCGTGGGCCCCTCGCCGAGCGTCTCGGGCTTGCGCAGCGTCACGCGCGCCTGCTGCACCTGCGCGCGTAGCTCCGCCGGTCCCGGTGGCCGCAGCAGCAGCCGCGCCAGTGCGCAGCCGAGCGACTCGAGCATGTGGAAGTGGCCGCGTTGCGCGACGAACTGCACGTCGCAGAGCACGCCGTGGTAGTCGACCGTCGCCTCGAAGTCGCCGTCGGCGGCCGCTTCCAGTGAGAGGCCGAGTGAGAGGCTTACCTCCAGCTGCTGCGGTCGCTCCTGCTCGAGCGCGTACATCCCGATGATGCACGGGAAGGCGATGTCGTCGAGGTGGATGAGGTCCATGGCGAGTTGCCCGCAGCCGCCCGCGGCCAGCGCGCAGCCTAGCCGAGTTCGCAGGTCAGGACGAGAGCCGACAATCGTCGTGCGGAGCGGCTGCTTAGCGCATACAATGCACCGTCGTGGAAGCCGAGGAAGTGCAGCCCGCCGCCGAGTCGGCCCAATCCGGACAACCGAGCCCGGCGGCCGCAGGTGAGGCGAGCCTCGCGCCTGCAGGTGAGCCGAGCCTCGCGGCTGCGATCGAGGTGCTGGAGGCGCTGCGTGCGCGAGCGCGTGCGGTCGTCGTCGGCCGCGACGACGTCATCGATCTGGTGCTGATCGCGCTGATGGCGGATGGCCACGTGCTGCTCGAGGATCATCCCGGCTCAGGCAAGACCACGCTCGCGCGCTGCCTCGGCGGCTCGATCACGGCGGGCGACGGCGACGCGCACATCGCACCCTTCCGCCGCATCCAGTTCACGCCGGACCTGCTGCCCAGTGACGTCACCGGTAGCAGCATCTTCGAGGTCGACTCCGGCGCGCTCAGCTTCCGCCCCGGCCCGATCTTCGCGCACATCGTGCTGGCCGACGAGATCAACCGCACCTCGCCGAAGGTGCAGTCCGCGATGCTCGAGGCCATGGCGGAGAAGCAGGTGACGGTCGACAACGAGACCCACGCGCTCGATCGCCTCTTCTTCGTGATCGCGACGCAGAACCCGCTCGACGTGATGGGCACCTACCCGCTGCCCACGCCGCAGCTCGATCGCTTCTTATTCAAGATCGAGATGCGTCACATCGCGCGGCAGGACGAGCTGTCGGTGCTCGAGCACTACCCGCGCCCGAGCCTGACCATGGACGAGGGGCTGCGCCGCGTCTCGCGTGACGAGCTGCTCGCGGCGCGCGACGCGATTCGCGCCGCGGTGACGATCGCACCGGAGCTGCGCGAGGCGCTCGTCGATCTGGCGCGCGCGCTGCGCGAAAGCGATCAGGTCATCCAGGGCGCGTCCACGCGTGCGCTGGTGCTGATGTTGCCCGCGCTGCAGGCGCACGCCGTGCTCCAGGGCCGGGACTTCGTTGCGCCGGCGGACCTCGAGGCGCTCGCAGCGCCGGTCTTCAAGCATCGCATCGAGTGCGTACCGGGCGCCGGTGGCAAGGACGAGGTGATCACCGCATGCCTGTCGCCGATCATCGAGCGGCTCGCGCGCGCCAGCGCGTAGGGAAGCCGGGGCGCCGACCGCTCGCCGTGTCGCTGCTGTGCGCGGCCGCCGTCGGCGTGACGACGCCGCTCGCTGCGCAGGTGCTCAACATGCCGCACCTGCAGGTGACCGGTCTCGAGGGCGAGCCCGACGAGCTCGCCGCCTGGACGCTGAGCGAGGCGGGTCGCCACATCGGTGCGCGCGAGCAGGCGGAGAAGGTCCTGAAGAAGCGGCCCCAGTCCTTCGTGGCGCACTTCGTGCTCGGCAAGGCCCAGCACTACGGCGAGGCCAACTTCCCGCGGGCGCTCTTCCACTACGACCAGGCGCTGTCGCTCTACGAGGCGCGCTTCGGCGTCGAGCCCGACACCGACGGCCCATGGCGCTGGCATGCCAAGCTGCTGCGTCGCCTGGCTGCGGTGCACGGCTCGCTCGAGCACCACGAGGTGCGCCTGGGCTACATCGCGCGCTTCAACGAGCGCTACCAGCCGCACCTGATCGCCGAGCGCGCCTGGCCGCTGATGAAGCTCGAGCGCTACGACGAGGCGCGGCTGGCCGCGAGCATGGGCATGCATAGCGGTCGTCCGGGCCAGCGCACGCTGTCGCTCAACGCGCTGTGCGCGATCGAGTTCGAGGCCGGCAACGACGGCCAGAGCTACGAGGCCTGCAAGCTCGCCCTCGACGACGCCCGCGCCCAGGGCCGGCCGGTGTCGGCGGTCGACCTGACGAACTTTGCCGAGGCGTCGCGCTCGCTGTTCAAGCTCGACGAGGCGGAGGCGGTCGTGCTCGAGGCGACGAAGGCGCGCGTCGCCTGGTACGGCAACCCCTGGATGGAGCTGTCCGAGCTCTACACGCGACAGGCGCGCTTCACCGAGGCGCTGGCCGCGCTGCGCCGCGTGCCGGAGTATCGCCTGCAGCGTCCGCCCCACGTGCGCGACGCGGACCGCAACGAGCTGTGGCGCGCGGTGGCGTCGTTTCTGCTGACGATCTCACGGCCGCTGCAGGCGCGGGCGATCACGGGCCCGGCGCTGCTGATGCCGGACCGTCGCGGGCACAACAGCCGCGACCCATCCCAGGACCGCGTGGTCGTCGCGCTGCTCGATCGGCGCGCGCGCATGATGGCTGCCGAGATGCGCATGGAGCGGGCGGCGGTGGAGCCGTGGCATGCCTACCCGGGCGCGCTGCTCGACGCGACCTGGCACCGACTGTCGGCGTGGCACTCCGGTCGGCTGGCCGAGCGCCTGCTCGACGACGACAGCCGCCTGGTCGGCAGCTTCCGGCTCGGCACCTCGAAGTCCGCGATCATGCCGCCGTGGCTGGTCGGTGAGTTGGTGGAGGTGCTCGGCACCGGCGTGGTCGATGAGGCGGTGCGACGGGCGTCGGGACGCGACGAGCGGCCGAGCGCGCGTCCCTACTACGCGTCGGTGCGCGCCGAGTCGGCGGCCCATGCGGGTCGATGGGATGCGGCGCTGTCGATCGCGGCCTCGGCGCTGCAGCAACTCGGACCGGGCGAGGTGCTGCTGCGCGCCCGCGTGCAGGCGATCGCTGCCGAGGCCGCGCGCCGGACCGGCCAGATGGAGGATGCGCTGTCGTACCTGGACGCCGCGTTCCAGAGCGACCCGGGCGTGTTCCGGCGCCTCTCGCTCGAGGTGCCCGTCGTGATCGAGGTGCGCGGTGAGAGCGGCGAGATGGTGGCCGAGATGCTCGCCGACTCGCCACGGCTCGACGTCTCGCAGGCGGGGCTGCGGCTGCGTGTGGAGGCGGCGCGCACCGGCGGCACGGCGTGTCTCTCCGGGCCCTACGGGATCGTGATCGGCTGCGGGCGCGCCTCGGCCAAGGCGGACGAGGACGCGCAGCAGGTGGCCCGCAACATCGTGCGCGCGTTCCACGCGGACGTGTTTGCGCCGCGCGTGCCGCTGACGAACGCGGACATCAACTCGCTCGACGGCGCCAACCTCGTCGGCAAGGAAGCGCTCGAGCGCGCCCTCGAGTTCTGACGCCGCGCTGCGCTACCCGCCCGCTACGGCAGCGGCGGGATGCTCGGGTCTCGCTCGATGGCACGCAGCTGCGCCTGCCGGGCCGCCTCGACGTCGCCTGTCTTCATCCGCAACCGCGCCAGGTTCAGCAGCGGGTTGGGATCGGCACGGTCGAGGCCGGCGGCGGTGGCCAGTGCCAGCGCCGCGTCCTCGTTTTGGCCGAGCATCACGAGCGCGGCGCCGCGGCCGTTGTGCGCGGCGGCCAGCTGGTCTTCCTCGGTCACCGCGCGGTCGAAGGCACGCCGGGCCTCGTCGGCTCGCCCGACGCGGATGAGTGCGTTGCCGAGCTTGACCCAGCCGCCCGCGTGCTCGGGTGCGAGCGTGACCGCGGCGCGGTAGCGCACGATCGCCCGCTCGCGCTGCCCCTCGGCGAGGTCGAGGTCCGCCAGCGCCAGCAGCGGATCGGGAGCTCCGGCGGCCAGCCCGCGCGCGCGCTCGAGATCGACCCGCGCGCCGATCGGGTCGCCGGTGGCCGCCCTGCACAGGCCGAGTCCGAGCCATGCCAGTGGCTCCGAGGGCGAGCGGCGTGCGGCCTCCGCGAATGCGAGCAGCGCCTTGGTGTGCTCGCCCGTGCGCCGCAGCATGCGTGCGAGGTTGAGATGCGCGTGGGGCAGCCGCTCGTCGAGCTTGGCCGCCGCCTCGAAGTCCGCCTGGGCGGCGCTCGCGTCCCCGAGCAGCTCGTGGGCAAGCCCCCGGCGGTTCAGGGCGCTGGCCGCCTTCGGGTGCTGCTTTAGTGTGGCGGCGCACAGTCCAAGGGCGGTCGCGCCGTCGCCCGCATCGAGCGCCAGGTCGGCCAGCAGCATTCGCACGCGCGCATGCTGTGGGTCGAGCCCCCGGGCGGCCTCGAGGCTGCGCTGGGCGTGCTCGATCTCATCCGCCTGCATTGCGATCGCGGCCTCGAGCAATTCCAGCTCGACGCGCTCACCCAGGGTCTCGCGGGCCTTGGCCAGCCGATCGCCGGCCCTCGGAAGATCTTCCTTCTGGTAGTAGGCGAGCGCGCTGGCGTACTGCCGAAGGCCCAGCAGCTCGGGCGTCTCGCGGACGGCGAGGGCCCCATCGAGGAAGGCGCGGGCGCGCGCCGCCTCGATGTCCTGCAGCTCCGGTGCGCGGTCCAGGGGTGCGTGCAGCAGGCGTGTGGCGGAGGCCGTGAGGCGCTCGATATCCTGCTGCATTCGCAGCTCGTGGCCGAGCAGGCCGGCGACTGCGATGCCGACCGCTGCCATCCATGCGAACGGGTGCTTTGAGGGCATCCTCTCCCGTTACCCGTCGGGGTCGTGATGGGTCAATTTTTCGGCAGGTCTTCCCCGGCCTGGACCATTCGCGGTATCCAGGACCCATGAAGCGCTGGCTCGGGATCGCCTCCTTTGTCCTGTTGCTGATCTGGGCTCCCTGGCTGTACCGGGAGCTGAGCGCGTCGGCGCCTGAGGTCGAGGACGGCGACGCCGAGTTCGACGAGGGCTCGGACGAGTTCGTCGAGGCGCCGCCCGACGACGCCGAGGACGATGGGGTCGAGGTTCCGGAGGAGGAGCCGGCGCCGACCGAGCCCGTCGCCCAGGCGCCCGTCGAGGGTGAGGAGCCGGCCGCCGACGAGCCGGGTGCCGAGGGTGCCGAGGGTGCCGAGGGTGAGCCGGAGGGTGAGGCGGAGGCACCGCCGGGTGTGGGCGCCGCGGCCGCTGCCATTGCGGGTGCGCTCGGGACGCTCTCCAAGACGTTCGAGAGCGAGCCGCGCGATGCGCTGTGGGCCCAGGGGGCCGAGGCCGGGCTGCGCGGCGTCATCGACGGTGCCGAGCTCGAGGAGGAGGAGGTGCTGGAGCTGCTCGAGCTCGAGTGCAGGCGCACGGTGTGTCGCGCGGTGATCGACATCGGCGACCCGGAGGCCGACGTGCCGTTCGAGGAGCTATTCACGGACTACCAGGGGCGCGTATTTCCGCATCGCGCCATCAAGTCCGAGGAGGCCAAGTACGCCATCTACGTGATCCGCGAGGGTTATACGATGGCCGACCTCCAGAAGTGAGCGGCCCGGGCCGCGCCCTTGTCAACGTGACCCCGCTGCCCTAAACCCCACCCATGGTCGAGCCGGATGTCGTGGAGAAGAAGCTGCGGGAGGCGTTTCCCGAGGCGACGCAGATCGAGCTCAAGGATCTGACGGGCGGCAAGGACCACTACCAGGCGGTCATCGTCTGCAAGTCCTTCGACGGCAAGACGCGGGTGCAGCAACACCAGGCCGTCTACGCGGCCCTCGGCGAGCTCATGGCCGGCGATGTGCACGCGCTGGCGCTCGAGACGCGGGCTGAGTAGTTGATGAGTTAATGACAAAGGGGGCTTTGCCCCCTTCGCGGACTGGAGTGCGTTCGCACTCCAGCCGCTACAACCCCGCAGGGGACGCACGCGCGTCCCCTCTCTCACAGTGCGCACCGCGCACTATGAGATTCACCCCAGCGGGTCGCGCCTTTGGCGCTCCGGTGCTGGGGTGATGGCGTGGGCTCGTGCTCGTAGGCGTGTTCGTGCGCGCGTCGTGCGCGTCGTCGTGCGCGTGCGCGTGTTCGTGCTCGCACTCTTGCACGACTGCTTGCTGGCCGACGTGGGTTGGTGCTTCGGGTTGGTGTCTTGGCCACAGGGGTTAATGACAAAGGGGGCTTTGCCCCCTTCGCGGACTGGAGTGCGTTCGCACTCCAGCCGCTACAACCCCCCAGGGGACGCACGCGCGTCCCCTCTCTCACAGTGCGCACCACGCACTATGAGATTCACCCCAGCGGGTCGCGCCTTTGGCGCTTCGGGTGCTGGGTGATGGCGTGGCGTGGGCGCCAACATGCTGGAAACGGCGTCGCATGCGGTGTGAGGCGCCGCGGCAGGTGCGGCGACGCGCGAGGGGCGCGCGGAGCGTACCTTTGTACGTGAGCACGCACCGCAGCGTGTCGGCGTGCCTGGCGTGGTGGATCGCGCCGCAGGCGATGCCGTTTCACCAGGGTGTTTGGATGTTGCCCTTGCGTAGCTGGTGGCTGATGACCATCTGCTGCACTTCGCTCGAGCCGTCGTAGACGCGGCCGACGCGCAGGTCGCGCCAGATGCGCTCGATCATGTACTCGCCCTTGATGTAGCCGTTGCCGCCGAAGATCTGCATGCACTCGTCGACGGTCTGCCAGCCGTACTCGCCGCCGAGCAGCTTGGCGGTGGACGACTCGCGGATCGCCGGCTGCCCCTGATCCAGCAGCCAGGCCGCGCGGTAGCAGCACAGGCGAGTCGCCTCGGTGCGCGCGCTCATCTGGGCGAACCGAAAGGCCAGCGCCTGGTGCTCGGTCAGTGGCTTGCCGAAGGTCTTGCGCTCCGCGCCGTACTCGAGCGCGAGCTCCATCGCCTTCTGCGCCGAGCCCACGCAGCGCGAGCCCAGGGTCGTGCGCCCCTCGGACAGGCAGCGCTTGGCGTAGTCGAAGCCCTTGCCCTCCTCGCCGATCAGCTGCCCCTTCGGGATGCGGCAGTCCTCCATCACGACCTCGGCGGGGTTGCTGCCCACGTGGCCGATCGTCTCGAAGACCTGGCCGATGCTGACGCCGGGGCTGTCGGAGTCGACGATGAAGGCGCTGATGCCCTTGTCGGTCTTTGCGAAGACCATGAAGTGGTGTGCCTTCGGCGCGTTGGTGATGAACGTCTTGGTGCCGTTGAGGATCCACTCGTCGCCCTTGAGCACGGCGGTCGCCTTCATCGCACCCGCGTCCGAGCCCGCGTCCGGCTCGGTCAGCGCGAACGATCCGATCCACTCGCCCTCGGCCATCTTCGGCAGATACTTCTTCTTCTGCTCCTCGTTGCCGAAGCGCACGAGCCCCACGCAGCCGATGCCCGTGTGCACGCTGATGTACGTGCCGAGCGACCAGGGGCCGCGGCCGAGCATCTCGTGGACGAGCGCCTTCTGCGTGACCTTGAAGCCGACGCCGCCGTACTCCTCCGGGATGCTGAGGCTGAGCAGCCCCAGCTCCTTGGCGCCGTCGATCATGTCCTGCGGGATCTGCTTGGCCTCCTCGATCTCGCGCCAGCGCGGGTTCACCGCGCCCTCGACGAAGTCCTTCACGGACTGCTGAAGTAGCCGGTCTTCTTCGCTGAAGCTGAAATCCATCCTGTCCTCCGCTGCGGTGCTGGCACGGCGCGCCGAAGGCGGCGGTGTAACACGGATCGCACCCCCTGCGCCCTGCCGTCGGCGGCCTACTTCAGGCGGTATGCGAAGATGCGAGCCCGGCCGTGGCGTTCCTCGTGGATGCGCTCGCCCCGGGCATCGAGCCAGTCGACGGCGGGCCGGGTGTGGAAGCCGTCGCGATCTTCACGGGTCACGAGCCAGACGGTCTTGTGTTTGCCTACGCGCTTGCGCATGAAGCGGCTGATCCGCCGAGGCTTGCGCGACCCCTGCACGTAGCGCACGGGACCGATGGCGTCGCTCTTGCGCTCGAAGTAGTAGCGCAGCGGGCGGAGCGGCAATCCGAAGATGATCACCGCGCTGTTGTCGCTGTGCTGCGCGTCGCGTAGCTGGGTTGCGAGGCTGCGCCAGGGGATCTCGGCATCCGGATGATAGCGGTCCGCGTTTGCCACACCGATCCACAACAGCAGCGCTGCGGTCGCGCCGGTCGACGCGGCACGCAAGCGTAGGCTCGAGAGCCCCGCAGCGCACAACAGCGTCAGCGGCAGCGCGGTCCACAGCAGCAGGCGCGGACCGAACATCGGGCGGTAGGCGATGCTCACGCCGATGAAGATCGCCGGGCCGACCAGGAAGACCGTCAGCAATGTGACCAGCATCGCGCGCCGGTCCCGTAGCGACCACGCCCCGGCAATACCAGCGAGGGCCATGGCAAGCGACAGCAGGCCGGCGCGTGGTTCCATCAGGTAGAGCTGACCGAGCACCTTGCTGACGTAGCTGGTCGTCACGCGGCCCCACGCTCGCCCGCTGAGGTCCTCGGTCTGCAGCAGCAGCTTCGGGATCCACGGCATGTAGGCCAGCGCGACGACGACCAGTACGATCGCACAACCACGCGCGAGCCGACCGCGGTGTCCAGGGGCCACGACGAGGGTGGCCACCGCGGCGGTCCCCAGGGTGGCGGCGAAGAAGAGCCCGGTGTTGTGGAGGTAGAGTGTGGCGAGGGTACCGGCGCCGATGGCGATCCACGCGATGGTCCGTGCGCGCCGTGTCGACGGATCTGCGGGCGGCGGGCGGGCGCACTCGCTTGCCAGCCACAGCGCGCCGATCAACGCCGCGCAGGCTGCGAAGGTGAGCATCGAGTACATGCGCGCCTCCTGGCAGTAGCGCACGTGGAAGGGCGAGACCGCGAGCAGCGCAGCTGCGGTCATGCCCATGCGAAGACCGCCGATCATGATGCCGGCGGCATACATGAGCCCGACCGTCAGGATGCCGAAGACAGCGGAGGGCAGGCGCAGCATCAGCTCGCTGTCGCCGAGCGAGAGCCAGGGATGCATGAACAGGAAGTACGTCGGCACGTGCCGCTTCCGGATGCTGTTCTTGATCAGGTCGTCGATGGGAAGCGACGCGCGATGAAAGGTCGTGGCCTCGTCGAGCCAGATATCGCGAGTCCCGATCCGGTAGAACGCCAGGCAGGCGGCCAGTGCGATCACCGCCGCGAGCGGAAGCAGGTGCGGTCTCGCGCGCTCGGCCCAGCGTCCCATGCTGGCCCTTGTACCGCAGAACGCTGTGCGACGTGCACCTGCGCGCTCGTCGTGCGCTCAGTTCGCGGCCGCGGCCCAGATCTGCAGCCCCGATACCTTGCCAGTACGCCGGTAGCCGCTCGCGCGCAGCGCCGTGATGAGCTTGGCGCGATGTCGGTTGCGTCTCACCGCCACTGCAGACGGGGCGTAGCGCGCGAGCTCGCGCCGAAGGAAGGCGACCGAGCAGCTGCCACGGCTGCGCGCGGCCATGCATCGGCTCAGCCCGATGCGGTGCAGGTCGTCGTCCCCTCGCAGGTAGCTCGCCTTGACGAAGACGGGGTGCACGCGCTTCGACATGGCAGGGATCCATTGTGAGATGCGATCGTCGGTGAGCACGCGCGTGCCCACCGGTGCGGCGGCGACCAGCGCCTCCGCGACGGCCCACCGCGCTGGCCTGGCGTGGTTGCCCGGCGCCTCGAGCCGGACGCGATTGTCCTTCGACAGCACGTGGGTGCCGCCCAGCACGTGGAGCGCGATACCCAGGGCAGCGACCGACACGGCACGTTGAAGCGGATGCCGCCCGATCGACGCGACCGCGCATGCCACCAGCAAGGGCAGTGGAAGCACCCAGAAGATGCGCCAGTGTGCTGCCTTCCCGAACAATGCGCGGCTCAGTAGCTCGGTGAGCCACGGGTTGGCGACCACGCCGAAGAACACCAGCCCCGCAACCGCCGACAGTCGCCGGGCGGATGCGGTCGCCGCCAGGCCGGGCGCGATCAACACCGCACCCAGCAGCAACATCTCGCTGCCGCTCTCGCCCAGGACCATCTGGTACGCGCGCTCCAGCAACGAAAGGCCGACCGATGCCGGTGTGCTGGTGGTGGCGGCGCGGGAGGCTGCGCGCGCGGTGGCCCCGCCAGCATTCATTTGAAGGAAGAAGATGAGGCCGGTTGAAAGCACGTAGGCGGTGCTGGCTGCGCCCATGAACAGCGTCTTGAGCGGACGCGGGTTGTCGGCCACACCCACGAGCACGGCGGCGGCGACGACGAAGGGGACGACCGACAGTGCGCTCGCGGTCATGCCGAGCGCGGCGATCTGCGCGGCCAGCAGAAGCACGAAGCGCTGTGACGTGGGCGCGCGGCCAAAACGCATGCCGTAGATGAAGAGCAGCGGCACGAGCGCGCTCAGGAAAACCGCCTTGCCCTGAAAGAGCCGCACGATGCCGAAGTTCGCGTAGCCCTGGTGCCGCGTCGCTTCCAGCGCGTAGAGCAGCAGTGCCGCGGCCACGGCGAACGGCCAGCCCGTGGGCAGCAGGTGTCGGGTGAAGCGACCCATCGTGAACGCCCACAGCACCGCGCCCAGGGCCGTCAAGCCGACGTGCATGAACTCGACCGCGCCTATGCCTGTCGCGCCGGAGAGCAGACCGGCAAGCGGCTCGAGCGTGTGCGAGCGGTAGACCGCGAGCTGGATCGGCCAGCCCTCGCCGTGGATCGGATCGAACGAGAGCAGCGGCAGCTGCGGGTACTTCATGACCGAGGTCGCCGCACCGAGGTAGAACGCGTCGTCGCGATCCGGCCGGTGGGTGCACAGCGCCACCGCGGCGATCGCGAAGGCGAGCAACCACAGTGAGCGCTCCTGCCAGATGGTCGTCGGACCCTCGGCCGGCGACACGCCGCGGTTGACCCACACGCCCGCCGCCATCACGAGCGTGCTAGCGATGGCGAACGACACGCTGCCCGGAGTGAACCAAAGGGCGCAGAGTCCGGCGGCTACCAGTGCCGCGCGGACCCCGATACGTGGCTCGGGGCGAGGCCGCGCGACGGGCAGCGGTACGTCGTCGCTCAGCAGTGCCCACACCCGCCGCGCACCGAGGTGGCGTACGCCGATCACGAGCGCGCCGACGATCGCGATGCACAGGACGATCCCACCGATCCGCAGGTGACCGGGCAGACCGCCCGCGTGCACGACCGCGTGGCAGAGCACCGTCCAACCCGCCAGCAACAGGACAGTCACGTCGCAGAAGACGACACTCGGGCGCAGTGAGGTGGTGGGCGTTTCTGACATCCGGGAGTCGCCGCGTGCTGGGATAGTCGCCATGCGTGGAGTCCCGCCGCCCGTCACCGCGATCCTACAGCGACGGGCCGGCCTTCGCGACGTCTACGGTCCAATCCGCGGCGGCGCGAACTCTCCGGCATGCCGTGATTGTGGTAGCGTGACGCCAGGCGGGGTCGAGGGTAGGCCGTCGCCGATCGTGCGCGATGTGGACCATCCTCCTGTTCTGGGCAGTGCTGTGGATTCCGGGCGCGTTGCTCGCCCGCCGGTTCCTTCCCACCCTCGTCGCCGGCGGCGCACCGGTCGTCATCGCGCTCGGCTACCTGGGTAGCTTCGCCTTGCTGACCCCGGTGGCCTGGCTCAGCTTCGTGTTCGGTGGACCGCTGCTCGTGCTCAGCGGCGCTGCGGTCGCCATCGTGATCATCGCTGTCGTCTTGTGGGTCACCGGTCGCACTGCGCGGCCCCCGCTTCAGCGGCCAGACGCGGTGGCGGCCCTGGGCGGCGCGGTGCTCGCAGCCGAGCTGTGGGCGAGCGCCCAGCTCGGCTCGCACCTCCAGGGCGACGGTCCGTACCACGTAGCGCGCATCCGCAGTCTGCTCGACAATGGCTTCAACAACGTCTCGGCGCTCGTCCCCGGAGGCGTCGAAGGAATCTACTACGGCAACCTCTACCACGCGCTTGCCGCAAGCTCCGCACAGCTCGTCGGCGCGGGTCCAGTCGACGCATGGATCTACCTGCTGGTCTTCGCAAAGCTGGTGATCGCCTGCTCCGCGGGGACGCTCGCATGGGCCCTCTTCCAGCAGCGCTGGGCGGTCTGGTCATCGGTTGCACTGTCGGCCGTGTGGTGGGGCCCGCTCACGATACTCAGCTACCCAAACAAGGTCGGGCCCTTCGCCTTCATGGCGCTCGGCATCGCCGTCTGGGTCGCGGCCGTGCGCGCACCCGCGTGGTCGACCGCGCTCGCGCTTGCGGCGACGTCCGCCGTGACGGCCAGCATCCATCCGCTCTATGCGGCCTTCCTCGGCCTGTGTCTGGGTCCGGCAACCGTGGTCATTGCAGCATGGCGTTACCGGGGTGATCCGCGCCTTGCACGCGCGACGCTCGCCCTGCTGCTGAGCTTGGGTGCCGGCGGCCCCCAGCTGGTTGCGGGGAAGCTCGCCCAGCGCCGCGCGCCGACGCCGATGACGCATGGGGCGCGTCCCGTACTGGCGGCCGCGTCCCCGGCGCAGGGAGCGAGCATCGCGGCCGCGTCGTCCGGCCGCTCCGTCGCGAAGACCAAGAACATGCTGGGCGGCCTGCGAAAGCTCGGCGACGGCCGCTTCATGGCCCCGGCCCACCGCTGGATCCGACTCGGCAGTCCTTATCCATACCTGCTGCTGCTGCCTGTGCTGATCGCGCTGCGTCGTCGGCGTCGTGATGCCCTCTATGTACTCGCGCCTCTGCTGTCGGTGGGTGCGTGTCTCCACATTCCCTGGGTCTGCAGTGCGCTCGTGGACCTGGCGGGCGCACCGTGGATCCTGGGGCGGTTGACCGTCGTATTCGATCTCGTCATGCATGCCGCGATCCCGGGACTCGTGGGCACGGCCCTGCTGCTGTTGCCCTGGGGGCGCGTGGCCGCGACGGTGGTTCAGCCGGTGCTCCTCCTCTCGATGGTGGGCTACGCGCACGCAAAGGGCATCGACCAGGAGAACTGGCCGCGCCGAGCTTTGGAGGACCGCCTCGCGATCAATCGCAGGTTGCCCAAGACGCTCGCAACCCATCGACGCGTGCGCGAACTACTGACGCACCGCGTGCCAGCCGGTAGTCTGGTAGTCGCCAGGGCGAAGAAGGACCACCACGTGATCATGCACCACAGTATCTTTCCCCTGGCCGTCCATCCCCGGCGCGGGAGCCTGGGTGTGGGGGACATGGGCACCCGACGCGTCGACGCGAAGACTCTGCTGGCTGTGAAGACGCCGCGTTCGCATCGACTCGCGTTGATGCGCTACTACGGCGTGAAGCACATCCTGCTGCGTCGGGGCGGCCTCGAGAAGCGCGTGCGGCTGGGCTACGGCTCGCGGGTCAAGCGGCGCTCGCGCGCGGGCAGCTGGGTGCTGCTGCACATCGAGACGTCACCGTGACGGCCTCGCTCCGGGGCATGCGGGGGGCCGTGCCGTGCTGACCCACCTGGCATGGCTGCTGCTCCTGCTTCCGGGTCTCTGGTGTGTGAGGCGATATGCACCGGCGCTCTGCACCGGCGGCCCTTTGCAGCAGCTGGGTCTGGGCTACCTCGCCACGTTCGCACTGATCACGCCGCTGTCGATTGCGGGCTACCTGCTGCGCCTCGAGGTGGCCGTCGTCGGGGTGGGTCTGGCCTTGCTGGTCATGCTCGGGGCGGCGCTGTCGTGGCGCGACCGCGCCCGTCTCGCGCCGCTCGACGCGGGCCTGCCCGATGTCGTCGGGGGGCTGTGCCTGCTCGCGCTGCTGCTGCTGCAGGCTCGCCTCGGTGGCTGGCTCGACGGCGATGCCACGTTTCACGTGGGTCGCATCCGTGACGTGCTGGAGCATGGGCTGTCGAACCACGACATCCTGGTGCGCCCCGAGCGCTTCAGCCCCACGTACCACACGAACCTGCTGCACGCTGTCTACGCGTCCGTCGCGTGGCTCACCGCCCAGTCGCCCATCGATGTGTGGTTCCACAGCCAGGTGTGGGCGACCCTCGTCGTTGGCGGCGGGCACTACCTCCTGGGTCACGTGTTGACCGGGCAGCGCGTTGGCGGCTGGGCGCTGTGCTTGCTCGCGCTCGGTGCCCGCGCGTCGGTCACCTACACGCTCTACCCCAACGCGCTGTCGATCGGATGGCTGCTGCCGCTGCTCTCCGGCCTCGTCCTGCTCACGCTCCGCCGCGACGGCGAGCAACCGGCGCAAGACGCATCGGTGACCGGGCAGGCGCAGATCCTGCTCGCCGCGGGTGCCGCGGTTGTCGCTCAGGTGCACGCGCTCTATGCGGTGTACGCGCTGGGGCTGTGGGCGCCGGTGTTGTTGGTATCGGCGCTACGCGGAGGCACGGGACCACGGCGCCGCGCATTGCGCTCGCTCGCGGCGCTCTCGCTGGGCGTGCCGCTGATCGTGGTGGCCGCCGACCGCACGTCGACGCAGGTACCCGAGGATCAGCTGGCGGTCGCGGGGCTCTCGGGCGTGGACCTGTCGCCCGAGGTGCTGAAGCGGTGGGGCGTCACGGCGCCGCGCACGGCGTGGCAGGACCGATCGCCCGATACCGCGAAGACCGGGGCCCAGCGTGCGGGCGGCGGCCACCTCGAGAAGCGCCTCGAGCGGCTCGCCTCCGGTGGCCACGTGCTGCGACCGCGGCACATGGGTGGCTGGTGGTGGCTCTGTGCCGGGTTTGCGGCACTGCTGTGGATGGTGTGGCGCGACCGACAGGGCCGGCGGCTGTGGGGTGCGGTGTTCGCGATGGCCGCGGCGCTCGCAGTGCTGTTGCTCGTGCCGGCGGCATGCACGGCTGCGGTGGCCGCCAGTCCGGCCGCCTTCATCATCGCGCGGCTTGCGACCTGGCTCAGCACGCTCCTGATGTGCGGTGTGGCGGGCGCGGCCGCCGTCGCAGTGACGCGCGCGCCGCGGCCGCTCGCCGCGCTTATGCCCGTGCTTGTGTGCGCGGTCGCTGTGCAGCTGCCCGGCCACGCGCCGAGGACGATGGGTGCACACATCGCGCGCGCGTTCGCACCGGACTCGCAGCGTCACAAGCAGCGCTCGCTCGCGCTGCAGCGGCAGCGCCTGTTGCGTAAGTACGTACCGGCGGGGGGGGGCGTGCTGTGCGACCTCGCGCTCGCGCGCCACCTCACCATGTTGCATGACGTCAGCGTCGTGGCGGCCGATCGGGGCATGTCCCGCGCCACGGACGTCTCGCGCCGTCGCCGCGATGTCAGGATCATGCTTGCCCCTCGCACGCCGCCGCATGTTCGGCAGGCGCTGTTGCAGCACTACGATCTGCGCCACGTCGTGTACTGGCAGCGACATGCTGCCAGGTACCGCTGGGTCGACCGTCGCGTGCCCGCGACGCATGAGGGTGGGGGCCTGCGTGTGGCGCGGCTCTAGTCTCGCGCCCGGCGCTCGGACCGTGCGCCGAGTGCAACCGGTGGACCGGTTGCCCGGTCGTCCGGGCGTCCGGGGTTGCAATCTCGCCCGCGCGATGCAAGCTCAACGACTGAGGGCACGCCTGCATTGAAGAACTTCGCGCTCATCGGAGCCGCTGGCTACATCGCTCCCCGGCACTTGAAAGCCATCCACGAGACCGGCAACCGGCTGGTCGCCGCCGTGGACAAGCACGACTCGGTCGGCGCGATGGACGAGTTCTTTCCCGATGCGGAGTTCTTCACCGAGATCGAGCGCTTCGATCGTTTTGTGGAGAAGCTTCGGCGCGACGGCAGTGACCGGCGCATCGACTATGTCTCCGTGTGTTCGCCAAACTACCTGCACGACGCCCACGCACGGCTGGGACTCCGCGTTCATGCGGACGTCGTCTGCGAGAAGCCGCTATCGATCAATCCATGGAACATCGATGCCCTCGCGGAGCTCGAGCAGGAGTTCGGCCAGCGCGTCTACTGCATCCTTCAGCTGCGGCTGCTCAAGTCGCTGATCGATCTCAAGCAGCGCCTGGAAGCCGATCCGAATCGCAAGAAGGCGGACGTCGTGCTGTCGTACATCACGCGTCGTGGCCCTTGGTACCACGTGTCATGGAAGGGCGACGCCGCGCGCTCCGGCGGGGTGGCGATGAACATCGGCATCCACTTCTTCGACCTGCTCATGTGGATCTTTGGTGACTGCGAGCGCTCCGAGCTGCACCTGTCGCACGCGGACAAGATGGCGGGCGTGCTGGATCTGAAGTGGGCCCGTGTGCGCTGGCTGCTCTCATTGGACAAGAGAGATCTTCCAGACGGTTATCTGGAGCAGGGCAAGCCTGCCCATCGGTCGCTCACCATCGACGGCGAGGAGTTGGACTTCGCCGGGTTCACCGAGCTGCACACCCAGAGCTACGAGCACATCCTCGACGGCCGTGGCTTCGGGTTGGCGGACGCACGGCCTTCCGTTGAGCTGGTACACAGCCTGAGGAACGCCCCGGTGACTGAGCACCCCGACCATCCGCATCCCGGGCTGGCCGCGTCCCGTGGCCAGGGCAGCCCCAGCCGCAGCGGCGGGAAGTCGTAGCGCACCGAGGCGTGGTCGCCCGCATGCGCCGTATTGACGAGTTCGAGGGCCTGCGGGGAATGATGGCGCTGTGGGTCGTGCTGGGGCATGTCTCCAACTCGCTTGCATGGACCGTCCCGGCGCCGCTGCCCCGCAATCTCTCGGGTCGCTCGGCGGTGGATGTGTTCATCATCCTCAGTGGCTTCGTCATCACGCTGCTGCTGCTGAACAAGAGGGAGCCCTATCGGCCGTACCTCGTCCGCCGGGTGTTCCGACTCTACCCCGTGTACGTCGTGTGCCTCGCCGGGTCGGTCGCGTTGATGGGTGTGGCCCGCACTGCACTGCAGCTCGCGCCGGCTACACCCGCGACCGCGGGACGCCTGCGGATGCTGGGTGATGGAGGCGAGCACCTGTGGACCCACCTGGCGGTCCACCTGACGCTGCTGCATGGCCTCTTCGACCGCGTGCTGGACAACGCCAGCTTTGCGCTACTCGGGCAGGCCTGGAGCGTCTCGGTCGAGTTTCAGTTCTATCTGATAGCGCCTGCGGTCATCGCGGCCCTGTGGCGACGCAACGTGCCGGCGATGCTCGTGACCGTGGCGTTCCTCGCAGGGCTGGTTGTCGTCGCCGGCGTGTCCCGCATGGGCTCGATGCCTGCGCACCTGGCGTTGTTCGCGCTCGGCATCGCCTACTGTCATCTCTGGCGCCGCCTCGGCAGCGGCGCTTCCGGCTGGGGCGTCTGGCACGTGCGCCTGCTGTCCGCACTCGTGCTGGCCGCGGGCTGGTGGTGGATGCAGCGACCATCGGCGCTGCTGGTATGGGTCGTCGCCGCACACGCCGTGCTTGCGCGGGCGGTCGCCGACAGCGGTGCAGCGGCACCCGAGGCGGGTGTGGCGTGGGTGCTGCGGTCGCGTCCTGCGCTCTGGCTCGGGCAGATCTCTTACAGTGTCTACCTGTCGCACATGCTCGTGCTGTACCCCGCGCTTTTTGCGCTGGCCAAGCTGGGCGCATCCGAGGTGACGCAGGCGGTGGCGCTCCCAATGCTCGTCGTGTCGGGCACCCTCGTGCTATCGCGCCTGCTCTACGTCTGGGTCGAGCGCCCGTTCATCGGGCACGGCTCGAGGGTCGCCGCCCGATTCGATCCACAGCCATCGCGCGTGTGAGTGCGAAGGGGCTTTCGAGAAGCTCACGCGGCGGCGTCGCGACGTGCCCCGTGATTCCACGAAATCCGTGATATGCGGGGCCATGCGACCGCGAACCTGGGCTAGAGTGTCGCTGTCGCCCAGGTCGTGAAGCCACCGCCATGAGTCATGCCGACACCTCACCGCCGCGCGCCGCTCCCCGCATTGGCGTGGTCTCCGGTCGATACCCCGCGTCGGAGTTCGACGCGTACGTGAACCACCGCGCGTACTGTCATCGGCATGGCTACACGTACATCTACTGCAACTGGCCTACCGGCGAGCAGAACCGGTACATGAACAAGCTCGCCTACGTGCGGGCCTACTACGATCTCTTCGACTACCTGTTCTGGATCGATGACGACGCCTTCTTCATGGACCTGGAGAGCGGGCTCGAGGCGTTCCTGCCCACCGGCGAGGAGTTCCTCTCGATCTGTCAGAGTCCCACCAACAAGGCGATCCACACCTACATCAGCTCGGGGCAATTCGTGCTTCGCTGCGACGAGGTTGGCCGGTCGTTCATCGACGCCGTCCCTCAGGTCGATCTGGCCAAAGTTCGTGATTGGTGGACACAGGAGCTGGGCTACTTCACCGGCGGAGACCAGGACGCGATGGTCTACCTGCTCAAGGAGGACCATCGCTTTGCCCACTACGCGCACCACGAGTTCCGCGCCTTCAACAGTCGCTACGAGGACCTCGTCAGCGGCGACCCTGTCTTCGTCCTTCACTTCACAGGGACCGTGCCGGTGAAGCGCAGCAACTACGTGCTTGCCCAGAAGCGACTGGCACGCGGCCCATCCCTGCTGCCGTCCGCCGAGGCCGAGCGGTGGCACCTCGTCGATCAGGCCCAGGGGTTGCGCCAGCGGCTACGCGGCGCGGTCGAGCGCCGCATCGCTGGCCTGCTGCGCGGGCGCTAGTGCGATGATGGTCTTTCTCAAGCGACACTCGTCATCGCGGACTCGCGATCTGCAGCGAATGCTGGCCGACGAGGGGCTCGACAACGTCTTCAACCCAAGCCTGTTGCGAATGGGGGGGCGACGCTTGCTGACCTTTCGCCACTGGGGGCCCTCTCGACGGCCCCCCTTCCTCGCGAGTCTTCTGGTCGTGGAAGAGGACGGTAGCCTCGAGCGCCACGACCTCAGCGCCCACGTCAGCGCCCACGGGGTGACCAACCTGGCGGACCCCAAGCTGTTGCGGCTCGGTGACGAGGCCTGGGTGGCGTTCAACGATGGCTACTCCCCCGACCGCAACCGCATCTTCCTCATGCAGGTGACGCCCTCACCCGGTCCGCCGCGCGAGTGCGTGTTCGCTGGTCGGTCGCCGGTCGAAAAGAACTGGGCCTTCTTCATCGAGGGCGGCCGCCTCAAGGCGCTGTACTCACTCGACCCACTGCGCATTCTCGAGTCGGAGCTGCCTGGTCCTGACGGATCGGCACTGACGTTCGAGGACGTCGCGCCCCGGGCGGAGCCGGCACCCGGGCAGGCGAGCGGTCTGAGCATCGGTCCACAGGCGGTCGTACGGGGGAGCGACCTGCACCTGATCGCCCATGAGAAGTGGCACGTGGGTAGCTGGCGTGCCTACGTGGGCCGCTCGGCGATCATCCGTCGTGACGGTCCGACGCCCGAGCTCGTGCTCTCGCCGCGGCGGCTGGTGCACTCTGCCCGCTCGATGCTCGGGAGTCGCACCAAGCACAACCGCCACCTCCTGAGCTGCACCTACTTCTCCGGCCTCGCCATCGAGGACGGGCGTGCGCTGCTCGCCTATGGAGTCAACGATGTCGACTTTGGCTTCGCCGAGCTACCGCTGGAGATGCTGTGACGATCCGCACGTACTTCTGGGAAGATCGCATCATCTCGCGCGCCGAGTTTCGGCTACGAAAGCTGCTGCCCGGTGATCCCTACCGCTACTTCCTCGTCGGTAACGCGGGCGATATTCTGAGTCGACAGCTGATCGAGCGCCGCTACGGGCAACAGGTGCACAACGTCGCCTCGGGTGGCAAGCGCTTGTTGATGGTTGGCTCCATCGGCCACCGCATCCAGCCCGGGGACCTGCTGTGCGGAATCGGCGTCAAGACCCGCGAGATCCCGAGCGCCCGGGAAGCACCGGTTCAGATCTGGGGCCTGCGAGGGCCCGTGAGCCGAGAGGTGTTTCAGAAGGCGGGGCACGACGTCTCGGAGGCCAAGTTCTTTCTCGACCCCGGCTTGCTGATTCGCTTCCAAATGACGGACGCGCTGGAGAGCATTCGTCCCAGCGGCGCGATCTTCGTTCCCCACTACCGCGAGCGTGCCAAGTACATCGAGAGGCTCCCGAAGGGGATCCGCTTCGTCGACATCGATGCGGCGCCGGAGGCTGTCGCGCGCGAGATCATCGGGGCCGAGCTCGTCTACGCGTCGTCACTGCATGGCGTCATCTTCGCGCACGCGCTCCACCGGCCATGTGTTCTGGTGCGACCGCAGACCGTCGAGCCGATGCTCAAGTACGAGGACTACTACGCGTCGGTTGGCCTCGCGCTGCCGAAGCCGCTCGACGACATCTGGCAGGCGAATCTGGCGAGCGCGCCCAGCTCACCCGCAGACGTCAGCTACGGGGAGGACGACTTCGTCTTTCCGAGCATTGAGCTTCTACGCAAGGCTGGCATCGCAGCCGAATAGCTGCGCGATCACGATGTCGCGCGGGTGGCCCCCGGCCTGCCGCGTTGACGGTAGATCGACGATGGCGTAAGTCTCGCGTTCATGGTTCGGCGACCGACCGTCCTGATGGGCGCCCCGTCCTGGGCCTGGAAACAGCCCACCTATCCGAACTCGTTGCGGGGCGCGCTCGCGGACGCCGGCTGCGCCGTTTCCACCTGCAGCGACACGATCTGGGGTGTGTCCCGCCTGCTTGCCAAGCCCGGGCCGCGCATCCTTCACCTGCACTGGATGCACGGTCTGTCGGGCGGCGCGCTGCCGGTGCTTCCGGTCATGCGCAGTGGCGCATTCAGCGCGCGTCTGTTGGCCGCCCAGGCGGCGGGCATCAAGCTCGTCTGGACCGCGCACAACCTTCGGAGTCACGAGGTCGTCCGCCCGAAGCTGGACGACTTCGTCACGCGCCTCGTCACGACGCGTGCCGACGCGATCATCGCCCACAGCGACGAGGCACGTCGCATCATCATCGAGCACTTCGGGGTGGACCCCGCTCGGGTCGCGGTGATCCTGCATCCGGGCTACATCGACAGCTATCCCCAGACCGTTGCCCCGCAGGATGCGCGCGAACGCATGGGCGTGGGCCCGGATGAGTTCGTGCTGCTGTTTCTGGGAATCATCCGGCCGTACAAAGGCCTGCATCAACTCCTGCACGCGCTGCGCCAGATCGACGAACCCAACCTCAAGCTTCGCATCGTGGGTCGCGTCCGCGAGCGGCGTGACGAAGCCCCTCTGAAGGCGCTGGCTGCACAGGACCCGCGCGTCGAGCTGTCGCTGAGCTATGTGCCCGACGAGGAGCTGCAGCTGCACTTCGGGGCAGCCGACGCGGCCGTGCTCCCCTACGCAGATGTCCTGACCTCCGGCGCGGCGGTCCTGGCCATGAGCTTCGGCAAGGCCTGCATCGCGCCCCGAAAGGGTTGCCTCGTCGACATCTTTGCTCCGGGTGGCGTCTTTCATTATGACTCGGATGCACCCGACGGCCTCGTGGACGCGATTCGCAGCTGCCTGGCAGAGCGCGACTCGGCCTTCGAGCGAGGTCAGGCGAACAAGGCGCTCGCGGCGACCTGGACCTGGTCATCCGCAGCCGAGCAGACCCTGGATGTGTATCGACGCATTGCCGCCGGTCAGTCCGTGTCGCCCGAGTAGGCGCGTCGGACGAAGTCCGGGTCCTGGACCGGGGGCCGGGTCGGTTGACATCATCCGCGCCTTCAGCGAAGACGTGGCTATTGCGGCCACGTCGGGGCGCGGGAAGAGATCGGCGTCACGTGAACGTGGACAGACTCAGGGGCGCCTGGCGGGCGCTGATGCCGCACGTTACTCCAGAGGGGCTGCGTGCGCGCCGCCACCCGGCGGCCGAGTCTGGAGCTGTCGAGGGTTGGGAGACGCGCGACTCGGTCTGGCAGTTCAGGGGCCAGCAGGGCAGCGACCTTCTGCGCGCCGCGAGCGTTCCCCAGTGGCGCGTCGCTCAGGAGAGCCGGTTCAAGCAGATGAGCGGCGACCGCAGCGCGCTGCAGTTCCTGCGTGCGGTGCTGCGCTTCCACAGCATGCGATGGTCGATGGTCGCGAGCTTGACGAGGAACCATGCGCAGTGGGCGGGGCGACTCGGTGACGAGCCGTTCTCGACTCTCGAGGTGGGTACCAACGTCGGTCTGATGTCGATGGCGGTGAAGCAGCAGCTCCCGCAGGCGCGTGTCGTCGGTGTCGACCTCCGGCCGCGGTTCATCGAGCTCGCGCAGTGGTACGAGGAGGTCATGGGCAAGCCGGGGGTCGAGTGGAAGGTCACCGACGGATCGAGCCTGACCCAGAGCTTGCCGGGCGAGCGCTTCAACGTGGTCTACCTCTGCGAGATCCTCGAGCACTACAAGATGGACGACGAGGAGGGCAGGGCTGTACAGCTTGATCTGCTCGCGCAGGCGTCCGCGATGTGCAAGCCGGGCGGCTGGGTGTTCGTCAGCGTTCCATTCGAGGACAGGATCCCGCTCGATGGGCACCTGACGCACTTCACGTACGACAGCCTCGACTCGATCGTGAGGCCGTTTGCCTCGCAGGTCGTGTGGTTCGCGCAGGAGCGACTGCGCTACCACCTCGACAATCACTTCTTCCTGGCGTTCAAGCCGAACGCCGAGCAGCAGAGCGCCGAGCCCTAGCTTCCGTGCAGGTCCCGGTACTCCTGATAGAACTTGCCGCGACACGATTGCAGTAGCCCCACGCCGTATGCGGCGTAGCGCGCGTACTGCACGAGCCGGTGGCTACCGGTCACCGCACCGACGGGCAGCAAGCCCAGGCCACCACCGATGTATGCGGTCCCGAGTACGGCCGCTCGCAGACGTGGAAAAGCGGAGCGCTCCAGATCGATGTCGCAGAACCCGCGGTTGATGCCCTGCCGATACATGCGTGCGACGACCCATCGGATCTTGACGCGGCTCTCGGGCACCTCCTCCGTGACCAGCGCCTCGTCACACCACACCATCCGGCGCCCGTCGCCGTTCATGCGCAGAAAGAAGTGTCTGTCGGAACCGCCGGTCAGGGCCATCCGCTCGTCGAACCAGCTATCCATCTGCTGCAGCGAGGCACAGCGGATCAGCACGTTGTTGGTCGCGCAAGCGTCGATCGACGAGCCCGTCTGGTACCGGGTGTGCTCGAACACCTTGCCGGCTGTCGCCCAGCGGGGGCTATCGGCGGGCATCACGGACTCGACCGGGCCCGCGACGACGTCGGCGTCGAGCCGCTGCTGGAGCTTCAGCAGCTCGTCGAGCCACTGTCGAGTCGGAACCTCGTCGTCGTCGATGAACGCGACGAAGTCGTGATCGCCGACAGCGGCCCGGACGGCGGCGTTGCGGGCGAATGGGATCCCGCGGCGTGGCTCGCTCACGTAGCGCAACGGCCATCGCAAGCTCGTCCGTAGCTCTTCGCAGATGGGCTCGGCGGATCGGTCCGGATCGTTATCGGTCACGACGATCTGCAGCTGTGGTGGGTCACCGGTGAACGCAAGCGAGTCGAGCGCCGACAGGAGCTGTCGCAGCAGCCGGGGACGCTTCATCGTCGTGATCAGTACGGCAACGCGGACGGTCATCCTCGGTTTCCCAACGGTGCCACGAACCAGCCGGTCAGGCCATGCGTGCGGATCAGGTAGCAGCGGTGGGCGAATCGCACGACGGTGGACAGTAGGAAGGTGAGCGCGACTGTCTCCACGGTCAGCATGTCCATGAGCGTCAGCGCCACGAGCAGCCCGACGTAGAACGCACCGGCGAGGGCGGTGTTGGGGTAGATGCTGCGCTGGCGATTCTCGATCATCAGAACGTTGAGTAGCAGTGGTCCCATCGCCGCGAATACGATGTAGGGCGAGAGGATGCGCAGCACGCCGACAGAGCGTGCCATCGTGTCCCCGCCGAGGAGTTGCACGGCGACGGGCGCGATGAAGTACATCACCAGCGAGCCGGCCAACCCGGCCATCAGCACGAGTCGCGTCACGCGCCTGGAGAACGCATGATCGCGCGAGTTGGCGAGGTTCGGATAGAGCGTTCGTCCCATGTTGTAGTAGATGGACGAGGCGGCGACGATCAGCCGCTCGCCGAGGTTGTAGTAGGCGAGCTCGGTCTTGCCGAGCATCGCGCCTACCACCAGGGTGCCGCCCTGATCGGAGATGGCTGCGAAGCCGCTCGAGTAGAACAGCGGCGCACTGCGGCGCAGCGCATCCCTGACGCGCTCCCAGGGCTGCCATCGGAGCCGGACCCCGTGGCGAACCACGACCGTCATGGCCACCGACGCCGCTACCACCGAGGTGAGGCCGTTGATGAATGCCAGCATCACGTAGTCATCGGAGCTTCGGATCAATGTGAAGAAGGCCACCGCCGAGAGTGCCCGCGTCCAGAAGGAGATGATCGTGATGTACTTCATCTTCTCGATGCCCTGGAAATACCACTGCGGAAACGCGAGTCGGTTGGCGGTGGTACCGAACGCGAAGAGATAGACGAGCTTGTCCCGGGCGAACGAGGGGATCGCGAACACGAGCGCGATCAGTGACAGCAAGCAGAGGATCCAGATCACGAGCTTGGCCTGCAGAATGCTCGAGACGATCTCCGAGAGCTTGTCCGGATCGTCGCGGTGCAGCGCGACGTCGCGAGTGGCCGACGTCTGGAAGCCAAAGTTGATGACGATGCTGTAGTAGGCCGCGATTCCCTGGGCGAAGATGACAGTCCCGTAGGCCTCCGGCTCCAGCACCCGAATGAGATACGGGTACGTCAACAGCGGGAACGCCATGTTGACGACCTGGAAGGCGGAGAGGTAGCCGAAGTTCTCGACGAGCGTCCGGCGCGCCCTCAGCGCATCGAGGAGTTTCCGCATGTCGCCCGCATCCTAACGCCTATGTGGCTGAGAGCGCGACTCCCGGGCCATCGCAGGCGGCGCGATCGAGCACCTGTGGTGAGGCGATTTCCTGTACTATGGGCGCCTCCCGCGCTCCCGATCACATGTCCAACCGATCCAATCGCAACCCCGATCTCGACCGCACGATCTGCATCGTCGGGCTGGGCTACATCGGACTGCCCACCGCTGCCGTCCTCGCATCGCGTGGCTACACCGTGCACGGCGTGGAGATCGATGCGCGGGCTGCGGAGATCATCAACTCCGGCAAGGCGCACATCGTCGAGCCGGAGCTCGACATTCTCGTGCGCGCTGCCGTCGGGACGGGCAAGCTCAAGGCCCACGCGACGCCCGCCACGTCGGACGTGTTCATGCTGTGTGTCCCGACGCCGCTCGACGACGCGCGCGCTCCGGATCTCTCCTACGTCCGCTCTGCCACCGAGACGATCAGCCCGTTTCTTGAGAAGGGCAATCTCGTGATTCTCGAGTCCACGAGCCCGCCCGGTACGACCGAGCTGGTGGCGTCGATCGTCGCCGAGAGGACTTCGCTTGCGGCCGGCGACGTGCAGTTTGCCCACGCCCCCGAGCGCGTCCTGCCGGGAAAAATCCTGCGCGAGGTCGTCGAAAACGATCGGATCATAGGCGGCATCGACGACGCGTCGACCGCGGCCTGCGCCGACTTCTACAGGACATTCGTCGCCGGCAAGCTGCTGCTCACCACGGCTCGCATGGCCGAGACGGCCAAGCTGGTCGAGAACGCTTTCCGCGACGTCAACATCGGCTTCGCGAATGAGCTGTCGTTGATGGCCGAGGCGCTCGAGCTGGATGTCTGGGAGCTGATCCGGCTAGCCAATCATCATCCGCGCGTGAACATCCTGAGCCCCGGGCCCGGTGTGGGCGGGCACTGCATTGCCGTCGACCCATGGTTCCTCATCGACCGCGTGCCGGATCAGACGCCGCTCATGCGCGCGGCGCGCGAGGTGAACAACGCCAAGCCCGACTGGGTGGTCGAGCGCGTACGGCGGCGGGCGGGGCGCCTGCGCTCGCCGCGGATCGCGTGCCTGGGGCTCGCATACAAGCCTGACATCGACGACCTGCGCGAGTCGCCTGCGCTCGCCATTGCACGCCGACTCGCGGAGATCCCGGACGTGGAGCTGCGCGTGGTCGAGCCGAACCTGGAGTCACATCCCGAGTTCGAGCTGCACAGCCTGGAGGACGCCCTCGAGGGCGCGGACGTCGTGGTCGCCCTCGTGGGACACCACCAGTTTCTCGGGGTCGCAGCGCACGAGCTCGCAGAGAAGGCTGTCTTCGATGTGTGCGGCGTCTGGCGGGGGTAGGCGTGACGCAGATGGACAGACCGCTGCGAGTCGCCGTCTTCATCGGTACGCGGCCGGAGGCGATCAAGATGGCGCCCGTGATACGCGCGCTGTCGGCGGCCGCGGACTTCGAGCCGATCGTCATCAGCACCGGGCAGCACCGGGAGATGCTGCAGCAGGTCATCGAGCTCTTCGATATCCAGAAGGACGACGAGCTCGACGTGATGCGCCCCAACCAGGGGCTCGCGGGGTTGACCGCGCGGCTCATCGTCGCCTGTGACGAGGCCCTCGAGCGCCACGCACCGGACATCGCGCTCGTGCAGGGCGACACCACCAGCGTGATGGCGGCCTCGCTCGCCGCCTTCTACCGCGGCATTCCGATCGGCCACGTGGAGGCGGGCCTGCGGACCGGCAACCTGCGGGCGCCTTTCCCGGAAGAGGCCAACCGCGTTCTGGCCGGGCGCGTGGTGACGCTGCACTTCCCTCCGACGAAGTTCGGCGAGGACAACCTCCTGGCAGAGGGCGTCGATCCCGCCACCGTCCTGGTCACCGGCAACACGGTCATCGATGCACTGCACCTCGAGGTCGCGCGCCAGCGGCAGTCCGCCGTGCAGCAGGCGCTCGACGCCGACCTCGGTGCCGAGGTGGGTGAGGACTGGCGGACGCGGCCCATGGTGCTCGTCACGGGGCATCGCCGTGAGAACTTCGGGCAGGGCTTCGAGGACATCTGCGCGGCGCTCACCGAGCTCGCCGGTCGCTTCCCCACGCACCGCTTCCTCTACCCCGTCCACCTCAACCCAAACGTGCAGGCTCCCGTCAACGCGCGCCTCGGCGGCGTCGACAACGTCCAGCTGATCGCGCCCCAGCCGTACAGCCAGTTCGTCGCACTGATGGCGGCCTGCCGTGTCGTGCTGACCGATTCGGGTGGCGTGCAGGAGGAGGCGCCCGGACTCGGCAAGCCGGTGCTCGTCATGCGCGAGACCACCGAGCGCCCCGAGGGCGTCGACGCGGGCACCGTTCGCCTGGTGGGTACGGACCGGCGCGGCATCATCGAGAGCGTCAGCGAGCTGCTGACCGATGAGGCGGCGTACGCCGCGATGGCCAAGGCAACCAATCCATATGGAGATGGCAAGGCCGCCGCCCGCATCGTCGAGCGGCTGCGCGCGCACTTCGCCCCGTGACGTGCTAGCAGGCACGTGATGGAGTCCTCCTCACCGCCGGCCGCGCGCGCGACCCGTCTGCTTGGCGCCATCCGCCAGCGGCTCGGGGGCCAGACCGCGCGCCAGCTCGGTCGCGTGCTCGGGCTCTACGGCGGTGTCGGCGTCCTGGTCGGCCTGGTGGCTGCGGCGTTCGTGCCGGCGGTGGAGCTGGGGCTGGACTGGCTGCTCGCGCGCGACAATGTCGCTGCCGCGCGCGGTGTCGGCCTGGTGGGTCTACCGGAGCTCTCCGACCTTTGGCTGCTGATCGTGCCCGCGATCGGCGGGCTGCTGTCGGGTCTGCTGTGCGCGCGCTGGGCGCCCGAGGCGATGGGCAGCGGGACGGCCGCAGTCATCGACGCCTACCACCTGCACGGGGGCGTCGTGCGCGACCGCGCGCCGGCGGCGAAGTTCCTCGCGAGCGTGCTCACGATCGGCTCCGGTGGCTCGGCGGGGGTCGAGGGCCCGGTCGGGTTCATCGCAGGGGGGATCGGGTCGGTCATCAGCCGGCTGCTGCACCTCTCGGTCGAGGAGCGGCGGATCCTGTTGATGGCGGGCTTTGCGGCGGGCATCGGCGCCGTATTCCACGCGCCCCTGGCTGCCTCGCTGTTCGCAGCCGAGGTGCTCTACCGCGACCTCGACATGGAGCACGAGGTGCTGCTTCCATCGATCGTCTCGTCGACCATGGCGTACGCGGTCTTCGGCGTGATCCACGGGTGGAACCCGATCTGGACCGTGCCCCCGGGCACCGGCATGCACAGCGTGCTCGAGCTGCTTCCGTACCTCGTCCTGTCGGGGGCGGTGGCGCTCGCCGGTGCGCTATTCATCAGCATCCAGCAGACCGTTCAGACGCGGCTCGGCGGCTCGTCGCGCATCAAGCTCTGGCTGCGGCCGGCCTTCGGTGGGCTGGGCGTCGGCTTCGTGGCCCTCTTCGTCCCCGGCGCGCTGGGCCCGGGATACGCGATGGCACAGCTGGCGATCGACGGTCAGGCTGCCGCGTGGGTGCTGGTGGTGCTCGTGCTGGCGAAGATGCTCACGAGCGCGCTGACGGCCGGCTCGGGTGGCTCGGGCGGCCTGTTCGCGCCATCGCTGGTGCTCGGGGCACTGGTGGGTGCGCTGGTGGTGCGCGTCAGTGAGTGGGTCGCGCCGGGACTCGAGCTCGATCCCGCAGCGTTCGCGATCGTCGGAATGGCGGGCTTCTTCGCGGCTGTGGTCAACGCCCCCGTCAGCACGGTGATCATGGTCAGCGAGCTGGCGGGTAGCTACCAGCTGCTGGTGCCAACGCTCTGGGTCTGCGTCCTGGCGTGGCTCATGCTGCGCGGCGTGTCGCTCTACTCCGAGCAGGTGCCGACGCGCATCGAGGCGCCGAGCCACATGATGGACATGATGGACTCGGTGCTGCGCCGGATCCGCGTCACCGACGTGATGAGAGAGGAGTCGCAGTCTCCCCAGACTGTCCGTCCGCAGATGCACATCGAGGAGCTCGTTGGTGTCTTCTCGGGATCCCTGCAGGGGGTCTTTCCGATCGTCGACAAGACCGGGCACGTCCTGGGTGTGGTCGACCGGCGTGCGATGACGCGCGCCATCGGCCAGGAGGGCCTCGACGCGATGTTGATCGCGGTCGACTTCCTCGCTCCCGCGATCACCGCCCGGCCCGACGAGGGGCTCGACACCGTCATTGCGCGCATGGCGAGCAGCGGCTTCGATGTGCTGCTCGTCACGGAGCCGGGTGCGGGTAGCGAGCTGCGCGGTCTGATCTCCCGGCGCGAGATCGTGGCGGCCTACCACCAGCGCATCCTGGAGCGTGCGACCCGCGCCGAGGCACACTCCAACGGCCCCACGTCCGCTCCGGCCGTCGCGGCCGGGCGAGCGCCGGAGCTCGAGCTCGCCGAGGCGTTGCGTCACGGTGATCTGCGCTACGACATCGAGGGCGAGGGCCCGCTCGAGGTGCTCTCGCGCATCGTGGAGGCGGCGCCGTTGCCCGAGGGCTTCGACCGCGAGCGTCTGCTGTCGCAGCTGATCGAGCGCGAGCGCCTCGGGAGCACCAACATGGGTGACGGCCTGGCGATACCGCACCCGCAGACGGAGGGGTTCGAGGACTTCGGGCGCGCGCGCCTGCTCGTCGCCACGCTCTCGCGTCCAACGCGCTGGGAGCTCGACGGCGGCGAGCGCGGCGTATCGGACGCGCCCGTGCAGACGGTGCTTGCCCTGCTCACCCCGAGCGGCGATGTCCACCTGACGCTGCTGTCGGCGCTCGCGCGGTGCCTGTCGGACCCCGGCGTGCGCAGGTTGATCAAGCAGCGCGTCTCCAGGGAGCGTCTTGCCGCCCACCTCGAGTCGCTTGCCAGCTAGCGCCACACCGGACCGTTCGCGGTGCCGCAGGACGTCGGTCGAGCTGGAAGCCGGCCGCGCGCCTTGCTACCTTGCTGGTAGTCCCGTCGCAGCGTCATGCAACATGCCCATACCCGCCTTTGACCTGAAGCTGCAGTACGCCGAGATCGGTGACGAGATCGAGGCGGCGGTCCAGCAGGTCCTGCGGTCGACCCAGTACATTCTCGGACCGCACGTCTCGGAGTTCGAGGGCGCCATGGCGGACTACACCGGCGCGGCCCATGCGGTGGGTGTCTCTTCGGGCAGCGACGCGCTGCTCGTTGCGATGATGTCGGAGGGTATCGGCGCGGGTGACGAGGTCGTGACGACCGCCTACTCCTTCTTCGCCACGGCCGGTTCGATCGCGCGACTCGGGGCGCGGCCCGTGCTCGTGGACATCGACCCGGTCACCTACAACGTTGACGTGGCGGCCATGAACGAGGCATGCACGGAGCGCACGCGCGCGGTCATGCCCGTGCACCTCTATGGCCAAATGGCGGACATGCCCGCCATCGTCGAGCTTGCCAAGACGCATGGTGCGGTGGTGATCGAGGATGCGGCACAGGCGATCGGCGCGCGCATTAGCGGCCGAAGCGCCGGCAGCTGGGGTGACATCGGTTGCTTCAGCTTCTACCCGACGAAGAACCTGGGCGCGGCGGGTGACGGGGGGCTGGTGACCACCGGCGATGCCGAGCGCGCCGAGCACCTGCGCGTGCTGCGAGCACACGGGAGCAAGCCGAAGTACTTTCACCACGAGGTCGGCGGGAACTTTCGACTCGACGCGCTGCAGGCGGCCATCCTGCAGGTCAAGCTCCGCCACCTCGACCGATGGATCGAGCGCAGGCGCGGCATCGCGGCGCACTACGCACAGCGCCTCGGAGCCTTCGAGGAGCTCACCTTGCCCTCGGTGGCCGACGAGCACTTTCACGTCTACCACCAGTTCGTCGTGCGCCATCCGCGGCGCGATGCCCTGCGCGCGCACCTGTCCGCCCGCGGCATTGGAACCGGCATCTACTACCCACGCCCGTTCCACCTGCAGCAGTGCTTCGAGGGCCTCGGCTACGGGGCGGGCGACTTCCCCGAGAGCGAGGGCGCCGCGGAGCAAACGCTCGCACTGCCAATGTTCCCCGAGCTGACTCAGGGACAGGTCGACGAGGTGTGCGACAACATCCGGGACTTCTGTGTCGGCTGAACCGCCCGCAGCGCCGCCGCTGGTCAGCGTGGTGATCCCGACCTTCAACCGGGAGGACATCCTGGGACGGTGCCTCGAGGCGCTGGCGGTCCAGACGTATGAGCGTCTCGAGGTGGTCGTCGTGGATGACTGCTCGGCGGACAACACCCAGGAGGTCCTCGCCGAGTTCGTGCGCGACCATCCGTCGCTTGCCCTCACGTACGCTCGCAACGAGACGCAGTCGGGTGCGAACCCCAGCCGCAACCGCGCCATCGGGATGAGTCACGGGGAGCTGATCGCGTTCGAGGACGACGACTGCATTGCGGAGCCCCGCTGGGTCGAGGCCCTGGTCGCGCAGTTCGTCTCCGATCAGGTCGGCGCCGTCACGGGAATCGTCGAGGACCCCGACCCTCGCAACCTCTACGACCTCGCCTTTCGCGGCACCCACAGGGTCTACGGGCGCGTTCACGCGACCCGTCTCATCGCGGGCAACATGTGCGTGCGACGCGAGTACCTGGGCGCTGCGCTCGACGAGGACCGCGCGCAGGTGAGTGCCGACAACACAGTGTCGGGTCGTGGCGATGAGGAGGGGCTGTACCTGCGGCTGAAGGCGCGTGGCCTCGAGGTGCGCGTGGCACAGGACGCGACGGTGCTCCATGAGCACTTCTACTCGCGGCGGAGCTTCTTTCGGCAAGCCTACAAGGGAGGTGGATCCGCGGCTCGCCTCGCCTACAAGTATGGCCTGCCCGTGCGCATCGAGCTGTCGTGTCTGGCGCTCGCATACCTCGCGTTACCGCTCGGCTTCGTCACGCCATGGATGCTACTGCCCAGCGTCTTGCTGTTCGGTCTCTTTGCGGCTGCGACGCTCGTGTACAACGAGATCTGGCGCAAGAAGAAGACTGTCCTCGAGGCGCTGCAGGTTGGGCCGCTCATGTGCGCCTACTATCACCTGCGCGCCGCGGGCTACTTTCGACAGCTGCTCCGGCTCTGGACGGGTCGCGACACCATCGAGCGCATCGTGCTCGGCCCGGCGCCAGAGGGACGGTAGAGCTACTCGTCGTCAGGCGTGCAGCCGCCCGGGCCGAGGCGGTAGTGCGCCGAGCACACAGCGCAGGTCACGTCGACCGCGTCGTCGCCGGGGCCTACCGCGGGGAGCCGCTCTCCGCAGCGACACATCCAGCCGATCTGCCGCGCGGGGTTGCCAACCACGAGACCGTGGGCGGGCACGTCGCGCGTGACGACCGCGCCTGCGCCGATGAAGCAATACGCGCCCAGCGCGTGTCCGCAGACGATCGTCGCATTGGCGCCGATGCTCGCACCGCGTCCGACCCCGGTACGCTCGAACGCCTGCTTGCGATCGATGCTGGCCCGCGGATTGACGACGTTGGTGAAGACGCAGCTGGGCCCGAGGAAGACCTCGTCGCCCAGCTCCACGCCCGTGTAGATCGAGACGTTGTTCTGCACGCGTACGCGGTCGCCGACGGTGACGTCCTTGCCGACGTAGACGTTCTGCCCGAGCGAGCAATCCCGCCCGATGCGCGCACCGCTGGACACGTGCACGAAGTGCCAGACCTTGGTGCCCTCGCCGAGCCGCACGTCCTCGTCGATCACCGCCGACTCGTGCACGAAGGGCGCTCGCTCTGCCATACGGCCAGCTTCGTCCACGCCACCCGATTGCGCAAGTGGGCGCAGCCGTGCGCCGGGCGGGGGCGTCGCGCGGCGAGGCGAGGCGAAAAAAAACTGCCCCGTGGGCGCCCAGTCCGCTAGATTTCGTGGGCGGTGCCACCGGAGCGCGCCGGTCGAGTCGATATGGAAAACCAGCACCACACGGCCCTGAAGGCGAAGATCGATGCGGGCAGCGCGCGCGTCGCGATCATCGGCCTGGGATACGTCGGGCTGCCGCTGTCGCTGGCGTTCGCCGAGCGGGGCTTTCCGGTCATCGGTCTCGATGTGGACTCTCGCAAGGTCGACGCGCTGGCGGCGGGTGAGTGCTACATCAAGCACATCGACGCGTCGCGGGTCGCCGCGGCGACCGCGAGCGGAAAGCTCGTCGCCACGACGGACTTCGACGAGCTCGCCTCCGCCGACGCTATCGTGGTGTGCGTACCGACGCCGCTTTCCGTGCAGCGCGATCCCGATCTCTCGTACGTCGAGTCCACCGGTGAGCAGATCGCCGCGCGGTTGCGGCCCGGCCAGCTGATCGTGCTCGAGTCGACGACCTACCCGGGCACCACAGACGGCCTGCTGCGCGGCATCCTCGAGCGCGGTGGCGAGCGCGCGGGCGAGACGATCTTCCTGGCCTTCTCCCCGGAGCGCGAGGACCCGGGCAACGCGACGTACTCGACGACGACCATTCCGAAGGTGGTCGGTGGCTTCGACGAGCTGTCCGGTGAGCTCGCAGAGACGCTCTATCGCAACGTGATCGGCGAGGTGGTGCGCGTGTCTAGCGCCGCGACCGCCGAGGCGACGAAGCTCACCGAGAACATCTTCCGCGCGGTCAACATCGCGCTCGTCAACGAGCTGAAGGTGATCTACGAGCGCATGGGCATCGACGTGTGGGAGGTGCTGGATGCGGCGGCGACCAAGCCCTTCGGCTTCATGCGCTTCAACCCGGGCCCCGGCTGGGGCGGCCACTGCATCCCGCTCGACCCCTACTACCTGTCGTGGAAGGCACGCGAGCACGGCATCGACACGCAGTTCATCGAGCTCGCGGGTCAGATCAACCGCAGCATGCCCAACTACGTGGTCGAGCGGCTGATGCACGGCCTCAACGGGCGGCAGAAGGCGCTCAACGGCAGCAAGGTGCTCGTGCTTGGGCTCGCCTACAAGAAGGACGTCGGAGACACGCGCGAGAGCCCGTCGTTCGAGGTGATCAAGCTGCTGCTCGATCACGGCGCACAGGTCGAGTACCACGACCCGCACGTCGCCTCGGTGCCCGAGACGCGCTCTTGGCTTGCGCATCCAAAGATGGACTCACAGCCGCTAACCGCCGAGTCGCTCGCCGGCTACGATGCGGTCGTGCTGGTGACGGACCACACCGCGGTCGACTACGAGCTGGTCGCCGCCCACGCCGATCTGATCGTCGACTCCCGCGGCGTGTACCGCGGCGTGCAGGACAACGTCATCAAGGCGTGAGCCGGGCGTGCGGTGCCAGCGCAGCGGGTCGCGCTAGCGGTAGCCCTCGATGACAGGCCTTCGCGGCAGCTTCCACCAGATCTCGTCGCACAGCTGCGACAGCTCCGGGTCTAGCTTCAGCTCGGCACCCGCCACCGTCGCCTTCAGCTGCTCGGGCTTGCTGGCACCGATGATCGACGAGGTCACCCCCGGCTGCTGCAGCACCCAGGCGACGGCCACCGTCGGCAGCGCCAGGTCGCGCTCCTTGGTCGCCTCGGCAAGCTGTTCGCAGGCCGCGATCATCGCCTCATTCCAGTAGCGCCACTGGTACATCTGCCCGGCCTTGCCGAGGGTGAAGCGCGTGCCCTCCTCGGGCTCCTGGTTCGGCTTGTACTTGCCGCTGAGCATGCCACCGGCGATCGGGTTGTAGACCAGCACGCCCAGCTGCTCCTGGCGCGCGAGTGGCAACACCTCGGTCTCGATCTCCCGGTAGAGGATGTTGTAGCGGGGCTGGATTGTCTCGAAGCGAGCGAGGCCGAGCCGTGCGCTCTCGGACAGCGCCTTGCCGAGCCTGAACGCAGGGTAGTTGGAGCAGCCGACGTAGCGCACCTTGCCCTGGCGGACGAGGTCGTCGAAGGCGCGCAGCGTCTCGTCGATCGGCGTGTGCGGATCGAAGTGGTGGCACTGGTAGAGATCGATCACGTCGGTCTGCAGCCGCCGCAGGCTGTCCTCCACGCCGCGCACGATGTGGTGGCGCGACAGTCCGCCGTCGTTCTTGGCGGGGCTCATGCGGCCCATCACCTTGGTGGCGACGAAGAGCTTGTCGCGCAGGCCACGCTCCTTCATCCAGCGGCCGATCACCTCCTCGGTGCGGCCCGATGTCTCGAAGCCGCCGCCGAGCGGGTAGACGTCGGCGGTGTCGAGGAAGTCGATGCCCGCTTCGTAGGCCCCGTCCATGATGGCGAACGAGGTCGCCTCGTCGGACTGCAGGCCAAAGGTCATCGTGCCGAGGCACAGGCTGGGTACGCGGACGCCTGTGCGGCCGAGGGGTCGGTGTTCCATGGGTCTCTCCTGCTGTCGTTGTCGCGTGCCGGGGGTGGGGCTGTCCAGACTACTCGCTGGCGAACAGCACGGTGATCGTGCCCTCCGGGTCGGTGGCCCAGCGCGGAGTCGCGATGCGCTGCCCGTTCAGGTCGAAGACCAGCGGCGTATCCTCGTCGCTGGGGATGAAGACGTCGATGCCCTTGAGGAAGGGTGCGATCGAGAGCTGCGACAGCGGGGTCGCGTCGGTCACGCCGTTCTCGTTGCCATCGGCGAAGAAGATGGCGACCGTCGTGCTCTCCACGTCCGCAACGCCATCGATCGCCGCCTCGACCCCGTCGACGGTCAGCGAGTCGATGGCCTTGTCGATGGCGCGGTCGGTGTGCTGGATGATGCCGCCGGTGGCGTCCGTGGTGGGCGGTGCGATCCCGCTCAGCAGGAAGCCGGCCGCCGTCAGCGGCGCCGGCATGGTCTTGAGGTAGAGCAGGTGCATCGAGCGCTTGAAGGGCTCGACGTAGACGTGCAGCGGCATGTCCATCTCGCTGCCGTCGGGGATGAAGAACTCGTAGTACGTGTCTGCCTCGGCGGCGAAGGGCCCGAAGGCGCCGCCCTCCTCGGTGACGAGGCTCACGGTGGGCTCGTCGCCAATGCGCTCGCCGGTCTCGGCGTCGACCGGCCAGACGTCGATGGTGGTATCGACACGCGCGACGTTCTCGGCGAAGTTCATCACGAAGCCCGACACGTGGCGGACGTCGCTCTCCACGACGCGGGTGGTCTCGGGCGCCTCACCGGTGAAGAACTCGTGGATCGCCTCGAAGGGCTCCACGGCGGTGAGAATGGCGATGTGGTCGAGCACGGGCATGGCCGGGTTGTCGGCGCCCTCGTACTCCACACGGCCGATGATCTGGTCGCCCTCCGACGTCAGGCCCAGCACCTCGGTGTCGTCCGGGAAGGCCCACTCTGCGCCAGCCACGTTCACGTACTTCTCGACCTTGGCCGAGTGCTCGGCGTCCTCGAGGTAGTCGCGTGCGATCGAGCAGCCGTTGGAGTGGCCGAGCATGTGCAGGCGCTCGGCGCCCGTATCCTCGAGCAGCGAGTCGACCGCCGCATCGAGGCGCGTGATCGTCGCGGCGGTCGCCATCCCGGTGTTGGTCTGGGAGTCGTAGTCGAACGTGCGGATGTGGCTCTCGCAGTAGCCATTGGACGCGAGTCGCTGCGCCTGCAGCGTGAACTGGTCGCCGCTGCCGAAGCCGCCGTGCACGAAGAGCACCGGGGCGTGGGGCTGCTCGCAGGGCTCGATCACGAGCTCGGTCTGCACCGGCGTGTCGTCCACGGCGCCCGCGTCGTCGTGCGCATCGACACTCGACTCACTGCCGCATGCCGTCAGCAGCAGTGCGAGCGTCAACAGCGGCGCAACAGCGCGCGCGGGGCAGGGGAGGTGTGTGGGTCGTTCGGTCGGTGCCATGGCGTACTCCATCGTCGTGTCGCCCCTCGGGTCGACTACCGGCAGCCTAGGACCCCTTGCGTTTATGAACATACGAATTAAGCTCAAAAGAATGCGCGCGGGTTTCACCGCGGCACTCATCTCGGCGTCTGACGCCCCAAAATGTCCGAATTTGTCCAATGAAGGCGGCCGCCCCGGAAATACGCGTAGCTCTCAACTATCCGGTGGGCTGTCGTGAGCGCATCCTGCCCCTGCGCCACCCGGCGGCCGCCCAGCTGACGGGTGTCGGGGTGGGGCGGGCTGGCATCTCCGAGCTCGTGGCGGGGCACGCTTTCGCTCACCCCGAGCCGCTCACCCACTGGGTGCTCATCACGGAGGCGGGCGAGGGCTACTTCGACGCCGGCCGACAGCGCCACCGCCTGACCCCCGGGACGATCGCCATCGCGCCCGCTGGCGTTCCTCGTCGCTATGGCACGGAGAGCCCATCATGGCGGCTGCTGTGGTTCAACCTGGCCGATCGCCGGGGCTGGCGCTTCCTTCACGAGGCCGGCCCGCGCGTGGTCCAGACCGCGATCGCGCCGCGTCTGTTGCTGGCGATGGAGGGGCTGCTGGCGGAGTGCGGCGCCGCCCGACCTGCGAGGTTGCCGCCGCCGCCGGTGCCCGCGCCTCCACAGAGCGCCCGCGCACAGGTCGCCGCGCGCCTGCCCGACCGCATCGGCTGGGCCTACGAGAGCGACACCGCCGACTCCACAGGCTCTGCCGTCCGCCTCGAGGAGACGCCGGCCTTCCACTACGGGGCGATCCTCGGGGCCTACCTCGCCGACGTGCTCAGCGCGTCGCCCCGCGACGACGCGCAGCAGACGCTCGAGCGCATGTGGGCGGCGGTCCGACGCGACCTGCAGCGGTCGTGGACGGTCGAGCAGCTCGCATCGGAGGCGGGCATGTCGCGGGCGACCCTGCACCGGATGAACACGCGCCACTTCGGCCGCTCGCCGGGCGCGCTGCTGTCGGAGCTGCGCATGGCGCAGGCCCGCGAGCTGCTTCAGCACACGGACTATCCGCTGAAGGTGATCGCCGAGCGCCTCGGCTACGCCCACGCCTTCGCCTTCTCCGCGGCCTTCAAGCGCAGCACCGGGCGCTCACCACGTGCCTATCGGCGCGACGGATGAGACACGCTCTGTACACTGTGGGCCCTTTCCGCACCCGTCGTCGTTGTTGGCTTGCGGCGTGCACAGTGTCAGACTTTGAGTCGCCTGTGGTACCCGCGAAGCATGTCCGTATCCGCTCCGCGCTGCTGCTGACCGCGTGGCTGTGGTCCCTCGGCGGCTGTGTGCTGCAGGAGCTCAAGCTCGAGGGGCGCACCTGTCCCTGCGCGGACGGCTACGAGTGCGACGCGGTCATCAATCGCTGCGTCGTCGACGGCATGCTGTTGGCCAGCGGCCGCTCCGGCGACGAGTGCCCGTGCCAGGCCGGCTACGACTGCATCTCCGCGCGCTGCGTCCCGACGCAGCCGGTCGGGGGTGACGGCGACGGGGTGAGCGGAGACGGCGACGCAACGGGCGATGGTGACGCGACCGGCGACGGCGACGTCGGGGGCGATGGCGATGCGCTGCCGGGCGACGGCGACGCCCCGGGCAACCCGGCGTTGCCCGACGGGGGCGCGGTCGGTGACCCGATGACGTGCCCGCCGCTCGAGGCCCCCACCGGCGCCTGCCCCCCCGAGTGCACCCACTGCGACGGTGGCATCTGCACCTTCGTGTGCAACTTGCCCGCCTCCTGCATGGGCACCAACACCTGCCCGCCGGGCTGGCCCTGTGTAATGGACTGCGGCGGGCTCGCGGCCGGTGCATGCAACGGCGGCAACTTCGTCTGCGCCGACGGGCCCTGTGAGCTGCGCTGCAACGTCGCATCCTGCACCGGCAAGTCGGTGACCTGCGGCACCGGCCCGTGCCGTGCCGTCTGCCCCTCGCGCAACGCCGACGTGACGTGCGGCAGCTCGTGCCTGTGCCTGGGCAGCTGCGAGTAGCGCTGACCGCCACCCGCTAGCGGCCGCCGGCGGCCCGTACGATCGCGCCCGTGACGTAGCTGGCGGCGTCGGACAGCAGCCACAGGATCGGCTCTGCGATCTCCTCGGCGCTCGCCGCGCGCCCCATCGGGATCGACGGTGCCATGCGCGCGACGCGCCCCGGCTCGCCGGTGGACTCGGCGTGCAGCTCGGTGTCGGTGAGGCCGGGGCTGACCGCGTTGACGCGCACGCCGTCGCCCGCCAGCTCCCTGGACAGGCCGAGCGTGAGCGTGTCGATGGCGCCCTTGCTCGCGGCGTACCAGACGAACTCGCCCGGGCTGCCGAGCGTGGCCGCCCCGGACGAGACCAACACCACGCTGCCGCCCCGGCCAGCGCCGCCACCGCGATCACGGGACATGCTGCGCGCGGCCTGCTGACAACACAGCAGTGCGCCCATGACGTTGACGTCGAGGGTCTCCTGCATCACCTGCGGGTCGGCGTCCGCCAGCCGGGAGCCGGGGCCGGTCACACCGGCGCAGTAGACGAGCGCATCGGGGGCGCCGAGCTCCGCTTCGCAGCGTGCGAAGACCTCGGCGACGGCCGCCGGGTCGCGCACGTCGCCGGGCAGCGCCACCGCGCGCGCGCCGGCCTGCTCGGCATCGGCCACCACCTGCCGGGCGCGCTCGTGTCGCGATCGGTAGTTCACCGCCACGTCGTAGCCGCGCCGGGCCGCAAGCCTGCAGACCGCAGCACCGATCCCGCGCGCGCCTCCTGCCACCAACAACACCCGTCTCGCTTCCGTCATGGGCGAAACCTGACACGCGCCGGCAGCTTCGGCCACGTTGTCATGCACCCGCTGCGCCGCTAGGCTGCGGTCGCCCGATGGACGCCTCGCCCCGCCCACAGAAGCCCGTGGTGCGCGCCCTGCAACGGGTGCTGCCGATCGTCGTCAGCGGCGCGATCCTCTACTATTACTTTCACGCACTCGACTGGGCGAGTCTGCGTCGCATCGCAGCCGAGGCGAACCTACCGCTGGCGGTGGCGGCTATCCTGGTGCCGCAGCTGATCGTGTGGATCCTCGGGGCGCTCGTCATCCAGCGGTCGCTGGTGTGGTTCCACGGGCCCTTTCCGCTCGTGCCCTTCATCTGGATCCGCGGCAGCGCCTACATCCTGATGTTCATCAACACCGCGCTCGGTGGTGGCGGACTGGTGCTCTACCAGCAGCGGCGCGGCGACATCAGCTGGACCAAGCTCGCGGGCGTGATCCTCTTTCGCATCGGCCTGGGGCTGTGGGGCATCTGCATGCTCATGATCCCCGTGACGCTCGCCGTGCACATGTTCGGGCTCGAGGACCGCATCAAGCTCGACATGGGCATCTGGTGGGGGGTGCTGATCGGCGGGCTGCTGTGGCTGATCGACGCGTGGCTCTACTGGCACCACGGGATCAAGCTCGGCATCTCGCGCTTCGTCGCGCGCAATCGCGACAGCGAGTTCTGGAGCGCGTTCCAGAACTCGACGCCCCGCCAGTGGTTCATCATGTGGGGGCTGGGGCTGCCGCAGATAATCGCGATGGTGCTCGGCTACCACATGCTCAACCGTGCCTTCGGCATCGACGCGCCCCTGGCCGAGTCGATCGTGGTCATCCCGCTCGTGATGCTCATCATGGATCTGCCGATCGCGTTCGCTGGCTTCGGCACCGCCACGCTGGCCTGGACTACCTTCTTCAGCGGCTACGCGTCGCCGGAGCAGATCGCTGCGCTGACGCTGGTGTTGCCGACCGTGCGCATGCTCTGCCGGGCGACGATCGGGCTGCTGTCGCTGCGCCCAGCCATGCACGACATCCGCGAACTGATCGCTGCGAGCGCCCCGGCGGTCTCGCGGCCGTCGGGCCCATGACGCGCATTCGGCGACGACGGCCAGCGAGCGAAACCGCGGCACGACTGCGAACCCGCGGGGAAAAGACAGATCCCCCATCGCCGGACGAGGCGCCAAAACCCGCAAGAAAAGGCCCGTGCGGCCTGGCTGGAAATCCTGGCGTGGGATATCTAGTCATTTGAACGATAGACCCTAGGCACCCGGTCTCCCCTCTGGCGAACCGGTCATCAGATGCGACTCGAGTTCCCAGGGAAGATGGCAAAGACAGAAAGGGCCGAAGAGCCCGATGAGATGGGCGCCGGGCGCCCGAGAGAGAGACAGGACAGGTATGGGAACCAAGATTTTTGTGGGCGGCTTGAGCTGGGACACCAACGACCAGGGTCTGAACGCCGCGTTCGAGCGCTTCGGTGAGATCGTCGAAGCCAAGGTGATTACGGACCGCGAGACCGGCCGGTCGCGCGGCTTCGGCTTCGTGACCTTCGCCGAGCCCGGTGGGATGTCGGCCGCGTGCGAGGAGATGGACGGAACCGATCTCGACGGACGCAACATTCGCGTCAACGAGGCGGAGGATCGGCGCCGAGGCGGCGGCGGCGGCGGCGGCGGTGGTTACCGCGGCGGCGGCGGTGGCGGTGGCGGCGGCGGTGGTGGTGGCGGTGGCTACCGTGACGGCGGCGGCGGCGGCGGTGGCGGCGGTCGTGGCCGTGGTGGCGGCGGTCGCGGACGCGGCGGCGACGACTGGTAGGTCGCCCGACGCGGTATGAACGAGGAGGCCCGGCGCATGCGCCGGGCCTTTTTTCGTCCGTCTACTGGAAGCAGGCGCCGATCGTGTCGGCGTCCAGGTAGTACAGCGCACTGAGGTCGGTGCACGTCCCTGTGGCGCACTGATCGTCGAGCGGGTCGCATGGGGCGAGGCACTCGTTGAACAGACACCGCAGCCCGGGCATGCACTCCTCGTCGTCATTGCAGGCACTGAACTCGTCGATGTCGCCAGCGTCTTCACAGTTGTAGGAGGTGCCGCCGAAGGGTCCGCCACCGCGCACGCTGCAGGTCTGCACGCTCTCACAGCCGGTCTGGGCGATCGGATCGCAGGCCACCGGCTGCCCGAGGCACAGGCCGCCGTGCCACTCGGTGCCGGCCTTGCCCGTGCATGCGGCGTTGCCACCGCAGGGGCTGGGGTCCTGCACGTTGCAGCCCTGCTGGCATACGCCGCCGACCTGGTCGGTTAGCGCGCTGCAGCTGCCGCCCTGACACGTGTCGTCGCCGCTCGCATCGCACGCCGTACCATTGGGCACGCACGCGCCCGTGCCCGGGTCCGCCGCCGTCGCGATGCAGGTGACGCCGTTGCCGCACATGTCGTCGCTCGGGTCGCAGGTGTCGCCGCAGACGCCCGTGGAGTCGAGGCCGTCCAGCAGCAGGCAGGTGCCGCCGCCGCACTCGCCGTCGCTGGCGCAGCCGCCGCCGCACACGCCGTTGCCGCGCTGGAATGCGTCCACGAGGACCTCTCCGCCGTCAGCCGGCAGGCAGCTGTAGTTGCCGGCGCAGGAGCCCTCGCCGACCGTCGGGTCGCACTCGTCGAGGCAGATGCCGCGGGGCGGGTCTATCTCGAGGCACGTCTGGGTGCCGGGGCAGGCGACGTTGCGCTCGTTCGAGCAGAATTGGCCGGGCGCCTCGAAGCACAGCGCTAGCTTGCCGGTCTCGAAGGCATCCTCGAACAGCCCGATGTCGTTGCAGAACGCCCCCGGCTCGGTGCACGCGGCGCCATCCGGGTCGCAGATCTCGATGCAGCGCAGCGTCTCCGTGCCGTCGGGGTTGTCCGTGGGCAAGCACATCAACCCCTCCTGGCAGGAGGTGCTGGCGTCGTAGCCGCACTCCTCGCCGAGGTCGCCTGGCCCGAAGGCCACGCACGTGCCGCCCAGGATCTCGTTGGTCGGGTAGCACTGCTCGCCCGAATCGCAGTCGTTGTCGAGGATGCTGCACTCCGCGCACGTGCCGAGGCTGTCGCTCGCCGCCACGCACTGGACGCAGTTGTCGGGCAGGGCCTCGCCCGGCTCGCACAGCGGGGTGCACACGCCGGGCTCGTCGTCCTCTGCGTCGCTGCCGAGGCAGGCCAGGCCCTGGGCACACGCGTTGCCGTCGGGGTCGCATCGCTCACCGGGGTCGCCGTCACCCTCGGGCACGCAGGTGGTGCGCATCGGCTCGAGCTCCACGACCACGCACGCCTCGCCGGCCCCGCAGCCGTCGCCGCTCAGAAAGTCGCAGTCCTGGGTCGGCGTGCAGCCCAGCCCCTCGTCGACGCCGTCGGTGGCGAGGCAAACATCGGTGCCGCGGCAGCGATCACCCTCCGATGCCGCCGGGTCGCAGGCCGGCCGGCAGAAGTAGCCGCTGCCCGGTCCGCCGGTGCAGACGTCGTCGCCGCAGCTGCCCGCGGTCGCGCCGTCGCAGGCCACGAGCGTGGTCGGGTTCGAGTCGCCGTCGCCATCTCCGTCGCCATCTCCGTCGCCGTCGCCATCGCCGTCGCCGGCACCGTCGCCATCGCCATCCCCGTCGCCGCCCGCATCGGGTGAGCCGCTGGAGGTTGACTCGCTGCAGGCCAGGAGTGCTGTCATCGCAAGCGCGAGAAGGAGTCGGATCGAGAGTGTCTGCATGTGATGTTCCCCCATGTGCCCTGTCCAACCGGCGGGCCAAGAAAAGCTCTCGCCGATCGTCCAACCGGGGCGTGGGGAATGCAAGATGTGGGGCGCTGTGTGAGTGGGGGCGCAGTGCCTCGGTAGCGGCCGCCGCGCAACGGCCGCCAGTGGTACGATCGGCGTCGCGCATGCGTCCGACCGCCGCTACTCCCCGCAGCTGCATCGCGCTCGTGGTCGCGTGCGCGCTGCTCGTGGAGACGACCGCCGCGCGCGCCCAGACGTCCGCCACGCAGCCGGCCGCTGCCGTGCCCGCGCACGGGCCGGGCCATCACCCCGAGGACGGCACCTGGGGGGCGCACATGGGGTTTGGCTTCGCGCACATCGGCTTCGACCACGCGAGCCGTCGCCGCGATAGCGTCGACAACCTCGGCCTCGCACTCACGACCGACGGCGCGTACACGGTCTCCTATCCGTGGGCATTGCATCTCGGTGTGCGCTTCGGCTTCACCGAGTTCCATCGCTTCGAGGAGTTCACGGACCGGGGCTACCGGCTGGGCAAGTGGACGACCGGCGCCTACCGCGACGTCTACCGCTGGGCCGGGCGCGGCCAGGACAAGTACCGGATGCTGCGCTACATGGGCGCGTTCTTCGTCTTCACGTTCCTGATGATGCCACTGCTCTTCACGGCGCTGCTCTATGGGCTCAGTCCGGTGTCGCCGTTCAGTTACGGCGAGATCGACCTGATGGCGGCGGTGAAGTGGGGCGACGGTTTCTTCGGCGGCTTCGTGGAGTTCGGTCTCGGGCTCGCCGCCCTGATGCACCCGGTCGCCGATGTCCCCCTCGGCGGTGTGGGTCCCGCCCTCGGAGCGGGCATCGATTTCGGTGGGCTGCGGCTGAGCACGCGCGTCATGTGGTCGCCGCCGTCGCTGCACGGCGAGCCCTACGACGACGACTCGCACGTCTACACGGCGCACCTCGGGATCGGCTTCGGCGGGTAGGACGTCCCGGACTGTGGCTGTGGACTGGTGGCCGTCTTGTCGGCTATGCAGGCCGGATGGATTTCACCGATCTCCAATATGAGAAGCGGGGCCAGGTGGCCCTCATCACGCTGGACCGGCCGGAGTCGCGCAACGCCTACAGCGAGGCGATGGTCGACTCGCTGGTCGCCGCGATCGACGCGGCCGCCGAGGACGCCGACATTCGCTGCGCCGTGCTGACGGGTGCGGGCAAGGCCTTCTGCGCGGGCGGCGACCTCAAGAAGATGCAGCAGGACAGCGGCATGTTCAGCGGCGGCCCCGCGGAGCTGCGAGGCCGCTACCTCACCGGGATCCACAAGATCCCGCGCCGCATCGCGCGCTTCGAGAAGCCGCTCATCGCCGCCGTCAACGGTCCCGCGATGGGCGCGGGTCTCGACCTTGCGTGCATGTGCGATGTGCGCGTCGCCTCCGAGCGTGCGAAGTTCGGCTCCGCGTTCATCAACGTGGGGCTGGTGCCCGGCGACGGAGGCGCCTACTTCCTCACGCGCGCGGTGGGCCTGTCACGTGCGCTTGAGATGATGCTCACCGGCCGCGCGGTCGACGCGCAGGAGGCGCTGTCGATGGCGCTGGCGCACGAGCTCGCCGCACCCGAGGCGCTGATGGACGTGGCGATGGCGCGTGCCGAGGCGCTGTGCGCGAAGGCGCCGGTCGCGCTGCGGCTGGCGAAGCGCGCGACCTACCTCGCGATCCACAGCGAGCTCAACGCCGCACTCGACCTCGCGGCGACCTACCAGGGCATCGCGCAGAACACCGAGGACCACGTCGAGGCGCTCGCCGCACTGCTCGAGAAGCGCGCCCCCGCGTTCAAGGGTAGCTGAGGCGCTAGAGGAAGCGCGAGGCGCCGCTGACGCCGAGGCTCACCTTGTCTTCGCTGAAGCGATGCCGGTCGTCGACCAGGGTATTGATGCGGTCCATGGTGATGTCCGCCACTTGTTGGAACGCATCCACGTGCGCGTCTGCGCCGCGCGTGAAGGGGGCGTAGGGCTCGTCGGGGCGCAGGCTGTCCAGCTCACCGGGTTCGATCGCATCGCCGATGCGGTAGACGATGCGTCCCGGCTTACTGAACGGTGCTTTCGTCGGGTAGATCAGGTCGCCACCACTGCAGCCGATCGGCACGATCGGGACATTCAGGTGCAGCGCCATCTGCCCGATGCCTCCGCGGCCACGCGACAGCTGCACGGAGCGGGTGCCCTCGGGGTAGACCAGCAGGTGCAGGCCGATCGACAGGGCGTGCTCGTTGATCCTCACGAAGCTCGCCATCATGGACTCGAAGAGCGACTCCATCGTAGCGATGTAGTCCTCGCCCTGTGGGTCGAAGCGCTGGCCCAGGATGTCGCGCGGACGCTCGAGCAGCTCACGCGGAACCCCTTCTTCGATCGGGGTGCCCGCATTGAACGCGTCGCGCACGACGCGGTACTCGTCGTCGGTGGGTGCCCGCCCGACCGCCGAGAGGAAGTCTCGTGTCACCAGGTAGCCGCGCGAGGGCAGCGGGATGTTGTTGGTGACCCGCATGAAGTACGCGACGAAGGGCTGCTCGAAGTTCTTACCCTTCACCCACGCGGCCGTGTACTGATCGTAGTGGCGGTGCAGGTGGTACTGCAGTGGCCAGTAGTTGAAGGCGTCCGTGTGGTTGAGCGCCAGGATGCACGGGCGCTTCGGGATGCGCTCGATGCCTTCGACCTGGATGTCGAGGCTGCGGTAGTCGAAACGCAGGAACGAGTCCGCGATGAAGCGTTGCGCCATTGGGCGCTGCCTGAGGTCGATCCGATCGAAGAGTGCCAGGTTGAGCATCGATTGTTCGCGGCGGGTCAGCAACAGGGGCCGTCGCGCACCGGGAGTGTAGTCGCAAACGCCACGCTGCCGCTGACAATTTGCGCTGAAGTCCACCGCCCGGTGCGTAGGGTGTCCAGCGCGGGTGTCTCGACCTCGACCGTGGGGTAGGGTGCCGCTTTCCGACTGGGCCCGAGACTGGAGATACGCATGCGCGCACAGGTTTTCACTGGGGTGTCCCTGCTTGGGCTGCTGTTACTTGCCGTGGGTTGCGGGAGCACCTCGGACGATGCGGATGACGCGGTCGACGGGGGTGACGGCGACGAGGGGATGACCGTCGAGGAAGACGTCATCCCCGGGACCGTCGACCCGGGAACGGGCGAGTGGGAGCCGGTACCGCGCGACGAGCTGATGGAGGTCTGCGAGCTCGATGCGGAGCTGCTCGATGCGGCCGATGAGAAGATGACGACGCCGTACGCGATCGTGCGCCACGGGCGTCTGTGCCACGAGTACTACCCGGAGGGACGCGACAAGGACACCGTGATTGGGGTGGCGTCGGCGACCAAGACGCTGGGTGCGGCGATGGTCGGCGCCGTGATCTACCAGACGCGCGAGCTCGCCGTCGACGGTGACAAGACGGGTCCGCTGTCGGAGTTCGACCGCGTCGACGCGTGGCTCGACAGCTTCAGCTTCAACCAGGACGCGCAGATCGCCCACGTGATGGCGATGGTCGGGCACAACGCGGACCTGAGCTGGGGCGAAAAGGTCCGCAACTACGACACGACCGGCAGCGTGCAGATCAACCGTCTCAGCGACATCCTCAACGCCGCCATCGCCCAGGACACCGAGCGCCTGGGAGCGGACCTGCACGAGTTTTCGCAGCGGCACTTCTTCGACAAGATCGGTGCGACGTCGAGCTCGTGGAGTGGGACCGGCGCGAACAAGATCTTTGGCTTCAGCTGGAACGCCAACGTGCGCGACATGGCGCGCGTCGGCCTGCTGCTGCTCAACGACGGCGTCTGGAGCGGTGAGCGGTTGATCGGCCCCGACTACGTCTACCGCATGAGCCGCCCGACCTTCGAGGACGCCGACACGGGCTACGGCTACCTCTCGTGGCTCGCCGCCCGCGCCAACTGGAGCTTTGCGGGCATCGTGCCGGGGCTGTCCGACAAGTTCGAGACGCCGAGCATGGACTGCATGCCGTCTGCGATCTGGGAGAGCTACCCCCACGAGCTGTCGGAGGCGCAGGACTGCATGTATGCGCCCCACGCGCGCTGCGGCAACGAGTACGACGTGGGCACGTGGTCGGCCCAGGGCGCCGGCGGGCAGTACATCCTGATGATCGACGCGCTCGACATGGTGCTCGTGCTGCAGGACGTGGGCGAGAACCAGAACAACCTCGCCTGGCTGCGCATTCGGCCGGCGGTCATCGCGGGCGACCCGGTGTTCGCCGACGACCCGAGCGGTTTCTGTGACGCGTTCGCGGGCAATCGCCACGCGCCGCACCTGATGGAGTAGCGGCTACGGCTGTCTACTCGTCCGCGCGCGCCTTCGACTCGTCCGCAGCGGTCTTGAAGATGCCCTTGGCCATCAGCGAGGTCTCGTGCTTGCGGCGGCCGGCGAAGATCTCCGCGCGCGCCGCGTGGCTCGGCTTGCTGTCGGGCTCCGCCTGCACCGCGAGCTGCGCGAGGTGGCACGCCGTACGGTAGTCGCCGCCGTCCGCGAGTTCGCGAGCGCGTGTCGCGAGCTTCTCGGCGCCCCCCGCGAGGCTGGCGATCTCCGCGGCCAGCGTGCTCTCTCTGGCGGGCTTGAGGTTGGCGGGGTTGCCGTCGTACCAGCCGCCGTAGAGCCGCCAGATGTTGCGTACGACGAACTCCGGCTCGTCGTAGACCGGCTGCATGAAGGGGCGCCCCAGCAGCTCGTCGCTGACCTTCACCGTGTGCACGATCTCGTCGAGCGAGGCGCCGGCGTTCATCATCGCCACCGTCTCGTCGACCAGCCCCTCGAGCGCCGTCGCGATGTCGCCGAGCACGCGCTGGATACGCTCGCGTCCGCCGATCGGCAGCCCGTGGGCGGGCAGCAGCAGCTCGGGCTGCAGCGCCGCCATCTGCCGCAGCGCGTGCGCCCACTCGCGCGGGTAGCGCTGCACCTTCTGCGGGTTGCCGGCGTTCGGGAACGCCCAGATCAGGAAGTCGCCCACCGCGATCGCCTTGTGTTCAGGGATCCACGCCCACAGGTGGTCGTCGGTCTCGCCGCGGTCGTGGCGCAGCTCCATCGATAGCTCGCCCACCTGCAGCTGCAGTCGCTCGCGGAAGCTCGTGTCGAGGGAGACGAACTGCGAGGGCCCGAAGGTCGCGGCCTTGCTGCCGTCCCCGAGCAGCTGCGGGCCGAACTGCCGCGCGTTGATCACGAGGTTGTAGCCGCTCGTATCCCGGTAGCGCCCGAAGCGCGGCGAGACGTTCTCGTGGCCGACGACGCGCGGGCGTGGCGCGCCCATCGCCACCGTCTCGTCGATGAAGGCGCGCGTGCCGCCCACATGGTCGATGTGTCCATGGGTGTAGACGATGCTGTGGACCGGGTCCTTGCTGTAGGTGCGCATCGACTTCAGCAGCGGCTCGGCGAAGGCCTCGAGGCTGGTGTCGAAGAGCACCAGGCCCGCCTCGGTCTTCAGGATGACGACGTGCGAAAACGCCTCCATCACGGCGATGCCGTCGGCCACCTCGCTCAGCTCGGTGGTGGGGCGGTTGACGCTCCGCGGACCGTCATGCTGGTTTTCGTCGATGAAGCGCGAGGACAGCTCGAGGAGGTCGGCCATGGTCTTCTCCGGGTGGTTGTCCTGCGATCCTACAGCGAATCGAGGGCGCCGTTGGTCTCGGCGATGCCGGTGGTGATCCAGCCCCGCTCGTTGATGTTGGCGCTGGCGGCCAGCAGTGCCTCGAGCGCGGCGAGCTTGGCCTCGAGCGCCATGCGGTTTTCCCGGTCGGCCTCGAGCGCCACATCCGCCATGTGCAGCGCTTTTTCGTGCTCCCCGGCCGCCGACATCTCGGCTGCGCGCGCCGCCACGGCGTCCGCGCCACCGGCCATCTCCACCAGCGCTGGCTGAACGGCGCGCGGTGAGGTGCTGAACATGTTCGCGACCCGCCCATCGAACCAGCCCATGTAGCCGTCGGCGATGCCCCGCACCGTCCAGCCGATGTCGCCGTAGGTCTCGGGCACGGCCAGCTCCGGCGGCAGCTCGATGCTGTTGGCGAGCTCGAAGATGTCGATGCCCGCATTCATCCCCTGCACGGTGGCGTCGTGCACGTAGAGGATGGCGTCGCGGTAGTTGCCCATGCGCTCCACGATGTCGTCGCCATAGACGGGCTCCTCGTGGCTGGGCACCACGATCTGTGGCTCCCACCCGAGCACCCGATCGATCGACTCCACGTAGTCGAGCGCCCAGCGCGGCTTGGTACCGCGCAGGGTGTAGATGTTGGGGAACGGCCCGTAGAAGTTGTCGCCCGTGAAAGCGACCTTGTACTGCGGCATCCAGACCGTCAGGTGGTCGTAGGTCTCGCCGGGTGTCGAGACGAGCTGGAAGCGCAACCCGCCGAGCTCGAACTCCATGTCGTCCTCGAAGACCGTCGTCGCCAGCACCTTGCCCGCGTGGTTATCTACCTCCGCGTCAGGCGCGGCGTAGCGTGGCGCGCCGCCGAGCCCCAGGAGCCCCGAGAACTGCGCCTGGTTGTGGTGGCCGAGCACGCCCGACAGCCGGCTGCTGTAGTGCATGAACTCCTCGTGCTGCGCCTGGGCGATGACCTGGGTGCCGTCCTCCTTCCACAGGTCGACGCCGCCGACGTGATCCTCGTGGCCGTGGGTGAGGATGATGTACTTGACCGGCCCGTCGTCGACCGCACGAAGCGCGTCGTAGTGCCTCTGCGCCGTGAGTGCGATCGAGGTGTCGATGATGACGTTGCCCTCGTCGGTCACCACCATGATCGTGTTGCCGAAGCCGGGGGCCATGTAGGTCACGTCGTTGATCTTCGTCACGCCCATGACCGACGACGAGCTGTCGGGGTTTTCGAAGGTGTCCGGCGCGTCGACCTCGATGGCGAACTCATCGAGCGGCGCGACGCAGCCGGCGTCGACGTGGACGGTCTCGGGACCGGCGTCGTCGTCGCTGCAGCCGGTGAACAACAGCAAAAGCGCGAGCGGGAACGTCGGGTATCTGGACATGGACCATCCGTAGCAGGGCCTCGGTACGATGTACATGAATCTATAAATGAAACTGTATATTGCAATGATATTGCTTAGAAATAGCTAATGTGATAGTGAGATAAACATGGGTTCCGTCGCGACCTCTGCTCGGTCCAGCCGCAGGCGCAAGCCGGGCGAGACGCGCCAGCTGCTGATCGACGCCACGATGAAGGTGCTGTCGAGCGGCGCCGAGCCCACGAGCGTCAGCATTACCCGCGAGGCGGGGCTGACGCAGCCGGCGATCTACGCGCACTTCAAGAACGTCGACGAGTGCCTGCTCGCGGCGGCCCACGCCGCGGGTGCGCGGCTGCAGCACCTCGCGACCGAGCGCCGCGATCGGCTGGCGCAGGGCGGCGTGCATGGGCTGCGGCAGGAGATGGGCCGCTGGCTCGCGGTGACCGCGGAGACCGGCCCGATCCACGACGCCTTTGCGCGCTTCGCCGCCGACCGTGGCGATCTCGGTGCGGCCGTGCGCGGCATGTACGAGCACACGCGCTCGCAGCTCGCCGAGGAGCTGTTTTCGCTCGCATCGCGCGCCGGCGTCGGCATGGACCACTTCCCGGCGTTCTACCTGCAGGCCGAGCTCATCATCGCGCAGGTCGCCGCCGCAGGGCGCGTGCTGCACCGCGGTGCGGTCGCGGACGCCGAGCTGGTCGCCGACACGCTGACGCGCAACATCACCTCGCAGGTGGTGCAGACGATCGAGGCGTGCGGCGGTGATCCGCAGCGGCTCGTCGGCCCCGCTCGCCCAGGCGCATCTACGCGCTAGCTCTGGCGGTACTGCTCGCGCAGCCTGCGCTTGTAGAGCTTGCCGTTGTCGTGCCGCGGAAGCGTGTCGACGAAGTCCACACTGCGCGGGCATTTGAAGTGCGCGAGTCGCGCGCGGCACAATTCGATCAGCTCGCTCGCGAGTGCTTCGCTGCCCTCGATGCCGTCGGTCAGCTCCACCGCGGCCTTGACCGACTCGCCCCACTCCTCCGAGGGCACGCCGATGACCCCCACGTCGAGCACCGCGGGGTGTTGGCTGAGCACCGCCTCGACCTCCGCCGGGTAGATGTTGACGCCGCCCGACACGATCAGGTTCGCGCTGCGGTCGGTCAAGAAGAGGTAGCCGTCCTCGTCGAGGTAGCCGACGTCGCCGAGCGTGTAGTGCGACTCGCCGTGGCGGCTCGCGGCCGTCTTGTCGGCGCTCTTGTGGTAGTGAAACTCCGCGCCCTTCACGAGCTTGAGGTAGACGGTGCCGATCTCGCCGGGGGGCAGGGGTTGTCCCTCGTCGTCGAGGATCTTCACGTGGTCCGGCGTCGGCGGCCGCCCGACGGTGCCGGGGCGGGCCAGCCACTCCTGCGGCGTCACGAACGAGCCGGCGCCCTCGGTGGCGGCGTAGTACTCCCACACCACCGGCCCCAGCCAGTCCATCATCGCCTGCTTGGTGTGCACGGGGCACGCGGCGGCGCCGTGCATGATCTGCCGCAGCGCCGGCGGCTTGAGCTCGCGCCGTAGCTGCTCCGGCAGTCGCAGCATGCGGTGGAACATCGTCGGCACCATGTGCGTGTGCGTGATGCGCTGCTCGGTCATCAGCTCGAGCGTGCGCCGCGCATCCCACTTCTGCATGAGCGAGACGGTGGCGCCGGCGGCCAGCGGCAGCAGCATCGAAAACGCCAGCGGCGCCGCGTGGTAGAGCGGCCCGGTGCACAGGTGCACGTCCTGTCCCCCCGGCTGATAGCGAGCGGATGAAAACGAGGCCGCCTTGCGGAAGGCGGCGGCTGCCGTCGGCGGCTTGGCCACGCCCTTGGGCTTGCCGGTGGTGCCCGACGTGTAGAGCATGCGCGTGCCGATCACCGGATCGTCGATGTCGCCGCCGTCCTGCTGCGACAGGGCGTCGTCGTAGTTTCCGAAGCCCTCGATGTCGCCGCCGACCGACAGCCGCACCGTCACGACCTGCGGTAGGGCCTGGGTCTGGTCGCCGAAGCTGGCCTCCGCGACCACCGCCTTCGCGTCGCAGTCCTCGATGATGTAGGCGACCTCGTCGGGCGCCAGGTGCCAGTTGATGGGCGTGTAGCTCAGCCCGATGCGGCCGCATGCGAGGGTCGCCTCCACGAACTCGGGGCGGTTGCTGCAAAGCAGCGCGAGTGAGTCGCCCGCCGACAGTCCCGCCGCACGCAGCGCGCGCGCGAGCCGGTTGGCGTTTGCGTTGAGCTCGGCGAACGTGCGGTCGCCGTCGGCCGACAGCACCGCCGGTGTGGCGGGGAAGTGCCGCGCCCAAAGTGCGAGCGTCATGCCCGTCGCGTCGTGCTCGACGAGCTGCTCGATGCTCGGCCCCGCGGTCGTCTCGTCCCCCATGATTGCCATCCTTTCCCCCGTCGCCGTGCTCGTCGCATGGTGACCTCGCTCGGTCGTTAGCAGGGATTGTCACGTCATTCCACGGCGTTGTCGGACAGCGCACCGGTATCGGTGGCCACGGCAATGCGAGCACCTGACTCTTTCTGGCCGGTCCACTCCGCGTTAGAGTCGTGTCAGGCCAGCGTTGGCCGTCTGGGGAAACAAAGGGATGCAATTGTCACAGCTCGTCAAGTCGACACGATCACCGATGTCCACCGCGTTGCGCGCCGCCGTGCTTCTGCTGTTGCCGCTCGCGCTTCTGCTGTCGCCGATCGAGGCGCCCGGTGCGCAGGCGCAGCGGATCCAGAAGAAGAGCAAGCAGCTCAAGTGGCACCGCGTCACCAGCAGTGATGGCATCGCCGTCCACCAGAAGGACCACCCCGACCGCGACCTGCCGAGCTTCCGGGGCGTGGGCATGGTCAACGCGAGCATCTACCGCGTGCTCGCCGTGCTCGAGGACACCACGCGTCACACCGAGTGGATGGAGCGCTGCGTGGAGTCGCGCCTGGTCAAGCAGGTCGAGGAGAACGAGCGCATCGTCTACAACCGCACCGCCGCGATGTGGCCGGTGGCGGACCGCGACGTGGTCGTGCAGGGCCGCATGGACTTCGACCCGAACACCAAGGTCGTGATGCTGCACTTCAAGTCGCTGCGCCGATCGAGCGTACCCGAGGTCGATGGCGTCGTGCGCATGACCAACCTGAGCGGCCACTACCGGCTGGTGCGCAAGGGGCCCGACAAGACCCACGTCACCTTCGAGGTCGACGCGGACCCGGGCGGCGCGCTGCCCGCGTTCCTCGTCAAGTGGGCCAGCCGCGACATCCCGATCAAGACGATCAAGGCCCTGCGCACGCAGTCCAAGGACATGGGCGGGCGCCGCGGCAAGCTGGTCGAGGACTGGAAGAAGCGCCACCCCATGGGCTGACGGCTGACGGCTGACGGCTGACGGCTGACGGCTGACGGCTGACGGCTGACGGCTGACGGCTGACGGCTGACGGCTGACGGCTGACGGCTGACGGCTGACGGCTGACGGCTGACGGCTGACGGCTGACGGCTGACCGCGGCCGTGTCCGCGTGAACCGAACCGCCGTGCCATGCGTCCACAGGGGGTGGGACGTCGCACGACCGTCATGATGGGGCTGGGCTGCGGGCTGTGGGTCATGGCAGCCCTCGGCTGCGCGGCGTCTGCGTCTGCGGCCGGCGACGTGGAGACTCCGCTGTCGGCGCTCTACGAGCGTGCGGCCGCGGACCTGAAGGCCACGGGCACGTTGCGCATGCGCGTATACGTCGCGCTGTGCGACAACGACTCGCAGGGCATCGCACCCGTGAAGAACCGCGCCATCTGCGACGGCGAGCGCCCGGAGCGCAACCTCTACTGGGCGACCTCCGGCGGGCTGCGCGCGTACCTCGAGGGCGCGGGCTTCAGGCGCACGCGCTACGAGCGCAGTGACGCGGGGCCGGTGATCATCCGCGCCGCCTGGACGAAGCGCATGTGGCCGGGAGGCCGGCTGCGGGCGCTCGGTGTGAAGCGGCGCTTCGACGTCGAGATCGAGGCGCTCGCCTACCGCGGCCGACACATAGAGCAGGCGATGCGCGACTACCTCGCAGAGGTCCACGGCGCGGCCGCCTCGCCCGCGCCGGCGCACGTGGTCGGCTACATCGGTCACAACTACCTGCTCGACCTGCCCGACGCCGGACGGCGCCTGCAGCCGGTCGGCGGGCTCCGCGCCGACAGCCGGCTGCCGCGTGCGGTCTTCGCCCTCAGCTGCTTCGGTGCCCAGCTGATCGGGCCCGCGATCGCGCGGCCCGACGCACCGGTACTCGTGCTCAACCGCTCGCTGACGTATCCGGGGGCGTGGACGATCGGGGGCCTGCTCGAGGGTCTGGGCGCGGGGCTCTCGGCCCGCGGCATCCACCGGCGCGCCTCGCGACACTTTGCGCGAGGCAAGAAGAAGCCGCCCGGCTCGATGATGCGGGTGTTTGCCTACGGTCCGACCGCGCGCGCCCAGTGATGCATTGTGCAATGCTCAGACCGTGGTTACATCGATGACATGGCCCGCTGCCTGCTACCGATCTGCATGCTGATGGCCGCCGGCTGTGACGACACGGCCGAGGCGGCTCCCGCGGCCTACGCGGACGAGCGGGCCCGCATGGTCGAGCGACAGCTGCGCGGCCGCGACATCATCGACCCGGCGGTGCTCGCGGCCATGGGCAAGGTCCCGCGCCACCTCTTCGTGCCGCCCTCCGCGGTGGGCGCGGCCTACGCCGACCATCCCCTGCCGATCGGGCACGAGCAGACCATCAGCCAGCCCTACATCGTCGCCCTGATGACCCAGCTGGCGCAGCTGAAGAAGGGCGACAAGGTGCTCGAGATCGGCACCGGCTCCGGCTACCAGGCGGCCGTCCTCGCGCAGCTGGGGGCGAAGGTCTTCAGCATCGAGATCGTCGAGCCGCTCGCGCGGCAGTCCGCGGCGACGCTCGCGCAGCTCGGCTACGACGTGACCTGCAAGCATGGCGACGGCTACCAGGGGTGGGCCGAGCACGCGCCCTTCGACGCTGTCGTGATCACCGCGGCGCCGCCCGCCATTCCGGAGCCGCTCAAGCAGCAGCTGGCCGTCGGTGGCCGGCTGGTGGTGCCGGTGGGGACCGTGCGCCAGAGCCTGATTGTGTTGACGCGCACCAAGACCGGCTTCACCCGGGAGCACGCCACGGACGTGCGCTTCGTGCCCATGACAGGCGAAGCCCAGCGTCGCTGATCCGTCGCGCGTGCACCATTGCGGGTCAATGGCGGTCTATTTCGGCTTACCCGTTGACTGCCCCCCGCGCGAACCGCGATAGGTTCATTTCAACGCCTGGCTCCCAGCCCCCCCTAAGTGTCTGCGGGCCCGCCTTGGCGCGCTGCCTGGCCTCGCCTTGCCTTGCCTGGCCTGGCCTGGACCGACCGACGGAGTACGACCCATGCCCAACCTCTCTCGCCTCCCCATGCTCGCGCCCGCCGCCGCTCTCGTCCTGATGACGGGCGTCACCGGCTGCGGTGCCTCGGACCCCGACCCGAACAAGGACCCCTACGAGCCGCCCGGCACAGGCGGCAACCTCGGCGGCACCGGCGGCAACACCGGAACCGGTGGCAACGGCAACACCAACACGGGCACCGGGGGCAACACGGGCACCGGGGGCGACACCGGCAGCGGCGGCATGACGGGCAGCGGCGGCGCCGACATGGGCAGCGGCGGCATGACGGGCAGCGGCGGCATGACGGGCAGCGGCGGGATGATGGGCAGCGGCGGCACCCCGATGCCCGTCGACATGTGCCCCGATGATCCCAAGGATGCGCCGGGCCAGTGCGGCTGCGGCACCCCCGACACCGACGGCGATGGCGACGGCGTGGCCAACTGCAACGACGAGTGCCCCGGCAACCCGCAGCTGACCGAGTCCGATCCGCAGTGCGGCTGCGACGATGCGGACATGGACGGCGTGCTCGACTGCAATGACCTGTGCCCCAACGAGCCGCTGCTGACCGACACCGACCCGTGCGGCGACTGCGATGGCACCGACAGCGACGGCGACGGCACGCTCGACTGCGTGGACGTGTGCCCGAACGAGCCGCTGCTGACCGACACCGACCCGTGCGGCGACTGCGACGGCACCGACAGCGACGGCGACTCCGTGGTGGACTGCATGGACGTGTGTCCAGACGAGCCGCTGCTGACCGACACCGACCCGTGTGGCACCTGCGATGGCACCGACACGGACGGCGACGGCACGCTCGACTGCAACGACGCGTGCCCGGACGAGCCGCTGCTGCAGGTGATGGGCGACTGCGGCTGCGATCCGGCTGACAACGACGCCGATGGAGCGCTCGACTGCGTGGACGCCTGCGACGACGACCCGGACAAGGTCGCGCTGGGTCAGTGCGGCTGCGGCACGCCCGAGACGGACGGCGACGGCGACGGGGTCGCGGACTGCAACGACCCGTGCCCCGAGGACCCGACCGACAACGCCAATCCGATGGTCATGACCGGCTCGCCCCACAACAGCTGCGACTGGATCGACCACTGCTCCCACGGCTACTGGTTCTGCACCAACAACCACGAGTGGGACGAGGCCCGCGCCGCGTGCCAGGGCATCGGCGGCGACCTGTTGGTGATCTCGAGCTCGCAGGAGCAGCAGTACATCACCGACCAGATCGGCAACGCCCGCTACTTTATCGGCCTCAACCAGGACAACGTCTCGGGCATGAACCAGTCCGGCGTCTGGGAGTGGGTCGATGGCAGCCTGGCGATGGGCGGCTACGAGGCGTGGGATGGCGGCGAGCCGGGCGGCGAGAGTTGCGGCGTGATCAACAACAAGGCGTGGGCCGACCGGTCGTGCACCGCCGACTCCAACTGGCTGTGCGAGGTGGACTGAGCTGCGCGCTGCGGTGAGCCGAGCGGCCGGGTGGCGTGCGAGCGCGGGGAGGTCGCGCTAGGCTGCCGCCATGGGGCTGCGCGACGGGGCGAGGGCAGGGCGGATCGCCGTGACGGTGCTGCTGCTCGTCGGCTGTACGCGCTCGCGTCAGGCCGAGACGCCGGCCGAGGGGGCCACGCCCGAGGCGGACGACCGCTCGGCGCGCAGTACCGGGGCGATCGAGATCGACGCGGGTGAGCCGATGCGCGGCGGGCTCGAGCCGGCTTTCCTGGACTCGGGGCTCTACCCGCCCGACGGCGGCGGACTGTGGACCGATGCGGCTGTGCCCGGGCCGCTCGACGCAGGTCCGCCGCCGCCGCGCTTCAACTGCGAGGGGCCCGACGCGGTGGAGGCCGCGCAGGTCGTGTCTCCGGTGGGCATCTTCGAGGGCCTGCGCGCCGAGCTCGACGCGCAGGGCGTCATCGAGCGGCTGCCGATCACGATCGATCCGGCGCGCTGCGAGCCGGCGGCCTACTTCGAGGGGCTACCCCTCGGCAGCGCCTATGCCTACGTGCACCCGCTCGACGACGGCCGCTGCGAGGTCTGGCTCGGCGGCGAGCACGAGAGCCCTTCGTACGACGGGCTGCCCACCGGCTACTGCCTCTTCGACCCGGGCTGCGAGCCGTTGTCGATCTGGCCCCAGGACGACCCGCTGTGCGGCCCGGCCGTCATCGACAGCAACCGCTGCACGCCGTAGCGCCAGTGCCAGCGCTAGCGCTCGGCCGCGATGTAGGCCACCCAGGCGGTCTCCTGCTCCACCGAGGCGCGCGGCCGGAAGATGCCGTTGCCGTCGCCGTCCTCGTCGGCGCCCTCCCAGTAGCAGGTCACGTTCGAGAAGCCCGCCTCGCGCAGCAGCTCCTCGATCTCGATGATGTTCCAGAAGCGCCACTCGTAGGTGAACGCCTTGCGCATCTTCGAGCCGTCGCGGAAGCCGAAGTGGATGTGGTTGACCACCGAGCTGTCGATCGGGTTGAAGCTGTGCTGGTCCCACGTGTAGGTGAAGCCGCCCTCGACGGGTCGTGACTCCTCCTGCGGCTCGATCGCCCCGGGGCCTCCGTACGTGTCGACGAAGAACATGCCGTCCTCGGAGAGGTTCCTGTGCACGCCCTTGAAGTACTTCAGCATCACGTCGCGCTGCTTGAAGATCCAGTAGCTGAAGTTGAAGCCCACCGTGATGTCGAAGGGGCCCTTCGGCGGCTTCAGCACGTTGCGCTCCAGCAGCTTGATGCGGTTGCCGGGCTCGCCGACCGGGGCGAGGTTGTGCTCGACGCCCCACGCCAGCACGTCCGGGTCGAGGTCGAGGCCCACCGCCGTGCGGCCGCGCCGCGACCGGATCCACTCGGCGCAGAAGGCCGCCGTGCCGCAGAAGTCCTCGCGCAGGGTGAGTGCGTGCCGGTCGCGCGTGCGCTTGAAGATCCGCGAGATCAGCGCGACTTCGCCCTCCGGGTCCTGGACCGACAGCTGGTAGAGCGTGTGCTTGTCGGCGGTCCGCGCCGTGTACTTGGGGCGGGACTTGCGCCGCTTCTTGCGAGTCGTCGTCTGCTTCGTCGTCGTCTGCTTCGTCGTCAAGGTGGCCTCGTGTGCTGGACCGCCCCCGTTTACCCGCTTTCGCCCCCCATTGCACCCTTCGCGAGCCGACCTGGCCGCTGGCACCGTCGCGGTCGGCCGGGGTATACTCGGCGACGGATGGCAAGGGGGGGTGGCGTGACGAGGGCGGGTTCGATGAATGGGGAGTATCGCTTGCTGCTCGTCGATGACGACGAAGCGGTCGTCAAGGCGCTGACCGCCTCGCTGCGCACGATGGACGTCGAGGTGGACGTCGCCAGCTCCGGCGCCGACGCACTCGATAAGCTGCGAACGGGTGACTACAGCGTCCTGCTCACCGACCACCGCATGCCGGGCATGACGGGTGAGAGCCTGATCACCGAGGCGAAGGCGCACCTCGAGCGTGCGAAGACCAAGGTCTTCATCATGAGCGGCTGGTACGACACGACCGGCACCGGCGTGCTGCACGAGGTCGGCGGCTACCAGGTGCGCATGCTCTCCAAGCCGATGAATCTCGACGTGCTCGAGAAGGTCGTGGCGCTGACCCGCGGCCTCGTGGGCTGACGGGGGGCCGACAGAGGGCTGAGCGCTCAGCCGCCCCGGCGGTAGGTGATCGCCTTGAACAGGCGCATCACGATCGGCTCGGGTACGGCCAGCAGGGCGTGCTCGAGGCCCCAGTAGGCGAGGTTCTGCGGCCTGAAGAAGGCCGGGTGCAGCAGCCAGCGCTTCTGGATCTCGATGGTGTACTGCAGCGTCGCGCGCATGTGCTGCTTCTTGCCCTGCGTCTCGCTGATCCGGTAGTCGAGCGTCGTCTCGGGGAGGTTCGCCACCTTGAAGCGCGCCGCCATCCGCAACCACAGATCGTAGTCCTGGCATCGAAGGTAGTGCTCGTCGTAGACGCCGACCTCGTCGAGGGCGCTGCGGCGGATCATCGCCGTCGGCTGGGCGATCGGGTTGTAGCGCGTGATCACCGCCGCGATCGCCGCATGGTCGGTGGGGTAGGTGCGCTGCCCCGTCACCCGTGATTGGTCGTCGATGATGCGCGTCTGCCCCCCGACCACCGCGTGGTCCGGGTGGTCGTCGAGGAATGCGACCTGCAGGCGAAGCCGGTCCGGGTGACACACATCGTCGCTGTCGAGCACTGCGAAGTAGCGGCTTCCGGGGTCAGCCTCGCGGAAGGCACGGTTGCGGGTGCCCACGATGCGCAGGTTCTCCTCGTTGCGGAAGGGCCGCACGCGCGGGTCGCGCGCTGCGTACTGCTGCAGCAGCTCCCATGAGCCATCGGTCGACGCATCGTCGATCGCGATCAGCTCCAGCTCGCCGAGGCTCTGGGACAGCACGCTGTCGATCGCCTCCGGCAGGTAGCGCCGGTTGTTGTAGACCGGCATCACCACCGAGACGATCGGCGGCCCGCTGCGCTTCGCGCTGTCCTCACCCATCGAGCACCTCGTAGAGCACCCACCTGCGCTTGCGGTGCTGCGGCGACCGCTCCTTGTCGACGAAGAGCTTGCGCAGCCCGTAGCGCCCGGGCCTCTTCACCTTGCGCGCCACGAGGTAGTCCATGCCCTCCCGGCGTGCGAGCTTCGCCAGGTCGCGCACCTTGCGCTCGCGGTAGAGGCGCCCCGCCTCGTAGCGCAGGGCGTAGCCGCGCTTGTCGAAGCGCTTGACGCCGGCCACGGCCAGCATCCGGCGGCGCCACTCGAGCGCCTCGTCGCCCCGCATCGGCGCTGCCTTGAAGTCGACGTAGACAGCGCGGCGCGACGCCATGCGAAAGTCGACCATGTGCGGCGGGATCAGGAAGCGACTGCCCACCGGTGTCCGCTCGCGCGCGTAGCGGTGCATGTTGCGCAGCACCCGTCGGTGCGCCGCTCCGGTCAGCACGATGCGCGCCACGCGCGGCCCCTTCACCTTCGCTGCCCGAACGGTGCCGGCGCGCATGTGGCGCTTCGGTGGCTGCGCCCACGCGTGCCCCGCCCAGGTGACACACAGCAGCACCGCGACCGAGCGCATCGGCAGCACCCAGCGCCGGCGCGACAGGGCCGCCGCGGCCGCCAGCGTTAGCAGCGCCACAGTCGGAAGCGCAAAGATCGCTTCGGGAAGACCCGGGCTCGAGACCAGGTGCAGGTCGCTGCGCGCGAAGGCGCTGGCGCATGCGAGGCCTGCGACCCAGGTGCCGATGGCGATCGGGTCGCGCGCCGCCAGCGCGCCGCGTCCGCTGCGCGCGACCTGAAGCAGCAGGATGCAGAGCGCCGGCGCCGACAGACGCCAGGCGAAGAGCCGCACCACCGGCCCGATCGACAGCAGCGTGCCGAGCAGGCCAAGCAGCAGGATCGAGAGCAGCCCCAGGGCGATCATGCGTCGCGGTCCGGCCCCGGCCCCGGCCCCGGCCCCGGCATCGGTAAGCGTGTCGCGCCACGCGGGAAGCCCCCAGCCCAGGAGCAGAAGCGGCCACCACAGCTCCTGGGGCGACATCGCAGACAGCGCGTAGTGGTGCGGCGAGCGCAGCCGGAAGATGATGTCGACCGCCTCGGGCGCGGGGTCGGCGGAGGCGAACGCCTGGCCGACCATCCACAGGGTGGGCGAGGCGACCGCCAGGTAGATGGCCGCCATCTCGACCACCGGCCGCAGCGCGCGGCCCAGCTCGTGGCGCCGCCGAATGAGGCCGGGCAGCTCGGCCACCGCGATGACGAGCGGTCCGAGGACGGCGAAGTTGGCGTGCAGCAGGCCGCTCAGGCCCAGGTGCAGGCCGGCCAGCCTGCGGCGGCCGCCGATCCACGCCGCCAGCGCCAGCAGCAGCGGCGGCAGGGCGAGGTCCGACGGCAGCAGGTGGCCGTGGGAAACGGTAGCACCACCGATACCTTTTTCACGGATGAGGGCGAAGACGAGCACCGCGAAGCAGGCCCCCGCGGCCCCCGCATCCCATCGCTCCGACAGGCGGAAGATCGCGTACCCGAGCCACGCCAGCACGCCGAGGTGCGCGACGAACATGGCGATGGGCAGCCCGTCGGCCCCGGCGATGGCGTGCAGCGCGCTGACGAGCCACGAGAACGTCACGTGGTAGTGCGATGTCTGCCACGTGAACCAGTCGCCGATCGCGAAGTCGGGCAGCAGGCTGCGGTAGGGCAGCAGCAAGTACTGCAGCTGATCGTACTGCTCGAATTGGTAGCCGAGGTGAACCAGCAGCACCGCCGCGGAGCCGATGCTCACCGCCGCCGCCGTCCCCGGTCGCGCAGCGCCCCCCGGTGTCACCGCGTCGTCGGCCATGCTCGCCGACCGGTATCCGATGTGTGCAGCGCGGTCAAATCCGGCCGGTAGCTGTCGGATGCACCGGCGGGGTGGTACTTCGGGCGCGTACGTCATGCCCAGCGGCGACCCGGGTCCACAGCAGCGCGTCTTCTTCATCGTCGGCCGGGGCCGGTCGGGCACCACGCTGCTGTCGCGCATGCTCTCGCAGCACCCGCTGCTGGAGGTCGCGCCCGAGGGGTTCTTCGTGATGAACCTCTGGCAGCGCTACGGCGGCGCACCGCTGTCGCCCGGGCGCATCGACGATTTCTGCCGGGAGCTGCTCGGCGAAAACCGCATGGGCACCTGGGGGCTCGACGTCGCGGATGTGGCGCAGCGGCTGCGGCGGGAGCCTGGCCTCGACTATGCGCGCGCGTGCGAGCTCGTCTACGAGAGCTACGCGCACCACAGCCGCGACCGCCCGTCCGTGCAGCTCGTCGGCGACAAGAACCCGCACTACGCGCTGTTCACCGACCACCTGCTGCAGCTCTTCCCGCACGCTCGCTTCATCCACGTGGTGCGTGACCCGCGCGACAACGTGCTGAGCTACCGCGGCGTGCCCTTTGACTTGCAGGACGGCGCGGCGCTCGCCTACCGCTGGCGGCGCTACAACGAGGAGCTGCTTGCGGTCGCGGACCGACACCCCGGCAGCTTCCACCGGCTGAGCTTCGAGCAGCTGATCGCGCAGCCCGAGCAGGCGCTCACCGGTATCTGCCGCGCGCTGTCGGTCGACTACGACGCGGCCATGCTCGACTTCCAGCAGGCGCCGGCGGGTTTCTATGGGCAGGACAGCCACTGGTTCGACAAGCTCGGGCAGCCGCTCGACGACCGGCAGACGCAGAAGTGGCGCAGCGCGCTGCCGCAGCGGGACCTCGTCGCGACCGAGGCCATCTGTGGGCGGCTCATGGAGCGCCTGGGCTACGCGACCAGCATCCCGGTCCCGGACGCCTCGCTGCTGACGCCGCGTGCGCGCCTGGGGGTGCTCGCGGGCCGCGCGAGCGTCGAGGCCGAGAAGCTCATCTTCGGCGCGGTGCCCGCGGAGGCGCGCACCTGGGCCATCAACACCTACCGCGCACGTACGGGCCGCACATGAGCCGCGCCACGCTGGCGCGCGTGCTCAAGCCGCTCGCTGGCATCGCGCTGCTGTCGGTCGTCGTCTCGCGGCTCGACACCGCCGAGCTGTCGCGCCTGTGGGCCCACGGCGACCGCGGGCAGCTGGCGCTCGGTGCGGGGCTCTTCGTGCTGGCCTTCGGCGTGCTGCAGGCCGTGCGGCTGCACCTCGTCGTGCGGCACTACACGCAGGGGTGGGGCAACACGCTGCGGCTGTTCGCGGTGGGCGCGTTCTTCAACAACCTGCTGCCGAGCAACGTGGGGGGCGACGCGGTGCGGCTGCTGTACCTGCGCAACATGCGCCCGGGCAACTGGGCAGGCCCGCTGACGCTGCTGCTGCTGCACCGCCTCAGCGGCATCGCCGTCCTGCTGCTGGCCGCGCTCGTGCACGCCACGCTCGAGTACCGGCGCCTGTCGGAGCTGGTGGCGGCGCGCGGCATCGACGTCGGGATCACGCTCACACCCGGGCTGCTGCTGGGCGTCGTGCTCGGCGGCTGCGCGCTGTTGGGCGTGCTGCTCGTGATCCCAGCGCTGTCGCCGGTCCGCGCGAAGCTCGTCGAGCTGCTCGGCCGCTGCCGCGCGGCCATCGCCGAGCTGTCTGCGATGGACCTCTGGCTGCTGCTGCTCTTCACGCTGCTGTTCCACGGCGCGCGCCTGCTGGCGTTCTACGTGACGGTCGACTACCTCGGCCACACCATCGCGCCGTTCGACCTGATCCCGGTACTGGCGGTCACGGCGGTGGTCGCGCTGCTACCGATCACGGTCGGCGGGCTCGGGCTGCTCGAGGGCAGCATCGCCGTGATGCTCGGGCTGTTCGGTGTGCCGCTCGCGGCGGGTGTCGCGGCGGCGCTCGTCAACCGCGTCGTGCTCGTCCTGATCGCGATCGTCGGCGGGGTGCTCTATGCGTCGGATCGCGATGCACTGCGGCGCGCCGCCGCCGGGGCCGCGCCGGACCCGGATCCCGAACGCCCGCAGTGAGCGCACGTGTGCGAAGCCGGTCCGTCGCGCCGCCCGAGGCCGCACGCAGGAAAGCCGCCCGCGGAAAAAGCCGCTGCCGGCGGCCGCCCGCGGGACCGTAACTTGAGGGCCCCGGGGGCTTCAGCTACCGTGCTCGGGCGATGGATCTGAGCCTCGTCATTCCCGTCTACAACGAGGAAGAGAGCCTGCGGCCGCTGATCGAGGAGATCCACGGTGCGCTGGGCCCGACCGGCTATAGCTACGAGGTCGTGTGCGTCGACGACGGCTCCACCGACGGCAGCTTCGCCACGCTGCAGTCGCTCGCCCAGGACGACCCGCGGCTGGTGGTGGCTAGCTTCCGCCGCAACTTCGGCCAGACCGCGGCGCTCCAGGCCGGCCTCGACGCTGCCCAGGGCGCGGTGATCGCGACGCTCGATGCGGACCTGCAGAACGACCCCGCCGACATCCCGAAGATGATGGAGCGGCTGCAGGACGGTCACGATCTGGTGGCCGGCTGGCGCAAGGATCGCAAGGACACCTTCATCAACCGGCGGCTTCCGTCGATCGTCGCCAACCGCATCATCAGTCGCACGACCGACGTCCACCTGCACGACTACGGCTGCACGCTGAAGGTGATGCGTGCCGAGCTCGCCAAGGAGCTGCGGCTCTACGGTGAGATGCATCGCTTCATTCCGGTCGTCGCGTCGCAGGTCGGTGCGCGCATCGTCGAGATGCCGGTCAACCATCGCGCGCGTCAGTTCGGCAGCTCGAGCTACGGCATCGGCCGCACGCTGCGCGTGGTGCTCGACCTCGTCACCGTGCTCTTCCTGCAGTCCTACCTCGTGCGCCCGATGCAGGTCTTCGGCATGGCGGGGTTTGCGTCGGGCACGCTCGGCTTGGCCATCTCGGCCTACCTCACCTACGAGAAGCTCGCGCACGGTGCGACGCTGGCCAACCGGCCGCTGCTGCTGCTGGGGATCATGCTGATCCTGGTCGGCGTGCAGCTGGTCTCGCTCGGGCTCGTGGCGGACGTGGTTGGCCGCACCTACCACGAGGCACAGCACAAGGCGACGTACCATGTGCGCACGTGGGTGCGTCAGGGCCCCGGTGCGGGTGCGCCTTCGGCGGATGCGGGCGCCGATCCCCGCTCGACGCACCCGCAAGCTTGACGCCGCGTGGTGGCTCCGCGCGCAAGCCGTGCGCGTTATCGGGGCGTGCGGCGACGCGCTTGTCCGCCCCCGACGTGCGGGCTACAATGCAGACTCTTGGGGACCGTGACAGGTGAAGCATGTACCGCATAATCCCCCGGCTGCCGGCCGGTAGGCCCCACGCTGCCGCTGTGCTCGTCGCATCGCTCGCGGCCACCACACTCTGCAGCGCGTGCCTGGGCGACCCCGAGGTCGACGACCCGGTCACCGCCGCTGAGTGCACGGGCGGCGGCCTGACGGTCATCGGCGTCGTGCGCGAGTTCACGCCCGACGTGGAGCGCCAGCAGTTCCCCCCCATCGAGGGCGTCGAGGTCTGTCTGCACGAGCACGCCGACACGCCGCCGTGCGCGACGACGGATGCCGAGGGCCTGTTCGTGCTGTGCGACCTGCCCGCGCAGAGCGAGCTGCTCATCCGCTTCGAGCACGCGGACTACCTGCCGATGCTGCGCATGCTCCAGACGCGTCAGGAGGACTACGACCTGCTCGCCGAGACCGTGCTGGGGGGGCGGGATCTGGCCGAGGAGAAGGCGTCCGAGTTCGGCGTCTCGATCGACAGCGCGACCGGCGGTGCGGTGCAGTTCTTCGCGGCCGCGCCGGGCGCAGGCGTCCTGCAGGTTCGACTGCTGGCCGACTACAGCGTGCAGCTGCGCACCCTCGACGGCGAGCCGGTGATGTGCCCCGACGGCGAGGGCGGCGAGACCGAGTGCCTGCCGCTCTACCTCGGTGAGGACGGCGATCCGGACGCTGACCTGACCGCAGCGACGCGCATCGGCATCGGTGCCCTGGGCAACATCCCCGAGGGCGCCTACGAGCTGCACTTCAGTCACCCTGACCTGCTGTGCGACCAGACGCTGCTCGAGTCGGGCTACGAGGCCGCGGGCAGCGACGAGGCGGTGCGCATCGAGGTCCGCAGCGAGTTCATCACCGCGCAGGCCGGCATCTTCTGCCAGCCGGGGGAGTAGTCATGCGCATCGACCTGGCCACACCCGCCATCCTCACCCTGGCCGCGCTGCTCACGGCCGTCGGCGGCTGCGACGACTCGAACGACCGCGCGGACGACGCGGGCACAGCCGGCGGCGATGACGTCAGCACCGAGGACGCGCAGCTGTGCAGCAGCCAGAACCCGCTCGGAAGCTGCGTCGATCCGGTTCGCTTCGCCTTCGAGCCCGGCGATGTGGACATCGTCGGTGACCTGGCCGACGACGGCATCGAGTTCGCCACGCCGGGGGGCACCGACGGCTTCCAGATCACGACCGAGGGCGTGCGTCTGCAGTCGGGTGATGACGACGAGTGGTGCGAGGCGTTCGAGGTGCCGCCGCACCCGGACGGTCCCGATGCGACCTGGTGCATCACACGCTTCGAGGTCGCCATGACCCCTGGCTATCACCACCTCTTCGTCTCCCACGCGCCGCCGGGGTCCGTCAGTGAGGGTCTCATGGAGGTCGGCGAGCGCGTCCGCTGCGTCGGCGGCGCCCATACCACCTACGGCAGCGACCTACTTCCGATCCCGCTGCCCCAGGGCACCTACGTCGACGTGCCGTACTATGAGGGCGTCGGCCTGAAGCTGCACGAGGGGCAGAAGATCAGCGTCAACTACCACTACCTGAACGCCAGTGACGCCGACACGATTGCGGTGACCAAGCTGAACTTCCACGCGGCCGCTTGCGACGATCTCGTCGAGATGCGGCAGTTCGGCTTCTACAACAACGACATCGCCATCCCGCCCCACGGCGAGTCGACCTCGGCCATGAGCAAGACCTTCTCGCAGGACGTCTTCGTCTACGACCTCTTCCGCCACACGCATCGGCTCGGGGTCGAGACGCCGATCAAGTACTACTTGGGACCGATGGACGGCGAGACCATCTTCGTCAGCCCCGACTACGAGCAGGGCGCCGGCTATCGCTTCGAGGAGCCGCAGTTCATGGCAGCGGGCACGGGCTTCACGATCGAGTGCAACTTCGTCAACGACACCGACGAGTGGGTGCGCTTCGGCCCCACCGCGCATGACGAGATGTGCATGCTGCTGGGCACGTGGTGGGTCGCCAATCCGGACGAAGATCCGGAAGTGCAGCACCGATACAAGTGGCCTTAGGAGCCGTCGGTGAAGCCATCGGCGCTTTTTCGGCTGCCTGCGGAGCCGCGGGGTAGGATCGCCTGATGCGATCGCGCCTGGTCGGCTGCTGTGCTGTGTTGTGGTGGGCTTGCCTCGGCCCGCAGGTGCACGCGCAGGGCTGGGACGAGGAGCCCGCCGACGAGGCGCCGATCGTCGACCCGGAGCTCGCGGGCGAACCCGGTGCACAGCCCGCACCGGCTGGGCCGGCTGCATCGGCTGCGTCGACGGCGTCGGCTGCGCCGAGCACACCGGATGCGCCCGCCATGTCGAGTGCGCCCATGCCTGCGCCCTCGACCGGCGAGGTCCACACGATGATCCGCTCGCGGACGGGCATGGACCTCTACCGCTTCGACCCGCGGCAGGACATCGTCACGTCGACGCAGCTGCTCAGCATCGAGGCGACCGTGCGGCCGAAGGAGGGCACGCGCCTGGTCGTGGGGCTGCGGCCGGTGCACCGCTTCATGACGCGCGCCGACGCCACCAGCGATGCGCGCGCTGCGCGCTTCGAACTCGACGTGCTGCCGGGCCCCGCCTACGCGGACCTGACGCTCGCCGACGGCGTGCACCTGCGGCTCGGCTATCAGTACCTGCACCTGGGTCGCTTCGACCTGCTGTCCGCGACCAACGTGCTGTCGGCCAGCGACCTGCGCGACGGGCCCATGACCTTCCCGGAGGCGGCCGAGCTTTCGCAGCCGGCGGCGCGCGTCGACTGGGATCCGAACCTGTGGCTGTCGCTGCGCTTCGTCTACGTGCCCTTCTTCCAGCCCCACGTCGTGTCCCTCGGCGACGGCGACTACGCGCTGTTTCCGTCGACGCAGGCGCAGGTCGACGCAAACCTCGACGCCTCACTCGGCAACGGTGCCAACAGCTTCCGGAGGCAGCTGCTCGTCTCGACCTCGCGCGCAGGGCAGGAGGCGATCGCGCAGAGCGGCTTCGAGGCGTTCTCCCCGGTTGCCGATCTGTCGCGCCCCCAGGCGGCGGTGCGCGCGACGGCCCACGGCCCGGCCGGCGAGGCCGGCGCCACCGTGGCGCTCGCCAACGAGCGGCTGCCGGCGCCCGCGTTCAGCCGTGCGATGCGCACGTATCTCGATGATCCGACGGTTGCCAACGAGATGGCCGTCGGAGGCTCATCGCAGGCGCCGGTGGAAGTGCTCTACAACCGCTTCGCGCTGGCATCGGTCGACGGCGCCACGCACGTGGGCCCGGTCCAGGTCGGGGCGGAGCTCGCCTACATGTTCGGCCGTACGTTCTTCGCCGCCGCCGAGGGGCGGGTGGCGGTGCCGCAGCGCAGCGACCTCGCGCAGGCGGGGCTGCGGCTCGAGTACCTGCGCGGTGAGCACCTGGCGGTCGCCGCGGAGGCGTTCGTCGCCTACGCGCTGCACGAGCCCGAGGGCGATGGCCGACAGTGGCTGATGCTCGACGGGGGGCGCTTCTTGACGGGGCTCGGGGGGCTTGCGTCCTGGTCGCCCGCCGACCTCGGCCTGCTCTTCGAACTCGGTGGAGGCGCGCTGAGCGGGCCGAGCTATGCGGTGTTGCCGCGGGTCGAGTACACGATCATCGCGGGGCTTGCCGCCGAGCTCGGCGCCGCGCTGCTCTTCGGGCCCGAGCCGCCCGAGACGGCTGGCCCCGAGTTCTCGCTCGCGGGACGCTATGCCGACGCCGATCAGGTCTTCGTCGGTCTGCGCTACCTCCCCTGATCGCGCGCGTGGCTACGGCGCCGCCGCCTCGTACAGCACGGCCTCGTTGACCGCGAACCAACGGCCCATCACCGGCTGCTGCACCGTCACGCGCACGCGCTCCGTGAGCACGGGCTGCGGCCACGTCACGCGGAACGAAAACTCCTTGGGCCGGTAGACCATGTCGCTGAAGAGCCGCACCTTCCGGCGGTCCATGAGTGTGACGCCGGTGCCGTCCGGCTGCCACGCTTGCACCTTGAACGAGAGCGGCGCGTCCGCCGGCTGCTGGTAGTCCTTGAACTCGATGCCCACGATGTGACGCGGCTCCTCCAGACGCAGCTCGAAGTAGTCGCCGTGCCGCTGGCCCCCGCGCGTCTTCCAGCGCGTGCTCGGGTCGCCATCGATCGCGCTCATCGCATCGTCGGGTGCGCGGCTGACCGCCGGCTCGAGCATCGCAGCCGTTGGCACCACCGTTGCACCGGGCGGTACGGGCGGCACGGCCACGAGGCCGAGGCTCGGGTCGTCCGGCTGCAGGATCTCGTAGACGTCGTCGCCACGCCCGCTGAAGACGTGCCGGTAGTTTCGCCGGTCGCGCTTGAGCCTGCCGATCTTGCTGCGGCGATAGCCCGTCAGCTCGGCGTTGTGGACCAGCAGGTACTTGGTGCCGAGGCTCTGCAGGATGCGCGTCGCCGAGGGGTGCGGCAGGTTGCGCAGCGACCGGTGCACGAGCTCGGTCACCGGTGGCACCCACGTCGACTTGCCGTTGAGCGTGCGGCGGCCGTGGTAGAGCGCCATGTAGTTGTGCAGCGCCCGGCCTCGCGCGCCGCGATAGAGTTTCTTGCCGTTGTCGGGTGGCGCGACCGCGATGGGCTCGGGGCCGCGGCGCTCCGACAGCCAGCGATAGGCGGGCGGCACGCCTTTGCCGGCGGCCACGGACTGGAGGTCGTTGGGGAACGTCCGGAACTCGTAGCACATCGCCGCGAGCAGCACGCCGGTGACCAGGGCCTGCAGCCAGGGCAGCCGCAGCGCACGCAGCAGCACGGTGGTGCCGTAGCTGGAGAGCACCGCGAGCGCGAAGGTGGTCATCACCGCCTGGCGGCTGACCTTGCGAATGCCGTTGAAGCCGGGGACGTAGCTGTGGAAGTAGTAGTAGAGGCCCCGGTAGCTCGGGTCCTCGTCGAGGGGCGCGAGGCCCAGGTACATGCCGACGGCGAGCAGCGCCAGCCACATGTGGAAGCGCTGTCCGCCCTCGAAGATCACGGGCCGCCCGCGTCGCACTCCGTACCAGGCCGATGCCGCGCAGACCGCGACGGTGCCGAGCATCGAGTGCGTGAGGAAGAACGCGAGGTAGCCGGCCGCGACCGTCGCGAGCAGCCAGCCGAGCGAGCGCGCAACGTGGCCGACGCCCTCGGCACGCAGCGCGCGACCGATCGGCCACAGCAGCGCGATCGCGAGCATCGCCAGCACCACGAAGCCGGGGAACGCGATCTCCTCGTGGGCACCCTCCTCCCAGCTCCTGTGGTGCATCGATGTCAGCGTGCGGTTGGTGTCATGCACGTTGGCGAAGAACGACAGCTTGCCGTCGAAAGTCGAGGCGAACGCCTCCGTGCGCTCGAGTGAGAACGCCTTGCGCGACGTGAAGTAGGGATAGACCATCAGCAGCGCGATGGCGCCGGCGGCCGCGGCCACGCCGCCGAGCTTCATGAAGAACGCGCGCGGCGGGCGGTGGCGCTCGACCAGCATCAGCATCCCGAGCGTCAGCAGCGGGATGAGGAACATCGCGTAGTAGAGGCAGGTGCCGATCTGCAGCAGGTAGCAGAGCCCGAGCCCGACGATGTCGCGCAGGCGCTGGCCCTCGACCGCGCGGTGCAGCAGCAGGAAGCACAGCGGGATCCACTGCGTGGCGACGAGCTGAATGCGACCCCACTCGAAGGTCACGTAGGGGCTGAAGGCGAAGGCGACGCCTGCGACGATGCCCGCCAGCCCGCTGCCACCGAGCTGCCGCACGAGCAGGAAGGTGAAGTAGACCGAGAGCGCGAGCGAGACGAGCAGCGTCAGGTTGTACGCCCACAGCGGGTTGCCCGTCGCGAGGTAGAAGGGCGCGAAGATCAGCGACAGGCCGAAGTGGTTCTCGTTGAATGTGATCGTGTCGCTGATGGGCGCGAAGTAGTAGCTGTCGTAGAGCGACAGCGCGGCGCGTCCGGTGGCGGCGTCCACGCGGGCGCCCATCACCATGGTGTTGGTGAAGGCGTCCCACCAGTAGATCGCCTTCAGGATGTGGTCGCCCATGCCCCTGGCGAGCGGCCAGGTCATCAGCACGGACGCTCCGGCGGCGGTGAGCAGGGCGCCGAGGTGGGGAGCCAGGCGCCTGGGCAGGGATCGCTCGGTCATCGTGTGGGTCGACGCGCGCGGAAAAGCGAAAGCGCACGGCCATTTACTGGTGGCGCCGAGCCCAAGTCAAGCCAGCGCCCGGCCGTGGGTGGGCGCCGCGTCACGGTGGCAAAAGTTGAGCGTCCGGCCGGTTCGTAGTAGTTCAGTGCGGCGGGCCACTGGATGAAGCTGGTCATTCAAATCCCCTGCTTCAACGAGGAGCAGACGCTACCGACGGTACTGTCGGACATCCCCGCGTCCATCCCCGGCGTCGACGAGATCGTGGTGCTCGTCATCGACGACGGCTCCGCGGACGAGACCTCTTCGGTCGCCCGCAGCCGCGGTGCGCACGTCGTTCGACACCGCGGCAACAAGGGGCTCGCGCGGACCTTCCTCACCGGCCTCGAGACGGCGCTCGACCTCGGCGCGGACGTCGTCGTCAACACGGACGGCGACCACCAGTACCCGGGCGACGCCATCGCGGAGCTGGTCGCGCCGATCGTCGCGGGCGAGGCCGACCTGGTGATCGGCGATCGGCAGACGCAGACCGACCCCAAGGTGCCCGCCCGGAAGCGCCTCTTCTACCGGCTCGGCAACTTCGTCGTACGCACGGCGACGGGCGTGGCGGTGCACGACGCGCCCAGCGGCTTCCGCGCCATGTCGCGCGAGTTCGCGATGAGCGTGTACCTGACCAACCCCTTCTCCTACACGCTCGAGACGATCTTTGCGGCCGCCGAGAGCCGCTACCGGATCGCCGAGGTCCCGATCACCAGCAACGTCGCGACCCGCAAGAGTCGCCTCTTCAAGGGTATCGGTCAGTACATCGGGCGGTCGGCGAGCATCATCCTGGCGGGCTACTCGATGCACAACCCGCTACGTGCCTTCGCGTGGATCTCTGCGCCCTTCCTCCTGCTCGGGCTTGCGCTCGGCGTGCGCTTCCTGTCGTTCTACATCGCCGACCCCAACGATACGGGTCACGTGCAGTCGCTGATCCTCGCCGCCATCAGCATCGTGGTCGGCGCGCAGATCTTCCTCTTCGGCATGCTCGGCTCGCTGGTGCGGGCCAACCGGCTGTTGCTGCAGGACATCCGCATGCGCGTGCGCCGGCTCGAGCTCGGCCCCGACGGCCCCGACGGCCCCGACGACCAGGACGACCAGGGCGGCCCCGACGACCAGGGCGCCCCAGGCCGCGGAGACTGAGCCCGCCGTGTCGACGCCCCCGCAGGATGACGCCACCGAGACGATCGACGTGCATGGCATGCGCATCGCGCTGCGGCGCTACGGGCCAGCCGGCGCGGCGCCCGTGCTCTGCCTGCACGGCTGGCTCGACAACGCCAACAGCTTCGCGCCGCTGTCGCCGCTGCTTCCCGAGGTGGAGCTGATCGCCCTCGACCTGCCGGGGCATGGTCGCTCCGCCCACCGCCCGGACGTGAGCGCCTACCACCAGCTCGACTGGGTCGTGGACGTCGTCGAGGCGGCCGACCGGCTCGGCCTCGATCGCTTCGCCCTGATGGGCCACTCGATGGGCGCGGGCATCGCCGCCATGACCGCCGGTACGATCCCCGAGCGCATCACCGCGCTGGCGCTGCTCGAGGGTGCGGGACCGCGGCCCACGGCCGACGACGAGGTGCGGCGCTTCCTGGCTAGCTACCTCGAGGTGCGACAGTCCGCGCGCGCCAACAAGCAGCGCAACCGCGGCGCCTCGTTCGCGACGGCGGTACGCGCGCGGCTGGCCTTTGGCGAGCCGCTGTCGCGTGCGTCGGCGGAGCTGCTGTGCGAGGGCGCGGTGATGCCCGCCGATCGCGGTGTCCGCTTCACCAACGACCGCAGGCTGCAGCGCGTCCAGCCGATGTCGCTGTCGCAGCCGCAGATCCTCGCCTTCCTCTCCGCGATCAGCTGCCCCACGCTGCTGCTCACCGCCGAGCAGGGCCTGGCGTTCAACCCCGAGGTGATGGCCGAGCGCGCCGCCGCGGTCGCGGACCTGCGACGCGCGCACGTCCCGGGCGGTCATCACGTGCACATGGACGATCCGTCGGTCGTCGCCCCGCCCGTGCGCGAGCTGCTCGGCCTGCCGACGCGCTAGCGCCCCGTTCCCGAAAACGCAGAGGTTTTGGGGCGGATTCGGTAACGTTGCCCGCGCGATGCCGTACCCAGTGGGAAGTCTGGGATCGCCCCGGTCGACGTGGCCGTGGTGCGGAAGTAGGCTCGCGCAAACCCCGGAGATAGCACCCGCCCGTGCGACTGCAGGTCCTCAAATCCACACCCGCCCACCCCCCGGGGCCCTCCGAGTTCCGCGAGGTGCTGACGGAGCACGGCGTCGCCGAGCCGTACCGGGCCCGCGTCACCACGCTGCAGATCAACGTCGGCAAGCGCTGCAACCAGGCGTGCCTGCACTGCCACGTCGAGGCCGGCCCGAACCGCACCGAGACGATGGACGACCGGCTCGCGCGGCACCTGGTCGAGCTGGTCGCGCGATCGAACGCGATCGAGACCGTCGACATCACCGGCGGCGCACCCGAGCTCAACCCGAGCTTCCGCTACCTGGTGCAGTCGTTTTCGGAGCTGGGCCGCCGGGTGATCGACCGCTGCAACCTGACCATCCTGCTCGAGCCGGGCATGGAGGACCTGCCGGACTTCCTGGCGGCGCACCGCGTCGAGGTCACCGCCAGCCTGCCCTGCTACGGGAGTGACAACGTCGACAAGCAGCGCGGCAAGGGCGTCTTCGAGCGCAGCATCGAGGGTCTCAAGCGCCTCAACGCGCGCGGCTATGGCATCGAGGGCAGCGGGCTGCCGCTGGACCTGGTCTACAACCCGGGCGGGGCGTTTCTGCCGCCGGACCAGGGCTCGCTGGAGTCGCGCTACCGCGAGGAGCTGCGCGCCCTGTGCGGGGTCGAGTTCTCGCGCCTGCTGACGCTCACCAACATGCCGATCAACCGCTTCGCCCACACGCTGCAGCGCGACGGCCAGTACGACCAGTACATGCAGCTGCTGCGCAGCGCCTTCAACCCGGGCACGATGGGGCAGCTCATGTGCCTGTCGCAGGTGAGCGTCGGCCACGACGGGCGCATGTACGACTGCGACTTCAACCAGATGCTGGAGCTGCCCGTGCAGCTGAGCTCGGAGGGCGCGCCGTCGGTCTGGGACCTGGCCTCCTTCGACGCGCTCGACGGCCGCGCCATCGCCACCGACGACCACTGCCTGGGCTGCACCGCGGGCGCTGGCTCGAGCTGCGGCGGCGCCCTCAGCTAGCAGGTCGCATCTCAGAACGCGCGCGGGCTGTGGAAGAGTTGTCTGCAAGGGTCACGCGTGCCCCGGGGTATTCTGTGCCTCATCGAAGAGCTGGCCGGCCCGGGGGAGGCGGGGCTGCGGGCGGACCGCTCCCCCTGCAGATCGCGGCGCCGGTGCCAGCACGTCGAGGTGATCGCGCGCCGCGGCACGGCTCGCTCGTGG
>Ga0315336_1000263_pt1 | contig 188187 bp, 181 predicted proteins | sample ASW5metaG_FD_204512 | JGI IMG/M metagenome (GOLD analysis project Ga0315336, IMG submission 204512) | Ammonia-oxidizing marine archaeal communities from Monterey Bay, California, United States - ASW #5 | ecosystem: Environmental > Aquatic > Marine > Intertidal zone | place: USA: California... | reverse complement strand
TCCGCCAAAATGGCGGGAAACGGGCAAAAAACACACAAATAAAGGGAAAATAGTGTCTGAATCTTCGATTTTTTGCCGTTTAAACCCAAGATGGGCAAATATCAGCAGTTATTCAGACCTTCCCTAGTGGTTCCGGTTGCAGACATAGAAATACTAAGAAAATATCAGTGTGTGTCTTCGGTGCTCGTCCTGATGTACAGTCGTCCGTCTTCGCCCTCAAAAATAACGCCAGCGCCGATCAGGCGGCAGAGTCCATGCATTGTTATGTCTTCGTTAAAATCCAAGAGTTCTGAAAGCTCATGTGGGTGGGGCAGCGGTTCGTTGATGTTCCAGTAGTTAGAGTCAATAAAAAAACGTAACGCGTCAGTAGCCTGCTGTTTTTTTATTAATCCAAAAAAATATTTTCGAAACAAAAAAACTATTACGTTCATGAAGATCAAAGCCTCCAAATAATTATTTGGTGAGCATTTTTCGAAAACGAGCAGAAAATGGGAGGCTCAGTCGCGGAGCCTCCCTAATCTATTTTTATTGTTGTTGTTCCGAAAAATGCCTTGTGCAACTTTGGCCTGAATCCCCCTCAGTATTAGTTACTACTATGCTTTCAGGCGATGTACCTAATAGCGCTAGTCCAACGGAGGAGATCGTTTATGTTATTTTTCAGTAACTTTAATGGTTGCGAGCACAGAGCGTGCCGTGCTCGCTTACTAATGGAAGGTGGTCAAGAGATACTTTCGTGAAAACATGGCTGCTCTCAATGTGTCCTGAATCCCAACCATAGCAACAATTAAAATAAAGGCAAGAGTGGAGCTTACAATAACTGGCAAGACGACGAATCAGTCCGGCCGCTGATGACAAGCAATTCAGAAATATTGGCACTGGCAGAGCACCATTTAGGTACAGACAACAAAAAAGGACCTGCGTTTGCACGCAAGTCCTTCATGATAATGGCCCGCCCGTCAGGATTCGAACCTGAGACCTTTGCCTCCGGAGGGCAACGCTCTATCCAGCTGAGCTACGGGCGGATTAACACTTTGTTCGAGAAGTCTAGAGGTCATGCTGCGCATGACTCAGCTGTACTGTCTCGCTTCGCTCCCAGCATAAAAGCTACGGGCGGATGAAATCTAACGCTTTGGCGTCAATTTCGAGTGCGCAATCTTACGTGTGATGGTGTTCTCTGTCCAGCCCTGTTGGTATCAAAGAGTTCAGTCAAGGGCCTTGAATCAACCATTCGTTGTCCGGGGGTTTTTGGGGTAGTAACGCTCCGGCAGCCGTTCGATATGAGGGAAGAAGCGGGTGTCCTTGTAGGGCATTTTCATAAAGCCGGAAACGCCCAGACCAGTGATCTGGCCGACCGCGGACAGTATCTCATCCAGCAGGCGGCTGAATTCACTTTCCCGGTCCGGGTCCAGCAGGCGGTAATGGCTGTGGATCTTGAGGTGTCGGGGCAGGGCCTCGAAGATGATCATGCCGGTGTGGTGGATGTCGTTGAGGGATTCCAGCGCGGTGATGATGGTTTGCGGCAGCACCAGGAATTCCTCCGGGTCGGGGCCGTCTTCGAAGTAGGAATGAACCCGTGACTCGTCTTCCACCTCCGGCGCGGCACTGACTTCGTATTTCAATTGCATGCCGGGCTCGGGCACGAAAGGCTGGTCGGGTTCGGCGCGGTCGATGTGCAGGGTGTTGCGGGCGTTGAACAGGCAACTCTTGAAAATCCCCTGGCGGTAGATGGCCTGGGCCAGGTACACCATGTTGTTGACGGCGCGGATAAACGCGGTTTTCAGTGTCGGGTCGTGCAGGTTCAGGGACGTGTCGATATAAACGCCATCGGTTTCCCAGCGCACGGCGAGTCCTCCTTCGACGGGATACCGCCCCAGTCGGCTGACGGCGGCCAGGAAGGCTTTTTCGGTTTCTCCCATGCCTTGCATGAAATTTTTATAGTAGCGGTCCAGCTGCACATCGTTCACATCATTGAGGGTTTCCGGGGCGCCTTCCTGGCGGAGGAAAGACTTCCGGGAGCTGTAAACGACCGTGTCGATTTCATGATCGGAGGCGCGGGTCCACACCGGCACCATGGGGGCCAGCGGTGGTTCCGTGAGATCGATCATCACCGTGCGTGCCATTCGCGACATTTCGTTCAGGTAGTAGTCACCGGCTTTTCGCCGGGTCTGTGGGTCCGGGGACAGCATTCCGTCGAGCATGCGGGCGAACTCCATCGGCAGCCCGAGGGACGCGGCGGGAATGGCCTGGTGCCCGAACCGGCAAGACTGGCCGGATGCCAGCGCATACAGTGTGCCCGCAGCGCCCTGTTCATCAAAGCGAGGGGAAGACAGCCCACCGTTCAGTTGTTCCTCACCGATGAAGTAGACATCCCCCAGCCGGGCGTTGGTCTGTTGCAGGTTATCGGACATCAATTCCATCACGTTGGTGGTGAGGAACTGCTGGTTGGCGTCCAGCTGGGCGAACACCGACGAGCCCCAGTCGATCAGGGCAATGTTTTCGGTGCTGGCGTCAAACACCAGGTTCGAGGGTTTGATGTCACCGTGCACGATGGGGCGCCCCGAGGGGCCATTCTCGCGGCGCAGGTTGCGCAGGATATCCGCAATCTGGTCGGCAATCCGCATGACCAGTCTGGGTTTCAGCCGGCCCTCCCGCAGGGACACCTCTTCCAGGTTCAGGCCTGCCGCGCGTTCCATCACCAGGATGGGTTGGTTGTGGGCTCGTTGATAGGCAACCAGGCGAGGCACCCTCGGATGCCGGACCTGCTCGAGGATATAAGCTTCATCTTCCAGGCGGTCCTGCAGGTGTTGGGGAAGGTTGATGCGGGTGAATTTGAAGACGTGTTCGGGGCCGGCGCTGTCCTGGTGTGGCAGGCGGCCCGCGAATACAAAGCCGTAGGCGCCTTTGCCGATCAGTTCGATGTCCTGGTAACCCAGTTGGCGAAGCTGGGCGGCGCAGAGCGCCACCCAGTCCTTGAGCTTCTTGGCATCGTCATGGCTGAGCAGATAGATCGACTGCTCTTCTGGGATGTAGAACTGCTGCAGTTGCGTCTTCTGCGCCATGATACTCCGTCAGCCCAGATGCAGCAGCATCGACTGCGGCGATTCCAGGTAGCCTTTCCAGCGATTGCAGAAGCGTGCAATGGTGCCGCCATCAATAATGCGATGGTCGCCTGCCCAGCTCACGGTCATGATGGACCGCTCGACCACTTGGCCATTGCTGTCAAAGCGCGGCAGTTTCTGGGTACGGCCAAGGGCCACAATCGCCACTTCCGGTGGGTTGATGATCGGGGCGGCGTAGGTGCCACCCAAAGCGCCAATATTGGAAATGGTGATGGTGCCACCCTTGAGATCCTCCTGGCTGACACGGCCCGAGCGGGCAGCCTCGGTCAGGCGAGCTACCTCGTCGGCAATGCCCAGCAGAGTCAGGTCTTCCACACCCTTGATGTTGGGAACCATCAGCCCGGCTTTGCCGTCCACGGCCATGCCGATATTGCACTGCGGCTGGTAGTGGATCTCGGTGACGTCGTCGTTGAGGCGGCTGTTGAGTACCGGGTATTCCTGCACCGCCAGGGCCATGGACTTCATGAAGAAGGGCATCAGAGTCAGCCTTGATCCGCTGGCTTCGGCTTCTGGTTTCAGCTGTTCCCGTAGTTTGAGCAGGTCGGTGACATCGATGTCCTCACTGTAGATGAAGTGGGGAATGGTGGTCGCCGAGGTAACCATGCTGCGAGCCATGGCGGCTTTCATGCCGCGGATGGGCTCAACGCGCACTTCCTGTTCCCGGGATGGCCGGCGGCGCTCACCGCCTGAGCTTGCCGGTTGCGATTCGCCGGAGCTGTCCTGTGCCGGTGAGGTTGTGGCGGGTTTGTCGAGGTGAGCCAGCACATCGGCCTTCAACACCCGGCCATCCTTGCCGGAACCTGTGATGTCCGCCAGGTCCAGGTCTTGTTCGCGAACAATGCGGCGTACAGCCGGGCTGGCCGGTGTCCGCGGTTGGTTGCGGGATACGACGGGTTGCGCGGTGGTTGGCGTTGGTTTCGATTCTGCTTCCGCGGCTGCTTGTGACGTTTTCCTGGCCTGGGCCGGCTCGTCACGCTCACGGGGAACGAACTCAAACAGCGGTGAATGTACCCGCGCCATTTCCTGCTGCTTATGGTAAAGCTTCGTGACACGGCCGGCCTTGGGGGCGGTGATCTCGACCATGGCCTTGTCGGTCATGACGTCCACCACCGGCTGGTCTTCTTCGATCTCGTCGCCCTCGGCCACGCGCCATTCCACCACTTCGCATTCGACAATGCCTTCGCCGATGTCGGGAAGGATGAAGTCCTCCGTTGGGTCGTCGCCATCGGCTTCGCCGGAGCTTGCTTGTGCCTGGGTTGCCGGCGTTTCGCTGGCCGTTTCCGGGGCTTTGGGCTCAGGCGTTGAATCTTGCTGGCTGTCGCCGCCTTCCTCCACCAGTTCAAACAACGGGGCGTGCACTTTCGCGATGTCCCCTTCCTTGTGATAGAGGCGCGTCACCTTGCCTTTATAGGGCGCCGGGATCTCCACCAGCGCCTTGTCGGTCATGACTTCGGCCACCGGCTGGTCTTCTTCGATGATGTCGCCTTCGCTGACCAGCCACTTGACCAGTTCGCACTCCACGATACCTTCGCCGATATCGGGCAGTATAAAATCACTCATGATTGCTCTCCTGTCCTGATATCAACCTAGAAATCCACGCTCGACCTGATGGCCTCGTAGACCTTCAGGTGATTGGGCAGGTGCTCTTTTTCCAGCACCAGTGGGAAGGGGGTGTCCATCCCGGTCACGCGAGCGATCGGGGATTCCAGGTACAGGAAGCAGCGCTCCTGTATGGTCGCCGCGATTTCACCGGCAAAACCACCGGTCAGTGGCGCTTCGTGGGTGACCACCAGGCGCCCGGTCTTGAGTACCGACTTGGCCACGGTTTCCACATCCCAGGGCAGGATGGTTCTCAGGTCGATGACTTCACAGGAAATGCCTTCTTTCTCCGCCCGTTCGACGGCGTGCTCAATCACTTCCATCTGCGCACCCCAGCCCAATACGGTGATATCGGTGCCTTCCTTGATCACTTCGGCTTCGCCCAGCGGTAGCCGGTAGTCTTCGTCGGGCACTTCCCCGACGGAGGCGCGATAGAGACGCTTGGGTTCAAAGAACAGGGTTGGGTTGGGGTCGTGGATGGCGCCCAGTAGCAGACCTTTGGCCTGATGCGGGTTGCGGGGCACCACGATTTTCAGGCCCGGTGTGTGGGCAAAGTAGGCTTCCGGCGACTGTGAGTGGTAAAGCCCGCCGGCGATGCCGCCGCCGTAGGGCGCACGAATCGTTAGCCCGCCCACGTCGAACAGACTGCCCGAGCGATAACGGAACTTGGCCGACTCGTTCACGATCTGGTCGAAGGCCGGGAAAATGTAATCGGCAAACTGAATCTCGGCCACGGGCACGGAACCCTGTGCGGCCAGGCCGTTGGCAAAACCGACGATACCCTGCTCGACCAGCGGCGTGTTGAAACAGCGGTCCTTGCCGTATTTCTGTTGCAGGTTGCTGGTGGCGCGGAATACACCACCGAAAATGCCCACGTCTTCACCGAAACACAGCACCCGCTCGTTGGCGGCCATGGCAGTGTCGAGGGCGTTGTTGATGGCCTGGAGCATATTCATCTGGGTCATCTCACGCACCTCCCTTTGCTTGTTCTGCGGTTTTCGGATATTCGTCCGGATGCCGGCGGATGTGCGCCTTGAGTTTGTCGAATTGCTCGGCCAGCCCCGGCGGTACCTCGTCGTAGACGTCGCTCACCAGGGTGTCGAGCGCGGGTGGCGGCCGCTTCTGTGCCCGTTTCATGGTTTCGAGCACTTCCCGGCGCATGTTTTCCTGCAGCTGTTTCTCATCGTCCTCACTCCACCACTTCTTGCGTTCGAGCCAGAGACGCATGCGCAGGATAGGGTCTTTCTCGCGCCATACCGCTTCCTCGTCCTTGCTGCGATAGCCGGAGGGGTCGTCAGAAGAAGAGTGTGCCGCCAGGCGGTAGGTCATGGTTTCAATTAGCACCGGCCGGTTGTGTTCCACCGCCAGCTTGCGGGCAGCCTTGGTGGCCTCGTGCACGGCCAGGATGTCGTTGCCGTCGACACGGATCACGTCCATCTTGTAGCCATACGCCCTGGGTGCCACGCCGTCAGCGGCGAACTGCTCGGCGGCGGGGGTGGAAATGGCGTAGCCGTTGTTCCGGCACAGGAAAATAACCGGAACGCGGTGGACGGCGGCCATGTTCAGGGCAGCGTGGAAGTCTCCTTCCGAAGCGGCGCCTTCGCCAAAGTAGGTGATGGTGCAGTGGCCTTCGCCCGCCAGTTTCTGACCGTAGGCGTAGCCCGTGGCCTGGGGGATTTGCGTGGCCAGTGGCGAGGAAATGGTCATGTAGTTCAGCTTGCGGGAACCGTAATGAACCGGCATCTGTCGGCCTTTGCCGTAGTCCAGTTCGTTGCCGAACAGTTGGTTCATGAACTCATCAATAGAAAAACCGCGATAGGTCAGAGAGCCCTGTTCACGGTACTGAGCCATGATCATGTCGGCGTCATCCAGTGCGGCGGTACTGCCAATAACCGCGGCTTCCTCGCCGGTGCACTGCATGTAAAAGCTCAGGCGCCCCTGCCGTTGGGCCGCGAGCATGCGTTCGTCGAGAATCCGGGTGGTGACCATCGCCCGGTAGATGCGCAGGGCTTTGTCTTTGTCGAGCTCAGGAGCCTTGGCGCCTTTGTAGAGCGAGCCGTCCTGCTTGAGTAACTTGAAGGTGGGAATTCGGAACTCCGCACCGTCGGTGAAAACCGGGTTATAAACAACTTTGGATTTTGTTGTTGTCATAATCCTCTTCCTGGGGTAGTGGCCTGAGGAACAAAACACCCCTTGTGAGGGTGTCGATGCTTGCTTTGAGTATAGCCAAACTGACGGAACCTGGTGCGGCCCGGGTCAATATCGGCTAAAGTTTACCTTAACGTAAACTGGATCGTTCTGGTAGACCCCGGCGGGGGATTTTTTACTCAGGGTAGAGCGGCAGGGGTGTCACACTGACGAGCGTGTCGTCATTGCCAATATTGACGGTGCCGTCCTGGACGGTGCATTGCAGGTTCATGCCGCGCTCAGCCAGGGCAGCCAGAGACTCGGTGTCGTCTGTCGGCAGGTCGATGATGGTGAGGTTGTCGAAGCGAGTCAGTTTGCCCTGGTGTTTCTCCCACCAAAGTGGCACGGCGCGGCCACCGTAGGTGTACAGGATAACCTGACCCGCCCGGTTGCAGGCCTTGCGCAGGCGGCTCTCGTCGGGCAGGCCGAGCTCGATCCACAGTTCGATCTCGTCGCTCAGGCTTTTTTGCCACAGATCCGGCTCGTCGTCCGTGCTGATCCCTTTGGTGAATTCCAGGCTCTCGCTGGCGTTCAGTATGAAAGCCAGCAGGCGTATCATCATGCGCTCGTCGGTCTCTGACGGGTGGCGGGCGATGGTGAGGTGGTGGTCACCGTAATAGTGCCGGTCCATATCCGCGATGTTCAGTGTTGCTTTAAAGATGGTTGCCTTGAGCGCCATGGGGTATCCGAACTGGTGTCAAACTTTGGGTATGGGCTAGTGTAGAGCAATTCGTTACTTGATGAGCATGACAATATGTCGATGTTGCGGGGTTTCCTGACTCTGGTTTTATGTTTCATGCTTGGCGAAGCCTTGCGACTGGTTTTCCTGATTCCGGTCAGCAGCGGTGTGCTGGGCATGATTCTGATGACAATCACGCTGATGCTTAAGGGCAGTGTCAGTGATGACTTGGCCACGGCGAGCCAGGGACTGATTTCGGTGCTGGTGCTGCTGATCATGCCGGGCGTGGTGGGTGTGTTCTTCTCTGCTGATCAGTTCAGCGGCCAGTGGCTGGCGGTGGCGGGGGCGCTCTTGGTGGGCACCTTTTTGAGTGTGCTGACCACGCTGCTGCTGATGGCGTCTCTGGTCAAGGCAGGGCAGCGGAGAGCGTCGGATGACTGATCTCCTGGAGCGTTTTCTCGCACTTCCCAATACCCTGTCTGCGAGCCCGATACTGGCGATTGGGTTAACCCTGGGCGCGTTCTTCGCGGGCAACTGGCTTTTCCGGAGGATGGGGCGACCGCTTTGGTTGCCACCGGTGGTGCTTTCGGCCTTCCTGTTGTCGGCCACCATCGCGCTACTGTCACTGGATTACACCCGTTATCAGCAGGGAGCCCAGTGGCTGATGCTGTTGCTCGGGCCAGCCACCGTCGCGCTCGGTATACCGTTGTACCAGCAGATGCACCACGTGCGGGCGTTGTGGCGTCCGATTCTGTGCACCCTGCCAATAGCAGCCTCCCTGGCGGCCGTGTATGCGGTCGTGATCGCCTGGGCTCTCGGGGCGACACCTCTGGTGCTGGCGTCCCTGGCGCCGAAGTCGGTGACCGCGCCCATTGCCATTGGTATTACCGAACAACTGGGCGGTTCGGTGCCGCTGATGATGGGCGGGCTTCTGGTGACCGGTGTTGTCGCAACGCTCTTTGTCGACCTGCTTTCCAGGGCGCTGTCGATCACCGACGACCGCATTCTGGGTTTTGCGCTCGGGCTGAACGGCCATGCGGTGGGAACGGCGCGAGCGTTCGAGATCAGTCGCACAGCCGGTGCCTTTGCCTCCCTGGGAATGGGGCTTACAGGGGTGTTCACCGCATTGATTCTGCCGCTGGCGTTTCGCCTTTGGTAAGCGCCCCAAACAGGGGCATTCACTTCACGAATAACGCCAAGTCGCAATTTCGATTGCTGTTCGGGTTTTCCACGACTAGTTTTTAGCGCAGACATCTGGCGTGAAGTTGCGCCGATGTGCCGCAAAAATTCTTAAAACAGCGACGGAAAACGCGATGAAAACACTACTGACTGCTTTTGTTGGTTTCATGGCCCTGGCAACAGCCCCGATGGCGATGTCTGCCGAGGCGAACAAGGAACTGAAAATGGCGTACGACGCCGACCCTGTAAGCCTGGACATTCACGAACAGCTCTCCGGCGGCATGTTGCAGCTAAGCCACATGACCTTTGATCCCCTGATCCGCTGGACCAAGGATCTCGGCTTCGAGCCGCGTCTGGCAAAAAGCTGGGAGCGTATTGACGAGAACACCATGCGCTTCGAGTTGCGTGAAGGTGTGAATTTTCACTCTGGCAACGAGCTGACCGCCAAAGACGTCAAGTTCACCTTTAATCGCCTGAAGCAGAGCCAGGACTATAAAGCCATCTTCAAACCGTTCAGCGAACTCAAGGTGATTGATGACTACACCTTTGAGCTGGTGACCAACGAGCCATACCCGCTGCTGCTGAACACCGCGACTTACATCTTCCCGCTGGACAGCGAGTTTTACACCGGTAAGACCGAAAGCGGGAAAGACAAGAGCGCCATCACCAAGCACGGCAATTCTTTTGCTTCCGAGAATCTGTCCGGCACAGGCCCTTATGTCATTACCGGTCGTCAGCAGGGCGTGCGTGTCGAGTTTGAGCGCTTCGACGATTACTGGGATACCGAGTCACCGGGTAACGTCGGCAAGATCGTGCTGACTCCGATCAAGGAAAACAACACCCGTGTCTCCGCGCTGCTGTCTGGCGGTGTGGATTTCATTGCACCGGTGCCGCCGACCGATCTGGAGCGTATTCGCCGTGACAAGAACGCCGATCTGGTGACCATGAGCGGTACCCGCATCATCCTGTTCCACATGAACCAGGACCGGGTTGAAGCGTTCAAGAACCCGAAAGTGCGCGAGGCCATTGCCTATGCCATCAACCAGGAAGGCATTGCCGCCAAGATCATGAAGGGCTTCGCTACCCCGGCCGCTCAGATGTCGCCGGAAGGTTACCAGGGCCACAACGAATCCCTGGCAACGCGGTTTGACGTCGAAAAAGCCCAGCAGTTGATGAAAGAAGCCGGTTATGAAGACGGTTTCACCATCTCCATGATGGCGCCCAATAACCGTTACGTGAATGACGACAAGATCGCCCAGGCGGTTGCCGCCATGCTGGCGCGTATCAACATCAAGGTGGATCTGAAAACGCTGCCGAAAGCCCAATACTGGCCGGAGTATGACGCCCGCGCCGCCGACATGATGATGATAGGCTGGCACGCAGACACCGAGGACTCCGCCAACTTCTACGAGTTCCTGACCTTCTGCCCGGATGCGGACAGCGGTTCGGGCCAGTACAACGCCGGTAACTACTGCAACCCGGAGATCGATGAGCTGGTCAACAAGGCCAACGTCGAGACGGATCTGGACAAGCGCACGGCCATGCTGAAAGAGGTGGAGCAGCGCCTGTATGACGACGCAGCGTTCGTTCCCCTGCACTGGCAGGACCTGGCCTGGGCCAGCAAGAAGAACGTGAAGATCGAACCGATCCTCAACGTGATGAACTTCCCGTACCTGGGCGACCTGGTCGTGGAGTAACAGCCTTTATGGGCGGGCCGGCTTCGGATCAGCCTGGAGCCGGCCTTTTGTTTGCAGCTTGACCCGGAATTTTTCATGTTAGCGTTTTTGGTTCAGCGAATTTCCCAGGCCGTACTGGTCATGTTCGTGATCAGTGTGATTGCTTTCGCCATTCAGGATGGCCTGGGCGACCCGCTTCAACAGATGGTGGGCATGTCCGTCTCGCAGGATGAGCGGGAAGCGATCCGTGAGGAAATGGGACTGAATGCCCCATTGGTTGTGCAATACGTCCGGTTTGCCGGTAACGCCCTGCAGGGTGACCTGGGTATTTCCTATTTTTACGGAAAGCCCACCATGGACGTAATCCTTGAGCACCTGCCGGCCACCCTCGAGCTGGTGATCGGCGCCAGCCTGATTATTATTGTGTTCTCGGTGCCCATCGGGGTGTTCGCCGCGATTCGCCCTCAGGCATGGCTGTCCAAATTCTTCATGGGGGTCAGTACCGTCGGGATTTCCATTCCGGTGTTCCTGACCGCCATCGTACTGATTCAGATTTTCTCGATCGGTATCACCGTCGACTGGTTCCCGCAGGATGCTGGCTGGGGGCAGTGGCTGAACGCCGCACTATCCACTGAAGGCGGATTGCCGTCCTACGGTCGGGGTGATGACCTGACGCCGCTGTTCGGCACCTGGGAATCCGGCTTTTTCTCCCAGGGCGGCCTCCTGCACCTGATCCTGCCGTCGGTATCGCTGGCGTCCATCATGCTGCCGCTGTTCATCCGCCTGATCCGTGCAGAGATGATGGAAGTGCTGCAGAGTGACTACATCCGGTACGCCCGCGCCAAGGGCCTGAGCTCTTCCCGGGTCTATTTCCTGCACGCGCTCAAGAACACCATGCTGCCGGTGATTACCGTGGGCGGTGTGCAGATCGGCATCATGGTGGCCTACACCATTCTTACGGAAACCGTGTTCCAGTGGCCCGGTGTCGGGCTGATGTTCCTGGAGGCCATCACCCGCAGCGACATTCCCCTGATCGTGGCGTACCTGATGGTGGTAGGCCTGATATTCGTGATTACCAATACCGTGGTGGATCTGATCTACGGTCTGGTGAATCCCACCGTAAAACTGACAGGTAAGAAAGCATGACGACGGCGACTCTTTCACGCTGGGATCGCTTTCGCGAGTCCTTCCTCTGGTACAGCTTCAAGCGCGACAAGGTGGCGATTGCCAGCTTTATCGTGCTGTTGTCCATGGTGCTGGCGGCCGTCTTTGCGCCTTTGCTGGCGCCGGCCGACCCCTACGACCTGGCCCAGATCAACATCATGAACTCCGAGCTGCCACCGGTCGGCCTGGATGGCTCCGATCCGGCCTTCCCGCTGGGCACCGACGCCCAGGGCAGGGATTTGCTCTCCACCATTCTGTACGGCACCCGGGTGTCGTTGTTGATCGGGTTTGGCGCGGTTGTCCTGCAAGCGGCGCTGGGCATCCTGTTTGGCCTGCTGGCGGGCTATCTGGGCGGTCGGGTCGACTCCATCCTGATGCGGATTGCCGATGTGCAGCTGTCGTTCTCTACTCTGATGGTCGCGATCATTGTGGGTGCCGTGTTCAAGGCCAGCTTTGGCAATCTGATGTTCGGCGAAGTCGCTATCTACATGCTGATCTTCATCATTGGTGTGGCAGAGTGGCCTCAGATTGCCCGTACAGTGAGGGCCTCGGTATTGGCGGAGAAGAAAAAGGAATACGTGGATGCGGCGAAGGTGATGGGGTTTCGCACCCGTCGGATCATGTTCCGCCACATCCTGCCCAATACCCTGTCACCGATTTTCGTCATTGCCACGGTACAGATCGCCAACGCCATCATTTCCGAGGCCGCGTTGTCGTTCCTGGGCCTGGGCATGCCGGAAACACAGCCGTCGCTGGGCTCGCTGATCAAATCCGGTTTTGACTACATCCAGAGTGGTTCCTGGTGGATCACCCTGATCCCCGGTCTGGTGCTGGTGGTACTCGTATTGGTCATCAACCTGCTGGGTGACTGGTTGCGGGATGTCATGAACCCACGGCTGTACAAGGGGTAACGCCATGCCATTGCTGGAAGTAAAAGATCTTGAGGCCCGCTTCGCTGTCCGTGGCGGGGACCTTACCGCTCTGCGTGGCATCAGTTTCAGTCTCGACAAGGGCGAGCGCCTGGGGCTGGTGGGGGAATCTGGCGCGGGTAAATCCGTAGCGGCTTTCTCCATTCTCAACCTGATCGCCCGGCCCGGTTACATTGCCGCTGGCCAGATCCTGTTCGAGGGTAAGGACCTGGCAGCCATGAGCGAGCGGGAACTGCGCAAGATTCGCGGCAACCGCATCGCCATGATTTTCCAGGACCCGATGATGACCCTGAACCCGGTGCTGACCATTGGCACCCAGATGGTGGAAGCGCTCAAGGCGCATCGCCGGATCAGCACCAGGGCGGCCCGGGATATCGCCCTGAACAAGCTGCGGAAGGTACAGATTCCGTCGCCGGACAAGCGCCTGGATCAATACCCCCATGAACTGTCTGGCGGCATGCGCCAACGCGTTATCATCGCCATCGCATTGCTGCTGGACCCGGAGATCATCATCGCGGATGAGCCGACGACGGCCCTGGATGTGACGATTCAGGCTGAGATCATGGCGTTGCTGTTGGAGCTGTGCGAGCAGGACAACGTGGCGCTGATGCTGATCACTCACGATCTCGGTGTGGTGTCTCAGGTCACTCAGCGCATGCTGGTGATGTATTCCGGCCGAATCATTGAGCAAGGGCCCACCCGCGAAATCATCAATGATGCCCAGCATCCCTATACCCAGGGGCTGATCAACGCGCTGCCCCAGATGGGTGAGCCCGGCGAGCGGCTGTTCCAGATCCCGGGTTCCATGCCGTCCCTGAAGAATGTGCCCACAGGCTGCCCCTTCCACCCACGCTGTTCCTTCGCCACTGATCAGTGCAAGCGTCGGATGCCGGAGTATGTTCGGTCGGGTAATGTGGATGTGGCCTGTTACGAAGTCAGCAACCTTATTGAGCAGGAGAAACGCATGCAGGAGGTGGAATCGTGACCTCCCCGTCATCCACGCTGGTCGATATACGCGGCCTGGAGAAGAAGTTTGATCTTTCCGGTGGCCTGCTGGAGCAGATCTCATTCAAAGGCGGTCGTTTCCACCGCAAACAGGAAGCCGTGCACGCGATCAATGGCGTTGATCTGCAGGTCCAGAAAGGCGAAGCGCTGTGTGTTGTGGGCGAGTCCGGCTGTGGTAAATCGACCGTGGCCCGTACCGTCATGGGGTTGTTGTCTCCCAGCGCTGGTGAGATCCACTACGACGGCCAGCGTATCGACAATCTTGACGGTAAAGAGGTGCTGCCGTACCGCCGCAAGATGCAGATGATATTCCAGAACCCCTACGCCTCGCTGAACCCGAGGATGACCATCCAGCAAACCCTGGAAGAGCCAATTCGCTTTCATCAGCCGGATGCCTCGGAGTCCCAGATCCGTGACAAGGTGCAGGATGTTATGGAGTCGGTGGGGATCGACCCGGACTGGGGTAGCCGTTTTGGTCATGAATTTTCCGGCGGTCAGCGCCAGCGCATTGCCATTGCCCGGGCGCTGGCGGTGGACCCCGAGTTCATCGTTGCGGACGAACCGATTTCGGCGCTGGACGTCTCTATTCAGGCGCAGGTGCTCAACCTGCTGATGGAAGCTCAGGAAAGCCGCAACCTGACCTATCTTTTTATTACTCATGATCTGGCCGTGGTAGAGCATTTTGGTACCCGGGTCGCGGTCATGTACCTTGGCCGGGTATGCGAGTTGGCAGATACCAGAACGCTGTTCAATACCCCGAGGCATCCATATACCCAGGCGTTGCTGTCGGCCATTCCAAAGCTGGAGGACGACCGGCCCAACCATATCCGGTTACAGGGCGAGGTTCCGACACCAGTGCAGTTGCCGTCAGGTTGCGTCTTCCATGGTCGCTGCCCGTATGCCGACGACCGATGCCGGCAGGAAATACCTCAGTTGATAGCGACGGATGGCGGCGCCCAGGTTGCGTGTCATGCGGTGGAGGAAGGGCGGCTATAGCCAGTTCCCCACGATGGGCTATGATGCCTGACAACCATTCCCGACGCTGGTAACACCATGGAAATACGCTGGCTTGAAGACTTCATGGCGCTGGCCCGAACGCGTCATTTCTCACGTGCCGCTGAACTGCAGCATGTGAGCCAGCCGACGTTCAGCCGCCGCATCAAGCTTCTCGAGGAAGCCATGGGGGCAACACTGATCAACCGCCAGACCCTGCCATTGTCGCTGACACCGGCGGGGGAGGTTTTCGTTGAGCTGTGCGAGCGCGTAACGCGGGACGTTCGTGAAACCAAAGACCGGATCAGCGACATGGAGTCCGAGGCGTCTGCCCGGATCAGTGTGGGATCAACCCAGGGGCTGTTTTCCCACTTTTATCAGGGGTGGGCCCGGCAGGAGGGCTTGGCCGAGCGGCTACAACTGAACCTGAAAGCCACCAACTGGGTGGGGGAGCAATTTCTGGATGCGCTGGATAGCGGCGAATGTGACCTGGTGCTGTGCTACTGGCATGAGGATCTGCCCTGGAAAGATCATCTGAGCGAGGACCGCTACGAATGGGTGACGCTGGCGAGGGAATTTCTGGTGCCTGTAAGTGTGGCCGATGAAAACGGGCAACCACGATTTGCGCTGCCGGGCACGCCGGAGCAGCCCGTCCCGCTGATTGCCTATCACTCCCGGGGGTTCCTGCAGTCTGCCATTGAGGGGCACCTGAACAGGTGCAAGCTGCCAGCCAACCTGTTGCCACTGAATGAAAATACCCAATCGGCCGGTATCAAGGCGCTGGTAAAACAGGGCTTCGGCATGGGGTGGCTGCCACAACGAATGACGGAAAAGAGCGAGCGTTTTGGCAGCCTCACCCGGGCCGGGGACAAGCGTTGCGACGTGCCATTGGAGATCCGCTTGATTCGCCTGCGTGAGCCCCGTTCCGACGATCTGCTAACCCTCTGGAAAACACTGGAAAACAAGCATGTCTGACACCGAGTTACTGTCACTGCAGACGGACCATATTCGCACGCTTCAGCAGCGTTACGAGCACGCCATCGCCGAGCAGGGTTATGACGGTCTGCTGATCAGTTCCGGCGCCGCACCCGTGCGTTATGGTGACGACCAGGCATGGCATTTTCAGGGCTATGGCCCCTTCCTGCACTGGACCGGGCTGACCGGGCAGGAACACAGCTGGTTACTTATCCGGCCCGGGCATAAACCGCTGCTCAGTCTTTATCACCCCGTGGACTTCTGGCATGCCACTCCGGAATTGCCGGACGAGCCCTGGCTGCAGTCGATGGAGGTGCGTTCCAGTGATCGTCGGGAAGCGCCGGTAATGAACGTCAATGGCAGGCTTGCCGTTGTGGGCGACCCGTCCCAGTTGTCCGGGGTTGATGGGGAACATAATCCGGAGGGCCTGTTGTCTGCTCTGGACGAAACCCGGGTGCATAAGACCCCGTATGAAATAGCCTGCCTGGCTCGTGCCAACCACGTTGCCATGCAGGGCCACCAGGCGGCCCGAAAGACGTTTCTGGACGGAGGCAGTGAGTTTGAAATAAACCTGGCCTACCAGCAGGCGACCGGGCAGCGTGAAGCCCAAGCGCCGTACCACAGTATTATCGGCGTGAATGAACACGCCGGCACCCTGCATTACCAATACTATGATACCGAAGCCCCTGCGCCTCCCCGCAGCCTTCTGATCGACGCCGGTGTCCGTTTTCGCGGTTACTGTTCCGACATTACCCGCACCACGCCCGGGGCAGGGGAAAGACGTTTTTCCGCGTTGATTCAGGGGCTGGAACAATTGCAGCAACGGCTGTGCGGGATGGTTGCACCCGGCGTGGAGTATGTGGCGATCCATCGCAAGACCCACCAAGGCATTGCGGCACTGTTGAATGCCGCCGGAGTGGTTCAGGGGGTGGATGACGAAACCCTGGTGGAGCAGGGCGTTACCAGGGCGTTCTTTCCGCACGGTATTGGTCATTTCCTGGGAGTTCAGGTGCATGACGTCTCTGGCAAGAAAGAACCGCCGCCGTCAGACGCCCCATTCCTACGCCTGACCCGGACCCTGGAGGCAGGCATGGTCGTCACCATAGAGCCGGGGCTTTATATCATTCCTTCATTGCTGGACCCGGTATTGGATGGGCCACTGGGGAAGAACTTTAACCGTTCAGTGATCGATGAATTACGAGGGTGCGGCGGTATTCGCATTGAGGATAATGTGGTCGTTACACACGATGGCGCCAGAAACCTGACCCGTGAGGCGGGCGGTTAAAAAGAATTTGCACAAAAATCGCTCTTTGGGCTTGCAAAGCTGCATGCAAATGACAATAATTATCACTAGCTTTGTTATCGTTAGTGAGATGCTCCTATGTATGTATGCCTCTGCCATGGTGTAACAGACCGAGAAATCCGTGAAGCCGCCGACAATGGCGTCAGTTCCATGCGCCAGCTTGGCAAGGAGCTCGGTGTTGGCACGCAATGCGGTCGTTGTGCCTGTACAGCACGGGAGATTCTCCGCGAAAGCCGCACCCCCGATTACCTGGCCATGGCTGACATGCTAGCCCAGCCCGCCTGACGGATAGGGTAGTGATAGGGAGAGTGCGGAATCCGTTCTTGCCTGCACCTGATTCCTAAATGTGATTTTTTCTCCCCGCGTGAAAGACTATCCTTGTAAGGATCGCACACTCACGAAAGGAGATCCGTCATGAAAGGCGACAAGAAAGTCATCCAGTTCCTGAATAAAGTACTCGCCAACGAGCTGACCGCCATCAACCAGTACTTCCTCCATTCCCGCATGTACAAGGATTGGGGTATCACCAAACTGGCGGACAAGGAATACGAAGAGTCCATCGACGAAATGAAGCATGCGGATCTGCTGATCGAACGCATCCTGTTTCTGGAAGGGCTACCTAACCTCCAGGACCTAAACAAGCTGCTGATCGGTGAAAACGTCGAGGAAATGCTGTCCTGTGACCTCAAACTGGAAATGATCGCCCATCAGGACCTGAAAGATGCGGTTGTTCATTGTGAGCAGGTGAAGGACTACACCAGTCGTGAACTGTTCCGTGGCATCCTCGACAGCGAAGAAGAGCACATTGATTGGCTCGAAACCCAGCTCGACATGATCGGCAAGATGGGTATCCAGAACTACATCCAGCTTCAGTCGTCCGCCGCGGAGTAAACATCAGTGACAATGGATCTGTCCTGTTTTAAAGCCTATGACCTTCGTGGCCGAGTGCCGGACCAGCTTAACCCAGAGCTGGCCGAACGCATCGGTCGCGCCTATGTGGAAGTGACGGGGGCGAAAAGAGTCATCGTCGGCTACGACATCCGGCTGTCCAGCCGTGAAATCGCCGATGCCCTCTGCTCCGGCCTTATGGCCGCCGGTGCCGACGTTTTCGACATCGGCCTGTGTGGTACCGAGCTGGTCTACTTCGCCACCAGCCATTACAAAATGGACGGCGGCATCATGGTCACCGCCAGCCACAACCCGCGTGATCACAATGGCATGAAGATGGTGGGGCCGGACTCGCGCCCTATCAGTTCCGACAACGGCCTGAATGACATCCGTGACCGGGTGCCTGAGCCCTTCGGTGATGCGCCGGAACAGGGACGATATGAGCCGCTGGAAGTGGTTACCGCCTATATCGATCACCTGTTGGGTTATATAGCGGCAGGATCGCTCAAGCCCAAAACCATCGTGGTCAATGCTGGTAACGGCGGGGCGGGGTTGATTGTCGACGAGCTGGAACAACACCTGCCGTTCGATTTCGTCAAAGTGCACCACCAGGCCGATGGTCATTTCCCGAACGGTGTTCCCAACCCCATTCTGGAAGAAAACCGCGCCGCCACCGCGGATGCGGTTGTGGAGTATGGCGCTGCCATGGGCATTGCCTGGGACGGCGACTACGATCGCTGCTTCTTCTTCGACGAAAACGGCCGCTTCATCGAGGGCTATTACATTGTCGGCCTGCTGGCAGACCAGTTCCTCCGCAAAACCGGCGGCGGTAAAGTCATCCACGACCCAAGACTGACCTGGAACACCATCGACCTCGTCAACGCCGTTGGCGGCGAAGCCATCGAAAGCAAAACCGGCCACGCCTTCATCAAACAACGCATGCGCGACGAAGATGCAGTCTACGGCGGCGAAATGAGCGCCCACCACTACTTCCGCGACTTCGCCTACTGCGACAGCGGCATGATCCCCTGGTTGCTCGTCGCCGAACGCCTGTGCCAGTCCGGCCAGACGCTGTCCTCCCTGATAGACGCCAGAATCGAGGCCTATCCGGCCAGCGGCGAAATCAACCGCACGATCGATGATCCCCCCAAGGTCATTGCCGCCATCGAGGCCAAGTACAGCCCGGGCGCCAAAAGTGTCAGCCACGTCGACGGTGCCAGCATCGAATTCGACGACTGGCGGTTCAACCTGCGAATGTCCAACACCGAACCGGTGGTTCGCCTGAACGTGGAATCCCGTGGTGATATTGCCTTGATGAAGGAAAAAACGGCAGAGCTGCTGGCGGAAATGCAAAGGCTCAACGAGGAAGGTTAACTCACTGTTCTGGGGCCGGTCGGGGCGATACCGATGTCAGAAACTGTGCGGAGCCATGGATGGCGGAGCTCAAGCGCCACATGGATGTGCTTGAGCGTGTTTCTGACATCGGTATCGCCCCGAGCGGTCTTGCACCAAAAGCCAGAAATAACTCAAAGCCAGTCGTTCAACATAATCCCGATGCCAATCCGCTGAATCCGCTCATTGTAGTCAATCAGGCTCTCACCATAGCCATTGTAATAATGGACATACCCCTTGATCGTATCCCCCATCGGAAAGCTATAACCCAACTCAATCGACGTCTTGTTGTCTGACCGCAAGTTGTTCATCAGCTTCATCGACAGCGTCCGATCCTCACTCCACTTGTAGATCGCCATGTAGTTCGCATAGCCCAGATAGCGCTCAATATCCTCATTGTCGTCCTCGCTGTCATCCTCCGGCAGTCGATACCAGGGCTGAAGGATGAACAGCCAGCGATCATAGCTGTAGGCTGCCGACCCCACGATCCGGTTCCAACTGCGGGAACGGGGTTCCGACTGGCCATTGGACTCATGATTAAAGCCCAGCGTGACACCATTCAGTCTGCCAGGGCCCAGGTCATAATTCGTCTCATAGCGTACAAAGACTTCCGGCTCATAATTGGTTTCCCGGAATGGCGCTGAATCATCCGTGTTATACACCTGCCAAAACGATTTCTGGGTGTAGCCGAACCAGAGCGTCGTGCGGTCATCCAGCCAGCCAGTCAACAAGGGTACCTTGAAACTGATCTGGTACTTGGCTTCCTGGTTGTCGATGCCATAGTCGTAATCGGTTGCGCCCAGTCTCGGATTTGTGGGTTCACGATTGGCATTCTTCATATAGCTGAACGGCAGGATATACATCGGCCGATGGCCAACAAAACTGCCGGAAAACGAGAAAATAGCCTTCTCTGCGGCGACATAACGGTTCAGGATCGCCGACATCACACCGGTATCTTCTCCGTCCTCTCCTGTCGTGCTTTCTTCCGCGGGCCCCAGTGTTGCATCGCCGTTTTCCGCATTCGCTGCCTCTTCGTACTGCAGCGCCTCCGTCGACTTGTCGATGGCGTCCAGGCTCTCATCAGAGGCACCATTGCGAGCGCTGGCCGGGTCATTGATGGCGTCGTAACATGCGAGACGCTGAACGCCATCCTTGATCAGGGCACAGTCTTCCGGCTTCACTCCCTCAAAATTCCGGTTCCCGGGGGGCTCGTCCTGCGCGGTGGCCGTTCCGGGAAGGAACAGGTTCAGAGACAATAGCAAGCCAGTAAACCTCAAAAGTTCAGGGCGGCGAACGATGGGCATGGTCCAGTCCTTATGCGTTGGAAACACTGATCCAGGTGTTGGCGACGCCGTAAGCCCATACTCCGAGCAGCGTCATCACCAGCAGGGAAAATACGATTTTATGCCGGGGTTTGCGTTCAGCAGCTGCTGCAACCACCCAGCGCAGGTACATCAGCCCGATAAAACTGATGAATACCGCAAGACTTGCGGCGGCGGGAATCAATAACCACACAGGGCTCAGTGCGGCACCCTCTGCCGCGCGGCTGGAAAACCAGCCCATGGACGCCAGCAGTATGGCTACCGCGGTAAACTCGGTGATCAGTAATGGCTTTCGCCAGGGGTGTGGCTGGTTGGTATCAGGCATACATTCGAACCTTCGGTATCTGTTTGGTGCATGGTACCCGGAAAGTGCTTCCGGAGCGCTCTGACTTACGAAATGGCAACGAAAATTGATTGAAATCGGGGGTTCATTTTGCAGTTTGGTTTTTTTGGCCTGCCGCAGTCGCTATAATGCGTGCACTAACGATTATAACGCCCAATTGTGAGGTGCATTGTGATGATGAAGAGAGTCCTGGCTGCCGTATTGCTTGGTTTCGGCCTGACCGCAGGTGCCGTAATGGCCAATGTTGAAGATGAAATTCGTGCTCGCATTGCCCCGGTTGGCGAAGTGTGCGTCCAGGGTGAAGACTGTGGGCAGGCAGCTGCTCCATCTGCAAGCGCAAGCTCGGGCCCTCGTTCTGGAAGTGACGTTTACGATGCAGCCTGTACCGCTTGCCACAGCACTGGCGCGGCAGGCGCTCCCAAGAAGGGCGACACAGCCGCATGGTCACCCCGTATTGAAAAAGGACTGGACACACTGGTCAATCACGCAATCAACGGCTTCAATGCCATGCCGGCCAAGGGCGGTTGTTCCGGGTGCTCTGATGAGGAAATCGAGAGCGCCGTCGAGCACATGGTTGAGGCCAGCCAGTAGCAACTGTATTCCGGCCCACGGTAGATCAAAAAGCCCCCGATATTACGGGGGCTTTTTATTGGTTAGCGGAATGGTCGCCCGTTAGTGAATGGGCATATAGGTCAGTTGCCCTTCGATTCGCTCAGTGCCGTTTTTGGGCGTTGTCACTGCAATTGACCAGGTTTTGGGTCCATCTGCGCTGTTGCTGTCATGCAGAACATTGAGCCGGGAGTCCAGCCAGCCAAAAGCGCCGGATTGAGACATTGTCACCCAGGACGTCTGGCTCGTTTCCGCCGACTGGTTTGGTAGCGCTTTCCAGCTGGGGCTCTCCGTATTAACGGTGACTTCGGTTCGGGTAAATCGTATAAACGCCTCCCCGTCCGTGCCCAATACGGTCAGAGGTTCTTCACCTTGATATCGAAGCAATATGCCCGGGCGCGGTGCATCCAGAATGATTGCACTGAGTCCGGGAATGTCGGGTTGATGGGCTATTCGAGCCTTTACGATGCCGTCCGGAACGTCCTCTGTCTCCAGTGCACCGTGGGCCCCTGCCAGCCCGGAGGCTGACAGGGACACCAGGCCGAACAACACCGGGGCCGCCAGGCGAGCTCCGATCTGTTCGATGTGTTTCATAACAATCCTCCTGACGGTCACAGCAGCTCGAGGGTTGACTCAATGATGCCACCGCTGGTGGTGGTATCGCTGGCCACCTGCGTGGGCGCCATGCAGGCGAGATTCTCATTCACCACAGTGATCGGCGCGGACACCGAGGGTACGCGGCCATCTGGGGTGTCCTTGCTGACGAACAGCATGTATTCGCCGGCGGGCACCACGTTGTGGTTGTCGGGCATGGTCAGAGTCAGCTTGTTGCCAGGGCCCCGCTCCATGACCAGTTCAATGGCACGCTGGTCACCGTCAATGACGTGGGTCATGACTGTACGGCGAATCAGCAGGGCCTTGTCGATCTGATCCACCTGGTCGACCTTGATGTTGAATCGGTCGCCAATGGTCAGATTGCTGGGTGCACTTCTGATTTTGGGGCGGTCGTCCCGCATGGCGTAGGGCGGAGTGTAGATTTCGAAACTCGGATCGCGGCCGTCATAGGGTGCGAGTCCGAAATCCTGAAGATCCACGAACGTCAGGTAAGCGGTGTTGATTGGTGAGTGGCCGGCAACCATAACGCGGCCGTCCTCCATCAGTACCGCAGTGTTGTGATAAGTGCGGGCGCGGTGGCCGGTAGCCATTTCCGTCCATTCTCCGGTTTCCGGGTTGAACTGCTCGGCGGTGCGGATCGGGCCTTCCAGGCCGGGCGCTACCACACCGTCGCGATTGCCGCCACTGAACACCATCACGGTGCCGTCGGGCATCACAACGTTTGTGCCGTACCAGCGAGGCTGATTCAGTGGGCCGGCCAAACGCGACTCGTAGCCGATTTCGTCGCCGTTGGTGGTGACAGTATCGATGCGGGTCTGGTCGGTGGGCAGGTAGCCGCCGGGGTTCGTCAGTACTGCATAACTGGGTACGCCGCCCGCGGTCAGCAGTTCCACTTCATTGTAGTTACCGCTGGCGTCTGGTTTCAGCGGCAACATGGTGGACGACGTGGAGCCCCGCATACCACCGGCGATCGCCATGCGCAGATCTTCTTCAGATACCCCAAGATCGGCTGCGCTGGTCAGCAAATCCGTGGGCGAGTCGAGAACATCGCCAAGCAGTGAGCCGACCTGATCAAGCGACAGGTTGGTGATGTTCAGGGTGCTGCTCAACTGACCCAGCCCGGCTTCATCCAGCCTTAGTGGGAGGCCGGCATAGCCAATGTCGTTCCAGCGCTGGGTATCCGGGTTGAAACTGGCGACAATGTTCCACAATGCCTGGTCGTAACCCTGGCCGAATGGGTTGAAGGCCTGGCCACCAGCGTTGTAGAAGATGTGTCCATTCGGCAGCAGATGCATGCGTGGATAGAGCGGTAAGGAGCGATCAGCGGTGGACGGATTCTGCGTCCAGGCGCCGGCGCAGGGGTCGTAGGTCTCCGTTTGCACCACGTTGCGTCCGCTGTTCAGTGGCTCATCCGGGTACACTGGCTTTAGCAGCTTGGTGACACCACTGGCGACGAAGACGTTGCCGTTGCCCATGGTTACGAGTGATGGATACCAGCGCCCGTAGGTCATATCGCCACTTTGGCGCCAGGTGTTGGTCTCCTCGTCGAATATTCTCGAATTCTTGATACCTTCCAGTTCCGCCACCCCAAGAGGCAGGCCATCAATGCCTGGCTCGGAATAGTAGTCGGTGCCGCCAACGGCCATCACATCACCGTTGGCCAGGCCGATGACGTCGGAGCAGAACAGGGCGCCGTCGTTGGCGCTGGTGTTGTCGGCGGTATCGAGCAGGCCATCCAGCTCGGTGCCATTCAGCAGTGTTTCACTGTCGTTGCCATCCGGGTTGGCGCCGGCGTCCAGGGGAGAGGGTTTGATCCAGGATGGATTGTCGTTTTCATCCAGCGACAGAACGCGGGTCTGATCGTTGACGGACACTTCGCCAAATTCCGCAACAATGGATAACTCAACGTTCTCAGTGCCTTCCAGGGCGTTCAGGTAAAGCAGGCGACCGTCTTTGAGAAGTGCCATGGTGCCGGCCGCGGGTTTGCACTCATCCATGCCGTCAGCGCGGGTAATGCATTTTTCGTCCGTTTCGACAGCTTCACCATCCACAATAATGGTGGGTTCCGCAAAGGGCTCACTGAACGTGCCCTTGCTGTTGTAACTGTCAGGAGCTGCCGGTTCCTCAGTCTGGGTCGTTGAGTCCTCGGATGAGCCGCCCAGCAGGCTGCCGAGAAGGCCCGCGTTGGCGGTGCCTGATCCTGCGATGAGCAGAATCAGCGAACCGGTGACGCTTGATAATCGATTGAATCGACGGGACATGGTGTTCTCCTGATCTTGTTTTTGTGTTTGCCGGAAGCAAAGCTCCCTAGGCTGTTACGGATCAGGAGGTCATAAGGTTGCAGAGATTGTGAAAAAACGTGAAATTCAGCTTCCGAGGTCGCCGAGTAATGCACTGAGGGTGGCCTTACCTTTTTGCTGGTTGGCTTCCACGTCCAGGTCGCCGGTGCCTTCCCATCTCAGGTCGTCCTCGGGCAGCTCATCAAGAAACCGGCTTGGAATAGTTTCCAGCTTTTCGCCGTACTGTTTTCGCTGGGCGGCAAACGTAAGGGTCAGGGTTTCCCGGGCTCGGGTGATACCCACGTACATCAGTCGCCGTTCTTCCTCGACATTGCCTTCCTCAATGCTGGAGCGGTGGGGCAGTATTTCCTCTTCCAGACCCATGATGAACACGTGGGGGAATTCCAGGCCTTTTGAGGCGTGGAGGGTCAGTAGCTGGACCTTGTCGCTGTCGTCCTCTTCTTCGCGCTGCTCCATCATGTCGCGCAGGATTAGCCGGCTGATGGCGTCTTCAATGCCCATTTCGTCGGCCGTACCCTTGCCGTCGTCCAGCATGCGCTGGATGGATTCCACCAGATACCAGATGTTCTCCATTCGCCGTTCCGCCTGTTTTGGCGAGCCGGAATGCAGGTGCAGCCATTCCTCGTATTCGATATCGGTGAACAACTGCTTGATCACCGGAATCGGATCTTCGCTGTGCAGGCGCTCGCAGGTGTTGTCCACCCAGTGAGCGAAGCGCCGCAGACGGTCCAGCCCCTTCTCGGTAACGTGGGTTTCGGCACCCATATCGCCCAGGGCACGAAACAGGCTGACGTTGCGGGAGCGGGCGTAATGGCTGAGCTGTTCCAGCGTGCGGGGGCCGATCTCCCGGCGGGGCACGTTCACGACGCGCAGGAATGCCGCGTCGTCATCCGGGTTCACCAACAGACGCAGATAGGACATGGCGTCCTTGATCTCGTTCTTGGAGAAAAACGACTGGCCACCGGAGATGTGATAGGGGATCTGGTAAGCCTGCAGTTTCATTTCCAGCAGCCGTGCCTGGTGGTTGCCCCGATAGAGAACGGCGAAGTCCCGGAAAGCCAGGCCTTTCTTGAGTTTCTGGTCGAGAATTTCCGTGGCCACCCGTTCGGCTTCCGCGTCTTCGCTGCGGCAGCGGACGATTCTTAGCTCGTCCCCGACCGTATGATCACTCCACAGGGCTTTCTCGAACACGTGGGGATTATTGGCAATGACCGTGTTGGCGCAACGAAGGATGCGAACCGTGGAACGGTAGTTCTGCTCCAGTTTGACGATTTTGAGGCTAGGGAAGTCTTCCTTGAGCTGAGCAAGGTTTTCAGGCCGGGCGCCGCGCCAGGCGTAGATCGACTGGTCGTCATCACCAACGACGGTAAAGGCGGCCCGTTCTGCCACCAGCAGTTTGACCAGCTCATACTGGCACAGGTTGGTGTCCTGATACTCATCCACCAGCATGTAGCGGATCTTTCGACGCCATTTCTGCAACACCTCGGGGTTGTCGCGGAACAGCTGTACCGGCAGCAGGATCAGATCATCGAAATCCACCGCGTTATAGGCCTTCAGGTATTCGTTGTAGTGGCGGTAAATGATGGCAATACGCTGCTCCCGCTCATCAGCGGCCCGGCTCCAGGCGTCCTGGGGGCTGCGCATGGCATTCTTCCAGGACGAGATGGTCATCTGCACTTCAGACAGTTCATCGCCGGCATCCGCGCTGGCCTCGCGCATCATCAGGTCCTGCAGCAGGGCCTTGGCATCTTCCGCATCGAAGATCGAAAAACCGGGGTGATAGCCCAGGTGCTCGTGCTCCTCGCGGATCATGTTCAGCCCGAGGTTATGGAAGGTGGAAACAATCAATCCCCGGGTCAGTTTGCGATCCACCAGGCGTCCGACACGTTCTTTCATTTCGCGCGCGGCCTTGTTGGTGAAGGTCACGGCGGCGATATGACGCCCTGGAATGCCAAGGTGTTCGATCAGATAAGCCACTTTGCGGGTGATCACGCTGGTCTTACCACTGCCGGCACCAGCCAGTACCAGCATAGGACCCTCCGCATAGCGGACGGCTTCACTCTGTCGGGGGTTGAGCTTGTTCACAATAATTGCGCCAATCCGGGAAATTCCGAGATAACCTGGGAAGCAAACATTCTACACTAGGCAGACATGCTGTACCTTGACGATCTATCAGCTATTCTTGAGGGAACGGAGATGTTTGATCACGAGGAACGGGACGCTTCTTAATGACCCTGGCAGTAAAACAACCCAATCCCAGCCATGTACGGCTGCTGGTGCTGACGCCGGAGTATGCGGATTTTCTCTGGCTGGGTGCGCTCCTGTCACGTGATTGTGAAATGGAACCGGACCTGACCTGGTGCCCGGATCTTATCGACTGCGATGATCTGATTCGCAATACCCATTTTGACGTTATCCTCTGGGACTGTGTGTTTCATGGCGGTTCCGAAGACGCTTTCCTGCAGTACCTGTCCGTGTCCAGCAACGAAAAACCGGTGTTGGCACTGAGTGCCGAGCCAGCCTCCGAGCGTGCTGTTGACCTGCTTGCCAATGGCGCCTCGGACTACCTGAGTCGCCAGTCATTGGAAGAGTGGGGGCTGCGCCGCGCGGTACGCTGTCTTTGGTATCGGCAGCAGCTTTCGGAGTCCGCTCACGGCCAGTTGGGCCGGGAAGTGGCCAGTGGTTTTATCAACCGTGACCTGTTCTTCGATCGCCTGCAACAGGCATTGCTGAGGGCCGAGCGTGCCAGCCAGCGGCTGGCGTTGTTGCACATCAACCTGGATGATTTCCGCAGCTTCAATGAATCCTTCGGTTACCAGAAGAGTGACCAGATCATGCTGAAGCTGGCGGAACGGCTGCGACAGAATTTGCGGCGAGTGGATTCGCTGATGCGCATTGGCGGCGACGAGTTTGCGATCATTGTCGAGAAAGTGGAAGACTCCCTGGATATTACCCAGATCATCCGCAAGCTCGTGACTGCGATGGGTGAACCATTCAGCCTTGACGGCCAGAATGTCGTCGTCAGCGCCAGCCTCGGCGTGGCCACCTACCCGGAAGCGGGTGACAGCCCGGAAAACCTTCTGCGACGTGCCAACCGAGCCATGTTTGAAGCCAAGCGCGACCCAGGTACCAGTTACCGGTTTTACGATCGTCAGTTGCACATAACGGCCGGATACCAACTGCGCCTGGAGGCGGATCTCCGTAACGCTCTGCGGGGCAATGAGCTGGAAGTGTATTATCAGCCGCGCATCGACCTCGCGTCGGAAGAAGTTCGGGGGGTGGAGTGCCTGCTCCGGTGGAATCATCCGGAAAGGGGGTTGGTGGGGCCGGACGAATTCATTCCAGTGGCAGAGCGCAGCGGGTTGATCGTTCCTATCGGCTACTGGGTGATCGAACAGGCCTGCAAGCGTCTGCAGGAGTGTTCAGATCTCGGGCACCCGGGGCTGGTGTTTGCCGTGAACCTTTCGTTCCGTCAGTTCCATGATCGCAAGATGACCGAAACCATTTTCCGCATTATCTTCAATGCCAATATCGACACCAGTCTGTTGGAGTTGGAGCTTACAGAAAGCGCCATGATGCATGACCCGGAATATGCCCAGCGATGTCTGCGGGAGCTCAATCAACTGGGTATCAGTTTTGCCCTGGATGACTTCGGAACCGGGTTCTCCTCACTCAGCAATCTTCAGCACCTGCCTATATCCCTCGTAAAGATCGACAAGTCTTTCGTTCAGGAGTTGGGGCAGTCTGCCGACGCCGAACATATCATCCGTGCCATTATCAGCCTGGCTCACAGCCTGCAAATCAGCGTGGTGGCGGAAGGGGTGGAGACGGAAGGACAACTGGAATTCCTGCGCCAGCAACACTGTGATGAAATTCAGGGTTACTACTACGCGCGCCCCATGCCATGGGCAGATCTTGTGCAATTCCTGGACAACCGTAGCCGCGCTGCTTGCCTGCAGCAATAAGCCGCTGTACCTTTGCGCTTTGACTCGTAAGCATCAGATGAGGTTGCATGAACAGTATCATCAGGCGCATTGCTGACGAACTGGGTGTTCGTGAACAGCAGGTGAATGCCACCGTTGAAATGCTGGACGGTGGCGCCACCGTTCCTTTTATTGCCCGTTATCGCAAGGAAGTCACCGGTTCGCTCGATGACAGCCAGTTACGGTCCCTGGAAGACCGCCTGCGTTATCTGCGTGAGCTGGAAGACCGTCGTTCCACGATCCTCAACAGCATTGAGGAGCAGGGCAAGCTGACCGATGAGCTGCGTGCCAGCATCGATTCGGCGGACACCAAGAACCGCCTCGAAGACCTCTACCTGCCGTATAAGCCCAAGCGCCGAACCAAAGCGCAGATTGCCCGTGAAGCCGGTCTGGAGCCCCTGGCCGATGCCCTGTATGACGACCCCACGCTGGAGCCAGAGAGCACAGCGGAAGGCTATATCAATGATGAGGCCGGTGTTACCGACACCAAGGCCGCGCTTGATGGTGCCCGCTACATTCTGATGGAACGCTTTGCCGAGGATGCGGAACTCCTGGGTGAGCTGCGTGACTTTATCTGGCAGCAGGGGCAGCTCAAGGTCACCGTGGTGGACGGCAAGGAAAATGAAGGTGCCAAGTTCCGCGACTACTTCGACCATGTCGAGCCACTGAAAAAGGTGCCATCCCATCGTGCGCTTGCCATCCTCCGGGGGCGCAATGAAGGCGTGCTTACCTACTCCATTGTGGTTGGCGATGCGGAAGACGACCGTCGCCAGCCCCATCCGGCGGAACAGCGTATCGCCGCGCGCTGGCATATCCGTGACAACGGCCGTGCGGCCGACCGCTGGTTGTCGGAAGTGGTGCGCTGGACCTGGCGCGTAAAGCTGTCCACCCAGATCGAAACCGACCTTATGGCCCAGGTGCGGGAAGCGGCAGAAACCGAGGCCATCAATGTGTTTGCCGCCAACCTCAAGGATCTGCTGTTACTGGCGCCGGCGGGCCCCCGCGCCACACTGGGGCTGGACCCCGGCCTGCGCACCGGTGTGAAGGTGGCCATCATCGACGGCACCGGCCAGGTGGTGGGGCACGGTGGTATTTTCCCGCACGCGCCCCGCAACCAGTGGGATCAGTCCATTGAACAGTTGGCGAGCTGGTGTCGGCAGTACCGCATTGAACTGGTGGCCATTGGTAACGGTACGGCCTCCCGCGAAACCGAAAAGCTGGTCGCGGACCTGAGCAAGCGTTACCCGGAGCTGAAGCTGGCGCGGATTGTGGTCAGCGAATCCGGTGCTTCGATCTATTCCGCCTCTGAATTCGCCTCCCGCGAACTGCCGGACCTGGACGTGACCATTCGCGGGGCGGTCTCCATCGCCCGCCGGTTGCAGGACCCATTGGCGGAAATGGTGAAGATCGAACCCAAGTCCATCGGTGTGGGGCAGTACCAGCACGACGTGTCTCAGGTGCAGTTGGCCCGCAGCCTGGATGCCGTGGTGGAGGACTGTGTTAACGGTGTTGGTGTGGATCTAAACACCGCATCCATCCCCCTGCTGGCACGGGTGTCCGGCCTGAACCAGAGTATTGCCCAGAACATCGTCGATTTTCGTAACCAGAATGGCGTGTTCCGTGATCGCAGGCAGTTGCTTAAAGTGTCCCGCCTTGGTGATCGTACCTTTGAGCAGTCGGCCGGTTTCCTTCGCATTGCGGGGGGCGACAATCCGCTGGACCGCTCGTCGGTGCACCCGGAAGCCTATGGTGTGGTTGAGGCTATTGCCCGCCAGAACAATCGCAAGATTGAAGGTATCGTCGGCGACGCCGATTTCCTGCGCTCGTTGAACCCGCAGGACTATGTCACCGAACAGTTTGGTCTGCCGACCATAAAGGATATTATTACGGAATTGGAAAAGCCGGGCCGTGACCCCCGGCCGGAGTTCCGCTTTGCCAGCTTCGAGGAGGGAGTGGAAACCCTCAATGACCTGAAGCCGGGTATGGTGCTGGAAGGGTCGGTCACCAACGTGACCAACTTCGGCGCGTTCGTGGACATCGGCGTCCATCAGGATGGCCTTGTGCATATCTCTGCGTTGTCGAATACCTTCGTGAAAGATCCGAGGGAAGTGGTCAAGGCAGGGGATATCGTCAAGGTGAAAGTGATGGACGTGGATATCCCGAGAAAGCGGATTGCGCTTTCCATGCGTATGGATGACCAGCCCGGGGAGAAATCCGACAACCGCGCCGGCTCCAGCAGTAAAGGTGGCAAACCTTCCGCAAGAAATGACCGCCACAAGGGCGCAGACAGCGGGCAAAAGGGTGCCATGGCCGGAGCGCTGGCACAGGCTCTGGCGTCGGCCCGCAAAGACGGCCGTTAACCCGCGCCGCTACACACTACCGTAATGGCCGCCGGTGTTCCCGGCGGCCATTCAAGCAGGAGTCATTCATGGGTGAATCCCGCCATCAGCTTTTTCAGCAGTTCACGGCCAACCAATGGGCCGGATTTCGAAAAGGCGTTGAGAAAGAAGGCCTGCGGGTCGATCGCAACGGCTTTATCGCACAGACTCCGCACCCCCGCTCGCTGGGTTCCACACTGACTCATCCCCGTATCACCACGGATTACTCCGAAGCTTTGTTGGAGCTGATTACCCCGGTGTTTGATACCACGCGAGGGATGCTCGATTCGCTCCGGGATACCCATCGCTTCGTTCAGTGCAATCTTGGGGATGAGGTGTTCTGGGCCGCGAGTATGCCGTGTGAGCTGGACGGCGACGCGAGCATTCCCATTGCCGAGTATGGCACTGCCAATATCGGTCGCCTGAAGCATGTGTATCGCCAGGGGCTGGCCGTGCGTTACGGTCGCATGATGCAAAGCATTGCTGGCGCCCACTACAACCTGTCGCTGCCTGACAGTTTCTGGAGGCTTTGGCAGGACGCCCTTGGTAACCAACAAAGCCTGCAGGACTTCAAGTCGGACCAGTATTTCTGGCTGATCCGCAATTTCCGTCGTCGCAGCTGGATGCTGATGCTGCTGTTCGGCGCTTCTCCGGCGCTGGATGCCAGCTTTGTGGCGGGTGTACGTCATGACCTGAGCAGGTTCAGCGATGATACCTGGTATGGCCGCGAGGCCACATCGCTGCGCATGGGCGATCTGGGCTATCACAACAACGCTCAGGCATCGCTGAATATCTGTTTCAATGAACTGAAGACCTATACCGACACTCTGTTCAGGGCGATTCATACCCCGTGGCCAGCTTACGAAAAGATGGGAACCCGGCGCGACGGCGAATTCATCCAGATCAACACCAGCGTGCTGCAGATTGAGAACGAGTACTACAGCGCCGTGCGGCCAAAGCGCACCACCGAGCGTGGGGAAAAGCCGATACAGGCCCTGGAGTCACGGGGCGTGGAGTACATTGAGGTGCGTTGCCTGGACCTGGATCCGTTCTCCCCGGTTGGCGTTAACGAAAGCCAGATCGATTTTCTTGACCTGTTCCTGCTGGATTGCCTGCTGTCAGACAGCCCCCGAATTGACGATGACGAATGCGATCGCCTTGATGACAATTACCAGGATGTGGTGGCTAGGGGCCGGAATCCGGACCTGACGATCTGTCGCTCCGGTGAACGCGGCCGGGTCGGTGACGCTGCCATTGCCCTGATGGACCGTCTTGCCCCTCTTGCAGAACAGTTGGACAGCTTGAACGGAGATTCCACCTATCGGCGAGCGCTGGATGACCAGCGTGCCAAGCTCGACGATCCGCGTGAGTTACCTTCAGCGAAGGTGCTTGAAGCCATGGAGGCTTCCGGCATGGGTCACCGGGAATGGGGGCTGGAAATGTCCAGGCAGCACCAGCAAACGCTGCGAGGGGAAGGGCTGTCGCCGGATGTGATGGCGGCGTTTGACAAAATGACCGCTGATTCGCTTTCCGAGCAGGATGAAATGGAGCAAGCCGAAAACCAGCCATTCGGAGAATTCCTGGAGCAATACCTGCAATCCTGAACCGGGAGTGCCCCTCCCGGTCGGGCGTCACACTCTCCCCGGACCTGTCGCACAGAAACGTAATTAACGTTTGTCAGCTTCGGTTAGCGCTGTTAATTTCTGTAAGCAGAGTGACAGCATCTGATGGTGGCTACAGGTAAAGGGAGAACCGGTATGGCCAGAGACATCAAGTTAGGGTGGGATGTTGAGTCCCTGAATAAAGCCTATCGCCAGGGCTATATGGCCGCCTCTATGGGCATGGAACGCAGCCGCTGTCCCTATCGCGGAGAAGTTGTTGTTGCCGCCTGGGAAGCAGGATGGGAAGACGCTGAACAGGTTACCAATGAGGCGCGGCCGGTCGACGACCTGTTCTCCCGCATCGCCTGATACCTGTGCTTGCCGCCTGCTCACCCGGCCGTTGTATTACTTCTGTACAACGAACTCCGTAAACAGCACACCGGTAATGCTCTCACCGGTCTGTTGCTCTTCCAGGGCCGTGTTTATTCTCTTCGTGGCCTCTTCACGCAGCGACTGCTGTCCCTCTGTCGAGGACAGCTGTTCCGCGTCAGTCTGCTCCCCGAACAGCATCACCAGCTCATGACGTAGCCTGGGCATGTGTGCCTCCACCGCCGGACGGGTGGTTTCCTTCGACGCCCTGATGGTAACCGCTGCCTTGAGATAGGTCAGTTTGGCGCCCGGGTCCCCCACGTGGGTGACAAAGGGCGGATCCATTTCGATGTAGTCCGTGATGGCTGGTTCCTTTTCCTGCTCTTCCTGTGTCTCGTCTCCCCCTTCTTCCTCTTGGGCAAAGGCGGTTGGAGCCAGGGGAAAGGCAAAAAACAGGGCCAGCAGAAGGTACTTTGGCTTAAGTGTCATAGGCTTGAAGTTCGTATTGGTTTAAGGTTAAGTGGCTGGGCGCACGCAGCCGCCACCTGATGCTGGGAGAATAGCAGGCTCGATGCGCGGTTGCAGCATCCGATGCTTTACCGCCCAAGGCGGGCGACAGACTGACCTGAACGTTAACCCGAGGTACCCCTTTGAACTCCAGAGCCGTTTTCTTTCTGATATTCCTGCTATGCGCCGGGCTGCTTGGCGTGGCCTTCTACATGGAGCACGTTATGGGGTTGGAGCCCTGTCCTCTGTGTTGGCTGCAGCGATTCGGTTTTATGGCCGCTGGCATCGTCAGCCTCCTGGCAGCGCTCCATGGCCCCCATGGGTTCGGTGCAAGGGTCTATGGGTTATTGTTGTCTGTCAGCGCCGGTGCTGGCCTGGCGATGGCGGGCCGACAACTGTGGCTTCAAAGCCTGCCGGCGGATCAGGTGCCGGCCTGCGGGCCATCGGTGGATTACATGCTGGATGTGTTGCCCTGGATGGAGGTGTTGACCACGGCGCTGAAAGGCACGGGCGATTGCGCCGAAGTGACCTGGCGTTTCCTGGGGCTCAGTATTCCTGGCTGGACGGCCATCTTTTTCTTGTTGCTGGTGATTGTCGGCCTGGTGATGCTGTTCCGGCCCCCAAGAAAGCCGGAATGGATACAGGGATGAAACGGTTGCGACCGACCGCTGGCATGGGGTAACTTGAGTTTCGATACACTTGAGTTTCGATACAACAGAAATCAAACCAGAACGCGGTAACCGGAGATAGGCGTCATGTTGGATAATTGCCGTAATGCCAGGGAGCGTTGGGGTGGCGTCAGCGAGCTGATTGATCGCTGGCTGAAAGAAAGGCAGGAACTGCTGGTACACTACTGCGATTTGTCCGGTACGACGGACTATTCCCAGACAGAGGCGCTGCGCACGAAATTCATCAAGCTGTGTGAGGTGCTGGTGGATTACGTGTCGGCAGGGCACTTCGAAATATACGAGCAATTGGTTCAGGAAGCCCGTGAATTTAACGACGGTGGACTGGAGCTGGCGGTAAAGCTGTACCCGAAAATTGAGCAGACCACGGAAACGGCACTCAATTTCAACGATCGCCTTAACGGGCAGTCGCTGACGGAGAGCGAAGTTCGCGATTTGTTCCAGCAGCTATCAGAGCTCGGTGAAACTCTGGAAAGCCGGTTTGAGATGGAAGATTTCCTGATTGAGCATCTGCACAATGCCCATGCTGACAAGGTAATGTCGTCGGCTTGAGGTGAAGGCTTGAAACCTCCCCCCGATTCCAAAAGGAAATGGGGGGAGTGGCCGTTGTTGCCAAGCGGCTTATTTATTCCGGATTGATTTCCAGAAGTTCCACGTCGAAGACCAGGGTCTCGTTGGGCCCGATCCGCTGGTTTCCTCCAGGCCCATAAGCCAGTTCCGAAGGAATGTAGAGTTTCGCCCTGCTGCCTTCAGACATCAGTTGCAGTCCTTCGGTCCAGCCCGGTATGACCTGGTTCAGTCCAAAGGTGACCGGCTCGCCGCGCTCGCGGGAGCTGTCGAACACTTCGCCTGAGATTAACTCGCCGGTGTAGTGCACCTGCACGCGGTCTTCGGCCGTCGGCTTTTCACCATCGCCTTCTTCCAGGATTTCATATTGCAGGCCGGATTCCGTGGTTTTGACGCCGTCGCGTTTGGCATTCTCCGCGAGGAACTGTTCCCCGGCTTCCTGATTTTTCTTCGCCAGTTCTTCCGCCTGGGCCGACTCCTGCTCCTGGAGCTGAGTCTGGTAGGCCATCAGGGCTTCCTGGATTTCCTCACGGCTCATTCGCGTCTGTTCTTCGTCGCCGTCGTGGCCGTGCTGAATGCCTTGGAGGAATTGCTCCATCTTAAGGTTCGGCAGGTCGTTGCTCATTCTCTGGCCCATGACCAGGCCCATGCCGTAGCTGACTTTCTCATCCGTGGATTCCAGCGCCGGATCTTCCGGAACCGCTTCCTGGGAAGAAGAACAGCCTGCCATGACACCGGCCACAGACAGTGCGATCAGGGTTTTTCTCATTACATCGTCCTTAGTTAAGCTTGCGTTGAATGATCGGGAACGCACAAAAGGTAACGGGTTCTGTCGCCAGATGCCACTGAACATGTGTTAAGGAAGGGAGTAATCTCAACTACCGTTATTGGCAGTGTCAGGGCCGAGCGAAAAAGGTGCGCGGTAGGGCGATTGCCAATCGGTTTCCGAGTCGGACACGGGCGGGCGTACGCTCTTGCTTTCAGATCGCTCTATTGCCAGCGCGTTCCAGGGCCCTTGCGCAGGTGGCTTGTCAGCGTAGTGCCAGCTGCCGTCGCTATCCTTCCACTTGAAGACGATGTCGGGCCCTTCAGTTGGAACCGGTGAGGGAACCAGGCCCTCAAACGCGGGAATTTCGGCATTGGTTTCGGCCTTTGCGGGTTTGCTGGTGGTTTCGGCGGGGTCATTCAGGCCGAAAAACATCAGTGCCACCAGGACGCCGAGAGCGGGAAACGCCAGCCGGATTAGCCATTTCATCAACATGGCTTGTTATCTCCTTCAACGAGGGTCGACAGTTCTCTGGTCAAAATGTCCAGCAAGCTGCCGGTCTCGTTATCCATTGTCTTCTCTGGTGCTGCGGCGAGCAAGTTGCTGAGGGCCAGATTGGCCATTGTTGCCTCACCGCTGCCTGTATGTTTGTTTGAAACCAGAGCCTGATAGGCCAAGGCCAACTCGACCCGTTCCGCTTCAAGTTCGCTACGGGCGATGCACTCTCTTACAATAGCAGTGCCGGGGTCATTCTTCGTAATGGTTTTCTTCGCTGATCGAAGCGGCTCCGTGACTTGGCGCCGCCATGCGGTTACCTGCGCGCTCTCAGTGCCCGGAAGCACGTTGCCTGAGGTGGTCAGCCACGCTGCGCAGAGAATCCGGGTAACGCTCCAGCCTCGGTCCTGCAGGCCGAGGCACGCATCCCGTGCTGCAGAGGACTCCCAGAAACGGCAGGCAAACCGCCACAATGGGTTTTCCGGATCTGCATCCTCAGGTATCTTGCTACCGCTACACGCCATAGGGGCCAGGCCGGTTCCTTATCAAACGTTCCTTGATACCATTACGTTATGCTTACGATAACCGATCTCAGTTTACAACGAGGTGGCGTCTGGTTGCTAGAAGCCGTCAACCTGACCATCCAGCCCGGCCAACGGGTAGCGATAGTGGGTGCCAATGGCGCTGGCAAGTCCAGTTTGTTCCAGTTATTGCTGGGGCAGCTGGCGCCGGAGCAGGGCAGTGCGTCTTTGCCCGGAGGGTGCCGAATCGCTCACATGGCTCAGGAAGTGGCCGCCTCGTCCCGCACGGCTCGGGATTTTGTGCTGGATGGCGACTATGATCTGCGACGCATGGAGTCAGAGTTGGCTGACGCCGAAGAGCGGGATGACGATCACCGCATTGCCCGTATTCATGGCGAGCTCGACATCCATGAAGCCTGGTCTGCGCCTCGCCGCGCGGAAGCGTTGCTGAGAGGTTTGGGGTTTTCGGATGCCGACGCTGATCGGCCAGTGTCTTCGTTTTCCGGCGGCTGGCGGATACGCCTCAACCTGGCCCAGGCGTTGATGCGCCCGTCCGACCTGTTGTTGTTGGACGAGCCCACCAACCACCTGGACCTGGACGCCTGTCTTTGGCTTGAGAACTGGCTGCGGCGGTACGAGGGCACCCTGCTGTTCATTTCCCACGACCGGGACTTCATGGACCGTGTGGCGACTCACCTGGTGCATTTCGACCAGCGGCGGCTGGACCTGTATACGGGTAATTACTCATCATTTGAGACCCAGCGCAGTGAGCGCATTGCCCAGCAGCAGGCCGGGTATGAGCGCCAGCAGGCAAGAATTGCCGAGATCCAGCGTTTCATCGATCGTTTTAAAGCAAAAGCCACCAAAGCCCGCCAGGCCCAGAGCCGGGTCAAAGCGCTGGAGCGCATGGAAAAGATTGCTCCGGCCCATGTGGATTCCCCGTTCAGTTTCGAGTTTCCGGTAGCCGATAAAGTATCCAATCCGCTGATGTCGATTCGTAACGGCGCGGCGGGTTATGGCGACGCCGTTGTACTCGAAGGTATCAACTTGTCACTGCTGCCGGGCAGTCGTATTGGTCTCTTGGGCCCCAATGGTGCGGGCAAGTCCACGTTGATGGATGCCCTGCGGGGGCAAAGCACCCTGTTGCGGGGTGAGCGGACCACGGGAGAACATGTGGCGATCGGTTATTTTGCCCAGCATCAGTTGGAGTCGCTGGACCTGGACGCAAGCCCGTTCCTGCACCTGCAGCGGCTGGCCCCGAAAGCCTCCGAGCAAAGTGTCCGTAATTTTTTGGGCGGCTTTGACTTCCACGGCGACGAGGCCTTGTGTGCTATTCGCTCATTCTCCGGTGGTGAAAAGGCCCGTGTGGCGCTGGCGGTGATTGCCTGGCAAAAGCCCAACCTGTTGCTGCTGGACGAGCCCACCAACCATCTGGACCTGGAAATGCGTCAGGCCCTGACCATGGCGCTGCAAAACTTTGAGGGGGCGATTGTGGTGGTTTCCCATGATCGTCACCTGCTGCGTAACACGGTTGATGACTTCTGGCTGGTGAATGAGGGGCGGGTTACGGAATACGAAGGCGACCTGGAAGACTATGAGCGCTGGCTGGCGGACCGTCGCAAGGATGAAACCGAAGCTCCACGCCGTGAAAGTGGTGAGGCCCAGGCCGCAGGCAGTAACGCATTGGCTGCGGATAGTGGTGTTGGTGAGAACGCCGAAGATCGTAAGGCCCGAAAGAGGGCAGAGGCGGCCATTCGTCAGAAACTTAGCCCCTACCGCAAGCAACAGGGGGCACTGGAGAAAGAAATGGATCAGCTCCAGTCCACGCTGGTGACACTGGAGCAGAGCCTTTCAGAGCCGGAGCTCTATGCCGATCAGGGCAAACAGAAGCTAAAGGATCTGTTAGGGCAACAAGCCACCGCAAAGAGTCGTCTGGCAGAGGTAGAAGCCGAATGGCTTGAAATCAGCGAAACGGTCGAGAGCCTCGAGGCAGAACTAACGCCCTAGAATTTCACCTCCAGGGTGAAATTCTGTTTGGCCAGGTAATCCCGTTCGTTTTCAAGATCGGCCAGGGTCAGCGGGCGTTCATCCAGCCATCCTGCAGTGAATTCCAGGGCCAGGCCATTGTTGGATGGATGCAGGCGGAATTCGGGGGGCTGCTCATGATTCCGCGGATGCTGCAATAGCACTGCCAGTCGAACCAGTACGCACAGGTAACGTAGGCGGGGAACGTCTTCGGGGTTCAGTCCTTCGAAAATGGCGGAAGAGAACTTGCGCCGGTGCCCGCGAACCAGCGTTGCCAGATCGCGCTGAAACTGTTGACTGAAGCCGGGAAGGTCGGAATACCGCAACAGGTAGGCGCCGTGCTTGTGATACTGGCTGTGTGAAATGGTCAGGCCGATTTCATGCAGCCGGCAGGCCCAGCGCAGCACTTCTTCATCAGTTGCTGTGTTCAGCTCCCAGGTGCTCGCCACCTGCCTCCAGGCCGCGATGGCGGTATGCTCCACGGCGCTGCCGTGTTCCTGGTCGACGTGATAGCGTTCCTGCAGGGCCTGAATCGTTCGTACCCTTACATCCTCGTGCTGAATCCGGCCGGCAATGTCGTACAGCAGGCCTTCCCTCAGCGCGCCGTCGGCGAACGTCATTTCCGTTATCTGCAGCGACTGGAATGCGCCCATCAAAATCGCAAACCCCGCCGGGAAGATGCTTTGGCGATCGGCGCGGACGCCCAGGTCACCGAGTTTCTCAGCCTTGCCCATATCGACCAGTCGGGTCCTGAGTTCCATCATCGCGTCCAGGGTGATGGTGCCGTCAGTGATCCTGAGGCTGGTCAACACGCTGGCAATTGCCTTGATCGAGCCGGATGACCCCACCGCACTTTGCCAGCCCTTGCTGCGGAAGTGCTGACGGATATTGAGCAGTTCCTGTTCGGCGTGGGTAACGGCCTTGTCCATTTGCTTGCGGGTGATCTTGCCGTCAGGAAAGTATCGGTTGCGGAACGACACGCAGCCCATGTGCAGACTTTCGAGCTCCTGGGGTTCGAAGCGTTCCCCGATGATAAACTCGGTACTACCGCCCCCGATGTCAATCACCAGTCGCCGGCCACTGTCATCCGACAGGGTGTGTGACACGCCCAGGTAAATCAGACGGGCCTCCTCCCGGCCGGCGATGATTTCCACTGGGTATCCCAGCACCTCTTCCGCCCTGGTCATGAATTCATGGGCGTTGCGCGCCACCCGCAATGCGTTGGTGCCCACCACCTGGACCGCCGCTGGTGGCATTCCCTGGAGCCTCTGGGCAAAACGGCTAAGGCAGGCCAGGGCACGTTCCTGGGCGTCTTCGGTCAGGCGGTTATGACTGTCCAGCCCGGCACCGAGCTGTACCTTTTCCCCCATCTTCTCCAGGGTGCGGATTTCACCATGAACCAGGCGGGCGACCACCATGTGGAAGCTGTTGGAGCCCATATCGATTGCAGCGAGCAGTTCTGGCGGGGTGGCGGAAGAGTTGGCCGTCACGTGTATTGAATTCCTTCTGCCAGGCCCTAGATAGAGGGAAGGGAGCTTGAAAGAATGCATGCCGGAAACACGGCAGCGTTCATGTAACCATTGTTGTCAGGGCGAAGGCGGACGTTAACCACCATGCCTGGGGATTACTATAAGCGATATGCGGTGTAACGCAATGGGGCGGTATTGCTCAGGATGAGGGTAATCCGAAGTGCCGGGGTGGAACGAAGCGCTTCACATACGCCTGACCAATCGCGTAAAGTAAGGCTTACAATAATTTAGGAAATCGGTTGCCCCAAGCCTTTTGCGGCAACTGTCAGAACAGTCAACAGCATCATTCAGGCGGCCAGAGCCGCTGGTGGGTGCACGAATCGGGAAACTGAAATGAGCGGAAATATTGTAAACGTTACAGATGCCTCTTTTGAGCAGGATGTACTGCAGTCAGACGTACCGGTACTGGTCGACTACTGGGCAGAATGGTGCGGCCCATGCAAGATGATCGCGCCAGTCCTGGAAGAGATGGCTGAAGAGTACGAAGGCAAGCTGAAAGTCTGCAAACTGAACATCGACGAAAACGAGCAGACCCCGCCCAAATTCAACATCCGCGGCATCCCCACCCTGATGCTGTTCAAGAACGGCAACGTGGACGCCACCAAAGTAGGCGCACTGTCCAAGTCACAGCTGGCTGCGTTCCTCGACAGCAACCTCTGATTGCTGCGAGTTGGCCAAAAGCCGCCCCTGAGCAAACGCTCACGGGCGGTTTTTTATTGCCAGGCAAACAACCAGTCAGGCGAGTAGTTCCGAACACCCCTTCCGAAAATGTGCGGAGCCAAGGATGGCGGAGCCCAAGCGTACACGGACGTATTCAAAGCGTTTTTCGGAAGGGGTGTTCGGAATTGCTCGCCGTCTGGCCACAAAGTCTCGGAGTTAATCCCAACTCTGAGTCCGGTCCAGATCAGCAGCCTTCTGCTCAACCCAGTGCTCCGTGTCGCCCGTGATCTCCTTCTTCCAGAACGGCGCCGACGTCTTTAGTGCATCCATGATGAACTCACAGGCCGCAAATGCATCACCACGATGGGCACTGCACACCCCCACAAACACAATCTGATCAGACAATGCCAGCGATCCCACCCGATGAATAATCCGCGCGTCCCGCACATCCCAGCGTTGTGAGGCTTCATGAACCAGTCCCTCGATAACCTGCTCCGTCATCCCCGGATAGTGCTCCAGAAACAGCCCCGTCACACCGCTCAGGTCACCACTGTCCCGAACGAGTCCGGTAAACGTCGCGATGGCCCCGGTGCCGGAACCGCTGTTTCGAAGGGCACGGTACTCTTCAGCCGGGTCAAAATCCTGTTGCTGGACGCGGATCACATCAACCTCCTGTCACTGGCGGAAAAAAGGCCACTTCATCACCGGGCTGTAGCGCCCTGTCAGGCTTGGTCATTACCTGATTGACCGCAATCATCACCGGTTGCGCGCCGTCCAGCTGGGCCCAGTTCCCCCCTTTAGAAGCAAGGCTGTGCAGCAGTTGACCGGCAGTCAGCCCGGGTTGGGCCTCAACCGTCAGCGTGCTTGTATCCAGTTCCTCCCTCAGGCGGGCAAAGAACTTCACCGTAATAGAATTATCCGTAGCCATGGTCATTCCAGCAGCTCCGCAAACGAGTAATAGGTAACAGGGTCACCGAGGTTAATGGTCGTGTTCTCAGGTACCACAGCCAATCCCTCAGCCCAGCAGGCAGAGCTCAGGACGCCGGAGCTCTGGTTGGGATAGGCCGTGATCATAAGGCCGTCATCGCCAATGCTCTTGCGGGCACGGACGTATTGTCGACGAATTGAGGGCTTCTCCGTCGAAAATCCGGCCGGGATCTGTTCTCCGCCACCAGTAACCCCCGTTCGGCTCTGGCAGGCGCGAATAAACGGCATGCCCATCACCATAAAGCTGACCAGCACGGCCACCGGGTTGCCGGGCAGGCCCAGCACCGGCGTGTCGCCAATCGTACCGAAGGCCATTGGTTTGCCAGGTTTGCTGGCAAGCCGCCACAGGGACAGGTTGCCTGATTCCTCCAGCACCGCCCGAACATGGTCTTCCTCGCCCACCGACACGCCGCCGCTGGTGATGATCAGGTCGGCCTCGGCTGCGGCCCGCTCAAGAGTCTTGCGGGTCGCGTCCCGAGCGTCCTTCAGGGCCTCACAGAGCACCACCTCGCAGCCTGCTTTCGCCAGCAATCCCAGCAGGGTGTAGCGATTGCTGTTATAGATCTGTCCAGGCCCCAGTGGTTGTCCGGGATCCACCAACTCGTCACCGGTTGTGAGAACGGCGACTTTCAGTTTTGCGTACACGGCAACGTCTGCCGTACCAATGGAGCCCAGCAGGCCCATTTCCTGGGGGCGGATCCTGGTGCCCGCCGCCAATGCCAGCTCGCCCTGAGCCAGATCCTGGCCACGGCGACGGATATTCTGGCCTTCGCTGACAGGCCCATTGACGGTGATACCGTCGCCGCAAACGCTGACCCGTTCCTGCATGATGACCGCGTCCGCGCCTGAGGGGATTTCCGAACCGGTGAAAAGACGCACGGCCGTTCCAGGCTTGAGGGTCAGGCGTTCTTCACCAGCAGCTGTGCGCCCGGACACCGGTAGTGGTTCCCCGCCAGCAAGATCCCCGGCACGCACGGCGTAACCGTCGACGGCGCTGTTATCCGCTGGTGGTACATCCGCCGGAACTGTGTAGTCCCGGGCCAGAACCCGGTCCAGACTGTTTGTCAGTGCCACGGTTTGCGAGCGCGTGATCGGGCGCGCCCGGGCAACCAGATGGTCAATGGCTTCTTCAACGGGAGTCAGGTCAGAGCTTGCCATGGATTATCGCTCCGAGCGCTCGCCAATAACCTGGTCGATCCGGCTGAGAGGCTTGTCCGGTTTGCCGAGGGCCAGGTCTGAGAAGTTGCAGGGGCCGTGGCGACTGTCCAACTGACTGACGAGAATGCCGTTCCAGCCGGTGCGGCAGGCACTTGTTGAACCGGGCAGGCAGAAAATCACCGTGTGATTGGCCAATCCGCCAAAGGCTCGGGACTGAATCGTGGAAGAGCCAATCTCGCTGGCGGAAAGCCGGCGGAACTCCTCACCGAAGCCGTCGATGGCCTTGTCCAGCAATGGGGAGACCGCTTCTGGCGTACTATCGCGCTCATGGAAGCCGGTGCCGCCGGTGATGATCACCACGTTGATCTCCGGGTCGGCGATCCAGCCGGACATCAGCGCCCGTATGAGATAGACATCGTCCGGCAGGATGCGTCGGGCAACCAGTCGGTGGCCCGCTTCAATGATGCTGTTCTCCAGGAACTTTCCTGATGAGTCTTCCGCTTCACCCCGGCTGTCGGACACCGTCAGCAGGGCGATACTCAGGGGTTTCAGTTCGACGGTGGCGTCGATACTCATGGATGCTCTCCAAAGTTTTTATAGGTCTGTCTAACAGTATCTCTATTGGGAATGATGAATGGAAGGGGAGACATTCATCAGAGGGATACGGGGCATTTGCGGAGGCTGTGGGCGACCCCTTAAGGAGAAATTGGTTCAAAAATGCGCGACATTACTTGACATTGGTACGCAAGGTGGCTGATGATCGCTCTTGCCCGGCGAACGGTTGTTCTTCCTGTCTCTGGCTTCAGTACCTTTCCGGACTCCATCTACACCGGTTGCTCCATCTGGCCAGCACCAAGTTCAACGTATATCCGATCAATCCGTTTAGGGGCACCCCTTTCATTTCAATATTCGTTTACTTCCATTCCTGACTATCTAACAACCTATGAACCTTACTGAACTCAAGCAGAACTCCATGCCCGAATTGCTCGATATTGCGCAAGAGATGGGCCTCGATAACCTGGCTCGCTCGCGCAAGCAGGATGTCATCTTCACGATCCTGAAGAAGCATGCTAAAAGCGGCGAAGACATTTATGGTGACGGCGTACTGGAAATTCTGCAGGACGGTTTCGGCTTCCTCCGTTCCGCCGACGCCTCATACCTTGCCGGTCCTGACGACATCTACGTGTCGCCAAGCCAGATTCGCCGTTTTAACCTGCGGACCGGTGACACCGTTGCCGGCAAGATACGCCCGCCGAAAGACGGCGAGCGTTACTTTGCCCTGCTGAAAGTTAACGAGATTAACTTCGACAAGCCGGACAACGCCCGAAACAAGATCCTGTTCGAGAACCTGACACCGCTGTTCCCGGACGAGCGCCTGATGCTTGAAGCCGGTAATGGCAGCACCGAGGATCTGTCCTCACGGGTTCTGGATCTGGTTGCGCCCATCGGCAAGGGCCAGCGCGGCCTGATCGTGTCTCCGCCCAAAGCCGGTAAGACGCTGCTGATGCAAAGCATCGCCCAGTCCATCACCCGTAACAATCCAGAGTGCCATGTGATGGTGCTGCTGATTGACGAGCGTCCGGAAGAAGTAACCGAGATGCAGCGCACCGTGCGTGGTGAAGTGATCGCCTCCACCTTCGATGAGCCCCCGGCCCGTCATGTGCAGGTGGCCGAGATGGTCATCGAAAAGGCCAAGCGTTTGGTCGAGCACAAGAAAGACGTGGTGATTCTGCTGGATTCCATCACCCGTCTGGCCCGTGCCTACAACACGGTGATTCCGTCCTCCGGCAAGGTACTGACCGGTGGTGTGGACGCCCACGCCCTTGAGAAGCCCAAGCGTTTCTTTGGTGCGGCCCGTAACGTGGAAGAGGGCGGCAGCCTGACCATTCTTGCCACCGCGCTGGTCAACACTGGCTCCAAGATGGATGAAGTCATCTATGAGGAGTTCAAGGGAACCGGTAACATGGAGATCCATCTGGATCGCAAGATTGCCGAGAAGCGCACCTATCCCGCCATCAATATTCGCAGCTCTGGCACCCGCCGTGAGGACCTGCTGATGAGCGAGGCGGATATCCAGCGCATCTGGATTCTGCGCAAGCTGCTGCACTCCATGGACGACGATACTGGTGCCATTGAGTTCCTGCTGGACAAGCTGCGTGAAACCAAGACCAACGACGAATTCTTCCAGTCGATGAAGCGTCGTTAAGTTTTGGTTTCGGTTCGGGCCCTCTTTGCGCACTGAGCTTGGGGGCTGGTAACGCCGGGGATCGTCTCCCCGGACACGCCGTGAACCCATCCATGGGGGCTCGGCATTGCCATCCTTGGCAATGCACGGTCCGGGGGAGACGATCCCCGGCGTTACCGACCAGACTTCTCGCGCGCACGTCTCCCCATCTCCTGTTCCTGCACCAAAGCTGAAACCTAGGCCAGAGCCGAACCAAATAACCAGAATTCGCGTACAATGCCGGAATCAACCGGAGTAGCCGATGAAATACAACGACCTGAGAGACTTCATAGGCCAGCTTGAAAAGTTGGGAGAGCTGAAGCGTATTTCAGTGGAAGTCGATCCCCACCTGGAAATGACCGAGATCTGCGACCGCACGCTGCGGGCAGGTGGCCCCGCGTTGTTGTTCGAGAACCCCAAAGGCTACGACATGCCCGTGCTGGCCAACCTGTTTGGTACGCCGAAACGCGTGGCCATGGGCATGGGGCAAGACAGCGTGACCGCGCTGCGGGACATCGGCAAGCTGCTCGCCTTCCTGAAAGAGCCCGATCCTCCCAAGGGCTTCAAAGACGCCATCGAGAAACTGCCGCTGTTCAGGCAAGTGATGCGTATGAGCCCCAAAGTGCTTCGCTCGGCGCCCTGCCAGGACGTGGTGATCGAAAAGGACCAGGTGGATCTGTACCAGATACCGGTTCAGCACTGCTGGCCCGGGGACGCAGGGCCTTTGGTGACCTGGCCGTTGGTGATAACCCGTGGGCCCCATAAAGAACGCCAGAATCTTGGTATTTACCGGCAACAGGTCATTGGCCGTAACCGGCTGATCATGCGCTGGCTGAGCCATCGTGGAGGTGCGCTGGATTTTCAGGAGTTCCAGAAAGCCAACCCGGGTAAACCCTACCCTGTGGCCGTTGCCCTTGGGGCGGACCCGGCGACCATCCTGGGTGCGGTGACGCCGGTGCCGGATTCGTTATCGGAATACGCCTTTGCTGGCCTGCTCCGCGGCGGAAGAACCGAATTGGTGCAGTGTGGTCTCAGCGATCTGCAGGTGCCGGCCAGTGCCGAGATTGTGCTGGAAGGGTTCATCTATCCGGACGACGTAGCGCCGGAAGGCCCGTTCGGGGACCATACCGGTTATTACAACGAAGTGGATGAATTCCCGGTGTTCACCGTGGAGCGGGTGACGCACCGCAAGGACCCGATTTACCACAGTACCTACACTGGCCGCCCACCCGATGAGCCCGCCATTCTGGGTGTGGCACTGAACGAAGTCTTCATTCCCATCCTGCAGAAGCAGTTCCCCGAGATTGTGGATTTTTACCTGCCTCCCGAGGGGTGCTCCTACCGTCTTGCAGTGGTGACCATGAAGAAACAGTACCCCGGCCATGCCAAACGGGTGATGATGGGAGTATGGTCATTCCTGCGGCAGTTCATGTACACCAAGTTTGTGATCGTTACCGACGACGACGTAAACGCACGGGACTGGAAAGACGTGATCTGGGCCATGACCACCCGCATGGACCCATCCAGGGATACCACGCTGGTTGAGAGCACTCCCATCGACTACCTGGACTTCGCTTCGCCGGTGTCCGGGCTGGGCTCGAAAATGGGGATGGATGCCACCAGCAAGTGGCCGGGCGAAACCGATCGGGAGTGGGGCACGCCCATCACCATGTCCGACGACGTCAAAAGGCGTGTGGACGACATCTGGGACAGCCTGGGGATTGAAGTTTCATCCGATCGCCCCGATTGATATGGCCAGCCGTGAATGTCGTATTCAACTCGTGCCGGCGGTATTGTCCTTTACCGCAGCCGCCGACGAGACGCTGCTTGCGGCAGCCGGCAGGGCGGGGATCGCGGTTCCCGCCGCCTGTCGCAATGGCGTGTGCGAGCTCTGTGAGGCTCGCCTGGTCAGTGGCGAGGCCCTGAATACCCGCAATCAACACACAATTCCGGTCACCGGGCGACTGATGATGTGTCGCACCCTGGCGCTCAGTGACCTTGAACTGGAGATAGACGCCGTTATGGCAGCCGGAGACAACCAGCCTCGCAAGTTCCAGGCAAAGGTGGTGGACGTTCGTTCCATCAGCCACGATGTTTACCGTGTGGAACTGCAACTGCCCCGTCGCCGGGAACTGTCGTTTCACGCCGGCCAGTACCTGTCCGTGAATCTGCCGGATACAGACCCCTGTTATTTTTCCATCGCCAGCAGTCCGTCTGAAGAATTGATTGAGCTGCACATTCAGGCGACACCGGAGTGGGTGTCTGCACAGAAAGTGATTGATGCATTGACCTCTGGCGGAGAGGTGACCGTTGAATTACCCCACGGCCGCGCGTGCCTGGCGTCCGCGCCGGACAAACCGCTGTTGCTGGTCGCCGCCGGAACGGGGTTTGCCCAAATGAAGAGCCTGGTGGACTACCTGCAGAACACGTCTTACGACAAGCCTGTGAAGTTCTACTGGGGCGTTCGCCGCCACGAGGATATGTACCTGCGATCCCTGGCCCAGCAGTGGCAGGAAGAATGGCCGCCCTTTACCTTCCTGCCCGTGGTAGGGGATGACGAAGACAACGAGTGGAGTGGCCACCACGACCAGTTGGTGCGAACCGTGCTGGCGTCGGGCATGGACTGGAGCAACGTGGAAGTTCACGCCAGCGGCTCGCCGACGATGGTCTATACCTTGATGGATGCGTTACTTGAGGTGGGGTTGCCGCAGGAAGCATTTCTCTCCGATGTACTGGAATACGCCCCGAGAGGTTGAGACCCGGGGCCAGCCCCTCAGGCCTTGGGCATCGGCAAATCCGGCAACCCACTATCGTTAACCAATCCCTGCATCAACAGCTTCACACTGTTCTCACCCTCGCCCATGTGAGCATTCAGGCGGCTCAGCTCGGCCATGGTTTCACGGCTGCGGCGTAGCCGAAGGCTGGTTTCGAAATACTCCCGCGCCTTGCCCCAGAGCTCGTTGCGCAGGCTCAGACGGCCGAGTGCCAACAGCAGCTCTGCATTGTTGGGACGATCCTTCAGCCACTGCTCCGCTACCAGCAACTGCTCATCCGGCTTCAGGCCTTTTACGCGGCCATACAGATTGACCAGTTCATCACCCCAGTGATTGCGCAGGACTTTCCTCAGCAGGGTTTCAGCCTGGGCTTCGTCGCCCAGATCGGCAAGCAGCCGGGCATACTCCCGAATGGTGTGTTCGTCACGGCGGAGAAACCCTGGCAGCTCATCCCAAAGTTTGGTGAGAGGCTCAAGGGACGCTGAAGGCTCACCCGAGTGGCGGCGGCACTCCTCTGCGGCACGCTGCAGAAGGTTTTGCCAAACCAGGCGTTCCAGGTCGCCTTGTTCTTCACTCTCCATCAGGTTGCGCTTGCGGATTTCCGGCAACAGGCGGGACAGCTCACGCCAGTCTTCCAGGCGCACATAGGTGTTTTTCAGCAACTTGAGTACAAACGGATGGTGGGGCGCCTGCTTGCGCAGCCGCACCAGGGTTGCCAGGGCCTGCTCCAGTCGGTTGCCCGCCAGTTGCAGTTGGGCCTGAGTAATGCCCACGGCCATGTCGGAGCCCGGGGTGCTTTCAAAGGCCTTGCGCAACAGTTCGTCAACGGCCTCGTGATCGCCGGATTCAAACGAGGCCTGGGCCGCTGCCAGGTAGTTGATCAGTGGCGTGTCCGCGTGCTCTGCTGAAGAAGTGAGCAGCTTGCGGGCACGTGGCCAGTTACCCTCCGCCAGGGCCAGCAGCCCCTGAGTGGTTCTGCGCCGGGCTCGGCGTTCATTGCTGCGGGCCAGCCAGCCGGCGACCATGCCGGTGCCATGGCGCAGTCGACGGAACAGATTGATGGTTAGCACGGACGCTGCCACCAGCAGTACCAGCAACGCCAGACCAATCCAGAAATTGGTTTCAATCAGATAGTTGCCCAGGCTGATGCGGATGTAGCCAAGGTCGTACTGCAACCCCAGCGCAAGCCCGGTGCCCAGCAGTAAGGCGACCAGGATGATCAGCAAAATGCGGATCATGATGCGTCTCCCTGTTCACCGTTGCTGCCATTCTTTTCGGCCTCTCCGTTGTCCAGTCGACCGGCCAGTCGTGCCTTGAGCAGTTCCAGTGAGCGGCTGATGTCTGGCAGTTCCGGATCAACGTTCTTTTGTGAGAGTTCCTCCAGGGTCTGCGAGAGCGCGATGATGCGGGTGTTGCTGCTGTCGTACCAATTATTGATGGCATTGCTGGCTTTGGTCAGGGAGCGTGAGTAGAGCTGTTGATGACCGCGAAGTACGGCCAGCTCGGCTTCTTCCAGCATCAACTGCAGATTGAGCCGTGCATAGGCGCTTTGCTCCGGAGACAGCAGGGGTTTGACCGGCTCATCGAGCCTGCGGACCACAACCACCTGAGACAGGGTTTGCTTGACCTTGTGCCATCCCTCGGCAACCAGGCCCTGCCCGGAAGCATCGGCTTCCGGGTTCTCGCCGCTACTGACAAATCCTGGGGCGCGATCATGAATCAGTGCACTGTCTGTCAGTTGGTGGATGCTGTCGATAGCCGCTTCCAGTTTCAGGTAGAGCCCGGTGCGGTCGACATCGACAATGCCCTTGAGCGCCAGGATTTCCTTGGCCAGTTGCTGGCGAACCGGGTAAACGCCGATATCGTCTGATTCCGCCAGAACTTCATCACCGGATTCCAGTGCCGCCAAGGCCCCGCGAATGTCCTTTTCGATCATGAGCCTCTGGTTGGCCACCCTCAGCAGATATTCCGCCTCGGCCAGCAGCCAGTCAGTACGAGTGCGGTTTCCGGCCTCCAGCAGTTCACGGGCGTTGTGGTCGATCTGCCGTTGCTGGGTCGCGATCAGTTCACGCTGTTCAGACAGCTTGTCTTCCAGCGCCTGCAGGCGACGGCTCTGCTCACTGCCGGTCTGGCCGTACATCCGGTCCAGTTGCTCGGTGTCACTCTCCAGATCGGTGATGGACTGTTGCAGTGCCTGGTAGTTGTTCCATTGCTGCCAGCTCCAAAGAGACAGGGCAACGGCCAGGGCGAGCGCCAGTAGTGTAATGATCCAGAGGGGCCACAGTTTTTGCCGTGTTTGCTGATGCTTTTCGATCGGGGCAGGCAGTTGTGCGTTTGATTCTGTCACGGGCATCCTTACTTGGTGTTTCCGGAGCCTCCGTCCAGGCTGGCAAGTTGTTCTGCAACTGCAGCCACAATCGAGCTATCGGCAAGGCTTCCTGGTATACACGTTCGCCGGAGGCCGGCCAGACGTGCTTGTTCGGCAATCCGCTCAACGGGGACAACCAGTAAAGTGTTTTCAAGATTATGGCCGGTATTGTCACTGAGTGCGATGAGATTGTTCAATGTTTCTCCCGACAGTGTGACGATGGCCTCGGGGGAAAAGTCGTTCAGCATCGCGTTCAGCGTCGCTTTATCATAGTCGGGACAGAAGCGACGATAAAGGGGCAGCACGGTGACTCGCGCGCCTCTGCGTTCCAGGGTTTGCGGGATCAGTTCCCGGCCTTCCTGTCCGCGCACCACCAGAACCTTTTCGTGCTCCAGTGTGGCCAGCTCCGGCAACTGTAGCAAATCTTCGCTGGTGTGGCCGGTTTCCGGTTGCCGCGTTTCCAGGCCATAGTTGCTCAGCACCGTGGCGGTTCCTGCCCCGACGCCGTACCAGTGGATGTCGGTGGGTGTCTGGGGCCACCACTCGTCCAGCCAGTCGAGCAGCAAGGCGGCGGCATAGGGGCTGACGGCAATGACGTGGGCGAACTCGTCCAAGTTGAGGATCAGCGTGCGGGTTGCGGGGTCTTCCGGGAGCGGCTCGCGGGCGATAAGCGGCATGACCCGCGCATCGGCGCCGGCATCGCAAAAGCGCGAGGCCAGCCGGTCGGCTTCCGGTTGTGGCCGGCAGATGAGTATCCGCCGGCCCTCAAGGGGTAGCGAATCAGGTTGGGGTGTGGCCATAGATGTCAGCCAGTACCTTGTCTGCACCCAGTGCGAGTAGGTCTTCCGCCAGTTCGCGTCCAAGGCGCTCGCCTTCGCTGCGGGGCGCGCGGCCTTCAACGCGGAATACCTGGGTGCCGTCGACGGCGCCCACGAGTCCCCGAAGCCAGAGCATGTCATCGTCTTCCAGCAACGCGTAGGCCGCGATGGGTACCTGGCAGCCGCCCTGCAATCGCCGGTTCAGGGCCCGTTCCGCTTTCACTCGGTCCGAGCTGTCGCGATGATCCAGGGGCTCCAGCATGGCGATCAGTTCGGCATCATCGAGGCGGCATTCGATGCCAAGCGCACCCTGGCCCACGGCAGGCAGGGATATACTGTCTGGCAGGCAGTAGCGGATACGGTCATGGAAACCGAGGCGTTTGAGCCCGGAGCTGGCCAGGACGATGGCCTGGTAATCGCCGGCATCCAGCTTTGCCAGGCGGGTATTGACGTTGCCACGCAAGGTGCGGATTTCCAGGTCGGGCCGGTAGGCACGCAACTGGGCTTCCCGGCGCAGGCTGGCAGTGCCGACTACGGCGCCGTGGGGCAGGGCGTCCACGTTATCGTAGTCATTGCTGACGAACGCATCGGTGGGGTCTTCCCGCTCACAGATGGCCACCAGCCCCAGCCCTTCCGGAAACTCCATCGGCACATCTTTCATGGAGTGCACCGCCAGGTCGGCACTGCCTGCCAGCATGGCCTCTTCCAGTTCCTTGACGAACAGACCCTTGCCGCCAATCTTGGCCAGCGGCACATCCAGGATCTTGTCGCCCTGGGTTTTGATCTTGACCAGTTCCACGGTCACGTTGTCGTGGAGCCGCTCCAGTTCAGACTTGATAAATTCCGCCTGCCACAACGCCAGTGCGCTGCTGCGGGTTGCAATGCGAAGGGTTCGTTTTGACATGGTGTACGTTGCCGGATCTGAAAAATGGTACGCCAAGGGTACTCTTTGTGAGGCAAATTGTGGAGCCGAATGTTGAGCGCCCAGGCTACCCGGGGCGATGCTCCTTTAGCCATTGCCGTAAAGAGGCGGCGTGTCTCCGGCTTACGGGCAGTTGCCCGTGCTGGTCTGTCAGATCAATCAGGTTCTGGCCATCCCGTTGTTTCAGCAGCGCTCGGATATAGCGCACGCCTACCAGGGTGTGTCGGTGAATCCGCAGCAGGTATTGCGAGTAGGTGCTTTCCAGTTCTTTCAGGGTGTAATCGGTGACGGTTTCGCCGCGCAGGTGATGGATGGTGACGTATTTCTGATCGGCTTCGCAGTACAGAATGCCCTGGATGTCGATCAGTTCAGTCCCGCGGTGGGTGCGGATGGCCAGCTGTTCGTCCGTACCCGATTGCTTTTCAGTCAGCGCCTGCAATTGCACCCGGTTGACTCGGCCAGCCCGATTGAGGGCGTCGGTCAGCGCTTCACGACGTACCGGTTTGAGCAGGTAGGCCACCGCGTGTACATCGAACGCCTGGATGGCGTAATGATCATAAGCGGTGCAGAAGATGATGGCCGGAGGGGCCTCCAACGAAGCCATCCGTCGGGCGGCTTCCATGCCATCGGTACCCGGCATGCGGATATCGAGCAGCAGGATGTCCGGCGCCAGGCGCGCGGTTTTCTCCAGTGCTTCGTCGCCGTCGCCAGCCTCGTCACAGACATTGTAGCCAGGCAACGCCTCCACCAGTCGGCGTATGCGCTCCCTGGCCAGAGGTTCGTCGTCGGCAATCAGTACGCTGCGGTGATTGTTGTCGCCCATGCTTGCCTACTTGCTCCCTGTTGCCGGTTTTCCGTTGCCACTCGCTGTCTGCCATGGCAGCCGGAGAGTGACAGTATAGATATCATTCTGGTGGCTGTGTTTCAGCACGGCGGGCTCACCGAACAGGGCGTGCAGGCGGGACTGAATGTTGGCCAGCGCCATTCGGTTGCCTTCGTGGCTACCCTGGTCAGAATCCGGGCGCGGGTTCTGCACCATCAGGTAGACCGAGGGGCCCTTGCGGTAGGCCTCAACCTTTACGGTACCTCCGTTCGGACGAGGCTGAATGCCATGATAAATGGCGTTTTCGACCAGTGGCTGGAGGGTCAGGGGAGGGATGGCCTGTTGTTCCAGTCCATCTTCGATATGCCATTCCAGTGTCAGCCGGTCTTCCAGACGCAGCTTTTCAATGGCCAGGTAGCGTTTGCACAGGTCCAGTTCGGCGCTCAGAGGAATCAGGCGGTCACCGGTGCGCAGGCTGGCGCGGAACAGTTCGGACAGATCCAGCACGGCGTCTTCGGCCCGTTCCGGGTTAACGACAATCAGGCTGGCAATGGTGTTCATGCTGTTGAACAGGAAGTGTGGATGGATTCGTGCCTGCAGGGCGGTCAGCCGGGCCTGCATTTCTGACTCCCGCTGTTGTTGCCACTGGAACTGCAGGTAGAAGTATCGCAGCACCATCAGTGTGATCAACAGCGCCAGCAGCAGTTTCTTGGCCACGCCCTGCCAGGCTTCGAGGCCGGGTTGCGGGTGTAGCACGCTGTCTGCGAAGAGGCTGAAGGCCAGCACATCCAGCATCACGATGGTAACAATCACTGTGGTGGCACGGGTAACTGTCAGCCGTGAGAGCCAGCGCCGCATGGGGCAGATCAGGGCGGCGCTGGTCAGCACCGTCCATTGCACGAACAGGGACAGCAGGCCGAAGTAGTTCCAGTCAATCCAGTGGCTTTCGGCCTGAACGATGGACAGCACCAGCACCAGCAGTTCACTGGTGACCACCAGCAGGAAAACGGCCCTGACCCGGCACAGGTCCGGCACATAGAAATCGGCGTCGCTTTCCGCGAGTGCCTGGGCTGGGCGTTCCCTGTTGTGTCTTGCGGCCATTGAACCTGTTCCTGATTCCTGTTCCTGATTTGGGGGAGGGCAACTGGGCGCCGCGGAATGCTATAATCCTGCGATATTCCATTTACCCATTCCCGCAGAATGATGCCGGGCTGTCAGCAGGAAAGATAGACCATGACGGATCAGAACAAGAGCGCCGAGAAACCCTGGGGCGGTCGTTTCACCGAACCCACCGATGCCTTTGTGGAGCGTTTCACCGCTTCCGTGGGCTTTGATCAGCGCCTATACCATCACGATATTACCGGGTCCATTGCCCATGCCACCATGCTGGCGGAAGTGGGTGTGCTGACTGTGGAAGAGCGTGACACTATTATTGACGGCCTGAAAGCCGTCAAGGCGGACATTGAGGCCGGCACCTTTGAGTGGTCGGTCAGTCTGGAAGACGTGCACATGAACATTGAAGCGCGACTGACGGATCGGATTGGCATCACGGGCAAGAAGTTGCACACCGGTCGCAGCCGCAACGATCAGGTGGCCACGGATATTCGCCTCTACCTGCGCGACGAAATCGATGTCATCGCCGAAGAGCTTCGGCGCCTGCAAGCCGGCCTGCTGGATCTGGCCGAGCGCGAGGCCGAGACTATCATGCCGGGATTCACCCACCTGCAGACCGCTCAGCCGGTTACCTTCGGTCATCACCTGTTGGCCTGGTACGAAATGCTGGTGCGGGATGCCGAGCGCCTGCAGGACTGCCGCAAGCGTGTGAATGTGATGCCCTTGGGTGCTGCGGCGCTGGCGGGTACAACCTATCCGATTGATCGCGGTATCACTGCAAAACTGCTGGGCTTTGATCGGGCCAGTGAGAATTCCCTGGATTCCGTGAGTGACCGGGATTTTGCCATCGAATTCTGCAGCTTTGCCGCCCTGTTGATGACCCACCTGTCGCGCTTCAGCGAAGAACTGGTGTTGTGGACCTCTGCCCAGTTTGATTTCATCGACCTGCCGGACCGTTTCTGCACCGGGTCGTCGATCATGCCCCAGAAGAAAAATCCGGACGTGCCCGAACTGGTACGTGGCAAGACCGGCCGGGTGAACGGCCACCTGATCAGTTTGCTGACCCTGATGAAGAGCCAGCCGCTGGCCTATAACAAGGACAATCAGGAGGACAAGGAGCCGTTGTTCGATACCGTGGACACCGTGAAAGGCTGCCTCAAGGCTTACGCGGATATGATCCCGGCCATCGAAGCGCGGGCCGACAACATGCGCGTGGCGGCCAAGCGGGGATTCTCCACCGCAACTGATCTGGCGGACTATCTGGTCAAGAAGGGCGTGGCTTTCCGCGATGCCCATGAAATTGTGGGCAAAGCGGTTGCGTTTGGCGTTGCCGAAGGGCGTGACCTCTCCGAGATGACCACGGAAGAACTCACCCGCTTCTCCGACGTCATCGGCGAAGACGTGTTCGATGTGCTGACGCTGGAAGGCTCCGTGCAGGCGCGTGATCACCTTGGCGGCACTGCGCCGAAGCAGGTGCGCGCTGCAGTCGCACGCGCGCGCCAGGCACTCTAGCTAGCCGCCAATCTTCCCCGTGGTCAGGGTAACCTCCACCGGTTTCAGCTCCTCCAGTGGGCGTGGCCGGTAGAGGCGGAAGCCCTGGCCGTAGTGAATGCCAAGGGTTCGTACCTTTCGGAGGGTGTCGTCGTTCTCAATGAAGGTGGCGACCGTCACCTTGCCCGAGGCTTCCGCTATTTTATGAAGCGCCTCTACCATTACCTGCTGCACCGGATCGTCGTTCAGGTGCTGCATGATCTTGTGGTCCAGCTTGATGATGTCCACCGGCAGTTTCGCCGCCAGGCCGTAACTTTCCACCGACGCTCCCGCACCATCCAGCGCTACCCGGCAGCCAATGCGGTGCAGGCTGTCGCACAGCACCGCGACATCGTCCGGATACTGGGTGGCGTGGGCTTCCCTTATCTCCAGGCAGAAGCATTCCGGGGCAAAGGGTGATCCTTTCAGTGCGGCTTCCATAAAGTCCGCAAACGAGTCATCCAGTACGCTGGCCAGGGACAGGTTGAAACCGCAGTACTTGAGGCGCGGCTCCAGCAGACGGTGCTGTTCGAGCCAGGCCAGGGTCTGACGGATCACCTGGCGATCCAGGCGCTTGGCCAGGTCAAATCGTTCGGCAACGGGCAGGAAAGCGTCCGGGGTCAGGGGAGGGCTGTCAGGCGTCTCACCGGGAATCCGGGTCAGTATTTCGATGTGGTCGCCCCAGGTAACGCTGGCCACGGGGCGCAGCGATTGGTATTCAAGCTTCAGGTGGCCACTGTCGAGTGCCTGCTGGATTTGTGCCAGCACCTCGTTGGCCGTGCCCTCGTCCAGCGACAGGGACATGGCCCGGGCGGCATGAATCCGGTTGCGACCGGACGTTTTTGCGGTGTGGCACAGGTCAGCCGCCTGGGTCAGCAGTTGTTCGGAATCGGTGGGCGCGTCGTCGTCCAGAAACAGCAGGCCGCCACTGGCCGTTGTCTGTAACTGCTTGTCCTGCCAGTGGAACACGAAGCCGCCGATCAGCTCGAGAATGCTGTCGGCAATCTTGCGGGCGCGCGCTTCGGGGCAGTTTTCGATCAGCAGGGCGAAGGTGTCGCCGGCCAGTCGTGCCAGCGCATCCCGCTGTCGGATCTTGACCCCGAGATTGCCGGCCAGCTCACGCAGGTAACGGTCGCAGGTGCCGCTGCCGGCGATGTCGTTGAAGTGGTCAAACCCATCCAGGTCGAGATAGAGCAGGCTGTCACTGCTCTCCCGCCGTGGCTTCTGCTCCAGTGTTCGTTGCAGGCGGCCCAGGAAGGCTTTGCGGTTCATCAGGCCGGTGACCGGATCATGCTGGACGCGGTATTCGCTGCTGGAGGAGTTCTGCAGGCGGTCGCTGATGTCCCGGGCCACATGAACGGCGCCAATCACGTCGCCCTGGTCATTGGTCAGGCGTTGATAGTGGATCTCGTACAGGGGCAGCTCCCGGTGTTGCTGCGCCATGGGCATTTCCACCACGAAACTGTCGCGTTCGAAGGCGCGGTGCCAGAGTCGCTCGATAAGCCGTCGTTCGTTGGGGAAGCCCTGCAATGCGGCGCTCAGGTTGCTTCCGGATTCCGGCCGGAGGCCGAAGGTAATCTCGAACTGGCGACTGAAGGCACGGTTGAAATGCAACAGGTTTAGCTGGCGATCAACGGCGACCACCAGGTCGTTGGTGGCGTTGATCGTGGCGCCCAGCATTTGCTCCGCCTGCTGGCGGGCGAGGGTATGATTGCGCTCAGGCGTGTGGTCAACCAGCGTTCCTCCCAGTCGCTGTATCCGTTCGCCGGCTTTCAGGGCCCGGCCAGTCAACGTCACTTGGCGAACGTTCTGTCGCGCGGTTATCAGATCCAGCGTCAGGGAGAAGGGCTGCCCGGTGCGGATGCAGCGACGGAACAGGGCGCGTATCCTGCCCTGGCTGGACTGGCAGTAGAAAAGTGCCTGTTCGGGCGTGATTTCGCTGCCGGGTCTTAATTCCAGCAAATGATACATGCCGTCCGTCCAGATCAACTCATTGCTGTGGAGGTCCAGCTCCCAGATACCAACGCCGGCGGAAGTTTCAGTCAGCCGAATCAGGCGGTGGTCGATGGGGGAATGATCCCGCTGGCTTATAAATGCGCTGGCGGCCTGGTCGGAATCGCGAATGTCCATGCGCAGGCTGAGACCCGCTGTGAAGAAAAAGCCTTCCTTGTGGCGGAAGGTGATCAGTATCGACTCGCCATTTTCAATTCGGTGGCGATGGGCCGGTGCAAAGGGATCGTCCTGGCGTGCGGCCAGGATGCACTGAACCTTGCGACCCTCCAGTTCGCTGGCGTCGTAGCCCAGCACTGCCTCGGCGTGATGATCAGCGAACAGGATGACGCCGTCGTCGTTGATGCGGATCAGGGTTCGACGTTCGGCACCCTGGGGGGTGTCGGAACGGTCTCGACGGATAAAGAATTCTTTCACGACGGAAAAGCCTCAGCCAAGTTGTGGCAGGAGCGTGCTAATGTTCTCCCGCTTTTATTTTTTTGCCGATTTTGCCACGATTCGGTCATCATACTGATAATGGTATCGGAAAGAACCTCTCCCGCGGAGTCGCCTTGACCATCCAAACCGCTCCTATTGCCCTGGACTTTGATGAGGGTATAGACCGAAAAACGCTGCGCCGGCTGCGGGACCGGTTCATGGCTGTCAACCGGGAGCGCTGGGATCGTGCCCATTCGGCCCTGACCTATCGGCAACAGGCTGTTCTGGAAGTGTTGCCACTGGTGTTCCATCTTAATCACCCGGCTTTGCCCGGCTATCTCGACAGCGACTGCCCTTACGGACTGAGCCACTATCGGCCCCCTGAGTCCACGCTGAACGCTGCCCGGCGCCTGGCAAGAACCTTTTCACTCAAGGACGAGGGGCGCAGAAAACCAGACCTGGAAGCCCTCTTCCTGATGGGCAGCCCCGGGACCCTGGGCCATTCGGTGGCCAGTGATCTGGATATCTGGCTGTGTCATCGCCCGGATCTCTCGGAGCGGGGCGTGCGTTGCCTGGAACGTAAGGCTCAAAGTCTGTCCATCTGGGCCGAAAGCCTGGGGGTTGAGCTTCATGTGTTTGTGTTTTCCGCCGCTGACTGGCGTGCCGGAAGGCAGCGAGCGGAAGTGACCGGGGAAAACTGCGGCAGTTCACAGCATTATTTGCTGCTGGACGAATTCTACCGCACGAGCATTCATCTTGGCGGCCGTTATCCATTGTGGTGGCTGGTCCCCGTGGAGGATGAGCGACGCTATGACGAGTGCGCCCGGCAGCTGATTGACTGCCGTTTTATCCGGGGTGATGAGTACATTGATTTCGGCCCCGTGTTCTCGATACCGCAGGAAGAGTTTCTGGGGGCTGGAGTCTGGCAGTTGTACAAAGGCATCGACATGCCCTGGAAGTCGATCCTCAAGCTGCTGCTGATCGAGTGTTATGCCCGTAGTAATGAGGGCCAAGAGAGCGATGAGAAACCACTGCTGTCCCGGGTCTTCAAGGCGGCGGTGTATTCCGGTGAAACCAACCCTGACCGGCTCGATCCCTACGTACTGCTTTACGAACGCCTTGAGCAGTGGCTGCTTGAAGAAGATGCCCCCCAACGCCTGGTCCTGGTGCGTCAGAGCCTTTATCTCAAGGCAGGCCTGCCGCTTACCCGTTCGGCACAGACCCTCTCAGGCTGGAGAGCCAGGCTGTTGCAGGCCCTGGTGGACTCCTGGGGCTGGTCGGCTGCTGAGTTGAAAAACCTGGACAACCGGATCCGCTGGCGCGCAGAGGACGTGGTCACCCTTCGGCGGGCCGTGGTGGCCGAGTTGACCCACAGCTACCGGCTGTTGTCTCGGCTGGCTCGGGATCATGGCACCCGTGCGGCCATCACCAGCAATGACATGAACCTGCTGGGGCGTAAGTTGTATGCGGCGTTTCAGCGTAAGGCCGGGAAGGTAGAGCAGATCAACCCCGGGCTAGCCCCCTCCCTGGCAGAAGAGAATCTTGCGTTCCATCACCAGTCGGAACAGGGTGGTTCGGCTGGTCACGACGGCTGGTTGCTATACCGTGATCTTGAGGACCCGTCAGATGCGCTCTGGCAACCGGTCATACGCCGTTCGGGCAATCTCAGTGAACTGTTGGTGTGGGGCTATTACAACGGCTTGCTGACCCGGGCCACACGGTTGAATGTGCGAGCCGGCAGCAGCATTGCCTCGGTGGCAGAACTGCGGGAAATGCTGGATGCACTTGGTGCGTTCCTGCCATTCCCGGTGGAGCCGGCTGGCCGGGAGGCGCTTTCCCGGGGTGTGCACCCGCTGCGCAACCTGCTGTTTGTCAATGTCGGGGTCGACCCTCAGGCCTATCTGACCGAGCGGGGCTTGCACAAGCTTAGCGCCCGTCACGATTCACTGGGCTTCAGCGGTGGACGGGAAAACCTGGTGAATACCATTGACCAGGTCACCTTCAATAGCTGGCACGAGGTGAGTTTGCAGCACTACGCTGCCGGAGACACGCTGGTGCAGTGCCTCAAAAACGTGCTGGCATCAGTCGCCAACGCTCCGGACCGGTTGCCGGATATCATGGTTCATAGCCACAGCACAGGCCACGGAGCCGCCATAGCCCGGCGCGTACGCGAGCTGTTCATGGACGTGATGCGTTATTTCTTCGCCGGCGGTGTTGGCCCTCATCCCCTGCGTTACGTCATCGAGATGGATCGGCGATACTTCCTGCTTCAATTCAGTGGCGCTGAGCCCGGATTCGTGGCCCTGGACAGCAACGAAGCACTGATGGCGTATCTGTCCAAACCGCAGGAATCCTACGTGCCAGTGGTGTTTGACCAATACGCCTTGCTGGATGACCTGCCATTACGCGCCGTGTGCCATGCCAGCGAGCCGGATAACATTCAGGTGTTCTACCGGGTCACAGGAGAGACCGCGAAGGTGTGGGTCGTGGATGAACTGGGATCGGTGTTCTGCTGGCAGCAGGGTTACACCAATCGTCGCTTCCTGCTGGTGCCCTTGCTGCGATTCCTGGAGAACCTGATTGAACGCCGGCAGTTGCGACAACTGGACGCCGTGACCGATGTTGCAGGTGTCCAGTGCTATGAGATGGTGCTTCGCGACAGTCAGTGGCGTGCGGAGAGGCGGCCGGACGCCGACAGCAACGTGCGCCTGCCCGGGCTGGATGTACAGGCCATCGGTATTCAGGAGGGTGACTCTCAGGTGCGTTTCGATATTTTCTGTGGCGACCAGGAATTTACCGTCCAGGAGTATGGAGACCAGCTGATACCCGCGGTGGCCCACTATATTCGTTCGCTCCGCCAAAGTGACGAGCGCTACCCGGTCTACCTGACGGATGTTCACCTACCCCATGACCTGGATCCACAGATATACCAGCAGCATATCCAGACCATCCAGTATCTCTACTACCGTACCGAGTTGGAAGATTTGCTGAACCGGCATCTGTAGTATCCGGAATCGTGGGTGGTAGCATCTCGCCGGGCGCGGCCTCACTCAGGTATACTGCGTGCATACAGACAACGGGGGCAGCTACCCATGAAGCCAGGACAGACACTTACGTTCCTGCTGGTGATGGTCGTGTTTCTGGTTGGGTGTGGCCAGAAGGGGCCGTTGTATCGTCAGGCACCTGCCAGTGACGATGCCGCAACCGAGCAGGCCGCACCCAGTCAGAAATCCAGCGAACACGACAGCAGCGAACCGGCTGAAGACCACTAGGTTCGGCAGGCTGCCCCGATAACAGGCTCAGGAAATCCATGGATCACTTCAATTACCGCAGCGGTGAATTGTTCGCTGAGAACGTGGCGGTTGAGGACATTGCCCGGCGTTTTGGTACGCCAGCCTATGTCTATTCCCGCGCCACCCTCGAGCGCCATTACCGCGCCTATGATGATGCGCTTGCCGGTCGGCCACACCTGGTGTGCTACGCCGTCAAGGCCAACAGTAATATCGCCGTGCTGAACGTGTTGGCAAGGCTCGGCGCCGGTTTTGATATTGTGTCTGCCGGAGAACTGGAGCGGGTGATCCGTGCTGGCGGGGATCCTGCGAAAACCGTCTTTTCCGGGGTCGGCAAACAGCGCTGGGAAATGCGCCGCGCCCTCGAGGCCGGTGTTCGCTGTTTCAATGTGGAGTCCGACACCGAACTGGATCGCCTGAACGAAGTGGCGGGTGAGCTCGGTGTCAGGGCGCCGGTTTCCCTGCGTGTGAATCCGGACGTGGACGCCGGTACCCACCCCTATATTTCCACGGGGCTGAAAGAGAACAAGTTCGGCATCGACATTGCGGAAGCTCCGGCCGTCTATGAGCGTGCCGCTGCCATGCCAAACCTGGACATACAAGGTGTGGATTGTCACATCGGCTCGCAGCTCACGTCGGTGTCACCTTTCCTCGATGCGCTGGACCGTGTGTTGGAACTGATCGATGCCCTGGCGCAAAAGAATATTAATATCCGGCATCTGGACATGGGCGGTGGCCTGGGGGTCACCTACGATCAGGAGCAGCCGCCGCAACCGTCGGATTATGTGACCGCGCTGGCGGAACGCCTGGGCGATCGGTCGCTGGAGCTGATCATGGAGCCGGGGCGGTCCATTGCCGCCAACGCCGGCATCTTGCTGACGCGGGTGGAATTCCTCAAGTGCACTGAACATCGCAACTTCGCCATCATAGATGCGGCAATGAACGACCTGATTCGTCCCGCGCTCTACAGCGCGTGGCAATCCATTGTCCCGGTAACGCCCCGCAACGACGGTGACGAGAAAGCGTGGGACCTGGTTGGGCCGGTGTGTGAGACCGGTGATTTCCTCGGCAAGGATCGCAAGCTGAGACTCCAGGCGGGCGATTTGCTGGCGGTTCGGTCCGCCGGGGCCTATGGTTTTGTGATGAGCTCCAACTACAACACCCGTAACCGTCCACCGGAACTGATGGTTGATGGTGAACAGGTGCACATTGTGCGTCGGCGGGAAACCCTGGAAGAACAGCTTGGCCCAGAAAGCTGTTTGCCGGAATGAGTGGAGAGGCGGAGATGAGTCAGTCCCGGCGCAATCAGGGCCCAATGCTTAACTTCACCAAGATGCACGGTCTTGGGAACGACTTCATGGTGGTGGACGCCATCAGCCAGCCCTTTCGCCTGCGCCCGGAGATGATCCGCGAACTGGCCGACCGGAATTTCGGCATTGGCTTTGATCAGCTGCTGGTGGTTGAACCCCCGGGGCTTCCCGATGTGGACTTCCGCTACCGGATATTCAACAGCGATGGCTCGGAAGTCGAGCAGTGCGGCAACGGGGCCCGCTGTTTTGCCCGTTTTGTCCGCGACCAGCGCCTGACCAACAAGAAGGTGATCCGGGTTCAGACCGCCAAGGGCGTTATCGAATTGAGAGTCGGACGTGCAGGCATGGTCACCGTCGATATGGGGGTTCCTGAACTCAATCCTCCGGCCATCCCGTTCGCTGCCGACCGCCGCAAGGACGTGTACACGGTGGAACTCGGCGGTGATACCGTGGAACTCAGTGCCGTCTCCATGGGCAATCCCCATGGGGTGCTATTGGTGGATGACGTGGATACCGCCCCGGTAGGCGAGTTTGGCCCCAGGCTTGAGAGCCATCCGCGGTTCCCGGCGCGGGCCAACATCGGGTTCCTGCAGATTATTGACCGGACCCGCGTTCGCCTGAGGGTGTTCGAGCGTGGTTCCGGCGAAACCATGGCCTGCGGCAGTGGCGCCTGTGCGGCGGTGGTCGCCGGCTGCCTGCGAGGGCTGCTGGACAGCCGGGTGGACGTCGAGCTGAAAGGCGGGCGCCTGGTCATCGAATGGCAGGGTGAGGGGGCCCCTGTTATGATGGAAGGCCCGACGGCCAGCGTTTTCGAGGGTCAGCTTCGCCTGCCGGCAGACCAGCCCCCGAAACGACGTAAGAGCACGCGGCACAGCGATGCAAAATCAGGTACCAACCGACAGAACAATCGCCATCGCCAGCCGGCCACATCAAGGCCCTGACCATCAGGAGAGCAGCATGACAGAACAAACGGCCCACAAGAAGGCCGAAGGGCTCACCCGGGAAGCCGTCGCAGATTATCTGCGGAATAACCCCGATTTCTTTATTGATCAGGACGAGCTCCTGCGCAGCCTGACCCTGCCCCACGACAGCGGCCGGGCGATCTCGCTGGTAGAGCGCCAGGTGCACCTGTTTCGCGAACAGCGCGACACCTTGCGTCGCGAGTTGGTAGAGCTGGTGTCCATTGCACGCCACAACGACCGTCTGTTCGAAAAGAGCAAGCGCCTGCTGATGCAGGTGATCGAGGCCCGCAACCTGAATGATATGGCCGCCGCGATTGATGACAGTATCCGTGGTGATTTCGGTCTGGACGCGGCCTCGGTGATTCTCTTCACCGACAGCGAGTTGCCGGCAGCGGCGCAAGGCGCCCTACACGTGGTGTCGCCGGATGAGGCGAAAGCGCGCCTGGGTGGCTTGCTGGAAGGGGATCGCGCCGTTTGTGGCCAGTTCCGTGAGAGCGAGCGCAGTTTCCTGTTCCCGGACCGGGAGGAACCCATTGCCTCCGTGGCGTTAGTGCCACTGCGTAACAACGAATTGGTCGGGGTGTTTGCCGTGGGTAGTTGCGAACCCGGGTACTTCGACCAGAGTATGGGATCACTCTTCCTGACCTACATCAGCGACACCCTGAGCCGTCTGTTGCCGCCTATCCTGCAAAGGCATGCCGCCACGTTGCCTGTCACCGATGTGGTCGCGGAGTCCCGCTGACCATGTCGCTGGCTGACGAGGAAACCGGCCCGGCTGCCACACTGGCAGAGCCTGTGGCCGCGTTCCTGCGTTATCTGGCGTCGGAGAAGCGACACTCACCACGCACCTGCGGCAGTTATCGCGATGACCTGAACCGCTTTGCTGCGTGGGTTGAGCATCTACCGTCACCGGCCTGGCGGTCGGTCACCAGCCACGACTTGCGACGATACGTTGCCCAGCTCAGCCGTGAAGGTTTGGGCGGTCGGAGTATCGCTCGTCACCTGTCTGCCATCCGCCGGTTCTACGAATACCTGTTACGGGAACACCTGGCTGTCGACAATCCGGCGTTGGACATCCGGGCTCCGAAGTCCGGTAGGCGTCTACCGAAGGTGGCGGATGTGGACCAGCTCAATCACCTCTTGGACGCAACGCCCGATGATCCGCTGGAAATTCGCGACCTGAGCATGTTCGAGCTGATGTATTCCTCAGGGCTGCGGTTGTCGGAACTGGCGGGGCTGGATCTCCAATCCGTAGACGTCCGAGGTGGGGAGGTCCGGGTGCTGGGTAAGGGGCGCAAGGAACGCCTCCTGCCGGTTGGTCGAAGGGCGTTGGAGGCGCTGGCTCGGTGGCTTGACGTGCGCGGAGCGATGGCGCCAGACGGAGAGAATGCCCTGTATGTGAGCCGGCGAGGTGATCGGCTCAGTACTCGCAGTATCCAGTCCCGCCTCAGCCGGTGGGGAATGTCGAAAGGGGCGGACCAAAGACTGCATCCCCACCTGCTTCGGCATTCCTTCGCCAGCCATATGCTGGAGTCCAGTGGTGACCTGCGAGCGGTGCAGGAGTTGCTGGGCCATGCGGACATCGTGACGACCCAGGTCTATACTCATCTGGATTTCCAGCATCTGGCAAAGGTCTACGATCAGAGCCATCCCAGGGCTCGCCGTCGCGGTAACAGGCAGGAAACGGAGCATCGTTGAGGCATCAGTCACGGAACAGGCGTCCAGTAAAAGGGCCAGGAGCGCTAAATGTCATCGGACCCATCCTGGAAGGATAAGTACCTCCAGGCACTTGAATCTTCAGAACAGCGTGAATCGCATTGGGAAGCTGAAAGAAACCTGCTTCAGCGTATGCTGGTGCGTACCAGTCTGGCGTCCGAAGGACAGACTGCGGAGCTGGACCGTTTGCTGGAACGGGTTCGTGACGAGTTACGAAAGCCCCCTCTCAACGCAGACAGCTGGCGGGATTTGCAGGAGAGAATTGACCGTCAGGTGGCGGCCCTGGACGACCGCAAGTCTGAATCCACGGACCGGCTGAGAACCACATTCGAGCAGTTGCTGTCGGAACTGCGCTCCCATCCTATGTTCAAATCCGGCAAGGACCGTATTCGAGACCTGGAGAAGCGACTCCGGAAACCGGAAACCCTTCAGCTCGATGCGACCGGATGGTTGGTCGATCTGGCATTGGTGTTGGAAACTGGGCTGGGCAGCGGTGACGGGCAGGATCGCAAACGAAGTCGGTTTGGCCGGCTGTTTGGTGGCCGGGGAAGCCAGGAGCCGTCCGACCAGCCGATGTTGGCGGAAGCCGCCGAGAACACGCTGGCTTCGCCTGCCGTTGAACTGGCGATGCCTGGCACAGAAGACAGCGAACGCCTGAAGATTGCACGGCGGGTTGGTGAACTGCTGGGGCATATGCTGGATCAGGTGACACTGGAGGCTGCGTCGGAGGCAAGAGCCCGACGGCTACAGGAATCGCTGTTGAGCAGCGATAACTGGGATGAGCTGCGGGAGGGGCTGAGCAGCGTGGCGGAACTGGTAATCGCCGCGGTTACCCGGGGGCAAAGGGAGTTTGAGGCCTTCCTTCGGCGTCTCGATGAACGGCTGGACGCGTTGCGCCAGTGTTTTACTGAGCAGGCGAATGCCCAGGCCGGGCGACTGGATGCCTCGCAGGAATTGGATCGCGATATCCGCCAGGAGCTATGGTCGTTCGGCCAGCAAGTGGAAAGCAGCGTTGACTTCGACGGGCTGAAAGACTCAGTGAGCCAGCACCTCGAGACGATCAGTGGGGCCGTCGAGCGGTTTCGGGAGCAGGAGTCCGAGCGCGAGCGCAACCTGTCGCTGCAACTGGAGCTCATGCAGGAAAAACTGGTGACGATGGAGGCCCAGTCGGAACAGGTCCGGGAAAAACTCCGGGAGGAACGCGAAAAAGCCCTTACCGATGTCCTGACCCAATTACCCAACCGGGAAGCCTGGCAGGAGCGACTGTCGTTCGAGTATCAGCGCTGGCAGCGTTATCGTCATTCACTGTCGGTCTGTGTGCTTGATATTGATTTTTTCAAGCGTGTGAACGATTCCTATGGCCACAAGGCGGGTGATCGCGTGTTGCAACTGGTTGCCCGTGCCCTCCGTGAGCGGCTGAGGGCAACCGACTTCATCGCCCGTTTTGGCGGGGAAGAGTTCGTGATCCTGTTGCCGGAAACCAATGTGGACAACGCCCGGTCGGTATTGGATAGCATGCGCGGGCATATCGCGGAGCTGCCGTTCCATTTCCGGGGAGAACCGGTGTCGGTGACGTTTTCGGCAGGGCTGGCGGAATTTGATGGGGACGATGACGAGGACGATGTGTTCGACCGGGCCGACAAGGCTCTGTACCTCGCCAAGGACTCCGGCCGCGACCAGGTGCTTATTGCAGGACGTGATGTCTGACTCAGTGCCGCATCAGGGCATCGAGCTCATCGATAATTTCCGCCCAGTCAGAGTCGTCCTCGAGGCCCTCTTCGAGGAAATGTGACTGGCTTTCCGACCAGAAAGGGGCATCCTGCAACGCAATTTCCGGGGGCAGTGGCGAGTGCTGGGCGATAAAACTCTCAATGCTGACGCTGTCGGATGGCATACCGAGTTGTTCAAAAAGCGTGCTGAAATCGTGTTTGCTGGTATCCATGGTTATGGTTCTCCCCAAGGTAGCCGGTGCTTTAAAACGCTGTGGGCACGATCAGAGTAGATCGGGTAACCCGCTGAATGCAATCGGAAGAATTTACGGGTATGGTTCCCTGAACTGTAGCCGAACCGGTGAGGATATCCAGTGAGGTCCGTTTTTCATTTTGTGCTGTTGCTGACCGCTATTCTGGTGCCCGGCGTGCCCGCTGCTGAGCCGCCGCAACCCTCTCCGGCGCCGGTGCTGGGTAGCGAGGATCTGCGCTGGCTGGCGGAGAGAGAATCGTTCCGGGTCGGGGTGCGAAGTGGTCAGGTGCCGCTGGTGTTTGATACCGGCGAGGGGGAGCTGGCGGGCATCTTCATTGATTACCTCAATCGGCTGTCAGAGAAGCTTGGTGTGCCTATTGAGCCGGTGTCGGCTCCGGAAGAACAACTCGGTGAATGGTTGCAGGATGGGACCCTGGATGCCCGGTTGAGTACCCATCTGGCCCATCGTTCCCCTCCTTCCAATGTAGTGCTTTCCTCGCCGCTGATGAGTTTGACCTATGGCATATTCGTTGGTGCCGATGATGCAGGCATTCGCACGCTCTCGGACCTTGAGGACGCGAACATTGCCCTGATCACCAACGATCCCAACCAGTTCGCATTGCTTGACCCTGTCGATAGCTTTTCACCCGTGCCGGTTTCCAGTATCAGCGAAGCCGTTGGCAGGGTGTTGTCAGGACAGGCGGATGCGTTTCTGGGCCCGGTTCCGGTGGTGTCGGACTATCTGCAGTCTGCCATGGTCAATGGGGTTGGGGTGGCCACGCTGCTGAACCAGCAATCGGTCGACGTGGTGCTGGAAATGGCAGCGGAGAGTCACCAGGAGAATGACCAGGAGCGCGACCAGTTGTATCGGGTGCTCAACCAGGCAGTTCTGGCGATTGACCACGGTGAGCACCGGTCGATCCGCCAGTCGTGGTTGCAGACCGAGTTGCCGGAACTGGATCCCTCCGCCATTTCCCTGTCGGTTGACGAGAGGGCATTTCTCAATCAAAACCCGAATCTTCGAGTGGCCTTCCGGCCGGATTGGCCGCCGTTCGAGTATACCCAGAATGGTCAGTCTGCCGGGCTCGTGCCGGATCTGGTCAAACGCCTGGAAGAACAACTGAACATTCGCTTCAGCCGTCAGGTGATGGACAACAGCGCCGATGAGGAAAACGCTTTGCGTTCGGGGGAGGTGGATATACTGCCCGCAATGTCCCGAACCCCAAGGGTCGAGGAATCTTTCCTGTTCAGCCGTGCCTATTTGACCGTTCCCATTGCCCTTGCCATCCGTGACGACGGTCGCTTTATCGGCGAATTGAGGGAGCTGAGAGACGAAAAGGTGGGTGTGGTTAACCGCCAGGCGGGGCATGACTACCTATTGATCAACCACCCCAATCTCGATCTGTATCCGATGACGTCCATCGAGGAAGGGCTGCTGGCCCTGTCCAACGGCGACCTCGACGTCATGGTGACTCATATTCCGGCAGTCAGCTATACCGTTGCCCGCCTGGGGTTGTCCAACCTTCGGATAACAAGCATCACGCCTTACCAGTATGAGCTAAGGTTCGCCGTCAGTAAGGAGCGGCCTGAATTACAGCGCATCCTCAATAAAGCGCTGGGCAGTCTGGATGCCACCGAGACCGAGTCGATCTACAATCGCTGGATCCACCTGGATATCGAACAGGAAACGGACTACACCGTGGTGCGTCGTATTGTGCTTATCGCCCTCGTGGTGGTACTGATCTTCCTGTACTGGAACCGTAAACTGTCGCGGGAGGTAGACGAGCGAATCCGATCTGAAAACGCACTACGCCGCAGCGAAGACGAGCTTCGGGCGGCCAAACTGGAGGCGGAGCGCCTGGCGCGGGAAGCTGAGGCGGCCAGCCTGACGAAAAGCGAATTCCTCGCCAATATGTCCCATGAGATCCGCACGCCGATGAACGCGGTGATTGGCTACAGCGACTTGCTCAGTAATACCGTCAAGGATCCCCAGCAACGCAATTACCTGGATGCCATTCGCGCGGGCAGCCGCAGCCTGTTGATGCTGATCAACGACATCCTGGATCTGTCCCGCATCGAAGCAGGAAAAATGCGGCTGGAGTATTCGGCGGTATCGGTGCGACGGCTGCTCAGTGACGTACGCCACATATTCGACCTGCGCGCCACCGAGCAGGGTATCTCGTTGGAAGTCAGCGTTGATTCCAAGATGCCGGCGGCAATGATGCTGGATGAAACGCGACTGAGGCAGGTGCTTTTCAATCTTGTTGGCAATGCCATCAAGTTTACCCATGAAGGTGGTGTGACAGTCCGTGCCACGGCCACACCGCGAAAGTCATCGGAGAAGCCGGTCGAGGAGGCGGACAGTGAGGCTGATCGTCGCTGCTTTTACCGTTTGGTTGTGACAGTGTCTGATACCGGCATCGGTATTCCTCCTGACCAGCAGGAGCAGATCTTTGACGCCTTTGAACAGCAGGAAGGGCAGAACACGCGGCGTTATGGGGGTACGGGGCTGGGCCTGGCCATCAGCCGCAAGCTGGTGCGGATGATGGGTGGTGAACTACAGGTTGAAAGTGAGCCCGGGTCGGGCTCCACCTTTACGGTCAAGCTTCCTCGGGTTGAGGCAACGGGCGCCCAGGCCGAAGACGATGGCACACCCGAGGAATCGGAGCGTCTGCTGGCCCAGACACTCAGTATGCAGGAACGCGGATGGCTGCAGGAACAGCTTGCACGAGATTTTGGCGACGAGTGGGAGACGGTGCGGGAAAGCGGCGATCCGGAACAGATGAAGGATTTTGCCAACCGGGTGCTGGTATGGGGTAAGCGGTTCCGTTCGCCCTCGGTTACACGATATGGAGAGAAACTGCTGGCGGACGTGGAGGCGTTTAATCTGGATTCCGTGAACAGTGCTCTCGAATCCTTTCCGCGCCTTCTGGGACGGGATCAGTGACTGGAACGTGTCAGAGGCAGTCGAACTGCGACTTGCGGTCAAAGGCGACGGCGACCATGTCGTAGCCCGAGTCGGACAGCGAACGAATCAGCTCGCGATCTTTCAGCAGAGCCATGCAGACCCGGTGTACGTTGGCCTGAAGCTGTTCCTGAGGGGGCTCGGACTCGAATCTGAAATCGACGATCAGGTATTTACGCTCGACGGCCGATGTGGCGGGAATGTCTTCACGCTCAATGCTTTCATAGCCAATGTAAGTAGCTTGTTTATCGGGGAAGATTCCACTTAGCAACACGTCCAGGTTGCCTGCCATGACCGGTTGCGAGGCCAGTGCCAGTAACAGGCTGAGAGCGCCGGTGATGCGTTTGATGGCCATGAGAGCCACTCCTTTGGAATCGGTTCGTCGATCAGTGTAAACATATGTAACGTTTAGTTACTGTTGATTATCGCAGAGTGCGAACGAGTTTGCGCATTTTTTGCGCGCATTTTTCAATTGTTTGCAATGTTCAGAAGATCCGTCGGCTGGGTGTGGATTTCCGGAGCCTGCCAGGATCAACTACTATGGATAAAAACAGAAGCGCATAGAGGCAGGATGATGTTCCAACTCGTCTTTAAAGGTGAATGCACACCGGGGACCGACCCGGCAACCGCTCGCAGTAATGCCAGAACCCTGTTCAAGGCAACGGTGGACCAGATTGAGCGTATGTTCAGCGGTCAGCCAGTTGTTATCCGCAACAAGCTGGAGGAAGTCCAGGCGGAAAAGTACCGCTCGGTGCTGCAAAAGCACGGCATGGTGGCTTATGTGCAGCCCATGGAGGGCGCTGTCACCTCTGCCGCGCGTACGGCACCCGCCGCTCAATCACCGTCAGAGCCAAAACCAGTACCTTCAGCGCCTCCGGCGGAGCCGGCGCGCAATGATACCAGATCAGGAAGCGCCGTTGCCGTTGAGCCGGGCGACCGCTTGCCGGTGGCGGGCGACAAGGTCGACAGCATTCTTTCCGGGTCCGGACTGACACTTGACCCCGTTGGCGTCACGCTGGAGGAGCACCGGGAGGCTCCCGCTCCCATGTTCCAGCACCTGGACGACTGGTCGCTGGCGCCTCCGGGCAGCGACCTGGGTGTGAAGCGTGAGGTTCCACCACCGGTTGTGCCAGATGTCTCCCACCTGTCGCTGGCGGACGAGGATCCCGCAGACGATGCCTGACAGTTGGACGGGATGATGTTACCAGCTCGATTGATTGGCCTCCTGCTCGCGATGCTCGCAGCCATGCCCCTCATAGCTGATGTTGGGCGGCCGAAAGTGGGCCTGGTGCTAAGCGGCGGTGGAGCCAAGGGCATGGCCCATGTGGGTGTGCTGCGAGTGCTGGAAGAGCTGAAGGTGCCAGTGGATATTGTGGTGGGTACCAGTGCCGGCTCTGCCGTTGGGGCACTCTATGCCTCCGGTATGGAAGTCCAGGAGATTGAAGAGCGCTTTATTGAGATGGACTGGGTATCCAGTTTCCGTGACGACCCGGGACGTGCCTACAAGCCCGTCAGGCGCAAGCGCCAGGGCTGGCGCTATCCCGTATCCCCCGGTATCGGTGTGCGCCTGGACGGCCTGCATTTGGGTGGCGGTATCATAGCCGGCCAGAACCTGGGTTTTATTCTCAATGAGCTCACCCGCGATGCCGCCCTCGTTGAGGATTTTGATGAACTGGCCATTCCATTCAGGGCAATCGCCACGGATCTGGAAACCGGTGAGGAAATTGTCATCGGCAGTGGCAACCTGTCGGAAGCCATCCGCGCCAGCATGAGCATTCCCGGCGTCTATGCACCCGTCACGCTCGATGGGCGTTTGCTGGTGGACGGAGGCGTGGCCAACAACCTGCCGATCAGTGTGGCTCATGAGCTTGGAGCCGATATTGTCATTGCCGTAGATATCACTGATCCCCTTTTGGAGCGGGAGGATATACGCGAGGCGTTTTCTGTGGTTGGCCAGTTGACCACCATGATGACGCGGCAAAATACCGAGCGACAGCTCAAGTTGCTGGATGATCAGGACATCCTGGTTCGGCCGGATCTGAAGGGGCTGTCCTCGGCGGATTTCTACGAGGCCCCGGCGCTGTTCGAACTGGGCGCCAGCAGTGCGCGTGGTCACGCCGGTGAGCTTCGTCACCTGAGTGTCAGTGACGATGAGTGGGACCGATTTCGCAACCGGTTAAAGGCACACTCGTTCAGCCCGGGTGTTATCAGCGACATTCGCATTGATGACCGTTCACGCCTGGCGGGAGATTTCCTTCGCGAGCGTATACGGCAGCAGACGGGGGAGCCTCTGGACGTGCAGGCGTTGGAGGAGGATCTCAAGCGTATCTACGGCCTCGGTTACTATGAAACCGTTTCCTATTCGCTGGTGCCGACCGACGGCCCCGGCACGGACCTGGTTATCCGGGTTCGCGAGAAAAGCTGGGGGCCGAACTACCTGTCCTTTGGCCTGAACTACGAAGACAATTTCGAGAACGATACTCGGTTTAATGTCGCCACGTCGTTGCGGATGACGGGGCTGAATGCCCTGGGCGGTGAGTGGACGACCGGGCTTCAGTTGGGCACCCAGCCCCGGGTTCGAACCGAATGGTTCCAGCCACTGGACTATGGTTTCGAAAGATTCCTCACGCTGGGCGGTGCCTATTCCCGTGAAAGCCTGAGTGCGTTCGATGGCGAAGGCGAGCGCATAACCGAAGTGGATATCACCAATCGCCAGGTGGATCTGGCCCTGGGTACCGAACTGGGTGTAAACGGAGAGGTGCGTCTTGAATATGTGCGGGGCTACGCCACTGTCGACGAGCAGATTGGCGAGCCTATGGGGCCCTCTGGTTCGATCCAGAGTGGCAGTCTCCGGCTCCAGCTCGTTCACGATTCCCTCGACGATACCTTCCTGCCGGAATCCGGCGGGTTCGCCGGCATCCGTGGCCGGTTCGAGCGCCCGGGCCTTGGGTCCGACCGTCATTTTGATTCGGTCACCGTCATGGCCCTGGGCACCGCAAGCTGGAGACGGGCCAGTATCACCGGCTTGTTGTATGCCAATGCGGTCACCAAGGGCGTTGCCGGCATCGAGAATTCAGTATTGTTGGGCGGCTTTCACCGGCTATCGGCATACAGTCAGGGCGAAGTGGCGGGAGAGGATGCGGCCCTGGCGGGCGTCTTCGTCCGCCAGGAATTTGGCGGGCCGTTTGTGCCCTGGTTTGCCGGAGCCGGGTTCGAGACTGGTAACGCCTGGTCCTCGCTGGGGGAAGCTCGCTGGAACAACCTGTTGCGCTCTGGGAGTCTGTTTGCCGGCATTGAAACCTTTCTGGGGCCGGTACAGATTGCCACGGCCTACAACAACCGGGATGACTGGAGTGCCTATCTCAACGTCGGCTTTTCGTTTACCCGCCTGTTCGAATGAGCTGCCCGTTGCTCAAGCCGTAGCCGATGCGCTGTGGATAGCGTCAAGCACCTGCTGACACTGTTGTTCTGCGTACCCGGCCAGAATAGCTGCAAGACGTTCCTCGTCCCGTTCCTTGATGGCACCTATCGACTCCCGCACATGGGCCAGATTGTCTTCCAGCACCCGGTTGCCACCGCGCTGGAACGCCACAAAGGCGCAACGTTTCGCCGATGGCCACAGATCCTCAATGGCGGAAATGATGAAATAGTTGTCGGCATAGGCCAGCGACGCCTGAGTGTACTCTATGCCTAGCTCCAGAAACGCCAGCAGGTCGTTATTGTCGTGGCAGCCTTTCATGCGCTGGTAGAGGGATTCGAGCTTGTCGATGTCGGTTGCCTGCCACTGCCGCACCAGCTTGCGCCCGGTATGGGTCAGGTACAGTTGCAGCACTTCGTACAGGCTGCGTACAAAATAGTCGTCCAGCGGCGTAACGAATGCGCCCTTGCGGGGCACGTTCTGTACCAGGTGGCGTTTTTCAAGCAGAAGCAAGCCTTCGCGGATCGACCCATGGCTCACGTCCATTTGCTTTGCCATGGCGCTTTCATAGATGCGTTCGCCGGAGCGAAGCTGGCCGAATGCGATGAGGTTTTCGATGTGACGGGCGACCTGTTCGGTCAGGGTTTCGCGGGGCTTGAATGTGGTCATGGTCCTGCTTCGTTACAGCATGCTGGCTCAATGGTTCTGGAATACTCTCACATTCTTTGCGTATGGAAAATGGGCACACCAAAACGGGCCAGGCCCTGGTGGGCGGTTTCAGAGCAGGGGGCCAAGCAACCGTATGGTGCGGCACGTCAACCGGAAGGCCACAGAACGGTCCCGGTAATCCCGTTCCGTCATCAGTCGACTGGTGGTGAGATCCTGTTCCAGCAGATGTTCAATGCCGCTCACAAACTCAACGGCGGTACTGATGGCGGTTATCTCGAAGTTCAGTCGCATCGAGCGGTTGTCCAGGTTGGCGGTGCCGATGGCCGCGTAGCGGTCATCCACCAATACGACTTTCTGATGCATGAAGCCCGGCTGATAGCGATAGATGCCGATGCCGGCGCGGCATGCCTGTACCAGGTATGAGTACGCAGCCAGTCGGATCAGCCGGCTGTCAGATTTCTCGGGGATAATGATTCGCACGTCCACACCCCGCAGGGCCGCCAGTTGCAGGGCGTTCATGATCTGAACGTCGGGCACGAAATACGGTGAGGCGATCCAGATCCGCGTACGGGCATTGTTGATGCAATTGAGGAAAAACAGCGTGCAGGTTTCGTAGGTATCCGCCGGGCCGGTGGGCAGAATCAGGACTTCCTGATCGCCAGGCGTCGGTTGGGAAGGCGTCCAGTTGAGCGTCGGGAAGTCCTCACTGGCCCAGTTCCAGTCCTCGAGCCAGGCCAGTTGCAGCCCGGTCACCGCCGGGCCGGTGATGCGGCAGTGGCTGTCACGCCAGGGCTCCTCGTCCATGGCAGTGCCCAGATACTCGTCGCCGAGGTTGATGCCTCCGACAAATCCGACCTCACCATCACAGACCAGCAGTTTCCGATGATTGCGGAAGTTGACCTGCAGGCGCATGCGACGAAAATTGCCGTCTCCGAACGAGGCAACCTTTGCACCGGCGGCGGCCAGTTCCCGGAGGTACTTCCGCGGTAGCCAGACACTGCCAATGTCGTCATAGAGGAACCAGACCTGAACGCCCTGGGCCAGCTTGCGTTTCAGGATCGACTTGATGCGTTGGCCGACCTTGTCGGAGCGAACAATGTAGAACTCCAGGAGAATGTAGTGTCGGGCGTTTTCCATGGCACCGAACAGCGCCTCAAAGGTGGCTTCTCCATTCTTGAGGAGGTCGCATCGATTCCCGGTGGTAAACGGCTGCCGGCCCAGCTTGCAGAGGACCTGGAGTTCGTCCGGAACATGTTCGTCGTCGCGTTTGCTGACCGCTGCCGTCTGCTGTTCGAAATGGTTGAGCAGTTCCGTCAGCGCGGCGTCGCCGGTGCGTCTGGCCCTGATATAGCCGCCGAACCGGTTGCGTCCGAACAACAGGAACATGGGAACGGCGACATAGGGCAGGCCGATCAGTGCCAGAATCCAGGCGATGGCTCCCTGTGCCACGCGGTAGGTCATCAGTATCCGATAGATGCAGGCAGCCGCGGCCAGGTAGATCAGGGCCAGTGCGAGGGGCAGCCAGGGCACGTCAGCGATACTCATTCCGGCGCGTCTCCATTGTCGATGTTCAGGTGGCGGGCGCGGTACTGGGCCGGTGCCATCCCGGTCCAGCGCTTGAACGCGCGGCTGAAGGCGCTGAGCTCGGAAAAACCCAGCAGGAAAGCGATTTCGCCCAATGCGTAGTGGTCCGACGCCACGTAGCGCAAGGCTTTGTCCTTGCGGACTTCCTCCACCAGCTCGTGAAATCCAAGCCCTTCTTTCTTTAACCGTCGATACAGGGTTTGCCGGCTCATATGGCACTGTTTCGCCAGTGTGTCGGCGTCGATGCGATCGGTGGACATCTGGCGTGAAATCAGCCGCCGGATCTTGCGGCCGAAGGTGCGCCTGCTTTGCAGCCGGGCCAGCACTGCGTTGACCTGCTTCAGCACGGCGGAATAAACGTAGGGGTTGCGATGGGGAATCGGATGGCTCAGGTGGTGGCTACTGAAGGCCAGGCGAGTTGCACTACAGCCAAAAAACACCGGGCCACCCAGTAATCGCTGGTATTCATCGGCATAGCCTGGTTTCCGGTGGGCGATCTCGGCCCACTCGGCAACGATGGAAGGGTGGATGAAATGCCGGGTGCGGCATAGAGCCGCCGCCAGCGTCCGGTCCATATCCTGGCGACAGTAGTGCCCGGGGGTGTCCGCCTGCCAGGTCAGGATGGCCTGCTCGCCGGTTTGTTCAAAACTCAGGATCACCGATTCGTTAATCAACCGGTGCAGGCGAACATACTGGGTAACGGCCTCGCCGAGAGTGTCGCAATTGAAAAACACGTGCCCGACCAGGCCCATTCGGTCAGGATCGACCACCTGGCCGGCATGGAGGCCAACGGCAGGGTCTCCGGTGACCTTTTCAGCGTGTTCCCACAGGCGGTAATGGCGCTCGGCCGGAATGCGCAGGTCCGGGTCTGCCAGCTCGTTTTTGTTGAACCCGGCGATCCGCTCAACGGTGGGGATGTCCAGCACGCCCTGGCGGTCCAGGTAATGAACCAGGGCCAGCGTGCTCGAGGCTGCAACCAGTGGCGATGTGGTGGCTTTTGCCTGGGGTGAGTTCACGGTCACCTATGATTGAGGGTTAACAGGAATTCATCGGTACTGATACAAAATGTCAAACCTGTGGGACAGCCTGTCAACGGTTTATTGTCCTAACAACGATAGCATTAAGTCATCGAGGATTCTCACTCGCACATCTGGATTGGAGGTGTTTTCATGGAACTGGAAATTTTTGTGCCCCATAACGAGCTGGAGCGCTCCAACATTGCCGCTTTGGCTGAGTACCTGAACAGCATGTACTACTGCTAATCAGTTTCAGCAAACGTTTATGACCTGAGCCGGGGGAGACCCCGGCTTTTTTTTGCCTGAAATATCTGGCCGGTTGTCGGGTAAGCCTGCGGCTTGCCCTTGTTCCAATAACATTCGATGGTAATGTAGTCGGTTTAACGATAGCAGCCCGTTCTCACACGAACCTGTCCGGCGACTCTAGGAGGTCATGACCATGAGTGTTGAACTCAATTACCGCATTACCGGCGAAGGCCCGCCATTGATCCTTCTCCATGGCCTGTTTGGCTCGCTGGAAAATCTGGGAGGTATCACCCGTCGCCTGCAGGACCAGTGGCAGATTCATGCTCTGGATCAGCGCAATCACGGCGCTTCCCCCCATACCGACACCATGGATTACCCGGCTATGGCCGACGACGTGTTGGCGTACATGGACGCTCAGGGGCTGGAAAAGGCGTCTATTCTGGGTCACTCCATGGGCGGAAAGACCGCGATGCAGGTGGCATTGAAAGCTCCGGGCCGGGTTGAGCGAATTATCGTGGCGGATATCTCACCGGTGACCTATAAACCCCGTCATGATGTGGTGCTGGAGGGGCTGACCTCAGTGGATCTGGGCTCTATCCGCACGCGACAGGATGCCGACAGGGTGCTGGCAGACCATGTAGAGGAGCTTGGTGTCAGGCAGTTCCTGCTGAAGAACCTGGTGCGGGTGGGGGATGAAGAACAAGGCCAGCATCCCGGACCGTACCGCTGGCGGCTGAACCTGCCGGTGATAGAGCAATGTTATCCCCGCCTTGCGCAGGCACCGGAGGGGAGCGGGCCGTTTGAAGGTCCGGTATTGTTTATCAAGGGGGCCGATTCGGCCTATATCCAGGAGAAACACCGCGACGACATCCGTCAGCGCTTTCCCGCAGCGGATTTGCGAATCATCAACGGCACAGGGCACTGGTTGCACGCAGAGAAACCCGACAGCTTTGCGGCACTGTGTCGTCGTTTCCTCACGGATTAGCGCCTGGTAGCGGCGGGTACCTGCCAGTTTAGCCGCTGGCGGGTGTCTGATAAGGTTACGGAATCGTATCTGACAGGAACAGGCATCCTCTATGAAGTGGCTTCTGGGCGCATTGCTGATTGGTTTTTTGGTGCTGGGGGGCTTCCTGTTGTCGCCATCTCCCATTAACAGCCAGGCCTGGAACGCCCCTTCGCCGCAGCCATTGACCGGTAAGCTGGCGCCCAACGAACGCCTGAGACTGGCAGACCTGCTGGCCAGGGGAGAGGTGTACGGCCCTGAAGACACCACGGTGGATGACGACGGTATTCTCTACACTGGCACGCAGGATGGCTGGATCGTCCGGGTCAAACCGGATGGCCAGACGGAGAAGTGGCTGGAAACCGGAGGCCGGCCGTTGGGGATGGTGTTTGATCGCCACGGCAATCTCATCGTGGCGGATGCCTGGAAGGGGCTTCTCTCCATAGCGCCGGACAAGACCGTCACCGTACTGACCCGAGAGGCAGAAGGCTTGCCATTCCGTTTCACCGACGATGTGGATATTGCCCCGGACGGCCGCATCTACTTTACGGATGCCAGTTCGCGATTCCGTCAGCCTGAGTATCAGCTGGATTTGCTTGAGATGCGCCCTCACGGTCGCCTGCTTCGTTATGATCCGGCCACCGGTAAAACCGAGGTGTTGCTCAGCAACCTGCATTTTGCCAATGGTGTGGCGGTGTCGCCGGACGGCGAGTACCTGTTGGTGAATGAAACCTGGAAGTATCGAATCCTCAAGTACTGGATCGGTGGCCGCTATCCCGGACAGGCGGAAGTGTTTGCCGACAACCTGCCCGGGTTCCCCGACAACCTGGCGGTCGACCACGAGGGCCGCTACTGGGTTGCGTTTCCCACGCTCCGGAATGCCCAGGTGGATGCCCTGCATCGGCAGCCATGGCTGAAAGACCTGCTGGCCAAACTGCCAGATTACTTCAAGCCGAAGCCCCAGGAATACGGGCTGGTAGTGGCCATGGACGCGGACGGCAGCGTGATTACCAGTCTTCACGACACCAAGGGTACCCATCTGCGGGAGATCACGTCGGTCAACCCCCATGACGGTCACCTCTACTTTGGTTCACTTCACAACGACCGCATCGGCCGGCTAGCCTTGTCGGCTATTCCGGGGTTGGGAGACAGCGACAATGAGTGAGTTTGATCCGGTGAACTGGGATCTTCCCGAACCATTCACCATGACCATCGACGTCCGGGACGCGGACACTGACAGGCTCGGGCACGCCAATAACGTGGTGTACGTGCGCTGGCTTGAAGATATCAGCTGGCAGCACATCGACAGCCTCGGCATGACCTGGGAGCTGCATGAAAAAACCGGCAAAGCCATGGCCATTACCCGTACTGAAATCGATTACCTGGCGTCCGCCAATGCCGGCGACCGGCTGGTGCTGGGCACCTGGCTGACTGGGTTCGATGGGCGCTTTCGCTCGGCGCGGCAATTCCAACTGGTGCGTGAATCCGATGGCAAGACCCTGGTGCGCGCGGTATCCACCCATGCCTGTGTCAACATGAAGAGCCAGAGGCCCTCGCGGATGCCTGCGGAATACGCCGACATCCTCGGTGGAGCGATGGTGCCCGGTGGTCGCGGCTTTGATACCACACCTTGAGGATTCTGCTAGTCTGAACAAATGATCCTGTCCCTGAAGCTGTCTGGAGAGCCCCATGGAAAACACCGTTGATCCGAATTCTGGTCATGCCATGCGTCACGTGGTCTATGACCACTTTGGCGATACTGACGTACTGCGGATCGAAAGTTCCACCATCCCCGAGCCGGGCGCCGAGGAAGTTTTGCTCAGGGTGGCGGGCGCGGGGTTGAACCCCATCGACTGGAAGACGCGGAAAGGCCTGGGATTTGCCGCCCGTCAGATTGAAGACCACCTGCCATGGACGCCCGGCTACGATGTTTCGGGCGAAGTGATTGCGGTTGGTGCTGACGTGACGACGTTGGCGCCAGGCGATCGGGTGATGGGCATGGTGGGCTTCCCGGCTGGCGGAGGAGGTTATTCCCAATACGCAGTGGCTCGCGCCGACGAGTTGGCCATTGTGCCCGAGGAACTGGACCTGATGACTGCCGGCGCTTTGCCGCTGGCCGCGTTGACCGCCTGGCAGGCATTGTTCGAAGTGGCGGAACTGGAGGCTGGTCAGAAAGTGCTGATTCACGCCGGTGCTGGCGGAGTCGGGCATTTCGCCGTGCAGTTTGCGCTTGAACGGGGCGCCCATGTGATCGCCACTGCTTCATCCAGTAATCGCGATTTCCTGGCGGCTTTTGGCGTCCATGAGGTGATTGATTACCACACCACCGACGTTGTAGACGAGTGCTATGGTCTGGACGTGGTGCTGGATCTGGTCGGCGGCGAAGCGGGCAAGCGTTCCCTGCACACCCTGAGTGAGCACGGCGTACTGGTCACGATTCCCACCGTGACGGCAGATGAGATCATAACCGCGGCTGAGTCCCTTGGGTTGAGAGCCCATGGCATGACCGTCCGCCCCGATGTGTTTCATCTCGATGAGATCGCCGAACTGATCGAGGACGGCGAGGTGCGTGTCCATATCGACAAGGCCTTCCCGCTGGATCAGGTCGCTGATGCCCACCGCTTGCTGGAGGGTGGGCACGTTCGGGGTAAACTGGTCCTGGACTGCGGGGCCCGCTGATACGCTCAGGTTGGAGCGGGTTCCGGTGGCTGTTCCGGCGACTCCCCGGTATCCCGCTCCTTGCGTTCCTTCCTCGCCTGGGGTGGCACCAGGCTTACCAATGTCCAGTCTTTCTCGGGCTTGATGGCCTCCATGCTCTTGACCGGCGTGATGTGTTCGCGCGTGTTCACCACGAACAGCACCATGGCCTGACGGTCGTACTTGTCCAGGAAATCCTCGAACGTAAATTCGTCACTGAGCTGGGTGGTCTTCACCGTATACCCTTGGCTGGCCAAACTGGCCAGCTTGGCGTAGCTCACTCCGTCGAAGAGTCCTCTCGTAAGCTGTATTTTCTCGGCGGTCTGGTGCCGGGCCTTCTGGTCCTGATCCCCTTCGGCCAGGGTTAGCACTGAGTCTTTTCCGAACCAGTCCAGGAAGTGGTAGGTGGCCAGGGAATTCATGTGCTTGTAAGGGGAAATAACCAGCAGGTTGCCAATGCCGGTGAGATCCAGGTGGGTCGACGCATGCTCCGACACGGGGTTGCCGAAATACACCTGGAGGTTTTCCATGCGCGCCTGTTTGACGTTCTCCCAGTTGGTGTCCGCCAGGGTAACGGGGACCTCCAGCTTTTTCAGTGCCAGGCCGATTTTTCGGGCCACCGGGTTGGCACCGAGAATCAGGAAGCCGTATTCCGCCGGCTCGGCGACCTTCAGAAGCCTCGCCAGAGGCCTCGCGGTAAGACTCTGCAGGGTGACGGTGGCGATGATCAGCATGAATATCAGTGGCACCAGGGCTCCGGCGCTTTCGTAGCCCAGTTTCTGCAACTGAAACGCAAACAGGGCGGATACGGCAGCGGCTACAATGCCTCGGGGGGCGATCCAGCTCAGGAACAGTTTGTCGCGCCAGTTGAGACTGGTGCCAATGGCCGACAGGAAGATGCTTGCCGGGCGTGCAACCAGCATCAGCAACGCCAACACGGCCACCAGCCCCCAGCCCAGTTGAGCGATGGCTTCGAACTCCACCCGTGCTGCCAGGATAATGAAGAGAGCGGAAATCAGCAGCACGCTCAGGGATTCCTTGAACTCCAGGATGCTGTCGATGGGGACCTGCTTCATGTTGGCCATCCAGATGCCCATCACAGTGACCGTCAGCAGGCCGGACTCGTGGGCCATTTCATTCGACAGGGCATAGACCCCGAGCATGAACGTCAGGGTGCCGGCGTTGTGCAGGTATTGCGGCAGCAGGTGCTTGCGCAACGCAATGCCGTTCAGCCAGCCCGCGACAGCGCCAATCAGGAAACCCACTGCAAGGGTCTTGCCAAAAATATACAGCGAGTGGCTGAACACGTTGCCCTGGCCCCAGGACACAATGCCCTCGAAGACCAGCACCGCCAGCAGGGCGCCCACTGGGTCGATGATGATGCCCTCCCAGCGCAGAATGTTGGCCAGTTTTGCGTCCGGTCGCACAGATCGGAGCAGAGGGGCGATGACGGTAGGGCCGGTGACGATGGATATGGCGCCAAACAGGAGGGCCACCTCCCATGACACATCAAGGATCCAGCGGGCGGCCAGGGTACCAATGATGCAGGTGACAATGGAGCCGACGGGAATCAGATTGCGAACCATCTTGCCATGGCCACGTATTTCGTCGTAGCGGAGCGTCAGGCTGCCTTCAAACAGGATAATGGCAACGGCCAGGGAGATGACCGGGAACAGCAGGTCTCCAAACACGACTTCGGGGTCCAGAAATCCCAGCAGCGGCCCTGCGGCAATGCCGCCGGCCAGCAGGAACAGGATGGCCGGCATGCGAACCCGCCAGGCGAGCCACTGGCAAAACAGGGAGAGCACACCGATACAGGCAAGGAGAAAGACAGTGCTGACGGTCATAATGGGGTCAGTTCCGTTGAAGTATGGGTTTAATTCTGTAGTCCTGCAGGAAAGTCTGCCGTCTTGTCGGAATTGGCCTTGCGTGCCAGGCGAGCCAGCAACCGCGCCGCCGCGAAGAAACCAAAACTGGCGGTGACGGGGCTGGCAGCACCAAACCCGGAGGCGCAATCCAGACGGACCGGGCCTTCGGTGGCAGGCTTCTGTAGGCAAACCTCACCGTCCCCTGCAGGATACGTGAGCTGTTCCAGGGAGTACACGGCTTCAATTCCGAAACGCCGTTTGGGATTGCGTGAGAACCCGTACTCCCGACGGAGTGTATTACGCACCTTGGCCAACAATGGATCCTGTGTGGTTTTGCTCAGGTCACTGACGCGGATCTGGGTCGGGTCCATCTGACCGCCGGCGCCGCCAGCACACACCAATGGAATCTTGCGACGCTGACAGTGTGCAATCAGCCCGGCCTTGGCTTTGACGCTGTCGATGGCATCGACCACCCCTGACATCTCCGGGGTAATCAGTTCATCGACGTTTTTCGTGTTCAGGAACCCGAAATGGACCCGAATGTCACCCTCCGGGTTGATCGACCGCAAACGGTCTGCCATGGCGTCCGTCTTGGTGCGCCCGTATTGCCCGCTAAGCGCGTGGAGCTGGCGATTGGTATTGGACACGCAGATATCGTCCATGTCGATCAACGTCAAGGTGCCGACGCCGGAGCGGGCAAGGGCTTCAGCCGCCCAGGAGCCCACGCCACCCAATCCAACGATGGCAATGTGAGCGTGACGGAAGTGCTCCAGTGCCCGGCGGCCATAGAGTCGTTCGATACCGCCGAAGCGGAAATGGAAGTCGTCACCCGTCATGCTGCATCTCCGGAGAAAAGTCACGATTGTAACCCAGCCCTGCCGGCTGTCTCTAATCAGTCGTCGGATATCGTATTCATGGGGTGAAGTGAGCAGGCATAAAAAAGGCCACGCAAGAGCGTGGCCTGTAAGCAAGTGCCCAACCCGACGGGGGGTGGGCCGGACTAGTTCAGAGACACTAATCAACGTAATCAGTATCGTTTATCAACGTGTCGTCCGGAAGGTCACAAACTGACAAAGGCCGGTCATTTTCGGCCAAGGCTTCGGCCAGGCCGGTACAGTTTCCGGTCCATCCGCCTCAGCGTATAAAGGGGTTCAATAAGCGAGTGAACGTGCCGGTTAATTTAACCGGTGCGCTGAGCACCGACAGGGTGATGCAGTCTTCGCAGCCAACCGCCACAGGTTTGTGCTCGTCTTCCTGATTGAGTACCACGAAGTCCCACTGGTTGAACACACCTTTCTGGTCTGAGAATGCACCCTGAAGAACTATCGTGGTTTCACTCCCTCTGTGGGTATGCGCGGGTGCCTTCCCACCGGCGGCCAGTTTCTGAAGCACCACCTGCTCGCTCTGGCCGGGAAACCGTTCGCTGATATCCAGCACACTGACATCGCCGAGCTGACGTTTCCAGGGCAGCGAGTTGAGATCGTCGCCCAACAACTTTTGAAGAGGGCTCATGCGCTTGGCTTGTGTACTGATGTAGGTCTCCGTCATGTCAGGCTCGCTGTCTATGCGTGACAGGATAGCGTCAAACATGTCCGATGAAACACCGACCTGGGGCTGACTTTCCATCATGACGGCACCCAGGCTGTCGAGCGTATCCACACGGCTGCGACAATGGGGGCACTGGTCCAGATGGAGACGAATGCACAGTGCGTGGGGCTCACTGAGGTTGCCTGCACTGAATTCCATCAGGGTAAGTGTGTCTGGATGGTGCCGTGTCATACGTTCTGGTCCTGCAAAATCACTTTCAGTTTGTTCAGTGCCAGGCGTACCCGGCTTTTTACGGTACCTAGCGGTATGTTGAGCTCGTCCGCCACCATCTGGTGTGACTTGCTTTCCATGTAGACCTTGGCGATTACTGTAATCTGTTCTTCCGGCAGGTGGCTGAGGGACTCTCGCACGCGACGTTCAGACATCAGGCGGTGCAGCGACGTAACCGGCTCGTCTTCGTTTTCGCCGGGAATCTGCCACAGATCTTCCGTTTCAACCGGCATCTCCGCACTCGTGCGTTTCATCTTGCGCAGCATGTCAATGCGTTGGTTACGGGCGATGGTGAAAATCCAGGTCGACGCGGCTGCCTTCCTCCAGTCGTACAAGCAGGAGCGCCGCCAGATCGATACGAAAACCTCCTGTACCAGCTCCTCGGCGTGACTCGCCATGCCATTGGCCATGGCGTAATACTTGATCTGAGGACCAAAGTGCTCGAACAAAGCGTGGTAGGCCTGCCGATCCTGGTTCTTTCCCACTTTCTCCAGCAATTGGCTCCAGGGGTCCTTGCGGCCCTCGGCTCGTGCTGGCTTCTGATCCAGTGTGGACACCGGACGCTCCTTGACAGTCGCATGATTTGGCATTGTTGTGTTCATCATTCTATGCACTCGCCCCGGGTTTGTCAGTCACGATATTTACGGGGGCGATGGGCAGGCGGATCTGTTGGGCGGTATTTTTTCCCACTTGTACTGGCTGGCTTCTCCGCCGCTCGGTGTCGTCTGCAGGGAGATTGCCGACCGCTATCATCACGGCTAATCTTTTGCAGGTATTTATTCAGGAACGCTTGGCCAACATGAATGCTCCCGGAAAGACCGGCAATCTGCCCGTTATTCGCGCCCACTACGCCGATATCCTTTGCCAGTTGGCGGAAGAGAAGGGTGCTGCGCGTCCCGAGTTGCTGCGCTCGGCCGATATTCGTCCGGCCATGTTGGGGCACCCCGACAACTTCATCACCGTGGAGCAGTTCAGTCGTCTTTGTCGCTCGGCATTGGCATTGAGTCACGACCCGGCCCTGGGGCTGGAATATGGCAAGCGCCTGAAGTTCACTACCCACGGTTCCCTGTCACAGGCCGCCATCAGCTGTGACAACATTGGCCAGGCTCTTACGGTGTTGATCAAGTATTTCCGTATCCGGTTCGTGTATATGAATCTGAGTTTCTTTACCGAGGGCAGCGACGCTGTGCTGCAACTCGATATCGTGCACGCCCTGGATGATCTGCATTGGTTCAACGCAGAAGTGGTGCTGGCCTCGCTTATGGATGTGAACCTGCTCCTGTTCGGACGCCGCCTGCTTGATGGTGGAAGTTGTCGACTGAATTATCCGCCACCGGAGTATGCCCCGGCCTATGAGTCGCTGTTCGGCAATCGTATCCGGTTTGACGCCGGCGCCAATCAGCTCCGTTTTCGCAAGGAATTTCTGGAACTGCCAATTTCCCTGTCCAATCCTGTGGCGCGTCGGGTAGCAGAAGCGCAATGCGAGGAGGAAATGCGATCGCTGGAGGCGACCACATCGATTCCCGAGCGCGTGGGGCGGTTGCTGGAATCGGTACGGGATGGCCGGCTTCCGGGTATTGATTCCGTGGCAGCGCAACTGGGTGTGTCACCCAGGACGCTGCGCCGTCAGCTCAGTGCCGAAGGCCTGAAATTTCAGGGCATCCTTGATGACATCCGCCACCGGCGTTCACTGGAGCTGCTTCGGCGCACCGACCTCGGGATCGATGACATTGCCTATCGCCTGGGGTATAGCGACCCGTCCAATTTCGGCCGTGCCTTCCGCAAGTGGGAGGGGCTGTCACCCTCAGCCTGGCGCGCAAGCAGGGCCTGATCCGGGTTACTCTTCCAGGTAGGTATAGCCGCCCAGGCCATTCTCCAGTTCTTCCAGCAGGCTCGTCTGTATGTCTTCCGGCAATCCGCTGGCGGCAAATTTCTGCTGATAGGCCCGAAGCAGGGCAGTGGGTTCGAAGTTCACATACTGCAGCACCTTGGCCACGGTGTCGCCATGGATCGGCTCACTGACGGTATGGCCGCCGCCGGGGTTGCGTCGTACATCCACCGAGTGGGTGTCGCCGAACAGGTTGTGCATGTCACCGAGGATTTCCTGGTAGGCACCGGTCATGAAAAAGCCCATCAGCATGGGTTCTTCCGGCGCCTCTTCAGGCAGCGGGAAGGTGGTTTCGATGCCCTGGCCGTCCACGTACCGGTCAATTCGCCCGTCGGAGTCACAGGTAATATCCTGGATGACCGCACGACGGGTGAGGGGGCGATTCAGTCCGTTCACAGGCATGATCGGGAAGATCTGATCAATACCCCACACGTCCGGCAGTGACTGGAACAGCGAAAAGTTCACGAAGAGCTTCTCCGCCAGTTTTTCATTGAGCTCGTCAATGATCTCCCGGTGCGCGCGATTCGCGGAGTTCAGCTGTTTTCTCAGAGCCCGGCAGCAGGTGGTGTAGAGCGTTTCCGCCCGTGCGCGGTCCGCCAGTGACAACAGGCCGTGGGCAAACTGGGTGTGGACATCCGCCATGGCGTGGAGCACGTCGTGGTAGATCTCAGCCAGGGAACGGCGCGATGCCTCATCCCGCAGGCTCTCCAGGTCGCGCCACAAATCCTGCAGCGGTGCCGGGGCATCACTGACCGGTTGTTCAGGCGGACGCTTGTCGGGTATCTCCCGGTCAATCACATTGGTCACAAGTACCGAGTGGTGAGCCGTCAGCGCACGGCCGGATTCACTGATCAGGTTGGGATGGGGGATACCCGCCCGATCGCACTCCGATTGCAGGATATGAATCACGTTGTAAGCGTATTCGTGTACGCTGTAATTCATCGAACAACTGCTGCGTGAGCGGGTGCCCTCGTAGTCCACGCCGAGCCCACCGCCAATATCGACCGTGCCTACCGGTGCCCCCATGTGGCGCAATTCACTGTAGAAACGGGCACACTCCCGCAGTCCGGTCTGGATGTCACGGATGTTGGCAATCTGCGACCCCAGGTGAAAATGCAGCAACTGAAGGGATTCCAGGGCCCCGGCACGGCGCAGGGTCTCAACCACATCCAGCACCTGGCTGGCGGACAGGCCGAATTTCGACTTCTCACCGCCGGTGTTCTGCCAGTTGCCTTTGCCGATGGTGGCCAGCCGTGCGCGCACACCAATCAGCGGAGTCACTCCCAGACGGCGCGCTTCCTCGAGGATGAGCGGCAACTCGGACTGTTTTTCCACCACAATGAACACCCGGTGCCCCAGTTTCTGCCCGATCAGCGCCAGCCGGATATATTCGCGGTCCTTGTAGCCATTGCAGACAATCACCGACTCCTGCTGGCGCGACAGTGCCAGAACCGCCATTAACTCCGGCTTACTGCCGGCTTCGAGGCCAATCTGGTTGTCGCTGGCGGCCGGTTCGGCGCAGAGCAGTTCCTCAACCACCCGGCGCTGCTGGTTGACCTTGATCGGGTAGACGGCGGTGTAGCCTCCCTGGTAGCCGTGTTCGCGAGCGACCTTGTTAAACGCGCCACACAGTTTGTTGACCCGATCATGGAGAATATCGGTAAATCGGATTAACACCGGAAGCTGAACCCCCTCACTGACCAGGGAGCGGGCAAGGTCAGGCAGGTTGATGTCCTCGCCGCTGTGCCCCCGGTCGGGTCTTATCAGTACCTCGCCACGGGTATTCACATCAATATAGCCATCGCTCCAGTGGGCGATGTTGTACACCTTGTGGGCGGCGCTGAGGGTTGGTTCGCTCATGGGGCTTTCCTGTGCTGAATCCGCAGCCGGCAACGGGCCGGCTTATGGCGCTCATTGTATGGATTCCACCGCCCCGCTAAAAGAACAACACCCGAAAAACACGGCCCAAGGGTAATGATAGTCCTTTAGGTGTGGTGGTTACGCACCTACAATACCCTCAATACGAACAGGCTCAACGCGCACATCCGGAGACACGACATGACTGCACTGAACGATGGCTGGTTTACCGAAGTATTCCAGGACCAGGGAACCGCCTTTTCCCTGCAGGTAAAGAAAAAGCTGCACGAAGAACAAACCGAGTTCCAGAAACTGGAAATCTGGGAAACCGAAACCTTCGGTAACCTGATGGTGCTCGATGGCTGCGTGATGCTGACCACCAGAGACAACTTCCTCTATCATGAGATGATGACTCATCCGGCCCTGTTCACCCATAAAGACCCGAAGAAAGTGGTCATCGTTGGTGGTGGTGATTGTGGAACCCTGAAAGAAGTCCTCAAGCACCCCGGTGTGGAAGAGGCCTGGCAGGTGGAAATCGACGAACGTGTCACTCGTCTCTCGGAACAGTATTTCCCCGAACTCTGCGAGTCCAACACCGACCCCCGCGCCAACTTCTTCTTTGGTGATGGCATCCAGTGGATACGCGATGCGGTGCCCGGAAGTCTCGACGTCATTATCATCGACAGCACCGACCCGGTCGGCCCCGCCGAAGGCCTGTTCGCCCTCGACTTCTACCGCGACTGCATGATCGCCCTGCGCGACGGTGGCATCCTCGTCCAGCAAAGCGAGTCACCGCTGCTGCACACCAACACCATCATCAAAACCATTCACGACGACATGAAAAAGGCCGGTTTCGACCACGTCCGCACCCTGCCGTTCCCGCAACCGGTGTATCCCACCGGCTGGTGGAGCTGCACTATGGCGGGTAAGGAAAAGCCGGTGGTGTACTTCCGTGAGGAAGACGCGGATCAGCGGCCGTTTGTGACCCGCTATTACAACGCCGACATCCACCGTGGGGCATTGGCGATGCCGCAGTTCATGGTGGATGTATTGGAAGATGAGGTGATGTCGAGCGAGGGCTAGGAGGCCATCAGGGGCAAGGAATTTCTGAAGGTGGTACGGGCGCCGTTGTTCGCCGCCCGGTTTTTGATTAGAGTTTGGCTTTGTGGCGGTCATGCCCGCCCCTCAAGGAGAGCGCCTGCTTTAGTCAGTACCTTTGCGGGCCTAATACACCGGCCGCAAAGGAACGCTGCCAATGAAAGTAAAATCCCGCCTGGAGCTTGAACTCCGGGACCTGCCCTATATTGAAAGCCCTTTCTTCGCTGCCTCATATGCAGCCGAACTGATTGACCATCCTGTCTCCGACGTGCCCCGAAACCGTAGTGGAAAGGAAATGAGCGTCAAAGCACTGGAGCGTGAGCTCAGGGACGGTCATCTGTTTCTGATTGGAGGCAAGCCCTTATCGCCTATAGTTGTCTGGGAAACGGACAGTGATCACCCCAACGGCGGGTTCTGGCGCCTAAAGAGAGATGGTGGCGGGCCGGGCCTTCGCAACCAGATTGAGTCTCTCAACAAGTGGGAAGTCACCCCTGAAATCATCAGCCACGTAGGGGCGGGCGGTGTCGGCCATATGAACGTCTGCGGTTTTGACTGCACCATGACCAACCGCCGCGCCGACGAGCGTTACCTGGCGAAACAGGAAGCCGACCGACGCTCCACCCTGCCGCTGGGTACAGCAGCGTTGGTTGCGCCCCTTGTGCCCGCTGCCTCGCTAGCCCAAACACCCGAGAACGGTCAGGCAAAGAAAGAAGAACAGAGAAAGCCGGTTCATCTTGAAGTGGGCATTTTCACCGATGGCACGTTGAACAATGCCGGTAATATTGAGATTTACCGGCAGCAGGTGGAAGAGACATGCCTCGTGCCGCACAGCAATGGCGAGATTGACGATGCCGAGTGTGAACGGCGGCTGGCTTTGTTGCTGGGGGGTAGTTACGCCAATGAGATCAGCAATGTCGCCAAGTTGCGGGATCTATATCCCGAGGTCGAAAATGAGGCGGAAACAATGATCAACCAGAGTTTTTCGGTGTATGCGCCGGGAGCAGGATCGAAAACCGGAGCTCCGGATTCTCTGGAAGGTATGACAACCGGTCTTGGTGAAACGGGTGTCACCGAGCAAGTAAAAAATGGTTTCACTGAGGTCGCAGAGCGCATAGCCATACTGGTTAACGAAAGGCCTATCGCAAAGCTAACAGTTGATCTGTTTGGTTTTAGCAGGGGAGGCGCAGCCGCCCGCCATGCCGCGAATGAAATTGCCAAGGGCTCTGATGGCGAATTGGGACAGTCTTTGGCCGCCATGGGTATTCAATGGCCGGAACGAGTTACCATTCGTTTTGTGGGGTTGTTTGATACCGTCGCCGGCATCGTAAATATCACGGGTGGCGATCTCTCTCCAAGCAATGCTCGTAACACGCCGGTGAACCTGTACCTGGACCCGGCCACCGTCTCCACCGCTGTACAGTTCACGGCCGTTGACGAGTGTCGAGAAAATTTTGCGCTTAACAGCCTCTGCAATCCGGATGGTTCACTTCCCCGCAACTTCCGAGAAATCATGGTGCCCGGCGCGCACTCCGATATTGGTGGCGGCTACCATGATAGCCAGACCGAGGAACTGATGCTTTCGCCTAAACTGACCATTGGCGGCAGCGCTACGGCCTGGCCGGAGCAGACACCGCAGTGGGACAACCTCGCAACCCTCAAAGGGGTGACCGAAGCCGAGGGCTGGATCGGGACTCGCAGCCTACCCCTGACAACGGGCGAGCCAGCCAGCCTCGGGATTCATAAAACAGTGCGCGAGCACCCCGTTCCGGATGGCGAAGTGGGCCTCGACCTGAAACTGCACCGGCAGGTGCGCGGCGAGCTATCGCGGGTTTATCTTCACTGCATGTATCACTTGGCGAAAAGAGCAGGCGTTCCATTGAAGGACATTCGTACTGCCAAGAATGCCGCAGAAGTTCCGAAAGAACTCGACCTAGCGTACCGGATACTATGGGAGCATATCTCGCTGGGCAAGAACCTGCCTGAACTGCCGCCGCTGCAAAAGGAGCTGGTAAAACAGCGGTATGTGCATCATTCGGATCATTACAACCTGCTTGAGTTTTTGATTGGGGACACCATCGTGAGCTCCGAACTCCCATTTTCGAACGCCAGGTTCCTCTCGCCATTCCGGCCTGCGCCTGAACGGAAACGTATCGTCTATAACAATCAGCCGGAGACGTAATATGCGCCGTATAACATTCATGCTTGCCCTCCTCATTGGTTTGATGCTATCGGGGTGTGCCTCTGGGCCTGATAGCCTTTTTAAGGCATATGTGGGTGTAGGGGCACCCAAGCACTATGAAGTCTGGGTTGAGCACCTGGAACTTGAAGCCTCCGGCATAAGACACTGGCGTATGCCGGTGGGAAGTGTTGCGTGTTGCTGGAAAGGGCCCAGTGGCCCTAGGGGCAAAGGAGGAACAGCGCAGCCTTTCCCGGACTATATCGGTATACGCTGGTTCTCGTTTGCTGAACAAAAGTTTTACGAACGCGTGTTTTCACTGCCAGAGGGACTGGAAGAAAAAATGCGCGAGCACGCAACTTATACTACCAGCCTGGGAACCTTCAGCAGGCCACGGGATATGCTGACTATCGGTTTGGCGCCCGGGGGGCAGATGGTTCTTTGGATTAATAACCAGATTGGCAATGAAATTGAAGTAGGCCGAATGCAAGCTAACGAGGTGGAGGGGGACGCTTCAAATTACGAAGTCGGCACCCGTAACTACCTTGAAGAACACAGCGACTACATCGAAAAACACGGTGTACCAAAAGAAGGCTGGTAATTCACCTCTTCAGACTCCCATGTTTGTTAAAACCGTAAGTGAGGGCTGCTGGCCGGTGGTGGCGTTGGTATTGGTTACCGTTGGAGAATAGGTCGAAAATTAGACAACGCGATACCTCTGACTACACTTGCCGGTATCGGGCAACGGTTGCCCGATTGCGAAGCGCATGGAGAAGGAGGTCACTGATGACGGTTCGACAAGGGAAGCAGAGCGCAACTGGTTCCGATTCGAAAGATTTGAATTGATCAATGGCGCATGGTACTTCCAGACTCGCGAAGGGGCGCTAAAGGGGCCTTTTGAAAGCAGTTAGGAGGCTGAAATGGAACTGCTACGGTACTTGCGCCGGGTCGAGGATTCGCTGTTTTGCAATGCGGTTTGAGGCCACAAAATTCTACGGTTTTCAGGAGAAATAGCAAGGGCGCCCAATGGGCGCCCTTGCTTTCGGGCCTTCAGGCCGGTTTACTTGGAACTGACAAACTCCGGATAGGCTTCCATACCACACTCGGACAGATCCACACCTTCGTACTCTTCCTCTTCGGTCACCCGAATACCCATGACCGCCTTGAGGATGCCCCATACAATCAGGCTGGTGACGAAGACCCAGATGAAGATGGTGAGCATGCCCACGAGCTGCCCCATGAAGGTCGCGTCCGCGTCGGACAGCAGTACCGCGAAGATACCCCAGATACCAACCACGCCGTGTACGGAGATGGCACCGACCGGGTCATCAATACGCATCTTGTCGAGTGTTACGATTGAGAACACCACGATGATGCCGCCGATGGCACCGATAATGGTTGCCAGCAGAGGCGAGGGATCGGCAGGTTCAGCGGTAATCGCAACCAGGCCAGCCAATGCACCGTTCAGGGCCATGGTCAGGTCAGCCTTGCCGAACATGATGCGGGCTACTATCAGAGCGCCGATCAGGCCGCCGGCAGCGGCCGCGTTGGTGTTCAGGAACACGTTGGCCACTTCATTGGCAACGCCGATGCCACCCAGTTTGAGGGTAGAACCGCCGTTGAAGCCAAACCAGCCCATCCACAGGATGAAGGTACCCAGAGTCGCCAGCGGCAGGTTGGCACCCGGGAAGGCCTTGATCTGGCCATCCGCGCCGTACTTGCCTTTACGGGCGCCCAGCAGCAGGACACCGGCCAGAGCCGCAGCGGCACCCGCCATGTGTACGATGCCGGAACCAGCGTAGTCGCTGTAGCTCAGTTCATAGATACCGAATACGGCATCGCCGTTCCAGGTCCAGGAGCCCTGCATCGGGTAGATGAAACCACACATGACAACGGCGAAAGCCAGGAAGGCCCAGAGCTTCATGCGCTCGGCCACGGCACCGGAAACGATGGACATGGCGGTTGCAACGAAGACAACCTGGAAGAAGAAATCAGAAGCCCCGGCGTATTCCCCCATCTCACCAAAACCGGCTTCGTTGGAAGCGGCAAGGACTCCGGCGATCGCCGCGTCGTCCATTTGAGCGACCGTGGTAACGCCGCTGAGGAAGAGCCCGCCACCGTACATGATGTCGTAACCGCAGATCAGGTACATGGTACAGGCTACAGCAAACAGGGAAACGTTCTTGGTCAGGATCTCGGTGGTATTCTTGGCACGCACCAGGCCTGCTTCAAGCATTGAGAAGCCCGCGGCCATCCACATGACCAGAGCACCGCAGACAAGGAAGTAGAAGGTATCCAGTGCATACTGGAGTTCAAAAATATGATTAAGATTGCTTTCCATGTGAAGCCCTCCGCACGAGGCTTTTCAAGTTATAAATTTTTTGCGTTGGCTGTCTGGTTGATCAGTCTTCGATCAGACCGCTTCTTCGCCGGTTTCCCCGGTTCGGATTCGGATCGCCTGTTCCAGTTCGGTCACGAAAATTTTGCCGTCACCGATCTTTCCGGTGTTGGCTGCCTTGGTGATGGATTCGATGACCTGATCCAGCAGGTTGTCGCCGATAGCAACTTCAACCTTGACCTTGGGCAGGAAGTCCACCACGTATTCTGCGCCTCGGTAGAGTTCGGTATGACCCTTCTGGCGACCGAAGCCTTTGACTTCAGTGACCGTTACGCCTTGTACGCCAATCTCGGATAGTGCCTCACGGACATCATCCAACTTGAAAGGCTTGATGATCGCTGTCACAAGTTTCATTGCTTTCTCCTTGGTAAAGCCGTCTCAACATCTGGAACTCTTCGGCCCGTTGTTGAGGTCGGGATGCTGCCACCTCGCACACCAATTGTGCGGATTGCGTACAAGGCTTTTAGCATCGGGTGTGCCAACGCAAAAAATAATATAACTATCAGACAGTTGGCTGTCTGTTGATCCAGAATGGATCGTCAGGTCGCACCATTTCGGGGCTTGTCTGTCTTGGGCGAACCATAATGATGCACGAACTCGGTGCAAGCATTAGGGGTGCCTGAGCCACATTATACTGTCGACGGCCACAGTATGGCAGGGGAGGCATTAGTGTTACACTCCGAACCGTCGTTCAGGCACGACGAAAAGCCCGCCGAGGACGAGGTATAGTCCAGCGCAGCGATTTTGACCGGTGATTTTGAGAGGTGATTCGTGAAAGGTCCACAGGATTTCTTTTCCCAGCTTCAGGGACAGTTCGGCCAGTTCGTTCCCGATATGGCCCGTGCCGCCCGTGAGGACTTTGAAGCTCAGGCCCGCGCCACGGTGATGACGGTTCTGTCGCGCCTTGAGTTGGTCACCCGAGAAGAATTCGATGCCCAGCAAGCTGTACTGATGAAAACCCGCGAAAAGGTCGAAGCGCTGGAAAAGCGCGTGGCTGACCTGGAAAAGCAGTTCCCGAATAACTGACCGGCAGGACGCCCGTCAGGCGGCTAGGCCGCTATCACCTATAACCATGGAAGGTTGTCATGTTTGCCGTTGTCCATACCCGCGCCAGCATTGGCGTTTCAGCACCCTCCGTTACCGTTGAAGTCCACCTGTCAGGCGGCCTGCCGGCGCTGTCCATCGTCGGGCTCCCCGAAACGGGTGTTCGCGAAAGCCGGGAGCGTGTTCGCAGTGCGCTGATGAACGCCGGCTTTGAATTCCCCGCCCGCCGAATCACCATCAATCTGGCTCCTGCGGACCTGCCCAAGGAGGGCGGCCGCTTCGATCTCCCCATTGCCCTGGGCATTCTTGCCGCTTCCGGACAGATTCCGGCGGAAAGCCTCGCACAGTATGAATGCGTGGGAGAGCTTTCCCTGGATGGTGCGCTGAGACCGTTGAAAGGTGTGCTCCCGGCGATACTGGCAGCTCGCAACGAGGGGCGTCGGTTGCTGATCCCCCAGGCCAATGCCGCGGAAGCCGCACTGGCCAGCCAGGACGATGTGTTGCCAGCCGGCCATTTACTGACGGTCTGCGAACACCTGTGTGATCGGGCAAGGATTTCCCCGGTACCGCCAGCGGTGCCGGAAACGGGCGTGAACGCCGGTCCGGACCTTGCGGACGTGCATGGTCAGAGCGTGCCGCGGCGGGCGTTGGAAATCGCCGCCGCCGGCGGGCATAACCTGCTGATGTTTGGTCCACCGGGCACTGGTAAAAGCATGCTCGCCAGCCGTCTGCCGGGTATTTTGCCACCGTTAACCACCGAATCTGCGCTTGAGGTAGCAAGCATCCACTCTGTGGCCGGTCTTCCCGTACGGGACGGAGAGTGGTGCCGGCCGCCTTACCGCGCGCCCCATCATACTGCCTCGTCGGTTGCCATGGTGGGTGGCGGTAGCAGTCCGCGCCCCGGAGAAATCTCCCTGGCGCACCGCGGCGTGTTGTTTCTCGACGAACTGCCAGAGTTCGAGCGCCGGGTGCTGGAAGTGCTGCGGGAACCCATGGAGTCCGGCGAGATTGCCATCAGTCGCGCAGCAAGGCAGGTGACTTTTCCGGCCTGCTTCCAGGTCGTGGCGGCCATGAACCCGTGCCCGTGTGGCTATCTGGGGCATCCGACGATTGAGTGCCAGTGTACGCCCCCGCAGGTGCTCCGTTATCGGGCAAAGATATCAGGGCCACTGCTGGACCGGTTCGATTTGCATGTGGAAGTGCCGGTTCAGAGCGGGGAAGTGCTGATGAAGCGTGACGGTGGGGGTGAGTCCAGCACGGTTGTGCGGGATCGGGTGTATCAGGCCCGCGAGCGGCAAATGCAGCGAGGATCCGGAAACGCCGCGTTAAGTGGCGGTGAGCTGCAGACGCACTGCCGCGTGGATGCAGCAGGCGAGGCCATGTTATCCGCCGCCATGGAGCGGCTGGGGCTCTCTGCCAGGGCATTGCATCGCATCCTGCGGGTGGCACGGACCCTGGCGGACCTGGACGGCCTCGACCACATTGGCAATGGCCATCTGGTTGAGGCGTTGGGTTACCGCAAGCTGGACCGGCAGCAGACCCGGAATGCGCAGGTTTCGGTATAGTCCGCTGGGCGGCCTCTGGTAAACTGTCGCCATAACCCATTGAAGGAAAACCGCACAGGGCGGTTGAGGACGTCAGATGACTGATCACAACGATGTTTCCGGCGATTCACCCGTGACGACCCGCCGTGGCGTACGCAGTTTCGTGCTGCGCCAGGGGCGGATGACCGAAGGCCAGAAAAAGGCCTACGACCGCAGTTGGCCCAAATACGGCCTGACCCGTGAACAGGGCATGATTGACCCACGCCAGATCTTTGGACGGGACAACATGCTTAACCTGGAGATCGGGTTTGGTATGGGCAAGTCCCTGGCAGACATGGCGGAAGCGGCACCGGAGCAGGACTTCATCGGCGTGGAAGTGCACCTGCCCGGGGTTGGTGCACTGCTGAAAGAGATTGAAGACCGGGGGCTGGAGAATGTTCGTGTCTACGCCATTGATGCCAACGATGTGATCGACCGGTGCCTGCCCGATGCAGCGCTGGACCGGGTGATGGTGTTTTTCCCGGACCCGTGGCACAAGAAACGTCACCACAAACGCCGGCTGATCCAGCACGAATTCGTCCAGCGCCTGCGCCATAAACTGCGCGTGGGCGGGATCCTGCATCTGGCCACCGATTGGGAAAACTACGCGGAACACATGATGGAGATCATGGGAGAGTCCGAGGGTTTTGCGAACTCACAGGATATCGGCGAATATTCACCGCGCCGGGAAGACCGCCCGATCACCAAGTTTGAGAAACGGGGCGAGACGTTGGGGCACGGCGTCTGGGATCTGGTGTTTTACCGCACCAACTAGGCTGTCGGTACGCTGACGGAAGTTGCTACTCGTGGGCCAGCGGATGGCGCCGGGCGGCACGAATGATCACCAATCCGGCGCAGCCCAGCATCAGGCCGGTGAATTTCACCAATGCGCAGAGCGTGGCGGACAGGCTGACCATATCCGTGGGCGGGTCCATGTTATTGAGTAGCAATATGTTTTCCGTTAGATCGCCGGCCCCCGCGGTCACAAACAGGGCCTTCACCCAGCGTGCCACGTTACGTTCCCGAACGCCCGGCCGGTCCCGCATCAGGTGATTGGTCAGGAAAATCAGCGTGGCCAGGTAAGCGGGTACAAACAGGAAGTCCAGCCAAAGGGATATCTGTGCCCATAGCATGCCGTCCTGTCGCCAGCTGCGCAGTATGGCCATGGACTGGTCCGCCGTGGCGGCCATCTGAAGGCTGACGATGCCCTGGGGAGCCGAACCGGTCTGCAGGGGCTGATTGACCACAACCAGGACCAGCAACAGGACGGCGGTGGCCGCCAGGCTCAGGTTGAGCCGTTTGGGCAACAGGGTCATAAGGCGCGGCAGTGACATCAGAGGAAGCGCTCCAGCAGACTGTTCAGGTAACGCTGTCCGAGTTCCGTGGTCTGTATCCGTCCCGGTTCCAGCATGTTTTCTTTTCTTAGCGCCTCAAGTTTTACCGCAACTCTGCTCAACGGTAAACCTGTACGCTCTGTGAACAGGTTTTCCGGCACACCGGACGTCAGCCTCAAGGCATTCATCAGAAACTCCAGTGGCCTTTCTTCCAGTTCGACCATTTGGCTCCCCGCGGTACGGCTGCCGATGCGGTTCATGTAGGCTTCGGGTTGACGGGTTTTCCAGAAACGCCGGATCTCGCCATTTTGAAAGGTAACCTTGCCGTGGGCGCCGGCGCCCAGCGCCAGGTAATCCCCGAACATCCAGTAATTCAGGTTGTGACGGGACTCCATGTCGGGTCGGCTCCAGGCCGACACCTCATAGTCTGTGAACCCCTGCTGATGCAGGTAGTCGGCACCCTGGCAATGGATTTCCCAGAGGTGGTCGTCGTCGGGCAGTTGGGGTGGGCGGCTGTAGAACTCGGTGTTGGGCTCCAGGGTCAGCTGGTACCAGGACAGGTGCGGGGGTTGCCACGACATGGCCGCCCGCAGGTCATCCAGGGCGTCTGCCGGTGTCTGGCCCGGCAAGCCATGCATCAGGTCCAGGTTGAAGTTGTCAAAGCCGGCATTGCGGGCTGCCTCGATAGCCCTGTGGGCTGCCTTGTCATCGTGGATGCGCCCCAGTGCCTTCAATCGCATGGGGTTGAAACTCTGGATGCCCAGTGAAAGCCGGTTTATGCCGGCGCCACGGAAGCCGTTAAAGCGAGTCTGTTCCACTGTGCCCGGGTTGGCCTCCAGTGTAATCTCGGCATCGTCAGTAAACGACAGGTGAGTGCGCAGCCGGTCGAACAGTATGTTGTAGAAGTCCGGCGACATTAACGAAGGTGTGCCGCCGCCGATGAAGACGGTTTCGATCGGGCGCCCCTGAATTAATGCGAGGTCACCGGCAAGGTCCTCCATGATTGCATCAAGATAGTCGTTCTCGGGAATGTCGCCGGTCAGTGCGTGGGAGTTGAAGTCGCAGTAAGGGCACTTTTTCACGCACCAGGGTACGTGAATATACAGGCTTAGCGGGGGCAGGGTGCTCACCGCTGTGTCGTGCGTCGGGGTCATGGTCACCCCGGCTCTTTCCCCAACTGATCCAGAAGCAGCGCCAGTGCCCGCCCACGGTGGCTGATACGGCCTTTTTCGGCGCGGTGCAGTTCAGCGGCACTGGTGCCGGTTTCCGGTACCAGGAACACCGGATCGTACCCGAAACCACCCTCACCCCGGGGCTCTGGCAGGATGCTTCCTGGCCAGCGGCCATGACAGATCACCGGTGTGGGGTCATCGGCATGGCGCAGGTAGACCAGTACGCAGTGGAACTGGGCCGTGCGTTGGCCCTCGGGAACGTCTTTCAGCGCGTCGAGCAGTGCCCGGACGTTGTCTGCGTCGCTGGCTGTGTCACCGGCGTAACGGGCCGAACGGACGCCGGGTGCCCCGCCGAGGGCATCAACCGCCAGGCCAGAGTCATCCGCAAGGGCCGGCAACCCGGTGATCCGGGCGGCATGGCGTGCCTTGAGGATGGCGTTCTCCACGAAGGTGACCGCTGGCTCCTCCGCCTCGCCAACCCCCAATTCACCCTGGGCTACGGGCGTCAGCCCGAGTGGGCCGAGCAGGTCTGTGAGTTCGGCGATCTTGCCCTTGTTGTTGCTGGCAATGACCAGTCTGTTGGTGGCGTTAGTCATCAGTCGTTAAACAGTGTGTGGGTGAAACGGATGGGCAGATCCTGTCTGGCGCCCGTGGGGCGGGTGGTGATCTGGAAGGTCATCAACTCGGCGTTGCTGTATTGGTATTCGGCGATGAAATAGACAGCGTTGCCTTCCTGGATGCGTCGAAACGCCAGGAACCGGGCCTGCTGGATATCGTTCATGACCTTGCCTTCCACCTGGCCTGATACCGGCTCCAGGCCGCCATCCTCGGTTTCCCTCATGATGGATATGTTGACGATACCGATGCCGCGGCTGCGATTAAGGTTGTTCTCGCGGGCAATTTCAGGGGCCAGGAAGGTGCTTGGGAAAACGCTCCAGTGTACTTCGAATTCACCAAAATCCTTTGAGTCGGCATGGCTCTGGCTGGTAAACAGCAGAACCAGGCATGCGAGTGACAACAACGCCTGCCAGCGATTGTGACTATGTGTGGTCATGATTCCTCCCGGGTTATCCGGTAAATGGCGATCTGCCCCAACATATTGGGCCAAAGACGGCTGAGCCAGCGATCCTGGTGCTCGCCATCCACCACCGTGCGGTTCAGTATCCGGACGTCCTTGCGGAAGCAAAGGGCTTCAAAATCCTTGAAGGTGCACAGGTGAATGTTAGGGGTGTTGTACCATTTATACGGTAGCGTTTCGGATTCAGGCATACGACCCCGGCGCATCAGGTACCAGCGCAATCGCCAGTAAGCGAAGTTGGGGAAGGTCACGATGCCCTCGCGGCCCACGCGAAGCATCTCATCGAGGACCATGTCCGGGCGCCGGACCGCCTGCAAGGCTTGTGTCATCAGCACGGTGTCGAAGGAGTGATCTTCGAAGTTCCCCAGGCCCTGGGTGTCCAGGTTCTGCTCAATGACGGACACCCCGCGACCCATGCAGGTGGTGATATGGTCCGGATTGATTTCCAGGCCAAACCCTGTTGCACTTTTTTCCCGCTGCAGGTAGTCCAGCAGGGTGCCGTCGCCGCAGCCCAGATCCAGTACATGGCTGCCGGCGCTGATCCATTGCTCGATGATTTTCAGGTCTGTTCTCATGCACCTACCTCCCGTGCGACCCGGTCCATGTAGGAATGGAAGATGGCGGTGTAACGTGGTGTGGGAATCAGGAAGGCGTCATGCCCCCAGGGTGCGTCGATTTCGGCATAGCTGACCTTGCAGCGGGCCGCGATCATGGCATTCACCAATTCCTCGGACCGTGCCGGGGTAAACCGCCAGTCGGTGCTGAACGACACGACAAGGAATTCGCAGCGCGCACGGAGCAGCGCCTTTGCCAGGTCATTGTCGTGCTCGTAGGCCGGGTCAAAGTAATCCAGAGCCTTGGTCATCAGCAGGTAGGTATTGGCGTCGAATGACTCCGAGAAGCGCTCACCCTGGTAACGCAGGTAACTCTCCACCTGGAACTCTGCGTCATAGCCGAACTTGTAGGCCTGGTCCCGCAGTTCACGGCCAAATTTTTCGCCCATGGAAGCATCGGACAGGTAGGTAATGTGGCCCACCATGCGTGCCAGCATCAGGCCCCGGCGCGGTAACGTGTCGTGCTCATAGTAGCGGCCGTCATGGAACTCACGGTCGGACGTAATCGCCTGTCGCGCCACCTCATTGAAGGCAATGTTCTGGGCGCTCAGGCGTGGGGTAGAGGCAATGGTCACGGCGTGACGCAAACGATCCGGGTAGTCCAGGCTCCACTGAAGTGCCTGCATACCACCAAGGGAACCTCCCACCACGGCGGCCCAACATTCAATGCCGAGCCGGTCGGCCAGCAGCGCCTGGCTGTGGACCCAGTCGCGTACCGTGATCACCGGGAAATCAGGGCCGTAGGGCTGGCCGGTCTTCGGATTGACGCTGCCGGGTCCGGTGCTGCCATGGCAGCCACCCAGATTGTTCAGGCTGACAACGAAAAACCGGTTGGTATCGATGGGCTTGCCGGGGCCAATGCAGCTGTCCCACCATCCCGGCTTGCGGTCTTCCTTGCTGTGATAACCGGCGGCATGGTGGTGGCCGCTGAGGGCGTGACAGATCAATACCGCGTTGGTGGCATCCGCATTCAGCTTGCCGTAAGTCTCAATCACCAGATCGTAACTCTCCAGCGTCTGACCGCAGGCGAGAGTGATCGGTGTATCGAAGTGCAGTGTCTGTGGGGTGACTATCCCGACAGAATCCGTTGGCAAGGGATCGGGCATTGGCGCGACAGGTTCCTGATTCAGTCCGTATTATCTGGAAGACGTTTCAGGCAATGGCCGGGCGGAAACCTGCATGTAAGTGCAGGCCTAACTGATATGGCCAGGCGATTGCCAGCCAAGCAGTTTAAAGGCCGGCCTGCATGGCTGCAACCGCCATTTCCGGCGCCGGTCAGACCGCGCCGGAAATGTTGACCACCTTCTGTTGGATCAGAGTGGGTGCTGGTTTACGGATTTGCCGCTGCATGGCGTCAGCCAGTTCAAGCTGGCGTGTCAGATCGCTGATGGTGTTCTGCAGTCGTTCGCGTTCGGCCCGGCTGTCGCGGTCGCTGCGAACCATGTCCCGGAGGCGGCGGATCTGGTGCTCCAGCAACTGCTTCTGTTCCATGGAGTACTGCATGATTGGTAGTAGTGCTTCCGATGGCCAGCGTTCGACATCGGCCCGCACGCGCAGATGCAGTGTTCGGGCTTCGCCCACCATCACGTTGAAGAAGCGCCTGACCAGCAGCGACTGCTCCGTCAACAGATTTTTGGGGCTGATGCGGAAGCGTTTTGCCTTCTTGCGCAGTTCGCGGATGGCAATAACGTGACGACCTGCCCGTAATGGAATTGGCTCCAGGTGACGGGCCCGGGTGTCTTCGTTGTAGCGGCGGTAGATGGCGCCCACCATTTTTTCGGCCAGCCGCCCTTCGCTGAGAAGGTTGCTCAGATCATTTTCCAGCAGCTCGAAGAAATGATCCATGCTGTGGTTCATGCCGGCAGTGGTCCAGCTCTTCGACATCTTCTGGCGGACTTTCTCGGCATGGGACTCAAACCGATCCTCGCTAACCAGCCCCTTGAGCATCTCGCCCTGGGAATCCATCAGCCGGCGGCTGGACCGGAGCGTAATCAGCTTCTTGTAGTAGAAGTCATAGTCCCGCTGGGCGCGGTCGGCCAGGCGCCGCAGTGCGTCAGTGTCCATGGTGACGCCAGAACAGGCCTGCAGCTCTTCTTCCAGTGCGTCCAGCCGGTTTTGCATGGCGGCCTGACTGTTCTGCAGCATGCCCAACAGGTCGTTGATCAGGCTCTGTGTAATCAGCTGTTCCTTGTGCATCAGGATGCGCTGGATGATCAACTGTTCCAGTTGGGCGAGGTTCGAACGTTCAAGCAGTTCTTCGTTGCCTTTGACCCGGGCCAGCAGGCCTTGCTTGGCGGACAGCGGTATCACGTCGTTCTGGCGCATGCCGAGGTGGTCGGCGGTGTAGCTACGCACCCGGTCAATGGCTTCCTGGGTATGCTTCTCGCCCTGGAGATCATCCCAGAGCACGTCGATCTTGTTGAGCACTGCGAATCGGCCAGCGCGGTGGTCGGCGTGCTCGGTGTCGATGTGATCCTTCCAGATCGTCATGTCGCTGGCAGTGACGCCGGTATCCGCGCTCAACAGGAAGATAATGGCGTGGGCGCGAGGCAACATACTGATGGTCAGTTCTGGCTCTGAGCCGAGAGCGTTGAGCCCCGGGGTGTCCAGTATGCGCAGGCCGCGTTCGAACAACGGATGGCGAATGCTGATCTGGGCGTTGCGCCAGGCCGGCACCACGACATTACCCGGCTTGTTGCGGTCATGCTCCAGCATGTCCTCGTCGAAGCCCAGTTTGCGGGCTTCCTGCGGAGTGACGCTCTTTACGCGAGCCACTTCCGCCAGAACTTCCCGCATGATTTCCGGGTCGCGCTCGTCCAGGTCGTGTTTGACCCAGCGTTCGGGCTGCTTGCGCAGTTGCTGCAGGGAGAGCTCGCCGGTCCTGGTTTCGATCGGGAGCAGCAACAGGTAGTTGCTGTTTGACGTGCGGTCAAAGAACAGCTCGGTCGGGCACATGGTGGTGCGGCCCGCCTGGGATGGCAGCATGCGCTGGCCGTATTCTGAAAAGAAGAGGGCGTTGATCAGTTCCGTCTTGCCGCGGGAATACTCACCCACGAAAGCAATGGTGAGTTCGTCTTCGATCAGCAGCTCAAGGCCGTGACGAATGCGGTTGCTGACATCGTCTGAAAACAGGTTGTTGTCCTGCAGCCACAGACGGTAGCGACCGATCTGCCTGATCAGTTCTTTTTTCCAGCCGTGGTAGGCCTCTACCTGCTGCGACAGGGTTCCTTGCTTGTTCATCGGACCATCCTTCTGCGCGACTTCCGGGCGACTGCGTTGGATCTTGGTTGGTTAAAGTTGTGCCAAAAATATAGCTAATGTTACCGCATTGGCGCGGCAAATCTGCGGCGGCGATCACGGGTCTGTATAGCAGGGCGACGTGTAGAAGGAAAAAAGTGCAGCTGATTCAGATAGATGAACCAGCTGCAGGTGAGAGTAGTTTATTGTCCTGATATGTAACGGAATGTGTTTTTGAGAGGTGGTCTACATTCCGACGATGGAGCCCATGCCGGCGGCTACCTTCATGTGGTCGATCACCACCGAAACCACATTGAGGATCAGGAACACGATAATCGGGGACAGATCCAGGCCGCCCATGGATGGCATCACATTGCGTACGGGGCGCATCACGGGTTCGGTGATCTGCGCAACCAGTTGGATAGCAGGGTGGCCGCTTTGTGGCGCAATCCAGCTGACGACCACGACTGCAATGACGGACCAGAAGTAGATCTTAACGATCAGATCAAGAACGTTAAGGATAGCCCAGCTGAGCAGGGTGAGCGGGTTGATCGCCGGTATGCTGCTGTTCAGGGCCACAAGAATGAGGAAAAAGGTGATCGCCTGGATGATGACCGCCAGCACCAGGGCTGCGCCGTCGATACCGCCCCAACCGGGAATAAAGCGGCGAAGCGGACGCAGCAGCGGGTTGGTGGCTTTCACAACAAACTGCGAGATCGGATTGTAGAAATCCGCCCTGGCCAGTTGCAGCAAAAAGCGCAGCAGCACGATCGTCAGGTAGAACGTCGAGGCAATGAGCAGAATGGTGATCAGAATGTCAGCCAGCATGAAGCCGTGTCTCCCGTTATTGGTTACTGTTTATTGGCGAGTTCTTTGGCCATTTCCCCGGAGCGCTTGTAAGCGGCTGAGTAGGCCTTCTTGACCAGATCTCTCATGCCACCTTCTTCAAAGGTCTGGATGGCCTGTTCTGTGGTGCCACCGGGAGACATGACATTGCGTTTGAGCTGGCCGGGGTCGTGTTCACTGCGTCCTGCCATTTCGGCGGCGCCGGCCATGGTCTGGATTGCCAGTGCGCGTGCGGTCTCGCCGGCAATGCCGGCATCGGTGGCCGCCTCTTCCAGTGCTTCCAGCATCAGGAAGAAATAGGCGGGGCCGCTGCCAGAAAGTGCAGTCACTGCATGCAGGAGGGATTCGTCCTCCACCCAGAGCGCCGAGCCAATGCTGTTAAAGACCGACTCCACCATGGTCTTCTGCTTTTCCTTGACCTGATCATTGGCATAGAGCCCGGCAGCCCCTTTACCAACCAGCGATGGCGTGTTGGGCATCACGCGCACCAGCGGCAGTCCGCCACCGAGCCACTCGTCCAGGGTGGAAGCTTCCAGCCCGGCCGCGATCGACACCATTAGCGGGCGGGTGTTCTGCACCACCGGGGCGATGTCTGAGCAAACACTTGCCATAACCTGTGGCTTCACCGCCAGAACCACCATGTCCGCCTGCTCGGCGCAGTAACGATTGTCGGTGGTGACGCTGACACCAAATTGTTTGCGGATGGATTGAAGATGGTTGTCATCGGGGGCGCTGACCCAGATGTTGGCGGCCTTGAAGCCGCTGTCCAGCATGCCACCGATGATGGCGCTGGCCATGTTGCCGGCACCGATAAACGAAATCGTTGGTGATGTGCTCAAGGTTCACTCCACGTTTGGATCAGTAGTGGTCAATTGTCAGTCTGCCGCTGATGATAACAGGATCTGGGCCTGTCAGCTTCCGGTTACCGAGGCCCGAACAGGGCGGTACCGACTCTTACCCAGGTTGCGCCCTCCTCAATGGCCATCTCAAGGTCGCCGGACATGCCCATGGAGAGGGTGTCCAGCGGACCGCAGCCGGGAGCCTCCTGGCGCATGTGCTTCAGCGCATTGGCCAACTTGCGAAAACTTGAGCGTAACTCCGCCTCGGGCTGATCCGGGTCCGGAATCGCCATCAGCCCCCTGAGCGAGAGATTTGGCATCTCTTCGATGGCGTCTGCCATGTTGGTGAGATCCTTCAGGGTACAACCGGACTTGCTCTCCTCATTGTTGATGTTCACCTGAAGGCAGATATTCAACGGCGGGAGAGTGGAAGGGCGCTGATCGTTCAGGCGCTGAGCAATCTTGAGTCGGTCAACGCTGTGTGCCCAGGCAAATGCCCCGGCAATCTGGCGGGTCTTGTTGGATTGAATGGGGCCTATAAAGTGCCATTCGATGGCGTCCAGTTCCTTCAGCTCCTCCATTTTGTCCAGAGCTTCCTGAACGTAGTTTTCACCAAATGCCCGTTGGCCGGCGCTGTAAGCCGTGCGAAGCTCGTCGGCCGGGCGCGTCTTACTGACCGCCAGCAGATGCACGGAACCCGCGCTGCGGCCGGCCTTCAATGTTGCTTTTTGTATGCGTCGGGTTACGCTCCCGATGTTGTCTGCTATGCTGCTCATAGTGCGAATCCGCCGATTCCGGTCAGTCTCTGATACGCTGACACGTTACCCGCAGGTTACTGAAATGCCAAGTGAAGCCGTTCAGTGCCAATGACCGGAGCCGGCGCATACCGGGATAAAAGAAAAAAGCCTTCCGAGGACCCCTATGGATATTACTGAACTGCTTGCCTTTTCGGCCAAACAGGGCGCATCAGACTTGCACCTGTCTGCCGGCCTTCCCCCGATGATCCGTGTTGATGGCGATGTCCGCCGCATCAACCTTCCGCCAATGGAGCATAAAGAAGTCCATGGGCTGATCTACGACATCATGAACGACAAGCAGCGCAAGGACTACGAAGAGTTCCTGGAGACCGACTTCTCCTTCGAGGTGCCTGGTGTCGCCCGCTTCCGTGTTAACGCGTTTAACCAGAACCGTGGCTCCGGTGCTGTCTTCCGGACCATCCCGTCAAAGGTACTGACGATGGAAGACCTCGGTATGGGGCAGGTGTTCAAGGACATCGCCTCTGTGCCACGAGGTCTGGTGCTGGTTACGGGCCCAACAGGCTCCGGTAAGTCCACCACCCTGGCGGCGATGATCGACTACATCAACGACAGCCGCTATGAGCACATCCTCACCATCGAGGACCCCATCGAATTCGTACACGAATCCAAGAAGTGCCTGCTGAACCAGCGGGAAGTGCATCGTGACACCCTGGGCTTCAACGAAGCCCTGCGCTCCGCACTGCGGGAAGACCCGGACATTATCCTGGTCGGCGAGCTGCGGGACCTGGAAACCATCCGCCTGGCCCTGACGGCGGCGGAAACCGGTCACCTGGTGTTCGGCACCCTGCACACCACCTCGGCGGCCAAAACCATCGACCGCGTGGTGGACGTGTTCCCGGCGGAAGAGAAGTCCATGGTTCGGTCCATGTTGTCGGAATCATTGCAGGCGGTTATCTCCCAGACCCTGATGAAGAAAATGGGCGGCGGCCGGATTGCGGCACACGAAATCATGATTGGCACCTCGGCGATCCGAAACCTGATTCGTGAAGACAAGATCGCGCAGATGTACTCGGCGATCCAGACCGGCGGTTCCCTGGGCATGACAACTCTGGATCAGTGCTTGGAAAAACTCTTGAAGAAAGGCCTGATTTCCCGCGAAGCCGCGAGAATGAAAGCAAAAATGCCGGATAATTTCTAAACTTTGTAGAAGGTTCGGCAAAAGTTCGGAGGGTGTCGGGCAGTGCCTGTTCCAGGGACGTCAAAAACATGGATGTTTTTGTCGAGCGCACATGGACGTGTTCACGGCGTGCCCTGGAACAGGCGCTGGCCGACACCCAAATCACCGAAAGCCAGAAACACAGGTAAAAAGATCATGGAATTCGAAAAACTGCTCCGTTTGATGGTGGACAAAGGCGGCTCCGACCTTTTCATTACTGCCGGTGTGCCACCCTCCATGAAGGTCAACGGCAAGGTCCTGCCTGTCACCAAGAATGCATTGACGCCGGAGCAGACGAGGGAGTTCGTCTATGGCGCCATGAACGACAAGCAGCGGGTCGAATTCGAAGAAAGCCACGAGTGTAACTTCGCCATCAGTGCCCGAGGCATCGGTCGCTTCCGTGTCAGCGCCTTCTTCCAGCGCAACCTCTGCGGCATGGTCCTGCGGCGGATCGAGGTGAAAATCCCGCAGATTGATGACCTGGCACTGCCGGAAATCATCAAGGATCTGGCCATGACCAAGCGTGGCCTGATCATGTTCGTGGGTGCCACCGGTACCGGTAAGTCCACCTCGCTGGCGGCTATGCTCGGGCATCGTAACCGCAACAGCCGGGGCCACATTATCTCCATCGAAGACCCCATCGAATTCGTGCACCAGCACCAGGGCTGTATCGTGACTCAGCGAGAGGTGGGCATCGATACCGATAGCTTTGAAGTGGCTCTGAAGAACACCCTGCGCCAGGCACCGGACGTGATCCTCATCGGTGAGGTGCGTACCCGCCAGACCATGGAATACTCTGTGCAGTTTGCTGAAACCGGCCACCTGTGCCTCGCTACCCTGCACGCCAACAACGCCAACCAGGCGCTGGACCGGATTATCCAGTTCTTCCCGCCGGAACAGCACAACCAGATCTGGATGGACCTGTCCCTGAACCTCAAGGCCATCGTCGCTCAACAGTTGATCCCGACGCCGGACGGGCAGGGCCGCAAAGCCGTCATTGAAGTGTTGATCAACACACCGTTGGTCGCGGACCTGATTCGAAAAGGCGAAGTGCACCGACTTAAGGAACTGATGTCCAAGTCCAACGAGAGCGGCATGCGCACCTTTGATCAGGCGCTTTATGAGCTCTATGCCGAAGGCTCCATCACTTATGAGGATGCCCTCGCGCACGCGGATTCAGCCAACGACCTGCGCCTGATGATCAAGCTGGGTGCCGATTCCCAGGGCGCTGACAAGCTGGCTTCCAGTGTCGACAAGTTGTCGATCCAGGACGATTGATCGAGGATTAGACTAAAGTAGTAAACGGTTAGGATTCTGAATCAGTAGTGATGGCATTTGAGGCCATTGGCCCGTGATGCGTATACTCCGCCCCGACGATCATCCAGGGGGATTTATGCGCAAAAACAAAGTATTGCCCGGCTCTGTTATCCGAATCGCGACGGTATCGGCGTTGGTGGCACCCGCCGCAGCGCTGGCCGGCGGTTTTTCACTCAATGAGCAAAGTGCCAGTGCCATGGGCGTTGCTAACGCCGGCACCGCAGCCAATCCGGAAAATGCCACCACGGTTTTCTTCAATCCGGCCGGCATGAGCCAGCTTTCCGGCACCAATATGTCGTTTGGTGCCGCCGTTCTGGATATTGATGCCGAGCTCAAGGAAGGCACCGGCAGTGCCGTTCGCGATGACGGCCGTCCCGTCGCCGGTGGAAACGGTGGTGATATCGCCGACCCGGCCGTCCTTCCCAATTTTTACATGACCCACGAAATCAACGACTGGTTGGACGTGGGCTTCGGTCTGCACGCTCCCTATGGCCTTGCGGCGGATTACGAGGATGACTTCAAGGGGCGCTTTTTCGCGGACAAGACCGAGTTGACCGCCATTGCATTCAGCCCGTCCATTGCCGTTAACGACGGTAATGGATTCTCCATGGGTGCTGGCGTCAATGTGATCTACGCCGAAGGCCGGCTGACCAAATTCCAGGACTACAGTGGTACGGAAGCCCGCTTCGGGTTGCCCCCGGGGACCCTGGAAGACGGTTACGCGGATATCGAAGGCAGTGACGTGGCGCTCACCTTTGCCTTTGGCTTGCTTTGGGAAATGTCGGAGCGAACACAGTTTGGTATCTCCGCCCAGACCGGAACAGAACTGGAGCTGGATGGCGACGCGGAAGTTCGTAACTATCCGCAGGGTAGCCTTAGCGGTGGTGGCCTGACGTTCAGCCAGTCCACGGTCACTGAACGGGTGACTGTCCCGCTGGATATTCCCGAGAGCATTACCTTCGGTGCCCGTCACCAATTGACCGATACCGTAACACTGCTGGCAGGTGCGACCTGGGCCAAGTGGAGCCGGTTTGAGGCATTGGATGTGGTCAGCCGTGAGGACAATGGCCCAATTTCTTCTCAGGCAGGGCCCGGTCTTGGTGATGAGCGCCTGGTGACGCACGTTTCGGAAAACTGGAAAGACACCTGGCAGGCCAATGTCGGCGCCATCTGGCAGGCGACCCCGGAGTGGGCATTCAAGGCTGGCTATGCCTGGGATGAGTCGCCGGTGAACGACGATTTCCGTACGGCTCGAATCCCGTCAGGGGATCGCGATTGGGTCACGCTGGGCGCACAGTACGCCGACGCCCGTTCAGGCTGGACGGTAGACGTGGCCGCCGGGGTGTTGCTGTTCGACGACGAAGAGGTGAACGAACAGAACTATGACGTCAACGACGAGCCTACGCCCGGGGCGGCTCGCTACCGTGGTACCTATGAGCTTGATGCCTGGAGTGCGGGGGTACAGGTCAGCAAGCAGTTTTAAGTGATACCTTGAGGGGCGTACGGCGCCCCTCAACCAATAACCTGCCCACGATAGATAACCTTCTTCTTTCTCGTCCTTTCTGCTTCCGTTTCGGAAGCACTACTGTCGCCCCTAGACGTTTCCTCGGCAATTTCCTGTCCGCGATACATTCGCTTCGCATTGTCGGTCTCGTCGTGCAGGTCCAGGTGAGGGATCTGGGGTCTGAGTATTTCCCAGGTGTGGATGAGGTGGGCTGAGCGGGTTTTGCTGGCATAGTCCGCTAGATGCCGTTCCAGGTGCTCTTCCGTGAGGTGCAGCTTTACCCCGAACTCAGACTGAATTAAGCGGCGACACTGGTGAACCAGTTTCAGTAAGCCAGGGTTCATAAGCCAACTGCGCTCGGAAGCCAGAAAAGTCATGGTGAGTGCCTCGGGTAGAAAAGTGTCACAACATGGCCCCGGTATTCACTCATGCGAATGCGGAGCCGACCCTCACAAGGCTTGCGAATTTCGTGCCGTTTTCGGCTGTCGAGCCCAGCGCCGTCGTTGCTGGGAGCATACTGGTGAGACTGCAAAAAGAATGGTGTGTTTTGGGGCGAAACCACCTTGTTCGCCCCAAAACGGAACCTGGGCGAGAGGGTTCAGTGGGCTTCGTCCCAGTTATTACCGACGCCGGCCTCCACCAGTAAGGGTACATCCAGCGATGCCGCAGCAGACATCCGCTTCTCAAGGCCTTCGCGAATCTTGTCCACGGCGGATTCACGCACTTCCAGAATCAGTTCGTCGTGAACCTGCAGGATCATTCGGGCATCGTCCTGGTGATGTTCCTGTAGCCAGTCCTCAACGCTGACCATGGCCCGCTTGATAATGTCCGCGGCAGTCCCCTGCATGGGGGCATTGATGGCCGTACGCTCGGCGGCCTGTTGCAGCTGCTTGTTGCGGGCGTTGATTTCCGGCAGGTACAGGCGACGGCCGTAGAGCGTTTCCACGTATCCGTCGTCGTGGGCCTGTTTGCGAATACTGTCCATGTATTTCAGCACGCCGGGATAGCGCTCGAAATAGCGGTCAATATACTCCTGTGCTTGGTTGCGGCCCACATCCAACTGGCGGCCAAGGCCAAAGGCGGACATGCCATAAATGAGTCCGAAGTTGATGGCCTTGGCGCTGCGGCGCTGGTCGCCGGAGACGTCGTCGACGGCCACGCCAAAGACTTCGGCAGCCGTCGCCCGGTGAATGTCCTCGCCCTTTTCGAACGCCTTGAGCAGTCCCTTGTCGCCCGACAGGTGCGCCATGATGCGCAGCTCAATCTGGGAGTAGTCCGCCGCCATCAGCTTGTAGCCCTCCGGGGCCACGAAAGCCTGGCGAATGCGCCGGCCCTGTTCGCTGCGGATGGGAATGTTCTGCAGGTTCGGCTCCGAGGACGACAGTCGGCCGGTGGCCGTTACCGCCTGGTGATAGGAGGTGTGAATCCGGCCAGTGCGATGGTGAATCAATTCCGGCAAGGTGTCGGTGTAGGTGGACTTCAGCTTGCTCAGGCTGCGGTGCTCAAGGATCAAACGGGGCAGGGTATGCTCGTGGGCCAGTTCCTGCAGCACCGGTTCCGCCGTGGAGGGCGCGCCTTTCGGGGTTTTCTTTACCACCGGCAGCCCCATCTTGTCGTAGAAAATGGCCTGTAGTTGCTTGGGAGAGCCCAGATTGAAGCTTTCGCCGGCTTCCTCGTGGGCTTCCTTCTCAAGCTCCGCCATACGCTCTGCCAATTCCTGGCTGTGCTTGCGCAGCGTGCTGGCGCTGATCATCGCACCTCGTTGCTCCATACGGGACAGTACGGGCACCAGTGGCAGGTCGATGTTTTCATAGACGTCCCGCAGCCGGCCGGTTTTCTCCAGTTGCGGTCGCAGCGCCTGGTGCAGTCGAAGGGTGATATCGGCGTCTTCTGCCGCGTAGGGGCCAGCCTGCTCCAGATCAATCTGGTTGAAGGTCAGTTGCTTGGCGCCTTTGCCGGCGATGGATTCGAAAGTGATGGTCTGCTCGCCCAGGTATTGCCTGGCCAGCGAGTCCATGTCGTGACGAGACCCTACGGAATTGAGTACGTAGGACTCCAGCATGGTGTCTTCCGCAATGCCTTCCAGGTGGATGCCGTGGTTGGCCAGCACGTTCTTGTCGTATTTGAGGTTCTGGCCGAGCTTGGCTTTCTTCGGGTCTTCCAGCAAAGGTTTCAACTGGTCCAGCACTGTTTCCCGGTCCAGTTGTTCCGGGGCGCCCATATAATCGTGGCCAAATGGCACGTAGGCAGCCTCGCCGGGCTCAATGGCAAAGGACACACCAACGACATCGGCGTCCATATAACGCAGGCTGGTGGTCTCGGTATCAAAGGCGAACAGCGGTGCCTTGTTGAGGCGATCAATCCAGGTATCCAGCTCTGCCTGATCGGTCACTATTGTGTATGTTTTCTCTTTGCTGGCCGGATTGGCGCTGTTGTCGACGGCATCGTCCGCGCTTTTTTCATCGGCTGAGTCGCTGTTTTCGAGCTCGGCAATCCAGGATCGAAGCTCATATTCCCGGAACAGTTCCAGCAACTGACCGTCGTCCTGGGTCCTCAGCTTGAGGTCTTCCAGCCCGAACTCAAGATCCACGTCGGTTTTGATGGTGGCCAGTTGGCGACTGAGCGGCAGGGTTTCGGTGGCTTCCCGAAGGTATTCGCCAATTTTGCCTTTGACCTCGTCCGCATGCTCAATGATGTCATCCAGGTTGTCCCACGCCTGTAGCCATTTAACGGCGGTTTTCGGGCCGCACTTGTTGACTCCGGGAATGTTGTCCACCTTGTCGCCCACCAGCGCCAGGTAGTCCACGATCTGCTCCGGGCCAATGCCGAATTTCTCGACCACGCCATCGCGGTCCATGCGGGTATCCGTCATGGTGTTAATCAGGGTGACGTGATCGCTCACCAGCTGCGCCATGTCCTTGTCGCCGGTCGACACCACCACATCAATGCCCTTGCTGGTGGCTTCATGGGCCAGGGTGCCGATGACATCGTCGGCTTCCACGCCACTGACGATCAACAAGGGCAGACCCATGGCCCGAACCATGTCGTGGATTGGCTGGATCTGCATAGCCAGGTCATCCGGCATAGGCGGGCGGGTGGCCTTGTAGTCTTCGTACAGGTCGTTGCGAAAGGTCTTACCCTTGGCGTCGAACACCACCACCATTTTTGAGCCTGGAAAATCCTGTTCCAGCTTCCGGATCATGCTGATAACGCCCTTTATGGCGCCCGTGGGGTGGCTCTTGCTGGTCATCAGTGGCGGCAGGGCATGATAGGCGCGGAAGAGGTAGGAAGAGCCATCTACAAGAACTACCGGCGGAGTCTGCTGCTGTGTCATATCAAAACGGATCCGGATTCTGATTGAAGCGTTGATAGGCTTGTGCAACTCTGACATAAACGGGGTGCATTTCCCGTGTGTCAGCGTGATTATGCACGTCTCTAAACAGAACCGAAGAGTACCATGAAAATGAAACGTATCGCTTGCTCGGGTCTTGTGTTGGGTGTGCTCTGCGGGCCTTCAATGGCCCAGGAGGATGTCGATGTTGTACAGACACCCAGGGAGCCCCTGGTGGTGTCTGATTATCAGCCATCCGCTGACGGGGCGCAGATCGTGATTCGCCCGGGTGAGAACGAGGTGTTCTACGAATACCGGGTGAATGGTCAATTGGTGGAAATCAAAGTAGTGCCGGAAGTCGGTCCCGAATACTACCTCGTGCCAGCAGATGGTGGTGGCTGGATTCGTGAGAGCGAGACCGACATGCTGGTGCCCAGTTGGGTCATCTTCAGGTGGTAAATTTCTCGGATGCTACTCAGATCAGGTCGACGGTAACTGCGTCGGAGCGCTTGCTTTCCAGCCCGCTGTCGTCGAGGGCGGTAACGCTGAACTCATAGGCACCCGGCGGAAAATCCTCAAGCTGGTAGCGAGTGTCTTCGTCACCGGAAAGTGATATGACCTCGAAACTGTCTCTGTGCCGCAGGCGATAATAAATGCGATAGCCGCTGATGTCGCTGGCATAGAGGCGTGAGCCGTCTTCCCGGGTGAGCGGAGCGTCCCAGCGTAGTGTGGGAGGGGTGATCGACTCCTCGTCGGCCGGAACTCCAGTGTTGGATGTCTCTTCCTGTACCGGTTCAGGCTGCCCGAGGGTGTCCCGAATGGACGAAACGGCATCTCCCAGCCTTTGTTCAGATGCTTCGTTGGCTTGGCTTGAAGCGGCCCTTGATGCCCCGGAGTCTTCCTGGCATCCGGCCATGATGGCCAGCGCCATTCCGGCAACGACCATTTTCCAAAGCTGCCGATGGCCCGCAGCGTTCTGGCTGAGTCTTATACCTGGCATGGTGTTTCTCGCAATCCGTTTGTCAGCGTGTTATTGGTGCTGTTGTTACTGTAATGGGATACGTCAGAAGCGAGGCCTGAATAAAACGGGGAGACGGGCTTTCTCATTTCAAGGCGCAGAGCATGCCGAATCTTTAAAAAATCATCAAGTGAACTATCCGTAAATTCCGAGACGATCCTGTTCCCCCGTTGACAGATGGCGAATAGGGGGTGGTTTTAGTATGAACATTCTAATTTTTGACCGTAACCTTCGACATGTGATCAGAAGTCGGCATCGGTTTGCCGGCGATAACGATGCAGATTTTCAAACCACGCATCCACAATCTTAGGAGATTCATCATGGGTAAACTCAAGACCTATCAGGAACAGCTTCAGGACATCGTAGAGAAGGGCATCAACGCAGCTGAAGAGCAGCAGAAGAAGCTGGCTTCCAAGCCGTTCGAGTACGCTGAAAAGCTGGAAACCGAAGCCCGCGAGTACAGCGTAAAGACCCTGCGCACTCGTTACTATGGCTACAGTGAAAACCTGTTCGAGCAACTGCGCAGCCTGAACACCCGTTTCGGCAGCTTTGCGGCTGACCTGGTTGCCAAGCTGGAAAAAGAAGCGGCTGAAGGTGCAGATACCGTTGCCGACGCAGCGGACGAAGTGACCAGCGTCGCCCAGTCAACCAAGGCTACTGCGCAGGCCAAGAAGCCGGCTGCACGCAAAACCACAGCTCGCAAAAGCACCAGCACTGCCAAGAAGAGCCCCGCTACTGCCTGAACGGCAACCGGAGTTCTTTGAAGCATAAAAAAAGGTCACCGTGAGGTGAAGGTCACCGTGAGGTGACCTCAGATTGCTGACGAACCCCGGTTTTCCGGGGTTCGTTGCATTTGGGTGTTTTAAATTCAATTGGCGATGGATTGAGCCCAATATTCCCGATCGGATTGCCAATACGCCAGACAAGCCATTTTCCGGGCCCATTTCCGAATTTGGCCCTGCAAGTCCGGCATCCCAAAGGATTTGAGCCATAAAAGACGCGCCAGGATCTGCGCGATCTTCTTCATATTCTGGGCAGCAGCGGCCAACAGGCATTGCTCACGCACCTTCGAGAGCCCTCGCAAGCGAGCGTAACGGTGACCATGCAACTGCTTGGCATCGGCGAACGACCGCTCCACGGTTTCCTGTCGTCGTTTGTAGAGTGCCTTGCCCCACGGGGTTAACCGGTAGCTGTCCGTTCGGTCCTTGCTGTCCTGCCAGACATGCCGGGTCAGTACTTTGACGTGGTTGGCGCTGCGCGTGCATTGACTCAGCAGCGGGCAGTCTTTGCAGTTCGTGGGGTTGGATTTGTACTCCCGGTAGCCAAGGCGATTGGTGGTGGCGTAGATCAGTTGCTGGCCTTGCGGACAGCGATAGCTGTTGGTCTCGGGGTCGTAAGTGAAGGCCCGTTTTGGAAGGTAGCCCTTGGGCTTGTTCGGCCGCCGGTAGCCCATCACCCCGTAAAGGCCCCGGTCTTCCAGCCCCTTACAGATGCCGGCGGTGTAGTAGCCCGCATCCAACCCCACGCCCCAGACATCGAAGCCAAAGCGCTCACATTGGCGATCCAGTCTGTCCAGATAAGGGCGGCTGTCATGCAGGTTGGCTGGCGTGGCGTAACTGTCCGTGATGATGGCGTTGCGACCATCAACGGTTCGGTGGTCCAGGTAGAAGAACCCCTTGGGCTTACCTTCCCGAACCATATAGCCACTGTCCGGATCGGTACGGCTGATCTTGGTGTCTTTGGTCTTCGGTGGCTGCTCGGACAGCTTCGATTTCAAAGGCTTTTTACCCTGAGCTTTGCGATCGCCCTCAATGGCATCTTCTAGGCTGTCCAGGTAGGCCGCCACCTTCTCCTCTGCCTGTTTCAGGTCGTACTTGTTCTTGTTGGCATTGGCCTTGAGGTGCGTGCTATCAGTGTAAAGCACTTCGCCACCCACCAGGTCATAGCCCATCGCCTGGAGCACGATCTCATCGAAAATCTCCTGATAGATGCGGCTGTCCTGGAACCGCCGCCGGCGGTTCTGGCTCAGGGTGGAAGCATCCGGAATCTTGTCTGTCAGGTTGAAGCGTAAGAACCAGCGATAGGCCACGTTGACCTGTATCTCCCGCACCAGCTGCCGCTCACTGCGAATGCCGAACAGATAGCCGAGAAACAGCATCTTGAACAGCACCACCGGATCCAGTGCCGGACGACCGTTATTGGAGCAGTACAGGTGTCGAACCCGGTCACGGATAAATTCGAAATCGATGTACTGATCAATGTTGCGAAGAAGGTGGTTGTCGGGGACCAACGATTCGAGACTGACCATCTCGAGTTCGTGTTGTTGCGGGGACGGCTCTTTGAGCATGGGGCAGCCTCTGAAAAGTCGATACCCCAATTACAGCAAACCCCCGCCAAAATGGCGAGGGTTTGTCAGCAATCTGAGGTCACCGTGAGGTGACCTTTTTTGTGCCTGATTGTTCGAGTCGTGTGGTTTATTATTCTTCCAGGTCGTCCGGGTCCAGCGGAAGCGTTCTTTCCTCGCCTGTAATCTCTTCCAGCCGTTCGATATCGGCTTCGAAACGTTCCCGCAGGGCTTTTATATTGGCGTTCTGCGAGTTGATTTCCCGTTCGATGTCACGAATCTGGGCTTCCAGTCGCCGTATTTTTTCCAGTGTCGCTTCGGGGATGTCGCGACCGGATCGCTCCAGGTCTGCAGCCCGGCTCTGTTCGCTGTCCAGTTGGCTGACGATCACCGAAATGTTGCCTCGCTTGAGCTGATTCAGCCCCTGCAGCTCACGTATCTTGCGGTGCATGGCGCGCACGGCTTCGTCTGGGTGGCTGTAGCGCTCCAGAAGCTTGCGATCGAGCTCCCGCTGTCGTTCCGCTTCGGCCTGGCGTTTTTCCTCGGCTTCCCTGGCGGCAATTTCCTCTTCGGTGGGTTCCGGATCGATCGTTTCAATTACCCGACCGTTCTTGCTGAGAATGTCGTAGCCCCGTCTGGATGCTTCCTGGGGGATGGTACTGCTGATGACAATCTGACCGTTTTCATCGGTATAACGATACATCCTTGCCTCTACGATAGAGGCAGACATCAGCGCAGCCGCAGCAGATACAGCGATTGAAAACCTGGTCAGACGATTCATGGTGAGAGACTGGCGCTCCGCTTGAAACAATGTATGTCAGGAAGCATACCAAAAGCTGAACGATAAACCATGCCCGGATTCAGACTCCGTACTCGTCCCGATATGCGGCGACTTTGTCAGCATGTTCTGAAAAGCCGGGCCTGCTTTGCAGGTAGGCAAGCACCTGCTCAAGCTTGATAATACTGACCACAGGAATGCCGAACTCCTCTTTGACTTCCTGGATGGCGGAGAGTTCGCCAGCGCCTCGCTCCTGGCGATCCAGGGCAATGAGTACGCCTGCGGGCTCCGCCCCTGAGGTGCGGATCAGCTCCATGGATTCCCGGATAGCCGTGCCAGCGGTAATAACGTCATCAACAATCAGAACCTTGCCTTCCAGGGGGGCGCCCACGATATTGCCACCCTCGCCGTGATCCTTCTTTTCTTTTCGGTTGAAGGCGAATGGTTTGTTGTTACCCTCGGCGGCCAGGGCCATGGCGGTGACCGTCGCCAACGGTATGCCCTTATAGGCAGGCCCGAAAATAATGTCATAATCCAGCCCACTACGCTGGAGTGCTGCGGCATAGGCCTTGCTTAACTCAAGCAGATCCTCCCCGGTATTGAACAGCCCCGCATTGAAGAAATAGGGGCTGGTGCGGCCGGATTTAAGCGTAAACTCTCCGAAACGGAGCACGTTGCGGCGGATGGCGAACTCAATGAACTGTTGCTGATAGTCGTGCATGACAAGGCTTCTGGCGGGTTTGGATCTTTAATTAACGCGTAAAACCGGTATCATACACACAAACCGAATCAGGGAACACGTATGCGGGTAGTAACAATCAGCGTCAACGGTCTGGCCCAGGCTGTTGAAAAAGGCTTCTTTGAATGGCTGGCCAGGCAGGACGCTGACGTGGTTTGCGTTCAGGACCACCGCATGCGGGCTTACGAGGTCGAGGATTTCAACCTGATCCCGGACGGCTATGAGGCCTACTTTATTGATGGCGAGCGTAACGAGGATGGGGGCGTTGGTATCTATACCCGCCATTTCCCGAAGGCCATTATGTACGGTTTCGCCAATGAGCAGGCAGATCGCGAAGGCCGTTTCATTCAGGCGGATTTTGACAAGGTATCTGTCGCCTGCGTTCTCTCTCCCTGCGCACTTGGCCGCGAAGAAGAATTGATTGGCGAGGACGACCTGACGGTTCTGGATCACAAGGACGACTTCATGGAAGCCTTTGGCCTCCATATGCAGAAAACCCTGCGCAAGCGCCGTCAGTTTATTTTCTGCGCCAACCTGCAAACCGCCCATCACGTAACTGACGCCAGCCCGCTGTACCACAAACTGGATTTTTCCGGCTTCCTGCCCCATGAGCGGGCATGGCTGGACCGTTTGTTTGATGAAATGGGCTGTGTTGATGCATTCCGCGATATCAACAAGCAGAGCAACCAGTATACCTGGTGGCCAGAGCAGGCTGAAGGGTCCCGCAAGAGCGCAGGTATCCGGGTGGACTATCAGCTACTGACGCCGGGTATCCGCAAGACCATTCAGGATGGCTGGATTGACGACAGTACCCGTTTCTCCGATCACGCGCCGGTGATCATGGATTACGACATCGGAATCGGTTTCTAGGATTGGAGTAAGCGGTCTCGGGAAGATGGGCCTTCCCGGACACGCTACAAGCACATCCCTGTGCGCTCGACTCCGGCCGTCCCTGGCCGGAGACGGTCCGGGAAGGCCCATCTTCCCAAGCCCGCCGAACCTCGGAGTTAACGGCTACTGAGCCAAAGCCGCTTTCTGTGCCTCAAACAGCTGTCCAATACCCAGCTTGGCCAGCTTCAACATGCCGTCCAGCTCTTCCTGTTCAAACGGCGCGCCCTCGGCCGTCCCCTGAATTTCAATGAAACCACCCTGATCCGTCATGATCACGTTCATGTCGGTTTCGGCCTCGGAATCCTCCGGGTAATCCAGGTCCAATACCGGTGTGCCTTTGTAAACGCCCACAGAAAACGCTGCAATCATCTGCTTCAGCGGCGATTTTTTCAGCCGGCCTTCTTTCACCAGATGGTTCAGCGCATCCACAAGCGCCACGCAGCCACCGGTAATCGCAGCGGTGCGGGTGCCACCGTCGGCCTGGATGACATCGCAGTCGATGGTGATGGAATGCTCGCCCAAGGCGCTCAGGTCAACCGCTGCGCGCAGGGAACGGCCGATCAGGCGCTGGATTTCCACGGTGCGGCCGCCCTGCTTGCCGCGGGCAGCTTCCCGCCCCATGCGGCTGCCGGTGGAACGGGGTAGCATGCCATACTCGGCCGTAATCCAGCCTTTGCCTTCGCCCCGCAGGAAAGGGGGGACCTTGTTTTCAACAGAGGCGGTGCAGATCACCTTGGTGTCGCCAAATTCCACCAGCACGGAACCCTCGGCGTGGCGGGTGTATTGACGGGTGATGCGAATGTCTCGTGATTGTTCCGGCGTTCTTCCGCTCGGTCTCATAATCGTTCCTGGTATCAGTGGTGAGTGTCCGGGGAGAATCCCCGGTCGATTGCAAAGTCGAAAGATTGCGGAGTATAACACGCAGTCTGCGGCGTCTGTTCGATGTTGGGGCGGCCAGCCTGCTAAACTTGAAACCTGCTTCTTCGCAAACGTGGAGTCACCATGATCAGAAGTATGACGGCCTTCGCCCGCCAGGATACCCAGGAAGACTGGGGAACGCTCACCTGTGAAATTCGCACGGTTAACCACCGGTACCTGGAGCCGTCCTTTCGCTTGCCCGAAGCGCTCCGGGAGCTGGAGAACAGTTTCCGTGAGCAACTGCGCAAGCAATTGCGGCGCGGCAAGGTAGACGTGGCCATTCGTCTTCAGGCCAATGAATCGGCAACCCAGGGCTTCGAGATCGACGAAGATGTGGCAAACGCTGTCAATGAGGCGGCCAACCACATCAACAGGATGCTGGACAACCCGGCCCACATTAGCGCACTGGATATACTCCGTTGGCCGGGAGTGCTGGCCTCCACTGAACAGGATTTTGGCCCCGCCAGGAAAGCGGCTGGCGAACTATTCGAGCGTACTGTGAGTGAATTGGTGACGGTCAGGGAGCGGGAAGGTGAACGCCTGCGGCCGCTGTTTGAAGACAGGCTCACCACCATGGGTGAGCGGGTGACTGAGGTTCGGGAGCGAATGCCGGAACTGATTCGTGCCCAGGAAGAGCATCTGAAAAACCGCTTTGAGCAGGCGAAGGTGGAGCTTGACCCGGATCGCGTGGCCCAGGAAATGGTGATGCTGGCCCAGAAAAGCGATGTCGCCGAAGAGCTGGATCGCTTGGAAGCCCATATCACCGAGGTGTCGGACACTCTGCAGTCCGACGATGCCATCGGTCGCCGTTTGGATTTCCTGATGCAGGAGCTCAACCGCGAGGCCAATACGCTCAGCAGCAAAAGCATCGATGCCCGGGTGACAAGGGCAGCGGTTGACCTGAAAGTGTTGATAGAGCAAATGCGGGAGCAGGTGCAGAACATTGAATGATGTTCATTGGTGTTCGGTGCTGTTCTTTAGGTGCCTATAAATCAAATAGTTATGCAGTTTTGACGCTCATGACGTTCGTGTAAGTTCTGCCAAGTTTGGGTAGTAATGGGTAGTAGATTGGGGGGTGTTTTCTCGCTATATTGTGTCGGCGAGATTGTACTCCCCAATTTGTTTTGAGGCAGGAAGGTGGGCAAGCTACACGACAAAACGGTCAAGAAACTGATCAAAGAGAAGTCATCCGTTCGGCATGCCGACGGCAATGGTCTCTACCTGATGACTCCGAAGCGCGGCGACGCTTATTGGATGCTGCGCTATACCACCCCAGCTACCAAGCTCCGGCGTGAATACACCATCGGCAAGGTGGACGACTGGTCATTGGCCGACGCCCGTGATGAGGCGGCGAAGCTGAGGTTGGCGATCAAGCGTGAGGGTGCTGACCCGGTTCAGGAGCGGCAGAAAGTCAACCAAAACCCCTTCAAAACGCTCAATGACCTGTACGCGGACTACTACGAGCTTCGCAAACGAGAAATCGCGTCCCACCATAAAGAGAAGAGCCTGTACGAGCGTGAGGTCGCCTGGCGCATCGGAAAGGTGGAACTTGAAAAGATCCGACCAGTGGATATCAGTGAAATCCTGCGGGACGTGGCCACTGGCTATGACGACAATAAGCCCCGCCCAACCCTATCAAATGATTTGATGCGCCTGCTGAGGAACCTGTTTGATCATGGCATCAAGCTGGACGTCACCAGGTTCAATCCAGCCTCGCCATTCCGCCCCAGGGATGCCGGTGGGGAGGAAAAGGCCGCCAACTACCCAATGAATGAAGACGAAGTCACCGAGTTCTTCACCAAACTTAGGGTGATTCCGGCGCAGTTCAGCCGAGAGAATTACCTGGCCTGCGCCCTCTTGATAGCCACTTGTACACGAAAGATGGAGCTTTTGGCCGCGCCTTGGTCAGAATTCGATCTGGAGAACCGTATCTGGTACCTGCCCGAGGAAAGGACTAAAAAGAGAAGAGCCATCGATATTCCGCTCACAGAGCCTGCAGTGGAATGGCTGAGCGAACTGAAGGTGCGCTCGTGCGGTAGTGAGTGGGTCTTCCCAGCTCGCAGGATCAGTAAAAAAGCACGGACTCCGCACGTATGTGAAAATACGCTTAACCATGCGCTCAAGAAGCTCTTTGAGAAAAAGCTCTTCTCATTCGACAAACGCCGCGTCCACGATCTGCGTGGCACGGCCCGGACGAAGCTAGGCAAGCTTGGTTTTGATGACAGCCTGGCCCAACGCTGCCTGAATCAGCTGCCCGGTAACCGGACGGACCGGGTGTATAACAAGCATGGGTATTTTGAAGAGCGGAGAGAGGCCCACGAGGCGCTCTGCGAATGGCTCGCTCCCATCGTGAGAGGTGAAGTCAGCTCTGGAGAGTAAAGGGGCCAGATCAGGCCCCTTGTTGCTCGATCCAGGCTAAAAGATCCGACAGGCGCCACGCCACCGAGTTGCAGCCCAGCCTGAGCCGTGCCGGAGCCACTCGCTTTCGCTCCAGGGTCCACCACTGCGTCCGGCTGACACCCGTAATCGCTCGGCGGTCCGACTCCCGGACCAGCCGCTCACACTGTCCAGAACGAGCCAGCAACCTGGTGCGCATCTCCTCCGAAGGCGGACTGAAGGTTTTATCAATCATCCTCCTCTACCTCCGAATCACCAGTGGGAATAGTGGGAAACTGGGAAAGTCCATCTCCATCCGGTAGCGCCTCCCAATACGCCTTGATGCGATCAGGCCACAGGGCGAAAAAACGCTCCGATCGATCCCGCAGCTTGATTTTCATGGTGCCACGGCTCTGCTCATTGGTTTCCATGAAATCTTTCTGGATAAGCGGCTCAATTTCCCGGGTGTATCGACTTCGAAGGCCAAGCTCCTTGATCAGAGTATTTTTGGGTATCAGCCACTGCGTCTCACCGGCCACTTTGCGTCGCAGACCAATTGCTCTTCCGTAATCGCCCCGTTCTATGTCAACGAGACGGTGATTCCATTTGTAAATGGCATCGCGAAGGCGAGCCAAAACGCGGTGCTCCTCCGAATTGAAGATGTGACCTCGGCTTCGAAGCCAAGCTCCAACTACTTGGTGTACTGCTCGAACCGACTCCGCTTCCGTCCAAGGAAGGAGATAGTTCCGACAGGCCAGGCACAGTGCGGCGGTGATCAGTGCGAACCGCCTGATCACCCGGACGACTTGCGAAGCCATATGAGAGGTCCTCCACTGATCCGTCAACCGGACAACCTCACTCTGGATGTAGCCGGGCAAGTCATCCACATCTTCTGTAAGACGCTCGAGCCAATGCCGGAACAGTGTGCCGTGGTAGTGCCTGGTGCGGCTTTTCAACGCGTCAACGAACTCTTGGGCACTCTTGGATCCATGCAGCTCATCAAAGGCTCCAAATTTCCCAAAAATCGGGATCTCGACAAGTCGGTTCTCTTGGCCGGCTTTAACCGACTTCCCTATTTCCTGAAACACTTCCGACAGCCATACCTCACCGGTACTTAACGCCAGCGTTCGCCAGTGCGTTTGTGCAGCAAGGTCCCCTGATATATTCGCACGCAGCTTACTGGCGCCAGTCATTATATGATACGTCGCCACATCCACATCTTCCGGACGAGCCAGGCCAATTTCGTCCAACGCTAACAACATGTCGTTGTGCTCAGCAGCGACGGCTGCCAAGCCATTGGCAGTCGCTACCCAGTTCCTTACGAACGTTGGTGCTCCACAAACACTCGCGGCCACCTGCAGCAACGTCGTTTTCCCGGTGGAGCTATTACCAACCAAGTGGAAGGCCCCGTTTTCAAGCTCAGCATGCTTTAGCAGGGGCGCCGCGAGTGCCACCCCGACGCTGAGGATCGCCAGCGGGTTGCCGTCACAGAGCTTCCCCACTTGATTCTGCCAATCTTGAAGAGACCCACTTTCCTGAAGCAACGGTGAGGTCGATAGCTGCCCGACAAAGTGGTGCTGCTCATCCGCCTGGCCTGCCGTCCAGCTACTCGTCGCGAAAATAGGTCCATGCCAGCCGCTGCGGTCGACGGTGGTCGCCGGCGGCGCTTTCGCCATTTCCTCAAGCAGGTAACGTTGTAGACGTGCCCAACTGATATTGCCGGGTTCGAGCGGGTAGCCGGTGTCCACCAACAGCTCCCGTATCTGTCGGGCGTTATCGCCGTTCAGGTTGCGCGCATACACCACCTCGCGGAGCAGGACATTGTCCATATTTTTCCATTGCAACAGCGCCCCGTGACCGTGCTTCTTATTGGAGAGGCGGGTTCTGGCAATAACCTCAATCCACCCACCAACCCTCTGCCATTCTTCGGAGCTGAAGCAATACAGGCCAGAGTCTCTCAACTGAAATTTCATTCGCGCCTCCGTCACAGCCGGTCCAGCCAGTCACGAACATCTTGAATCCGGAACCTGACGGCTCTTCCTTGCGGGCTTGGCTTTATAGGGGCAGGGAAACGACCTGCTTTCACGTACCTTCGAAGCGTGGCTTGAGAAAGCTGAGTGACGGCACAAACCTCTTCATAGGTGAGCAAACGTTCATTCGTTTCGTTGAAATACTGTCGTTGCATAATCCACTCCTGATTGGTTGTTCAACTTCAGGAGTGATTATTAGTAATCTGGCGTGAGGACCAGAACCGTGGAATTGGCCATTTTGGGTGCAAAGAGAAGAAAATAATAACTATCTGAAAATAAAGGTAATTCCTTTTGTTCGGGCGAATTCCATGTGAATCTTATCGGTTTGTAGGCAAAGTCTGGTGAAAATGTAAACAACCGCTGTTGCCCGCCACCATCGCGGCATCATTTTGTAAAGCGGTAATGCTCATTGACTTTCACATGTGAAAGTGAATGCTAGACGTGATCAAAACAGTCTCATAAAGAGCCTTTTCGAGGCCCCTGGTATTTCACGGGTTATCCTCGTATCACACCGGGGCTCCAAAAGGTCTCTTCCAAACCTCGTGTAAGTGCCCCCGAGGAAGTAGCGGGGATTGTTGTAGCGACGACGGTCCGTCCGGTTCCGTCAAGCCACCGGATACCGGTATTGTCACTGAGTTGGGAGACCAGGGTCCCAAATAAACATTGGAACGCGGATCCTTCAGCCCATGCTAACTATTTCATGGTGCGTGGGAGCGCAGCGGCAAAGTCCCAAATCAGTTAGTTACGTGGATAGGAATTGGAAAGGCCCCAGGAAGTGGAGGGAAATTAACCCTATAAGCTTGAGTAAAAGGGTTGTTTCCAGCCAGCAACTCCGCCGCTTAGACTCGGAGGACGCATATCGTCGATGCGCTGTCTTGCGTCTGACGCGGTTGATGGCCTTTAGTCGGGCAATTCCAAGGCCCGAGGCTAAGCTCATGGATTCTCTCCTTGCCGTGTGACGATTGTCATTGAGCCTATGCTTGCCTGAATGGTGAGTGTGTCATTGGTCTGGTCTGCCGTGCATGCAGATCAATGTCTGCTGGCCAAGGGCTACTTGCGCACGCTTCTGATCGGTGACACCGAAGACTTCGAGTTGGCAGATGGTCAGCGTCCGCCCGGAGCGTACCACCGTGCCGACCGCTTCGAGATAGTCGCCTTGCGCAGGAGCAAGCAGATTGATCTTAAATTCGACGGTCAGCACAGAGCTATCTGATGGAAACACGGTTAATCCCGCATAGCCACCGGCTGAATCAGCGATGGCGCTCGTTCCACCGGCATGAAAATAGCCATGCTGCTGGGTAAGAGTCTCGTGAAAAGGCAGTACAATGCTTACCCGTCCACGCGAAACCTCGTTTAACTCGGCGCCCAAATGTTGCATCAGACCTTGGCGAGAGAAGCTTTCACGGACAATCTGCTCGACCTGAGGATCAAGGGGGTAGGATGGAATGGTTTGGGACATGGTTTTATCGGTCCTTCAGGATAGAGAGACTGTTAAATCGGGGTGGCCGCTTCTCCAGGAACGCGCGCATGCCTTCCTCGCGATCGGGCAAAGAGAGGGTATAGTGGAAGGCGTCTCGCTCCTTTCGTAATCCCTCATTCAATGTCAAGTTGGCGCTTGAACGAGCATTATGCTTAATGAGCGTCAATACCTCGCCTGGCAATGATGCTATGTCAGCCACGAGCTTACGGCCCTCTTCGAGGAGAAGGTCTGTGGGCACGACTCGTGAAACCAGACCACTGCGCTCGGCTTCGCGCACGTCCATTCGGCGCCCAGTCAGCAGTAGATCCAGCGCCTTGGCCATGCCAAGTAGACGTGGCAAGCGTTGAGTGCCGCCCGCACCAGGCATGGTGCCGACCCGGATCTCGGGGTGGCCGAATACGGCGTTTTCGGCGGCTAGAACAATGTCGCACATCTCCACCAGTTCGCAGCCTCCGCCAAGCGCGAAACCTTGCACCAATGCCACCACGGGCTTTGGGAAAAAGCCCAGATGCGCGCAGCAACCGGCGAAATCAATGGCGCGCGCCTGCTCCTCGTCCATGCCAAGCATTTCCTTGAGGTCAGCGCCAGCCGCAAAGTGTTCGCCTTCGGCGCGTAAGAGAACTACCCTCACCGCAGCGTCGGCTGCCAAACTCTCAAGCTGAGCAGCCATCGCGTCGGTCAGTGACCGGCACAGAGCGTTGCGGGCTGCCGGTCGGTTGATGACCAGCTCGGCATAGCCGGCGGGTTGCAAGTCGCATCGAATGAGATTTCGATCGCATGTTGTTCTCATGTTGTTCTCCTGTGAAATTTGCTCCGATGCGCTGGGGCCATCAGGACCGTGGAGACCCAGGCGGTCATTTGAAAACCTAATATGCGATGCTGTCGGTCTCCAAATGCGAATATCTCAGATTGGATTGAGTTTTTTTCACTCGACTGGTCGGCGTCAACCCTCAAGAATCTGTCTTTATGAATTTAACGCCGGCCATTGGAACCTGGAACCGAGAGGAACCCTAGCGGACGCGAAAAAAGAGCGCTGGATCCCGTGCGGGGCGTCCGAACCGACGGTGGTAACCGCTATGACTGGGGCGGGATCTTCCTCGGTTGGCTCCTGCTGGAACTGCAACACATGCAGATGCGGCAGGAATGGATGCCCACAGGCAGCGCCGAGGGGCGACCGCATCGAATCTACCTCGGCCGCCGAGCCGGATCGCCATCGCGACGAGGAGTCTTCGTCATGACCGTTTTCGCCATCGCCCAACTCACAATCCACGACCGGACCGCCTACGACCGCTACCAGGCCCGCTTCATGGATGTATTCCGCAGCCACCGGGGACGTCTGTTGGCCGCGGACGAGCAGCCTCGCACCATTGAAGGCACCTGGCCGCACCAGAAGCTCGTGCTCATGTCCTTTCCCGACGAAGCCGCCTTCCATGACTGGGCGGAATCGGCCGAGTACCAACGCATTGCCCAGGATCGCAAGGCCGGCGCACAGGCCGTGGTGCTGCTGGTCCAGGGTCTCGCTGTGAATGGCTGAGCCCATCGACATTCGCGCCGCCGACGGCTATGCCCTGGGTGGATTCGCCTGGCGCCGTCCCTGCGATCCACGACGCCCGAATCCGGTCGCGGTCATCAACGCGGCCACCTCGGTGCGCTGCCGGTACTACGCGCGCTTTGCCGACTGGCTCCACAGCCACGGATGGGACGTGGTGACCTACGACTACCGTGGCATCGGCGAATCGCGACACCGTGGGCTGCGTCGGCTGCAGGCCGACTGGATCGACTGGGGGCAGCACGATTTCGAGGGTGTGCTGCAGTACCTCGCCTGGCGATTCCCCGGCCAGCCGATCGACGTGGTCGGCCACTCTGCCGGAGGCTTCGTGATCGGGCTGGCCGCGTCCGCACACCGCGTGCGGCGCATCTTCACCATGGGGGCGCAGTACGCCTACTGGCGCGACTATGCGCCCGCCGCGCGCCGCGCCATGTTCCTGCGCTGGCACGTGGCCATGCCGCTGCTGGCGCGGGTGCTTGGCTACGTGCCGGCCAAGCGACTGGGATGGATGGAGGACACGCCCAAGGGCGTGGCGCTGGACTGGGCGCGCATGGGTCCGCGCTTCGAGGGCACGGTACGCCGCGGCCGGGAAACACTGGAAGGCGAGCCCGAAGCCGAAATGCTGGCACGGCGCTTCGGCCAGGTGCGCGCACCGATCCTGGCGCTGGGCATCGAGGACGATCCATTCGGCACGGTACCGGCGCTGGACCGCCTGCTGGATTACTACACCGGCAGCGAGCGCCATCACCTGCGCTTGGCTCCCGCGGCCATCGGGCAGGCCGAAATCGGCCATTTTGCCTTCTTCCACGAGCGCTTCCGCGAGGCGCTGTGGCCCCTGGCGCTGGACTGGTTGCGCACCGGCGAGCCACCGACCCGCCCCCTCGACGCACTGAAGCATCGACCTGCGGACAATCCTCGGGCAGCGAGAGGTACGGCATGACTGTGGATGAGGCCCATTCACCACGACTGAAGCGGAAGCGCTGGCCGATCAAGATCACATCAGTAGCGATTCTGCGGCTTGACTGAACGTGATGGTGGGGTGCTCACTGACATGCACCTGTCGCGATCATTCAATACAGGGGATGAAGCCTGGCCCAGAATCCATTTCTCCATCTAACTTGGAGAGCTGAGATGATTTTCAGATACACGATTCTCTACGTCGAAGACGTGGCCGCCTCGCTGGCCTTTTACGAACGTGCTTTTGCCATGGAGCGGGGTTTTCTGCACGAGTCGGGGGACTATGGTGAACTCGTCACGGGGGCAACCAAGCTGGCTTTTTCTTCCGTCAAATTGATGCGAACTCTGGGCAAGACACCCGGCAAGCCCGCACCCGAAACCCCGGTATTCGAGATCGCCTTTGAAACGGAAGACGTATATGCGGCCTATACGCGCGCCGTAGCCGCCGGCGCACAACCTGTGCAGGAGGTTAGAAGTGAACCTTGGGGGCAGACGACGTGTTACGTCACCGATATCAACGGTTATCTGGTGGAGATTTGTTCGCCCGCCCAGTTGCCCAGCCCGGGTTGACGCAGGCGCTCAAGGACGTCGGCTTGCCTGCGCAACTGCGCCGGAGAATGGCCGAACCAGCGGACAAGTTCGCGGGTCATGTGGGCTTGGTCGCTGAAGCCACATATGCTGGCTATTTCGGCAAGAGGTTCACCCGACGAAAGCAGTCCGGTTGCCCGGCGCGCTCGTCCCAAGAGCCGCCAGTAGTCCGGCGGTGGGAGTCTTCTGCCCAGAAAGACTCTTTGCATCGTTCGGATGGAAATGCCAATGCTGCGGCAGGCGGCGCCAACCGTTGCACCCGGAAAACTGAGCGCCAGGATGGCCTCGTCCAGATGCGTCCAGGCTTCGCACTGCTCGTCGAGAATTTCCCCGATTCGATCATGGTCTGCGGCAATCGCCTGCATGGCAGGCGCGCTCACGCCCGCGCCCGGGCGCAACCTATAGCCTGTGATCGTGGTGCCGGGGAGCAGATCGACCAGCCGAGGCCGAACATCAAACCCGGTTGACACGATCTGAACCAAGCCATCCGCATGGCGGATGCACAGTACGTCTCGGCATCCGTCGGGCAGCACCAGATAGCGCTCGGCCCTGTTCACCGGGTGAACCCAGCGGTGGAAGCTGGCAATGTCTTGCATGTCGGGAAATTCACTCCAGGAACCGCCGAACGATCCGATATTCATGGTTTGCCGGATTGATTGGCATGATGGCCTTTGAGCCACTCGATGACATCGTCGGCATTCCGGTCCGGCGGGAACACCGGATAGAACACATGCTCGATCACGCCATCGTGCGCAATCAGGGTCAGCCGCTTGAGCAGCGTCAGGCCTTGCACCTCGAAGACCGGCAGACCGAGCGCGGTTGCGAATGAAAGGCGATGGTCGGACAGCAAGGGAAAAGGCAGGTGCAGGCGCGCCACCGCCTCGCATTGGTACGCGGTGTCCTGCGTGGACACGCCGAGCAACTGGGCGACGCCCAAGGACTTCAGTTCGGCGAAATGATCCCTGAAGGCACAGGATTGCGGGGTGCAGCCCCGTGCTCCTGGAACCTCGTCCCAGCCTGGAGGCAGTGCGACATCCGGCCGGCCCGTCATCGGGAAGAGATAAAGCACCGTGCGTCCGCGCAGGCGCGAAGGATCGATACGGCCACCATCCGTGGATGCCAGTTCAAGCGTGGGCAGGCGCATGCCCGCGAGGTGGCGGGCGCCGCCATCATCCTCCGGCTGCGGAAGACGCGACCAATCGACCTGTTGCAGGTTGTTCATGGCTTTACCACCGCTCGTTACCGGCCAGCCAAAGCACGTAGCTCTTCCAGCCGGCGGGTTCGGCGAAGCGCGCGTAGGCCCGGATGGCATCGGGGTTGTCCTCGGGGACCAGCCAGCGCAGATGGATCCAGGCGCGTGATCGCCCGGTATCGGCGATGGCCGTGATGAGCCGCTGCGCGAGTCGTTTCCCGCGCGCGGCGGGCAAGACGTACAGGTCGTCGAGCTGGCCCGAACGCCCTCCGGAGATCGCCTCGGGGAGATCGAAGAACACCGCGAAGGCGACGAGTTCGGCGCCGAGAAAGCCACCCAGCACTTCCGCGATCGGATCGGCGATCAAGGCATCGGCCCGGGTCAGTGCATTCGCCCCCGCGCCTTGCCCGTGGCGCATTTCGTCGCCATAGGCGGCCAGCAGGGAGGCAAGCGCAACGGCGTCCTTGGCAACGAGTAGTCGAAGCGTCACATCGTCATCCGGCGGTGCTTTCTGGTCTTTCGGATATTCGATATTCATACGCATCTACGCTGTCCGCGCCTCTGGGTTCCGAGTTCCGCTTTCCGACTGACATTGCTCGCGCAGCCAGCCGCGCAGGTTGTCCAGCCGTCGGTCTTCGCGCAGCGCCTCGGGATAGACGAGCCAGAAGCCGACGCCCGCACTCACCGGGTGGTCGAAGACCGAGGCCAGACGTCCGAGCCGGACGGCGCTCTCGGCCAGTTCGCAGACGGCGATCGACACACCGGCCCCATCGGCGGCCGCCTGCATCGTCAGGCCGCCCGAATCCACGCGGGTCACGACAGCTGGCTCGAACGGCCCGCCGGGCAGGCTGTCCATCCAGCGCTGCCAAGTGAGGCAATGCCGCGACACGAACAGGTTGGCGTGTGCGACTTGCTTGAGGCGTTCCCGGCGCGAGCCGGTGGCAAAGCCCGGGCGCGCGTACAGATCGATGGTGGCCTCGAACAACAGGTCGGCCTGTAGGCCGGCCCACTGGCCGTCGCCATACCAGATGCCGGCATCGGCCACCCCGGCTGCCAGATCCGCGTCGTCCTGCGTGGTGGAGATGTCCAGCGAGAAGCCGCGCCGCTCGAACGGATACAGGCTCAGGCGGGGCGACAGCCAGTTGGTCGCGAAGGTCGGCAGCATGTTCACGCGCAGGGGCCCATCGCGCCGCTCCTCGCGCAAGCTGCTCACGCCCTCGGCGATCAGGGCGAAACCCTCGTTGAGGCCGGGCGCCAGCCGGCGGCCGGCGCTGGTCAGTTCCAGCCGCGTGCCGATGCGGCGCAGCAGTTCGACGCCGAGCATGTCTTCCAGCGTGCGCAACTGGTGGCTGACCGCCGAGGGCGTGACCGCCAGTTCCAGGGCCGCATCCTTGATCGAGAGATGGCGCGCGGCGGCCTCAAAGGCTTGCAAAGCGTTTAACGAAACAGGTATGCGCATTGAGGATATATCCTCCTCGGAATCATTCGAAGTTCGTAGGTTTATTAAACATGAAATCGTCGCTATTGCGTGCATCGTCGCGCGGACCAAATTTCATCAACAACTTAGATTTACTCAATTGCTACAACCGCGAACAGGACGCAAACTGAATACAACTGCAATTCACGTGATGGTGCCTGCCATGCTCAATTCCCTTGACGATAACGACGGTCTGATCTGGCTTGATGGCGAGCTGCTACCCTGGCGCCAGGCTCGCCTGCATGTACTTACACATTCTCTGCACATGGGTGGTGCCGTCTTCGAGGGTATGCGCGCCTATGACGGACATGTTTTTTTAAATATAGAACATCTGGAACGGTTGCAGCAGTCCGCCACGATGTTGGACTATCACCTGCCGTGGTCGCGAGACGAACTAACAAAGGCAATTGAGGCAGTTCTGTGGGCCAACCAGCTCGATAATGCTTACATCCGGCCATTGGCATGGCGCGGTGCGGAAAGCGTCTCCATTGCCTCGCCGCGCGCCCGCATCCACGTGGCCATCGCGGCCTGGGACTGGCCCACAGCAGCGTCCCAGGGTCGCGCCGAGGAAGGCATTCGGCTGCAACTGGCGAGTTGGCGACGTCCCCATCCCGACACCGCGCCCACCGCGGCCAAGTGCTCGGGGCTGTACATGATCGGCACCCTCGCACGCCATGCCGCCGCAGCGGCGGGCTGCGACGACGCGCTGCTGCTCGACAGCGAAGGGCGGGTCGCCGAGACCACGGCGACCAACCTGTTGATGGTCCGCGACGGGGTGCTGGTGACCCCATTGCCGACCTGCTTCCTCGATGGCATTACCAAGCGGCATGTGATAGGACTGGCGCGCCAGCGCGGGCTGCGGGTAGAGGAGCGGACAGTGACGCTGGAGGAACTGCGCACCGCCTCCGAGGTATTCACCGCGGGCACCTCGGTCGAACTGCAGCCGGTGGTTGCGCTGGTCGAGGATGCGGCGACCACCGAATGGCCAGTGGGGCCGGTGACTCGGCAAATGATTCTGGATTTTCGCGCGTCCGTGACCGAAGCGAGTAAGATCAGCCGGACCCTGCGGGAACGGGAGACCGGATTGTTGGAGCGTCGCCCATGGCCCGCTCGCGTCGCCCACTCGCAGACGACATAATGCGCGATGGACTGGTGCGCAAGCGGCCGTGCAATGGGGCAGACGCCATGCTCTGTCGTGTGATTACTACTTTTATAATAGAATCAAGCAATTGCGAGGCAGAATTTGCCGTGTCAGAGGATTCGAACGTGGAGATAGTAGCGTGCAGCACGGGAAGCTCCGGTGAAATCGCGAAGGCGTCACCTGACCGCTGGGCCTTGGCTCCCGGTAATGGAATCCATACATTGCAGCCCCCAGAGCGTCTCTCGGTGGATTTGCACTCTGCGCCCGGCAATTTGCAGAGCTTTGCGAAGCGCGATGTCGTCGCTTCATAAGCAGCTCGGAGCTCCTCGTTATCCATGAACGAGCAACCCCATCCTTGGCCTACCGCACACAGCGTCGAGGACTTTCGGCGGAATCTGGCAGTGGTGCATCGGCGCATCGCCGATGCCTGCGCCCGTGCAGGACGCGACCCGTCTGAAGTGCGCCTCCTCGCGGTCAGCAAGACCGTGCCGGAGGAACGCATCCGTTTGGCCTACGCCGCCGGCTGCCGCGAGCTGGGTGAGAACAAGGTGCAGGAGGCGCAGCGCAAGGCCGAAGCGATGGCAGACCTCGCCGACCTGCGTTGGTCGGTCATTGGCCACCTGCAGACCAACAAGGCCAAGGTCGTGGCGAGATTCGCCAACGAGTTCCATGCCCTGGACAGCCTGCGTGTTGCGGAGGCACTGGACCGTCGCCTGCAAGCCGAAGGGCGCGCGTTGGATGTGTTCGTGCAGGTCAACACCTCGGGCGAGGCCAGCAAGTTCGGCTTGCCGCCTTCCGAGGTGGCCGACTTCGTCCGGGCGCGGGTCCGCCCCTGTTTCGCACTGCTGCGCGAACTGCGCGATCGGCTGCGCCAAGAGACGCCGGCAGGCATGGGCGTGGATGAAATGTCGATGGGGATGTCCGGCGACTTCGAGCTGGCCATCGAGGAAGGCGCCACCGTCGTGCGTGTCGGCCAAGCCATCTTCGGCGCTCGCGCGACGCCGAACAGCCATTACTGGCCCGACGACAACCGGACCGCAACATCGACCGCATCGGAGCAGATCGTATGAAGACCGCCCTGGCACTGCGCCATATCCATTTCGAAGACCTCGGCACGCTCGAACCGCTGCTGCGCGAGCGTGGATTCGACGTGCGCTACCTTGACCCCGCGACGGACGACCTGGCCCGTGAAGAAGCCGAGTCAAGCGATATTCTCATTGCACTTGGCGGGCCGATCGGAGCCTTCGACGAGCGGACCTATCCCTTTCTTGCCGACGAACTGCGTCTGCTCGAACGGCGCTTGGCCAGCGGCCGACCGCTGCTCGGCATTTGTTTGGGCGCGCAATTGATCGCGCGCCTGCTCGGCGCCGCCGTCGCCCCCATGGGCTTCAAGGAGATCGGCTTCGGCGCGCTGACGCTGACGGATGCTGGCCGCCGCTCGGTGCTGGCCCCGCTGGCTGGCGTGCCAGTTCTGCATTGGCACGGCGACTGCTTCGAGCTGCCTGAGGGCAGTGAACTGCTGGCGAGCACCGAAAGCTGCGCGCAGCAGGCCTACGCGGTCGGCAACCGGGTGCTGGGTCTGCAGTTCCACCTGGAAGCCGATGCCAGCCGAATCGAACGCTGGCTGGTCGGCCACTGCTGCGAGCTGGGCCAGGCCGGCGTCGATCCGGGCACGCTGCGCGCGGATGCCGAGCGGTATGGTGCAGCTCTGGCGGCAGCGGCCCGCCGGACGATCGGCGCTTGGCTGGACCGGTAACAAGACACGGGGATGTCCTGAATTTCGGTGTCCCGCCCTGTCATCAGCATCCAGGTACAGGTGGTCTATGCGCAGGCAACGACGCAACGATTTTCCCATCAGAAGCCTGTGTTCTGCTTACGGCTGTGGGGCTGGATACGTCATTTGTTGACCGTGCGGCCTGGAGAGGCGCTGTATCTCCGCGCGCGCTCGGGTGATGTAGTTTGCCTTCCTTTATGCCTTGACACCTACATACCTGCTTCGAGTCGTGATGGGCTGCGGCGCGCGAACACTTCTCGTACCTGTGCCTAGATCCGGAAATCAGCGACCAAAACTAACGAGTGCATGCGGCTGGCATGGCCGATATTAGATGAGAGAACGCTTGGTAGAAGAGATTTCGAGGGGCACGATAGCTATCTTACAGGCCTGCCGTAGCGGACTTGCGTCGACCGAGTCGTTGAGTTGAGCATGAAGGCTGTGGAGACACTCACTGAATAGTCGGTGTGAGGAACTTCCCAGGCCAGCACGAAAATCGCCAGGACAAGTTCATATGATGCGTGATCTGCTGCATTGCTCGTGTATCGAGATTTTCGGCCTCGAACACTAAGGTAACCAGATTGCCTTTGAGCGTTCGGATCGTGAACGCATGGACATGCAGTAAGGACTTGTTGATCGCGTTTCCAGGTTCTGTCGGACAGCTTGCAATCGGCTTCATGCAATGGCCAGAAACCGGAATCACGTACCCAAGACCTTTTCGCCGCTCGATGGTTTCCATAGGAGAATCCATGCGGCGAATCCGAGAAAGCCGATCCCCGCAAGGCGCGTGCAGCGCTGGCGCCAGACGTAGGCTCCAAATGACTTCCGCAACCGGCTTGCAATGGCGGCATAGCCGGTTAAGGTCCCTCCGCTGAGGATCACGAAGATTGTAGTCAGACCGATGAACTGGGGTAGAAGTGCCTGGTCGGCCTGAATAAATTGTGGAAAGAAGGCCGTGAAGAAGAGGATCGCCTTCGGATTGGATGTCGCCACCAGAAATCCTTCTTTCGCAAGCGCGAAACCGTGAACCGGCCTGGGGGCATCATCATCGAACTCCGCCGGAAGCGCTCTTCGACTCTGGACAAGCAGGCGAATCCCTAGGTAGGCCAAGTACACAGCGCCGGCTACCCGGAGCGCGGTCATCGCGTGGGCAGAGGCGAGCAGGAACAGACCAAGCCCCCAGGCGGCCGACGCCGAAATCACAAGCAACCCTAACATATTGCCAAGAGTCGACCACAGGCTCGCGACCACACCCTGACTAGCGCCATTGCGCATCGCAAGCAGGATGGCCGGGCCTGGCGTAAGGATGGACAGCCAGGCCGCCAGGACGTAGGAAATCGGGAGTGAGATATCTAACATGGGATACGTCGTCATCGGCTATGAGGATGTGCGATTAAACGTTAACCAAGGCAAGCAAACCTGACTATTGAGTTTTTCTCTATGCTCGCTGAGGCCTTCTCACTCGCCAATTCGACCTGTAAGTCATAGCATTTTCGATCAAAAAAAACTCGTTCCGGATATCCAAATAACTCACTATGACCAGCAATCAGATCGCTCACCCTGTAATGCTCCCCGGTATCGGCAATTCTGGGCCCCGACACTGGCAGACACTTTGGGCTTCGCGCCAAAAGGGTTGCCAGCGATTCCAACCCGCCGACTGGGACAGGCCAAATCTGGCCGACTGGCTACAGGCTCTGGATACGTCCATCGACGAGTGCGCCGGTCCCGTCGTCCTGGTCGCACACAGCCTTTCGTGCCTGCTCGTCGCGCACTGGGCATTGCGGGGGGGAATCAGAGACGACAACCAGCACCGGATCGCCCAGGTCCGAGGCGCCTTCCTCGTTGCCGTCCCTGACCACGGCGCACCGGCGTTTCCGGGCGAGGCGAGCGAGTTCGGCTCGCCACCGACCGAACCCCTGCCGTTTCCCGCACTGGTGGTCGCCAGCAGCGACGACCCCTATGGCTCGCCGGAGCACGCCCGGCGCATGGCCATGGGTTGGGCAGCGGGATGCGTGGAAGTCGGCGCCCTCGGGCATATCAATGCCGCCAGCGGCGTGGGCGACTGGGATACCGGCTGGCATCTGCTGCAGGCATTCGGAGCGGGGCTGCGCGTCCAGATGCCGGCATCGAATCGAGCGGGAGAATGAGCATGCTCGCGTATCGCTACCTGACCGGCATCGACGACGCGGCGTTCTGCCACCCCGTCACCGCCACTCTGAAGAGCGGCTGGGAGCTGTATGGCGAGCCGAGCCTGACCTACGACTCGGCGCGTGGCGCAGTGATCTGCGGCCAGGCCATCGTCAAGAACAACGAATCGACGACGTGCAGCGAGTCACTCAACTTGCCTGTGCTCTGACGGAGATCCCCCAATGAATGCATCGACTGCGATCCTGGGCTTCACACTGACGGCTCTGCTGCTCACCTTGACCCCCGGCCTGGACACGGCGCTGGTACTTCGCACGGTCGCTGTGGAAGGGGGGCGCAAGGCGATGAGGGCGGGCGGCGGCATCGTGACCGGCGTGCTGATCTGGGGGCTGGTCGCGGCCCTCGGGCTCGGCGCGGTGCTCGCGGTCTCCCGACTCGCCTACACCCTGCTGCAGATCGCGGGCGCGGCTTATCTACTCTGGCTCGGCTGGAAGCTGATCTCTGGCGCGCTCAAGAGCCAGCCGGCGCTGCCCGCAGATGATCCGCCGCTCGTGCGTGGCGAGCGCTGGTTCCTGCGCGGCCTGCTGACGAATCTGCTCAATCCCAAGGTCGGGGTGTTCTACGTGAGCCTCCTACCACAGTTCGTTCCCGCCGACGTGCCGATGGTCGGGTTCAGCGTGCTGTTGGCGGGCATCCACGCCGCGATGGGACTGCTGTGGTTCGCCGCACTGGTGCTGGCCACGCGGCCCCTGGCACGCTGGCTGCGCCGGCCCACGGTGATGCGCTCGCTCGATGCGCTCACGGGCCTGGCGCTGATGGGGTTTGGCCTGCGTCTGGCCCTGTCCAGGCCGACGAGCTGAGGTGCGAGCGGCATGGACATCGGAACCTTCCTGCTGCTGGCCGGCGCCGGCATGATCGGCGGTATCTGCAATGCGGTGGCCGGCGGCGGCACATTCTTCACCTTTCCCGCGCTGCTGGCTGCCGGCGTACCACCCGTGGTGGCCAACGCCACCAGCGCGGTGTCGATATGGCCGGGGCATGCGAGCAGCCTGCTCGGCTATCGCAGCGAGCTCGGGCGCCACCGCGCCGCGTTGCGGCGCAGCCTGCCCGTGGTCGGTGCCGGTTCGCTGGTGGGCGCCACACTGTTGGTGTTCACCGGAGATGCACAGTTCAGCCGTCTGGTACCGTGGCTGATCCTCGTCGCGACCGTTCTGTTCGCCCTGGGACCCAGGCTGCGCCAGGCCATCGAGCGGCATGCTCGCGGTCAGGTGCCGCACCTGGTGGCGGCGGGGGCGGAGTTCCTGACCGCACTCTATGGCGGCTACTTCGGCGCCGGCCTGGGCATCATGCTGATGGCGATCCTGACCTTGCTGGGTGTGCGCGATGTCCAGGAGGCCAACGCCGTCAAGAATGCGATGGCTACCGTTGTGACCAGTGCCGCGGTGATGCTCTTCGTCGCCACCGGGTCCATCGCCTGGGCGCAAGGCAGTGCGGTCCTGCTGGGCGCGATCGTGGGGGGCTATGCCGGCGCGCGGTTGGCGCGCTGGATTCCGCCGCTGGCGCTGCGTTGGACGATCGTGGCGACCGGCCTGACGCTCGCGGCGTACTTCGGGCTTGAGACGGGCGCATGATGGATCGCTTGCAGCGGGCGCGCGACGCCCACGCCTGTGCGAGCACGATGCTCCCCGGCATCGCCGATGGCGGGCGATGCTGCTTTCCGCGCTCTGCTGCGTTTGCGGACAACGTGTCACCGACCCTGCCACCCGCCTGGATCTGCCAATCCGGCTTGACCAACGAGGCGCCGTGTCGATTCAGTTGGCGAACTTTCTGTGAGGAGTCCATTCGATGAATTCACTTGATGCACTGACCGCGCTCTGGTCGCTGGGCGGGCTGCCGCCGCAGGCGCTTGCCGGGATCGCGCTGACGGGCAGCGACCCGGTGTTCCCCTCGTCCTTCGCCGTCGGCACCGCCGCGCAGACCAGCATTGCCGCGGCTGCGCTCGCCGCCTGCGAACTCGGCCATGAGCGGGGTGCTCCGCGCCAGCGTGTCGCCGTGGACATGGCCCACGCCGCCGCCGAATGCACCGGCTGGTTCACGCTCGACGGCCAGGAGCCCGAGCTGTGGGACCCGTTCGCCGGCCTGTACCGCTGCGCCGATGGATACGTGCGTGTCCACACCAACTTCCCGCACCACCGCGATGGCGCGCTGCGCCTGCTGGGCCTGGACCCCGCAACTGCCACACGCGCCGACGCAGAGCAGGCCCTGCTGGGTTGGAAGGCGCTGGACTTCGAGCAGGCCGGGGCCGACCACGCACTGGTGGCCACGGCGCTGCGGAGCTTCGCCGAGTGGGATGCCACGTCCCAGGGTCAGGCGGTGGCCTCGCAGCCCTTGATGACCATCACCCGAATCGCCGATGCGTCACCGCGCGCACTGCCGCCTCTGGCGGCCGATGAGCGGCCGCTCGCCGGCCTACGCGTGCTCGACCTCACGCGCATCCTGGCCGGCCCCGTCGGTGGGCGGGCGATGGCGTCGTTCGGCGCGGACGTGATGCTGGTCAACTCACCGAACCTGCCCAACATCGCCGCTATTGCCGAAACCAGCCGCGGCAAGCGCTCGGCGCACATCGACCTGCGCAGCGAGGCCGGGCGCGAAGCGCTGTGGCAGCTCCTGGAAGACGCCCACGTGTTCTCGCAGGGGTACCGGCCCGGCGGCCTGGCCGCGCTCGGCTTCTCGCCCGAGGCCCTGGCCGCGCGCCGGCCCGGCATCGTCGCCGTGTCGCTGACCGCCTACGGCACGCAAGGGCCCTGGGCCGACCGGCGCGGTTTCGATTCGCTGGTGCAGACGGCAATGGGCTTCAACCACGCCGAGGGCGAGGCGGCGGGCGACGGCAAGCCGCGCGCGCTGCCGATGCAGATCCTCGACCAGGCCAGCGGCTTCCTGATGGCTTTCGGCGCCGCCGCCGCGCTGTGGCGACAGTCGCGCGAAGGGGGAAGCTGGCACGTGCAGGTGTCGCTGGCGCAGACCGGGCACTGGCTGCGCGGGCTGGGGCGCATCGAGGAGGGGCTGCGCGCCGGCAAACCGGACCTCAGCCCCTGGCTCGCCGACGAAATCTCCCACTTCGGCCAGTTGCGCGCTGTGCGCCCCAGCGCGCAACTGGCGCGAACGCCGGCAGGCTATGCGCGACCGTCAGCGCCGCCAGGCACCGATGCGCCGGTCTGGTGATGTCGATGCCATCTCAGGTAGTCATTTCCGGCTGCTCTGGCGGCGGCAAGTCGACTTTGCTCGGGGAGCTGCGGCGGCGTGGTCGTGCGACCGTCGAAGAACCTGGGCGGAGGGTCATCGTCGATCAGATTCACCAGGGCGGCAACGCTCTGCCATGGACCGACATGGAGACCTTTCTGCGAGAGGTGCTGCGTGTCGCCACAATGGATCTCGAAGGGGCGGCATGGGTCGCTGGACCGGTTTTCTTCGATCGAGGGCTGATCGACGCCGCTGCAGCGCTTCAGCGACTCTGTGGTGTGTCGTTGGCGCGAAGTCTGGGCGAATCCCTCCCCTATGGGCGGCTCGTGTTCCTCGCACCGCCTTGGCCGGAAATCTATTGCGTCGACGAGGCACGGCGGCATAGCTTTCTCGAGGCTGAGGCTGAATACGCTCACTTGGATGCAACCTACCGGGCACTTGGCTACGAAGTCAGGTTGCTTCCGTACACCAGTGTGACCGACCGAGCCGATTTTGTGCTAGAAGCGATTTGCCGCTGCTGAAGGCTCGATGCGTTCCTCACTTTGTTCGTCGTTCCGAGGGTAGGTTTTAGTTCGATTGTCATCGGATTTGTCTCTCAACTTTGATGTCAATTGGAGTTTCGCACTGCCGAAACAGTGTTGGCTTGAAGCACCTCCGTTGCCTTAGCACCGGAATCTGCTTCTGTGCCCGAAAAGGGCAAAAGCCCGTGGCAGCTCTGACCCATCCTGCGATTAGGATCGCTGGTGCCGTTTCAAATAGGAGCAAGAGCCATGAGCAAACGAATGACTCATCAGGAAATCTGTGAAGAGTGGGAGGCGGTCAGCCGAGCCCAGAATGTGAACCACCAGCGTGGTACCAAAGCCGCCATCACGCAATGCCGGCAATTTCTGACGGCGATTCACCAGCAAGCAGACGTGGAGCAAGCCAGGTACCGTTATCTGGCGCAGCGGCTCTGTGATCACTTTTGGTCCCACAACATCGCCCATCGTACCGACAAGACACCCGGGTATCCCGGCCACTACGGTTGCCGCGTCCGACTCCGGAAAAGAAAGCTGGAATTGTCCTGGTACTACAACCGCTTTGTCCCGAAGAAGAGCGGCGAGGGCCGATCAGTGTTCAGTGAGTACATCCGGAAAGAAGGTCGATTCCGCTATCACAAACCAGCCTTCACGCGGGCTCAGGACTGGGAGCAACCGCTCATCATGGAAACTGAGGACGGTTTTGAAATGTTGCGAAGGCTCAATGCCAACCAGGCGGAGCTTTGTCGAATCGTGCGGAAAAGCGAGCGCCTTCTGAAAGATCTGGAGGAGCACCTCGCCGGACTGAAGGAGGCTACCAGCGGGAGTTCAAGCCGCTCCAGCGAGGAGGGATGAGGGCTGTTGGCGATAAAAGTCTTGCAGCCACACCGCAGGTCTTGATTGTGTGGGGCTATTGATGGGATCGCCCAGATTTTACATGGCTATATGTGCCGTTCTTTGCTGGTCTATCCGGGTCAAATCGGTTGAATGCAGCGTGGTACCTCTATATATTGGTCACTCAATGTAGTGTAGGGCTGTTCCGCCCATGAGACCGTGCCGCCTCAAATCAGGCGGCAACACCATCGCCCATAGGAAGCGAAAACATGGCCGAGATGGAAGATCGCTGGTTATCCGTAGACGAAATAGGCAAGCACCTCGGTGTCAGCAATGACACCGTGTACCGATGGATCGATAAGCATGCGATGCCCGCTCACCGCATGGGGCGGTTTTGGAAATTTAAGAAAGACGAAGTCGACGAGTGGGTAATGGCTGGTGGCGCCGCGGATAGGAGCAATAAGGATCAAGTTGAATGAGCAGGAACGGAAATAACAATTCCGCCGATCTGGATATCGGGACCCTATCAGGGCACCTCTGGGAGGCTGCCAATATCCTGCGTGGTCCTGTCGACGCGGCTGACTTCAAGACCTATATCTTCCCACTGCTGTTCTTCAAAAGGCTCTCCGACGTCTATGACGAGGAGTATGCCTTGGCCCTAGAAGAATCCGAAGGCGATGTCGATTTTGCCAGTTTCCCCGAAAACCACCGTTTCCAAATTCCGGAAGGTTGCCACTGGAAAGATGTTAGGGCCAAGAGCGCCAATATCGGAAATGCACTCCAGAAAGCCATGCGTTGTATCGAACAGGCCAACCCGGACACCCTTTATGGCATCTTCGGCGACGCCCAGTGGACCAATAAAGATCGCCTCTCGGATGCGCTGCTGAAAGACCTGATGGAACATTTTTCGTCGCTAAACCTGGCCAATGAGCACTGCAAGGCGGACATTCTTGGCCAGGCCTATGAATACCTGATCAAGAAATTTGCTGACCTGACCAACAAGAAGGCCGGTGAATTCTATACACCGCGCTCCGTGGTTGCGCTGATGGTCCGTATCCTTGCGCCCAAGGCCGGGGAAACCATCTATGATCCAGCCTGTGGGACCGGTGGAATGCTCCTCGAAGCACTGCACCATGTTAAAGAGCATGGCGGCGACGAGAACCTCATGCTGGGCAAGCTTTATGGTCAGGAAAAGAACTTGACCACGTCCTCTATCGCACGGATGAATCTCTTTCTCCACAGTGCGGAAGACTTCCATATCGAACGCGGCGACACGCTGCGCATGCCTGCCTTTTATTCGGGGGATAGCCTCGCCACCTTTGACTGCGTCATCGCAAATCCTCCTTTTTCGCTGGAAAAGTGGGGGGATGATGTCTGGACTAACGACCCTTACGGCCGCAACTTTGCCGGACTGCCGCCGGCCAAATCCGGCGACTTCGCGTGGGTTCAGCACATGATTAAGTCCATGGCCCGCAAGACCGGCCGCATGGCTATAGTGCTTCCGCATGGGGTACTGTTCCGCATGTCTAAGGAGGGAGAAATTCGGCGTAAACTGCTAGAGATGGACATCCTTGAAGCAGTAATCGGTCTTGGCCAGAACATTTTCTATGGTACGGGTCTGGCGCCATGTGTTCTGGTTTTCCGCGACAGCAAACCCAAGGCCCGCCGCCAGAAGGTGATATTCATCGACGCTTCCAAAGAGTTCAAGACCGGCCGTACCCAAAACGAGCTACTGCCGGAACACGTGGACAACATCCATCGCTGGTACGAGAGCTATCAGGATGTGGAAGGGGTCTGTCGGGTGGTCACGCTCGACGAGATCCGCGAGAACGACTTCAACCTAAACATCCCCCGCTACGTGGAGCCGGTGATCGAGGAAGAATCCATGACCATCGATCAGGCCATCGTCAACCTCAAGGAATCGTTGCAGGCGGCGTATGCGGCCGAGGATCGGTTGAAGGGGCTGCTGCTCCGGGAGGGTCTGCTGTGAAAGTCTACCAGTACAAATCATCAATCGGCCGCTTTCTCATCAAACCGCAAGCCAACGGTCCCTGGGGGCTTTGGTTCAAGGATGACCTGCTCGGCTCTTATCACTCGGCCATGGCGGCCGCCGATGACGTCTACATGCAGGCAACCGGCGATTACGACTGGGACTCCCTGGATGGCGTCGATATTCCAACGGACATTTCTGAATGGGAAGTGGTAGCGCGATGAAGAAGAACAAACACATTTCCCAATCTCAACTCGAATCCTACCTCTGGGGCGCGGCCACCTTGCTGCGCGGCCACATTGATGCCGGGGACTACAAGCAGTTCATCTTCCCGCTGCTGTTCTATAAGCGCCTGTGCGACGTGTATGACGAGGAACTGTCCTATGCGCTGGAGGAGTCCGGCGGCGATCAGGAATACGCCGCGCTTCCCGAGCAGCATCGATTCCAGATTCCGGAGGACGCCCACTGGAAGGTTACCCGCACCAAGGTCAAAAACGTGGGCAAGGCCATCCAAGACGCCCTGCGAGCGATTGAAACAGCCAACCCCGACACCCTGTACGGCGTCTTCGGCGATGCACAGTGGACGAATAAGGACCGCCTGCCGGATCACATGCTGCGCGAGCTCATCGAGCATTTCAGTTCACAGACGCTTTCGCTCTCCAACTGCCCTGAGGATGAGCTGGGCGTGGGCTACGAGTTTTTAATAAAGAAGTTCGCCGACGATTCCGGTCACACCGCTGCGGAGTTCTATACCAACCGCACCGTGGTCCATCTGATGACCGAGATGCTCGAACCCAAACCGGGTGAGTCGATCTATGACCCCACCTGCGGGTCAGCGGGCATGCTGCTCTCCGCCGTCGCCCATCTGAAGCGACAGAACAAAGAGTGGCGGAACCTGCGGCTGTTCGGTCAGGAGCGCAACCTGCTCACCTCTGCCATCGGTCGAATGAATCTTTTCCTACACGGCATTGAGGATTTTCGCATCGTGCGGGGTGATACCTTGGCCAACCCCGCCTTTGTCGAAGGCGACGAGCTGATGCAGTTCGATGTGGTGCTAGCTAACCCGCCTTACTCCATCAAGCAGTGGGACCGCGATTCTTGGTCCGCCGATCCGTGGGGCCGAAACATCTACGGCACCCCACCCCAGGGCCGCGCTGACTATGCCTTCTGGCAGCACATCATCAAAAGCATGAAGGCCAAGCGTGGCCGCTGCGCCATCCTGTTTCCGCATGGCGTTCTCTTCCGCAACGAAGAGGCGGCCATGCGCGAGAAGCTAGTCGCCCATGACATGGTGGAGTGTGTGCTGGGACTAGGGCCTAATCTTTTTTATAACTCGCCCATGGAAGCCTGCGTCGTCATCTGCCGTATGAACAAACCCAAAGAACGCAGGAACAAGGTGCTCTTTATCAACGCGGTGAACGAAGTGACCCGCGAGCGGGCACAGAGTTTCCTTACTGAGGATCATATCCAGCGCATTGTTGACGCCTACCAGACTTTCGGTGATATGGACGGCTTCGCCCGAGTGGTTAGCAATGACGAAGTCCGAGAGAAAGGGAGCAATATCAGTATCCCCCTCTACGTGCAGCCGGACAACGGAAAGGGTAATGGGGCGGCTGAAAAGGTCAGCCTCAATCAGGCTATTACGAACTGGCAGGAAACCTCGATGATATTGCGGGAGTCAATGGGTGACCTTCTTGAAATGTTTGATAAGCAGAAAGGCAATAGCGCCATGAGCGCGAATAAATAATTCTGGAGGCGGTTGTGGCGACAGCTAAACTATTGAGACAGTTAATAAAAACTGGGGCGGAGGGGAATCATGAAGCTTTCAGACGCGTTTCCGAGCAATTAATCGAGGAAGAGCGATCCAAAAATCATCACCTGCTGGCGAACGATCTCGAAAAAATCCTTTATGGTCGCCGGAGTTCGAGCGCTCCACTGCATTCAGTTCTAAATGACCGATTGCCTAAAGATAAAGACCGAAATCTGCCTCTTCTGCAGATCAAGGAGCCGGTAAGGCGTCTGGAAGACGTTGTGCTTTCAGATGAAAACGCGTCACTTCTTGATGAACTGCTGCAGGAGCATCACCGAGTCGAGACATTGCAGAGTTATGGTTTGCACCCAGCAGATAAAATACTATTCTGCGGCCCTCCCGGATGTGGAAAAACTCTAACAGCTGAAGTTCTTGCTAGTGAGCTTGGTTTACCACTCGCCATCGTACGCATTGACAGTGTGATTTCGTCACTCCTTGGCGAAACGGCAGCGAACCTGCGACAGGTTTTCGATTTCGCGGCTGCCATGCCAATGGTGGTTTTGTTCGATGAATTTGATGCAATGGCGAAGGAGCGTTCAGATGAGGCGGAACACGGCGAACTGAAGCGCGTCGTGAATGCCTTTCTCCAAATGCTCGATGCATATGAAGGTAAGAGCATTCTAGTTGCGGCAACAAATCATGAACGCATTCTCGATTCAGCGGTTTGGCGGCGATTTGACGAGGTTCTGGTTTTCGAATCGCCAAATCTTGAGCAGTTACGACGTTTGTTGTCCGTCAAGCTTCGCGGGCTTCGTAGGGAATTCGAAATTGACGATGCTCGTATAGCAAGTCTGTTCAAAGGCATGAGTCACGCCGATGTGGAGCGTGTTTTGCGCCGCGCCGCGAAAGATATGGTTCTGGCGGGTAAAGAGTTCCTCAGTGAGCGCCACCTGCATACTGCCATCAAACGTGAGGATGCTCGCAGAGCACGCACTAGGAGGAGCTAACCGATCATGGGAGAAACCTTTCCTCACCTCGCGATCCAGCGGGAAGCACCGGTCAACGAGAAACGGCCTGGTACCTACATGCCGCCGAAGGCGCCCAGTGATATACCTGGCCACGGACGAGGGCTCTTGCAGAAGCTCACCAACGCCAAAGAGCAGTCTGCCGGTGATGTAGGCGGTTTCGATGATCGCAAGCTATTCCGGTTTTCGGTACTTAAGGGATTCAACCCGGAGGATCTTCGCAAGATTTCAGCGGAAATCGAGTTTGTTAGCCAAGAGGATGAAACGGTTGTTATTGGTTTTGCGAGCAATGCGGCCCTTGCCCAGTTTGAGGCGCGACTCTCCACTATGGCTAGCGGCGGGGATGTGACGAATAAGCAGGTGATATATGCGCTGCAAAGCATTGACGGTTGGAGTGTCGAAGATCGCAAAGGGTGGGCTCTCAGAAAGCAGGGGTTCCCGGAATCCGACGAGTTTCTGATTGATGTCGAACTCTGGCCTCTTGAAGATAACCACCAGGCGCGCGATCAAGAGTGGACTAAATTCGAAGAGTGGTTAGTTCACCAAGGCATCGAAAAAAAAGATCAAGTCAAGCAGCCTAGGCTGACACTTTACCGAGTTCTCTGCAATCTCAAACAGGCGGAGTTGCTCCTCAGACATCGTGATGTGCGCTCTATTGACCTACCGCCCAGTTTTGGACTGGAAAGGTCCATTCTTTTCCAGGATGTACAAAATTTCCCCGATATTGCTGATCCGGGTGAGGAAGCACCAGGGGTCGTTGTCCTTGATAGTGGGCTCGCAACAGGGCATCCACTGTTGCAAGCTGCCGTCGCGAGTGCACAGAGTTTTTTACCAGGACAAGGAGCCCACGACGAGAATGGCCATGGCACCCATGTGGCCGGTCTGGCCCTATATGGCGACTTCGAGCGTCACTTGCGCGGCGGTGTTTTCGTTCCCACTCTGCGCTTATTCAGCGGCAGAATCCTCGACAAAGACAATAACGCAACCGGCTTTGTTGAAAACCACATAGAAAAGGCAGTACGTCACTTTGTAGAGCAATGTAACTGCCGAATCTTCAACCTCTCATTGGGTGATGCGAATAAACCCTATCGCGGCGGCCATTTAAAAGGGCTTTCGGTAACTTTGGATGCCCTCTCCCGGGAACTGAACGTGCTTTTTATAGTGTCTGCAGGCAACCATCGAATTGGCGAGGAGTCTCCTGATGGTTTGGAGTGGCGGGACAACTACCCGCATTACTTGCTAGACGACGCTTGGAGAATCGTTGATCCTGCTCCAGCATTAAACGCTCTCACTGTGGGCAGTTTTGCACGCCATAACCAAAGTTGGAACAGCCAGACCTACACACATGACCCATCCGAGGTGCCGATTGCTCAGCCTGAGCAACCATCGCCTTTCACCCTAGGCGGATATTCCGTTGATGGCGCGATCAAGCCAGAGCTGATAGCCCATGGCGGGAACTGGGCCATTAATACTCGGGCGGGCGATACGCTCTTGGAGCGTATTGCTGGTCTGGGTGTCGTTTCCGCAAACCATCAATTCGCAAAAGGGCATCCCTTCGCCGTTGATATTGGCACCAGTATGGCCGCCCCACAGGTTACCCACCTTGCTGCTTCTGTTCTTCGCGAACACCCCGAAGCCGACGCAAATTTTATCCGGGCGTTACTCTGTTTGAACGCCGTTATGCCCGAGCCCAGCCAGCAACTGATAGATCAGGACAAGTTGTTTAGAAGTGTCTGCGGCTATGGACAAGTAGATGAGAAATCTCTTCACCGCTCATTGGAAAACGCCGTCACGCTGATTGCAGGAGGTCCAATCGAGAACAAGCGTCACCACTTCTATGAAATTCCCATTCCCGATGAATTTGTCAGCGGTGGCAAACGCCGTATGAGAGAAATTGCCGTAGCGCTCGCCTACACGCCGCCAGTTCGATCAACCCGGGTAAAATACCGTGCAACTCGTATCGATTTTCGCCTAGTCACTGCACCTGATCTGGAGCACGTCACCACCATGTTTAACAAGGCAACCGAGAAGGATGATTACGAGAACATCCCCGAGTTGAAGACCGCTACTATTGGCCAGCAGGCGCGCAGCAAGGGTACGGTCCAGGCCGATTTCTGGCGCTTCCGGCAATTCAACGCTAATTCAAAACTGCGCAACCAGAAACTATTTGTTGTCGTGACCCGGAATGACTTTCCTTGGGGTGAGAATTTGTGCGACACCGAAGAAGAGTACTCTCTAGTGGTCAGTCTGCGTGATCAGGAAAATGAGGAAGCGAGACTCTATTCGAGAGTCAAGATGCACCTTGAGGCAAGACTGCCTGTGAGGGTGAAGGTATGACAGCCAGTCAACTTAAGCCTGGCTGGAAAATGGTCAAGTTCGGTGATGTTGTGCGTCAATGCAAAGAGAGCGTCGATCGCGACAACAATCCATTCGAGCGTTATGTGGAAGGTGGTCATATGGATAGTGAGAACATCCACATCCGTCGCTGGGGCGAGTTTGGCGCTGACTATGTCGGTCCAGCCTTTCACCGAATCTTCCGAAACGGTCAGGTACTTTACGGATCTCGAAGAACCTATCTGAAGAAAGTCGCTATTGCCGATTTTGACGGCATAACGGCCAACACAACTTTTGTCTGCGAGACCAAAGACCAGAATACCTTTATGCAGGAACTATTACCATTCCTGATGCTAACTGATTCATTTACCGAACACTCGATTCGGGAATCTAAAGGTTCAACCAATCCCTATATCAACTGGCCCGATATCGCCAAGTATGAATTTCCGCTGCCCCCGATTGATGAACAGAGGCGTATTGCCGAGATCCTGTGGACAGCGGATAAGGCACTTGAAAAGCATAAGGAATCTGGTGATTCCCTAGCTGCTGTGAAGAGCCAAATTCTTCGAGAGTCCTTTCGACACAAATCAACTCGCAAAGTGAAGTGTGAAGAGCTCTATAGCGTTCCACCTCGAAACGGATTCTCGCCAAAAACTAACGCGCTTGGGGCAGGCTGTCCCACATTGAGCATTGGCGCTGTTAGGGATGGAAGGGTCGTTCCAAGTGGCAACACAAAATTCGCCGAAATAAGGCAATCCGATTTAGAGAAATTTCGTTTGCTTGCCGGGGATATTCTTGTCGTAAGGGGCAACGGCAACAAATACCTCTGCGGAAAGGCTGGTCTTGTTACGAAAGTACCAGAAAATTGTTTTTACCCTGACCTCCTGATTCGAATAGCTTTCGACTCGGAAAGAGTTCTCCCTGAGTTTGCGGTAGCGCAGTGGAATGATCCATTGGCACATAACAACCTTTTATCGCATGCCAAGTCCACAAATGGAATTTGGAAAATCAATGGCAAAGACCTACGACAACATAAGCTTCTGGTTCCCAGCCTTGATATTCAACGAGAAATTGTAGAACAGTTGTCAGTCATTGATGCTCGTGAAAACGAATTGCAAAAGCACATCGAAGCTCTCCTTGGGCTTCAACGGAAAATTGCGAATGATCTGATGAGGGGTGCCGCCCATGTTTAACGAGGAAAATACTGTCGAACAGATGGTTCTCGACACTCTTTGCGGCGGCGTGACTTCAGGCATGGTTGCCGAGGAGCCTGCGAACTACGGAGACGAAATCAAGGGCTGGCGTTTTTTACCTTCTGAGAAACTGTCCCGTCAGCACTCCGACGTGCTAGTAGATTCGATGGTACGCGATGCCCTCATCCGCTTGAACCCGGAAATCAAGGCCCAGCCCGACCGAGCCGACGAGGTGCTCTACCGCTTGCGGACCATTCCGCTGTCAGTGCAGAGCGAAGGCCTGGTTCGGGCCAACGAGTTGTTCGCCGAATGGCTGCGTGGTGAGAAATCCATGCCCTTCGGTGAGCACGGCGAGCACACCCCGGTGCGATTGATAGACTTTGATAATCTCAGCAACAATGATTACGTAGTTACCACTCAGTGGGTCTACCCGGTCAAGGAAGGCGGCCGCCGCTTCGACATCGTCATGCTGATCAACGGTTTCCCAATGGTGATCGGAGAAGCCAAAACGCCAGTTCGCCCAGCGGTGACTTGGGTAGACGGGGCTAGCGACATTCACAACGGCTACGAACAGAGTGTGCCACAAATGTTCGTGCCTAACGTCCTCTCATTTGCCACTGAGGGCAAGTGCTATCGCTACGGTTCGGTGCGGATGCCCATCGATATCTGGGGGCCTTGGCACGAAGGTGAGGACAAGTCCGAGGGGACGCTTGCGGACGTGCAGCGTTCCATTCGTTCCATGTTGCGCCCCCGTGTGGTGCTAGACATCCTGCAGAACTTCACCTTGTTCGCCACTGACAAGAAGCACCGGCGCATTAAAATCATATGCCGCTATCAGCAGTATGAGGGTGCGAACCTCATGGTGGCCCGTGTCGTTAAAGGCTACCCCAAAAAAGGGCTGATCTGGCACTTCCAGGGCTCGGGCAAGTCGCTGCTTATGGTTTTTGCGGCGCAAAAGCTGCGGATGCATCGCGAGCTCGGCAACCCCACAGTGATGATCGTGGTGGACCGCATCGATCTGGACACCCAGATTACCGCAACCTTTAACGCTGCCGATATCCCGAACATGATCGGGGCAGCTACCCGAAATGAGCTGCAAAGTCTGTTGGCGGCCGATACCCGCAAAATCATCATCACCACTATCCACAAGTTCGGCGAGGCCGACGACCGCTTGAATGAGCGCTCGAATATCATCGTGATGGTGGACGAGGCGCACCGCACCCAAGAAGGTGATCTGGGGCGTAAGATGCGCGATGCCCTACCCAACGCCTTTCTCTTTGGCCTGACCGGTACGCCTATCAACAAACGGGACCGCAACACGTTCTGGGCCTTCGGCGCGGACGAGGACGAGCAGGGCTATATGAGCCGCTACTCGTTCCAGGACTCGATCCGGGACAAGGCCACGCTACCACTGCACTTCGAGGCAGTGGACGTAAAGCTGCACATTAATAAGGACGCGATCGACGAAGCATACTCCCAGATGACCGATGAACTGAGTGAGTTGGATCGCGACGATCTGGCAAAGCGTGCCGCTAAGATGGCGGTTCTGATCAAAGCCCCAGCACGTGTGAACGCTATCTGCCAGCACATCGTCAAGCATTTTCAGGAGAAGGTGGAACCGAGTGGTTTCAAAGCCCAGGTGGTGACCTTCGACCGGGAATGCTGTGTTCTCTATAAAAAGGCCATGGACGAGTTGGTCGGCCCGGAGGCCAGCGCCGTTATAATACACACCCAAGGTGGAAAGTCAGACGAGTACGCGGAGTGGAAGCAGACCAAGGACGAGGAGGAAAAGCTCCTCGACCGCTTCCGTGATCCGAACGACCCGCTCAAGTTCCTGATCGTCACTTCCAAGCTCCTGACCGGCTTCGATGCCCCCATTCTGCAGGTGATGTATCTCGACAAGCCGATGAAGGATCACAACCTGCTGCAGGCCATCTGTCGCACGAACCGTGTTTACCCCGGTAAAACCCACGGCCTGATCGTGGATTACCTGGGCATCTTTGACGACGTGGCCACTGCCCTCGATTTCGATGAACAGGCAGTGCAGAAGGTCATCAGCAATCTGGACGAGCTCAAGAAGGAGCTGCCCGGCGTGGTGGAGAAATGCCTGGCATTTTTCCCGGGCGTGGACCGCACCATCGGCGGCTACGAGGGGCTGATCGCGGCGCAGGATTGCCTGCCGGATAACGAGAAACGGGACAAGTTCGCGGCGGAATATTCGGTGCTCTCACGTCTGTGGGAGGCTCTGTCTCCAGATCCCTGTCTCGGCCTTTATGAAATGGACTACAAGTGGCTGACCCAGGTGTATGAGTCGGTGAAGCCACCGAGCGGCAACGGCAAGCTGCTCTGGCATGCCCTAGGAGCCAAGACCATAGAACTGGTGCATGAGAACGTGCATCTGGAAACGGTACGCGACGACCTGGACACCCTCGTTATGGACGCCGAGGTACTGGAAGGTCTGCTCGACTCAAAGGACCCGGACAAGAAGTCCAAAGAAATCGAGATCAAGCTCATCGCCCGCCTGCGCAAACACAAGGGCAACCCGAAGCTCGTCGCACTAGGCGAACGTCTCGAAAAGCTCAAAGAGCGGCACGAGCAGGGCTTGCTCCATAGCCTCGACTTCCTCAAGGAACTGCTGACTTTGGCGAAGGAGGTCGTCCAGGCCGAAAAACAGGTGGATCCAATAGATGAACAGGCCAAGGCCAAAGCTGCCCTGACCGAGCTGTTCGCCGAGGTGAAAAACGGCAAGACGCCGATGGTGGTTGAGCGGATCGTGACCGACATCGACGAGATCGTGCGACTGGTCCGGTTCCCTGGCTGGCAAAACACCAAGGCCGGAGAGCGCGAGGTCCAAAAAGCCCTGCGCAAAGTGATCCACGTTAAGTACCAGGTCAAGGACCAGGATCTGTTCGACAAGGCGTTCGGGTATATCCGGCAGTACTACTGAGATGGGATCGTAAATGCCCTGGACTTCAGACCATATAAATTGGCTCGTCGACACCGGCGAACGGATGACGACTTCCGACGGTAGGGAGGTGGAAATCTGGGATTTCCGCCATGATAAGGACGAAGAAGTGCTATCCGCCTGGGCGAGACACTTCCGGAATCACTATTGCCTGGACACTGAGATCGATTTCCTCAGAGGCAGACTTCCGCGATCGGATTACCTGACCAATATCAAGTTCCCATGCAAAACATCTAACCTTGGCCCAGGGATCAGAGCGGGTGATTTTGGGGAAATTCTGGTTTCTGATTATCTTCAATGGGTCCTCGGTTATTGGGTGCCCAGGGTACGATGGTCATCCAAGGTTGTTCGAGATGAATCGCCCAAGGGAAGTGATGTCATTGGAGTCCGCTTTCACGAAGAGAACGGCGAACCGTCCACCAAAGATGTGTTGTTTGTCTTCGAGTCCAAGACAAAGTTCTCCGCGTCCAAGATCAACCGTCTGCAGCATGCCATCAACGACTCTGCCAAGGATCATATTCGGATAGATGAATCGCTGAACTTCATCAAGCAAAAACTCTTCGAGAAAAGGGAACTTGAACAGGCGCGAAGAATCGAGAGGTTCCAAAGCCCTGTAGATATGCCCTACATGGAAACCTTCGGCGCTGCTGCTATCATCTCTGATGAGTATTTCGCCGCTAATGAAATAACCTCAGCGAACTGCATTAAAATTCCCAAGTCAGCGAAATCCAAGGAGTGCTTTCCCCATCCCAACATTGACAACCTCGTCCTATTAATTATCAAGGGACCCGGCATGATGGATCTCGTCCACGAGCTCTATAGGAGGGCTGCGGATGAGGCCTGAAAAGAAATCTCAACTCCTACTTGGCGTAACCCGATCAAAAGCCAAAATGCTCGAGTACAATGTTCCAGAAGAGCATCACATCACAATTACTCAAGATCCGGCCAAGCTCTTCACTATTTCGATCGGTCTTTTGGGCGACCTTGCCGCTACCATCAATCGAGAGGAGCCAAATTCAGAATCTCTCTCGGAATTGAAATCTAACCTGCTTTTTTCTGCCCATTTTTTCGACTCCTATTTACAGTCAAGGCTGAATGAGACGCTTGAGCCATACCTCTTACTTGTTGGGGCGTCTGCTTACTATCTTTGCGATTTACCCGGAAGCGCCTCGGTACTGGCCTGGAATGCCGACGCGGATTTTTCAGATCTAGATGCTATGGGCCTCGAAAATCTGATTTTTTGGATGTTACGAGGGGACATATCTACGGATTTTGGTGGCGCAGAGGGAAAACTCGGAGATTACATCGACGTTATTTTTGACACATTGGTACAGTTTATCAGAAATGGTACCGGTGAAGACGAGCTCCTTGATCAGCTCAAAAAGCTCAGAGTTGCCGTTTATGAGTATGGTACGCCTAGACAGCTTTTGCTTGGCGATATTGCAGCCGCTTTGATCAGGAAAAAAATTATCAACTCTTGCTGGAATGCTCTTCCATTTTATTCCGGGATTTCTAGAGATAAGTGGCGACCCGCGATTGGAAAGAGTTCATTCGTCAAAGAATTATGGCCAGCACAGCACCTTTTGGGCAGAGCAGATATTCTTAAAGGAAAATCTGCTATCGTACAAATGCCTACCAGTGCCGGAAAAACAAAGGCAACGGAGCTTATTCTCCGGAGTGCGTTTCTGGCCGAGCGCGCGTCACTGGCCATCATCGTCGCCCCGTTCCGGGCGCTGTGTCATGAGATCAAGAACAGCCTCGCCGAGGCATTCCACAACGAACCCACCAAGGTGGATGAATTATCCGATGTCCTACAAACCGACTTCGAGATTGCCGAGCTCCTGGGGCACCAACAGATCCTGGTCGTAACCCCCGAGAAGCTGCTTTACGTCCTTCGGCACGCACCGGAGCTGGCTGCCCACGTTGGCCTGCTGGTCTTTGATGAAGGCCACCAGTTCGACAGTGGCGCCCGAGGCATCACATACGAGCTTCTCCTAACATCGCTGCGCTCCATGATTCCAGAAGAAACGCAGAAGGTGCTGATATCGGCGGTCATCAGTAATGCCGAGGCTGTCGGAGAATGGCTGAACGGCGAACCAAATGTCGTCGAAGGTACAACCCTGATTCCGACTTTCAGGTCGGTCGGATTCGCGAGCTGGCTCGATCAATTGGGGAGAGTCGAGTACGTCGACAGCCGCGACGCCGAACAAAACGAGTTTTTCGTTCCGAGAGTGATTGAGAGATGCAATCTCGGGAGGAAGAAGCGGGAAAAGAAGGACCGTTTTTTTCCTGAAAAGACGGATGGACAGGCTATCGCACTTTATCTTGGTCTGAAATTGGTCCCAAATGGCAGTATCGCTGTTTTCTGTGGTAGGAAGTCGACAGCGGCTAGCGTCTGCGAAAAGGCCGTCGATATTATAGAGCGAGGCGCACCCCTGGCCCTGCCGTCGGATTTTTCAAACGCACAGGAAGTTGAGCGGCTGACACATCTGCATGTAGAGAATCTCGGCGCTGACGCGCCTGCGTCTCAGAGCGCAGCACACGGAGTTTTTTCTCATCATGGCAATACGCCGCATGGTATCCGGTTGGCGGTGGAGCATGCCATGCGTGAGGACCTTGTGCGATTCGTTGTTTGCACATCCACCTTAGCGCAGGGCGTAAACCTTCCCATTCGATACCTCATCGTGACCAGTGTCTACCAAGGCATGGAACGCATCAAGGTTCGCGATTTCCACAATCTCATTGGTCGAGCGGGCCGAGCCGGGATGCATACCGAAGGCAGTATCCTGTTTGCAGACCCGGTGATCTATGACAAGCGGAAAGCCCGCAACGATAAATGGCGCTGGGATCAGGTGAAAGAACTTCTCGAGCCTCGCAATTCTGAGCCATGCATCAGCAATCTTCTATCGATTTTTGACCCCATCAAGAGTGATGACGAGAAATACACAATCACCATGGAGGCTCTGGATTTCGCTAAGGCCTATATCAACGACCCTGATGAAGTTGCCAAACTTGCTGTCGGGATAGCCGAACGACATGGAGACAAAGGCTTCTCACGAAGCGGTGTCGAGAGGCAAGTCGCCTGGAGAATCAGTCTCATCTGTGCCTTGGAGAGCTTTCTTTTATCCCATTGGGATGAATCGGAGAATGGTCTTTCGGAAGCCGATGTGTCCCGCCTGGCCGAAGGGACGCTGGCTTTCTTCCTGGCCGATGAGCTAAAAAAGGACCATATCCGCGAGTTATTTAAGCTTCTCGCCGGAAACATTTCGGCAAACATCACAGATCCGGCTCGCCGTAAAATCTACGGCAGGACGCTTTACGGAATTCAGGATGCCCAAGCCATTGAGGGATGGGTTCAATCCAACGCTGCTAATCTGCTTTCGATTGTTGATGAAACAGAAGCTTTCGAACTAGCCTGGCCTTTGCTCACCCGGCACATCAACGGTGGCGTATTCACGAAGTTCGATAAGCCTGAGGTGCTTAAAGAAATCGCGCATGGATGGATCAGTGGGCAGCCTTTTAGCGACTTACTGGGAATCATCCGTCGGCGTAAAGCCAAAATGATATGGGGCACCCGGCGAAGGGAGTTCAAGATCGATCATGTCGTCGACGTCTGCGAAGGGACGCTCGCATACAACGGAGCGCTTGTTGTAGGCGCCATATCTGAATTCATCGAAATCTTCAACCAAGATGGCATCGGAGAGCTGATCAGTCGTTTGCAGCTTTTTCAAAAGCGACTGAAGTATGGTCTGCCCACCGAAACTACCATTGTCCTTTATGAACTTGGCTTTTCGGACCGTGTCATCGCCCAAGACCTCGCTGCATCTTTGAACCTGGCAGCGACCCAGAAGAAGGATCTCGTGAAGGCGCTGAAACGAGACCGTGATGGAGCCAAGGCGGCGATGGAGAAATACCCAAGCTATTTCCAGGAGAGGATGATTGAGCTCCTGCAGTAAAAATTCAGATCTTCGATCCGAACTATCTCGCGCTCTGCTGTTGAGGCCAATAAAGCTTTCACGCTTTCGATTCCTGCTCCCACCAAAACTGAAACAGCTCATCACCACCCGGCACATAGGTGTGAACTTCCCGGCCATTCCAATCCAGCGCCAGAACCTGCAACGCAGCCTGTTGCAGTTCGGTATCCAATGCCCTCAACCGGTTCAACTCGAATGGCCAGTAGCTGGCGTTATAAAGGCCAAGCAGGAATCGCCGGATATGCCGAGCCTGGCCACCACCGCTGTGAGCGGCGTCGATTAGTACTGTGAGAGCCGGACGCCCCGCGTCCTCCCGCTGCTGCCTCCGCTTTTCTTCCTGCTCCACCAAGAATAGAAAGCTTTCGGGAAGCATGGCTGTTTTGTCCGTCATGTGCATAACCTCATATCGACTTCAGGATTATGCTGCCATGTACGGCGCTGGAGGCACGGGCCGCAAACTGCCCATTTTGGGCAAGAATACCAGTTTGCCCCCAATTTATTTCAGACCGCCGTTCTGGCGGGGTGCTTTTTTCCGGAACTTACGCTCGACAAACGCTTCCAGACGGTCCGCGTTTCGGTAGGCGATAACGCAGATAAAAAGTACGACTGCGACAAAGCTCAGGAATGCAATCAGTGTGGCAGATAGGTTCAGCATATTCAGGTCTCCAATAGTTGATTGCCCTTTCAGGGCACTTTGTTGGTTTCAGGCCGCAGCATCGGCCTGTCTTTGTTCTTTGGCGACAGACGCGATCAGGTGGCGGGAGCAGCTCAGAATCTCCTGGATTTCGCTGTAGCTGTGGCCGCTCTTGAGAAGGCTGGCGATGTGCTGCCTGCGCTTCAGGTCTGGCTGCCGCCCCTGGTACTTGCCCTCGGTTTTGGCTTTATGGATGCCCTGGAACTGCCGGCGCCGGCGGTCTTCATAATCTTTGCGGGCCACGGCGGCCAGCATGTCGAGCATCATGGCGTTGACCGCTCGTAGAATGGAGTCGGTGAAGCCGGTGTCGTCTTTCTTTTCTAGGGCGAGCCAACTGGTCGGTAATTCCGGGGAGACAATTGCCAATCGTTTGGCGGCCAGCTTTTGCTTGAGGGAGCCCCAATCACTCTGTTTGAGACGGGCTAGCCGGTCGATCTGTTCGACCAGCACAATGTCACCCTCGCCGGAATCTGCAATCAGCTTCATCAGCTCGGGGCGGTGTAAGGTGGCGCCGGACACGTTCTCCACATAGAACGCGGCGATCCGCTGGCCATGGTTGGCAGCGAACTGGACCAGTGACTCCCGGGCTCGCTCCGCATTCTGTTCCTGCGTGGATGCCCGCAGGTAGGCTCGAATAAACATCTTCCGCTCCTCAGTCTGTTATAAATGGTTCTCTTTGGCCGGTCTGGTTTAGGTGGTTCTGGTGGCTATTACCCGGCTCGAACACCTGGTTCTCCTGATCTGTACCCATAAGGAACCACCTCAAGAGTCGAGAAACTCCCCGAACGGATCGTCCGCTCGATAAATCTGGTTGATTCTGTCGTCATCGAAGAAACCCTCTGTACCGCCATTGCTCCCATTGCCGGAAGTTGCCTTGTTGCCCGCGCCGGTTGCCTCCTCATCACTGCCTCGACTGAACGACGCCATCTTTTGTTCGAATTCAGGAAACGTCATTTCCCCATCGGGTCCCTTGGCGAAAACCGTCTTGTAGGCATCGACTACGGCCAGTGCGAAGCGAATGAACAGTGCGACCACCCAGAGCACGAACAATAAATACCATGCGTAAAGCGCTGCATCGGTACCCCTAAAGGCGAGCTCCACAACGCCGATCCCGGCGAGCCCCACTGTTACGATTTTTGCCACTCTTACCATGGCCTCAGTCCCCGATAGTTCTTTACTTCGAAGCTACCAGAACCTGAGAAAATGCAAGTTTTTCCCGGCGTCAGGCCGCTGCGGCTTGCCCGGCCAGCCACGGCGGTTTCACCTTGCTGTAGGCATCGTTCGTCATCGCCCTCAAGTCCTGCTCGAGCTCGACCCAGCAATGGGGAGCGGTGGTCATTCGGCTCAGTCGGTCCTCCGCGTATCCGATCCGGCATTGATGGAAAATGCCTCGCTCGCTCAGGGCATTGCTGATCACAAAAGTCATGTAGACGCTATCGACTCTCAGGTCCTCCAGCGGCAGCAGTGCCAACTCAAGTTCATCGTGCCAGTCACTCATGGTCGGGCTCCCTGAACATCAGCTGTTGGCCCTGTTCATACAACACCGGATAGGGGAGCGGCTCGCCGTCCTGGATCACGGTGTTCGGTGGAAAGTACATCACTATCCAGGGAGGCATGCCGGCGCTGACAGCGCCATAGAATTCATCTACAGGAAAGGTACGTTCATGGCCGGACTGCCGAAATACCAGTCGGGAATATTTCTCGGGATGGTTGGCAGCGATGTTGTAACTGGCTGCTTCACGGCCGATGACATAGCTTGGTGTCTTCCAGTGATTCGGTTGTTGGATGTTATAGGCGATGATGCAGTTGCTATCGGCACAGCCATATCGCTCGACTGTTACCGACCACAGCATGAGCGGGTTCCCATCAATCTCCGGCGTCTTCACGTCTGTGAGCTTCGTTACATTTATCGCCATCGACTCGGCGGCCTGGGTGATGGCCTCATCTACAACGGCAACATAGTGGTCATAGGCGTCATCCTCGTTCGCCGCCAGTGATTCCGGCATCCAGCCCATCAGGCTGGGTCGCGCCGAAGGGTTGTCCGGCGTCATCATGATGTCAGTGGCGTTGAAGAACAGCGTCTGGGTGCCGGTAAGATGACGAAGCGGCGCATCTAATGAGGTGGCCAATCTGGCCAGGTCGAGGGCGCTTACCAGCAAACCCTTTCGATGCGAGCGCGTCCCGTCTGGTGAATCCCGCAGGTCCTGATCGTAGACGCCGCCGGCACGGGCCAGATTCAGTGCGCGGGATGATTCGTCGTCATAGTGTCGAGGCATGACAGCGCAACCCGCGAGCGCGGCTGTAGTTACAGCAAAACAAATGGTCTTCAACTTGGTCATTTTGAACTCCTGCGTTTTCTAAAATATTCGCACGAAGTTTCAAATATGCAAGAGGAAAATCAAAATAATATTTAATAAAATCAATGTGTTGCGCTGTCAGTACAAACTTCGGTGTATCCGCAGTGGTGCATCGGGAGTGCCGCTCTTGCTAGACTTGCCAGTAGGTTTTTTTCGGTTGAGGCGAGGTGTTGGTAAATCGGAAAAGGATCAGAAATTCCCAGTTTCCCACTTATCCCAGTTTATAAGCATGGGTAGTAACCGACCGGGCCAATAGAGAAAAAGTTTCTATTCATGCAAGAAACAGCGGGATGACGACTGCCTGAACGATACTGGTCTGCGCTTTAGTGCCGATGTGCCGGTGGAAGTCATTGAACACATGCCATCGGAGCAGATCGGGCCGGACGCCGACCAGTACGACATCCTCGGCACCAAAACCTCCTACCGGCTGGCCCAGCGGGCCTCCAGTTACGTGGTGCTGAAGGTGGAACGCCCGGTGTTCCGGCGCAAAGGGCACCGAGAAGCCTGCGACAACACCGGCTCTATTTAACGTGCTGCACAACAGCCTGGCCGATGTCAGCCTGCTGGTGGACAAGTTTCAGTCCCCCTGCCGTTGTATCGTCAGCACCAGCGCATCCAGCAATCCGGCATCACCATCAGCCGCAGTACCCTGACCAAGCTGGTCAAGCGAGCCATCGACCTGCTGCGCCCCATTGTGGATGCGCAGACCGACAACGTGCCGCGCAGCCGGTACTGGCCATCGACGAAACGCTCATCAAGGCCGGCCACCAGGGCCGGTCAGGCCCCCAAAAAGGCAAGATGAGATCCGGCTGGTTCTGGCGGCTGTCTGGCGATGCTGGCGAAGTGGTGTCATCCTGACCGACAGAACAAACAGCCCGAGGCCCCGTCGCTTGCGGTGGCCAGGATCCACCTTGCCGGCAGACTCGGCTTTGCAGTTGATGAGTCTGGCATAGGAAGCGAACTTCTGAACTGACTCAAAGCGCTGGATATCACCGATTTCGTAGAGAATGGTCAGCGCTAGGATGCGCCCTACACCGGGAATGGTCCTCAGCACACTCAGAGAAGTGGGATTATGTTGTTTGGCTTGCCGCTCCAGGTGTTCTTCAAGCTTGCTCAGCTCACGGTGATAGCACTCGATGATGGCCAGGTCGAGATTGATGTTGTGCTGGACATTCTGTCCGGCAAAGGCCGCCTGAACCTGTTCCCGGACTCCCACATTCTTAAGGTTTACCTTATTGGGTGGCGGATTGTATTGGCTGGTGGTGTTCACCACGTGGGTTTTGAGCATGGCCCCGTGCTGGACGATGCGGAAGCGTCGTCGCAGTAGGTCGCGGGTGGCCCGCATCTCGTTGGGATAGGTGTAGGCCAGCGGGAAGTTGCCGTCCTTTGATTTCCTTGTGTAGCAACACCTCCCCCTGCTGGTTGATGATACAGACGTACAGGCATGCAGCAGATTGATTCCACAATAATGATGGTAGGTGCTACGATAAAGTTTATTGAGTCTTCTCCCTTGTGGTGTTTGGTCGCCTTCCAGCTTAGCGGTCAACCGCTAGACTGGGGAGAGGGCTTAATAAGTATCAGGACAGTGACATGGACCCGCAAATCCCTCGGGATCAGTTTCCTTTCACCAGTGTCCGGTTAGCAAGGCGCTGGCGCAAGTTGCTGGATGAGCGCCTGAAAGACCTGGGGGCTACCCAGGCTCGCTGGTTCACCATGGTCTGCCTGCAGCGTGATGGTGGAGGGCTGACATAGCGGGAGATAGCCCACCTGATGGTCATCGAGAATCCGACATTGGTCCGCCTGCGTGTTTTTGAGTAGGTTATGGAAAGCGCGTGACCAGGAGGTGAAGCATGCTACCTAAGGATATCGTTGTCTTTCTTGAAGAGGCTCGGCCCTATGACCGGCGACTGGCGATCGCCGCTGACATCGCTGCGTGCTGGGATGCCTGCCTGATAGCGGTGTTTGTGGCAACGCCACTGAGAGCGATGCCTCATGCGTACGCTGTGGCCGGCCCCGCCATGCGCGCCTTGCTCGAACAGCATCGCGTGCGTGTTCGGGACGCAGAGACTCAGGTCAGGGAGCGGTTTGAGGCAATGGCTCGCGCAAGAGGTATTAGCGCAGAGTGGCGCTTGTCCGAGAGCGAGGTGGCGGAGGAATTAATGCTACACGCGCGCTATGCAGGGCTGGCGTTGGTCCCTCCCTTCGAAAGCTCCCCTGAACCTTCCATGACGGTCAGGATGGCCGAGCATGTTATCTTCGGGTCTGGACGCCCGACTATACTCATTCCTGACGAGTGGCCGGCCGGACGGATTGGACGACGTATCGTTGTTGGCTGGAACGCTAGCAGGGAGGCAACACGAGCTGTCGGCGATGCGTTACCCTTCCTGGCCCAGGCAGAAGCAGTGAAGGTGGTTTGTGTCTGCGATGAACCGGATGGCGAGCTGGAGTGTAGAGAAGATTTCGGCGCGGACCTGTGTCGCCACCTCGCGCGTTATGGCGTACAGGTAACACTGGAACAAGTCGACGGTGGTAAGGTCGGCCCGGTGCTACTCGAGCAGGCGCGGGCGTTCCATGCCGACATGCTGGTGATGGGCGCCTATGGCCATACGCGGCTCACCCGACTGGTGCTGGGTAGCGCTACTCGAACTGTACTCTGTCAAGCGTCAATCCCTGTGCTGGTGTCTCGTTGACTATAAACGAACGCGCTGGCGGGCTATTGACGGAGCCCTTCGGAGAAGTTCCTTAGTAGCTGGCCTGAGAACCTGCTTGAATTGCAGGTCGAATTGGCGCAAACCTGGTTAGTGCGTAACGCAGACTTGCCTCAATGATTAGCTTACGATTTACTGTTACTGAGTCAGCAATATCAGGACAGTGATATGGACCCGCAAATCCCTCGAGATCAGTTTCCCTTCGCCAATGCCCGAGTGGCAAGGCGCTGGCGCAAGTTACTGGATGAGCGCCTGAAAGACCTGGGGGTTACCCAAGCTCGTTGGTTCACCATGGTCTGCCTGCAGCGTGGTGGTGAAGGATTGACCCAGCGGGAGTTAGCCCATTTGATGACGATCGAGAATCCGACATTGGTCCGTCTGCTTGACAGCCTTGAAGAGCAGGGGCTGATTGAACGACGGCCCTGTAAGCATGATCGGCGCGTCAGGTTGCTGTACCTTACCAATACCGGTGAGCGCTTTTCGAGCGAACTGAATGAGCGGGCGAATCTCTTGCGAGAGGAGATGCTGAAAGGCATTGAAGACCAGGATCTGGAAGTCGCTCTGCGTGTGTTTGAACGGGTTATGGAAAATTCCGCCAACCCCAAATATTACTGAACCCGAGACATTTTTCAGACGCGAGCGACAAGATTAGGATTGGAGCGTTCCGCAAATTTCGCCGGCACAGGACGGTTCCATCACGGCTGGCGGTCCGTCGTTATGTGTGTTACGTTCAGTCCATGCTGAACGAAATGAACAAGTTTTGCAGCAGCCTTCCTATCATTGTTGGCGGAACACCGAATCAACTGGCACGGGAAAGTGGGGCAGCATCCGGGAGTATGGTCTTTTGCAACCGGTTCAACCCGCCTTGACAGAGGGCGCTTTATTGAAATCTCGACGTGGCAAAAAGTGTTATTGGAGTTGGTGCTCAGGTTTGTTGCTGGGCTTCCTTGTGACGTCAGCTTCCGCCGACGGCCTGCTGTCCCTGAAAGTGGAAAACGATGCCTTTTCCGCCGGTGGCGATGGTCAATACACCAACGGCGTAGAGGTGATCTGGGCCTTTGAGCCCCCGGATCGACATTGGACCCGCCGTCTTGCGGACGTCATTCCGGGCTGGTCTGGCAGTACTCTTGCGGGCGTAACGTACCGGCTCGGGCAACAGATCTATACGCCCGAAGATATAGAGGTCGAAACGCTTATTAAAGATGACCGCCCCTATGCCGGCCTTTTGTTTGGTGGAATTTCGCTACTGAGCGAAAGGGAGCACGGTGGCTTGCGTTTGGCAGACAGCCTGCATATCGACGTGGGCATCGTAGGACCGGCTTCCGGTGCTGAGGTAGTCCAACGAAATTTCCACGATCTTATTGCGGCAGACAAGCCGAGGGGTTGGGACAACCAGCTTGAGAACGAGCCAGTGATTAATTTTGGTTATGAACGGGCCTGGCTTAAACAACAGGATGTCGCTGAGCTAAGCCTGGAATATGGACCGTCTGCCGGGTTTGCGCTCGGCAACCTGTATACCTACGCTTCCAGCGGCCTTGGGTTTCGTTTGGGAGAGGGGCTTGATCGTAGTTTCGGCATTCCGTCAGTCGCCCCCGCACAAGGCGGGCAATCTTCTTTTCGGCGGGATCGGGGCTTTAGCTGGTACGTCTTCGCTGCCGTAGAAGGGCGCTATACAGCACACAACCTGCTGCTCGACGGCAACAGTTTCGAGGACAGCCACTCCGTTGACAGTCGTGAGTGGGTTGGCGATGCTCAGGTGGGTGCGGCATTGACCTGGGATCGCTGGCAGATCGCCTACACCTACCTGTGGCGCAGCGAAGAATTCGAGGAAAAGGACGGCGTCGATCAGTTTGGATCGATCGTTCTGTCTACCTGGTTATAAGTGAAGGCATGAATTGAACGGTTTTTGAGTCTTTTGCCCATTCAGAGGTTAGTTATATGCAGACAGAGAAGAGTTTGATGGTGCGGCTATTTGGGGTCCGCATGTTGCCAATGTGGTTGGCGGTTCTTTTGCTGGCTGGTTGTGACAATTCCTCCGGTCAGGCAAAGGCTGAACGGTCAGCGCCGCCGCCTCCGGAAGTCGGGGTTGTTGAAATGCAGCCGCAGCGTGTGAACCTTTCAATGGAACTGCCGGGCAGGACCGCCGCTTACCGTATCTCGGAAGTGAGGCCGCAAGTCACGGGCATTTTGCAGGAGCGCTTGTTTGAACAAGGCGCCCAGGTCAAAGCAGGTGAGGTCCTCTACCAGATCGACCCCAACCGATACCGTGCTGCCCATCAACGGGCCCAGGCAGAACTGGAGCGCGCACAGGCCGAATTGCGACAGGCTCAGCGGGAGTGGGCACGTACGTCAGACTTGTTTGAGAAGAATGCGGTCAGCAAGCGTCAGCGTGATGAAGCGCTATCGGCCTTGGAGGCAGCCCGGGCGGATGTCTCCCGATCCGAGGCGATGGTCGAAACGGCGGGTATCGAGCTGGCGTATACCGAGGTCAAGGCTCCCATCGCCGGGCGCATTGGCCCGACACTGTACACGGAGGGTGCACTGGTAACCGCCAATCAGCCCCAGGTCCTGGCGCGCGTGGTTCAGCTTGATCCCATGTATGTCGATATTCAGCTACCGGTCGAAAAACTGGCTCGAATTCGGTCGTCTCTGAATGAGGGCGCGGCTTCTAAGCCCGGCCTAAATGAAGCCGAGACTGTTTTGTTGCGCGATGACGGTACTCTCTATCCGCATAAGGGACGCGTTGACGTTGCGGATGTTACCGTCAACCAAAGCACCAGTTCGGTCACTGTGCGGGCGGTTTTCCCCAATCCTGACGAAGACCTTCTGCCTGGAATGTACGTGCGCGTTCGCCTGAGCGAGGGGGTGCGGGAGAACGCCCTTCTGGCGCCGCAGCAGGGCGTGAGCCGTAATCCGCAAGGCGAGGCCACGGCGTTGCTGGTCAACCCGCAGGGAGAAGTTGTTGCCCGCCAGTTAGAGGCAGAGCGGGCCATTGGCGCTTTCTGGCTGGTGGAGAACGGGTTAGAGCCGGGGGATCGCCTTATCGTCTCCGGTCTGCAAAAGGTTCGGCCAGGGGCCAAGGTGAAGCCGGTTGAGGCAGATGTTCCATTACATCCCACCCAAAACCAGCAAGCCAGTGGCAAGGATAGTTCACAGAAAAGCGCCTCCGACGACGAGGGCCCCGCACAATGATTAATTTCTTCATTTCCAGGCCCGTTTTTTCCTGGGTTCTGGCCATTGTCGCCATGTTGGCGGGCATCATGGCGATCTTCGTTTTGCCGGTCCAGCGATACCCGTCGGTGGCGCCGCCGGCGGTGGAGATTCAGGCCGATTATCCTGGCGCCTCGGCGGACACCGTGTCCAATACGGTGGTTCAGGTCATTGAACAAGAGATGACCGGCCTCGACAATTTGCTCTATATGGGGTCAACAGCGGATTCCTCAGGCCACGCTACGGTTACTCTCACCTTTGCGGCGGGCACCGATCCGGACATTGCCCAGGTCCAGGTGCAGAACAAGCTCAAACTGGCGGAACCGCGGCTCCCGGAGGTGGTGCGCCAGCAGGGGATCAGCGTCGAGAAATCCAGCACCAGTTTTCTGATGGTAATGGCATTCGTCTCTACCGACGGTCGCCTCAGCAAGCTGGATATCGCCGATTTTATCAGCTCCGAGTTAGCCGAACCCATTGGACGGGTAACTGGTATCGGCAGCGTGCAGGTTTTCGGCTCTGAATATGCGATGCGGATTTGGCTGGACCCTTCGGCGTTGACCAATTACGGCCTGACCGTCGCCGACGTGAGCGCCGCCATCGAGGCGCAAAACGCCCAGGTCACCGCCGGCCAGCTCGGCGGGCTGCCCGCGGTCGAGGGTCAGCAGCTCAATGCCACGGTCACCGCCCAGACCTTGCTCACCTCAACCGAAGAGTTCCGCAACATCCTGCTCAAGAGTATGCCCGACGGGTCCCGGGTGCGCCTGGGGGATGTTGCCCGCGTTGAGCTGGGCGGCGGTGCAGTCCAGATTGACACTTTCTACGATGGCGAGCCGGCAGCCGGCCTTGGCATCAATCTGGCGCCGGGTGCCAACTCGCTTGCGGTCACAGAGGCTGTTAAAGCGCGGCTCCAGGAGCTCGAGCCGTATTTTCCGGAAGGGGTGGAGATTCGGTATCCCTACCAGACGGCCCCCTTCGTGGAGGCCTCCATCGACGCGGTGGTCACAACCATCATCGAGGCAATCGCCCTGGTGGTCCTGGTCATGCTGGTATTTCTCCAGAGTTGGCGGGCTACCCTGATACCAGCGATCGCAATCCCGGTGGTGCTGCTGGGCACCTTTGCGATCATGGCGGCCTTCGGCTTTTCCATCAACATGCTCACTCTCTTCGGTCTCGTATTGGCGATCGGCCTTCTGGTGGATGACGCCATCGTGGTGGTTGAGAACGTCGAGCGTGTGATGCATGAGGACGGCCTGAGCCCGATGGAGGCGACGCGCAAGTCCATGGGGCAGATAGCCAGCGCGCTGATTGGCATCGGCGTGGTGTTGTCTGCGGTGTTTATCCCGATGGCCTTCTTTCCGGGCTCCACCGGGGCAATCTATCGGCAGTTTTCCCTGAGTATTGCTGGTGCCATGGTGCTTTCGGTGCTGGTGGCTCTGATTCTGAGCCCCATGCTGTGTGGTCGGATCCTCAAGCCCACGCATGAAAGAACCTTGCTGCAAAAACTGTTCGGCTGGTTTGAGGCAGGCCTGGGGCGACTGACCCGGGGCTATGTCCGCCTGGTTGGCCATACGGCGCGCCACGCCTGGCTCTACACACTGGCGCTCCTGGGCATCGTCGGCCTGGTGGCCGTTCTCTTTGTGCGGTTGCCCGGCGGGTTCCTGCCCGCGGAAGACCAGGGGTTCGCCGTGGTGCAGTATCAGTTGCCCGCCGGTGCGACCCAGCAGCGCACAATCGATACGATTCAGGTTATCGAAGATTACTTCATGGACCAGGATGAGGTGCAGGGCCTCTTCACAATCGCTGGTTTCAGCTTCGCTGGCCGGGCGCAGAACGCGGGACTGGCGTTCGTCAATCTCAAGCCATGGAGTGAGCGCGATCCCGAGACGCAAAGCGCCGACGCGATCATTCAGCGGGCGAACCGGGCGCTTGCCGGGCTGGTGCGTGATGGGCGGGCTTTTGCTTTCAATTTGCCACCGATACCGGAATTGGGGCAGGCCCTGGGCTTTGAATTGCGTTTACAGGATCGGGGTGCCATCGGGCATGAAGCGCTCATGGCAGCGCAAGGTCAATTGCTGCAGTTGGCGGCCGAAAGCCCCGTGCTGACGAGTGTGCGCCCCAACGGTTTGGCGGACAATCCCCGCTACAAAGTGGACATTGATTACGAAAAGGCGCAGGCCCTTGGCATAGAGCCGTCCGAGATCAGTCGACTTCTGTCGGTGACCTGGGGCTCGCAATACGTTAACGATTTTCTCCATGAGGGGCGGGTCAAGCGAGTCTATGTTCAGGGTGATGCCCCTTTCCGGATGCTGCCTGAGGATTTTGAGGCGTGGTATCTGCGAGCCGCTAACGGAGAGATGACCCCGTTGAGCGAAGTGACGAACGGACGCTGGGAGTATGGCTCACCGCGCCTTGAGCGTTTCAACGGTGTTCCGTCCCGTCAGATTCAGGGTGAGCCGGCACCGGGCTACAGTACCGGTGAGGCCATGGCGGAGGTCGAACGTTTGATCGCTCAACTCCCGGACGGTGTGGCCGGCGCCTGGAGCGGCCTGTCCTATCAGGAGCGCCAGGCCGGTGCCCAGGCATCCCTGCTTTACGCGCTGTCGGCACTGGTGGTGTTTCTGGCGCTCGCCGCGCTCTACGAAAGTTGGACCATACCCATTTCCGTGATGCTGGCGGTGCCCTTGGGCGTACTCGGGGCGGTACTTGCAGCGATGGTTCGCGGGCTTCCTAACGACGTCTTCTTCCAGGTTGGCATTCTGACCACCGTTGGTGTGACTGCGCGCAACGCTATACTTCTGGTGGAGTTCGCCCGCTCGTTAGAGGATCAGGGAATGAAATTGATCGAGGCAACCAAGGAAGCGGCGCGAGTGCGCTTGAGGCCGATTCTGATGACATCGGTTGCTTTCGGCATGGGTGTGTTGCCGCTTGCTTTCGCCAGTGGTGCCGGTGCAACCACCCGTATTGCGATAGGAACGGCGGTTCTTGGCGGCATGATTTCGGCAACGATACTGGCGACGTTCTTTATTCCACTGTTCTATGTGGTCGTCCGCCGTATCACGGATTTTCTGAGTGGCTCCAGAGACCAGGATGACTCGGCTGCGGCCGCTCCCGGACGGGCAAATGGAGGTGTGGCTGATGACCGTTAAGGTATTGCTGACCACTTTGATGGTGTTGTCACTTGGTGGCTGCTCACTCGCGCCGACTGTTAAGAAGCCCGAGCCGTCGATGCCGGAAAACTGGACGTCCGCACGACTTTCGGCGGACGAGAAACTCCCTCTGGACTGGTGGCGTGGCTATGGCGATCCGGCACTTGTCACGCTTGTTGAGGAGGCACTTGATGCCAACAACGATCTGCAGCTCGCCGCTGCCCGGGTTGCCGAAGCAAGGGCGCTCCTTACCGGACAGCAGGCAGAACGATACCCACTTCTGGAGGTGGAGGGCTCCGCGGTGCGCCAGGGCCCGAGTGAGGAGTCCGTCAACAGTACTGGTGGTCAACCCTTCAATGATATCCAGGTTGGCGGTGTTCTATCGTACGAGCTGGATCTCTGGGGGCGGCTTGCCAATGCCAGCGAAGCAGCCCGGGCACGGCTTCTGGCCAGTGCAGCGAATCGCGAGGCCGTGCGACTGGCCGTGATTGGTGAGGTGGCCAATGGTTACTTCAATTTGCGTGCGCTTGATCGTCAGATCGACATCGCGGAACGCACCGTGTCGTCCCGCCGCGAATCGGTCGCCCTGCAACGGGCCCGGTTTGAAGGAGGCGAGATTAATGAATTGGCCCTGCGGCAGGCAGAATCCGAGCTTGCGGCCGCTGAATCCGAACTTCCGAGGCTTCGCCAACAGCGCTCCCTTCAGCGAAACGCCTTGGCAGTGCTTCTGGGGCGAGATCCACAACGGATTGTACGTAGTGATATTTCCGTAGCGAATACCATTGGTGAGATGGATGTTCCGGCCAGTATCCCTGCAGGCCGACCAGCAGATCTGATGGTTCGGCGACCCGACATTGCCGCAGCCGAACAGGAATTGATCGCGGCCAACGCCGAAATCGGTGTTGCCCGGGCGGCGTTTCTGCCCAGGATTTCATTCGAGGGGCTGCTGGGCCTGCGAAGTGCGTCCGGTGGCGACTTGTTCCAGGGTTCGGCATCCACGTGGCAGTTGGGCGGCTCGTTAGTCGGCCCGTTGCTGGACTTCGGGCGTTCCGAGGCACTAGTCAATCAGGCGGAGGCGCGTCAACGCCAGGCCCTGATTGCGTATCGTCAGGCCATTCAGGTGGCGTTTCGGGAGGTGCTCGACGCGATGGCCGGGGTGCGTGGTACCGAAGATCGCCTGGAAGCGCAGGCCCGGCAGGTAGCAGCACTGCGAAGCACGGCTAAACTTGCGCGATTGCGCTTTGAGGGTGGCGCGTCCAGTTACCTGGAGGTGCTGGACGCTGAACGAAGCCTGTTTACAACCGAACTTGATCTCGTGGAAACGCGGCGCGATCACTTGCAGTCGACGGTTAATTTGTATCGCGCGCTGGGCGGGGGTTGGCAGAATTCATTGCAATCTTCTGATTATGAAAACACTGACTGAATCAGACAGGCGTTTTATTGAGCGCCTCGGTCTTCAGGCTCAATCTGAAGGCTTTTCCCGCATCGCTGGGCAACTTTGGGCGACACTGATCGTGTCGGATGGTCCCGTCAGCTCATCGCAGCTTGTGGATACGTTGCGTGTCAGTAAGGCGAGCGTCAGTACGAATACGTGCTTTCTTGAAAGACTCGGCATTGTTGAGCGTCGAACAATGCCGGGTGAGCGCCAGGACTTCTTCGCGATTCGTCCCCATCCCTACGCTGCCTTGGTGGAAGGGCAGATAAAACGGCTCGAGGCCAGAAAGGAGGTGATCGCCGAAGCCAAGGCAACCATTACCAATGAACAAACGCTTGCCAAGCTGGCTGATCTGGATCAGTTCTACACCCTGTATTATGAGAGCTCCAAAGACCTTCTAAAGCAGCTGAAATCTCAAATCCATGGACATAAAAAATAATAACATCAAAGGTTTAACCTTGGATTTAATCCGGGCCTGAAGGAAACGCGGGCTATGTCAGAGCAACCCTGGCTGGTGTTACTGCGAGGAGGCCTGAATGGTTTTTGCCATCTGGAATGTCTGGTCAGCGGCTCAAAGCAAAGCAGACTAATTAAATTGCCTCTTGCGCACCTATCTACTGATAGGTAAATTAAACGTCGTATGCTTAATGACCAACAGAGGTAACCAATGAAAATTTACGACACTGAAGGCTTTCCCAACCCGCTGCGCGTTCGCATTGCCCTTGCCGAGAAAGGTGCCACCGATAAAGTGGTGTTTGTCCCGGTGGATGTCATGGGTGGTGAACACCGTACCACTGATTTCAGGGCAAAGAACCCCGATGCCACCGTGCCGGTACTGGAGCTTGATGACGGCACCTGCATTGCACAGTGCAACGCCATCACTGAGTACCTTGACGGTGTGTTTGACGGGCCCTCCCTGACGGGCGCCTCGCCTAAAGAGCGTGCGGTTATCGCGATGATGAATATTCGTGCCGAATCCGGTTTGATGAATGCGGTGGGCGCGTATTTCCACCACGCAACCCGGGGACTGGGGCCCGACCTTGAGACATGGCAATGTCCTGACTGGGGTAATAAGCAGAAAGAGGTCGCTCAGTCCACGATGGCCTATCTCAACGAGGTGCTTGCGGAAAACGAGTTTCTTGCTGGTGACCGTTTCACTGTTGCGGATATCACGGCTTATGCCGGACTGGTGTTTGCAGAGTTCGCCAAGGTTGACATTCCCGGTCACCTGGATCATCTCCTGGCCTGGCGTGCCCGGGTCGCGGCCCGTCCGTCGATTACCGGCTGATGCCCGGGCCTTTTGGCTTGGCGGACTGATTAACCGGAGGACAGAGCATGGAAATCAATGCAGATTTCACAAAGCCCGTGGTCATTGATACTGACCAGCTTGAGTGGCGCCCTTCACCCATGAAAGGGGTGGAGCGGCGAATGCTGGATCGTATCGGTGGCGAAGTGGCCCGTGCCACCAGTATTGTGCGGTATGCGCCAGGCAGCCGGTTCTCGGCGCACACTCATGACGGTGGTGAGGAATTCATCGTACTTGACGGTGTGTTTCAGGACGAACATGGGGATTATCCTGCGGGAACCTATGTGCGGAATCCGCCAACCACCTCTCATGTACCAGGCTCTGCCGAGGGCTGTACGATTTTTGTCAAGCTCTGGCAGTTCGACCCGGCGGACCGCACCCAGTTCAGCAAAAACATGGAAGCGGAACTGGGTGCTCCGGTGGAGGGCATTTCCACCTCGCTCCTGCATGAGGACGAGCGTGAAACGGTCACTCACCGCAAGCTTGAGCCCGGTGCTAACTTGACATCAGAGGCGGCCGGCGGGATCGAGGTGTTGGTCCTGGACGGCGATGTCACGGTAAACGATGAAGTGCTGGGCAGGAATGCTTGGCTGCGTCTGCCCGAAGGAGAAGCATTGTCCGCAACGGCCGGAGCCCGTGGGGCGAAAATCTGGATGAAGACAGGGCACCTTCGGTTTGTCAGGACCCCTGAAGTGTAACCAGCAGGAGCCTGAACATTTCTGGGCTGCCAAAGAGCCAAAAAGGGCTTGATCAGGGGAAGGAATCGTAACCTTCCCCTGATCAAGGTGCCATACACGGCAACTGCCTGAGTGAACGACGTTAACCATTGACTAATTATGAACCGTGACACAAGAACCGCCCTGTTAGACTTCGCAGAGCGCACCGCCCGATCAAGAGGGTTTGACGGATTCAGCTATGCGGATCTCGCGAAGGCCATTGGCATCAGAAAGGCTTCCATTCATTATCATTTTCCGACCAAGGCGGACTTGTCGGAGCGTTTGATCGAGCGGTATCACACCAGCCTGAAAGAGCGGCTGGTTGAAATAGAGGCGGCCTGTTCCAGCGCCGGCGAACGCCTGAGTGCTCTCATCGCTGTGTACCGAAGTGCCCTGCATGACGGCCAGACCGTCTGCCTGTGCGTTGCCTTTTCAATCTGTCGCGAAAGCCTGCCCGAGGCGGTTGTCAACCGGGTGGGTAGCGTTCGGGCAATGGTGCTGGACTGGACCAGGGCAACCTTTGAACTGGGCCTGAGGGATGGGTCAATTTCGTCCATTTCTGATCCCTCACAAGAAGCCTGCGCAACCCTGGCCACGCTGGAAGGCGCCCACCTGGCGGCACGCACAGCACAAGACCCAGCTCCATTTGATGCGGCTACACAACTTTTAAGGGCTCGCTGCCAAAGTGCTTCGGAAGGGAACAACACTGGCGCTTGAATGGCAGTGAATGAGACGCGACAGAAAGTCGTGACATTAACCTGTTATCAGGAGGTGCAACATGACCCCTCACAACCTGCCAAGATTTGATCACAATCCGTTACGCTACACAGCACTCGGAAACTCGGGCTTGTTCGTCTCCGAACTCTGCCTGGGAACCATGACCTTCGGCGGTGATGAAGACATCTGGGGCCTGATCGGCCAGTTGCAGCAGGAACAGGCCGACGAACTGGTGAAGATCGCTCTGGAGGCGGGAATCAACTTTATCGATACCGCCAACATCTATGGCTTCGGGGCCAGCGAGCGCATCGTCGGCCAGTCCCTGAAGAACCTCGGCGTTCGCCGGGAAGATGTCGTGCTGGCCACCAAGGTGCTCGGCCCCATGGGCGAGGGCCCCAATGCCCGTGGTGCTTCCCGTGGCCACATCATGAGCGAATGCAAGGCGAGCCTGGCGCGATTGCAGACCGATTACATTGATCTGTACCAGATCCATGGCTTTGATCCGGCCACCCCGATCGAAGAAACCCTGGAGGCACTGAACACCCTGGTGCAACAGGGCCATGTGCGTTATGTGGGCTTGTCTAACTGGGCCGCCTGGCAGGTCATGAAGGCCATCGGTATCACCCGGGCCCGCAACCTGTGCCCGGTAACGTCTCTGCAGGCGTACTACACCCTGGTGGGGCGCGACCTGGAACGGGAGGTGATCCCCATGCTGGCGTCGGAAAAGGTCGGGTTGATGGTGTGGAGCCCGCTGGCCGGCGGTTACCTTTCCGGCAAATACGAGGATCCGGACGTATCCGAGGAGAACCGGCGCACTAAGTTCGACTTCCCTCCGGTTAACCGCGAGCGGGGCAAAGAGGTTATCAAGGTCATGCGTGAGGTGGCTGACGGAAAGCAGATTGACGGCGAACCCGTCACCGTGGCCCAGATCGCTCTTGCGTGGCTACTGCACCAGGAACCTGTATCCAGTGTTATTGTTGGTGCCAAGCGACCAGATCAGTTGAAAGCCAATATCCGGGCCGCACAGATCCGATTGTCTGATGACGAGCGTAAAGCTCTGGACGAGGTGAGTCGTATCCCGGAGGAGTACCCGGGCTGGATGATGGCAATGATGGCCGGGTACCGAAATCCTTCCGAGCCTTAATCCGATAGCGACCCACTGCACACATTTCGCTGCGCCTTGGCTGCGCAGCCAAACAACGGGAAAACTCGTCTATGCTGTCAAAAGTTAAACGTCCGTGGCTACTGGCCACATCGACGACGCTGTTGGTTGTTTCAACCCCGGGCCTGGCAAACTCGGCGTGGGACGCCAGCCTGGGTGCGGGTGTACTCTATACTCCGGACTACCTTGGCAGCGACGATTATGAAACCAGGGTCTGGCCGACGATCAATGTGAGCTATGGTGACCGTTTCTACTTTAACATTCGCGATGGTCTTGGCTGGAACCTGATTCGCCACGGCAACTGGAAGCTGTCGCCCTTTATTGGTTACATTCCGGGGCGCGACAATGACGAGGATCTTGAACGCCTGGACAAGATTGATGGCGGCGCGATCGCCGGCTTGCGCGTTGCTTACAACCACGACGCATGGTCGTACAGCGCAGCCGTCCAATCTCCCTTCACCGGCGATGTCGATGGCTATCAGGTGGTGCTTAAGGCACGATGGCGGAACCAGTTCAGCGATCAATGGTTTGCCTCCCTGGGGCCGAACCTGACCTACAGCAGTGATGACTGGACAGACGATAGGTTTGGTATTTCCGATACGGAAAGTGCCCGCTCCGGCTTGGCCTCTTATAGCCCTGATGGCTATGCCCGGTATGGCCTGACAGGCAGTTTAACCTACTCGTTGTCTGCGCAATGGTCGGTCACCGCGACCGCTGGGGTGTCACAATTAACCGGCGATGCCGAGGATAGCCCGATTGTCAGTGATATCGGGGAGGCTACCCAAGCCTACACCGGTGTTTTTATGAGTTACCGATTCTGAATGTCTTCGGGGACCGGGGCAATTCTTGTCACGGGAATGGGCAAGTAACCCCTGAATCTCCCGGTTCTGGCTTCGTCGGCTATGTAAGGATTACTTCGGAGCTCAAACACCTGGCTCACTTTTCCTTTAACCGAAACCAGAGTGCGTAAAGCGCCGGAACAAACAGTAGGGTGATCAGAGTGCCGACTGCTACGCCCCCTATAAGTACATAAGCGAGCGGCCCCCAGAACAGGTCAAAGGTCAGAGGTACAAACGCCAGAACGGCCGCCAGGGCAGTGAGTACCACGGGGCGAGCGCGTTGGACGGCTGCCTCGACCACGGCTTCCCGAGCAGCCATCCCAGTTGTGAAGTTGTCCTGCACCTGCTGCGTCAGAATCATGGTGTTTCGCATCAGGATACCGCCCAGGCCAATGAGCCCCAACAACGCGGTAAAGCCAAAAGGTTGATTAAACAACAGCAAAGCCAGCACAGCGCCAATGAGTCCCAATGGCGCGGTGGCCAGAACGGTCAAGGTGCCGATAAATGAACGCATCTGAAGCATGATGAAAATCAGCATCAACGCCAACATCACCGGTTGTAAAGTCTGAATGGAGGCGTTGGCTTTGGCGGATTGCTCCACCGTACCGCCAATTTCAATACGATAACCGTCCGGTAACCGTTCACGCAGGCCTGCCATCGTACTCCAGATCTCTTTGGTGACATCCGGTGGCTGGGCGCCTTCCACATCCGCCTGAACGGCCAGGAAGGGGGCGCGGTTGTAACGCTTTATAACCGGTTCCTCATAACGAACCTGCCACTGCCCCAGTTGTTTTACGGAGAGTTTGCGGCCGTCGCGGGTTTTGATTTCAAGATCTTCGGGCATCATGATTTCACCGCGGGCATTACGCGCCACCAGTTGAACGCTCCTTATGCCCTGGCGTAACTCGGTAACGGCCACGCCGCGAAGCTGGAACTGGAGTTGCCGTGCAACCTCTGCCGGGGTCAGGCCCATCCAGCCCAGGTTTTCCGGGTCCAACTCAAGATAGAGCGTGGGCACACGCTCATCCCATTCGAGGTGCGGCATGACGATGTTCGGATGCCCGGTCATGAGAGTCCGAATCTGGTGCGCGATCTCTCTGAGTTGATCGGGTTCCGGACCCAACACTCGAAAACTGACCGGCCAGGCCACCGGCGGGCCGTACAGCAAACGCGTTACACGCACTCTCGCCTCAGGAAACTCACCCGCCGCGATTTTGGCCTCCAGCGTCGAGATGATGTGATCGCGCCCTTCAACGTCCTGCCCGATGGCAATCAACTTGGCAAACGCCGGGTCCGGCTGCTCGGGGTTTGCCGATACGAAGAATCTGGGTGCACCGGCACCGATGTAAGCGGACAGGCTTTTAACCTCCGGCATGTCCATCAATATCGCTTCGAGGCGTCTGACGCTTTGATCCGTGGTGGCAATAGCGCTCCCCTGCGGAGCATAGACACTGATCAGAACCTCGGGGCGATCAGAACTGGGAAAAAACTGCTTCTGTACCTGGGCTGCCATACCGAAAGCACTGAGAGCCAGTAAACCCACTGTGAGAAAAACGACGGTTTTCCGGTACCTTACACACGCTGCAATCACCCCACGCAACCGCTGATAAAAAGCGCTTTGATAAAGGTCCTGGCCAGTATGCCCGATGTAATCGGGCAATAGCTTGACGCCCAGATAAGGCGTAAAGGTGACCGCCACCCCCCAGGAAATCAGCAACGCAAAAGCCAGCACCCAGAAGATGTTACCGGTGTATTCCCCGACACCCGACTGAGCAAAGCCGATGGGGACAAAACCGGCCACTGTTACTAGCGTTCCAGACAGCATGGGCGCGGCTGTGACGCTCCAGGCATGACTGGCTGCCCGTACCCGGTCCCAGCCACTCTCCATCTTCACAATCATCATTTCAATGGCGATGATCGCATCGTCCACTAACAGGCCCAGTGCGATAATCAACGCGCCCAGGGTGATGCGGTCCAGGTTAATGCCCGCTATTTTCATCAATAAAAAGGTCAGCCCGAGAGTAACGGGAATCGCAATGCCCACCACTAAACCCGCACGCAGGCCGATCGCCAGAATACTGACGCCCATTACGACGACCAATGCCACCAGAAACTTGACCTGAAAAAGATCAACGGCCTGAGTGATGGCCTCAGCCTGGTTGGTCAGGGTCTGTATTGACATCCCCAGGGGCAGCCTGGCCTGTTCAGTGCTGACAAACTTACTGAGCCGTTCACCAAACTCCAGGCCATTTTCGCCCGCCTCCATGACGACGCCCAGGAGGATCGCATCCTCACCGCTGGAACGGACGATGTAGTTCAACGGATCTTCATAGCCCAAACGCACCTCGGCCAGATCAGACACGGTGATAACTTGGTCTCCGATACGCAGAGGTACTGAGGCGAGGCGCTCAAGGTCAGACAGGTCAATGTTGCTGCGGACATAAACCCGCGGGCCGGCAAGATCAACAAAGCCCAGAGGCTCAAGGCGATTGTTGGCCTCTATCGCCTGCAACACTTCTTCTGCCGACAAGCCGAGATTGTTGAGCCGGTCCTGATCAAACTCGAGATACACCCGCTCAGGACGCTCGGCCAGGATCTGTGCCTTTTGCAAGCCGGGTAGCCGTTGCAGGCGATCTCGTATCGCTTCTGCCTCGCGGGTCAGTTCACGCATTGGCATTCCCGGTGCTGTGAGGGCCATCAGGGAGAAATACACGTCTGAGAAATCATCGTTAACGATGGGGCCGATGACACCACGGGGGAGATTGGGGCTTTCATCGGACATGCGCTTGCGAACTTGATAGAAGAGATCGGGCATTTTTTCACTAGGCGTATAATCCTGGAACCGGATAAGCATGGTGGCCTGTCCGGGCCGAATGGTGGTTTCAACAGTGTCGAAATACGCCACTTCCTGTATTCGTTTTTCCAGGCGGTCCACCACCTGATTCCGTAGCACCTCAGGGGTTGCTCCTGGCCAAACCACAGAAACCACCATTGCCCGGACAGTGAACGCAGGGTCTTCCGCCCGACCAAGGGATGAGAACGCGTAGAAGCCCGCAACAACGGACATCAAAAGAAAAAAGAGGGTGACCGAACGCTCGCGCACTGCCAGTGCGGAAAGATTAGGCAGGCTCATTGAGCCAGCTCCCGCACCGCCATGCCAGGCGTGAGCAGGTGTGTCCCTAATGCGACGATCGGCGTAGTCGCGTTGATGTTGGCCCGGATCTGCGCATACTCCTCACCCAAATCGATAACCTCGACCGCAAGGGGGGTCACCATGCCGTCGGAGACCAACCAGACCTGCGGCGTTTCTCCTCTCTCATCAAGGGCACCCAGCGGTACACGATGGCTGGCCGTGGTTTGTTTCTGCATCAGCCGGACACTCACCACTGAACCAAGCGTTAAAGACGAAGGGTAGGGCCCCTCCAGGCTGTATCGGGCACGCCAGCTCCGGCTTCTGGCGTCGGCAGCCCCGGCAATCTCTCTCAGATTCACCGCAAGCTGTTCGCCATTGGGTAAAGGAACATAACCTTGCCGGGGCGGGTTGCTGCCCTGAGGTAAAAAGACCTCGACTTCCAGGGATTGATCTTCAGCCAGAACGGCAAGGGTTTGACCGACACCCACAACCTGGCCGGGCTCAACGATGACCTCGGTGATCACGCCTGCATTGGCGGCTTTTAGTTCCGCATATCCCAGAGCATTCTGAGCCTGCTGATTTCGTGCAGAAGCCGTTTCCACCTGGCTGCGTGCTTCACGCTCCGCCAGTTCAAGGCGTTGCAGGGTTTGTTCGCTGACAAACTGACGTCCTACCAGTTCCTGCTGTCGCTGGAGCTCATTAGTGGCAATGGCCAGGGCCGCTTCTGCACGCCTCAGATCTGCGGCGGCCCCCTCCGCGGTTGCGATAAGGTCTCGTGAATCGAGTTTGAACAGTAAGTCGCCTTTTTCCACGCGCTGACCGGGATCGATGAAACGTTGTTGAATCCGGCCGGCGATCTGAAAGGCCTGGGGAACTTCGTGGCGGCCTCGCAGGGTTCCTGAAAACCTCTGAGATGTTGGACCTGCCTCCTTCAATTCCACTGTTTTTACCCAGGGAACAGGGGGGCGGGCCTCTGGAGGCGTTTCCGCGGACTGCTGACAACCTGACAGAATGAGCAGCGAGATAAACAGGGTCAGCAGAAAGCGCATGGCAGATGTCTCGATCGGCAAGATTAAGGTGTGGATATCAGTTCTCGCGGCATCCAGATAAAGCTAGTTGCAGGATAGCATCGCGAACGATGTCCTTCTGCTCCATAGGCAGAAAATGGGTCGTGCCCTCAAGAACCCTGACGTCAGCCGAAGGCAGCAGGGCCTTCAGGCGTTTTTGTGCCTTTGGTGAGAAGGTTGACCCGCGTTCCGCGGCCAGTGCTATAACCGGGCACCGCAACTGACGAATACCGGGCCAGGGGTTGTGTTCGGTATGGGCAAAGGTGGTGCTCTCCCATTCGGGCGCACACGCCAATTGAACTTGGTCACCCTGCGGCACGAAGGCGTGTTGGACGTAGGCGTTCAGCCATGCTTCGGGCCAGGTCTTGAAGCCACCGCGGCCACGATAGTTGTCCAGCGCAGCAGCGTGCGAATCAAATACCCTGCGCCGACGTGCCGCTCCGGCGGCCAGCGACAACCGATGTGACTGACGCAGCAGCTTGGCCAGCCCCAACTTCAGGCCCTGCACCGGATCCATGATCACCGGTTCCGCCAGAATCAGACCCAGCACTTTGTCAGGCCGCCGGGCAGCGGCCATGATGCTGGTGGTGGCACCGATGGAATGGCCGGCAAGCCAGACCGGTTCGTCCAGGCATTCCAGCAGAGCGATCAGGTCGCGATAATAGGTTTCCCAGCCCCGGAATGTCGACAGGTTGGCTGCACCAACGCTGGCCCCGTGTCCTCGCATGTCCCAGGCCAGGACATTGACGTCCGTGGCGAGCTCGTCAAGCAGTGGATGGTACAGGCGGCCATGGAAACCCGTGGCATGGGCCCAGTGCAGTGTGGGTCGCGCTTTGGATTGCGGCCAGCGCCACAGTGCGATATCGGCGCCATCCGTCGCCCGGAATTCGTCGCGTTCAGGTGTGTTGTGCTTAATGTCCATGACGGTCTTCTTGTTGGGCGGCCATTGTCGGGAGCAATAACTGAACCTGACCAGTGGCGATCGGTTTTTTATCATCGCCTTGCCAGCAGGTCACCTGGACCAGGCTGGTGCGCCTGCCTTGCCGAATAATGTCGGCCCTGGCGAACGTCGATCGGGCCTTCGCGGAGCGGAGGTAATTGATGTGGCTGTCGAGAATGCGCGGGCAACGTGTCTCTGCATCCTGGCTTTGCGCAGCCACCCGCGCGGTGAGTTCGATCAGGGCTCCAAGCACGCCGCCATGGAGGGCTGGTAGCATGAAGTTGCCAATCAGCGCTTCACGACACGGCAAATGAACCAATACGCCTACATCACCGCGCTGAACCTCAAGCCCGAGGTGCTGTGCATAGGGAATGCGCTCCAGAAGAGCCTGCCAGTCAGCACATTCTTTCGCACTTTCCGCAGTGCCTGAGATTTGTGGGGCCGAATCGCCAGTCGTGCTCATGCGCTCTCCTTTCCTGGTCCACCTGCATGCAATTGCTGTCCCTGGGTGTTACGCATGAAGGTGGCGTTTGCCGTCGCTAGTAACTCGCGATTTCCCTCGCTAAGGATGTCACAATGAATAAACGCGACATCGTCCGATAAATGACGACAGGTGGCCACCGCTGACAGGGCCCGGTCGCCGATGGCAGGCCGCAAATAATCCATGCGCAGATCCAGAGTGGCAATGGGCATCAACTCCAGGGCACCCGCGAATACCGCCAAGCCTCCGGCGGAGTCTGCCAGCGAGTAAAGTACGCTGGTGCAGATTTCTTTTGTATCCTTATGGGCGAACATCCATGACTGCGGGGTTAGCCGCATACAGACCTGGCCCTGGTCTACCGAGACAACTTGCATGCCCAGATCCCTGCCGTGAGGAACCTGTTCGGTGAACTGCCACGCCGTCGTCACAGCGTCACTGTGCTGAAGTTTGTTCAGATCGTTCATCAGATCCGCCCAGTCTGACATGCATTTCGCGCAGGGGCGGAAGTGTAGAGGACCAGTGGATTGTCATAGGTCATTGCCATGGCGTTCTCTTGTGAGTAGCATTGTTTCCAAAGTTTGGTTGGTCAACCAACCAAAAGTCAACACTTTGTTAATCCAAATGGCACGGCACCGGTGTAATGGCGTGCGATCAGTGAAACGAATCGAATGATGGCTGCTCTGATGATTAATAAACGGGATTGCTCAGGAGATGGTTAAGCCATGGTTGACAGACAGATTACCCCTGCAAGCAAATTAGGCGATCAGGGTAACGTTTTGTCTAACGCCGCCCGGCTCTTTCGAGAGAAAGGTTTTGAAAGGACGTCTCTAAAGGAGATTGCCGAAGCCTGCAATATGCTGCCCGGAAGTCTGTATTATCGTTACAGCAGCAAGGAAGCGCTGCTCGTTGAGCTGATGCGTCGGGGAGTAGACCTGGTTACAACAGAGGTTGAAACCGCGTACGCCAGCTCGGACGATCCCGTGGAACGATTGCGTCTTTGTATCAACGCACATTTGCACGCCCTGCTGGTTGATTCGGATACGGTTTACGTACTTTTGTTTGAGTGGCGTTCACTGAGCGCGGAGGCCCGCGGGGACATCATCGCTTTGCGTGACCAGTATGAATCCCTTTGGGCCGAGATCATCGAAACGATGATTGAGCAAGGCGTGATTCGGAAGGATGTCAATGCTCGCCTGCTTCGCCTAATCGGCCTCGGGGCGCTCAACTGGGTCGCAACCTGGTTTGATCCGAAAGGTGTCTATACACTCGACGGCATTGGTGATTTTGTCTGGAACGTCATCATGGATGGTGTAATCAGGAAAAGTGTACGAACATAGGCACTGGCTCCCCAAGCGTAATTAGCGCCGGTTTATGTTTGTTAATCACGTGTATAGATGGTGTGTGATCTGACGTTTAGCCTGAATTGCTCAGGTGGCTGGCCAAACCAGCGTTTGAAGGCGCGTCTGAAATTGGCACTGTCGTGATAATTCATCAACGCGGCAATGGCCTCGATTGACAGTTCGCTGTCACGCAGGTATAGCGCTGCCTGCTGAGACAGAATCTCGTCACGGATTTTTCGAAAACTGCTGCCTTCATGGTTGAGTTTACGCGCCAGGGTGCGTTTGCTGATGAACAGAGAAGCAGCCGCTTCCTCTTCACTGAGCGTTCCCGGCGGCCGGGACAACATCATCTTCTTCAGCCGGGTCTGGTAGCTTGGCTTATCGGACTGAAGTTGCGCAAGCATGGCTTCACACTGTCGCATGGCCAGATGATAGTTTTCATGATTGGCAGAGGCGTTTGGTTCCCGACACAAGGCCATCGGCAAGCTGAGTTTTAATTGGCTGCAATCAAAGTGAATCTGCCCGGACAAAAAGTCCGAATACGTTGCGTGATACTCGGGTTTCGGATGGGCAAAGCATACTTCAGCCTCGCGCAAAGGGCGGCCAACCATGAACTCGCCGAATTCGAAAAGTGCCTTGACCATCGCATCCGACAGGCAACGCTGTATGTCATCGTCTAATGGCCCCAGGTACTGCAGAATACATTCCAAACGCTCACCGACTTGCTGCAAGTGCAACTGGATGAAGCTCGCGCGCGTGGGCAGGAATGTCCGAATCGCGTGTAGAGCAGTGAGGAGGTCGGGGCTGCTGTAAGCCACGAACCCCATTGCTCCGTGGGTTGCCGGAGTCATTCGTTTACCCAGCCTTAACCCAAATTCTGGCTGGCCGGACAGATCCATTGCATTACGCAGGATCTGTATCTGCTGAGCCACAGTAAGCAGTCCGTCCTCGCTCAAAAATTGCGTCACCCCAAGTCCAGTGCCCCGCAGCAGACGCGGAAGTTGTCTGGCTGTCAGATTCAGCTCACGTGCAACTAGCCGTGAGTAATTCGATGGAATATCCGGACCGGGACTTTGCAACTCCTCCATTTTCTTCCGCGCCGCCATCATTGATACCCCCCTTCCTAAAGTTTCGCCATTTTGTCTTCAAATGACCCCTGCTTGTCAAGAAATGACCTGAAAAATATGCTGGCAGACAGGCAATATCTGTCAATCATCAATGCTGGTAGGAGAACAACATTGGGCAAAGTTACGTTTATCGAACATGATCAAACTGAACATGTCGCAGAATTCAAAGCTGGTTCCTCGGTAATGCAAATCGCTGTTGATAGCGCCATTCCCGGTATCGACGGGGATTGTGGGGGGGAGTGCGCCTGCGGTACCTGCCACGTTATCGTCACGAACGAATGGTTCAGCAAGACAGGCACGCCTGGCAATGAGGAAGAACAAATGCTGTCAATGACACCGGAGCGGGCGAGCACTTCGCGCCTGGGCTGCCAGGTGGTACTGACTGATGAAATGGACGGCATGACCGTGCATTTACCCGAGTTCCAGATGTGAACACAGGAGGACGCATGCCAACACTGCCCAGAACATTTGACGACATTCAGTCCCGACTGATTAACGCCACCTCCAGGGTGGTGCCGATGCAGAGGCAAATTCAGGGACTGAAATTCTTAATGAGCGCCAAGAGGAAGACCTTCGGCCCACGCCGACCGATGCCCGAATTCGTTGAAACACCCATCCCGGACGTTAACACGCTGGCCCTTGAGGACATCGATGTCAGCAATCCGTTTTTATACCGGCAGGGTCAGTGGCGCGCCTATTTCAAACGGTTGCGTGATGAGGCGCCGGTCCATTACCAGAAGAACAGCCCTTTCGGCCCCTTCTGGTCGGTAACTCGGTTTGAAGACATCCTGTTCGTGGATAAGAGTCACGACCTGTTTTCCGCCGAGCCGCAAATCATTCTCGGTGACCCTCCGGAGGGGCTGTCGGTGGAAATGTTCATAGCGATGGATCCGCCGAAACACGATGTGCAGCGCAGCTCGGTGCAGGGAGTAGTGGCACCGAAAAACCTGAAGGAGATGGAGGGGCTGATCCGATCACGCACCGGCGATGTGCTTGACAGCCTGCCTACAGACAAACCCTTTAACTGGGTACCTGCTGTTTCCAAGGAACTCACAGGCCGCATGCTGGCGACGCTTCTGGATTTTCCTTACGAGGAACGCCACAAGCTGGTTGAGTGGTCGGACAGAATGGCAGGTGCAGCATCGGCCACCGGCGGGGAGTTTGCCGATGAAAATGCCATGTTTGACGACGCGGCAGACATGGCCCGGTCTTTCTCCAGGCTTTGGCGGGACAAGGAGGCGCGCCGCGCAGCAGGCGAGGAGCCCGGTTTCGATTTGATCAGCCTGTTGCAGAGCAACAAAGAAACGAAAGACCTGATCAATCGGCCGATGGAGTTTATCGGTAATTTGACGCTGCTCATAGTCGGCGGCAACGATACGACGCGCAACTCGATGAGTGGTGGCCTGGTGGCCATGAACGAATTCCCCAGGGAATTTGAAAAATTGAAGGCAAAACCGGAGTTGATTCCGAACATGGTGTCGGAAATCATCCGCTGGCAAACGCCGCTGGCCTATATGCGCCGAATCGCCAAGCAGGATGTCGAACTGGGCGGCCAGACCATCAAGAAGGGTGATCGAGTTGTCATGTGGTACGCGTCGGGTAACCGGGACGAGCGCAAATTTGACAACCCCGATCAGTTCATCATTGATCGCAAGGACGCACGAAACCACATGTCGTTCGGCTATGGGGTTCACCGTTGCATGGGCAACCGTCTGGCTGAACTGCAACTGCGCATCCTCTGGGAAGAAATACTCAAGCGTTTTGACAACATCGAAGTCGTCGAAGAGCCCGAGCGGGTGCAGTCCAACTTCGTGCGGGGCTATTCCAGGTTGATGGTCAAACTGACACCGAACAGTTAATTAACCGATTGACCAGGATGGCATCCGAACGTGTGGAGAGTCCAATCCCAGGGCACAGCGAAAGAGATAGCCTATGGTAAGCAAACGTAAAGAGAGGACGGTCATTGTTGGCGGTGGGCACGCAGCAGGTGCCCTCCTGACAGCCTTACTCCAAAAAAAATATCAACATGAGGTCGTTCTGGTGGGGAATGAACCTCATCCGCCCTACCATCGACCGCCGCTGTCCAAGAATTACCTGACAGGAGACGTTGATCAGGAGTCGCTGTACCTGAAACCGCGCTCGGTATACGAGAACGCAGGCCATCAGTTGCGGCTCGGTGTGCGCGTCGAACAAATTGATCGGGACAGTAGCACCATCAGCTTGTCGGATCAGAGCAGGCTGCAATACGATCGACTGGTCCTGGCCACCGGGTCACACCTTCGACACCTGAACGCGCCCGGGGCTGACTTAAATGGCATTCATTACCTGCACGACATAGCTGATTCAGAGGTACTGCGTGAACAGTTAGTTGCTGGAAAGCGCCTGGTCGTCGTGGGTGGTGGTTACATCGGCCTTGAGGTGGCGGCCAGTGCCAACAAAAAAGGTGTTAATGTCACGGTGCTAGAAGCCGCCGAACGTCTTATGCAGCGCGTTACGGGCCCGGAAATATCAGCGTTCCTTTACGACAAACACCGTGGCGCCGGCGTGGACGTACGTCTGAACACAGCGGTAACCGGCTTCGAAGCGGGCGATCAGGGGCATGTGGCTGGCGTGACGTTGGCGGACGGAAGCACCGTACCGGCCGACATCGTCCTTGTGTCGATCGGCATTATCCCGGAAACCGCTCTGGCTAAGGACGCCGGCCTGCCCTGTGATAACGGTATTATTGTTGACGAATTTACCCGTACCGAGGACCCCGCCATCTTGGCGATCGGTGACTGCACCCGGCACCGGAATCTTTTCTTCGAGAAGATGCAACGACTCGAGTCTGTCGCCAATGCTGTCGATCAGGCTCGTACAGCCGCGGCAACCCTGATGGGTGAGGAGAAACCCTATGATAGCGTTCCATGGTTCTGGTCAAACCAGTACGATGTTCGTCTGCAGATGGTAGGATTGTCGCAAAATCATGATCAGCGAGTGGTTCGAGGCACCCCCGAGGATAAAGGATTTGCCGTGTTCTATCTCCGCGAAGGCTGTGTTATTGCTGTTGACGCGGTCAACCTGCCCCTTGCTTTTTTGGTAGGCAAGACACTCGTTCAACAACGCAGAACGATCAACCCGGAACTAATAGAGGATCCGGATACTGAACTGAAATCTTTGGTGAACGGAAGGCTCCAGAGTTGAAGGCAATATGTTGCGTGGCAACCGAAGCAGCCAGTCACCGGAGTGAGCCAATAAATATGAACTTGATCCTCTTAACAATAAAAGATTGTGACTTTGCGCGACCGCTATGGGTTGAGGTGTATATCACTGAATCTTGGTTAAATCACACCAAGCACTTAATGTTTTCGGCCTCTTCTGTTGGAAGTGTCACTGTTGAAGCCGTTGGAAAGTGGCATCCAAGAACGGGCTACTCAGGGTTCAAACTGCAGGCAGTCTGTAAGTCAAACAGAGTGAGATTCAGGCTTTTTGGAGATGTAAATGGGAGGCGGGTTCTGACATCCGATATTGATATCAGGACACTTGACCAATTGAATCAAAGGTATGGCGCTAATGAAACAGTTTTTTATAGCAAGGACGTACCAGTGCTGATGGCAATCTATTACTCAACTAAACGGTTAGAGGTTTTTAAATAACGTTTGCTGGCTGCATTCAGCAACCTTTTGATCGGTGAAAAATATCTGCTGGCGTAGGCCTCAAGTTTGGGAATTCTCGAACATATGATGAAAGAAATGATTTGGGTCACTTAGGGAGACTCTGAATAAGTCCCCAAAATCAGCGATAATACGGCCGTCGTCAACCGCATAGGATCGTTGCCACCATGGATCAGATCACCTTCTCCGAAGCCGAGTACCAGACCAAAAAGCGCAAAACCCGCCGCGAGATCTTTCTGGAACGGATGGACAAGCTGATTCCGTGGAAGCAGCTGGAAAAGAAGGTAGCCCGTTATTACCCCAAGGGCCAGAACGGACGGCCTCCCTATCCTTTGTCTGCCATGCTGCGCGTTCACTGCATGCAGTTGTTCTATAACCTCAGCGATCCGGCCATGGAAGATGCATTGTACGAGATCGAATCCATGCGCCAGTTCGCTGGCCTGAAGCTCGATCGTCTGCCAGACGAAACAACGATCCTTAAGTTCCGTCATTTTCTGGAGCAGCATGGTCTCGGCAAGGTGCTGTTCAAAGAGGTGAACAAGCACCTGGAGAAAAACGGCCTGATGCTGCGTGAAGGCAGCATTGTTGATGCCACCATCATCTCTGCGTCCAGCTCCACAAAGAACAGTTCTGGCAAGCGCGATCCGGAGATGCACCAAACCCGAAAGGGCAACGAATGGCAGTTCGGCATGAAGATGCACATTGGCGTCGACGACACACTGGGCCTTATCCATAGCATCGACACCACTGCTGCCAATGTCCATGACATTGTGCCTTCCGGCAAACTGCTGCACGGTGAAGAGCGCCGAGTCTTTGGTGATGCCGGCTACCTCGGCATACAAAAGCGAGGCGAGCACAAGCACCGTAAAAATGTGTCTTGGTTCATCGCCAAGCGCCCGGGTTCACGGAAGGCCCTGAATGCTGACAAGCTGAAAGCCGAGAAAATCAAAGCCAGCATCCCCTCAAAAGTGGAACATCCGTTCCGGTACATCAAGCAGGTGTTCGGCTACAACAAGGTTCGCTATCGCGGCCTGTCGAAAAACACCAACCGGCTGCACTTGTTGGCCGCGTTCAGTAATCTGTTAATCGGTGAAAAATACCTGCTGGCATAGGGGCAGTGTGCCTATTTTCCGCCAAAATGGCGGGAAACGGGCAGAAAACATACAAATAAATGGAGAGTTGCGTCTGAATTTTCCGTTTTCTGCTGGCTCAAACGGATGCTGGTGAAAATCGACGGTTATTCAGACCTTCCTTAGCTTTCTGTAATTGGCGAGTACAATGTATGCGCCGCGAACATGATCAGTCTTTGTTCGTCATGGCATCGAACACGTTTTTGTGGCTAACTGAGACCAACGTTTTATTAACGTACTGGAAGACCGATTTGCCGATGGAGATTCTTGATAACCTGCTTCATCGATACCCCCTTCGATTTCGCAGTGTGGCAAGCCCCAATATCCTAGACACCTGACAGCTTTGTGAAGTACTGCTTTTCTAAGGAGGCTCTGAATAAGTCTCCAAAATCAGCGATAATACGGCCATCGTCAATCGCATAGGATCGTTGCCAGCATGGATCAGATCACCTTCTCCGAAGCCGAATACCAGACCAAGAAGCGCAAG